>BNJT01002586.1_pt1 | contig 417220 bp, 681 predicted proteins | sample 8540491 | NCBI WGS metagenome assembly BNJT01 (sample SAMD00202455, study PRJDB9452) | human saliva metagenome | host: Homo sapiens
GTCGTTGGACATAGGGTTTGATTTCGTGGCGTAAGTTCAATTACACATCGATATCCAATTTCAAAAATAGAAAAATAGAAAGGAGGCCGTCTGAAACCTGTTTTCAGACGGCCTCAAATCCGAATTTCAAAGGCCGGTTTCCATTGATATGCCGTATCCGCACCCTTCCGCACAGTGTCTGCCGCGATTCAAAATAACCCGAACATCGGCTTAAATCGGCTAATCTGATTTATCTTCATCTATTTTTCTTAAAACATCATCCGTGCAAGCAACAATCGGTGCAATCGGTTAAAATGGGTCGTCTGAAATTTGTTTTGACCGAATTGAGAAAAACTATGTCCCAACAATACGTCTATTCCATGCTGCGCGTGAGCAGGCTGTGCCGCCGCAGAAAAACCATCATTAAAGATATTTCCCTTTCTTTCTTCCCCGGCGCGAAAAATCGGTTTGCTCGGTTTGAACGGCGCGGGCAAGTCCACCGTGCTGCGGATTATGGCGGGCGTGGATAAGGAATTTGAGGGCGAAGCGGTGCCGATGGGCGGCATCAAAATCGGCTATCTGCCGCAAGAGCCGGAGCTTGATCCTGAAAAACCGTGCGCGAGGAAGTGGAAAGCGGTTTTAGGGCGAAGTGGCTGCCGCGCAGAAACGTTTGGAAGAAGTGTATGCCGAGTACGCCAATCCTGATGCGGATTTTGACGCGCTGGCGGAAGAACAGGGCCGCTTTGGAAGCGATTATTGCGGCGGGTTCGTCCACCGGCGGCGGTGCGGAACACGAATTGGAAATCGCCGCCGATGCGCTGCGCCTGCCGGAATGGGACGCCAAAAATCGGCAATCTGTCCGGCGGTGAAAAACGTCGCGTCGCTTTTGTGCAAACTCTTGCTGAGCAAGCCCGATATGCTTTCTGCTGGACGAGCCGACCAACCACTTGGACGCGGAATCGGTCGAATGGCTGGAGCAATTCTTGGTACGTTTCCCCAGGTACAGTCGTTGCGGTAACGCACGACCGCTATTTCTGGACAACGCCGCCGAATGGATTTTTGAACTCGACCGCGGCCACGGTATTCCCGTGGAAAGGCAATTACTCGTCTTGGCTGGAGCAGAAAGAAAAACGCTTTGGAAAAACGAGGCGAAAATCCGAAGCCGCGCGCGTGAAAGGCGATGAAGCAGGAGTTGGAGTGGGTGCGCCAAAATGCCAAAGGCCGCCAAGCCAAAGTCCAAAGCGCGTCTGGCGCGTTTTCGAGGAAATGAGCAACTACGAATACCAAAAACGCAATGAAACGCAGGAAATCTTTCATTCCCTGTCGCCGAGCGTTTGGGTAACGAAGTGATTGAATTTGTGAATGTTTCCAAATCGTTCGGCGATAAAGTGCTGATTGACGATTTGAGCTTCAGTGCCTGCGGGCGCGATTGTCGGCATCATCGGCCCGAACGGCGCGGGTAAATCGACGCTGTTCAAAAATGATTTGCAGGGCAAAGAGCAGCCCTGATTCCGGCGAAGTGAAAATCGGGCCAAACCGTGAAAATGAGCCTGATTGACCAAAGCCGCGAAGGTTTGCAAAACGACAAAACCGTGTTCGACAACATCGCCGAAGGTCGCGACATTTTGCAGGTCGGACAGTTTGAAATTCCCCGCCCGCCAATATTTGGGACGCTTCAACTTTAAAGGCAGCGACCAAAAGCAAAAATCGCGGGGCAGCTTTCCGGCGGCGAACGTGACGTCTGCACTTGGCCAAAAACCTTGTTGAGCGGCGGCAATGTCTTGCTGCTGGACGAACCGTCCAACGATCTCGACGTGGAAACCCCTGCGCGCGCTGGAAGACGCATTGCTGGAATTTGCCGGCAGCGTGATGGTCATTTCGCACGACCGCTGGTTCCTCGACCGCATCGCTACGCATATTCTGGCTTGCGAAGGCGATTCGAAATGGGTGTTCTTCGACGGCAACTATCAGGAATACGAGGCCGATAAGAAACGCCGTTTGGGCGAAGAGGGCGCAAAACCGAAACGGATTAAATATAAACCGGTAACGCGTTGATTCTTTCTTTAGTGATGAAAGGCCGTCTGAAAAGCAAAACAGGTTTTTCAGACGGCCTCTTATCAAGCAAAGAAAAGAAATAAACGGCAGGGCGGCAAACAGGCCAAGAGGCCAGTCTGAAAAAGCATATGCCCAAGCCCCTACCCGCTTCTGACATAAAGCAAAACCATACCGCATACATGCTGTTATAATGCCGCCGTTTTCAGACGGCCTGAAAGAACCTCCCCACACACAGAGTATCACCATGAAAAACTCCTCCTCATCGGCGCAATCCTGATGCAACCCGTTTACGGCGCAAAAACTCTCCACCTCCGTAGACAGCGAATTGCAGGAACTGGCCCGCTTCTGCCGCCTTTTGGGCAAGTACTTTACCGCACGGTTTCCAACAGGCTGTCGAACGGGCCGACCTCAACGGCGACGGCATCACCGACTATGTCCTCGACGATAGCGAACTGCAATGCTACGGCGCGAGCGGTTCGGTAGGAATGTTCGGCAACCGCAACGGCGGCGGCGTTACCGTTTTTCCTTACCGTGCGGATGGAAAAAGCCGAAAAAGCATTTTATTACAGCGCGTTCGGTGCAAAAATCGATTATGTCGGAAAACAGGCGAAACTTTACCTCGGCATGGCGGGACATACTGCGGCCAAACGCCCGAAAGCGAAAAACGGGACGGCTACGAAAAATGCAGCCGACCGTTGAAATGGAACGACAAATCGCGCCAGTTTCAAATCGACATGCAAACCAAGCGTACCGCCCTGCATTGGTGGTAACCCGTCTTTCAGACGGCCTGAAACGCACGGTTTATGCTACAATCGCGCGTTAAATTTTCTTTACTGAATTCAGGAAAAACCATGAGCTTGAAATGCGGCATCGTCGGCCTGCCCAACGTCGGCAAATCCACCCTCTTTAACGCGCTGACCCAATCGGGCATCGAAGCGGCGAACTATCCCTTCTGCACCATCGAACCCAACGTCGGCATCGTCGAAGTACCCGACCCGCGCATGGCGGAGCTGGCGAAAATCGTCAATCCGCAAAAAAATGCAGCCCGCCATTGTCGAGTTCGTCGATATTGCCGGTTTGGTTGCGGCGCGAGCAAAGGCGAAGGTTTGGGTAACCAGTTCCTTGCTAATATCCGCGAAACCGACGCCATCGTGAACGTCGTGCGCTGCTTTTGACGACGACAACATCGTCCACGTCGCAGGCAAAGTCGATCCGATTGCAGACATCGAAACCATCGGCACCGAATTGGCGCTTGGCCGACCTCGCCAGCGTCGAAAAAGCCATCGTCCGCGAAGAAAAACGCGCCCGCTCAGGCGACAAAAGACGCGCAAAAACTGGTCGAACTGTGCAAAAACTGCTGCCGCATCTGGACGAAGGCAAACCCGTCCGCTCCTTCGGTTTTGGACGCGGAAGAACTCGCCATGCTCAAAACCGCTGTTCCTACTGACCGCCAAACCCGCCATGTATGTCGGCAACGTTGCCGAAGACGGTTTTGAAAACAATCCGCACCTCGACCGCCTGAAAGAATTGGCTGAAAAAGAAAAACGCGCCCCGTCGTCGCCGTTTGCGCCGCGATGGAAAGCGAAATTGCCGAATTGGAAGACGATGAAAAAGGCCGAATTCCTCGCCGAAATGGGCTTGGAAGAGCCGGGCCTGAACCGCCTGATCCGTGCCGGCTACGACCTTTTGGGCCTGCAAACCTACTTCACCGCCGGCGTCAAAGAAGTCCGCGCCTGGACCATCCACAAAGGCGACACTGCTCCGCAAGCCGCCGGCGTCATCCACACCGACTTTCGAACGCGGCTTCATCCGCGCCCAAGTCATTTCCTACGACGATTTCGTCTCCCTCGGCGGCGAAGCCAAAGCCAAAGAAGCCGGCAAAATGCGCGTAGAAGGCAAAAGAATATGTCGTGCAAGACGGCGATGTGATGCACTTTTTGTTTAACGTGTAAAACTTTATACAAGGAAAAACATAAAGAAAAAGAGCCTATTTCAAAAAGAGGCTTTGTTATAAGATAGATTTTCCCACCTACCAACTCAAAAGGTGAGATTATGCCATCCTCTATTTACACTTTAGCAGATACTATTCTTGATATTCAATCTACTGCACTCTCTAATCTACAACTACAAAAAGCTTACTTATTTTTGTTATGGTATTGCATTAGCTATTAAACTACTTAATGTAGAAAACCCCTTTGAAGCATGGCCTTTAGGACCTGTTAATAGAGACTTATATTTTTCTTTACGGCAATTTCAAGATGGTTCCATTCCAAGAGATTATATTCATCACCTTTCTCATGTCTATAATCACAATACCTATACACCCTGAAGAACGTGATGTGATTGCAGAAACATTAAGAAAAATAGGACATCTACCTGCTTTCAAATTAGTAGATTTAAGCCATCTACCAGGTTCTCCTTTGGGATAAAACATTTAAAAACGGAGCTGGGCAATGGAGATATTATCCCTGATCATTTAATCCAAGATTATTTTAGTAGCTAAAGAGAAGATTTACATGCAAGAACATCACCTAGGCAACCCTTTGAATAATCTTGAAAAATTACTTAAACAAGCTAACCAAACACCAAAAATCTCAAGATGCCTTAGATGATTCTCAAGAACGCAGAAATAAGCATTATGAAGATCGAGTAGTTGTTTTTGGATATTCTAGGATTCAAAGATTTCATTAGGAAAAGCCAGGCTGCTGAAAATCTCGATAACTTAATTTTTGCATTGAACAGCTCTAAAAATCCAAGTGCTAACAAATTTATTAGTACTTGGAAAATTGAGAAAAACAGCAGATGATTACGACGACAAACTGACTACATTCTCTGATGCGTTTTCTGTCCCATTAAAAGTTGATGAAAATGACAGGCTGACTGTTGAGGAGCAGAAAATTTAGCACTTTCTCATTTATACTTCATTTTTCGAGCGAGAGAGTTGCTAACGCATGGTTTTTTGTGTAGAGGGGAATCTCAGCAGGATGGCTTTATCATGATGACAGCAATGAAAATCAAATATTATTTGGCCCTGCATTTAATAGAGCCTATCAACTAGAATCTGAGTTGGCTTCAATTCCTCGGATTATATTAGATAGCAAAGTAAAAACCTTATTTACGATTATAATAAGTCCCCTGATAATGCCTCTTGTAAATTTTTATAAATTATTTGATGCTCATATAAAGCAAGCTATTGATGGACCTGCTTATATTGATATTTTTGCAGATTTTTATACAAAAACAGAGAGTGCTTATCCTACTTATTTAGATATAGATAAGGATATTATTGCTATTCGTAACCATTTATGTGAAAAAGCTTCAAGATTCTACGGATAATCCTCACGTATTTCACAAAATATCCTCAATTAGTAGGTTATTCAATAAAGCGTTAAAAGATTCAGGTAGAGGTCACAATCAATCTCTCCTAGTCCCCAGCGAATACTTACCAGAATAGTTAAAGATAAATAAATGAGCGTACTAAAAGACCCTACAATCGCGCGGCCTTATCGCGCAAACTACCGACATCGAAGCCTTAGATGCTTTGTTAAACGAACAAAAAATCGCCCTCTACTGCGGTTTCGATCCGACGGCCGACAGTCTGCATATCGGCCACTTGCTGCCCGTATTGGCATTGCGCCGTTTCCAACAGGCGGGTCATACGCCGATTGCTTTTGGTGGGCGGCGCAACCGGTATGATCGGCGACCCCAGCTTCAAAGCGGTGGAGCGCAGCCCTGAATTCCGCCGAAACCGTTGCCGGCTGGGTAGAAAGCATCCGCAGCCAACTGAAACCGTTTTTGAGCTTTGAAGGCAAAAACGCCGCCATTATGGCGAACAATGCCGACTGGTTCGGCAGCATGAACTGCCTCGACTTCCTGCGCGACATCGGCAAGCATTTTTCTGTCAACGCCATGCTGAACAAGGAATCCGTCAAACAGCGTATTGAGCGCGACGATGTGGGCATTTCCTTCACCGAGTTCGCCTACTCCCTGCTGCAAGGCTACGACTTTGCCGAATTGAACAAACGCCATAGCGCAGTTTTTGGAAATCGGCGGCTCCGACCAATGGGGCAACATCACCGCCGGTATCGACCTGACCCGCCGTCTGAACCAAAAAACAAGTATTCGGCCTGACCCTCGCCGCTGGTCACCAAATCCGACGGCACCAAATTCGGCAAAAACCGAAGGCGGCGCGGTATGGCTGAACGCGAAGAAAACCTCGCCGTATCAGTTCTACCAATTCTGGCTGAAAGTTGCCGATGCCGATGTGTATAAATTCCCTGAAATACTTCACCTTCCTATCTATCGAAGAAATCGACGCCATCGAAGCGAAAAGACAAAAGCCAGCGGCACCAAGCCCGAAGCGCAACGCATCCTCGCCGAAGAAATGACCCGCCTGATTCACGGAGAAGCCGCCCCTGCAAGCCGCGCAGCGCATTTCCGAAAGCCTGTTTTGCCGAAGACCAAAGCAGCCTGACCGAAAGCGACTCGAACAGCTCGCACTCGACGGCCTGCCCGCATTTGAAGTTTCAGACGGCCTCAACGTCGTCGAAGCCCTGGTTAAAACCGGCTTGGCCTCGTCCAACAAAGAAGCGCGCGGTTTTGTGAACAGCAAAGCGGTATTGCTCAACGGCCAAGCCGCCGAATCGAACAACCCGAACCACGCCGCCGAACGCCCCCGACGATGCCTATCTGCTGACCGACGCGCACAAACGCTTCGACAAATATACTATCGTACGACGCGGCAAACGCAACCACGCGCTCTTGGTTTGAAATAAGCCTTAAATGACAGAGGCCGTCTGAAAAACATTATTTCAGACGGCCTCATTCGTAGTCGGCAAGAAAAACATACCCTTTCGTACCGTTTTCGCGGTAAAATCCGCCTGCCCTCAATTTGACAAGATTTAACATTATGAAAGCCAGCCAATTTTTCATTTCCACCCTGAAAGAAGCCCCTGCCGAAGCCGTGCTTGCCAGCCACAAGCTGATGATTCGCGCCGGTCTGATTAAAGCCAACGCGTCCGGCCTTTATACTTGGATGCCGATGGGGCTGCGCGTATTGCGCAAAGTCGAAAACGTCGTGCGCGAAGAAATGGCGCGTGCGGGCAGCGTGGAGTTGCTGATGCCGGTGGTGCAGCCTGCCGAGCTGTGGCAGGAATCCGGTACCGCTGGGAATTTTTACGGTAAAGAACTGCTGCGTCTGAAAGACCGCCACGACCGCGATTTCTGCATGGGTCCGACCTGCGAGGAAGTCATCGCCGACATCGTGCGCAAAAGAAATCAACAGCTACAAACAGTTGCCGAAAAACTTTTTACCACATCCAAACCAAATTCCGCGACGAAGTGCGCCCGCGCTTCGGTGTCATGCGTGCGCGAGTTCGTCATGAAAGACGCTTATTCCTTCCATGCCGACTACGCCTCGCTTCAGACGACCCTATGATGCCATGTATGACGCGTACTGCCGCATCTTCACCCGTCTGGGCTTGGAATTCCGTCCCGTCGCCGCAGACACCGGCAGCATCGGCGGTACCGGTTCGCACGAGTTTCAGTGTTGGCGGAAAGCGGCGAAGATGTGATTGCATATAGCGACACTTCCGATTACGCCGCCAATATCGAGCTGGCACCGACCTTGCCGCTCAAAGGCGAACGCACGGCTGCTCAGGCAGAGCTGGCCAAAGTACACACGCCGAACGTCAAAAACCATTGATTCATTGGTTGACTTCCTCAGCATTCCGATTGAAAAAAACACTGAAATCCATCGTGGTCGAAGGCGAAAACGAAGGCGAAATCGTCTTATTGCTGTTGCGCGGCGACCATGAGTTCAACGACATCAAAGCCGAAAAACTCGCAGGCGTGAAATCGCCGCTGACCATGGCAGATCCTGCCGCCATCCGAGTGCAGTTCGGTGCAAACGGCGGCTCGCTCGGCCCTGTCGGCTTCACAGGCAAAGTCTATGCCGATTTCGCCACCGAAAAAAGGCGCGGACTGGGTTATCGGCGCGAACGAAGACGACTACCACTATACCGGCTTCAACTTCGTACCGCGACGCCGCCGAGCCTGAATTCGTCGATTTGCGCAACGTCGTCGAAGGCGACGAAAGCCCCGACGGACAAGGCCGTCTGAAACTGGCGCGCGGCATCGAAGTCGGACACGTTTTCCAATTACGCGACAAATACACCCAAGCCATGAACGTGAGCTTCCTCGACAACAACGGCAAATCGCAAATCATGGAAAATGGGCTGCTACGGCATCGGCATCACCCGCGTCGTTGCTGCCGCCATTGAAAGCAGAATAACGACGAAAAGGCATCATCTGGACCAAAAGCAATGGCGCTGTTTGAAGTCGTTATCGTGCCGATGAACTACAAAAATCAGACACCGTACGCGAAGCCGCGGACAAAATCTATGCCGAACTGCTGGCGGCAGGCGCGGACGTCCTCCTCGACGACCGCGACGAACGTGCAGGTGTGCTGCTTAACGACTCCTGAGCTTCTGGGCATCCCGCACCGCATCGTCATCGGCGACCGCGCTCTCGAAAGAAGGCAATGTCGAATACGCCGAACGCCGCGACAACGAAGCGCAGACTGTACCGACGGACGAAATCGCCGCGAAAGTGCTGGCAGCGTTGAAATAATATCGGCAAATGACAAAAAGGCCGTCTGAAAACCCAAAAACAGGTTTTCAGACGGCCTTTAAAATTGATTTCAACCCGCTTAAGCAGTAACCGCAGGCTCTTCACGGCACAACAGGATAATCAATGCGCATCACGGTTCTTGCCTTCCCACCATGTACACCGCCGCAATCGAACAGCGCATGTAATACACCGCAATGGGCAAAATTATTGCAAATGTGCGGGCAGCGTTGAAATGGCCTGCTCATTGACCAAAAAGGCCGTCTGAAAAACCGAAAACAGGTTTTCAGACGGCCTTTAATTGAGTTTCAACCCACTTAAGCGGCCACCACGGGATCTTCACGGCGCAGCAGGGTAATCAATGTGCTCAAGCGTTCTTTCATTTCGCGGCGGTCGGTAATTTGATCGATTGCGCCTTTTTCCAACAGGAATTCGGCACGTTGGAAGCCTTCGGGCAGGGTTTCGCGTACGGTCTGCTCAATCACGCGCGGGCCGGCAAAGCCGATTAAGGCATTCGGTTCGGCCACCACGATGTCGCCCAAAAGGCGAAGCTGGCGGAAACGCCGCCCATGGTCGGGTCGGTGAGTACGGAGATGAATGGCAGGCCTTTTTCGTTCAACAGGTGCAGCGCGGCACTGGTTTTGGTCATCTGCATTAAAGAATTCAGACCTTCCTGCATCCGCGCACCGCCTGATGCGGCCACGCAGATAAAGGTGCAGTTGTCGGCCACCGCACGGCGCACGCCTTGACGAAGCGTTCGCCCACTACGGAACCCATCGAACCGCCGATGAAGCGGAATTCAAATGCGGCAATGACGACCGGCAGGCCGTTCATTTTTCCCTTCATCACCACCAGCGCGTCGTCTTCGCCGGTGGCTTTTTTGGCGGCGGCCAGACGTTCGGGGTATTTTTGCTGTCTTTGAACTTCAGGATGTCGGTCGGCTTCACATTGTCGCCGATTTCCTCGCGGCCTTCTTCGTCGAGCAGCAAATCAAGCCGTTCGCGCGCCGACATGGCGTTGTGGTGGTTGCATTTCGGGCAGACTTTGGCGTTTTTGCTGCAACTCGGTGGCGTAAACCGTAGCGGAACAGGCCGGGCATTTGCTGCCAGAGCCTTCGGGTACGGCGGATCTCGCCTTTGCCTTCGCGTTTGATTTTCGGCGGGAGGATTTTGTCTAACCAACTCATGGTTTGCTCCGTTTTTCAGACGGCCTCGATATCCGGCTGAAAGTTTAGATGATTCGAATACGGCCCGCCGCAATGCGGGCCGGAGGGGAATTCAAGCCGCACATGGTGGCCAATGGCGGCTGTTTGAGCAAGTTTTTGCGCCGATGAAACGGCAGTTTTTTTCGGCATGGGCGGTGCTGTTTACAGGCAAATCGGACGGTAGGCCAAACAGGGTATCGACCACTTCTTCCGCAGTCGGCGCGTAGCCGGCCAAACCACCGTTGCGGGCGTTCCAGCCTTCGGGGTAGAAAAACAGGCTACTGCCTTCGGGGTGGGGACGTTGCGGTCGAATTGTCCCATCAAATCGCTCAGGACTTCATCGTCTTCTTCCGTCAGGATGCGTTCGGCCAAATCCATCAATTCATCGCGCGTCATGTTTCATGTTTCCCAACTGTGCCGCCCTCGCCCTTTCAGGCGGCCTCAACCGCCTGTTTCAGGCTTTTTACCAGTGCGCCGACGGCTTTTGCTTCGCTTCCGGCGTTGTTTTCGATTTCTTTCACGATGCGGCTGCCGACGATGACGGCATCGGCCACCGCGCCGATTTTACGCGCGCTTTCGGCATCGGAAATACCGAAGCCCACGCCTATCGGCAGGCTGATGTGGCGGCGCAGGACGGCGATTTTGGCCGCTACTTCGTCGGTATTCAGCTGTGCAGAACCGGTTACGCCTTTGAGCGACACACACTAGACAAAGCCGCTGGCGAGTCTGCCGATTTCGCCATCCGCTCTTCGCTGGTGGTCGGGGCGACGAGGAAGATGGCATCCAAGCCGTGTTTCTGCAGTTCTTGTTGCAGCGGGGAAATGGTTTCGACAGGATTGTCCACGGTGAGCACGCCGTCCACGCCCGCCTCGGCGGCGGCACGCGCAAACTCAGCATTGCCCATTTGTGTATCGGGTTCAGGTAGCCCATCAGGACGACGGGGGTGTCGTTGTCGCGTTCGCGGAAACGGCGCACGGTTTCCAATACGTTTTTCAGGCTGACGCCGTTTTGCCAGGGCGCGTTCGGCGGCGCGCTGGATAACGGGGCCGTCGGCCATCGGGTCGGAAAAACGGGATGCCCAGTTCGATGATGTCCGCGCCGTTGGCGGCCATTTCGTGCATGGTTTTCCAATGTGGTTTCAAGGTTCGGATCGCCGGCGGTGATATAGGGAATCAGGGCTTTTCTGCCGTTGAGTTTTTTGAAAGGCGATGGTGATTCTGCTCATGTTTTACTCTTTTTGAGTTGAGTCGAGCTCAGACGGCCCTGCATTCCTATTTGGAAACAGGCCGTCTGAATGTTTATTTTTGGCGTTTTTCCATGGCTCTTTCTGACCGGCTTCCACCAGGCAAGATACGCCTGCCGCCGCTTTGGTTACGCCGTTGAGTTTGGAGAATGGAACAGGTTCGCCGATTACTTTCTTTTTCAGATCCATTTTCCGTACGGTCTGTTCGGCGCATTGGGTTTGATAAAAACTCGGCCTTGTCGGCATTTTTCATATATTCGCCCAATGTTTTTGCAGGGGTTACGGCAAAACCCGCACCGGTTTGATAAGTGGCCGCCATGCTGATGGAAGCGATTTTTGTCTTTTTGCCGCCGATCTACGAAGATGTAGGCTTTGTCCAAATCATCGTAATCCGATCCGTACAGCATATAGCCGTTTACTGCTTCCAGTTCTTTCATGTCTTTAAATGAAGGCTCTGCGGCAAATGCAGAGACAGTGCCAACAACAGGGTATACATCAGTGTTTTCATCCTTGCGGTTTTCAATATCTTCATTTTCAGACTACCGGTATGGCAGAAGCCGTCTGAAAACGGAATTTTAGCAAAATAAATAATCTTATTTTTGTTTTCTTTGATTTTTCTTATAGCTTTCTTCAGCCATACACGAAGATATGGGCAGCTATTTTGCCGACACCGTTGAGCTTGGCAATCGGAACGCTTCGCCCAATACTTTATTGGCGGTATCCAATTTGCGGACGGTTTTATCGGCGCACTGGCTGTGATAAAACCTCTGCTTTATCTCGGTTAGCCAAATAATCTGCCAAAGTTTTACCCTGCACTACGGCAAACCCAGGATAGCCGCCAAATACACTCACCAGATTGATGGAAGCGATTTGATCGTCTTTGTGACCGCCGTCCACAAAAATATAGAATTCATCCTCACTCTTAGATTCCCCACCGTAGTTGTATAGCCGTCTACGGTGTCGAGCTTTTTCAAATTTTGAAAAGAGGGTTCTGCGGCAAACGCAGCGGGAGCCAGTGCGCACAGCAGGGTGCATATTAAAAATTTGTTCATATTTGCCTTTTTCTGCTTTGAAAGTATGTTTTGTTTTCAGACGGCCTGCATTCCTGTCGGGAAACAGGCCGTCTGAAAAATCGGATTTTTAACAAAAATAAAAATCCCTGTTTTTGGTTTTTCAGGCTTTTTCAGCCTATTTTCCCAAACACGAATAATCTACCGCCACTTTGCCGACACCATTGAGCTTGGCAAAGGGAATGGGTGCACCCAATGCTTGATTGGGCGCATTCATTCTGCGGACGGTTTTATTGGCGCATTGGGTTTGATAAAAACTCTGCCCGATCGCTGTTATCCGCATATTCCGCCAGCGTCTTGCCCTTCATTATGGCAAATCCCGCTTCTCCGCCCAATACGCTGTTTAGATTGATGGAGGCGATTTGTCCGTCTTTTTCTCCGCCGTCCACCAAAATATAGGCTTCCTGCGTGAGTTCGGACTGCATACCGTAGCCGTATAGCCGTCTACTGTTTCCAGTCAAATCCTGAAAAGGCAGGCCGGCGGCAGAGGCGGCAGATATGGATGCTACGCTGCAAATAATAAAATCTTTTTCATTCACTCACCTTTCCAAAAGCTTTTCAGACGGCCTTTTATCATCCTACCGTCTGAAACATTTTTTTCCGCGATACGGTTTACCGCCGCTTCCAATGCCGCAGTTTTCGGCAGCCGTCCAATGTTCGTCGCTGTTGATGTCCCTGTCCATAAACCAAATCGCATTTGAAGCGGAAAGACTTCTGCACAGGCAGGAATATGAAGCAGAAAAAAATATCGGCTTCGGGCGCGAAAAACTTGTTCCAGCAATACAAAGTCAGGCGTGTTTTTGGAGTGCGGCGGCAAGGGCAAGGCAGCGTTCGGCATCGTCGCCCGCAAGTTTGCAGTAAAACAGGTCGTCATTTTTAACTCATATTGTGCAGGCTGCCTGCAAACATCGGCGGCTTTTTCGCCGTTTCGCAAAAGCACACCGGAACGCCCGGCGCGTTTTGCCATTCCGTTTCATTGGCTTGTGACTGCATAGCGATTTCGTCTGGCGAGGGGGCAGGCTGCATTTTCAGGCCGTCTGAAAAAGCAGCCTGCACCCGTCAGTTCTTCATCGACTGCACCAGCGCGGGAATGCGTCCGCCGCGGTTCACGAACACTTCGCAGCTTCCTTCCTTCACGGGCATAATCGGCGCGTAGCCCAACAGGCCGCCGAAATCCACGCTTTCGCCCACGCCCCTTGCCGGTAACGGGATGATGCGCACGGCGGTGGTTTTGCTGTTAATCATGCCGATGGCGGCTTCGTCGGCAATGATGCCGGCAATCGTGGCGGCGGACGTGTCGCCCGGCACGGCCACCATCGTCCAGCCCCACGGAGCACACGGCGGTCATGGCTTCCAGCTTATCCAGCGTCAGGATGCCGCTTTCCGCCGCCGCAATCATGCCTTCGTCTTCCGACACGGGGATGAACGCGCCGCTCAGTCCGCCCACCGAGGACGATGCCATCATGCCGCCTTTTTCACCGCGTCGTTCAACAGCGCGAGTGCGGCGGTGGTGCCGTGCGTGCCGCAGACGGTCAGGCCCATGGCTTTCCAAAATGCGGGCGACGGAATCGCCGACGGCGGGCGTGGGCGCGAGCGACAAATCCAAAATGCCGAACGGGATGCCCAGCATTTTTCGCCGCTTCCTGCCCGATGAGTTCACCCACACGCGTGATTTTGAACGCGGTTTTTCTTCACGATTTCGGCGATTTCGGTCAGGGTTTTGGCTGTCGCAGTCTTTCAAGGCAGCCTGCACCACGCCGGGGCCGGACACGCCCACGTTGATAATCGCGTCCGCTTCGCCCTGAGCCGTGGAACGCGCCCGCCATGAAGGGGTTGTCTTCCACCGCGTTGCAGAATACGACGATTTTGGCGCAGCCGAAGCCTTCGGGCGTGATGTCGGCGGTGCGTTTTATCGTGTCGGCGGCGAGTTTCACCGCGTCCATGTTGATGCCGCGCGCGTGCTGCCGATGTTAATGGAGCTGCACACGATGTCGGTGGTTTTCATCGCTTCGGGAATGCTGTTAATCAGCACGCGGTCGGCGGGCGACATGCCTTTTTGCACCAGCGCGGAAAAAGCCGCCGATAAACGATACGCCGATGGCTTTGGCCGCCTTGTCCAGCGTCTGCGCGATGGAAACGTAGCTGTCTCGCGCCCGTGGCCGCCGCGATTTGGGCGATGGGCGTTACGGAAATGCGCTGGTTCACAATCGGCACGCCGTATTTGGCGGACAAATGTTGCGCCGTCTGCACCAGGTCTTTTGCCGATGCGGGTGATTTTGTTGTAGATGTTTTGGTTCAGCGTGTCGATGTCCGGCGAAATGCAGTCGTGCAGGTCGATGCCGATGGTGATGGTGCGCACGTCGAAGTTTTTGGTCGGACACCATGCGGATGGTTTCTAGGATTTCGTTGGAATGAATTTGGGACATTTGGGGATTCCTTTGTCTATATCTGTTGGTTGTCGGGGTGCAGGCTGCTTTGTGTGCAGCGCCTTATTCAAATTCGGTAATGCTCCATTTTTCAATAGACGGTAAGCTGGTCAATAGTTTCAGCGGGATATAAAATGGTAGTCAGTCAAATAGTATCCGGTGGATCCGAGCCAATTGAGTTCTCGGAGCCAATGCAGCGGATTTCCTTTGCCGATCCCTGGATATTTTTGTGCAGGGTGCGGGCGGGGATTTCGCGCTTGATGGCGCACGAATACCGAACATAGTTTTGGTTTTCGTCCGATGCGGGTTGAGCCATATCGTTTTGCTTGCCGCGTTCGCTTATGGTGGTCTTGGTACTGCTGCTATAGCCAAATTGAGTGCCTGCCGGTGCGGTCTGCCACAAGGTGTCTTGCGAATATCCTTTTTAATTTACGGCGAAATACCCATTTGGGATCGGAATATTCGATATCCATATCCTCCCACAAACCCAAAAAGCCCAACGAAACGCGTTGGCTTTCTCCATCATTCAGGCGGATAGAAAAATATTGGGGGTGTCGGTGGGGTGGATAATCAGGGTCTTGCTTTGCGGGCTTTCCGGGGATCCGCCGAACAGGGTAATTTTGCCGACTGTCCGTTTGGGCGGCTCAATCTGATACGGCGCAACCAAACGGCGGAGGTTGTCGTCCAATCGCGGCATTGCGACATTATCCTGCGCCCACAAAGGCAACGCGGCGGAAAGCAGAATGATGGAAATGATGTGTTTTTTTCATGGTTTACTTTCGTGGCACAGAATGTAAAAAAATGTTTCAGGCAGCCTGCATCAATACGGCGGCAGCAAACGCCTGAATCCGTGCGCCAATACAACGGGCATCATTAGCAGGTTGCGGGAGAAGGTTACCATGCCGCCGAAACGCCGTGCTTTTTGCGGTCGGCTGCTTTGGTGGGCTTCGTCTGCCCTGTTTGGCCAGAGTGGCGAAGAAGTCGGGCGTGAGCAAGGGCTCGCACCATGTTCCCGATACGGCGGCAAACAGGTCTTCGCCGTGCCGCACGCCGACAATGCCGCCGAAGATGGCCGCCGTGGTGTCGGTGTCGCCACCCTGGCGTATCAGGCTGTCCAAGCCTTCAGCCGGGCGGTCGCGGTATGCCTGCCATGTTTGGAATACGGCAGGGGACGGTGTGGTACATATAGCCTGTGATGCCGCGTTTGGGGTCGGGGGCGTAGGGTTTGCAGGCCGTCTGAAAAATTCGTTGTCGCCGATTTGCTGCAATATGGCGGCGGTGATGGCTTCGGTTGTCCGGTCGGGATGGCGGGTTTCGTACCACGCGAGCAGGGCGACGGCAAGTGCGCCGCGATAGGCTTTCGGGTCGGTGTGGGTCAGTTCGGTGCTGATTTTGACCAGCCTGCACAGCTCGTCCAAATCGTCGCACAGCACGCCCAACACGGGTGCGCGTACTGGCGGGGCCGTTGCCCTGCCGAATATACGCCCGTGCGCCCCAGTCCCAGCCACATTTTCAAGCAGCTTCGCAGCGTTGCCAGGCCGATTCCGGCGGGCAGGCGGGCAAACCACCATTTCAGACTACCGCGCAGGCTGCGGCGGAAGATTTTTGGGTCGCCCGCACCGTCTATCCATGCTTGGGCGGCCATCACGGCGTGTTCGGTGTCGTCCGAAACCATGCCGCCGTGCAGCAGGGGTATCAGGGCGTAGCGGCGCGGCACGTAGCGTTTGCCGATACGGCGCGGGGAAAGCCCCTTCGTAGGGCAGTCCGTAGGCATCGCCCGCCGCCGTGCCGAGCAGGCTGCCTGAAAGCGGATGGGTCATAGTGTTTCTCCCGTTTTACGGCTTATTTTTGGGGTGCAGGCTGCTTTCTCCTGTCCAACCACCGCCGCAACACCAGCCGTTTGACAAGCAAAAACACGGGAAACGACAGAAAAAAACGCCCAAAATCCGTGCGCCACGCTCCACACTTTGAACGACACGGGAATCACTTTATCGTCGGCGGCGATTTGGTAGCGCGCAGTCATAAAAGCATTGGCATCCAATCGGTTACTGGCGTAAAACAGCTCGAACGTGTCGGGCGGCAGGCGGGTCAGTTGCAGATAGATGCCTTCGCGGTCGCGCAACACGGTGTCTTCGCGCACCAGGTTTCGCTGCTTTTCCAGCGGTTTAACCGCTGGGCTTGAATTTCGCCCTGCGCGTTGCGGACGGCCACGGCAAACATCGGGCTGATTTCATCGCCTTCGGCATACTGCTGCGCCGGGCGGTTGCGTATTCCCCAGCCCAACGCCATAAAAATGGCCAACCACAGCGCGAAATGCAGGGGCAAGGCTGATGAGTCGGATTGTTCCGGCAAGGAACAATTTGCATGCGTCCATATTCGCCTTCAAACCGCCCTCCCTTTTCAGACGGCCTTTTAAATCCTGTGCATGGCGTTAAACAGCTCTTCGTCCTGCATGCGGATGTCCAGCGCAAAGCGTTTTTCCCGTTCTGTGCGAAAACGTCCAGCATTTCCTGCCGCGATTTTCGGGCATTTGGCCGTGTCGGCCAAAATAATCATGGTGAAATAGTTGTCCATCAACTGCTGGCTGATATTCAAGATATTGATTTGGTTTTCGGCCAAAAGTTTTTGAAACATCGTAAACGATGCCGATGCGGTCTTTGCCGATAACGGTGATAACGGAATGAGAAGACATGGGAAATCCTAAGGAATATTGACAAACAAGCTGTCTGAAAACAGATGGCGCGCAAGGCGTGCCACTCTATCGCTTCCCGCCGCAAAAAGGCAAATTGCGGGCAGGAAAAGGAGAAATGTAGACAATTTTTCAATTTATTTAAAATTATTTATTTTTGCCATTAAATTTCTAATATATAAAATTTATCGCATTATTTATGCTGAAAAACTACAATTTCATAAAAATCAGTTTTTAAATTGTAGACATTTTTTTCATTTTATTCTTCCACAAATCAGCTAAAATCGGACGTAAAGAATTTGTCAAATGTAGACAATCATACTAGACTGCACCGCATCGTTTTTCCCGTATCCCACATTCCCACATTGCAATACTTAAAGTTAAGGAAAACTGCCATGAGCGACTTGAACAGCCTGTTCCAAACCATCAAACAACGCGACCCCTAACCAAGCCCCCTTCCATCAGGCGGTGGAAGAAGTACTTTATGAGCCTGCAACCCTTCTTGGCGAAAAACCCGCAATACACCAAACAAGGCCTGTTGGAGCGCATCGTCGAACCCGAGCGCGTGGTCATGTTCCGTGTTTCCTGGGTGGACGACAAAGGGCAAGTCCAGGTAAACCGCGGCTACCGCGTGCAGATGAGCTCCGCCATCGGCCCTTATAAAGGCGGCTTGCGCTTCCACCCGACCGTGGACTTGGGCGTATTGAAATTCCTTGCCTTCGAGCAAGTGTTCAAAAACGCATTGACCACCCTGCCCATGGGCGGCGGCAAAGGCGGTTCCGACTTCGACCCCAAAGGCAAATCCGATGCTGAAGTGATGCGTTTCTGCCAAGCCTTTATGAGCGAGCTTTACCGCCACATCGGTGCGGACACCGACGTACCCTGCCGGCGACATCGGCGTGGGCGGCCGCGAAATCGGCTTTTCTGTTCGGCCAATACAAAAACTGCGTAATGAATTTACATCCGTCCTGACCGGCAAAGGCCTGACCTGGGGCGGCAGCCTGATCCGCCCCGGAAGCCACCGGCTACGGCACGGTTTACTTCGCACAATCCATGCTGCAAAACCAAAGGCGACAGAAACTCGAAGGCAAACGCGTGGTGATTTCCGGCAGCGGCAACGTGGCGCAGTACGCCTGCGAAAAAAAGCCATCAACTGGGCGCGAAAGTGCTGACCGTATCCGATTCCAACGGTTTCGCCCTGTTCCCCCGACAGCGGCATGACCGAAGCGCAACTCGCCGCTTTAATCGAGCTGAAGGAAGTGCGCCGCGAACGCGTCTCCGTATATGCCAAAGAGCAAGGCTTGCAGTATTTTGAAAACCAAAAACCGTGGGGCGTAAAATGCGACATCGCCCCTGCCTTGCGCCACCCAAAACGAACTGGACGGCAAAAGACGCGGCCACCCTTGCTGGCCAACGGCGTCATCTGCGTGGCCGAAGGCGCGAACATGCCGTCCACACTGGAAGCGGTGGAAGCCTTCCTGAAAGCCAAAAATCCTGTATGCGCCGGGCAAAGCATCCAATGCGGGCGGCGTGGCCACTTCGGGCTTGGAAATGAGCCAAAACCACATCCGCCTGTCGTGGACGCGCGAAGAAGTGGACAAACGTTTGTTGACATTATGTCCAATATCCATGAAAACTGCGTCGCCAACGGCACGGAAAACGGCTATACCAATTATGTGAACGGCGCGAACATCGCCGGCTTTTAAAAGTGGCCGACGCCATGCTGGCGCAGGGTATCGTATAAGCGGGGTTGTGTGCATAAGTCATCACAAAGGGAGAGAAACTAGGCCGTCTGAAACCCTGACTTTCAGACGGCCTCAATCATTATCTGCATGTAAATTCGAGGTTAAACAGGCTTGTCCAATCATACCGATATTTATAACATGCCGCCCGACAACCCTCGTCTGTCGCGAAAACAATACTGTTACAGGAGTGAAATACATGAAAGTAAAAGCCCTATTGGCCATCGTTGCCTCTTTGTCCCTCGCTGCCTGCGCCGTACCTGACGAGGCTCCCCGTCATGGCGGTCACGACCACGGTCATTCGCACGGCCATAATCACGACCATGGTCATGCCCATCAGCAACAAGGCGGCATCGATGCCTCTTTTAACTGCGAAAAACGGCTTGTCCGTACACGTCCGTAGCCTGAGCACCGACAGCATCGAATTGAATTTGGATGACAAACACGCCGTACTGAAATCTGCGGTTGCAGGCTCTGGCGAACGCTATACTTCCAACACAGGCCTGTTCGGCAAAGGTGCGGAATGGCATCAAAAAGCGGCGAAGCCTTCTTTGCCTTCACCGACCCATACGGCAACAAAGTGGAAACATCTTGTAACGCCCGCTAATCGGATACCGGCTGTTTAAAAGCCGAAAAGGCCGTCTGAAAAATATCTTTCAGACGGCCTTTTTCGTTTTGCCGGCCAATCACCCTGCCCCGATGCCCGGGATGCCGCACTCAATCCGCCCGGCGATTTGAATTTGGGAAATAGCCGCAATGGCAGCCCAAACCGTTTATAGGATAACCGATTGAGAGGCCGTCTGAAAACCCGTTTCAAAGGTTTTCAGACGGCCTCTCCATTACCCGCGCGACTGCTTAGAACTTATAGGTGTATTGCACGCCCAGGATGTTGGCGTAATTTTAAACGATGCCGACGATGCGCCTTTGCTGTCCACATCGTTGCCGGTGGAAGCTGCCGCGCGGTAAACGGTATCGTTGATGTGGATGTGGCTGTATGCCGCATCAAATACATGGCGTTTTTATAAGCATACTTCGCACCGAAGGAATACCAGATCCCGGTTGCCGTCGGGCAGCGTGTTCAGACGGCTGTCCGCGCCGCGTACCGGGCTTTTGGTCGAACGCAATACCGGCGCGCAGCTGCAACGGCTCGCTGTATTGGTAAGACGCGCCGAGGGCGGTTTTGTAGGTGTTGCGCCAGTTCGGCGTGATAACCGTGCGGTCGGAGCGGTAGGTTGACGACGGATTTGGTGTTTTTCAAACACCAGCTCGGCTACGGTTGAAACGGCTGTGGCGCGTCCAAGTCAGGTCGGCGAACAGGTTGGTTTTTATCGGTTGCGCGATACATGCCGTGCAGCGACAAGGATTCCCGGCGTTACGATTTTTGACGCCGGCGCTTCTCGTGCGGCTTGTAGCCGAAAGCAGTGCCGATAAGCGCATCGTAGAGCACTCTTTCCGCCGAATGCCGGATGGGGCGTTGTTACCGCCCTGCCGTCAGCCTGCCAATCGGTACCGTACCTTTCAGGTTGTGATTGACTTTCGAGCGGTAGTTCACACCGACGCGGGTACGCGGATTGATGTCCCACAGCCAGCCCAACTGGTAGCCGAGCCCCAGTCTTTGCCTTTGACTTCCGCATGGCCGTCTGAAAGGCCGTTGTGCGGCCCCAAGCAGTAGGAAGCGTTCCCAATCCGCATATTTGCGCAACTCGGCGGGAGAATATTGGGCAATCAGACCCGCGCCGAACGCATGGTTTTCACTCACTTTGTAAGCGACGACAGGCTCGACGGCGATGGTGGTCAAAGCCCAATTTATTGATGTTGTGCCGCAACACGGAATCTTCCTGATATTCGGTGGAAGAAGCGAACGGCACATACACGCCCAAACCAAGCGTCAGGTCGGGATTAACGCGGTAGGCACCGTAAAAGATGGGGCGCGAGCACCACGTCTTTGGTGATTTTACCCTCGGTTTTTCCCCTGCACGCGGCCACCCCGCGTACAAACGACGCTTCCGCATCGTGATATTCGATGTGCGGGGCGACGATATTGGCGGCAGCCGTTATCTCTGCTGCCGTTCAATTTGGCCAAACCAGTAGGATTGTAGAAAAATCGTGGTGGCATCGGCGGCTTCTGCGGCGGCGGCATTGGCCGTTCCTGCGCGGTAACCGACTGTGTACCGAAATGGTAGCCCGAAGCCTGAGCCAGAGGGGCCAGTGCGGCAGCCGTCAATACGGCAATTGTTTTTCACAGCTTTCATATTTTTGACGTAAGTTAATCCAAAAGAGGCGCATTTTAACAAACAGTCTGCCGACAAGTCATCCGTCTGCCGTACTCTTTACCCATGCATATAACCAAACGCCATAACCGTGCGGCAAACGGTTCTTTCACTTTTCAGACGGCCTCCGCTAAAGTGGCCGTCTGAAAAACAACCTCTCGAAAAGGGAGCCCATCATGCCGACCAAACACCTAGCCTCCGCCCTGCTCTTCACCGCCGCCCTCTCCGCCTGCACGCCCGACAACGGTACGCAAAAATACCGCTCCCGGCAGCGGGACAAAACCGGCAGCGTCAAACTGCTCAACGTCTCCACGATGTCGCCCGCGACCTCTACAAAGACTTCAACCCGTTGTTTACCGCAGAATACAAAAACAGCACAACGGCGCGGACATCGCCGTCCAACAATCGCACGGCGGTTTCGAGCAAACAGGCACTGGCCGTGGCCAACGGCCTGAAAGCCGACGTCGTTACCATGAACCAGGGCTCGGACATCGAACTCTTGGTTAAAAAGGCCTGGTCAAAGCCGACTGGCAAAAAGCCTTCCCTAACAACGCCGTCCCCTTCACCAGCACCACCGTCTTCCTCGTCCGCAAAGGCAGCCGAAACAAATTAAAGACTGGAACGACCTGACCCAAGACAACCTGAAAATCGTCATCGCCAACCCCAAAGTAACTTCGGTAACGGTACTACACCTTCCTGGGCGCATACGGCTACGGCCTGAAAGCCAACAACAACGACGACGCCAAAGCGCGCGAATATGTGAAAAATGCTGTCGAAAGTCGAAGTGTTCGAAAACGGCGGTACGCGCGGCCACCACCACCTTCGTCCAACGCAACATCGGCGACGTACTGATTACCTTTGAAACGAAGCCAACCTGTCGGCCAAACAATTCGGCAACGGCGAATTTGAAATCGTCTATCCGAAATACTCCCGTCCGCATGGACAGCCCGTCGCCGTCGTGAGACAAAGTGGCCGACGAACGCGGTACCCGCCGAGCCGCCACCGAATACCTGAACTACCTGTGGAGCAAACCCGCGCAGGAATTGGGCGCGAAAACTCTACCTGCGCCCCGCCGACAAAGACGTGCTGGCCGCCCATGCAAGTGAACTGCCGCCGATGGAAACCTTCAACCCCAACGACATCTTCGGCACATGGGATGAAATCATGAGCAAATACTTTTCAGACGGCGGGGTATACGACCAACTGACCGTGAAAGGCAAATAAAGAAAAACGACGCAAAGGGGCCGTCTGAAAACCACTTTTCAGACGGCCTCTATTCCATGTGTCCGAATCGGCGTATACTCATCATATATTTGCCAAACAGGGAGCACCATCATGAAAAACAACCGTGCAAAAATCCGCCCTCGTAACCGCCCTGCTCCTCCTCACCGCCTGCGCCGGCGGCCGGGCGGAAGCTCGATCAGCCTCGGCATCGGCGGTTTCGGCAGCCATATCGGCTTGGGAACCTCCGTCAATATTCCGATAGGCAGCCGCACACCCTGCCGCGAGACACAGGCGGCATCAACGTTACCGGAGAACAAATCATCACCCATTTTTGCCGCAGACGGCACCGCTTCCGAACAAGCCGTCAAAGGCGGCAGCTACCGCAGGCTGCTCAACGTACTCGGCGGCGGCAATTATTTGGTACAAGATTTTTACGGCGACGGGCAAAAACGTACAGATCCGATGATACTGCCCAAAAAGCCCTGTTCTCCGCCGATGCGCACCCACAGACAGCGCATACACGGTTTACGACCGCAACGGCAATCCGATACGCCGACAGGGTTTACCGCAACAACCGGCTTATCGACAACTGACCGCGATACCGGCCAAACCTGAAGAAAGGCCGTCTGAAATCATGTTTCAGACGACCTTTTTATATCGTTTCAAGCAAAAGACGAATCAGAATTTGCTTTTTGATATCGTTAATCAGGTTTTCAGCTTTTTCTTTTCGCATCGTCAATCAGATGCTCGGCTTCTTCTTTACCTTTTTCAATACATCGCCGGCTTTTTCCCTCGATTTCGGCAGCAACTTCTTTCACCTTGCCGATTCCTTGCTGAACAACGCCTTCTGCTTTGAAGTTTGGAATCGTTTAATACTTCTCCGCAGTTTCTTTCACTTTACCGCTGATTTGGTCTAATTTTCCACTCATGACCTTTTTCCTTAATTTCATATTGATCGAAGCACCACTATATCCCTAACCGTTATCCAATAGCAATCTTAAATGAAATACCGCCTGAAAATCTGCTTTCAGACGGCCTCCACCTCTCAAGTTCAACGTTGTATTTCCTTGGCTAAAAACCAACATGCCTGATGTTTTACAGGATATCGTCTTCCCGGTTGTATTCGATCATGTCGTTTACCGCTTGGGCGAGCCATGCCCAGCAATCGGGGAATTCTTGACGCTGCTCCCAGCCGGGTCGGCAAAAGTCGTGGATTAGTTGGACTTTGCCGCCTTTTTCCGATTTCAAAGCAGGCAGTGTCATCGCAATCGCTGCGTTTGGCGAAGGGAATCAGTTTTTCTATTGGGATAGCGCGTTTGCAAGCCTCGGTATAGTTCGACTGCCCAATGACTATCGAGCAGATGCCAAATATCGAAATCGACTAAATTCAGTTCGACAATTTTTGAAATGATTCAGGGTATTCAAAGTGGGGAATATTGAGCGTATAACTTTTCATCGGTTGATTCTAGTTTGAGGCTACCTGAAAAATGAAATTGGGCGTATGCGTTTCAGACGACCTTTCCCATATTACTCAATCTTCACCCGTTTTCAACCTCAACGCATTGCTCAACACCGAAACCGAGCTTGCCGCCATTGCCGCGCCTGCGATGACGGGATTTAAGCAGCCGAGTGCGGCGAGCGGGATGCCCAAAAATATTGTAGAAGAATGCAAAAATAGGTTTTGCTTGATGTTTTTCAAAGTCGCCTGCGACACCAGTAGGGCATCGGCGAGCTGGTTGACCGAATGCTGCATCAGCGTGGCGGAGGCGGTGTGTTCGGCAACGTCCGCGCCGCCTTTCATGGCGAAGCTGACGTTGGCGGCGGCGAGTGCGGGCGCGTCGTTGATGCCGTCGCCGACCATTGCCACCGGTTTTTGCCGGCGGTTTTGAGTTTCTGCACTTCGGCGGCCTTGTCGCGCGGACTCATGTTACCGAAGGCGTGGGCGATGCCCAGTTGTTTGGCGACGTATTCGACCGTGCCTTGATTGTCGCCGCTCATGATGTAAACATCGATGCCGTGTTTTTTCAGACGGCCTATGGCTTCGGCGAGTGTCGGCTTTTCAGCGCGTCGGCGAGTGCGAATGCGCCGATGGGTTTGCCGTTGGCGGAAACGGCGACAATGCTTGCGATGCGCCAAACGTCGTCTGAAAAACTCGGGCAAGGTCAGTTCGGCAAATTCGGCTTTTGCCCGCTTTCACCAAACCCACGCCTTCAACCTCGGCGGTAATGCCTGCGCCGACGACGGTTTTGCGCGTTTTTGTGCGGCGGGAATCTTTCAAACCGCGCGCTTGGGCGGCGGAGACGATGGCGCGGGCGAGCGGGTGGGCGGCGTTTTGTTCGACGGCGGCGGCGATGCGGTACAAAGCGTCTTCGTCAAAGCCGTTGTCGGGCACGCAATAGACGGCGGCAACCTGCGGCCCTGCCTTCGGTCAGCGTGCCGGTTTTGTCCAACACGACGGCGATCGACGTGGGCGGCTTCTTCCATCGCCGCCGCGTCTTTAAAACCAAATGCCGTGTTTCACCGCCCTTGCCCATGCCGACCATAATCGCGGCGGGCGTCGCCAGACCGAGCGCGCACGGGCAGGCAATCACCAAAAACGGCAACGGCGTGCATCAGCGCAACCGTCCAATCGCCTTTCACCAGCCAAGTGGCGATAAAAGTCAGAAGCGCGATGCCCACGACGGCAGGCACGAAACACCGCCGCCGCCTTGTCTGCCACGCGCGCAATCGGCGCTTTACTGCCTTGCGCTTCGGACAGCGCGTTCATCATGTCGCCGAGCAGGGTTTGGCTGCCGAGCTGCGTAGCGCGGTAAACCACGCTGCCTTCGGTCATCAGCGCGCCCGCTAACACTTTGCCGCCCGCCTTTTTTTCTCTTCGGGATTGGATTCGCCGGTGAGGTGGCTCTCGTCCGCCCAGCCGCTGCCGCTTTCGATGATGCCGTCGGCGGCAATGCGTTCGCCGTGATTGGCGCGGATAAGGTCGCCAATTTGCACTTGGTCGATGGGCAGTTGTTTCCATTCGCCATCGCGTTGCACGTTGACTTGGGTCGGTGTCAGTTTTAGCAGCAAGCCCAAGCTGTTCAGGCTGGATTTTTGGTGCGGTGTTCCAAAAATTTGCCCAGCGACACAAAACCAATCACCATCACGCCCGCTTCAAAATACACATGCGCCATGCCGTGCGCCGCTTGCGGGCTGAAAAACAGCATATAAACGGAATACAGGTAAATCGATACCGTGCCGATGGTAACGAGCACGTCCATATTCGCCAGCCCGCCTTTAATACTCGCCCACGCGCTTTTGTAAAAACGGTACCGCCAGCCAAAGCTGCACCACACTCGCCAGCGCGAACTGCCATACCGGCGGAATCATCCAATCGTTTCTGCCGATCATCATCCCCGCCATGCCGATAAGGAACGGGACGTTGATGGCGAACAGCAGCCACAGCCGCCAGCTTACATGCGCGGTTTCTTCGGGTTGCGGCAGCGCGTCTTCCGTTTTTTTCTTTTTGCACCGTAACCGGTTTTTCTCGATGATTTTGGCGATGTCGGCGGCGGAGGTTTGGCTATCGTCAAACACCACCTGCGCCTCCCTCGCTGGCGAAGTTCACCCCCGCCGATTCGACAAAGTCTTTTTGTTCAACACTTTTTCATGCGCAGAAGCGCAGGCCCTGACAGGTCATGCCTTCGATTTGAAACGGACTTTTTGTTGCATGGTTTCTTCCTTCTGAATGTGGTTGGGCTACCTGAAAAAGCGGAGCAGGGTTTTCAGGTAGCCTTTGGGAGTGTTGCAGTCGATTTGTTGCGATTCGATTTACAAAGCCGCATCAAAGCTGCCGTCTTCCACCGCTTCTATCAGCGCGGCGGGGTTGGTTTGGGCGGGGTCGAATTCCACGACGGCGTTCTTGTTTTCCAGGCTCACTTCGGCCTTGTCCACGCCGTTTACGCCTTCGAGGATGCTGGTAACGCTTTTCACGCAGCCGCCGCAGGTCATGCCTTCGATGTTTAATGTGATGGTTTGCATAGGGTTTTCCTTTCTGTTGGAATGAGGCAGAGGTTTTAAAGCCCGTTGCAGCCAAAGCTTTCAGGTAGCCTGAAATGATGGGTCTGCTCTTGCTTTTCCCGCTAAGTGCCGCCACTATAAAGCTTCACCCGAAGTAAAGGTCAAGCATCATGATGAACATCAGCCAGGCCGCAGTGAGAGCGGCCTTTCCGCCAAACAAATCCGCGACTACGAAAAGCACGGCCTAATCGCCCCCGTACTGCGCGCAGCGAAGCGGGCTACCGCCGCTACGGACAGGCCGACCTTGCCCGGCTGCGCTTTTATCCGCCATGCGCGGGAAGTGGGCTTTTCGCTGCCGCAGATCGGGCGGCTTTTCGAGCCTGCAACACAACCCGCAGCGCACCAGCCGCGAAGTGAAAACGCTCACCGCGCGGCACATCGCCGAGCTGGAAGCCAAAATCGAACGCTTGCAGGGCATGGTGGCCGAGCTGCAACGCTGGCACGATGCCTGCGCGGGAGACGACTGCCCGGATTGTGCGATTTTGGCTGGGCTGGAGGAGCGTTAGGCGGCTTGGGCAGAATAGAAACAGGCTACCTGAAAAGTTTCAGGTAGCCTTAGTCAACTGCTAACGGTTTGGTACAGGCCTCGTCGTAATACGGCAGCCACTTGTCGCCGCTCTGCTCTTAGATATGCGCGGAAACTTTTGTTTACCCGTGTGGCGGTGTAATCCAAATACGGTACGCCGCTTTGGGTAACGTACAGTGCATCCCGGCTGCCAGCGGGCAGAAGCCAACCATGCCGGCCAATCGGCTGCTTGAAAACGGTTTAGCGGGAAGTCGCGGTTTAAATAGTGCTTGCGGAAAAACAGCATGGTGGCGGCACCTACTGGGCTTACAAAGCTGAAGTTGGCATGATAGCAAAAGGCAATGGCAAACAGGACTGTATTCATAGATTTGTTTTATCAAAAGATTTTTTGAAGGACAGTGAAATGCCTTTATAAGTATACTGCTATCATTTTGGTAAGAACAGGGGGATCAATGAGGGCGATAAGCAGCAAAAAGCTTCACCATTACAATAAATAGAGACTACACGATGGCTGCTGCTGAAAAATACCAAACGCGAGGGAAAAAGCACAGCCGACACCCTAGCTGCAGGTATTTCGCCAAATGATATTGCCGACTTTACAGGTTTTATCCATTCTATCTCCGTTATCTCATTCTCTCTTTCATTATTCCTCGGTGCTGCCTTTATTCTAACTTCTCCCTCTGCCAATACCCAAGGCATCGTTGCCGACAAATCCGCACCTGCACAGCAACAGCCTACTAACATACAAACCGGTAATGGCATCACGCAGGCCAATATCCAAACACCTACGTAAGAACTTAAAAATATCCAAAAACGCCAAGAAGCCCAAACAACCGTTAAAATGGAAAAGCTTCCGCGAAAACCGATGATGCGCGCTATATCGGCCTGACCCTGCCCTGCTTCCTTGACCGTCTGCCTTACGGTAGCGATACAGTTCCTGTACGCAGCTTCAATTACGAAGAACAAGTTAAGGGCACCGAACATGATCGTTACTTATGGGCAAACGCATCCTTTGCCTTCGCTGCCAACATGGTTCGTGGCTTTCCGTTATTTAACCGGCTTCAACGTCGGCAGTACGGTATCCCAGATGGCGAGGATTTCCGGCTTCGCTGCGGCTCGTCCCTTCCGCACGGTCCGCGCCGAATTTCATCATGATGCGCGGGTCGCCTCCGTCCCGTTCCCATATCAGCATGTATTTGTTGCCCCTGCCATTTGATCAGCTTTTTCAGTGCCGGACATGCCGTTGACGTCGCGTTTGCCTTGGCGGATGGTGCGGTAGCCGGCGGTTTTGAAGATTTTTGGCCAGCGCGCTTTTTTCGGAGACGAGGTCGCGTTCGAGCAGGGTCGGTTCGCCGGGCTGCAATACCGCTCCATGCAGCATTTCCAGACGCATGTCGGTCTGCTTGGCAAAGCGTACGGCGGTGTTGGCTTTGAAGGGCTTGCCGCCGTCGTCGGCGATGAAGCCTCGAATCAGGCAGATGCCGCTTTGGTTCGGCACTTCGTATTCCTGCCGTTCGCGCAGGCCTTTGAGGAAGTCGGCGCGGTACCTTTTTCTCCATGCCGTCGAGCATTTCTTTTTCTTTTCGCCTTCCAGTTGGCGGGTTCTTTGCCGTTATTGGAGGGATACGGAAATAGCCGCTGACGATGTAGGCGTCGTCCTTATCCAGCTTGAATATCAGGTTGGTTTCGTAGGGCATGCCGTCTGTTTTAGTAAATAAGCCGTCCCAGTCAAAAAATCATTGCGCGTCGCAAAACATCACGGCCAGTAGGGATCAGGGTGCGGCTGCCGATAAAGATATTAGTCGCCCCGTAGGAACCGCTGCGTTCGAACTTGCGGATGTCTTGCATCTGCCGCGCCCAGTCGTTGAACAATACCATCACGCTCCAGCCGTTGTATTCTATCCACGAGCTGCTGTGGCGGCGGATAGCGGGCAGGCGCAATTGGTAGCGTACCGCTGCAATACGGTTGTTCGGTCCAGTAGGCGGTGTCGATGATGGGGGAGGTCATGGCGGGTTTCCTTTCTGCCGATGCGGCGGGGTTAAAGGCAGCCAGCAGGGGCGGCCAACAGGATGTGGGCGGTGTGTTTCGTGGGATTCTCCTGACGAGGGATTAATCGGTTTTTGCCCGTTTGTAGACGGCCCTCGAGGATGGCGAACAAGGCATCGTTGCGCAATTCTTCGGCATTGTAGGCATCCGAATGTTCATAGCCGCCGGATGCCTTGCCGCCGGTGGACAGGACGTCTTCCTGTTTGAAGACGCCCTGCGTGATCGGGGCGGCACCGGATGCCGACGGCACGGTGGCATCGCCGTGGTCGCTATTTTGCTTCCGGCTGAGGGCAAATTCATAGCGTCCTGTACCCAGCACGATTTCGACCGTGCCGTTTTTCCCGAGGCATCCTTATTGTCCGACAGCTTGGCTTGACGCGGTAGTGCCTCATGTCGTCGATGCAGGCGTAGGTGCAGTTCTCCGCTGCGGTTACCCGGGTGGGCAGTCTGTCGGCGATATGGGGCGCGGGGCGGTGCGTTCGGGACGGAAGGCGGGACGGAAGGCGGGACGGAAGGCGGGACGGAAGGCGGGCTGGGCGGGTATGGCGGTAAAGGTATGGGTGTAGGCAGTATCGCGGCTGCCGCTTATTCAGACGGCCTTCGACTTTAATCCCACCAGTTCCACCAGCGGCGGGCGGTTTCTTTTTCGGCAGCGGCAGGCCGGTGGCGGGGTCCAGGCCTTTGGCGGCGGCCAGTTTTTTCTACCAGTTCTTCGGCGGGCTTGGGCGGCTCTTCGCCTTCCACGAAACGCTGGATGTTGAGTTTTGCCATCCCATTCGGGCAGCGGAGCGGGCGGCAGCGGTACGATGTCGTCGATTTCCTCTACCGTGGCTTCGGGATAGACTTCGAATGTGGTGGACAGGTAGCGGTCTATCATTTTTATAACGGCGCACCCGCTCTTGGTCGGGCTTGACGGCAAGTTCCTTCTTCAAACCTTCAAATATTGATTGAAGCCTTACTGCGCCCTGATATGCGCCGCCTCGGAGGGACTGCTGGGCGTAAAAACATGGCGTCTTCCGCATTGTGTTGGATCACAGTTGCTGTGATGCTGGCTTGCTCCCCGCCCTTCCCGCTGGGGAAGCGGTGGATTTTTGTCGGCGGAATAGCGGTAGAACTTGTCGCTCAAATCCAGCAACTTGCGCCGCTCTTCACCTTCCGGCAGCCTGACCGCCTGATCCGACAGAAGCTCGGCAATCATGTACATCGCTTCAGGGGTTGCCGCGGTCGGCGGCACAGCGCAGGTAGGCGGCGGCATCGCCTTTGTCGTGTTTGGGCCCGTAGCCGAACAGGGATGTAGGTACTCCACCATAAATCGGCGGTGGCGGGCAGCTGTTGCGCCAGCAGTTCGTTCAGGGCGACGCCTTCGTCCCTGCGGTCGGGGATGTCGACATCTTCGTTGTACATCAGGATGTGCTGCAGGGTTTTGTTGGCCTGCCAGTGGCCGTTGGCAGCGGCGATGCGGTAATAGCGCAGGTAGGGTAGCAGTTTGTGCGGGTGCTGGGTTTTTCTGCGGGTGTTGATGTCGTGCCAGAGGGCGTAGCGGTAGAGGGTGTCGGCTTCTTCGGGCAGCGGCGGATAGGTTTCGGTGGTCAGGACGATGTCCATTTTTTCCCATTTGTCGGTACTCATGCGTTCTTCCTTTGCGGGCGGGTTCGGGGTACAGGCAGCCAAAAGGACGGCGAATAGCGCAATGAGGAATTTCTGCATGGTTTTCTCCTTTTTTTCCCTTAATGCAGTGGAGGCCGTCTGAAAGTTTTTCAGACGGTAGCGGATTCGGATTTGAAGTGCAACCTGGCCTTTTTCTGTTATGAAAAGTTGCACTTCAAATCCGAATCAAGATCCTCCACCCGCTTCCTGAAGTCGAATCGTATACAGACACCCCATACCAGCCTCTCCATAACCCAATTCCCCATCCCTTCCAGTCTTTTTTAGTGGCATCAGTCATATTAAAAAGTAAGGGGCTGTCCTAGATAACTAGGGAAATTCAATTTCAGCTAGAATTATCCCCCATGAGAAGAAGCCGCCTAAGTCAGTATAAGCAAAAATAAGCTCATCGAACTATTCGTTGCAGGCGTTACCGCCGGAACGGCAACCCTAATTGGTCGGCGTCAACAAAAATACCGCAGCTTATTATTTCCACCGGCTGCGTCTGCTTATATTTCACAGCAGCCCGCATTTGGAAATGTTTGACGGTGAAGCAGATGAAAGCTGCTTTGGCGGGCATCGCAAAAGGCAGACGGGGTGCGGTGCGGCAGTGAAGGCGCCGTATTCGGGCTTTTTAAAGCGCAACAGTAAGGTTTATACCGTTGCCGTACCCAATACGCAAACGGCCACCTTACTGCCTATTATCCGTGAGCAGGTAAAGCCTGACAGCATCGTTTATACAGATTGTTATAAGAGCTATGATGTGTCTGGATGTCAGTGAGTTTAGCCACTTGCGAATCAACCACAGTACACACTTTGCCGAAAGGCAAAACCACATCAATGGGATAGAGAACTTTTGGAATCAGGCAAAACGTCATTTGCGCAAGTTTAACGGCATTCCCAAAGAGCATTTTGAGCTGTATCTGAAGGAGTGCGAATGGCGTTTTTAACAACAGTGAGATAAAAGTTAAAATCTCTATTTTAAAACAACTGGTAAAAGCACGATTTGTCCTAATTATCTAGGACAGCCCCTTGATATTTATAGATTATATTTAATTAACAGTATGTTATCCTGAATTCAGCAGTCTAAAATAGCGACTAAACTACGTCGGTTCCTAAATAAGTTGAAGGAAGCATGTGCAGTATAAGCGCGATTTGGCGAATTTTTATTTAACCGCCTAATTCAATTACGGATGCAAATCCAATGCAATCATAGCCAAAAACAAACAGAAAAACGAACTACTCAGAACAAATTGTAAAAGATAAATTAATAGAATAATACTGAAATCAAATTGTTAATTTTTAAAAGGAAAAAATAAACCCTCACTATTTCTAAGTAAGGGTTTATTCAAAATCTAGCACGCCCACGGGGATTCGAACCCCGGTTGCCGCCGTGAAAGGGCAGTGTCCTGAGCCTCTAGACGATGGGCGCGTAACCGAAGCGCGGCACTATACGGAAAAACTGAATGGTAAGTCAAGCTTTGCGCGGGCTGCCGATATTCAGACGGCCTGTGCATCCTGTATAATGCGCCGCTTTGAGAAGCAAAAGGGATGCAAAATGTGGTTTAAGCAAATCAGTCTTTATCCACTAAATAAAGACAAACTGCCTGATTTGGATACATTGTCTGCCAAACTGGCCGAAGCCGGATTTGTGCCGGTCAGCGGTTTGGATTGGTTCAGCGAGGGCTTTGCAGCACCGGTTTCCTTTTTCTCCCTGAACCGGTTTTTCCCGCCGAGCATACTTGGCTGGTAGCCTTGAAAAAGAAGAAAAAGTGCTGCCTGCCGGTGTCATCCGCGACATCTTGGACGATAAGGTGGCGGAAATTCAGAACAATGAGGGCACGCAATGTAGGCCGCAAAGAGAAACAAGAATTAAAAGAACAAATTACCGATGATCTGCTTCCCCGTGCCTTTTACACGCAGCAGCCGCAGTTTGGCGGTTTTCGACACCAAACACGGCTACCTGCTGGTTAATAATGCTTCATCAACCAAAGCGGAAAACATGCTGACCAGGCTGCGCGAGGCTTTGGGCGGTTTGGAAGCTTCACTGCCGAATACCAAGCAATCTCCTGCTTCGCTGATGACTTCATGGCTGCTTAACGGTGCTTGCGACGGTGGCTTTGAGCTGGACAGCGATTGCGAACTGAAAGGCAGCGGCGATGTCGCACCGACGGTCAAAATATCGAAACAGGATTTGACGGTACCGACGAGGTGGTGCAACATGTGAAAAACAGCAAAACCGTTACCCAGCTCGGATTGGTGTGGCGCGAACAGCTGACCTTCGTGCTGACACAGGATTTCACCCTGAAACGCATCCAGTATCTGGACGTTTTGCAAGAGGAAGCGGAAAGCCACGGCGACGATGCCGCCAGCTTGGCATTTGCCTCGCAAATTCTGATGGCCGAAGCTTTGAGCACCATGATAGACGAATTGGTCGTACACTTGGGCGGCTGGCAGGGATTGATGATTTTCAGACGGCCTTGACATATGCACATCAATGATGATTTAAAAAGGAAATCTACCTTATTCTTTGCTGATTTTTAAATGCCTATCAGTACGGAAGACGTCCAAACCCTGAACGGCAAAGCACGATATTTCGGGACAATTTTTGGAAGAAAATATACGAAAATGTTGGATTTTGTAGAAGACAAAAGCAATCTGCGTCTCTTTCCGATGGAAGAAATGGATAAAGAAGAAGGTGGTGCGGCAAAATTGCAGGGTTTTCGCCTCAAACCATACGGAGTCGGTGGTGGGAATAGAAGCCTGCCTATATGACGGACAAGAATGGATCGGCCTGATCAAGGGAATATACGAACCGGATGGCTTCCCAAAATTTACCTTCCACTATTTCAGCACTTAAGGCCGTCTGAAAATACGGATCGAATATTAAAGGACATTATCATGCTTGGCACGGCAATCGGCGACATTGCGGGTTCCCGGTTCGAATTCGACAACCACCGCGATACCGATTTCGAACTCTTCCACCCGGACAGCGATTTTACCGACGACACCGTCTGCACCACTGCCGTTGCCGATTGGGTACTGCAAGGATGCGGGGAAGATTTGGCTTCAACCCTGCGCGATTGGTATGCAGCATATCCCTCTCCCAAAGGCGCGTACGGCGGTAGTTTTCCTCTCAATGGCTGCAATCGCACTCCCCGCAACCCTACAACAGCTGGGGCAACGGATCGGCGATGCGCGTATCCGCCGTCGGTTGGGCATTTGGCACGCTGGAAGAGACCCTCTATTTCGCCGAACAATCGGCTGTCGTGACCCACAACCACCCCGAAGGCATAAAAAGGCGCGCAAGCGGTGGCACCGCCATATTTTGGCGAGAAACGGCATCAACAAAGCACAAATTCAGGGAAAACATTACGCGGCGGTTCGGTTACCGCCTCAATCAAAGCTGCGACCAAATCCGTCCGCACTACCGCTTTAACGAAAGCTGTCAGGAAACCGTGCCGCAGGCCATAACCGCCTTTCTTGAAAGCAGCGGTTTCGAACATGCCGTTCGGTTGGCGGTTTCGCTCGGCGGCGACAGCGATACCCCTCGCTGCCATCACCGGCAGCATCGCCGAAGCCTGTTACGGCATTCCGACCGCCATGCGAGAACGGGCTTTGGCCATCCTGCCGCGCCGTATCGCCGAAACCCTGCTGGCATTCGAATCCTCAATCAGGCCGTCTGAAAACACTACGCAACAAGGAACCCATATGAAATATTCCGCCCTCTACTCCTTTTTAGGCATTTTTCCGCCGCCGTTTCCGCCGACACGCTTTCCCCTTATAACGGCAAAGATTGCCAATATCAGGGGCGAAGTCGGCAAAAAGCGGACTTCCGAAGGCAAAAGGCACTTGGTCGTGCCGCAACGGCAACCGCCACGACGGAGCGTTTAAAGACGGAAAATTCGACGGCCAAGGCAAAATACTCCGTCGGTTCGCAGGGGTAACATCTTCCTCGAACCTTTCGGCGTATCAGATGCCTACTTCAAAAAAATATGACCGTGGAAGGCAACTTTAAAAACAACCGTGCAAACAGCAAACACAAAGTATCGGAAAACGGCCAACTGATTTTTCACCGTTACCTTCGACAAAAGGCATCATGAAGGATGTCAAACTGGTCAAAACAAAATAATACCGTTTTCAGACGGCCTCACCCTTAGAGGCCGTCTGAAAAACCTCCCCTCCAACACCCCAAATTCAGGACAAACCCGCAGAGCATCAAATCCGACAAATGGATACGCCGCATGAGCGAAGAATTCGGCATGATCGATCCCTTCGAGCCGAACCAAATCAAAGAAGCCAACGGACAGCGCATCATCTCCTACGGCACGTCCAGCTACGGCTACGACATCCGCTGCGCCAACGAATTCAAAATCTTCACCAACATCAACAGCACCATCGTCGATCCCAAAAACTTCGACCCGAAAAACTTCGTCACCGTCGGAAGACGACTGCTGCATCATCCCCCCAATTCCTTCGCACTGGCGCGCACGGTCGAATACTTCCGCATCCCGCGCAACGTCCTGACCGTCTGCTTGGGCAAATCCACCTACGCCCGCTGCGGCATCATCGTCAACGTCACCCCGTTTGAGCCGGAATGGGAAGGCTACGTTACCCTCGAATTTTCCAACACTCACCCCCTGCCCGCCAAAATCTACGCCGGCGAAGGCGTAGCGCAAGTCCTCTTCTTCGAGAGCGACGAAGTGTGCGAAAACTTCCTATAAAGACCGCAACGGCAAAATACATGGGGCAAACCGGCGTTACCCTGCCGAAAACCTGATGCCCGGCCCTCAGGCCGTCTGAAATCCCAATCTGAAACAACCGAGTAAAAAGAAACGAAGCCATGCTGTTTGTCCTATCACCCGCAAAAACCTGAACGAAAAAGACCCGCCCCCATCGGCAGGCATACCCTGCCTGACCTGTTGCCCAAAGCGGAACGACTCATGGCCGAACTGCGCCAGCTCGCCCCGCACCAACTGGCCGAACTGATGCACGTTTCCGACAAAATCGCCCTATTGAATGCCGAACGGAATGCCGCCTGGCACACCGTTTACCCCTGAAAACGCCAAACAGGCGGTTTACATGTTCAACGGCGACGTTTACGAAAGGCTTATCCGCAGAAACACTGGATTCAGACGGCATCGACTACCTGCAACGGCACGTCCGACTGTTGTCCGGCCTCTACGGCCCTGCTGCGCCCGCTCGACCTCATGCAGCCCTACCGCCTGGAAATAGGGTATCCCGTTTGCCAACCGCCGCGGGAAAAACCTATACGAATACTGGGGCGGAACCATTACCGAGTGCTCAACCGCACCCTGAAAAGAGCACAAGGCCGGCACACTGATCAACCTGGCCTCACAAGAATATTTCAAAAGCCGTCCGGCCCGAAAAACTGGACGCGAGACATCATCACCCCCGTTTTTCAAAGACGAGAAAAACGGCCAATACAAAAATCATCAGCTTTTACGCCAAACGCGCACGCGGCCTGATGGTCCGCTACGCGCGTAGAACGCCGCATCAGCCGTGCAGAAGAACTAAAACCGTTTGATTACGAAGGCTATATCTACAACGAAGCCGCTTCAACCGAGAAAGAATGGGTTTTCTTGCGAGACAACCGCCCATAAACAGAAAAGAAGCTTGGCAGACACCCTGTTTTACGCTATTATGCGCGCTTTTCAAGAAACGGAAGCGTGGCAGAGCGGTTTAATGCAACGGTCTTGAAAACCGTCGAGGGTTGATAGCCCTCCGTGAGTTCGAATCTCACCGCTTCCGCCAATCTTAAAAATTATTTTTATCTGCTGGAAACGTGGCAGAGAGGCTGAATGCAGCGGACTCGAAATCCGCTGAGGGTGCAAATCCTCCGTGGGTTCTGAATCCCACCGTTTCCGCCATCATCAGACAAGCATCCGACTTGTCTTTTTCATTTCTACCCCTGTTCGAATTTATCCAAAGAAATCATCTGTAATAATCAGGCCGTCTGAAAGCCGAACTGCCGTTCATTTTCAGCCGCATGGCGGATTAACTTGTCTTCACTATGACTTTGCCGCGCGGACTCGGACAGAGACCTAAAAATGCAGAAATAAAATGAATCGGTTTGCACTACCTGCCCCTCGCATTGGCAACTTACCGCCTTATACCCATGTCCCATTCCTGCCAAACCGCTGATAAAAACCGCCCCTGCTTGCTTTTTGCAGGGCGGTTTGGTTTGCTGCAGCCTTCAGACTGCCGGAAGATAAAAAGGCCGTCTGAAAATCATACTGCCTTCTGCTGCCGGACTACGGCAAACAATGCTATCGGACGCCATTATATTGCGGCTCTGACAATATTCGCCGCACGGGCTTTCAGACGGCCTCCCGTTCTTATCGGAAGAATTAAGCGGCGATTTTTCTCGCACTCTTTGATGCAGTCGGTGCAAGATTCGTAGCAGGCTTTGCATTCGGCATGATGCGCGGCATGTTTTTGGCACGCGAGCACATTGTTTTGCAGGCTTCGATGCAGACTTTGGCCAAAGAAGGTGCCAGGCGGGAATTTTGTGCCGCCAGATTTTGCATTGCACCGCAAAGGGCGAGCATTTGGTTAACCGCTGCGGCGCAGTCTTTCAGTGGAAGTGTCGCCTTTGCTCAACAGCGTGATGCAGTGTGTCAGGCAAACTTGTCCGGCTGAAACGCAGTGGCCTCGCAGCCTTACGGGCGGCTTCGTAGGCATTGTCGGTACTGTTGGCGGCATGTGAATGGCTGCCGTGGTCGTGGTTGCCGTGCGCATTGGCCAATGTCGTGGCGGCAGCCAATGAAATGGCAGCGGTGCCCTGATAAATTGACGACGGTTCATTTTTGATTTCCTTATGGTTTAATTGATAAAAAGAGGCTTTGCGTGAAACAAACAGCCTTGTGCAAAATCTTAACACGGGATTTATTTGCCGCCAAGTCCGAAAACCTTCGTCCATAAGTTTTTCAGACGGCCTTCTTATTAAAAAGAATCATGGAAATATTGCGTTACGGCAAATTAACTTAACTTTTATTACAATACCGCCACACTTCGACGTACCATCTGCGCCTTTCTGCCTGCGGCCTAAAAAGCCTTCGCCGCAAGCCGATTTAATCTGCCATGGTTTGAGGGAAATATGGTTAAACTGATTCGGAAATATTTTTACTGGCAGCGTTGCTGCTGGCGTTGGTTGCCAGCTTCATCTACAGCCCGTCGTGGCTGAGGGCTGTGTTACGGCTTGGCCCTATTCCTGTTCGGGATGCAGAATATCGAGGACGGTTTGCGCGAGGCGGCGGGCGGGCGTTTGGAACGCTGGATGCGAAAAATCAGCCGCCACTCCGACCAAGGGGCATTATTCGGGATGGGGGCGACCTTCATCCTGCAATCAAGCACGCTGGTTTCGCTGCTGACGATTGCGTTTTTAAAAGCACCGGCATGATTCAGCTTGCCGGCGGTATCGCCATTTTGCTCGGCACAATTTGGGCGCGACCAGCGGGATTTGGCTGCTGGCTTTGGCCGGGCAAAGCCTGAGCCTCAGCCCCGCCGCCCCTGCCTATGCTGGTATTCGGCATCCTGATGAGGTTTTTCAGCGACCGCAGCCGGGCTTTTGGCCGGGGTTTTGGTCGGCATCGCGCTGATTTTCCTCGGTGTGGACGAAATCAAGGGCTGGTTTTCAGGCCTTCGGTGCGGACATTGATTTCAGCGGTACGCAACCGGTGGCATGTGGCCGAAGTGCTGATTTTCTTTGTTGTCGGCTTTTTGCTGACCGTAGTACTGCAATCCTCCCACGCCACGCTGCTGCTGACCTTGGCGGCATTGGCCGGAGGACAAATCAGCCTGATGCAGGGTTTTGCCATCGCCGTCGGCTCCAACGTCGGCAGCAGCGCAACCACTGCGCTGGTGGGTATGTTGGGCGGGACCGCAACGGCCAGCGGCTGGCTCTGGCACATGTGGTGTTCAATACGGTAACCGCCTTGCTGTCGCTGATTATCTGGTGGCCGCTGACGCACCTGGTGATGAAATTCGGCCAATGGCTGGGCATGGGGCAACTGCTGCAGCTGGCTTTGTTTCATACGCTGTTCAACCTGATGGGATTGGCCGTATTCTGAAATTACAGGCAAAACTGGCCGATTGGCTGCGGCGGCGTTTGCCCGATAAAACCGATACCAACCTGCTCCTGCAAGACAAAGCGCGTTGGAACCGCGCTATCTGCGTAATCCAACGCGCTGCTTTCGCCCGATACCGCACTGATGGCGGTAGGCAAGGAAATCCACCACTTAGACAGCATCGGCATCGAAGTCATGCTGTCATGCGCCGTTGATCCCCGACCGGCTGTACATGCCGATGGGATGACGAAGAGCAAAGGCTGCCCCCGCCGCAGCCACCGCTCGAGCTGGACGTGCCGCAACTGTATGAGAGCCAGATCAAGCCCTTTAGTTCAGCGCAATCCTTGATTTCACCGGCAAGCCTCGATACCGCAGTCGAAGGGCTTCAGGAACGCCTGGCGGGTGAACATGCCGCCGCCTGGCAGATTGTCGAAATCGTGAAGGCAAGCCAGCACCGCAAAAACACGAAGCAATATCTGTCGGATGCGGCCTCCCTGCCGGTAGGAAGACTATCTGCGCCTGCGCAGCCATGTCTTCAAAACCCTGCGCCTGTTCCGCGCGCATAGACGCCTTGGCGGCGGCGAAGAACGTACCGGGCTGATGGAAAAACTGCGGATACATACCGAAACGTTGGAAACCTCAGAGGGCGCGTGATGGTAAAACTGCGCAACCATGAATTGAACGGCTGGCAGACTTCTTCGCTGCTGAACGACATCAACTACGCCCGCCGCATCGTACGGGGCATACTCGAAACTCTTACCTGGTGAAATGAATCAAACGGAGACGCGCCTTTAATCAATCATAGCGGTTCAAAGCCTGAATCGACACAAAAGCAGGACAATTCAGCACAAACCAAACTGGCATAAGGTATCCCCATGTGCCGGTTTGGTTTTGAGGCCGTCTGAAAAACAGCTTTTACGATATATGCAAAAATAAGGGCAGTAAACCATTTACATCGTTACCTTGCCCCGTCCTTCACCGCAGCACAATCACCAATCGCTGTCGGCAGTTATTTTGATGGCGACATATTCGCTGCCGTCCGCCTTCAGGACGCTGCCTGGCCGCAATTCCTGCCTTTTTCCGCCATCAAACAAAATACCGAGCTGCCTTTGGTTGGGTAACCAGCAGGGGTGTGGCCGGGTGGTTGTGGCGGGATTCCTTGCCTTTGGGCAGGGTTTCACGGATGACCGTGTAGTTGGCGCCTTCAAAGACTTTGCCCGTAGCTGGGCGATTTCGGCGGCAGGGCACGGCGGTAGGCTGATGAGGATGGCGAAAAGTTGGGTTTTGATGTTTTTCATGATGGTTTTCCTTTGGTTGCAGACAAAATTTATGGCGGACTAAAATCGCAATGATACGACGTTGCCAACGCCCTTCATTCACTCTGGCTGCTGCACAGAGGCGCATTACCGTCATCCCATTTTTATTTTTAATCCACTATCTGTTTCGGTCGGTTTGGGTCGTCTGAAAGCGGAATATGGTCAGCGCGTTATAGTGGATTAAATTTAAAATCAGAGACAAGGCGACGGAAGCCTGAGATAGTGCAGATAGTACGGCAAGCGAGGCAACGCCGTACTGGTTTAAAGTTAATCCACTATTTGTTTTTCGTAACCGGTTTGATTAGACTCCGTGTGGCGGTTTTCGTTTCGTTCTGAATGCAAACCTGCGGTTTCACCAACTCTTCTCAGCCCTCTCACGGGAGAGTTGAGGTGCAGGCTGCTTTTTAAGCTTCAGGCAATTTTTAACTCTTGTTGAAGCTGTACTTTCAGAAGCTGCACTTTAGCTTTGCATGAAACTCTACTTCCTCCGGAAACTCCGTTTCAGACGACCTTGTTAAACCGATAGGTAAACGCTGCGTTCACTGTCCGCAGTGCGCCGTAGCTATGGCGGTCGGGCTGGGTGCGGTAGTGTTTGTTGAACAGATTGTCCACGTTCAGCGACAGTTCGGCGCGCGGATTGAAGCGGTAACGCGCCATGATGTCGGCGACGGCGTAGGCTTTTTGGCGGCTGTTGGCGGCGGCGCGGGCTTTGGCGGCGGGATTGGGGATGCGAAGCGTGGCAGGGTCGGTGTGGGTTTCGCTCTGCCAGCGCACGCCTGCGCCGATGGTCCAGCCGCTGGGGGCTTCGGGGGCGAAGTGGTAGGCGGTGAAGAGTTTGAAGCTGCGTTCGGGCACGCTGTCGGGGTTCAGGCGGCTGCCGTCTTGGTCGCGGGTTTTGCTTGGCTGTAGCCTGCCTGTATCTGCCATTCGGGCGTGATGCGGCCTACCGACTCGATTTCCCAGCCGTGGGTTTTTGGCTTGGTTGGCGGCGCGGTAGTAGGTGTTGCCGCTCGGGTCGCGTCCTGCTGCGGTGGCGAGGTTGTTTTTACGGGCGCGGTACACGGCGGCGGATGCGTTCAGACGGCCTTCAAGCCATCTCGCCTTTGATGCCGGCTTCCAGTTGTTGCCGGTTACGGGTTTCAGGTAGCTGCCGTGTTCGTCTTTTTGCGATTGCGGGACGAACAGGCTGCTGTACATGAGCTGTAAAGCGACAGGTTGTCGGTCAGGGTCGAACACGATGCCTGTGTAGGGGTGAAACGCTGGCGCGGATGGTGGGCGTGCCGCCGGTGTGGCTGTCGTAGCTGCCGCCGGTGCGGTATCGCGTGTATCGTCCGCCCAAAATCAGCGAAAGGTTGTCGGCGGCGCGGAAACGGGTGGCTAGATAGCCGCCGATTTGCCGCCTGCTGCCGTATTGCGGGATGGTTTGGGCAAACGATGATGGCTGCGGGTAGGCGCCCGTGCGGGAAAATTCGTAGGCGTTAGGGGATGGCGTTGGGGATGATGCTGCGTTCACCGTATTTGCTGCTGGCGTATTTGTAGCCGTTGATACCCGCGATTAAATCGTGTTCGCGTGCCAAACAGGGTATTTGCCGATCAATGACACGCTGGCGCTGTGGGTGCGCGGGTCGGCGTGCCAGTAGCCGGGAATCAGGTCGGTGGCGGCGGTGCTGTGGTCGATGGAAGCACGCCCGCCACGCCGTAGGGCTGGCGGAAGCGGCTGCGGGTGTAGTCGTATTCGGCTTTGAGTTTCGAGTCTTGGTTGAAGCGGTGTTCGATGCCGGCGAACAGGTTGAGCGCAGGTGGCGGCTGTTCGCCCAATTTGTGACGGGTTGTCTTTTCGGGCCGAAGGCGGTGGCATAACCTCGGCTGTCGTACACGGCGTAGCTGAGCGGCGCGTCGGCGGTTTCTTTCGCCTGCTGGTAGTCCATGCCTGCGCGGACGCGGGTTTGCGGTGCGATGTCGTATTCCAAAATGCCGTAGAGTTCAGCATCGCGGCTGCGTTCGCGCTGCCGCCACGAGTCGCCGCGTTCGAAGGTGGAAACCAGGCGTACTGCGCAGCGCGCCTTCGGCGTTCAGGCTGCCCGACATGTCCGCACCCAACCCGAAATGTTTGCGGTTGCCCGCTTCGGCGCGGACTTCAAACAAGGGATTGCGGGTCGGGCGTTTGCGTACCAGATTGACGGTGGCGGGCTCGCCCGTGCCGTCCAGCAGCCCCTGCCACGCCGCGCACGACTTCCACGCGCTCATAGGCGGCGGTGTTGGCGTGCCCGTATCGGCCAGCGCGTCGGCAACGGGGATGCCGTTGAGTTTGGTAGTTGGCGATGCGGCTGCCGCGCGCGAACAGGTAGTTGTAGCCCGCGCGGTCGGAGCCGTAAATCTGGCGGCTGGTGCCGGTCGCCCGCAACAGGGCGCGGTCGAGCGTTTTTTGATGTTTTGGTCGCGCATTTGTTGCGATGATGATGACGCTGACGCTCTGCGGGATTTTCGCGCAGGGTCGCGGGCAGCCCGAGCGGGGTGTGCGTGCCGGAAACGGTGTAGCCGTCGTTGGAACTTGCAGTGCGGTCGGCGGTAACGGTGATGGTCGGCAATTCGGTACTTTCCCTGCAGTTTGCGGTCGTCTGAAAGCAGAAAACATCGGCCTGCGCGTACACGGGCAGCGCGGCGAAACAGCAGGGAATATTTGGAAGCGTGTCATGCGGATTTCCTTTTTGTGTTGGTGTGCGGTGGGGTTGTGCTTTCGGCATATTGGAGGTGCAGGCTGCTTTTTAGCTTCGCAGAAACTCGACTTCCTTCGAAACTTCGTTTTAGCTTCGCAGAAACTCAGCTTCCTTCGAAACTTCGTTTTAGCTTCGCAGAAACTCAGCTTCCTTCGGAAACCTCGTTTTCAGGCGGCCTCGGACGGGTCGGGCAGCTCAATCAGCACCACCGAGCACGCCGTTTTTCCGAACGCGGGCGGTGCGACACCGACTTCGGCACGACCGCCATCTCGCCTTCGCGTATCGTCATGCTGCCGCCGTCGGCGAAGTCCACCGCCATGTCGCCCTCCACGGCAAACAGCACTTTGTCGCTGTATCCGTGCGTGTGCCAGCCGTAATCGCCCAAAAGTTTGACCAGGCGGAATTGGAACCCGTGGCGATTTGATGATTTCGGGCTGCCAGTATTCTTTTGATGGCAGAGGTGCTGTTTCAGGTTGATGGTTTCGTTTTTGCATGGGGTTTCCTAGCGGGTTGGGTAGTTTTGCAATGCGGTTTGTCGTTTTGGTTTCGTTGCAGGCTTCTTTCAGTGGGCGGAGTTGTAACGGAAGGCGTTATCGGCTTTTGATGCAAGGGGACCCTGACTTACTGCCCTCTCCTAACCCCTCTCCACGGGGAGAGGGACGGCTGCCGTAGTCTCGCTGTTTGCCGCATAAACTCGCGTGCGGGCTGCCATCGGTCTGAATCTTTGATTCAGCCGCTCGATGCGTGTGCCTGTGGTGCTCCAAAAGGTCGTCTGAAAAGCGAAGTTTCCGAAGAAAGCGGAGTTTCTGCGAAGCTAAAAGCGCGGTTTCAGACGCCCCCTATTCTTTTCCCGCCGAGACGGGTTCTCGCCTTTTCAAACGCCGCCTTCAGCTGTTCTGCCGCCTGTATCAACTGCGCGCGCCGCCCGCAACGATATAGTTGGCGGCAGGCATGACGACGATTTGCTTGCGCTTCCAAGCGTTCGTGCCGCGCGTACCAGCGCGTTATCCAACACTTCAGCCGCCGGCCCTTCCTGCCCGATGGCGGCGGTACGGTCGATGACGAAAAATCCAGTCGGGGTTTTCTCTTTGATGTATTCGAGGAAACGGCTGCCCGTGCCCCTCGTTGCGTAAAGATTCGTCCACGGGCGGCAGGCCGATGTCGCCGTGTATCCAACTTGCCAACCGCGACTGCGTGCCGAAGGCGGACACCTTTGTTGCCCGTAACCGAGCAGCACCAGCCCGCGCCCGTTTGCCTTTGGCGGCTTCGCGCGTTTGGGCGAACAGCGCGTCAATCTGCGCCTTCAATTCCGCCGCGCGCGCTATCTGCCGAAAATCCGCGCCAGGGTTTCCATCTGCTTCTCGCCGCTGGTGCGGATGTTGCCGTGTGTCCGCGTCAGGTCTATGGTGGTCGCGTTTTTCGCCAACTGTTCATACGCTTCCGCGCCCGGCCCGCCGGTAATGACAAGCTGCGGATTGTAGCGGTGCAGGGCTTCGCAAATCAGGCTCAGAACAGCGTCCCCACCGTTGCCGCCTTGTCAAATGCGAGGCTGCAAATAATCCACGCGCACCGGCGCGATGGTTGCGCCCACATCCACGCCCAATTCGGTCAGCGTATCCACTGCCGCCCAGTCGTACACGGCGACGCGTTCAGGGATTCTTTCGGTGCATACGGCATCGCCCCGTGCGGTTGCGCACGGTCAGCGTGGCGGCAGATGTGGATGCGGCCTTGGGATGCGGCGGATACAGTCGGCGGCAGGTTCGGGCGAACGGGCGGCCAGCAGGACGGCACAGGCTGCCCAATAAAAACGCGGCTTCACGGTGTGCGGTTCATCTGCATACGAATAAGAATATTTATTATTAAGCAAACAACCTGCAGAAACCACGCCGCAAACACGCAAAATTCTGAAACGGCAAAACAAATTCCCGAACGGGAAAGGTCGTCTGAAACACCCTTTCAGACGACCTTTCCCGTTTCAACCAACTCTACGCTTGATTGTAGCAATAATTCCTATTTAATCCACTTATCAGACAACCCATTCCCATCCAGGCATGAACACCGCCGCCATCTACCGCCAGTACCAAACCTATGTCCGCTCCGATAAATCCGGCTGGGCGTTGGACGGCTGTTCCGACAGCGCGCTCATGGCGCAGCGCAGGGACAGCCCGGTTTGCATCTGGAAATGTGCATCAACCGCTTCGACTCGGGCATCACCCTGTCGCGGATGCGCGCAGCGGCGGCGCGGGCGCGCTTCCACCGAAATCCACAGTTTCAGCCACAACTGCGCCCTGTTCGTCATGGTGTCGAGGCAGAACCGGTTACAGATGGGCGGCAGGAATACCGCCCGTCTGCCGGCGAAAAGTTTGGCTGGTGCGCGGCGAACTGGCGGACGTACAAACCCGCTGCTGCCCGACAACGGCGGCATGTGCGCGCGCATCTTGGATTTTTCGCTGGAAAAACTGCGCCGCTGGCACGACGAAGGCTTGCTGGACGAACGCCTGTTTTCGCCGCAAACGATAGGCCGATTCGCCCTGCAACAGCTGGCGCAAAACGCGGCGACACTGACGGCGGCAGCCTGCCCCCTGCTGCAACGCCCGTTCGAATCGGACGGCTTTCGGCCTGCTCGCCGACGAAGCCGCCGCGCTGGAACTCTCCGCCCGATTATTGCGCTTCCACGCTTCCGCCGCCACGACAACGGCTACCGCCGCCGGCGCATAGACGAAGCCGCCGATATTTTGAACAGCGAATTCGCCCGCCCGCTGACCATCGCCGAAAATCGCCCGCCGCGTCGGACTGAACGAATGCTACCCTGAAACGCTATTTCAGTGAAGAGCAACCGGCGAAACCGTCGCCGGACGCTTGCGCCGCCTGCGGCTGGAACACGCGCTCGCCCTCATCGAATCGGGCAGCGCGTCCAGCCGCCATGCACTTTTGCGGCTACCGCCACGCGGGACGGTTCAACGAAGCGTTCAGACGTGCATTACGGATTTTTGCCTTTGGATGTGAAGAAGTCTGTTTGTATGCAAATGAGCGAATAGAGAAAAGCCGTCTGAAAAAGACGGGAGGATAGTGAATATAAATAAGAATCCGCCATAGCACCATCGGTTTACATAAGTCTCGTCCCATCATTCCCGAACAGGTGAAAATTCGAAGGCTTATGATAATCCATTGATAATACTGAAATTACGTAGCCTGAATTCCTGAACTGTACGTGGGCATGACAGTAGGAATATTTCGTTTTTCAAAGTTGGCCTGCGCTTGAGCAGATGTTGCATGAAGGCAGTCTGAAAACAGTGGGATTCCCTCTCCTACTCATCATCCATGAAAGCATGGAGCAGTATTGTCGGGGTTCGGGTGTTCGTTGGGAGCAGCTGATGTGGACAAAAGGCCGTCTGAAAAAGAACAAACCTTTTTCAGACGGCCTAAACCCGTATCTGGCGGATGGCTAGAACTTCGCTTTAATGCCTAGCGTTACTGTCCTGCCCGGGGCCCGGGCGTGGGGACGTTGCTCATCGGGTCGAGGTAGTAGCGGTTGGTGAGGTTGTTCACGCCGAGGTTGAGGCTGAGGCCTGTTGCCGATGCGGTAGCGGGCGTGGGCATCCCAGATGGTGGAGGCGCGCCAGTGGTAAAGCGGCGGTGGTTTTGAGCAGGTGACCCATGCCTTGCTCGATGAGCCGGTCGTGCTGTTTGCTATCGCGGCGGCTGTGGTGGATGCCGCGGATACCGAGCTCGAGTTTTTCGCCGAAGAGGCGCGCGCCCAAGTCCAAATTAATAGGTATTTGGGCTGGATGGATTGTAGAACCTGGGTGCGCCTATGCCGCCTTCGATGCAGGCGGGTACGCTGTTGTAATACATATCGTAGGCGAAGGAGGGTTGTCGTCGCAGGTTTCTTGTTTTAAACGGTATGTGCTGCCGAGCGACATAAAGAAGCGGCCGAAATCGAGGCGGCTTTGCAGCTCGATGCCCTGGGTGATTTTTCGGTCGTACTGCATCAAATCTTTGTTTTCGTTGGTGTCGATGACGTTTTTGATGGTGTTGGAGGAAAGTAGGTGAGGCGCACGTCGCCTTCAGCGCCCCTGCTCCACAGCGGGGCGAAGTTGTAGGTGTAGCCGATCTCCCAGTTGGTGCTGCGCTCGGGCTTGAGGGTCGATCGAGGGCAGCATGGGTGTTTATATACCGCACCGGCAGATCATATTGGTGGCCTCGTAGATACTGGGGAGCGCGTCATCTGCGCCCAGCGCAGGTGCAGGCGGCTGTTGTCGGTGAGGTCGTAGCTGAGGGCGATCATGGGCGACCAGGCCGAGCCGTTCATGCGCTTCGCCGGCGGGGAAGTTGGCATCGCTGTTGCGGGTACGATATCGGTATAGATACGCCTCGCTTCCTTCTCATTATCGGTGCTGGCAATATCGCCCCGCCTGGTGCGGTAATCCAAATTATTGCTGCCATACGTTACCCCCTTCCGTGTACATGCTCCGTCTATACTCGTCATGTGCAATGTCAAGCACGCGGCTTGACGACCGATAGTAAAAACTTTGCATTTTGGGACGCACGCAGATGGCGGTAGAAGCTGCCCTGCCTGCCCTGCGGGTTTTCCACGCGCTGCTCAAAAAGCCGTTTTCGAAAAACGGGGCCCGCTGAATTTTCCGGTCGCGGTAGTGCGAGATTCTGGCCGGCATCGGGCGGTGAGACACGGTTTGGCTTTCGTCAAAATCCTGGCGTTGGCCGTTGCTATCGACATACCCGGTATTGCCGTCTTGGTTATGGCGTGAAATGGTGTCATCGGGGAAGAAGCCGTGGCGGCGGTGAAGTCGCGCTCGATTTCTTCCCAATCGTTCGAGCGGCGGGCAATTTCGGCGCAGGCGCGGTTGTAGAGCATCGATTTCCTCTTGGGTCATCACCTGCAAATAGGGTGTGCCAATCCGCTGATAACATTATCACCACCTTGGGTAACGGAGTAGATGGGGTCGCGGCGGGCGCGGGCACGGGCGAGCAGGTCGTCAAACGCCCAGAAGCGGTCGTAGCGGATGCCGCCTTCGATTTTTCAGGCGTTCGGTCGGTGCCAGTCGAAACTCAGTTGCGCGCCCCATTCTTTGCGCCGCCCGGCGCGCAGGCCGGTGAGCTTGGTGAGCGCGGTGACGGCATCCATCACGCCGAAGAAGTCTTGATCGTTTGTTTCGCCACTTCGCTGCTTTCGTCGAGCTTTTTCGTATTGGTGGCGGGCGGAGGGTGAGGCTGAATTGGTCGTTCAGGCGCATGCGGTTGCTGATGTTGAAGCCGGTGCGGGTGGCTTTTGGTGTTTGCACCGCGCCGGAGAATACGTGTTTGCGCCGTCGATAACGGGCGGGTCGTTGGGCGGGGTGTTGCGGTCATGAGCCTTCGTCTATCAGCTCTTGGCAGCTGGCGATGCCGCGTGCGGGATCGGGCTGGAGATTGATGGCGGAAGCAGCGCGCCCAAGCATCATATTTGTTGTCGCCGTACGGCACGCCGTCGGGGCCTCCGCTTTTGATGGCGGGTGCTGGTGGTGCGCACGCGCCAGATATCAGCTTTGAGGTCGATCCAGCGGCTGCCTTCGGCTGCCATTGGTAGCCGAGCTTGCAGTGCGGCTGCGGATCGTCGGAGTCGATACGCCCTTGCACGAGGGCGATGTCGTAACGCTTGCGCTGCATATTGTATTGGCTGCCCAAGCCCAGCAGCAGGTTGTTGATGATGGGTTCCATCTCGCCGAAGCGGATTTTGGTGTCCACGTGGTGCAGGTTGATTTGCTGACCACGCGGCAGATACCAGTTGTTTTACAAGCAGGCTGCGGCTGGAAACGTTGCTGTTGGGCAATGTTCGCCGGGGCGGTAGAGGTCGGCCATGTCTGGGAATCAGGGGCGTCCGGAACGGTCGGCGCGCGGGTCTCGCTGTCGTAGATAGCATTGTTCAGGTAGCCTGATGCGCCGCGTTTGCCGCTGAAGTAGGTGCCTCTGCGCGGTCGCTGTAGGCAACGAGGCCGTCTGAAAGGTCGGTTTTGAAGGCGGCGGAAAGCAAAAAGGTTGCGGTCGTTTTTAAAATCTCGGCAAAGCGGCTGCTGGCGCTGGCTTGTCGGCATCCGTGCCGTAGAAATTGAGCCCGGCGAAGTAGCACGTTGCCGCTCTATCGTGCCCGATGCGCCGTCGGCGGTGGGGTTGCCAGGCAGGTGCGGTGATCTTTGCGCCAGATAGTCGTTTTAAATTTTTGTAGAGGCCTGGCGGCGTTGTTGGAAAACTCGGTTTTCACTCCACGCCCAGCTTTTGCCTTCGGGGATGATGTCGGCGGGCTCGATGGTGCGGATGGACACCGCGCCGCCCACGCCGGACTTCACGCCGCGCGTCATGGCCGGGCCTTTTTCCACCGTGATGCTGCGGAACAGGGCGGGATCGACGTAGCTGCGATCGGCGATGCCGCTAGTTGTTCATCCACACGTCCACGGTTTGCTCCGTGCCATCAATGGTAACAGGGATTCGGCCTTTGCCGCTGATGCCGCGGATATTGGGCGTAATCGCGCTGCCGGCGTTGCGGGTGTTCGCGTTGTACACGCCGTTTAAGCCTTTGAACACGTCGCCGGCGGCATCCGTGCGGTAGCGTTCGAGGTATTCGCGCTACGGCGTAGACGCTGAAAACGTTTTTATAAAACACGTCGTCCGCACCTTTTTGGTCGGCACCGCGTTTGCCGGTAACGGTGAGTGCTTCGATGTTGCTGCTTTCGGTTACTTCCGGCGGGCGGGTTGCCATTGTGTCAGCTGCTTGACAGGCAGGGCGGTGAGTATGCTCCGAGGCTGGCGGCGAGGATGGTTAGCGGGAGGAAGCTGACCATAAGTTTAATCTTTGTCGAAAAATGTGATGCCAGAATATTAATGCAAAAATTATCAATTATCACTGATGTGATGCTATAAAATATACAAAACCATATGATTCATTTTGGGAATATTGTTTTTATTTTCATGATGTATGATTATCTAAATAGAGAATTAATTTTGTTAATTTTAGTAAAACACCGATATGGGCAAATTCAAATACGCACCCACCGTTAGTTTATGTGAAGCCTTTGCCACACATCAGCGGCTGAAAACAAGGTTCGGCTATTCCATAACCTGCACTGTAACAGGCCGTCTGAAAACAGTTTTCAGACGGCCTCCTTTATTTCTGTTCGATACGGTGTATACTGACCCGGGTTTCAATTGAATGCCTCTGGCATCGCGTCCGCACCACCAGCGTACCGACAGGCTGACTTCCGCCACTGCCTTTTGCCGCGCCCAAGCCGAGAGAGGTATGTCTGGCGTCAGCTGCCAACCAGTCCGTTGTTGGCATAAACTTCGCGGTGTTGCGCGGCAGCTGGTCAGGCTGTCCTGCGGCAAAGGACGACTTTACCGCCCAGCGCGTCGCGGTTGCAGGTTTGGCCGCTGCCGACCAGTTCCACGCCTGCAACCTGCGGGCCGGCTGGTCGTTTCGCAAAGCGGAGGGTGCGGCGGTCATGTGGGTTACGCTGTCGAGGCCCGCCGTCGTTGTCGAAGTCGGCACAGTACCGCGCCGCGCGACGTGCCTTTTTGTTCCAGCCTCGCCTGTTCGCGCAGCATCGACGAAGCCATTGCCGTCGTTTGTTCAGATAAACGCGAAGGTGGCTTCGAAGCCGAATACGCAGCAGCGCGCACGTCCGTCTCCAGCGGTCAGCAGCAGCCGCGCACGCGTCGGGGTTGGTCAGGGCGATTTGGGCGTTCCAATACCAATAATCAGGGCAGACGGCCTCTCTTTTTATCATGACAGGCACTGACGGCTGCCGTTGGCCTGCACGATGTCGAGGCGCAGTAGCGTCGCGGTCGAGGTCGCGAAAGCCGCTCCCAGCCGAGACCGCCGTTCGTTGAGGAGCGTTGCGGGCGGGCTTCGCAGTCTTCGAACACGCGGCATCGGTTTGACCGCTCTTGCCAGCGTTCATCCACAGCAGGCCGCCTTCGCCTGTAATTTTTCGTGCGCACGTTGGAAACGTGGATGTCAGGGCAATGCTGTTGTCGTCCAAATCGCCGGAAAGTGGCGTTCATGCGCTGCAGGTGTCGGCGCGTATTTCGGAGCCGGCAAAGTCTGCGCTAACGTGGCGGGAAGCGTTTAGCCCTGATCGTTGATGCTGCAGCTCGTCGGGGACCGGAAATCGTTGGCGATGTAGAGATCGGCAGCCGTCGTCGTTCAAGTCGCCCGTAGCAGCCGCCGTCGTCGGCGTGTTTGCCGCCAGAAGCCGTTTTCGCTGTTGGGATTTTGCGCGGCTACTCGCCGCCAAGTTGCGCAGCAGCAGGGTTTTCGTCGGCATTGTTTTGCGTCGTGCCAACTGCGGTGCATGACGTTGAACATCCTCCTGTCGCCCTGGTATTCGGGTTGCGGCAGTTTGAAGATGTTGGCAAGAACGGTGCGGTCGTAGCCGGGCAGATAACGCTGCATGACGTTGCCGATGATGATGAGTCGGTACGTCGTTGTCGTAATCCAAAAACATTGGTGGCAACGCTGATTTGATAGTCGTCCACGGCGTTGCCGTTGCCGATTTCGGTAAGCTCGAGCGTGCCGGTTTCCTTCAAATCGTTAGCAGCAGGCGGCCTTGCCGAAGCCCATGCCGAGCAGCAGGTCTTGGTCGCCGTCGTTGTCATGCGTCGAACCAGGTGGCCGAGGCAATCAGACCGTGGGTTTCGGGACGTTGCGGTGGTCGTCCAGCTGCGGCAGGAAGCGTTCGAAACGGAAGTTCCCTTTGTTCAGGAAGCAAGTGGGCGCGGTCCTGTTCGCTTTTGAGCGGCTGGGTCAGGAAAAACGTCAGGCAGGGCCGTCGTTGTCCGCATCGGCGACGGCGGCGGCATCGCCACCGACAACAGCCATTTGGCCACATGCTGCATACGTGGGTCGGTACGCTCCCAGATGTCGCCTTTGGTACCGCCGATGCCGCTTTGCGAAGCAGGATTTCGCTGAAGCGGGAAAGTTACCGTCGCACTGAAGGCATGGGTGAGCGGTATGCGCCCCAACCGGTGCCGCCAATCAGGCCAGTCAGCAGCAAGGCTTTGTAAACTGCTTCAACGCAGGCAGCGGATTGCGGTATTGGCTGCGGTTTTGCCAGAGCAGCCACAAGCCGCGCAGCGTCATATATGCGAAGGCGGAATAGAAAAGGGTGGAGAAACTCTGGAAATTTATGCAGCAGCAAATCAACGAAAACGATGAAAAACGCCATAAACACCTGCCCTTTCCGCGATTCGGCGGAGGTAGGCGGTCGGTAATCATAAAGAAGGTAAACAGGTAAAAACGCCGGTGGAAAAATGCGCCCATAAAAGAGCGTTTGCGGCGGAATATGGTGTGAGCAGCCAGGCGCGCAGCGACAGTTGCAGGGCGTAAAACAGCAAAAAGCAGCTGATCAGCACGCTGCGGCGGATATTGAGGGCAAACAGCATCAGCGCGGCGGTGGCGATAAAAAGGCCTGATGCCGCCCCGCCCACTGATAGGCAGGCGCGGGCGTAATCGTGCGTCACTCAACACCAGTGCGGCAATCACGCCGAACAGGCCCGGGTTGTAGATATGGCGGTAGTTTACCGTGAAAACGTATTTGGACGCGGTGGCACGGCGATATGGCGGCCAGCCACGAGCCGTGGGAAAAATTGGTCAGCACCGATAGGCCGGGCCGGTAATCAGGCCGCTAATCAGGACAAGCAGGGTTTTTGCGCCGTAACAAATAATGCAGCGGGCAGTCCAACGTAACGCAAATCAGCAGAATCAGCCCTGACATTGGGCGGACTCGGTTGAAACCCCAAAAACGTGATGCCGCAGGTAACGAAAGATGGCTGAGCAAACAGCTCGGGCAAACGAGGGGTCGTTTTTGGCGGGAAGGCGGTCAAAAAGCAATCGCTCAGGAAACTGGGGAGTCAAAGAAGCGGATTATAGCCGAGCACATACCCAGCGGACCATTTCCAAACAAAAGGCCGTCTGAAAACATTACCGCCCGATTTTCCTGCCCGATATGTTTCAGACGGCCTCAACTCGACGTATCTATGCCGCCTGCGGCACATCCTTACTCAAACTCTCCCGGCGGGGGTATAACATTATCCAGCATCCGTTCGATAACATGATTACATGATTGCGAAAAACCGCGACGAAAAAGGCGTTTCAAACAGAAAATCCTTGCCGCCGCGTTGATTGCCACCGTCGCGGCGGGCGGTTATTTCTATTACAGACAGCAACAGGCCGCCGCCTGCCCGCATTTGTCGCGCAGTCCAACGGCAGGCTGGAGCTGAACCGCATCGACGATAGCCACCCCTGTATCCGGGCGGGTAAAAAGTGTATGTAGAAGAAGGGGCGGGATGTGAAATCCGGCGACATACTGGCCGAACTCTCGTCCGACACCAGCAGCAGCCGCGTGGAAGAAGCGCGCGCCGCCGCCGACAGGCAGCGTGAAAGCGTGCAGCGGGCCAAAGCGGCGGAAGAGCAAACGCGCCGATACCGTCGCGCGCCGAAGCCAACATCGAAGCCGCACGGCAGCAGCAGCGCGTGGCGAAATGGAATGGGACAATACCCGCAACCTGCTGTCGGAACAACTGGTATCGAATCTGAGCCGCCCGCCGCCGGGCCGATTACGAACGCGCGACTGCCGCGGTGAAGGCTGCCGAAGCCGCCCGTGCGGAAGCGCAGGCCACCGTGGCGCAAAGCCGTGCCGCAGCAGTCGAGGCGCGGGCAAGCGTGGGACAGGCGGCGGTACGTCAAATCGGCTTCGTCCGCTAACGACGACATGAACATCCGCGCGCCGATAGACGGACGGGTGGAATACACCATCGCCGAAGTCGGCAATGTGGTGGCCTCCGGCTCGAAAGTGGCCAGCCTGCTCGATCCTACCGACGTCTCCATGAATATCTTCCTGCCTACCGACAGCATCAGCCGTCTGAAAGTAAACGACGAAGCACGCATCAAACTCGACGGCATCGATGCGGTTTTCCCGGCAAAAATCAAATTCATCGCCACAGAAGCGCAATCCACGCCAAAGCGGTGGAAACCACCGACGAACGCGCCAAACTGATGTTTAAGGTAAAACTGCGCGCCGCGCGAAACGGCGCAAAAATACGATCGCCCGCTCAAAGGCGGCATGACGGGCAACGGTTTTGTGAAAAACCGATGCCGCAGCGCAATGGCTCGCCGCATTGGCGGTAAAAACTGCTCGCACATAGCTTTCAGACGGCCTCCACACCCGTTAGCGACCGTCTGAAAAACACCGCAAGCCCGAATACAGGCTTGAAGCCCGGCAAACCTTATTGAAATCAAATATGTGAAAAATACGTTAAACAATCGGATTGTATCCTTCGATTTCAGGGCGGATATTCAGAAGCTCTGAAAATTGAAAAGCATATCGACATTGATATTGTTTCACATATTGACATCAATTCATTTGGGAAAACCTTAGCAAATATTTTTCCAATGCCGGCAAATCGTGATTCCCACGCGCACCATCAAAAAGCATCAACACGTTCCATAAGAAAAGGAAACAAATGAACCCCGTCTTCCAGCCCCTACACTTTCAACAACGGCGCCACCGTTCCCAACCGCCCTCGCCGTCGCCCCCATGACGCACTTCCCGCTTCGGATGAAAACGGCCACATCACCGACCAAGAGCGCACGTTTCTGCAAAAACCGCTTCAAAGGCTTCGGCCTGTTTATCGCCGCCGCCACATTGGTGCAGGCCAACGGCAAAACCTTTGAAGGCCAGCCGTACGCCATAAGCGAAGACGACCTGCCCAGCCTGCGCGAAGTTGCTCAAATCGCCCAAGCACAGGGCGCGAAAAGCCATCCTGCAAATCCACCACGGCGGCAAATTCGCCCCCAAAAGAACTCTTCCGCCGACATCGTCGCCCCGTCTGCCGAAGAAACCAGCGGGCGCGCGCGAACTTTCCGCCGCCGAAATCGAACAGCTCATCGCCGCCTATGCCAATGCCACCACCCTCGCGGTGCAGGCTGGTTTTGACGGCGTGGAAAACCACGGCGCAAACGCTTACCTGCTGCAACAATTCGTGTCCGCTCAAACCAACCGCCGTACCGACGAATGGGGCGGCAGCCTGCACAAACCGCCTGCGTTTCCCGCTGGCCGTGGTCGATGCCGTCGCCGCTGCCGTGAAAGCACACGCCAAACCCGACTTCATCTCGGGCTACCGCTTCTCGCCCGAAGAGTCAGGGCGAAACCGGCATCACCATGGCCGACACCTTCGTGCTGATAGACGAATTGGTGCGAAAACCGCTGCAATATCTGCACGTTTCGCTGATGGGATTTCTACAAACACGCCCGACGCGGCGCAGACACCCAACCGCGACCCGCATGGAACTGCTGCACGAACGCATCGCCTACCGCCTGCCCTTAATCGGCGTGGGCAACCTCTACACCGGCAGCGACATCGCCAAAGCGTTTGACACCGGCTGGGCGGAGTTTATCGCGCTGGGCAAAACCGTGATGATTAACCCCGATTTGGCCGACTTTAGTGCGCGAAAAGCCCGCGATGCCGACATCCAAACCGCACTCGATCCCCGACCCGCGCCGACCATTACCGCCTGCCCGATCCGCTGTGGCAACGCTGCCTGACCAACTCGCCATGGCTGCCGCCGGTGAAAGGGATGGAACATCGGATTGTGGATATTTGAGCGTTTCAGACGGCCTTTTAAAAACCTTTTGCAGCCGAGAGGCCATCTGAGTAGAAAAAGCAGCCCGCACTGGAAGTCATCCGAATGCAGGCTGCTTTTTCTATGGGCTGTCCTAGTTATCTAGGACAGCCCCTTATTGTTTTTTGCCGACATTGATGCCACGCAGCAAAAGGACAGAGCGCATTTTGATTTCCTCGTGATAAACATATTTGGCTCAGATGGCGTACCGGAGAGGTCGTCTGAAAAAGGAAATACGGACAGCCTGAAAAACATCCCGCCTTATCGGACGCAATGGTTTTTCAGCCGCATTTCCGTTGAACGAGTGCATCCACTCGGCCAACTCGGCATCGTCGTTCGATACTGATGAGCAAGCCTGCGGTAATGTTCTGGCGAGTACGGGATCGGCAACGACGCCTTCCCTGTCAGCATAGATGCAGGCAAGGTTGCAGGCGGCGTAGCCGTAACCTTTGTGCTGCGGATTTTTCATACCAGGCGATGGCTTGGTGGTGTCGCCGGCAGTGCCGAAGCTGTGGTAGAGCAGGCCAGCAGATATTGCCCTTGCCTGTTGCACCCGCTTGCGCTGCACGGCGGTAGCAGGCGGTTGCGAGCACTTCGGCATGCCTTCGCCGAGGCTGCCGAAACGGCTGACAGGCCTTTGCCTTTACATTTGGGGATGCCGTAAAAGTATGCGGCCTGAATTTTCGGCATCACGTGCCTCGGCGGGCGGGAAGTTTGCGCCAAACGGCAAAAGCGTGCAGCCAACGTGCGCCGTTTTCGAGTTGCACGGCGCATCGCGATTAAGGCTGCGGAAGCGGACATGCGGCAGGAGTAGATACGCTGGCGGAATCGCTTTGATTTTTCTGACGGTGATTCATGGCCTGACAAGAAAAAGTCGGATTTTAAAAACATCAAATGGCTGCCCATCCCAAATTCGGCTTTCAGACGGCCTTTCGCGCTTTTCACGATGTCCGTCAGCGGCCAGCGCGGTTTGACGTTGAAACCACCCGCCGCCACCGCCTGCTCCGCCCGCATCGCGCCGGCGAAGGCACCATCGCGCCGTTGTCGGTACAGTATTCCGCTGGTGGGAAATAGGTTTGCACGGCTTCGGCGGGCTTTTTCAGACGGCCTTTGCCCTGCGCCGGACGGATGGTCAAACGGCTCAGGCGTTCGCGCAGTTTTTTGTTCGCGCCCACGCCGCCCGCAACAACCAGCGTGCGGAAGCCCGTGTCGCGCAGGGCTTTTTCCGCTTTGGCCGCCAATACGTCGATAACCGCATCTTCAAAGGCGCGGCGATGTCGTTGCGCGTTTGTTCGGCGATTCCGCCGTGTTCGGCGCGTACTTTTTCCACAGCGGTCAAGACCGCGGTTTTCAGGCCGGAAAAGCTCATCTGCAAGTCGTTCGGAATGCAGCATGGGCCGGGGAAGAAAAAGGCTTTCGGATTCGCCGAGCTCAGCCAGTTCGGCCAGTTTCGCGCCGCCCGGGTACGGCAGGCCGAGCAGTTTGGCGGTTTTATCGAAGGCTTCGCCCGCCGCGTCGTCCACGCTTTCACCCAGCAGCACATAATCGCCTATGCCGCGCACGGCCATAAACTGCGTGTGGCCGCCGGATACCAGCAGGGCGACGAAGGAAGGCGTGTGTCGGCCACCAGCAAAGGCGGGAAAAAGCAGGTGGCCTTCGAGGTGGTGGACGGGGATGATGGGTTTGTTCAGGGCGAAGGCCAGCGCGTTGGCATAGCTCGAACCGGCTAGAAGCGCCGCCCAGCCCCGGCCCCTGGGTGAAGGCCACCGCGTCGATGTCGGCATAGCTTTTTACCCGCGTCGTGCAGGCAGGCACGGGTCAGCGGCACGAGGCGGCGGATGTGGTCGCGGCTGGCTCAGCTGGCACCACGCCGCCGTATTCGGCGTGCATGGCCATTTGGGTGTCAGGGCGTGAGCGAGCAGTCCGCCTCGTTGTCGTAAAGGGCGACGCCGGTTTCGTCGCAGGAAGATTCGATACCGAGTACCAGCATGATGCGTCCGATGCGGATGGGAAACAAAGGCCGGTATTGTAACGCAAAGCCGCCGCGGAATCAGGCCGGTTTTTCAGACGGCCTGCCGTTTCCTCCCTGCCCGATGCGGGCTTATCGGGGCCGTCTCGAAACAGCGCGGCGGCGACCGGCAAAGTCCACGCCCTCCCCTTTCAGACGGCCTGCCGTTTCTATATAATGCCCGTCTGTCCAAGCCCGCAACTTCAGGGAGCCGTATATGCAGACCTTCGATCGCCACTCCGATTTAATCGACGGCCCCGACACGCCGTCGTGCGAAATCCATTCCCGCAGCTTTACCGTCGCAGCCGCTTTTGGTACCGCATCCGCACCGTCAAATGCTTCCGCGACAACGGTTTGATCAAGCAATTGATGAACAGCCGCTCCGACGGCGAAGTTTTTGGTGGTGGACGGCGGATATTCCGCCGCCAGCGCGCTGATGGGCGATTTGATTGCCTCGGCAGGCGCGGCCAACGGCTGGGCCGGTGCAATCATCCTCGAGCGCCATCCGCGACAGCGAAGCCGTCGATACGTTGATTTCGGCGTAAGGCGCTTGGCGTCAATCCCGCGCAAAAAGTGCGAAAGACGGCGCGGGGAAACCGACGTTGTGCTGAGTTTCGGCGGCGTGGACTTCATTCCCGGCCACTATCTTTACAGCGATGCCGACGGTATTTTGGTCTCGCCCAACCCATCGGAGAGGAGTAAGTCATGCAGGTAACTTCACTAAATGGATAGACGGCCTCTGCTTCGTGGGCACCACGGAAAAACGGCCACAGCGTGGTCATGGAAGGCGCAGCGGCGGAAGGCGACGTGAAGCGCGGCCCCAGCCCGATGGAAATGCTGCTGCTGGGCGTGGCGGGCTGTTCGAGCATCGACGTGGTGATGATTGCGGAAAAGCAGCGGCAGAAAGTCAGCGACTCGCCGCGCCACGAGATATGCAGCCAAACGCGCCGACGATGCTCCCGCGCGTGTTTACCGAAACCATATTCATTTCAAAGTGTTCGGCACGGATTTGAAAGAAAGCGCGATTGCACAGGCGGTTCGGCTGTCGGCGGAAAAATATTGCTCCGCTTCGATTATGCTGGGCAGGCCGCCGCCGTCAGCCACAGTTTTGAAATCGTCGAATGCGTTTGAACGGCAAAAAGGCCGTCTGAAAGCCTCGCTTCGGTTTTTCAGACGGCCTGAACGTTTTTATATTATAGTTTATAGTGAAATTCCCTCAATCCGGCTCGTACCCATCAGCTATCGGTCGTTCCACTGATATTTGAAACCGATACCGGTATCGAACAACTTCCCTGAAAGGACGAAAAACATGGCTCTACACCCCTGATTATCCCTCCCGTCTGCCCGCATGTTGATGCGGCCAAAGTCCCGCACCAATATCGCGGCGAAACTGCCGAATGCCGCGGTATTCAACGCAATGGACTATGCCGACGAAGCCGTCCGCCTGGCAGCCGAAGGCAAGGCGGACGACTGGTTCGACTCTGCTGGTCTACGCGCGCCGCCGCGCTGGGTAAGGAAAAACGTCGTCATCCAAGGCATCACCCCGAACGATGCCTATATCTTCCTGAGCCGCCAAAACAACGGCCTGGCCACCGCGTTCAACGCCCGCGTCGTCTTCGCCGTCAGCAACGAACACGCCACCGCCGGAACGCCTGCAGATGGCCAAAGCATCGTTTGCCGGACGCAACGTCGAATTTGCCGGCGTGGTCGGCGGTACGCTACGAAGCCGCCCAAGCAGCCGGTTTGGACTATCTCGGCAGCGCAGACGCACCTGAAGGCGTGGCAAAAACTGGCCGCCGAACAGCGTCCGTCTGTCGCCCGCGCAATTCCGCTACAACATGATGGAAGCCGCCCGCAAGCAAACAAACGCATCGTACTGCCCGAGGCGCGGAACCGCGCACCGTCCAGCCGCCGCCACTCTGCCATGAAAAAGGTTTGGCCCGCTGCGTGCTGCTGGCCAAACGCGAAGAAGTCGAAGCCGTTGCCAAAGTAGCAGGCATCGCCCTGCCTGCGTCGCTGGAAATCATCGATCCCGCCACTGGTCGAACAATACGTCGCCCTGATGCGAACTGCGCAAATCCAAAGGCCTGACCCCGAAGACGCGCGCGCAAACAACTGCAAGACACTGTGGTACTCGGCACCATGATGATGGCGCAAAAACGATGTGGACGGCCTGGTTTCGGCGCGGTACACCACCGCTAACACCATCCGCCCCGCCTTGCAGCTGATCTAAAACCGCCCCCGGCGCAAGCATCGTGTCCAGCGTGTTCTTCAGCTGCTGCCCGAGCAGGTCGTGGTATACGGCGACTCGCTGCGGTGAATCCGAATCCGACTGCCGAACAGTTGGCCGAAATCGCCGTCCAATCTAGCTGAATCTCGCCAAAAGCCTTCGGCACAGACCCGCGCGTGGCCATGATTTTCCTATTCCACCATCGATTCCGGCAGCGGCCCCGATGTGGATTTAGTGATTGAAGCGACCAAGCTGGTCAAAGAAAAAGCCCCTGCCCTGGCCGTGGACGGCCCGCTGCAATACGATGCCGCCGTGGTGGAAAGCGTGGCCAAATCCAAAGCCCCGAACAGCCCCGTGGCCGGCAAAGCCAACGTGTTCGTGTTCCCCAACCTGACCACCGGCAACTGCACCTATAGAGCCGTTCCAGCGCAACGCCAACGTATTGAGCGTCGGCCCGATGCTGCAAGGCCTGCGCAAACCGGTAAACGATCTGTCGCGCGGCGCGCTGGTGGAAGACATCGTCTACACCATCGCCCTGACTGCGATTCAGGCAACTCAGATTGCGAAATAACGGTGGGTTGATACCGACAAGGCTGTCTGAAAGGGTTCGCCTGTTTTCAGACGGCCTTTTTCAAAAATCCCCAAACCGAAAGGAAAACCCCATGACTACCCGTCATCCACTGAACAACCCCGAATTGGCAAAACCACACCTTTTTGCAGGATATGTACGACGACGATTATTTCCCGCCTCAACTTGTGCAAAAAGGAGAAAACATCCTGGTCGAACTGTGCCGCCAAATCGAAACCGAGCAGCCTGAAAATCTTGACGCGCTATACAAACTGACCCACGCAGCTACTGAACGCTTCAACGAATTGGCCGAAAAAGAATTTGACGAAGGCGGCAGCGAAATCGAAACCGTCGCCGAGACACGATTGCCACCGATATGGAATATATCGCCCAAAAGTTACGGCTTTGAAGATGCGGACATCGAAGAACTGGTTGCCCGCGATTGGTAGAGTCAGGTTGGGAAAAGGCCGTCTGAATTTTTTTCAGACGGCCTTGATGCTAAAATAGCCCTTCCGGCAACAACACTGTTTTTCATGAATATTCTCGAAGCCTTATTATTGTGCGCCTGCTGATCGTCATCAGCGCATTCGTTTCCTGTTCCGAACTCGCGCTGGCCTCGGCGCGCAAAATCAAAATTGCAAGTCATGGCAAAAGACGGCGGCGACACCGCGCGCTGGACGTACTCAATATGCAGCAACAGCCGGGCAGCTTCATCACCGTCGTCCAAATCGGTTTGAACGCCGTCGCCTATTCTTGCCGGTATCGTCGGCGAAGCGGCAGTACGTCCTTATTTCGGCGGTTTGTTGGCAAACGCGGGCAGTTAGGGCAGTACGGGTACCGCGTCGCTGCTGACGTTCGCGCTGGTAACTGGCAGCTTCATCCTGATTGCCGACCTGATGCCCAAAACGCATAGCGATGACCCCATCCGAAGCGGTGGCGGTGCGTATCGTGCGTCCGATGATGTTCTTGATTTTCATCTTAAAAACCTTTCGTTTGGACATTTGACGGGCTGGCGAACGCGATATTCAAACTCTTCAAAATTTCCACCGTCACGCCAAGAGCAACTGACTTCGGAAGACATTTACGCCGTCGTCGATGCGGGCGCGCAGGCTGGCGTGTTGAGCAGCAGGAACACTACCTGATTGAAAATATTTTCGATATGCAGGCGCGCACGGTGACTTCCACCATGAGCACGCGCGAATACATCGCCTATTTCGATAAAAACGACGACAGCGATACTCGTGTTGGAAATCATGTCGGAAAAACCGGCACAACAAATGGTGTGCGACGGTGATTGGAGCGAGTCATCGGCTACATCGAATCGCACACGCTGCTGACCTTTGTTTTTAAAAAGAAAAAGATGTCCGCCTGACCGACAAGCGCGTGTTGCGCAAAGCCTTGTTCATCCCCGACACGCTGTCGCTTTACGATGTATTGGAAACCTTCAAAAACTTCCGGCGAAGACTTTGCCGTAGTGGTAAACGAATACGCGCTGGTGGTCGGCGTGGTCACGTTGAAAGACGTGATGAGCATCGTCATGGGCGAGCTGGTCAATACCGAAGAAGAGCCGCAAAATCATCCGCCGCACCGAAGATACCTGGCTGGTAGACGGCGCAACCCCGCTCGCCGACGTAATGCGCGCGCTGGACATTGAGGAATTTCCCCAATTCGGAAAACCACGAGACCATCGCCGGCTTTATGATGTATTCCCTGCGCAAAATCCCGAAACGCACCGATTTTTGGTTTACGCGGGATACAAATTTGAAATCATCGACACCGAAAATCAGAAAAATCGACCAGCTTCTTGTTTCCAAACAAAATAATGAAGCGGACGGGATATAGTCAGAGGCCGTCTGAAAAAGAAAAGCACGGCACCGGATAAACCCGTCCGCCCGCAATACCTTTTCAGACGGCCTCAAGCCGATACACACCATGCAGCAGCGAAAAATCATCCACATCGATATGGACGCTTCTACGCCTCGGTAGAACTGCGCGAGCAGCCGCAGTTTGCAAAGGCCTGCCCGTCGTCGTGGCTCTGGGAAGGCGCGCGTTCCGTCATCTGCGCCGCCTCTTACGAGGCCCGCCGCTTCGGCCTGCATTCCGCCATGTCCGCCGCCACCGCCAAACGCCTCTGCCCGCAAGCGGTTTTCGTGCCGCCGAATTTTTCCCTCTACCGCAGCGTGTCGCGGCAGATACACGGCATTTTCAGACGGCATACCGACCTTGTCGAACCTTTGTCGCTGGACGAAGCCTATCTGGACGTTACCCTCAACCATCAAAACATCCCCTACGCCAGCGACATCGCTCGCAGCATCCGCGCCGACATTCTCGCCGAAACCGGCCTGACCGCCTCGGCAGGAGTCGCGCCGAACAAATTCCTCACAAAATCGCCTCCGACTGGAACAAACCCAACGGCGCAGTTCGTCCCTGCCGCCGCAGAAAAGTCGAGCCTTTCTTTAACCGGCCTGCCGCTGGGCAAAATCCCCGGCGTCGGCAAAGTTACGCGGCAGAAGATGCAGCGGCTGGGCATGCACACCACGGCGACCTGCGCCGGCACAGCCCCGGCGAATTGGCCAACCTGTTCGGCAAATGGGGCTACCGCCTCCACGACCTCGCGACGGCATCGACAACCGCCCGTCAAAGCCGAACGCGAACGCCCTGCAAATCTCCACCGAAATCACCCTGCCCGAAGACCTGCCGCTTGCCCCTGATTGTCCGCCACCTGCCGCATCTGGCCGATGATTTGTAGCAGCAGCTGCAAAACAGGAAAACCGAGGCGCGGGCGTCACGCTGAAACTGAAAACCGCCGATTTCCGCATCATCACCCGTTCCCCGACCTATTCCTCCCCCTGCCCGATTCCGCCGCTTTTATCCGCCGCCCGCGAATTGGCGGGCGGATTCCGCACGCCTCCGACATCGATTACCGCCTGATCGGACTCGGGGTCGGCCACCTCGAACCGCGAGGACGGCAGCAGGATTTGCGGCAGGCCGTCTGAACAATACCGTCGTTTCAAAAATACCTGTGCCGTCATCGGCAGATACAGGCGGAAATAAAGGCCGTCTGAAAACGCTGTGCGCTTTCAGACGGCCTTTTATTTATCGGGCTTATTCGTCCGTTTTGATTTTTGCGGTTTGTCCGTTTTTCGTATTGCGTCGATTCGTCGCCGTAATACAGCACGCCGAGTTTGATGGGGATGCGGCCTTGCGATTTGCGGTGGGCGTTGGAGTCGCGCAGGGAGTAGGCGCAGCCGCAGTATTCTTGCTGGTAGAAGTGTTCGCGTTTGCTGATTTCTCGATCATGCGCGCGCTGCCGCCGCCTTTGCGCCAGTTGAAATCCCAGTAAACCAAATCGTCATAAGGCTCGGCGGCGCGGTGGCCGCAGACCGTTGATTTGCTTCATGTCTTTCCAGCGGAAATGCCCAGAGAGCTGGTGAAGACGGGAAGCCGTTTTCGTGGGCGTATTGGGCGGCTTTTTCGAAACGCATGTCGAAACACATGGTGCAGCGGATGCCGCGTCTCGGCTCGAATTCCATGCCTTTGGCTTTGGCGAACCATTCTTTGCGGTCGTTTTTCGTAGTCGTCGTCTTTGTCGATGAAGGGGATGCCGAATTTGTCGGCGAAGCGCATGTTTTCTTCTTTGCGCAACATGTATTCTTTGAGCGGGTGGATGTTGGGGTTGTAGAAGTAGATGGTGTAGTCGATGCCGCTGGCGAGCAGGGCTTCCATCACTCGCCGCTGCACGGGGCGCAGCAGGAATGCAGCAGGACTTTTTATGGCCGCCGGGCGGGACGAGGACAGGGCGGTCGATGTCGGTAACGATGGGGGTGTCGGATGTGTTCATGTCAAATTATCGCTTCGTTGTAATCGGATGAAGGGCCGTCTTTTCAGACGTACCGAAACGGTCTATCGGGATGCGGTAGGAGGTGCGGCCTGTTTGCGCTGCCGTTTTTTCCAAAACCGCCAGCCGTACATCACATAACCGGACAGGCTGTAGCCGAGGAAGAATAAAAACAGGACAAGCGCGGGTTTCAAGGCCAATATCAACAGGCCGAGCATGACTAAAATCATCACGAAAAACGGCACTTTCCGGTGGACGTTGATTTCCTTGAAACTCCAAAACGGAATCTGAACCACCATGGAAAGCCCGGCAAACAGGGTGATGAACAATGCCCACCATTTCTCACCGGCAAAATTTTTCCACGCTGTGGTTTACCCAAATCAAGCCGACAATCAAGGCGGTGCCGTCGAGCTGGGCACGCCGACAAACCAGCGTTTGTCCGCTTTGCCGGTTCCGATCAAAGTATTGAACAGGGCCAGGCGCAGGGCGGCGCAGGCGCAATAGATAAAGGCGACGGTATAGCCGATTTTGCCGAAGTGGAAAAGCTGCCATTTGTAGGCAATCAGTGCGGGGCGACGCCGAAGCTGACCATGTCCGCCAAACTGTCGAGCTGTTCGCCGAACGCGCTTTGGCTGTTCGTCCAGCGTGCGACACGGTAGTCCATGCCGTCGAGCAGCATCGAAATGAAAACGGCGATGGCGGCGGTTTCGTAGTAACCGTGCATGGCCTGGGTGATGGCGTAAAAAGCGGAAAACAGGGCGGCGATGGTAAAGGAATTGGGCAGCACATAGATGCTGTTCTGCCGCAGGCTGCGGCGGATTTCCATGCCGCTGCGGGATGGTTCTGTAGCCATAATGAAAAAGCCGTTGGTTGTTGGAGAACGGGGTAATTATACCCGATTTGCCCGAAACGGGCTGTTCAGACGGCCTTTGCGGACGACCGAATTTATCACTTATGCTTTGCCGGATGCCGAACGCATCAGCATTTGCGTTCCGAACCAGCCCCAATAAATCCGATGATGCCGGATTTTTCCCTGCCCGATCCGCATCACTCAAGAATATCGACCTGATTGCCGTCGGGCGTTTGGCGCGGATATATTCCCAAATCAGCGTATCCCTGAAATAAAAACGGCTGCCGTCGCGATACCAGCGTACCAATTCACTTCAGTCGCCGCCGCGTGCCTTCCTCTAAAAACGCAGGATTTCGGCTTTCCCATTCAGAATCCCGCTCTCAATATTTAAGATAACAGGGACAAGCGGGCTTTCCAGCACGGCATCGTCCGCATACAGCCCGATTAACGCTTCGGTATCGCGGTTTTTCGCGTATTCGTGCCAATCGCGGTAAATCCGTTCGAAATCGTTCGTGATGCACTCCAAGATTTCACACCAAGAAAAAGGCCGTCTGAAAACCTGATTTGACTTTCAGACGGCCTGCCGTTTATTCGGCTGAAGTATCGGGAGCCGCTTCCTGCACAGTAGCTCCCAACGGCTTCGGCAGACTGCGTTTCACCGCCCTCTTCCTTTGCCGCCTCCGCCTCTGCACAGCGTACCGCCCTGTTTTTCCAACATTTCTTTCACCATCGGATTTTGCGCGGCAACAGCCTGCTCTTCCGGCGTTACTTCGCCTTTGAATCGTTGTTCAAATCAAAACGTTTGCCGCCGCGTGCCAATGCCTTTTCAAATAGCGCGGACGGCGGCAGTGATGGCCAGCACGCGCATAATCAGGGCAGAATCTATATTGCGGCATGGCCGCGATTAAATCCTGGTCAATGCCCAATGCCAAAGGCTTAAAGCGTTTGAAAACATCAAATTTGCCGTAGATATAGTCGGCAATCATATCAGTTTTGCTTCTTTTTGCTCATGGTCTGCACTGCGGTTTTTCAGTGCCGCACCCAAGAGCGGTTTCTTTTTGTCATGCTTCGTTATTCCTGAGTAAATGAGAAGGGAAATCGGCGTGTATTGTAACGTAAACCGCGGTTTGGGTTAAGCTGTTGTTGGCTGCGCTCCGCCATTGATACATCTTTTGAAACAATCGTGCTAGGTTATATGCCGTTTGAACATCAAGCAAAATATAAAATAACAAAGATGCATCTGAAACAAAAATAAAATTTTAAACTATTTTTAGTTTTTCGGCACCTTTTTCCATCATTATTTTAATGATTGATGCGCACTATCATTTAGTAGTAACATCGCAACCTTCGCATCCCATTACAAAAGGATTACAGAAAGGTTGCAGAAATGTCCGAAAACAAATCCAAATTCTCACTACGGAAAATCCTCGCCGTCAGCCTCGCAGGCATCCTTATCGCCCTGCCCGCTCATGCCGCCGACAACCCGCCCGCCGAAGTAACCGAAAGCGGCAACATCGAAGCGCTCACCGTTACCGGCAAACGCAGTACCGACCAAAAAGCGCGGACGACGTGTATTACAAAAACGTCTCCAACGCCTACGTCGGCAAAGAGAATACCTCGAACGCTACCGCGTCCAATCCGCCGGCGACGTGCTCAAAGGCCTGAACGGCGTGTACAACGATGAACACCCGCACCGCCGGCGGCGCGATTACGCCCAACATACGCGGTATCACCGGCAAGGGCCGCATCCCCGTAACGCTGGACGGTACGGAGCAAACGGTCGATGTCTGGCTCAACAACTACGGCGTGGGCGACCGCAACTACCTCGACCCCGCCCCTGTTCCGCAGCATCGCGGTGGAAAAAGCCCCGCCCATGACGCGCGGCGTGAAATCGGGCGTTGCGGCGCGATGTCGATCCGCACCATCGAACCCTGCCGACATCATCCCTCGAAGGCAAAAACTGGGGAATCGAAGTCAAAAACCGAATTTTTCCGGCAACACCGTGGCGCAGAAAAAAACGACTTGCGCCAATTCTTAGGGCCGCGACTACCGCACCCTCTCGCCCATAGGCGCGACGGCGGACGGCACACCGGGTATGGCTGACGCTGACCGGCTATACCGGCAAACCTTCCCCACCGCCCTGTTGTTGGACGAAGGCATAGCCGACACCAAATACGCGGGCGGCAAAAAGCCACACCAACTTCAAAGACGACAGGCAGCTGATGTTGTCCGCCGCCTTCAAAAACCGACATTACAGACGGCCTTGCCGCATACAGCCACCGCAAAAAGGCAACTACTACGCGGGCAAACGCGACTATCAGAGCTACCTCAACAACCCCCATTTACGGTGCGGATGCCTGTTACGACCAGTATCCCGACAAATCGCAGCGGGAAAAAGACATACTCTGCAAATCTTCCGCCAGCCTGGTAGCCGAATATGGCCGTCCTGTTCCGTACCAGGGCGAAGAAATCATGAACAGCCACACCGACACCCAAAACCCTGCTGCTGAAAAACAACTGGTATCTGCCGGGCAATCAGAAAAATCAGCCTGCAATATATGGACAACAAAATCGGCTTTCGGCGAAATCAACCCCTGATAACGGCATGGATACTCGGTTTCAGCGAACAATCCCTAAATGACCCCGCGCAGCAGGCACCGGGCATAGGGACGAAAAATCGACAGCAAAACCTACAAAATCGGCTACGAATGGAAGCCGCAGGACAACAAATGGATAGATTTTCAGGCCGATATGTGGCGGGTGAAGACCGACAGCAACCGCTATCAGAGCGGCGGCCCCTGTCGTCAGCGTAACCACGCCCGACATGGACTACGACATCTGGTACTGGTGCAACATACGCAAACGGCAGTCTCCCCGGTCTTGGAACGCAAAGCTGCGAAGACGCGATGACGTGGAACGCCTACGGTTCGGCGCGAACCCATGAAGAAGTGCTGCGCATGATAGAAGACACGCCCGACAAAATCGCCCTGCAGGCTGGCCCAGCACGATGAAAAAAACCGTGCGATTACCGACCGCTGGATGGGGCATACGGGCGGCTACTACGCCATCACGCCCGCCGATAAAATGTGCTGACCGACCAGACCCAACCAAATCGGCAAGCTGATGAACCTCGCTGAACTGAAGCAAAAAGCTGAATCAGGAACGCTACTACATCGGAACATCCCGACCGCATCATCGTTCCCGGCGCGCGGCAGCGTACCGACGTCGTCCGCAACGGCTTCAACCTCAGCAACCGCTTCCGCCTTTCCGACAAACTCAGCCTCACCCTTGTCGCCGACTACCAGCGCGAAACGCTGGAAGAACGCACCGACATCGCAACAGCGCCGACCTGATGAACACGTTCGGCGTACTGACCCGCATGGCGGGCCTTGGGCGGTCCCGCAGTCGGCGAAAAAGCGCGAATGGGGCGCGAACCTGGTCTTCGACTGAAACCGACTTCCCGCCTGAACATACAGGCGGGCGTGCGCTATCAGAACTTCAAAGGAGCGCAATATCGAACTGGCGCGGCAGCGTGCCGCACGCAACCCCTGGTATCAGTACGGCGCTGGGTTCGAACAGCTATGTTACCGGTCTGATGATGCCGTATTACGAATTGGCGGATGAAGAAGATATTGCCGACTCACGACGGATGGAGCAGCTTTATGACCCTGATAGAATCGGGGGCAGGTTGAAGAATATCAACAGCTCAACCGCCGCTTTAAGGAAAAACGGCTATGACTACGCATCCGGGCAATACATCTGTCTCGGGAACACGGCTTTTACAGCAAAGCCGACGGCAGCCTGTTTCAAAGTTACCAAGCGGATAAAAACAACGGTGTACTCTACGTCCTGCGCCGCAAGCAAATTATCCCAATGGTCGCGGGCAAATTTGATCACGGCAAAGTGCAGATTACGCCGGAAATGTACCGCGAAAAGGGTAAACAATCCGCAGGGAAAAAGCGGCAGCTACCGCCGCTATATCCCAGGATCGCATATTTACGTAACCGACCCGGTACGCGAAGAAATGGAACGTATGGCCAATGAAAACCAAATTTCGTCAAAAGAAGACAATAATCAGGCGCTGGAATTCAATAGCGACCTAAACTGTACAGCTTGGGATTCGGCATCCATTCGGCGAATCCGACCGCTGGCGCATACCGCAGGAACAGCGTGCGCATTCCTGGGCGCCCATGTTGTCGGTCAGCTACGATCTTGCCGACAACCACCGCCTCTTCGCCCGCTATGCCCCGCATGAGCCGCTTTCCCCAGCCTCTATGAATTGACTGCTTCCACCAGCAGCGGCGGGCTGTATCGGCAGCCAGACCGTGGCCGAAATATAGTCTGAAACCGGAAAAAGCACCAACTGGGAAGTCGGCTACATTTCAATTTCGCCTCGCATTTCGCCAAACTGCGCCAAGGCGACCTCCGCCTCACCTACTACAGCAACAAAATCAAAAACCAAATCGACACCTCGAATATGGACGGCGGCATGATCCAATATGACAAGGCAATCAGCAAGGGGGTAGAGCTGCAAAGCCGCCTAGACAACGGCCGCTTCTTCGCCTCCTTCGGCGGCACTTACCGCTTGAAACATATGGTGTGCGACAAGGGCATCGCCTTCAAATTCGACTATTACCCTGCAACGCGTACCCGAATGCCTTGAAGGCGGCTTCGGCCTCAGCCGCTTCTTCCAGTCCCTGCAGCCGAAATATTCGCTTACCCTCGATGTCGGCACGCGCTTCTTCAACGAAAAACTGGAATTGGGCATGCGCGCCATCCATCACAGCAAGGCGGAGCGGAAAAACTACGACAAGCTGATTGCCGACGGCGCGGGGCAGGTGTATGAGCGCAACGGCAAAGCCCTACGGCTGGCATGCCGCCACCCTCTTGATGCCTATGCCCGCTACCGCATAGGGAAACATATAGACTTGAATTTCGGCGTTACCAACCTTGCCAACCGCTATTATCTAGACCCGATGTCCAGCACCCCCGTCCCCGGCCCGGGCAGGACGGTTACCTTCGGCATCAAGGGCAGGTTTTAGGGCTTGACCGCATCATTGCAGCCGGCGGGCAGTAATCCGCCCGCCGGCTACAGTCTGTTGCCCGTTACTATAATATTTGTATTTCTTGGATGGTAATGCAATGATATTAAAAATAAAAATATTGACAAATGCAATCTAAAACCAACATTTGATAATAAGTTTTAATTAGATTATTATTTGCATTCGTATTAATATGCGCCCTGTCGGCAACAGCCGATACATCTTGCCGCTCAAGATAAAAACAGTGGTATCCACCATATCTTTTTCTTTGAAAGGATCATGAAAGCATCACAATCAACCCTCGCTGTCCTCTGACCGCCGCCTTCGGCTCTGCTGCTCATGCGGCTAATGTGGAAGGTGGTTCGCCAATCCAAACTTAATCAAACCCAAAAATATCCGATACCATACCCTTTGGTTGGGGTGCGGTCGGTATCCAAGTCAGCAGTAACGGACATCTTTCCAATTCGATCAACCTCGAAGCCGGCTCCCGCGCAGCGTCATCCGCAACAAATACGGCAATGCGCCCATCAACGGCGGCTAATCAGAACGCCAATGTAAACGGTGCGGCCAATCCGAGATACCTCTACCCCAGGTGATGTCAATCCCGTAGCGGGCTGGTTCAGCTCGAAAAACTCGACAAGTTTGGTATGAAAAACGCGCCAACAACACCGAAGTGTTCAGCGTGCGTCAAATGGCCGACCCGTTGCTGCCGATTGCGCCGAAATTCGGCGGCATGACTTTTGCCAGAGTGCCGACTGCGGCAACCAACGTCTTCTTCGGCGAATGGGCACCGCGCAAAGGCAACAGCAATCAGATTGCCAACAGCACGGATTTGAATATGAACGACGGCAACCGCACGGTTTGGTCTGTGGGTGAGAATCTGACGGCCAATATGCCGAAACTGGCTAATGCCAAAATACAATGTATTGGTATTAACAAGCATACCCAGGGAAAAATGATTTCTATAGCGGCGTACTGACTCGCCAACTATGGAGCAGGTAAAAACGAACTGTCCGGCACTATTTCCCGCGCCGGAGACAGCATCAATTTTGCCAATACCAAAATCGAAAGCAGCGGTAAATTTGATAACCACAAAAATACCGAGCATATTACCTGACCGTTTCTACGGCAATGGTGCGGAAGCCTTGGCCGGTATCGTGAATCGCGCAGGTGCGGATAAAGACGTAGCCTTCGGTGGCCGCAGACAATAAGCCCCAATTATCAAGAATACAACGGGATGCAGCTTGACCGTAGTCTGCATCCCGCTTTGGTTTTATCGAATCCGACTTCTTTCAGACGGCCTCCCTGCCCAAAGGACCCCATCCCATGACCCACCGCCTCTGCCTGCTTTTCCTGCCGCTCTGTACGGTCTGCCCCTTGCCGCCCCGTCCGACGATGCCGCCGACGAACGCCGCCGCCTGCTGGACGAGGGCAGCCGCCAAACGCAGCAATACCGCGAAGCGGTTGGCTGACACGGAGCAGGCACGCGGGGAAGTAGGGGAAAACGACGGCTACATCATGATAGACGGTGCAGTCTACCAAGTCGGCGACACGGCGGAAGAACTGGAAAGCGCGATTTACCGACGCCCTCAACGCGCGGCAGTGGCACAGGTGCGTGCAGTTCGCCGCCCGCTACGCCAAACCGCCCCGGCACAAACCCGCGCTGATTCATTTGGCCGATGCGCTGCAAAAACGGGACGAGGGGATTTCGCGCGGCGGGGAACAGTTTTCAGACGGCCTTGGCAGCAGAACCCGACAACCCCCGCCTGCTGCTCGAAGCGGGGCGGTTTTATGCCGAAGACAACCAAAACAAAGAGTCCGCCGCTGCGTTTGAGAAAGTTCTGAAAAACGGATATTCCCGCAGAAACCCGCCCCATCGTGGAAAACCACTTGTCCGAACTGGGCAAACGCTGCCGCTGGCACGGCCAAAATCAGCCTCGGCTACGGCTACAACAGCAACGTAAACCAAAGGCAACGGCATCAACCAATGCGGTGGGAAATCGCGGGCATGTGCCTGATGGAGCGCACCCCTGCCCGCGCCAACGGATTCGACCTTCTCATCCCATAGCGCGACCGCCGAAAAACCGTCCCGCCCAAAGGGCATCACGGCGTACAGGTGCGCGGTGTGCTGTACGGCACAACCGCTACACGGAAAAGACAAAGATTCGGCAGCCATGCCGGATTACGGCTATCACAACAGTTCGCTGTACGCGGGATATGCCTATGCCGACGCACGCCCTCCTTTTCCCTGCTGCCCTATTTCGAATACGACTTCCGCAACTGCCACCCACTACCGCGCATGGGGTGCGGATGCCGACTGGTCGCTACACTCTCCCGCGCTGGCGTGTCACATGCCGTGCCGGAGCAAAAACCGGATACGGCGGACAAAGCAAAACTTATTTTGCCGATTTCAAACAATACGAACTGGGCGCGGGGCGGATTTTTCCATCACGCCGAAAAAGCGGCCTATTTGCCAACTTCGATGCCGCCCGCAAAGCCTATCCTGAAAAATCCTCTTCCAGCAAAGAATATACGGCGCGGCTGGGCGCATACCGGCTGTTTCGGGCGGTACTTATTTCAAACGCCATCCTGCTCTACTCGCCGCAGCCTGTATGACGCGGCAAGTTTCGTCAGCGACAACAGGCGGCGGCTCGACAAGCAATACATCATGATGGCAGCGGCGGGTTTTCCGCAATGGAATATCAAAGCGCGTATACCGAACTGCGCTTCCGCCGCACAATCGCGCAGCAACGCGGTGTATTACCGCTACCGCCAAAACGAATGGCTGTTGAGCTGAAGTATCGGTTTTGAAGGACGCCGTCTGAAAACCTTAAATCAATCAGTTTTCAGACGGCCTTTTATATTACCGACCGTTTTTCAGACGGCATCTTACTGTAAGCGGAAGATATTCCTGCAAAGCCGATTTTCGAGCAGCAAACCGCCCCTGCGGTCGTGCCGCTTATATTTTCCTGCCTTTCGCCGCCAACATATCCAGCATCCCCGCCAGATGGCTTCTGCCCTCTTCCTTGCTCACAATCGGCTCGCCGCCTTTACGTCCTAAAATCTTGATGTCTTCCTGCGGCATTTCGTCTCATGAAGCGGCTGGGTTCGGGGAACTGCCTGTACCTTTGTTTTTGCGTTTGACGCAGTGGGTCAGCGTAAGCTGGCGTTTGGCGCGGGTAATGCCGACGTACATCAGGCGGCGCTCTTCTTCGACATTGTCTTCTTCGATGCTGTCGTTGTGCGGCAGGATGCCCTTCGCAGCCGACGAGGAAAAACGTGTATTCCAAGCCTTTTGAGGCGTGCAGGGTCGAGAGTTTGACGGCATCGACTTCTTCTTCGCTTTTTGCCTCCAAGAGCGTCATCAAGGCGACGGTTTGGGCCAAGTTCGAGTGATGTTTTTGCCGTCTTGTTCGCTTTTTGCGCTCTAGCCAGCCGGTCAGGTCGCTGACGTTGCGCCATTTGATTTCGCCGGCTTTTGCCTTCTTCGCTGGCAAGCAGGTGGTTTTCGTAGTCGATTTCTTTGAGCAGGCTGTTGATGAGTTCGCCCGCTTCGCTGGTTCTCGGCTTTGGCGCGGTAGCTGCCGAACATATCCATAAAGGCTTGCAGGTGTTGGCGGTTGGTATTGTTCAGCAACGCGAGGGCTTCTTCGGTTTGCGCGGCTTCATGCAGGCTGCATTCGTGTTCGTGTGCGTAGGTGTTGAGCTTGCCCAGCGTTACATCGCCGATGCCGCGTTTGGGCGTGGTAACGGCGCGCAGGAAGGCGGGATCGTCGTTGGGATTGGCGAAGCAGGCGCAACAGGACAAAAACGTCTTTGATTTCGCTTTGTCGAAAAACTCTGCCCACCGGAGAGTTGGTGATGAACGCGCACGCTGCGCAAGGCTCTTCATCCGCGCTTGATGGTTTGCCGCGGTATAACACGGCGAAAATCGGCGTATTGGGTTTTGTCGCCGCCGACCAGCTTCTGTTTGACGATTTGGCTGACGACCCAGTCGGCTTTCGTGCTGTCGTTTTCGGCAGGCAACGACTTTGACGATTTCGCCTTCGCCAAACTGCGACCAAAGTTTTGGTGAACAGCGCGGGTTGTTTTCAATCACTTTGTTGGCGATTTTGAGAATGCGCGCGGTGGAGCGGTGCAGTTTTGCCCAGTTTGATGACTCTCATTTGCGGATAGTCTTCCTGCATTTTGCGCAGGTTTTCCATGTTCGCACCGCGCCATGCGTAGATGGACTGATCGTCATCGCCGACGGCGGTAAACATGCCTTCCGCACCGGTCAAGAGTTTCATCAGCGTAAATTGGCAGGTATTGGTGTCCTGACATCTCGTCAACCAACAGATAACGCAGCCGCCGCTGCCATTTGTTGCGCACTGGCTGTTTTGCTGCAACAGCACGGCGGGCAGGCGGATTAAGTCGTCGAAGTCCACCGCCTGATAGCTTTGCAGGGTTTCTTGATAGCTTGCATACACGCGCGCGATTGTTCTTCCCATGCGTTAGAGGCCGTCTGAAGCACGCCCTTCGGGCGTTTTCAAATCGTTTTTTCCACAGGAAATCTGGTGCTGCGCTTTGAATAAGGCTTCTTTTCCCGTACCGCCCAAAAGTTCGCCGAGGATTTTCGCGCTGTCGGTGGAATCTAGCTGATGGAGAAGTTTTTGTAAACTGATATGGTTCGCCTCTTCTCGCAGAATCTTCATGCCTCAAAAGAGTGAAGGTGCAAATCGTCAGCCCGCGTGTTTGCGATTTGGGCAGCGTATTTGGCGACGCGCTCCTGCATTTTCGTGCGGCTTTTACTGGTGAAGGTAATCGCAGGCGACGGTATGCGGCAGATAGCCGACATTGACAATCAAATGCTTGATGCGATCACGCCGGTCTTTACGCTGCCGGCGCCGCTGTTAGGACAAGCAAAGGCCCGCCGAGGTAGCGGACGGCCTGATTTGCTGTGGATTGAGTTTCGCGGGATTTTGACGCGGAAAGGCCGTCTGAAAAAGGCCGGATTATAACGCGAAACGGACGGTTTTCAGACGGCCTGCCATTGTGGGACGGGCGTTTTAGCGGCAAACTTCGACCAACCAGCCGTATTTGTCCTCCGCCAGCCGTATTGGGCTGATGTCGGTCAAGGCTTTGCGCAGCGTAGCCGCGCTCTGAGCTTTTCACTTCGATTTCTTTTGCCGTCGATAACGAAAAGAAGTAACGGGCGAGATGACGGCGGCAGTACCGGTCAGAATCGCTTCTGCGCCCTTCTTCGACTGCGGCTTTGAGTTCGTCCACAGTGAAAATTGGTGTTCGCTGACGGTGTAGCCCAAGTCTTTTGGCGACGGTCAGCACGGAATCGCGGGTAACGCCGTGAGAAATTCGTCGGTCAGCGGTTTGGTGATGATTTCGCTGCCTTTAATCAGGATAAAAGTTGGACGCGCCGGTTTCCCGCACGTCGCCGTTCGGGCAGAACAGGACTCTGGTTTGCGCCGTGTCCGGCTTTTTTGCTTTAGCTACCCAAGGCATGGCAGAAGCGTAGTTGCCGCCGCATTTGACGCGGCCCATGTGCGGTGCGCAACGGATGTGTTCGGTTTCAACCAAAAATTTTCACGGGCGAACTGGCTTTGGAACAATCGCCGACCGGAGAAGCGAGGATATAGAGCAATGCCGTTTTCAGACGGCGAACCGGCTTTTTGCCGATAACGGGGTCGGTACCGATGAGCGTCGGGCGCAACAGAGTGCGGCAGGCGCGTGCCGGAATTTCGTCGGCGGCGCGTTTGACCAATTCGATCAAGGCATTTAAATAGGCTTCGGTTTCGGGACGCGGTGGGTGCAAAATATCCGCGCTTTGCTGCACGCGGGCGATGTTTGCCGTCGGGCGGAACAAGACGATTTTGCTGTTCGCCTGACGGAAGGCTTTCAAGCCTTCAAAGCATTCGCTGCCGTATCGTAGGGCATGCGCCGGGCGCGAGGGTGAGGTCTGCGGAAGTTTGCCATTCGGTCGGCCGCCATTTGCCGTCCCTTATAGGCGATAACGGGCATTTGGGCGTGGAAAACGCTGCCGAACACGGCGGGTACGGGTCTGCTCATGATGGATATCTCAACCGATTTCGAAAAACGTAAAGATACGCCTTCAAGTCCATATTTGGCAAGAAGCGCGCAGCCGAATAAACGACAAATGCAGGCACAAATCGTTTACACCAGCGGCTGTTTGTCCGCTCTAACCGAGCCCCGCCCGATGCGGAGGCCGTCTGAAAACTTTCTTACGGGCCGTCAATGAAAACAGTTTCCTGATTATCAAAAGTATTTATCCTGCTGATTTTCCCAGTATTGGCCGTCATCAGCAGACAGGCTGTGCAACTCAACTACCTGCCCGAACAAAAGCGTGAACGCGCCGCTCATCGTATTGCTGTTCGGCATGTTCGTCATCGGCGCACTGTTCGGCATTTTTCGCCCTGTTCTTACTCGCCCGCTGCGCCTGCGTGCGGAAAACAGCCGCCTGCGTGCCGAAGTGAAAAAGGCCGCCCGCCTGAACAACACCGACATCGCCGCCCCGGACTGCCGCCCCTGTTCCGGCTCCGGCCCAGACTCCCGTCCCAGCCGCCGAAACCGCCAAGAAAGACTAACCCAGCATGGAAACCGATATTCCGGCATGGTGGGTGCTGATTGCCCTCTGTTGCCTTTATCTGCTTCGCCTTGGGCTGGGCTGCTCGCCCGCATCGACATGAAAAACTGTACTGAAGCAGGCCAAAAGCATCCCGACCGGTTTTTACGCCAGCCTGGAAGCCCTGGTAGACCGCAACACAGGCAAAGCCGCACACGAGCTGGCGGAAGTCGCCGATTTGCAGCCGCAGTCTTACGACCTGAACCTCACTCTGGGAAAGCTCTACCGTTCGCGCGGTGAAAACGACAAAGCCATCCGCCTGCTGAAAACCCTGAGCGAACTGCCCGACACCGTCGGCGACAAAAACAGCGCGCCCTCTTTGAGCTGGGGAAAAACCTACCAAAGCGCGGGTCTGGTCGACCGTGCCGAACAAATCTTCCTCTCCCCTGCAAAACGGCAACATGGCCGAAAGTTGCGCGCGCGAACACCTGCTCCACATCTACCAGCAGGACCGCGATCGGGAAAAGCAGTCGAAACGGCGCAACTGCTCAGCCACGACGAACAGACCTACCAATTCGAAATCGCCCAATTCCATTGCGAAATCGCACAGGCGGCCCTGTTCAAATCCGGACATCGAAACCGCCCGCAGCCATATTCAGACGGCCTTATCCGCCAACGGGAAATGCTGCCGGGCCAACATCATCTTGGGCGACCTGGAACTCAAACAAGGCAACTATGTTGCCGCCGTGGCCGCCCTACACGGCCATCGAAAAGCAAAACCACGCCTATTTGAACATGGTGGGCGAACGCCTATACGACGCCTACGACGGCCTGAAACAGCCGGAAGAAGGCCTGACCGTGCTGATCGGCTATATGCAGACCTTCCCGCAGCTCGACCCTGTTGGAACGTCATTTACGAAAAACTCCCTGCTGCTTCACGGCGAACAAAAGCCAACGAAACCATTGCCGAACTGAGGCGCGCGCCGCCCGACCTCAACGGCGTTTACCGCCTGCTGGGCGTGCAACCAGCGGCCTGAACTCGCATGAAGGCAGACGCCGACATGATACGCGGCGTTGTCTACCGCCAACTGCAAAAAGCTGGATGTACCGCCGCCGCAACTGCCACTTCAAATCGCAGGTTTTCTGGCACCGCCCCGCCTGCAACAAATGGGAAACCTTCACACCTTACCGCATCGAAACATAGCGGATGGAGGAAAATCAAACGAGGCAGCGAAACCGCAGGTATAAACCACCGCTTTCAGACGACCTCCATCACACTGTCAGGCCGTCTGAAAAACCGCATTTCCCACAGCTAACCCTTCCGACGGCAGACAAAGGCCGTCTGAACACTTTAACCAAGAAAACCATGAACCCCATACCGCGCAACGAATCCGAATCCGACGAACAATTCGTCTACACCCTGGCCGACCGCTGCTTCGCCTATCTCGAACGGCACGGCGAAGACGCAGGCGAAAAACTGACCGACGAACAACACACCCTCGCGGCCTACGTCTTCCTCGACAGCCAAGTGCAGGAAGGCGGCTTTCGCAACTGATTGCCACAGGCTACGGCGACTACATTCGCCAACCCGCTGGCCGACAGCCTTCGCCGCTGGAAAATCAAACCCACGCCGAAAAATCCTTGACCAAGCCAAGACGCTTTATCAACGCTACGGCGCGGAAATCGAAGAACTGGCTGGACAAGGAAGCGGCCTGAAGACATCCGCCGCCGTTACGGCATCTTTTGAAGAACTCGACGGCGAATATTACGAAGCATCCGAAAGCGACATGCAGGCTGTGGCCGAGCACATTGAAAAACGAATGGCCCAAATTCGCCGACCTTCCTGGAATGACAAGGCTTTCAGGTCAGTTCGAGTATAGTGATTAAATCTAAAACCAGTATCGGCGTTGCCTCGCCTTGCCGTACCATTTGTACTCGTCTGCGGCTTCGCTGCTCTCTGTCCTGATTTAAATTTAATCCACTAGGTAAAACCGATAAGGAACCCTGATGATTATTGCATACCATCCCGCTTCACCCCTCTTGCTCGCCGCCGCCCCGCTTCAAGCTCACACCCGGCCATAGAACTCACACCTGAAAACACCCCGGCTTCCGCACCGAAAACAAGAAGCCCGCTACCCGGAGACCACGGATACCCGACTCAGCGAAGAAAACCCCGCATCAGGAACCCGCCAACTGTGCTGACCACATGCAAACCGGCCCCTGAACAATCGCGATTTGATGCCCTTTGACGGCTGACCGACGACGTCGTCTTCACCACCATGAACGGCGACCGCGTCATCGGCAAAGAACAAGCGCGGCAATACGATGAAAAATGCCTCGGCGGCAGCCAACCCGTCGTCAAAACCATCACCGCCCAATTTGAAGCCGACAAACTCTCCCACCTTTACGACGGTGGAAACACCGCCGTCGCCTTCGGCCACAGCAACGACCGCTACGAGCTGACCGGCGGTGAAACATGGAAGTCAAGCCGCAATGGAGCGCAACCATCGTCCGCCAAAACGGCTGGTGGCTCATCGCCGGCTTCCACTACTCCGTCAATATGCTCGACAACCCCGTACTGTCCGCACACGCGAAACTGGCTCGATGGCGGCGGCGCGGCAGCCGGGCATCTTGACCCAGCTGCCGCTGGCTTCCTGTTGGGCAGACGGACAGGCCGTCTGAAAAATAAACCCACCGCCCTCATCCTCTTTAAGAAAGGAAACCCTGACGAATTTCAATAATCTGCTCAATCAAGTTTTGGATACCGTGCAAAAACCGGCAACAGCGCACTGTCCGGCAAAAACGGCAAACCCGTTGAACTCCTTCGGCGGCGGCATTGTCGGCAGCCCTGGCCTCCATGCTGCTGAAAAAGAAAGGCATGGCGGCTCGCTGGTGAAAGCCGGTTCGATGGCCGCACTGGGCATGCTCGCCTACAAAGCCTACCAAAACTCGGCAGGGCAATCAGGCACAAGCCCAACCGCAAAAGTGCGTTCGCACCCGTCGGACAAATCGCCGAAGACCACAGCCGCATCATCCTGCGCACCATGATTGCCGCCGCCTCTTCAGACGGCCTGATTGACGAGGCTGAAAAACAAATGATAGCCAAAGAAAGCAGTGCTGATGCACAAGCGCAGCAATGGCTCGCAGCAGAATACGCCCGCCCGGCCACCGTCGGCGAAATCGCCCAAGCGGTCGGTGGCGACCAGGCGCTTGCCGCAGAAACCTATCTGGCGCGCGCGCATGGTGTGCGGCGATTTGGAGCGCAAAGAAATCGTCTTCCTTGCCCAACTGGCGCAGGCTCTGAATCTGACGACAAACTGGTGGATCAATTTGGAACAGCAGCTCGGCCTGTAAACCGCAGAAACCGGAAATGAATCGTTTTGTACGAAGCCGTTTGGCCGAAGCTGGAAAAACGCTGGGAATGGGCGGAAGACAATTTCGCCGACGGCATCGCCCGCCTGCTGCCTCAAGAGCAGCAGGCCGTTGCCCTGTGGTGGCTGGAAGCCGAATGCAACAACGGCTCGCTCAGCCAGTTCTTTTTCAACAGTTCGGGGAGTTTGCCTTGTCGGCATTGGACGGCCTTCAGCGTTTGAAACTGCCGAAAACTTATGCCGCCCCTGCATTCGGCCATAGTCTATTTCGGCGGAGATTATCCCTGGACCGAGAACGGCGCATGGACAAAACTGTTCGAAATCGAAGAACAATTCGGCGAGGATGTGTTTGACGAAGCCAGCGGCATCATCACCAACGGCGCGGATGAAGATTATTTTATGGACCTCGTATTGGCCGACTTGGACATGCTCTACCGCGAACGGCCCGAACTGCTGGAAGAGGCCGTCTGAGACTTTAAAAGGCCGTCTGAAAATATTTTCAGACGGCCCTTTCAAATGTTTGCGTAATCAGAACTTCACGCCTTTGTGCAACGCCACAATGCCCGCGCTCATGTTGTGATAGTCCACGCTGTCGAAACCCGCATCCAGCATCATCTGTTTCAAAAGTTTCCTGGTCCGAGTGCATACGGATGGATTCGGCCAGATATTGATAGCTGTCGGCATCTTTCGCAATCAGTTTGCCCATAACCGGCAGCAGCTTGAACGAATACAGGTCGTACACGCCTTCCAGCGGTTTGTAGACTTTGAAAACTCCAATACCAGCAGCGTGCCGCCCGGTTTTCAACACGCGATGCATCTCTTTCAGCGCAGCATCTTTTGTGCGTCATATTACGCAGGCCGAAAGCGACGGAAACCAAATTGAAATAGTTGTCGGGAAACGGCGGTTTTTCCGCATCGGCCAGCGACACGGGCAGAATCAGGCCTTCGTTGAGCAGGCGGTCGCGTAGACGGTCAGCATCGACGAATTGATGTCGGTCAGCCAAAACTTCGCCTTCTTTTTCCCTACACGCTTGGCTCCAGCCGCGCGACGGGTCGCCCGTTCCGCCTGCGATGTCGAGCACTTTGTCGCCTTTTTCAAACGCGCGGTATTGATGGTAAAGCGTTTCCAAACGCGGTGCAGACCGCCCGACATCACGTCGTTCATAATGTCATAGTTTTTCGCTACCGAGTGGAATACCTCGGCCACTTTGCCTGCTTTTTCGTTCTCATCTACGGTACTGAAAACCGAAATGGGTTTTATGGTCGCTCATGTTGCCTGCCTTTTTAGAATAATGCGGATTCAGATATTGAATACGTCGAAATCGCCAACCACTTTCGACGCGGGAAATATGTTTTGCGCCCTGCCGCTCCAGCATCTGCCGTTGCTCCTCATTGGCATAACGCGCGCTGATGTGGGTCAGGTAAAGTCGCTTGACACCGGCTTCGGCGGCCAGGTTTGCGGCATCGGACACGGTGGAATGGAAAACTTTTTCCGCCATTGCTTCGTCTCCGGCGGCAAAAGTCGCTTCATGCACCAACACATCCGCCCTTCACTAGCCGCCAGTGCGGACGGGCAGGGCTTGGTGTCGCCGAAGACGGCGATTATCCGCCCTTTTCGCGGCGGCGAAAGGTATTCTTTGCCGTCAATCAGTCGCCCGTCGTCCAAGGTTACGGTTTCGCCGTTTTTCAGACGGCCTAACAACGGGCCGGACGGGATACCGAGTTCGCGCAGACGGTCCATCTGCAAGCCGCCCGCGCGTTCTTTTTCTTCCGATGCGGTAGGCGAAGGACGGCAGGCTGTGCACCAGTCCGAAAGCACGGACGGTAAATTCCCCGTCGTCTAATATGAGGCCGTCTGAAACGAATTCATGCGAAGTTTATCGGATAGCCCAACTGCGTTTGCGAAACTTCCAGCGCGCTTTCGACAAACCGGCGGATACCGGCGGGGCCGTACAGGAACAGCGGTTCGTCCGCCCCGCCCAAAAACGAGCGGCTGCTGAGCAGGCCGGGCAGGCCGAAGATGTGGTCGCCGTGCAGGTGAGTGATGAAAATCCGCCTGATTTTTGCCCTGTACCGGATGTTGGTACGCGGACTTTGGTGCTGCGTAGCCTCGCCACAGTCAAACAGCCAAACTTCGTTATTTTTCCCGCCCTGTTTTCAGGGCGGTGCAGGTAACGTTGCGCGCTTTCGACGGCGAACCCGCGCCGGTGCCTAAAAATTGCAGTTCCATGTTTTTCAGACGGCTCTTCCTCAATGCCGTCCGCCGCAACCGCCGCTGCTGCAGGCATGGCCCGGATTTCGGCCCGGCACTTCAAATCGTCGGGGAGACGGAATGCGCGACGCGCCCGCCAGCTCCATGCGGCGCAGGTAATCCGCCCTACAGCGCGTCATAGTCGTATGCCAGTTTGTGCAGATAGGCCCAGTCGTACAAACCGCTGTCGTGGCCGTCTGAAAAAGTGATTTTCAAGGCGTATTGCCCGACCGGCTCCAGCCCCATGATGGTAACGCCCGCCTTGCCCGTTTTGCAGCACTTCCTGCCCGGGCGCATGGCCGCGCACTTCCGCGCTGCGGCGAAAATACGCGCAAAAATTCGTACCGGCAGGTCGAAGGTTTCGCCGCCGTACCAACCCCAAAGCGGATCGGCCTGAACGAACGCGGATTTCTTCGGGTAGCGGGTATCGTGTCGGTTTCCTTCTTCTTTCGATGTGTTCAGCTACTGAACAGCAAAACCAGCGAAATGCTGGCAAACGATAATACCGTGGTCAGCACGCATAATCGCCGCGCCCCGCTGTTCGTGGCCGTATTGGGCATGGATGATGGCCACCATGCTGGCCATGGGCACGCAAGCCAGCAATGCGCCCGCAAAAGCATGTCGCGCGGTGCGCCGAACAACAGCAGCAGGCCGACGACCAGCAGCGGGAACAACAGCAGCTTGCCCGCCGTCAGCAGGAAAAATATCGGCCAGTCTGCCGCCCAAACGCAGCCGACCAGGCTGCCGCCAATCACGAACAAGGCCACTCGGCCCCGAACCGGCAGACAATAGCGCCGGCGATTTTTCAGCAAGCGCGGCTGGCATGGGTAGCCAGCCGAAGCGCGCAACGGCACGGCGGCAAACTGTGCGAGGATAATCGGGTTTTTCAGCAGGTTCTTCAGCTAATGCCGCGAGGTTTTTCAGACGGCCTCCATCGCCGTCTGCCGAATCCGCCAAGATGAAAAACAGCGGAATCAGCAACATGTTTTTCCACCAGCACGTTCATGGCGAAATAGCCGCCCGCCGCATCGCCGATGACCATAGACAACAGCGGATAGCCGATGAAGCCGGTATTGGAAAACGACATGGAAAAGCCGCTCCAGCGCCGCCAGCCGCGAATCGCCGCCGCGCAGTCTGCCGAACAGCCAGCCGATAAAGAAAGCCGCCAGTGTTGCCACCGTATAGCCTGCCAGGTAGACCGCATTGAATACTTCGTTTACCGGTTTGGCGGCAATGGCAAAAAACACCAAGGCGGGCAGGCCGACCTTCATCACGAATTTCGCCGTGCCACGCAGTTCTTCAAACCGAATACGCCAAAACCGCACCGCGCCGTAGCCCAAGCCGATGATGAAGAAAAATCGGCGCGGTAATGTTGAAGATTTGCAGCATGGCGGGTTGGCTCCAATCGGCGGACGGCGAGGGGCGGATTTTAGCAGATGCGGCAGAGGCCGTCTGAAAAGGCTACCGCTATTCCAAATCGGTTTTGTCTTCCGGCGTTGCCGTTACTGATTCCTTCGATAAAGTCCGGCTGCGGAAGGAGGCTGTCGAGATAGAGGCCGGATTTGTCCAGCGTCGGATAGCCGCTGAAGGTAACGGAGTAACCGCCGCTGCCGTTGCCGCGGACTTTTGGGCCTGCGCTCCCAACGGAAGGTGGTTTTGTTGCTGATGTGGCCGAACGGGAAGCCGGTCAGCACTGGAATCCGCGCCGCGCGGCTGATGGCGGCGGAAACTGCACGACAAATCGTAGCTGCTGTCGTATACGTCGCGGATGTTGCCCATGCGGAAATCGCCGAGGATGACGGCCTGCTGTTTTTTTGCAGGATGCCGGCCAGCAGCAGGGTTTGCAGCATGCGCTCGATGCGATAGGGCTGCTCGCCCACGTCTTCCAAAAACAGGATGCCGCCGGAGATGTCGGGTATGTAGGGGCTGCCGGCCAATGCTGCCAAAACGCTGAGATTGCCGCCCCTAAAGGATGCCTTCCAAGTTCACGTCGCGGCTTTGAAGGCGGGCACGCTGACGCTGTAACCGCCGGAGGTGGTGCATTGATGAACGAATCCATGGTGTAGACGCTCGGTACGGGTTTGCCGAACTCGCTGTACACCATAGGGCCGGCGAAACTGGAGCCAGTTGCCCTGTGCCAGCAAGGCTCAGTTGTAGGGCGCAAAACATCGCCGAAGCCGAAAAACAGTGTGCTGTGTTCGCGCATCCGTGCGCCCAACGAGGCAAAAATCGATGTGCTGCAACAGCCGGTGCGCGCCATAGCCGCCGCGCATCCCCATCAGCACTTTCGGCGTGGGTACTCGGTACCGTCGGCCACGTCTTGAACATCGGCGATCCGCTCGGCATCGCTGCCGGCAAAAACGCTGGTAACGGCGGGAAAATTGCCCGTTCGTTGGTAACGGCGAACCCTACCGCCTGAAGGCGGGAAATACCGGCCTGCGCCCGTGCGGTATCGGGGGCAAACCCTGAAGAAGCGATGATGCGTAACACGTTGTTTCCTGATGTTTGTTTGCGGTTCGGCTGCGACGGTGCGGCCTGTGTGTTCGGTTTGACTGGGACGGTCTGCGTTCCGCTACAGGCCTGGAGTATGCCTGCGCCAGCCACGGCGGCGGAGGTGCGGAACAGGTTGCGTCGGGATGTGAGCCAAGTCATCTTTGTATATCCTTTCAGACGGCATGGTATGAATACATGGCGGATAAGGGAAAGCTTCCTGCCGCTTCAATGGGATTGGCTGTAAAACGGGGGATGCCGTGTTTTCAGACGGCCTCTTTCTGCAACACCGCCCCTTACCTGCTGCGGCCAATCGGCAGGCAGCACGGTTGCTGACGGCCTTTGCGCCGCCGCCCAAATCGGGGCGGGGAAATTGGCATCGTCGGCAAAGCGGGCGATAACGTGCCAGTGCAGGTGCGGTACGACGTTGCCCAAAGCTGGCCAGATTGATTTTGGCGGGCTTGAACACCCGCCGCATCGCGCTTCCACACGATAAACGGTTTCCATCAGTTCGGCGCGCTCAGCCGCATCCAAATCGGTCATTTCCGCCACATGGTTTTTGCCAAATCACGCGGCAGAAGGCCGGCGCGTTGGCTTCGTTGTGCACGGCGATAACCCGCAGCTTGTCGTTCCGCCACAGGATTTCTTTCGTTGTCGGCGGTACAGATGGGGCAGTTCATGAAACATCTCCAAACGGAAAGCCGCCATTGTACCGTAAAACAATCGGAAGACGCAGGAGGCAGGCTTTTACGATATGGTTGTTCAAACTTTTCAGACGGCCTGTTTGGGGAACAGAGGCCGTCTGAAAAACTGTTTGTCGAGCATAAAAAGGCCGTCTGAAAACCAACTGCGGCAATTTCAGACGGCCTTTTCCGTTTAACGCATGCCGTTTATTGGCGTTGCGCGTCCACAGCGGCCAGTGCAATCATGTTTACGATGCGGCGGACGGTGGAAATCGGCGTAACAATCTGCACCGGTTTGTTCAAGCCCATCAGGATGGGGCCGACGGTGATGCCGTTGGTGGCGTTCACGCGCAGCAGGTTGTAGCTGATGTTGGCCGCTTCCACATTCGGCATCACCAGCAGGTTGGCCGCGCCGCTCAATGTGGTTTCGGGAAAGATGCTCTTGCGCATGGTTTCGTCCAAAGCCACATCAGCCTGCATTTCGCCGTCGATTTCCAAAGTCGGATCGAGTTCGCGGATGATTTCCAGCGCACGCTGCATCTTGTTGGCATCGGGATTGCGGTTGCTGCCGTAGTTGGTGTTGGACACCAGCGCGACTTTCGGTTTCAAGCCGAAGCGTTTCATTTCGGCGGCGCACATCAGCGTACCGTTGGCCAATTGTTCGGCAGTCGGGTTTTCGTTGATGTAGGTGTCGGCGATGAAGAAATTGCCCTTTGTTGGAAAATCAGCGCGTTCATGGCGAAGGCTTCTTTTTCGGGATTGTTATAGCCGATCACTTCTTCCATCACGGCAAAGTGGTCGTGAAACGCCCCATCGTGCCGCACACCAGGCCGTCCGCGTGGCCGAGCCGAACCAGAAGCGCGCCCACCAGCGTGCTGTTGGCTTTCAGACGGCGGCGCGCCATTTCTTCGGTTACGCCTTTGCGTTTGCGCAGATTGTAGTACTCCTTCCAGCTGGCTTCGTAGTAGGGGCTGTTTTTGATGTCGACGAGTTCGAAATCCTTTGCCCGGCTGGATGGTTAGGCCTTGGCTGTGCAGGCGTTCTTCGATGAGTTTGGCGTCGCCCACCAAAATCGGGAAGGCCAGTTTTTGCGACACGACTTGTTGCGCGGCATGCAATACGCGTTCGTCTTCGCCTTCGGTCAGCACGATGCGTTTGATGTCTTTGCGCGCCTGGTTGAACACCGGACGCATGAACAGGCTGGTTTTGTAAACAAACTCGGTCAGTTTTTTCCGCATAGGCTTCCAAGTCGGCAATCGGACGGGTGGCTACGCCGGAATCCATCGCGGCTTTGGCGACGGCGGAGCGATGCGGGCAATCAGGCGCGGGTCGAACGGTTTGGGAATCAGGTATTCCGGGCCGAAGGTCAGTTCCGCGTCGCCGTATGCGCGCTGGCCACTTCCGCGCTGGATTCGGCCATGGCCAAATCGGCAATCGCGCGCACGCAGGCCAGTTTCATTTCTTCGTTGATGGTGGTCGCACCCACGTCCAGCGCGCCGCGGAAGATGAACGGGGAAGCAGAGACGTTGTTTACCTGGTTCGGGAAGTCGGAACGGCCGGTGCCGATAATTACGTCGGGGCGGGCGGCTTTGGCTTCAGGCGGCCAGATTTCGGGCTGCGGGTTGGCCAGTGCCAGTACGATGGGGCTGAGCAGTCATGGTTTTCAGCATTTCGGTGACTTAATACGTTGGGGCCGGAGAGTCCCGAGAAGATGTCTTTGCCGTTTACCGCATCGGCCAGTACGCGCTGGCCGTTGTCGGCGATGGCGTAGCGCACTTTGCTCTCGTCCATACGCTCGCGGTCTTCGCGGGTTTGGTAAATCACGCCTTTGAGTCGCAAACGGTGATGCTTTTCACGCTTTCATGCCCAAAGGCAACCAGCAAAGTCAGGCAGGCGATGGCGCTGCACCCGCGCCGGAGCAGACGAGTTTGACTTGGCCGATATCCTTTGCCCACCACGCGCAGGGCGTTCAGTACGGCGGCGGCGGTGATGATGGCCGTGCCGTGTTGGTCGTCGTGGAAAACGGGGATGTTGCAGCGTTCGCGCAGTTTTTCTCAATATAGAAAACACTCGGGTGCTTTGATGTCTTCGAGATTGATGCCGCCGAAGGTGGGTTCGAGCGATGCAATGATTTCCACCAGTTTGTCGGGGTCGGTTTCATTGACTTTCGATGTCGAAACACGTCGATGTTGGCGAATTTTTAAACAATACGCCCTTTGCCTTCCATCACGGGTTTGCCTGCCAGCGCCGATGTTGCCCAAACCCAGCACCGCGGTGCCGTTGGAAAATGACGGCTACAAGATTGCCTTTTGGCGGTGTATTTGTAGGCGTTCAGCGGATCGGCGTAGATTTCCATGCACGGTGCGGCCACGCCCGGCGAATAGGCCAGCGACAGGTCGTATTGAGTGCCCAGCGGCTTGGTGGGCGCGACTTGAATCTTTGCCCGGGATTGGGGTATTCGTGAAAGCGCAGTGCGGCTTCTTTGATTAAATCATCCATGCTGTTTTCTCCTGAAGGGTTTCGGGATGCAGGCTGTCTGAAAACGCTGCCGGTTCAGACGGCCCGCGAAGATTTGCAAATGCACGATTTTAACATGGCGTGCACAGGGAAAAGGCCGTCTGAAATGCCTGCATCGGCGTTTTCAGACGGCCTCCGTGTGGTGTCAGACAACTTGGGTTTGGTGTTCGTCGCCGCTGCGTTCGCTGGATAACGCCCAAACGGTAAACGGTTTCACCTTGTTCGGTTAAGAATGCCTGCACCGCGTCGGCATCTTCTTCGGCAATCACGACCACCATGCCGATGCCGCAGTTGAAAGTGCGGTACATTTCTGCGTTTCCACATTGCCGGCCTGTTGCAGCCATTGGAACAGCTTGGGCAATTCCCATGCTTTCGGCGTCGATTTGGGCGACGGTGTTTTCAGGCAGGATGCGCGGCACGTTTTCGAGTGATGCCGCCGCCGGTGATGTGCGCCATGCCTTTGATGGTGAATTTTTCCAAAAGCGGCGAGAATGGGTTTTACATACAGGCGGGTCGGGCGATGATGGTTTCGCGCAGGGTTTTGCCGTTATCGAAACTCGGCGTCCAAAATCGGGATTGTCGCGGCAATGATTTTGCGGACGAGGGAGTAGCCGTTGAATGGGCGCCGTTGGAAGCCAAGCCCAACACGATGTCGCCCGCTTTGATGCTGCGTACCGTTGATGACGCGCTCTTTTCGACCACGCCGACGGCGAAGCCCGCCAAGTCGTATTCGCCTTCGGGATACATGCCGGGCATTTCGGCGGTTTCGCCGCCGATGAGGGCGCAGCCGATTCTTCGCATCCTTGGGCGATGCCTTTTAATCACGTCGGTAGCGCGGAGACGTCGAGTTTGCCGCAGGCGAAATAGTCGAGGAAGAACAAAGGCTCCGCGCCTGAACCAAAAATATCGTTGACGCTCATGGCGACGAGGTCGATGCCGACGGTGTCGTGCTTGTCCCAATCGAAGGCGAGTTTAGCTTGCTGCCCACGCCGTCGGTGCCGCTGACGAGGACGGGATTTTTGTATTTTTGCCGATTTCGACCAATGCGCCGAAGCCGCCCAAATCACCCAACACTTCGGGACGCATGGGTGCGTTTGGCAAAAAGGTTTGATGTTTTCGACCAATTGGTCGCCCTGCGTCGATGTCCACGCCAGCGTCGCGGTAGCTTACAGATTCGCTCATTTTGTCGGCTTTCTCGGTTTTGTAAACAAGGTTGGGAAAAAAATCGGCGTATTTTACCCTATTCCGCCCGTTTTGTCGGGCTTGGCGGCGGTTTTATATACCTTGTAGAAGTTTTCAGACGGCCTGAAGGATGCAGCCTGTAAAGCTTCTCCGTGTTATGCTACGCCACTTTATTTCCCTTTTAGGGCAATCCATTATGTATACGAAGAAAAACGCGGTCTGTCCCCCTGGCTGCCCTGCGCGGTATATCTCCGCAAGCTGGCTGGTGCTGGCATTGCGCGATATTTTGACCCCGTTTATCGTCGCCGCCGTTTTTGGCCTACATCCTCAATCCGCTGGTGGAAAAAGCTGCGCGACAAAGGCGTATCGCGTGCTCCCGCATCGATGCTGGTGATGATGTTCGCCCCTACTCATACTGTTGGCATTGCTGCTGATTCTGATACCGATGCTGCTGACACAGTTTCAAAACCTGACCAACCGTCTGCCGCAGCTGATCGACTTCGTTCAAAACAAAGCATTGCCTTTGGTTTAACAGCCATTTCGAGCGCACATATCCCGCTGAATAAGGAAACCCTGCTGAACTGGCTGCAAAGCTCACACGGGCACGCTGCAAAACACCGCATCGAAAAATCGCCCCCACACTAATGGAACAAGGCGGCGCGCTGGCTTCCGGCTTTGAGCAACCTCGCCCTCCCTGCCGCTGCTTCTCTGTATTACTTCCTATACGACTGGCAGCGTTGGTCGCACGGCATACGCGCCCTGATGCCGCGCCGCTTTATCGATGCCTACTACCCGCTATCGGCGGCGAAACCGACGAAGCTATTGGGCGAATTTTTGCGCGGGCAGCTGATGGTGATGCTGATTATGGGCGTGGTATACGGCGTCGGCCTGATGCTGACCGGCCTCGACTCGGGCTTCGCCATCGGCATGATTGCCGGCCTTTTGGTCTTCATTCCCTATTTGGGTGCGTTTACCGGCCTGCTGCTGGCTACCATCGCCGCCCTGCTCCAATTCGGCTCGTGGCAGGGGCTGATTTGGGTATGGCTGGTATTTGTCGTCGGTCAACTGCTGAAAGCTTCCTCGTTACGCCGAAAATCGTCGGTGACCGCATCGGCCTATCGCCGTTCTGGGTGATTTTCTCTTTAATGGCATTCGGCCAACTGATGGGCTTTGTCGGCATGCTGATCGGCCCTGCCGCTGGCTGCCATCTGCCTGGTGCTGCTGCGCGAAGGTCTCGCAGGTCTATTTCGCCAGCCATTTTTACCAACACAAATGACCTTCCGCATGAATCCTTCCGCCCCGCTTTGGCAAACCCTGCCTGCCCGCCACCCCTCAGGCCGTCTGAAAACTGGCTGGCCTGTTGCAAAGCCCGTCACTGACCGCCGCCTCACGCGCCCTGCCCTGCGAATTCTCCGTCCGCCTGCTGCACCTGGGCCTGGGGACGGCAGCCTCGCTCGACAGCGGCGGACCGGGCAAATCATACTCTGCCGCGACGTCGAACTCTGCCTCAATGGCGAACCCGTCGTTTGGGCACGCAGCCAGTGCCTGCCGTCGTCCGGCTATTGGCGGCAGATGCTCGATTGCGGCAGCCGCCCGTTGGGCGACCGCCTGTTTGCCGGTGCGGACTGGCAGCGTTCGCCGCTGGAATTTGCCGCCCTTGAAGGCATCCCGCTCCCATCGGTGCAAATGCGCAATTGGCTCGCCGTTCGTTTTTCCAAAGGCAAAACGAAACACTGGGCTTGGTGGAATGTTTCCGCCCGCCCTGGCCGGTTATTTGTAAAACCGATTATTAAGATAATCGCGTCATACTGCTAACCGTCATTCCGCGCAGGCGAGAATCCGGAAGTTTGATTTACAGTAATCTTTGAATATTTCTGAAATATAGAGGCCTCGATTCCCGTCTGCGCGGGAATGACGGTGGTCGGTTATTTTATATTCGGCAATATACGCATAAACGTAAAGGCCGAAACCTTGCAAAAATTCCTTTTTCTCAACAGCCGAAACCCAAATACAGGTTTTCGGCTATTTCCTCCCCAATACCTCCTGATTTTACCTCAAATGCCCCTTAATCCTCCCCTGGACGCCCCATAATAAGGCATCCGCCCCACCTTTTAGGGCAACAACGGACACACTTAGCCTGTTGGCAACGTTCAACAAGTTCAGATACATTGCTCTCAGATGGCTTTTAAAATATAATAGTTATTGTCTCAATTATTCTTATTAATTTTAGGTGTTGTTATAGTTTATCTTAGCTTGAGACCTTTGCAAAATACCTCTTCACCTCACTGACAGCCGAAACCCAAACACAGGTTTTCGGCTATTTCCTCCCCCAATACCCTCCTAATTTTACCCAAATCTCCCTTTAATCTCCCCGGATACCCGATAATCAGGCATCCCGGCGCCTTTTTTAGGCGCAAACAGGCACACTTAGCCTGTTGGCGGCTTTTCAACAGGTTTAAACACATCGCCTTCAGATGGCTTTTGCACTCACTTTAATCAGCTCGAAAATAGGCTGCCCGGGCGTAGCGGAATTTACGTGCAGCGTACCCAGCTTTGTTCCACCACATAACGGGTCTTTCGACAAATATCGGTTGCGTTTAGTTTGCACTTCTGTCAGCGGGACGGTTGCGGTGGGCTTTGCGCATAATGCCGTCCAACAACTGATGCTCTTTCAGATGTTGCCGGTTTTTCCTTATTGTCATAGCCTTTGTCGGCATAGACGGTCATACCTTCGGCAATGCCTTTCCAAACAAAGGGGACAGATGGTTGCACTCATCGGTATTGGCGGGGGTGATATGCAGTTTCTCGATATAGCCTTCCCTCATCGGTACGGGTATGTTGTTTGTAACCGAGTCTGTAGAGCCGTTTTTCTTTGTCCAGCGGGCATCTTTATCTTTACTTGGTGTGGTTTGGCCGCTGACTTGTCCCTTCGTTATCGACTTCTATGGCCTGACGCTGTTTGCTGCCGGCGGTTTGAATAATGGCGGCGTCACTGACGGCGGCGGATGCTTTCTACTTTTTAGGTTTTCGGTCAGTTGTCGGTTAATTCAGTTCCGACACTCGGACAGGGTGTCGTCTTGCGCCGCCGGTTGCGGTAGCGGCATAAAGGTGCTGTAATCGGGGATGCTCAGTTCGTCAAAAACGGCAAAACAGGTTGAAATCGATGCGGGTGATGAGGCTGTGTTCGAGTTCGGGATCAGAGAGGCTGTGCCATTGTCCGAGCAAGATAGCTTTGAACATGGACAACAGGGGATAGGCGGGACGACCACGGTGGTCTCGGACGTAACGGGTTCTTTGACGATTCAGGTATTGTTCGATCGGCTGCCAATCAATCACCTGATCCAACTTCAATAGTGGGAAGAGGTCGATGTGTTTGGCAATCATGGCTTGTGCGGTTTGTCGGAAGAAGGTGTTTTATGGAGAAATCCCCCTAAAATGTCTTGGTGGAATTTAGGGATTTTTGGGGGATTTTGTAGAGGTCTCAGGCCGTCTGAAACGGTTTCAGACGGCCTCCTGTTGCGTGTACGGTGGTTTCAACTTCGCTGGCTTCGCTTTCAGACGGCCTCAACCCCGTTTCTGCCTCAAAAGACGAAGGGGCAGCCAGCAGCGGTTGCGAAACGGACGCCGTATCGGCAGAAGCCGACGTTGCTCCGCTGCCGCTGCCAAATACCGACATCGCCTGTATCAGTCCGTCACCGCTTGGGCGTGGGCGGCGAAATCGGGATTGTCCAGCGTGCGGTCGGCAAAGGCGAGCCGTTCGATGCGGTGTGCGGAGCCGGCAAAGTAATCGTGGATGCGCACCACATCGCCGTTCCGTCCGAACAAAGCCAGATGATCGCCCTCTGCGCCACGAAGCGTCACGGCTGTCCAAACCGGTGAAGTGCAGGCTGTCGTTGCCGCCGTCGTCGCGTATCCAGTCGGCGCCGTCTCCTGCGGCAAAACGGTAGGTGTCGTCGCCGGTGCCGCCGTAGAGCCAGTCGTTGCCTTTGCCGCCGACCAGCAGGTCGTTGCCGGAATAGGGCATACAGGTGGTCGTTGCCCTCTTCGCCGTGCAGCACGTCGTTGCCGGTGCTGCCGTGCAGGCTTTGGCTGCCGCTGTAGCGTTCGTCGTAGCCGTCGGCTGCGGCGGAAACCAGGCGGGAAACGTATTGGCCGGCATCGGCATAGCGCAGGAAGTCTTCAGCTCTCAGCGTGCGGTCGGCGCGGAATTGTTCGATACGGTGTTCACTACCGGCAAAGAAGTTGTGGACGCACAACGTCGCCTTCGTGGTAGCCGTATACCGCCAGATGGTCTTCTTCGCGGCGGAAGCGTGCCTGATCGCTGCGGATGCCTGCCAGTACGATGCTGTCGCTGCCGCCCTCGTCCTGTATCCAGTCGGCGCCGTCGCCTGCGGCAAAACGGTAGGTGTCGTCTCCCGTGCCGCCGTAGAGCCAGTCGTTGCCGGCACCGCCCTCAAGGGTGTCGTTGCCGCTTAAGGCATGGATGTGGTCAGGCGCCCGCCGCCGGTCAGCGTGTCGTCGCCGCTGCTGCCGTAAACCGGCTGTACGGTATCGTTTTCATCGGTGTCGTGCTCTTGCGGCGGCTGCGGTTTTCTCAGGCTGCGTTTCTTCGGCGGCTTTTGATGCGTACCGACCCAGTTTTGCGAAGCGGTAAGCCCTTTGCGGTCGGTGGCGGTAAGGAGCAGATCCAAGCCCGTATCGGGGCGTAGCCCTGACGGTGCGGGTGGCGGCGTTGAAATAGACGCCGTGGATGCCCGGCGGCAGTGCGCGCTGCCGTCGGCCAGGGTGACGCTGTAGCGCAAGAAATCATCGTACACGCTATCGGGATCGGCAAACAGGGTATCAGGCAGCCTGAAGCTGAAATAACCGGCTTTGTCGAGCGTCAGGTCTTTACCGCTTCTGCGCACTTCGGGGGCGCGGGTTGGGTTTAGGCAAATCAAACCCCAAAGCGCCTTCGCGGTGGTTGCGGATGCGGATGCTGCCGGACGTGCCGTCGATGGCGACAGCAGGTCGCCGCCGTCGCGGCTCAAGCGTCCAGCCTCGGGATGTGGCGTGCCAGCTTGTACCTCCCTCGTCGGCTTCCCAGTCTGCTTCGGCAATGTTGCGGCCGTCGAGCATGATGTTGCCCAGTCCGTCGCCGTCTTCCAGTATGTCGTTGTCGCCGTTGCGCAGGTCGCCGCTGTGGAACCAGTAGTTGTCGCGGCCTTCGCCGCCGTACAGGATATCGTGCCTGCGCCGCCGGTCAGGCTGTCGTTGCTCAAACCGCCGTAAAGGGTGTCGTTGCCCGCGCCGCCGTCAAGGTAATCGTGACCGCTGACCGTCTGGTCGCGGTTGTCGTCGCCCCAGGATGTCGTCGCCTTCCCCGCCAAACAGAAAGTCGCCGCCGTCTTGGCCGATAATCAGATCGCGGCCGCTGCCGCCGTAAAGATAGTCGTACCGCGCCGTCCTGTGCGACACGGTGTCTTTCTTTAACCGGCGCAACCGCCGCCTGCAGGCCGTAATCGCCTCCTAATCCACCGATACCGACCATTTGTCGGTATCGGGATGTGTGGCCGTTGCCACATTGAGCGTTTCGCTTTTCCAACCGTCCCTGATCGGTATAGGTATGCGTTCTGCCGATCAACGGTTTGCTGTACCGAAGGCGGTATGATGCCGCCGATTCCACCTATCCCGCCGATTCCGACCACTCCGCCGTAAGACGGCCCGCCGATGGTGGCCTCAACATAAATCGGACGGACGGCTCTGCGCGCATAAAGGCATCGCCCAAGATCACATCGTCGCCGGCTCCGCCGTATATGGTGTCCGAACCTTCCGCGCCGCTGAGGAAATCGTTGCTGTGCTTCCGTAGAGTTTTGTCGTCGCCAAGTCCGCCTGTTGCCCAGTCGCCGCGTTCGCCGCTGCCTGCCGCAAGCAGGTGTTCCCCTTCGTTGCCGGTATGGATAATGTCGTCTCCCGCCATGCCGCTGATGATATCGCGGCCGTTGCCGCCGACTATCAGATCGGCATCCTTGGCCATTTCCTTCGACACTGCGTATTCCCGCGCATAGGAACTGCCGTTTAACACGTCGTTGCCGTCGCCGCCATAGATTTTGTCGGCCATCATGCTGCCGTACACCCTGTCGTTGCCCGCGCCGGTTTGAATCAGCGAAGCATCTGCTGTGCCGGCGAAAACAATATCGTCTTTCAAGCCTGCGCTGACGGCGAAACTTTTACGGGCATTGAGGTAGAAGGCGTTGCAGAGATTGGCGGAATGGGGGCGTTTTCCCATGCGCCGGTATCGGCGGTTTGCGGCGTTTGCGCCTCTGCCAGGGTAATGCCGAGGGCGGAGAGGCCGTCTGAAGCGGTTTTTGGCGGTATCGAAAAACCGCGCAGAAGAACGCTGTCTCCTGCGCGGGTGATGATGAGATCCTGTCCCGACTTTTTGGCTGTCATTCTGCCGTCGCGCATGCCGTTTTCGCCGACGCTGTACCAGATGTCTTGGTGCCGTCCGAATCGCGGATCAAAATTTGCAGCGGTTGCTTCGCCGTGCAGCAATCCGCCGCTGAAGATGATTTTTGCCGGTGCCGTCGCTGTACGCGGACGGTGTCGTTGCCAGTCGATGTAGTAGGTGTCGAAGCCTGCGCCGCCTTCCATGTAATCTGCGCCGCCTTTGCCGTCAAGCACGTCGTTCTTCACACCGCCGTAAAGGCTGTCGCCAATGCTGCTGCCGGTCAGTGTGCTTTTGCCGGGCTTCGCTGCCGAACAGGATATGGCCGGTCTGCGTAGAGGCAGGGTTGAAAACCGTCAAGATCAAGCGTGATATTGCGGTTGAGATCCTGATAAATAAAAATCATCACGGAACGACCACGAGCTGACTTGGCTGCCGTACGGTTTGTTTTCTTGCGCGTAATAACTGTTCCAATGCAGCATTTGTGCACGGTCGCGTATGTATTCGGCACTCATACCGTTGGGATTGGCGGCGGAATAAAGATCCAATGCGCCGTTTTTGATTGTGGCTGCCGTAATCGAAACCGACGATTGCAAAACGGATTCAGTTCGCGCAGGGCATAGCGGTAGGCCAAACCTTCGGGCGTGTCTGCGGCGGCCTTGGCGGCCAGATCGGGCACGTCGGACAAACGGGATACGGAGAAGCCGTCTCCAAGCTTGAAATCTGCAGCTTTAATTTCGCCATCCGCTCGTAAAAGCGTATTACGATCGCCTTTTGCGATTTTCGACAGCTTTACTGCCGTTGACCAGCTTGTCCAGCATATGAACGGTTGCTTCCAAAGTGTTCTCTTCGTCGTTCTCCGCCGATTGGAACAGCGGGTTGACGAAATCCAAAGCGTCGGCAAGGCTTTTTGTCTTGGAGGGATTTGTCCAATGCGAAGAACAGTGAGGCGGTCATCATACTGTCGCTCATTTGTGGCATACCGTGTCCCAAAGTCTGGCCCATTGCATTGTCTTCAATAAAGATTTCGGTTGACTTCCCCGGCTGTTGCAGGCCAATTTTTCCAGTTTTGGGCGATGAAATTCATGCTTTTTATCGCCGATAATGTTGGTGATTTTTGCAGGATCGAATTTTTGCAGCACCTCCCAATGAAGAGAAAACCATACGTATATTTCCCTCATTGTTTGTCCCAACCAAATTTGTCAGAGAGCCGAAAACCCGCCCCATTGACCATATAGGCATGTTTGGTCGCATCGGGAAACAGTCGGGAAAAATGCAGCCGACAGATGGCCTCCCCAAGCTGTGGCCGGTTACGGTTACTTTTTGCTCCGCTACTTCTTTCAAACCTTTTCCTTTACCGCATTTTTCGGAAAAACAATCTGTTTGACTTTTCCCGAATCAAAGGAAAATAACCTTTGGTTTTTCCAATTTGTTTTACGAAAGATATTCGGGAGAAGGCATTTATTCCCAAAAACGGAATGGGGATTTTCACCTGATATTGGGCAGTCAGAGCCAAATCCGTTTTCGATTCTTGCAGGTTTAAACTCTTCCCTGCACGATACTCTGCCAAAAATTATACATATATGACGATTTGATGGTGTGCCAAACCGTCATGGCGATATCCCTCCGTCCATGGCAACCAAATCATATAAGCTGAGCGTGCCTTTTGATAGCAAAAGATATACTCTTTTGTGTCTTTGTCCTGAAACAAGGTTGCGGAGAATCCGGTCTCGCCGCTTCCCACCATTTCGATCATATCGGACACATGCCCAAGAACTGTTGTCCGCATCCTCGTAATGGGCAACTACGGTATATTTGTCGGAGACATATGGCCAGTCGGTTTTGGGATTCGTCTTTTTATCTCCGTTTTCATTATTGCGTCTTGAGTTTCTGTTTATTACCCATCTTTTGATGGTAGGTCTAATTCGAAAAAGTCCGAATAACTTACTTCTGCCAGTAATACATGAATTTTCAATGTTTTTCATGTTCACACCTCAGTTAGATTAATTTAAATCATCACGATAATAAAGACGCAGTAACTGCCCTGAATCTTTCTCACTTCTACAATCAGGAATGTCATTCAGCCAAAATTTTCAAAATCGGTCATAGAGGCCAATCCCGAACTGTCTACCCCTGTATAAACATTTACTCGTTTGAAAAAGCACCTCCTTTCGTTTTGACATCATAAAATAAAATTTCAGAAACTCTTGTATAGTATTTTCCAGTTGATCTCGTTATAGCTTGTCAGCCGATTGTCTTGTTGCATATTAATCTTATACTCCTCCCCTCAAACTACAAGCGTCTTCGGCCCGTTTTTCTCCGTCGGATCGACCCAGCCCAAGACTTAAACTCCGCCATCTGCTTCCATTCCTCTTCCGACACCGTTTTTTCCATTCCTCCGGCGGCACGTAAATCTGATAGCCCGCCGGGCCGCATACCGATGCCGCATAGGCCTTGGCCTGCCGGTATTCCGTCACCCAATGGGCAATCTGGCCGCCCATCAGCAGCATAAAGCCGGCAAACATGCCCAGCAGCCCCGCCCATGTTCTGCCCGTCAGCCATTTGCCCGCTTTGTAGCCGAACACCATCGCCAGCAGCGTCAGCAGCAGCCATAAGCCCAATATAAAAAGTACCAGCAATCCCAGCATCAGCTTTTTTCTCCTTGTTTGATATGCGGTTTCGCAGCTTACGCTGCCGCAAAACCCAATTGAAGCAATTCCCGAGACCTTTCAGGCTGCCTGACTGTTTCCAATCAGGCAGCCTGAAAAAGTCTGCTGCGCTGGTGCCGGTTTAAACTCTTCCTGCACGATACTCTGCCAAAAATTATACATATTGACGATTTGATGGTGTGCCAAACCGTCAAGGGCGATATCCCTCCGTCCACGGCAGCAAATCATATAAGCTGAGCGTGCCTTTTGATGGCAAAGATATACTCTTTTGTGTCTTTGTCCTGAAACAAGGTTGCGGAGAATCCGGTCTCGCCGCTTCCCACCATTTTCGATCATATCGGACACAGCCCAAGAACTGTTGTCCGCATCCTTATAGTGGGCAATTACATTGTATTTGTCGGAGACATATGCGGCCAGTCCGGATTTGGATTCGTCTTTGCCGTCATTCTCTTCAATTATTGCGTTTTCAATTTTGCTCACTAATATTTGGAAGTTTAAAATCAATTTTAGAAAAGTCCGAATAGCTTGCTTCTGCCAGTAATACATAATTTTTCAATGTTTTGTCACGATAACGCTCCAATGGTTCAAAAATAAATATCAATAATTCGCTGGATTGTTTGCTGCTCGGGCAGTCGGGAATGTCGTTCAGCCAAGATTTAAAATCAGTTAGTGAAGCCAATCCAGAACTGCCTACTCCCGTATAAACATCTGTTGTTTTAAAAAGCACCTCCTTTCGTTTGACATCATAATATAAAATCTCAAAAATATGCGTATACATTTCTCCTGAAAATCTTCGATAAACAGTAATCCTATTGTTTTTCTGTTTACTATTCTTATACTCCTCCCCTCAAACACAAGCGTCTTCGGCCCGTTTTTTCTCCGTCGGATCGACCAGCCAAGACTTAAACTCCGCCATCTGCTTCCATTCCTCTTCCGACACCGTTTTTCTTCCATTCCTCCGGCGGCACGTAAATCTTATAGCCCGCCAGGGCCGCATACCGATGCCGCATAGGCCTTGGCCTCTCGGTACTCCATCACCCAATGGGTAACTTGGCCGCCCATCAGCAGCATAAAGCCGGCAAACATGCCCAGCAGCCCCGCCCATGTTCTGCCCGTCAGCCATTTGCCCGCTTTGTAGCCGAACACCATCGCCGCCAGCGTCAGCAGCAGCCATAAGCCCAATATAAAAGTACCAGCAATCCCAGCATCGCTTTTCTCCTTGTTTGAAATACGGTTTCGCTGCTTACGCCGCCGCAAAACCAATTGCACGCAATTCCCAAAACCTTTCAGGCTGCCTGACTGTTTCCAATCAGGCAGCCTGAAAAATCTCTGCAGTTTCTGCCGGTCTAAACTCATCCTGAACAATGCTCTGCCAGAAGTTGTACATATCGACGATTTGATGATGGGCAAGTCCGTCGTTGGCGATGTCGCCTGCATCTGCAATAGCAAGGTCATATGTCCCCTTGGAACCTTTTATAGCAAAAACATATTCTTTTGTAGTCTTGTCTTGGAACAGGGTTGCGAAAATCCAAAAATCGGATTTGGAATACGGTACGATCTGTGCTTGCCGGATGATTTTCGTCCGTGCAATGGTCAACAACGTTGTATCTGTCAGCAATATATTTTGGCTATTCCGCTTTTTTTGTCTTGCCGTTATCATCCCCTTCATCTTTAATTGCTTTCTAATTTTGGATTTGTTATCTGCTGAAAGTTCCAATCTCAAAAAGTCAGTATAACTGGCTTCTGTCAATCACCATGATAGTTTTTCAATGTTTTTCATTGTTAAGCTCCTATTTAAAAATTAATTTGTCTGATCTTTATACAAATGTAATAAATCACCTTCATCCATCTTGCTTTCGCAATTCGAATACTGTCTATCCAAAATTTCAATTCCTCCAACGATTCCCATCCGGAACCTGTTCCGATATGGGTATGTATTGCTTTTAAAAGTACCTCCTTTCGTTTGACATCATATATTAAATCTTCCCAAACCATTGTATATCCTTTCCTTATCGTTCGTTCATAACTGGTTAGCCTATGTATCAATCTGCGAGTCAATTTTATACTCCTCCCCTCAAACACAAGCGTCTTCGGCCCGTTCTGTTCCGTAGGATCGACCAACCAAGACTTAAACTCCGCCATCTGCTTCCATTCTTCTTCCGACACCGTCCACTCTTCCGGCGGCACGTAAATCTTATAGCCCGCCAGGCCGCACACCGATGCCGCAGCAGCTTTTGGTCTGCCAGTATTCCACCACCCAATGGGTAATCCAACCACCCATCAGCAGCATAAAACCGGTAAACATACCGAACAGATCTGCCCCATTTTCTTCTTAGTAAGCCGTCTGCCCAGCTTAGTAGCCCAGCACCATCGCCAGCAGCGTCAGCAGCAGCCATATACATAATCCGAACAGTATTGCCAATCCCAGCATTGCGCTTCCTCCTTGTTTTGAAATACGGTTTCGCAGCTTACGCCGCCGCAAAACCACTGCAAGCATTTCCCAGATCCTTTCAGGCTGCCTGACTGTTTCAATCAGGCAGCCTGAAAGGTCTGCTGCGCTTGGTGCCGGTTTAAAGCTCTTCCTGCACGATACTCTGCCAAAAAATTATACATATTGACGATTTGATGGTGTGCCAAACCGTCAGGGCGATATCCCTCCGTCCACGGCAACCAAATCATATAAGCTGAGCGTGCCTTTGATGGCAAAGATATACTCTTTTGTGTCTTTGTCCTGAAACAAGGTCGCAGAGAATCCGGTCTCGCTGCTTCCCACCATTTTCGATCATATCGGACTAGCCCAAGAACTGTTGTCCGCATCCTCGTGATGGGCAACTACGGTATATTTGTCGGAGACATATGCGGCCAGTCCGGATTTGGATTCGTCTTTGCGTCATTCTCTTCAATTATTGCCCTTTTAATATCCCTATCTATATTTTCAGATGAAAATCAATTTTTAGAAAAGTCCGAATAGCTTGCTTCTGCCAGTAATACATAATTTTCAATGTTTTTCACGATAACGCTCCAATGGTTCAAAATAAATATCCAATAATTCGCTGGATTGTTTGCTGCTCAGGGCAGTCGGGAATGTCGTTCAGCCAAGATTTAAAATCAGTTAGTGAAGCCAATCCAGAACTAGCCTACTCCCGTATAAACATCTGTTATTTTTAAAAGCACCTCCCTTCTTGTTACATCATAAAATAAATCGATTAAAAATTCTTGTATATCCCTCCCATCTATTCTACTGTAATTAGTTACTCTATCATTTAGCTGCAAACCGATTTTATACTCCTCCCCCTCAAACACAAGCGTCTTTCGGCCCGTTTTTCTCCGTCGGATCGACCAGCCAAGACTTAAACTCCGCCATCTGCTTCCATTCCTCTTCCGACACCGTTTTTCCATTCCTCCGGCGGCACGTAAATCTTATAGCCCGCCAGGCCGCATCCTGATGCTGCATAGCGCCCTTGGCCTCTCGGTACTCCATCACCCAATGGGTAACTTGGCGCCCATCAGCAGCATAAAGCCGGCAAACATGCCCAGCAGCCCCGCCCATCTCCTACCCGTCAGCCATTTGCCCCGCTTTGTAGCCGAACACCATCGCCAGCAGCGTCAGCAGCAGCCATAATCCCAAATATAAAAGTACCAGCAATCCCAGCATCGCTTTTCTCCTTGTTTGATATGCGGTTTCACAGCTTACGCCGCCGCAAAACCAATTGCACGCACTTCCAAAACCTTTCAGGCTGCCTGACTGTTTCCAATCAGGCAGCCTGAAAGGTCGCGCGCTTGGTGCCGGCTTAAACTCTTCCTGCACGATACTCTGCCAAAAATTATACATATTGACGATTTGATGGTGTGCCAAACCGTCAAGGGCGATATCCCCTCCGTCCACGGCAACCAGATGCATATAAGCTGAGCGTGCCTTTGATGGCAAAGATATACTCTTTTGTGTCTTTGTCCTGAAACAAGGTCGCAGAGAATCCGGTCTCGCCGCTTCCCACCATTTCGATCATATCGGACACAGCCCCAAGAACTGTTGTCCGCATCCTTATAGTGGGCAATTACATTGTATTTGTTTGGAGACATATGCGGCCAGTCCGGATTTGGATTCGTCTTTTTCATTTTTCTTTACCTTCTTTTTCATAATCAATTCTTTAATTTTTCACTATTACTTTCAGAGTCCAGTTTGGAAAAAGTCTAGAGGTAACTTACTTCTGCTAATAGTACGTAATTTTCAATATTTGTCATTTTTAAAGTCCTTTAATTTGGTTAAATATAAATCTAATAACTTTGCCAGCATCCATTTTACTATCACAGTCAGGAATATCATTTAGCCAAAAACTTAAAGTCAGTTAATGATGCTAATCGAACTGCCTACTCCAGTTGATGTATCTGTAGTTTTTAAAAAGCACCTCCTTTCTTTTGACGTCATACATTAGAATTTCATATGTCATTGAATATTTTTCCCTTGAGATTCGTGTATACCCAGTAAGCCTTTGATTATTTTTGTAAGCTAATTTTATACTCCTCCTCAAAACACAAGCGTCTTTCGGCCCGTTTCTTTGCGACGGACGCACAAGCCGTGACTTAAACTCCGCCATCTGCTTCCATTCTTCGTCCGACACCGTTTTCTTCCATTCTTCCGGCGGCACGTAAATCGTCATAGCCCGCCAGGCCGCACTACCGATGCCGCATAGGCCTTGGCCTCTCGGTACTCCATCACCCAATGGTAATTTTGGCCGCCCATCAGCAGCATAAAGCCGGCAAACATGCCCAGCAGCCCCGCCCTATGTTCTGCCCGTCAGCCATTTGCCCGCTCTGTAGCCGAACACCATCGCCAGCAGCGTCAGCAGCAGCCATAAGCCCAATATAAAAAGTACCAGCAATCCCAGCATTGCTTTTCTCCTTGTTTGATATGCGGTTTCGCAGCTTACGCTGTCGCAAACCCAATTGCAAGCAATTCCCAAAACCTTTCAGGCTGCCTGACTGTTTCCAATCAGGCAGCCTGAAAAGATCGCTGCGCTTGGTGCCGGTTTAAACTCTTCCCTGCACAATGCTCTGCCGGAAATTGCGCATATTGACGATTTGATGGTGTGCCAAACCGTCAAGGGCGATATCCCTCCGTCCACGGCAACCAAATCATATAAGCTGAGACCTTTGCAGGGGATTTCAAAATCCTAAATTCCCATCAAGACATTTAGGGATTTTCTTATGAGCACCTTCTTCCAACAAACCGCACAAGCCATGATCGCCAAACACATCGACCGCTTCCCATTATGTGAAGTTGGATCAGGTGATTGATTGGCAGCCGATCGAACAATACCTGAACCGTCAAAGAACCCGTTATCTCCGAGACCACCGCGAGCAGTCCCGCCTATCCCCTGTTGTCCATGTTCAAAAGCCGTCCTGCTCCGGACAATGGCACAGCCTCGATCCCGAACTCGAACACAGCCTCATCACCCGCATCGACTTCAACCTGTTTTTGCCGTTTTGACGAACTGAACATCCCTCGATTACAGCACCTTATGCCGCTACCGCAACTGGCTGGCGCAAGACGACACCCCTGTCCGATTGCTGGAACTGATTAACCGCCAACTGGCCGAAAAAACCCTAAAAGTAGAGAAGGCATCCGCCGCCGTCGTTGACGCCACCATTATTCAGACCGCCGGCAGCAAACAGCGTCAGGCCATAGAAGTTGATGAAGAAGGACAAGTCAGCGGACAAACCACCGAGTAAAGACAGCGATGCCCGCTGGACAAGAGAAAACGGCCTCTACAAACTCGGTTTACAAACAACATACCCGTACCGATGAGGAAGGCTATATCGAGAAGCCGCACATCACCCCGCCAATGCTCCATGAGTGCAACCATCTGTCCCCTTTGTTGGAAGGTATTACCGAAGGTACGACCGTTCATGCCGACAAAGGCTACGACGTAAGGAAAAGCCGGCAACATCTGGAAGAGCATCAGTTGTTAGACGGCATTATGCGCCAAAGCCCACCGCAACCGTCCGCTGACGGAGGTGCAAAACCAAACGCAACCGCTATTTGATCAGACCCGTTATGTGGTGGAACAAAGCTTCGGTACGCTGCACCGTAACTCCGCTACGCGGGCAGCCTATTTTTGGTCTGTGTAAAGTGAGTGCGCAAAGCCATCTGAAGGCGATGTGTTTGAACCTGTTGAAAGCGGCTAACAGGCTAGTGTGCCTGTTGCCGCCTAAAAAGGCGACCGGATGCCTGATTATCGGTATCCGGGGAGGATTAGAGGTATTTTGGGTAGAATTAGGAGTGATTGAAATAGCCGAAAAACCTGTGTTTGGGTTCCGGCTGTCAGTGAAAAGGTGAAGAGAGGTATTTTGCAAAGGTCTCAAGCTGAGCGTGCCTTTGATGGCAAAGATATACTCTTTGCTTACGCCGCCGCAAAACCAATTGCACGCAATCCCCAAACCCTTCAGGCTGCCTGATCTGGCATCCAATCAGGCAGCCTCGTCATGCGGTTTGTGCCGGTCTAACTCATCCTGCACAATGCTCTGCCGGAAATTGTACATATCGACGATTTGATGATGGGCAAGCCCGTCGTTGGAGATGTCGCCTGCATCTGCAATAGCAAGGTCATATGTCCCCTTGGAACCTTTTATAGCAAAAACATATTCTTTTGTAGTCTTGTCTTGGAACAGGGTTGCCGAAAATCCAAAATCGGATTTGGAATACGGCGATCTGTGCTTGCCGGATGATTTTCGTCCGTGCAATGGTCCAATAACGTTGTATCTGTCAGCAATATATTTGGCTATTCCGCTTTTTGTCTTGCCGTTATTATCTCCTTCATTTTTAATTGCATTTTCTATATCTCTTGTTAAAAGGATTCAATCTAAAAGTCAGTATAACTGGCTTCTGTCAATACCATATAGTTTTTCAATGTTTTTCATTGTTAAGCTCCTATTTAAAAATTAATTTGTCTGATCTTTATACAAATGTAATAAATCACCTTCATCCATCTTGCTTTCGCAATTCGGAATACTGTCTATCCGAGACCTTTGCAAAAGCCCTTCCTTCGACAGCCGGAACCTAAACAAAGATTTTTCGGCTGTTTTCGCTAAATCACTCCTAATTCTACCCAAAATACCCCCTTAATCCTCCCCGGATATCCCCTTCCAGCAAAGGCGACAGATGAGTTGCACTCATGGGCATTGGCGGGGGTGATGTGCAGTTTCTCGATATAGCCTTCCTCATCAGTGCGGGTATGTTGTTTTGTAACCGAGTCTGTATAAAACCGTTTTTCTTTGTCCAACGGGCATCTTTTATCTTTACTCGGTGTGGTTTGACCGCTGACTTGTCCTTCTTCATCAACTTCTATGGCACGCCGTTTGCTGCCGGCGGTCTGAATAATGGCGGTGTCACGACGGCGGCGGATGCTTTCTCTACTTTTAAGCCTTTTTCGGTCAGTTGGCGGTTAATCAGTTTTTAGCAATCGGACAAAGGGTGTCGTCTTGCTCCGCCGGTTGCAGTAGCGGCATAAGGTGCTGTAATCGGGGATGCTCAGTTCGTCGAAACGGCAAAACAGGTTGAAGTCGATGCGGGTGATGAGGCTGTGTTCGAGTTCGGGATCAGGAGGCTGTGCTGTTGTCCGAGCAGGACGGCTTCGAACATGGATAGCAGTGGATGAGGCGGGACGGTACCGCGGTGGTCCTCGAAGGTAACGGGTTCTTTGACGATTCAGGTACTGTTCGATCGGCTGCCAATCAATCACTCGATCCAACTTCAATAGTGGGGAAGCGGTCGATGTGTTGGCAATCATGGCTAGTGCGGTTTGTTGGAAGAAGGTAGTCTATGAGAAATCTAAATGTCTTTTGTGGAATTTAGGGATTTTGGGGGAATTTTGCAAAGGTCTCAGTTTGCTAAATCATTTTCAGACGACCTTAAATCAACGGACTGTTCAACACTATTTATTCTTCTTTTTGGAAAAACGTGGTTGCGGTGATACTCAGAAATATTCTTCACTTTCGGGTCTGATTTTTAATTTCATATCGGGAGAAATTCCAAGCCGCTTTTGATTTTCCGGATCGATTTTTGGACTGATTTTTATCGTACCGTCGGTATCAAACGTAATCAGACCGCTATCGAATAATGCGTCGATATTGGGTGCGAGCATCAGACCATTGAAGGGATCTAACCCTCTTCATTGTTGCACTTGCTCCAAGGTTTGATATGGCTGGCAATGAGTAAAGACTGAACATCTAGACCTGTCAGTGGACAGCTCGGATACAGTTCGAGTAGTTTTTGCCGGAATCGCCTTGCCCTTGACGAGCTTTTATTAAGGTTTTCGATTTCGGTTCGCTTTTTCTGGTTCAATTTCGGATGCTAATTGTTCTTTGAGTTTACTGAGATCTTGTTCCAAAGATTGGGTTGGTTTATTTGAAAATTTGTTGGTTTGTATAATTCAAATATTCCTCCTTTTTCCACCATAAAAAAGTCTTGGTGCATTGATTCGTGATAATGCTTCCTTGAGTTTGAATTAACACTAAGTACATACAAAGAAGCACGTGTATCATCGATTATAGTCAGGAGTAATCTGCCATTGGTTTTTAGTTCTTCAATCTGTTCATCTACATCTTTTACCTTAAATTGTGTTTTTGCCCATATCATGCAGATGTAAGACGATTCTTTTATAATTTCTATTGTCCCATCAATATGTTCTCCCATTGATCCGTGCGGAATATTTTGTTTTTGCCATTTAAGTCTTCCTACCAAAGTTAAGTTTTCTAATTTAATTATTTTGGGTAATGCATTGATTTTTCCTATGACTGTCATTCCACGCAGGCGGGAATCCAGAAGCTGAATTTACAGTAGTCTTTGAGTATTTCTGATGCAGGCTGGATTTCGCCCTGCGCGGGAATGACGGCGGTTGGTTCGGTATATACGCAAGAGGGCGTCAAAGGTCGTCTGAAAATAGATATAGCAGAATCCGCTAAATCGTTTTCAGACGACCTTCTTTTAAAGCCGAATCAAATTAGCCTGCCGGTTAACCCAAAGCTTTCTGCTCGGCGAAGAGGCGGTACCAGCCGGACATTTCCGTCCAGTCTTCCGGTTTCCAGCTCATTTGTGCGGCGCGGTACACGCGTTCCGGATGCGGCATCATGATGGTAATAACGCGTACCGTCGGCGTTGGTAACGCCGGCGATGCCTTGCGGCGAGCCGTTGCTGAGCGGTGGTTTGGGTAACTTGGTTTTGGTCCGTCGACGTATTGCAGCGCGATGCCGAGGCCGTCTGAAATTTTGCCGCCGTGAAGCGCGAAGTCGGCGCGGCCTTCGCCGTGGCTGACGACGACGGGCAGGCTGGAGCCTTGCATTTCGTTCAGGAATCGAGAGGCTGATTTGGGGACGTGAACCATGCTCAGGCGCGCTTCAAACTGTTCGCTCAAGTTGCGTTTGAACTTTAGGCCATGCTTTCTGCGCCCGATAATCTCGGCAAGGGTTGCTGGACCATTTGACAGCCGTTGCACACGCCCATGTCATGCGTGCGGGTCGGCGAAGAAGGCGGCGAACTGGTCGCGCAAGGCGGGGTGCGAAACAGGATGGATTTCGCCCAGCCTTCGCCCGCGCCGAGTACGTCGCCGTAGCTGAAACCGCCGCACGCCGCCAGCATTTTGAAGTCGGCAAGGTGGACGCGGCCTCGCCATCAGGTCGGACATATGTATGTCAGCATCGAATCCCGCGCGTGAACGCGGCGGCCATTTCGATTTGCCCGTTCACACCCCTGTTCGCGCAGGATGGCGATTTTGCGGCTTTCGCGCCGCTGTTGACGAAAGGCGCGACGATGTCTTCATTCACGTCGAACTTCACGTCGGCAAACAATGCGCTGCGTTCATTGTCGCCAATCAGTGCGAACTCGCTGTCGGCGCAGGCAGGGTTGTCGCGCAGGCGTTGGATGGCGGCTGGTTTCCTGCCATGCGCGTTGCAGGTCGGCGCGGTTTTGTTCCATACGATGCCCGCCTCGATTGCGGATAACGATTTTTCGTCAGAACCGATGGTGGCAACGGTATGTCCCAGGGCAGCGCTACCGCTTTGAACAAGGGCTTCTACTGCCGCAACATCTTGTTTGGCACTTGAATCACTGCGCCCAGTTCTTCATTGAACAATGCGCGGATGGCTACTGCTGACGTCGGTCGGCTGGCAACCAGTGAAGTCAAATCTACATTCAGCCCGCAACGCCCCGCAAACGCCATTTTCCGCCAGCGCGTCGCAAACAAGCCGCCGTCGCTGCGGTCGTCGATACGCCAAAAAGTTTGTCTTCGGCGACAAGCTGCTCGAATCACGCTGCAAAACGCTTTCAGACGGCCTGTATCGTCCAAATCAGCGCTCGCCGCTCATATTGTTATAGACCTGACCGAACGCGGAGCCGCCCATGCGCGCTTTGCCGAAGCCCAAATCGATAAACAGCAATACGCTGTCTTTGACGTTTTTCAACTCAGGCGTAACGGTTTTTGCGCACGTCTTTGACAGGTGCGAACGCGGAGATAATCAGGCCCGAACGGCGAAAACCACGAATTTTTCTCTCGCCGTCCTGCCATACGGTTTGATCGACAGGCTGTCTTTGCCTACGGGATGCTCAAATCCAATGCCTGACAGGCTTTGGGAGAGCCCGCTTCGACGGTGCGTAGAGTTTTTCGTTCGCCCTCGTTGCCGCGCACGCCATCCAGTTGGCGGAAAGTTTGATGTTGCCGATGTCGCCGATGTTGACCGCCGCGATAGCAGATGGCTTTCGCCGATGCACGATTCTGCCCGAGGCGGGCGCGTCAAACAGGGCGATGTCGGTTTTTCACCCGGTAGACATTGCTTCGCCGCGATAGGTGTTGAAAACCCCATCGGTAATGGCGCAGTCGGCTGCGGGGGTTTGCGTATTTGCCGACCATTTGGTCGCGGTGGGTCTGCGTCGCCGACGCTGCGGTCTCCGATGGTAACTGGAAGTTTTTGGCGTACATGGTAGCGGGGCAGAACGCGGTAGGCGGCTTCGGTGATGTCGATATTGCCCGCGTTAAACGCGCTTTTTCAGACGACCTCACGGTTTTGGTCGCGCGCGTGGTTTTGGGCGGTTTTGCCGAGCAAGACGTTCAGCGGGCAACTCGACGGGGATTGTTGGAAAAACAAATCGTCGCGCACTTTCAAATGGCCGTCGTCGGTCGCCGCCGACCACGGCAAAACGGGCAGCGTTGTCGCGTTCGCAGATGAGCGTGGAAGGTGTCCAAATCTTTTTCCATCGACAACACATAACGCTCTTGCGGATTCGTTGCACCAGATTTGCAGCGGGTTGAGTCCGTGTTCTTCCAGCGGCACTTTGCGCAGCTGAATACCGCGCCGCGTCCGGCATCGCTGACGAGGTTCGGGGAAGGCGTTGACAGGCCGCCCGCGCCGACGTCGTGGATGGAGATAATCGGGTTTTCGTTGCCGAGCTGCCAGCAGCGGTCGATTATTTCGCGCGCGGCGTTCGATTTCGGGGTTGCCGCGTTGTACGGAGTTGAAGTCCAAAGAGGCGTCGTTTGTACCGGTATTCATCGAAGAAGCTCGCGCGCCGCGCCCGCCGATAAGCATACCCGGGCCGCCCAGTTGAATCAGCAACGCGCCTTCAGGATTTCGTCTTTATGCGTCTGCTGCGCCTGAATGCCGCCCAAGCCGCCGGCAATCATAATCGGTTTGTGGCGTAGCCGCGAACCTGACCGTCAAACTTCTCTTCAAAGGTACGGAAGTAGCCCAAGAGTTCGGGCTACTGAATTCGTTGTTGAACGCCGCGCCGCCGATGGGGCCTTTCAATCACGATGTCCAGCGGCGAGGAAATGTGTTCTGGCTTGCTGCAGTCTTGTTCCCACGGCTGTTTGAGGTCGGGGATGTTGAGGTTGGACACGGTAAAGCCGGTCGCCCGCTGGACGTGAACCTTGCCCGTTGCACCTTCGTCACGGATTTCGCCGCCTGCGCTCCGTTGCCGCGCCTGCAAACGGCGCGATGGCGGTCGGGTGGTTGATGCGTTTCCACTTTCATGATGATATGCGTGTCTTCCTCGTGGAAAACGGTAGCCTTGGTTTTCCGCCGCATTCGGATAGAAACGCTCGACTCTTTGCGCCTTCGATCACGGATGAGTTGTCTTTATAGGCAACGACCGTGCCTTCGATGCGCGCTTGTGCGTGTCGCGTATCATGCCAAAAGGGATTTCGGCTGTTTTTCGCCGTTGAGGATGAAATCGGCGTTGAAGATTTTGTGGCGGCAGTGCTTCGCTGTCTTGCGCCGTGCGGAACATCATCAGTTCAACGTCGGACGGATTGCGCTGCAAAGCTCTGATAGTTTTCAACCAGATAATCGATTTCGTCGGCAGAAAGCGCCAAACCCATTTCGGTATTGGCTTTGACCAAAGCCTCTTTACCGCCGCCCAAAACATCGACGCTGGAGAAAGTTTCGATCTCGAGATGATGGAATAATTTGAGAGCCGTCTGAAAAATCGGGCGGCACGGATTCTGGTCTATGCGGTCGTGCAGCAAAGCCGCCCATTGCTGTTTCTGTTCATCATTCAGACGACCTTCCAGCCACACCGCCATGCCGCGCCTCGATGCGCTCTATAGCTTTCCAAACCGCAGTTTTCCGCGATATTGGCCGCCTTGAAGCCCACGGCGAAATCGTACCCAAACGGGGTGTTACCAAAATAAATGCAAGCCCTCGCGCGCTTCGGGCGTTTGTTCAACGCTTTTGCCGCCAATAAGGCTTGCAGTTTTTCAACAGTTGCGGCATCCAGTGCTTTCTCGCCGCCGACAAAATACCAAAATTCGCTTTTCTCAGTTTCACTTCGGGCAGACTGAGGCTGCTTTTGCAAGAGTTTTTCAACACTGAAATCGGAAAAGGGCGGTAACGCCGCGCAGCGGCAAAACAACAGACATGATTCAGCTCACAAATGCGGGTTGGGAAAGAGGGCGGATTATATGCCGAAGCCGCGCATCCGTCCGCCTTTCAGACTACCGCCCGCCCCTGCCCGATTGAGTGTTGCAGCGGATTGTGATAATTTCCCGCCCCGCCAAATTAAGCACACAGGAGCCAAGCCGTGAAAATCGAAGCCATCATCAAACCCTTCAAACTAGACGACGTGCGCGAGGCACTCACCGACATCGGCATCACCGGCATGATGTTACGCGAAGTCAAAAGGTTTCTACGTACAGAAAAGGCCACACCGAAGTCTATCGCGGCGCGAATACGCCGTCGATTTCCCGCCGAAAATCAAAAAATGGAGCTGGTTTGCGTGACGACCAAGTCGATCAGGCGGTGGACGTCATCATCGAAACCGCCCGTTCCGGCAAAATCGGCGACGGCAAAATCTTTATCTTCCCGGTGGAAGAAGCCATCCGCATCCGCACCGGCGAGCGCGTTCTGATTCCGCCGTTTTAAGCCTCGATGGCGCACAGGCCGTCTAAAACGCGGAATACCCCTTTTCAGACGGCCTTCCGACTCAACGCCGCCCTGTTTCCCACCCCATACCCGAAAACAGCCGAGGATTCCCCATGCACACTTCCGCCCTACCCTTTTTCGGCCTGATCCGCGTCAGCGGCGAAGACTGCGCTACCTTCCTGCGTGGCCAACTGTCCAACCACATCGAAGGACTGGCCGAAGGAGAAGCCTGCTATGCTACATACACGCCCAAAGGCCGCGTCATCGCCAACATGCTGCGTTCAACCGCGGCGAAGACCTGCTGCTGCTGACGGCGGCAGACCTCGTCGAAGCCCCTGCAAACGCCTGCGGATGTTCGTCCCACGCGCCGAAAGCCGTCTTCGAACCTTTGCCCGGCTACGGCGCGGCAGGCCGTCTGAACGAAAGGCGCATCCGCCCCTGCCCGCCGCCGAACCGCACTCTTTCCTTCCTGCCTGCTGCATCTCAGACGGCCTCATCAGAATGCACTCCCTGCCCCACGGCAGCATCCTGCTGGCCGGCGAAAAAGACAACTGCCCGCCTACGATGCCGAAGCGGAAAACGCTGGCAGCTGCACGATCCGCAGCGGCTACCCGTGGATTTCAGAGGCGACCAAAGAAAGCTGCGTCGCCCAAATGCTCAACCAGCACACCATAGGCGGCGTGCACTTCAAAAGAGGCTGCTACGGCCAGGAAATCATCGCCCGCGCCCAGTATCGCGGACAAGTCAAACGCGGCTTGGCCGTATTGTCGGGCAGCAGCCTGGAAGCCGCAGGCATCGCCATCCTGCAAGACGGTGCGGAAGCGGGCGTCATCATCAACACCGCCTGCACCGCCGAAGGGCAGCCCGAGCCTGGCTCGTCATCAAACACAGCGCACCGCCGCCCTGCTTACCGATGCCGACGGCAACCCGCTGCAACAACAGCAACTCTTCTTCGATACGGCGGAAGCGGAATAAAGCCCGCCTGCCGTCGCAGATGAGGCCGTCTGAAAAATACCGCACCGCTTTTTCAGACGGTACCGCCGATTCATATAGCGTAGTGGATTAAATTTAATCAGGACAAGGCGGCGAAGCTCTAGACAGTACAGTGCAAGGCAACGCCGTACCGGTTTTAAAATTTAATCCACCATACAACCCAGCAAGAAAAGAAACACCTTATGTTTACAGGCATAGTACAAGGCTGCTGGGACGCGTCGTTTCCGTCGAACAGCCCGCCGCCGATTTCCGCACCCACACGGTCGAACTGCCTGAGGACATGGCTGGCGGCTCTGCAAACCGGCGCGTCCGTCGCCCCACAACGGCTGCTGCCTCACCGTAACGGAAGCAGACGTACGCACCGCCTGTTCGACGCTGATGGCCGAAACGCTGGACAAAAACCAACTTAGGCCGTCATGAAAGCGTTGGCAGGTTTGATCTCGAGACGCGCCGCCCGCTTCGGCGACGAAATCGGCGGTGGCCATTTGATGAGCGGCTCACATCACCGCCACCACCGAAATCCTCCGCATCGAACGCACCGAGCACAACACCACGATGCACTTCGCTCTGTCCGCCGCGCTCAAACCCCTACATCCCGCCCCAAAGGCCTGCTCGGCCTCGACGGATGCAGCCCTGACCATAGGCAGCGTCGGCGAAGACTCGTTCTGCGTCCACCTGATTCCTGAAACCCTGCGCTGTCCCCTGTTCGGCATGCACGGCAGGCGGGCGACACGGTCAATCTGGAAATCGACCTGCAAACACAGGCCGTCGTCGATACCGTCGGTCGGATATTGGCTGCCAAAGGCTGATGTTTTCAGCCGGAGCAGGCCCGACCAAAAACCTGCGCGGCGGACAGAAAACCAGCTCATCCATTCCTTTGCGGATGCGGAACAACTTTACCCGCTGTCCATTCGGAAAAGAACAGGCCGTCTGAAAAACAAAATTTCAGACGGCCTTCATCATCCATTCGCAAACGGTTTGGCAGATTCAACTCTCCGTCACAGGCCGCCCGGTCCGCCGCGTGCCGTGCAGACAAAAGACGGTTCGGGCAAGCCGTCTGCAGCCGTCAGGGGCCGTCTGAAAAGCCTGTTTCAGACGGCCCGCACGATAACGAAAACCGCTGCGGGCTATTCTGTTTCCCGCCACACCGGCAGCGCGCCGAAAGCCTGCGCCGTCGGCATGATTTCAATCGCGTTCACATTGACATGCTTCGGCCTCTGATACAGCCACAGCACCGTATCCGCAATATCCTGCGGCGTAACCGGCTGCACGTTCTCATACACCTTCGCCGCCCTGCCGTCGTCGCCCTTAAAGCGCGACATTGAAAACCCAGTCCGCCACACAAGCCCGGCTCCACATTGCTCACCGCGACCCCGTGCCCTGCAAATCCGCCCGTAAATTGAGCGAAAGACTGGCGGACGAAGCGCCTGGTCGCGCCGTAAAACATTGCCGCCCGGATAAGGATAAGTGCCCGCAATCGAACCGATATTGATGACGTAGCCGTCGCGCCGCGCCGTCATCTGCGGCAGCACCAAACAGGTCAGGTACGCCAATCCGAGCACGTTGGTTCTCAATCATCGTTTCCCCAATCGGCGAACGGCGCGGTCTACCGCATCCAGCCCCTAAAGCCAGGCCGCCGTTGTTAATCAGGGCAGTCGATTTCTGCCAAACGGCGGCGGCAGGGTTTGCCAATGCCGCCGCAACGGACGGCCTGTCGGTCAAATCCAATTCGAGGATAAAAACGACCCGCCCAGTTCGTCGCGCAGGCCCTGCACTATCCATCAGCGCCGTGCCGCGCCGACCACGCGGAAGCCGGCCCGTGCCAAAAATCCTGCACATCGCTTCGCCGAAGCCCGCCGATGCGCCGGTAATCAAAACCGTCATCTCCTTAGCGATGGACGGCAAACCTTTTTGCCGCCCTGTTTTCTCAGGCATCGCGCGCTTCCAAAAACCATGCCGAAAGAGGACACATGAACTCCGTACCTGTTTTTGCCGCAGCGGTCACTGTAACACTGGCGGCCTGCGGCGGAACAAGGCGCCCTGCCGCGAGACAAAGGCCTGATTTCCGGCGAGACGCACTGCCGCCTTCAAGCGTATGATGCCCAGAATTCGCCGTTATGGGAGAAAATGGTCAGATACGACGAAACATTCAGCCAAGGCAAATTCAAAGAACTGGCAGCCGTTTTTCACCCAAAATGCGAAAAACCGTTCGACCACTTCCAAAACGACCCGCAGGGAGCAACGGCGACGCACTGCCCGCCGTATGGGCACAACCGGATGATTTCAAACGCAGGGGAAAGCCTGAATTTTTCGCGGCGGTGGACGAAACTGAACGCCCAATCGCAAAACGGCTGGCTCGAAGGCATCACCGCCGCTCTACAACAACGTCAGCGCAAAGCTGCAAAATCCTCGCCACGACGCTATACCGCAGGCCGAAATAGCGAAGCCGTCTGAAAGCCGCAAAACCTCAAAACGCAAAAAGGCCGTCTGAAAACGTTTCTGCGAAGCTAAAACGAAGTTTCCAAGGAAGCCGAGCTTTCTGCGGAGCTAAAACAGTTTCAGACGACCCCCAAACATCGGCACGTCAAGTATCGGCAAAAATCCGCCCGGCGGACGAGCAAAAGCACAACGGCAGCGCGCAGCCGCCAGTTAAACGCTGCGCCGGCAAAGCCGACGTGTTCCAAACCGAACTGCTGCACAGCATAGCGTCCGAACAACGCGCCGCCGCTGCATGCCTACGTTGCGACGAGAATAAATCGACGTCGTCACATCCGTCGCATCGTCGGCAAAACCGCAGCACGCGCGCGACACCATCGCCAAACTGAGCGCAGTGATGCCCACGCCCCACGAAGCACAACGCCGTCAGCAGGGACGCGTACGACGGCAGCAAAGAAACCATACCGCGGTCATCGGCGGCGCGTAAGCGGCAAAAGACAAACGGCTTTTGCGGGCAAACGCAACGTCCGAACAAGTACGGCCCGGCAAAACCGGACGCGCTGTACACCAGCAGCAGTATCTGTCGCCCGCTGCGGCGAAAAGGCAGCCGTCTGAAGCGCGAACGGCTCTGATATAACTGTAGCCGCGACAATGGGCGTTATCATCAGCACGGTAAAGGCAAACAACTGCAGCAGACTTGCGCCCGCAAATAAAAGCGGCAGGCTGGCAACGAACCGCCGTTGATACTCGGCAGCTTGGGCAGGGTTTTAATTCACACCGCCGCCGTCAGCCGCCGCAATCCCGATAGCAGGAACTCAGCCGCCAGCCGTACGCCTGACCCGCCATCCGCCCCAACGGAATGCAACACCATCGCCAGCGCCGTTCCCGACACTCAGACAGGCCTAAAAGCCTGATTCCCCTTGCCCCTGGCGCAATCCGCACCGCCAGCTGCCTAATCACGCAAAACAGCGCGTGCGTCGGGGCGACCACAGTGCGGCTGACTAGCAAAACAGTGAAATTGCTGGCAGACGATAACATATGGCCGCCTGCAAAACACCGCCAGCAAAACCACAGCAACACCTTTGCGGCTCCGTCGCCCGTGTCATCAGCATCAGCGGCAGCGACACTGGACCGCACCCACGCATACGCACCGTAATCATCCACCGGCCTCAGCAGGCAGCAGTACGCCGAAACTCGCGCCCTGATATCGCTCTAACAGCGCAATCGGGATAAATTCGGTGGTATTGAAGATAAAGGTTGCGCAGGCCAGCGCGAACACTCCAGCCAGCGAGAAGATTCCCGGTCGCCATAGATTCACCGTCCGTTCAGCAAAAAGGCCGCTCTGAAAATTCAGACGGCCATGATTGTACTCCATTTGCCGAGCAAAATACCGCCCGACGGCTTTCAGACGGCCTTTCTTTTCATTCCCGGTGGTCAGCACGCCGCAGTTCGTCCAGATATTCTATCCAGTGCGTGCACAGTGCGCCGCCGAGGTGGGCGATGCAGCCGATGTTGGCCGAAAAGGATGATGTCGAGGTTGCAGTTCGTTTGAGGCGGTAGAGTTTTTCCGGTTTTCAGACGGCGCGGTTTGGGGTTGGAGCAGTGCGTGGGTGCTCGCCGCGCTGCAGCATTGGCCGGAATTTGCGGGCAGGTAGAGCGGGATGCCAAGTCGGGCAAACAGGTTTTCCAGCCGCCCGACAGTTTTTCGTCATTGCTGGGTACAGGGCGGGTGGCATCTTTTTCCAGATCTGGCCCTTTTGTGCACTGCGGCATTCAGGCGGTGGCTTTCGTTGCTCAGGGACTTTCGACGATGTCTTTTGGATAATGCGCTGATGCGGGCGGTCTCTCGGCGGATTCGGGGTCGTTTTCGCAGGTGGTAGGCGTAGTCTTTGACGGTTTCAGCCGCAGCCGGAGAGTGGTGGTTACGACGGCTCGACGCCGTCGCGCCAGGGTATCCAGGTTGATGTTGCGGCGCATGTCGTCCAAGCCGTCTCGCTCTGCGCCGTTAGTGCGAGATTCGACGGCTCCGCAGCAGCTCGGCAAAATGGGAATAGTGGGTTTGGATGCCGAGCTTCATGTCCATATGCGGGCGGCGGCGCGGTTGATGTTGGCGAGAGGGCGGGATTGGACGCAGCCTCTCGAGCATGAGGATTTGGCGGGTGTTCGCTGTCCGGAGCATGAAGCCTGCGCTTCGCGCGCGGCAGGATTTTGTGTGTGAGTGCGTCGGGCAGCAGCGGCTGTGTTGTCCGATGCGTGGGCAGTGATGAAGGATCTGCGGTAATCAGCCGCGCAGGCGTATGCGCGTTGAGGTTTCTGCCACAGCGGCGTTTGATGCGGCGTTCGGCTTCGTCACCGCGCTGATTTCGGGCGTCTGCCGTGTTCGACTTTGGCGGGGCGGACGCTGCGGGCGCGGCGGGTGAGGCAGTGGTCGAGTGCGGTGCAGGTTGCCGCGGCAGGTGCTTCTGTTTTCGGCGGTTGTTTGATTTGGTAGATGCAGTGCGCGCGCCGTCGGCTTCGCCGCCGCTGAGGCGGTAGGTGGGGCAAGACGGCGCTGCAGATGCCGCAGTGGACGCAGCGGCGGATGATTTCGCTCAGCGAATTTGGCCTTCGGGCGTGTGGCGTGATGGGGTCGCGCAAGGTTGGACTCGCATGGTCTGGCTGAGTGGGAATCGCGTTTTGTGTGGCGGCGGTGGAGGCCGTCTGTTAGGATGTGGTCGACTAGTGCGTTTTCGGACGGCCTGTTTCTGCTGTTCAGGTGCTAGTGGGCGCGGAACATGGCTGCCTCCATTTTGGACGATAAGCGGCGATGCAGCCGAGGAAGAGTGCCTGGGCGATGAGGGCGTGGCCGATGTTGAGTTCGGCTATCGGCAGGATTTTGGCTATCGGGCGACGTTGTGGATGTTGAGCCCGTGCCCGGCATTGACAGATGAGGCCGCGTTCGGAGGCGAAATATGCGCCTTCTTCGATTTGTGCGAGGCGTTGGCGCGTTCGGCGGCGTCGGCATCGCGTAGGCGCCGGTGTGCAGTTCGACGGGGTGCGCCCGATGTCCTGCAGCTTGATTTGCGCTCGTCGGCGTCGATGAAGAGGGAGACGCGGATGCCCGGCTTCGCTGAGGTGCTGGGTGAAATCGGCTGTCTGCTGCTGCGCCAGTACATCGAGCCGCCTTCGGTGGTGATTTCCGCCGTTTTTCGGGCACGATGCAGACGTCTTTCGAGCGTACGCGCAGGGCGTGTTCGAGCATTCTTCGGTCGAGTGCCATTTCGAGGTTGATGGGTGCGGACGGCGCGGGCGATTTGTGCAACGTCGTCGTCTTTTGATGTGGCGGCGGTCTTCGCGCAGGTGCAGGGGTGATGTAGTCCGCGCCGTGGGTCTGTCCAGCCAGCAAGGGCAGCCTCGAGCAGGGACGGGTAGCTATTGCCGCGCGCGACCCGCGCAAGGTGGCGACAGTGGTCGATACGACTCGGCGAGCACGGTTGTTTCCTTTTCTCGGCTTTTCAGACGGTCTTCTTACAGATTGAAGGCCGTCTGAAAGGTTGACGCGATTCCAGCACGCATGGGCAAGGACAGCGCAGTGCGTCAACGCACTTTCGAACGTGGTTCGCTCTCCGGCCTGCAGCGTGAACGGGACATCCGCGCACGGTGGGCGGTTTATTCAAGCGGAAAGGCCATTGTACGCGTGCCGCGCGCCGGTGGCGGCGATTTTCGCCGCAGGTGTGTCCAGGAATGGGGACGTGCATCCAGGCCGATGCCGCATGCGCGCTGCTGTGGGTCGGCAGGGTGCGCAATCCGAGCGCATGATGGCTGCTCGCGCTGGTGTTCAGGTTACTGCCAGCGTGAGGCCTGAAAAACCGACTGGCACGGACGACTATGTGCGGTGATTTCGAAACACCTGTCGCCGAGCGACGCCTGACCGTGCCTGCGGCGCCGAGTGCGGCACCGCGCAGCAGAGCGGTGAGAGTTCGACCATCGCGCACGGTTTTTCGACGCGCAGCGCGTCAGCCTCGCATGTTGCCAACCTGCCGAGCGCGGGCTTTCGGTAATGTATTGCTGCTACCGCATCGACATGATGTTGCGGTGGCTTCGCGCATGGCACTGAGCCGTCTGGAAAATAAGCGGTGTGTTCTTCTTCGGGAAGGTTGTTTAGGGTCTGCGCTAAGGCAAGCTGGGTCGTTTCAAACCGACCAGTGTCAGAGTTTCGGTGACCACCAGGCGTTCTCTGTCGCGATGGCTTGCACCCGGAAAAATAAGGTATCAGCGGGGAGCAGTTGAAAGTCGTTCGGTAGAGTTGAAAGTGCTCTTTCGCCGCGGGGCGTGATGTACCGATGGGTGTTCTGACGGCCTCCATCGCGGCAGCGGAGGATTTCGATTGTCGGCAGGCGTCTGCATCGGCATGAACATTGACACAGGCGTTGCAGAGGTCGCCATGGTCTTTTCGACGGTTCGGGCGTAAAGTATGATTTCTACCGGCCGTACATAGCGATTGCAAACCGGCCATGCCGCAAACCGCTGTTTTGATTGATGCGCGTCAGAATGTTGCGAACTGGGTTCCAAAACCGGCTTTTGAGGCCGCCTATGTCCGATGTGTCGAGGTATTCGCCGAGACGGATTAGACACGATGCGGGATGGATTTGCACTCGATAGCCGCCTCTCGGCGTGAGGCGGCCAGTGGTCGTACTGGCTTTTGGCTCGGAAAGGATGCTCTCCCGGCTTTGCGGCATCAGCCGCAACCACTAAAGGCCGTACGAAATGCGACGCGGCACATCAGGAGACTGAAGTTCGGCGTACATATGATTTGATTCGCTTTTGTTTCTGGTTGTTCCGAATAGAACAAACGGTATGTCGCTGACTGCAGTTGGAGGCCGTCACGAGATATGTGGTGCGATTAAGAAGGTCGGCCTCGCCCTGTTTTCAGACGGCCTTCCTTTGGGTTCTGCGCTGCGGCGTTCGCGTTCGGCTTTTTGTTCGGCTTCGAGCCGTTGGGCGGCTTTGAGCCATTGTTCCCACTGGTTCCAGGGTTTCCAAGGTGATGCGGTACTGATGTGGCCGTCGCAGAAGTCGGTCCAAGGAGTAGTCGAGAAGCTCGCTTTTGCAGTGGTGGTGCGTCCGCCGCGGCAGTGCGCGCGCCTGCAGCCCTATCCATTCAACCATTGTTCGTCGCGCCAATGGCTGCTTTCGTTTTGTCGGCCTGATAGCGTTTCCTGCAACTGCGGCGAGGCAGTGCGCATGCACGGTGACGATGAGTTCGAGGGCTGGCTGGGTTTCTTCATCCAGCCGTTGCGGTATAGCCCGCCGCCGGCGGCCAGGTCGTAACCGCCCTCTTCCACGATGATTTTCCGGCCACAGCATACCGGTGTCGTAGGCCAGAAATCGTCGGCAGTGCAGGCGTTGTTCGGCTTTAGTACGCCGGGTTCGTTGCCGGTTTTGCCGATGCCCAGCGCACCGTTAATCGGGTGGACGGTTTGCCGCTGGGAAATGCCGCAACCGTCGCGGCGCGCAGGGGTTTGCTGCGCCTTTGCGGTTCGGCACGCTTGCGGGCAGGCGGCACTCAGCTTTGTGTGCCGTATGCCGGTCTGGAAGCGTCCAACGCGATGGCTGACCAGTGTTCGGACGGGACTGGAATTCCGGCCCGGCCACAGTGGCGGTGCGCTCAAGTGGTCGCGCTGTCTGTTGAGGATTTTCGTTTGGTTTGTCTGCGACGAGTGCTCAGCAAGTTTTCGCATTGGATGCGGGCATGCGCACGTCCAGCACTTCTATCACGTATCCTGACTGCTTTTAAGTTTCGTTCGATAGTCGCTTTTTGGCCTTGTGCCATGTGGCCGGATACCATTGGACTGCCATGTTTTCGGTTCTCTGTTCTGAATATAGGAAAGGCCGTCTGAAAAACGCCGGACGGCCTGTTTCGAACGCCTTCTGCGGTCTCGATTATCACGCTGCGCCGGTTGCAGCGCCCTAGGTTGGAGCTGGCGGTGCCGCACTGGTACCGATAATCCGGCGCTGAAATAGCGCCGGCCGTCTCGCCAAGCGTAAACGGAGCGCGGTGCTGGCTTCGCCGCAGGTTGCAGCCTGGTGCCGACTGTAACGTAGCTGCGGCTTTCTTCGCGATCCGCGGGCAGTTAAAGTACCGGATAAAGCGTTTGACGTCGCCCACCATTTCCCGCACCAGAGGCTGGCTGTCGAGATACGTTGACGGACGACTGCGGGTGCCGTTGAATCGGCCCGCGGGGCGGTGTCGTAATATGAGTTGGGCAGGCTGCGCACTCAAACGGAAATCGATGTCGGTCGGCACGCCGTATTTAAAGCCGAAAGACTCAAACACGCAACAGGCTTCGCCGCGCTCACCTTCGCCATTGCTGCACGGCATAACAGAAGCTGCTGGGAATTCATCGACGAACTGTCGATGGCAGTATGCGCTTCGCGCAGCGGTGCCAACATCTCCCGCTTCCCGCCGCAGGCTCTCTCCCGTGGATTGCGTCAGTCGTGACGCGGATAACGGCTGCGGCGGGTTTCTGAAAACCGACGCATCAATAGCCGGCTGTCCGACTCCAAAAACAGCAGTTCACGCTGTGCTTCCCTGCCGGCAGATGTAAGCTGGGTGCTTGTCGATTTCACTGATGCTCCGCGGAGCGGGATGTCCACGCTGACGGCAGAGCGCTCGACGTCTGCCCGCAAATGTGATGCCGCACCAAATCGGGCATCATTTCCATAGGCATATTGTCGATGCGTATTAGCCGACATCTTCAACAGGCGCAGTGCCACCGACTCGTTCCGAACCGGACAGGCCGCTAATCGGGATGATTTTCATGCCCGACCTCTTGCTCTTTCATAATACTTTGATGCCGTTCTAAAAAAATTTCCTTCATACTCGTCTTTCCACGCAGCTGGAGGATAGTAGTTCCGCACCGCCACTTCCACCAGCACCGCAGATGCGGCCTGCAGCCACGGGGAGGGTAACGGAGCGGACATTGACGTTTAGGATGGATTCGGTTCCTCGCTGCGGATGCTCAAACGGTCGATTTGTTTCATGTAATCGTCGTCAGCGCAACCAGATTGATGATGAGGTTGAGGGACTCGGACGGATGGATGTTTCACCGAAAATATGGCGGATATTGAGGATGCCCAAAGCCGCGCACTCGAGAAAGTCGCGCAGCATCGGCGGACAACGGCCTTCCAAAAAGTTCCGGCGCGGTACGGTGCAGTTCCACCGCATCATCGGCCACCAGGCTGTGCCCGCGCGAAATCAGCTCAAAAGCCAATTCGCTTTTACCCAAGCCCGACTGTCCGGTCAAAAGGACGCCGATTTCGAATCACATCTCAGGAATACGCCGTGCTAGTAACCGTAGAAAACCGCCAAGGTGCGTTGCAGATAAATCCCGCAGCACATCCATCAAATACGGGCTTTCCAGCTGGAAGTCCGCAGCGGGACGCCGTGGGTATGGCAATAGCTTCAGCGAAACTCTTCGGCACGGGCAAGTCGTTTGCCGATGACCAGCGACATCGGCAACTCGGAAAAGCTGGTCGAAAAACTGCGAGACCAAATCGCCGCTCCATACGGCTAAGATAATCGACTTCGGCTACACCCAAAACCTGAACCTGATTAGAGGTGGATAAAAATTCAAATAGCGGGACCAAAAGCCAAAACCGGCTTGTCGGCCTCTACTCCGATACGGTTGTCGGCACCCGCCGCACCCGCCCGCCAAAGCTACTGGGTTTGTGCTGATTGTCCTGATAGAGGCTGCTGTACGGAGATGCTCGGCATTATTCCTCCGTCAGAATCCGTGAAGATTCGGCGGCATCGTCAGCCTGCATCGTGCTGTTCGCGCACGCCTTTGTCTGGAAAAATTTTCCTGCGAGTTTGGATAAGACTTTCCAAATGCGTGCCTGCGGCATTTTTCGGGAACCAGCAATACCATAACCAGTGAAACGGGTTTGCCGTCGGGCGCATCGTGAATCGGCTCTTTGCTGCGGATAAAGACACCGACCGCCTTTTTCAATGAAGCCAATCTAGCGTGTGGTACAGCCACGCCGTGCCCCTAAGCCGGTGGAACCGAGGTTTTTCGCGGGCAAACAGGCAGTCGAAGACTTCCTGAACGGGCAACACCCGCTTGTTTTCCAACAACAGTCCGGCTTGCTCGAACAGGCGTACTGCTGACTTCCAAATCCAGCAGGATGTGTGAGAGACGGTAAAATTTCACCAATCAGACTCATAATATTTCTTTACAAAAATAAAACGCCGCCGATTGCCGCCTGACGGCGGCAATCTCAATCGGAGGCGGGTATTGTACACAACAGGCGGCAAAGCGATGCCCAAAGCCGTCTGAAACATTTCCGAAACGCGCCTTAGCCAGGCACTATTTCCTAACCATCGGCTAAACCAGCTTTTTGCCTTTATTGTTTATATTTTTTCCGACACTTTATGCTCGAACGGCCCGGCGGCAAACACGGTTACGCCGTTGTAGTATTCGCGCAGCCACATATTGCTGAAAATCTTCGCCGATACCGCGCACATAAAAAGCGTATAAACGGAAATTGCCGCGCGATTTCGTCAAACAACCCGATGACCGTTGCCGTATCCAAGCCGTTGAAAGCGAAAGAGAGGCTCATCCACTACGGTTTCCAGGTCCATCACGGCGTGACGGCTGGCATTTTTGTCCGCCAACCATACGGCGGCCACAGCCTCGCACGGCAGTCATGTCGAGTTTTTACGGCTTTGACTGTCGTCCCAATTGAATTCCAAGCGGGTCATGCTTACTGGCATTTTGACTGTATTCCCTTTTAAATATTTGTTAATGTGTCCGCAACTGCGGCATCTTTTTGCCGCTTAGTGATACTTCGGGCAGGCAGCCGCAATGATGCAACAAAATACTTGATTATTACGTTACTTTTACAATGATTGCGCCAATTCTGTCAAAACGAGCACACAGCCGTGCCAGTTTGCTTCCACCACCACGCCGGCGGCTGTGTCGCCAGCTGCATGGCTTCTGGAAAATCCAATCCCGCCGCCATTGCCAAACCCATGCCGGCAATCACGGTATCGCCCGCGCCGGAAACATCGAACACTTCCCGCGCCTGTGTCGGCTGGTGGTGCGGTTCGCCGTCGCGGAACAGGGTCATGCCTTCGCTGCGCGTCAGGAGCAGATGCCTGCAAATCCAAATTGCGCCGCAACGCGCGGGCTTTTTCCTGCAAATCGGCCTCGTTTTTCCAACTGCCGGTAATTTGGCGCAGTTCAGCGCGGTTGAAAGTCAGGGTTGCGCCGTGTATTTTGGCGTAGTCGTCCCCTCGGGTCGATTAGACTGGTTTTTCCCGCCTGCCGCGCCCATTCGATAAAGGGAAACCACATGCGGTCAGCTCCGCCTTTGCCGTAATCCGACAGGATGACGACGTCGCATTCGGCCAACAGTTCGCGGAAGCGGTTTTTACGCCATCCAACACTTCGTGTGTCGCGCGTCTTCGAAAATCCAGCCTGATCAGCTGCTGGTTACGCGCCACGACGCGCAGTTTGACGGTGGTAGCGATGTTTTGGTCGCGTATCAACACTGTTTCAACCCCATGCTCCGCCATCATCGTGCATTCAGGCGGTCGCCCGCTTCGTCGTCGCCGATGACGGACGCTGTCACGGCCTGCTCCGCCCAGTGCGGCCACGTTGCGCGCCACATTGGCCGCCCGCCCGCGCGGTGTTCGGTTTTCGACTTTTGGCCACGGGGACGGGGCTTCGGGCGAAAATAGCGGGACGTCGCCGAACCAATAGCGGTCGAGCATCACGTCGCCCACCACCAATACACGCGCCTGTTGCAGGCGGGTTTAAGGTTTCGCTGAAAAGGTCATTGTGCCTCCTTGTTTTTCTTTAGATTGCCCGACAATCGGGAGAGCCGTCTGAAAAGTGATCGGAAAAACTATACCGTGAAATAAACAAAACGACACGGCGGCAAACCGGCGGCACAGCGGCAAAAAGCCGTCCAGCCTGTTCAGACGGGCCTGTGAGGCACTCGGTTCACTTCGCGCAATACGGCTACCGGATCGGCGGCTTTGGGTAACAGGACGCCCCATCACCAGATAGGTCGAACCTGCTGCCAAAGGCTTCGGCGGGCGTCATGATGCGGCGTTGGTCGTCGCTGTTGCCTTCGGTATCCAAGCGGATGCCCGGGCGTGACCAAAGACAAATTCGGGCCGAGCGCGCGCGCGCAGGCGGCTTCGTGCGCGGAGCAGACCAGACCGTCCAAACCCGAACTTTGCGCCAGCCGCGCCAACCGCAACACTTTGCTCCTCAATCGGCACATCCACGCCCGTTTCAGCCAAGTCGGCCTGTTCCATGCTGTCAGCACGGTAACGCCGATTAAAAAGCGGTCTTGTTCGGACAGTTTGCCACTCGCTTCCGCGGCAGCCTCCATCATGCGGCTACTGCCCGATGCATGACATATCCACCATCCAAACGCCCATTTCGCAGCGGCTTTGCAGGCTTTGGCCACAGTGTTGGGGATGTCGTGGTATTTCAGGTCGAGGAAGAGCTGGTAGCCCTGATGGATTAAATTTTCCGCCAGCCTGCGGCCTGTGGCGGTAAACAGCTCTTTCGCCGATTTTTCAGACGGCACTAGGGAGGGGTCGAGGCGGCGGACGAATTGAATGGTCGATGCCTCATCGGCAAAATCCAGCGCGCGACAATCACCGGCTTGCGGCTGTCGGATAAAAACGGAATCGGTAATCAGCGGTTCATGGGGTTTCCTTTGTCAGGGCGGCTTTCAGACGGCCTCAATAAAAATCGTAATACAGCGACCATTCGCCGTTTTTCGGATTGCGGGAAACGTCAGGCTGCCGTTATCGATAACGTTGAAACAAGCCTTTCGCTGTCGGTGGAAATCTGAAACAGCAATTCAAAAATGATCATGCATCAGCAGGCGACCGTCGGCATTTTCGCGAAATGCCGACTGGCAGAAAGACGGATAACCGCCGAACTTGGTGGCGGTAGTCGTGTTCAGTGCCGATGTCGTCGTAATAGCTCAAGCTGGTTGCTTCGTCGTCATCGTCTTCAAAGTCGCAGATTTCATCTTCCAAATGTCCTCAAGCCTCCGCCGTCCCCAGATGGGAAAATCCGTTCAAGGAAGCACAGGTTTGAGCGGAAAGGGTTTGGGCGAACCGTTTGGATCGGCGGGATATTCATAATGGACGAGTTCGTCATCGGCGGTGATTCCCGAATCAGCCAGCCTCTGCTGTGCCGTCCGATATGTTCTCAAAGACGTCATTTCCACGTTTTGTTCCAATTCTTCCAATTTGGGATTTCTTCACTAAACACGGTCAGCCGAGTAATATGGCTCGGTTGTTCCGGGCACGGTGACAAACTCGGCAGTGCAAAACTGCGCCAGCAGATGGATAGCTGCCCTCGACGGGCAACCACGGCAGTCTGGTTTGCACACACACGGCCTATCCAGTGTCGCGGTCATGTCTCCATGTCGGAAACCGCCTGTCGACAAACCGCCGTGCAGGGCGGGCGATTTTCTGCCGCAGCTCACTGATTTTCTCCGAAATCAGGCTGTCACTCATCCGTCGCTGTCAGTGCTCGGACAACTGTTTGATCGGTCATACATCCCTGACCGAAGACATCGTGCGGCCTTTGGCTGCGCACCTTATTAGGAAAGCCAGCAGCGAACCGGAAGACAAACATATTGCCATATCGTGCCTTCGGCAATGGCGTCAGCACCGGATCGAAATCATTTCACCGCCAAACCGGCGGCCAGGCCGGAATTCTGCATCCCGACTTTCGATGGCCAGCGTTTTTGCGCGTCGTAAAGCGGTTTGATGAACTTGGCGGCAAAGCCCAGCAGGTAGCCGATGCGGTTGTGCAGCATCACCACGCCGAAAATCAGCCCGCCCGCCTCGGCAATTTTTGGTGTGGTTCAAGCCACCACCGCGCCGATAATCAGCAAACTCGACACGACGGACACCAGCGGCAATACGCCTTCCACCACCTTGGTCCGCCGGTGCGGAAAAGGTTGCGCGGTACGCCCAGCACAATCGCGGCAGCGATGATTTTCAAAATATCCATCACGCATGGCGGAAGCGGAAATGTCCAGCCACCGATGCGCCAGCGAGATAAAAATGAGTATCAGCACCGGCGCGAGCAGTGTGGAAAACCGACGTTACCGCCACCGACAATGCGACGTTGCCCCGCGCGAGGAAGGTCACACGTTCGAAGCCGTCCCGCCCGAGCATGCGCCGACTACATCACGCCGGCCGCAATCGCGGGCGGCAGTTGCAGCGTAACGGCCAAAACGTAGCCAGCGCGCATGATGACGAACTGCGCCACCACGCCCGCCAGCAGCAGATTTCGGATGTTGTCCCAAAATTTTGAAGTCCGACGGGCTGAGCGTCAGCCCCATGCCGAACATAATCACGCCCAGAAGCCAGGTGATATAGCGATACGTTAATTCATGTGTGAAAAAGCATTGAGCCGTCTGCGTCGGCGGGCGCTGGCCATAATCGCGCTTTTGTTTTTCAGACGGCCCTATCCAGATGAATAAGGAACCTGCTCGGACTGTTTTTCCTGCCTGCGGGCGTCGATGTGCGAGCGCGGCTTTGTGGCAGATGCATGTGGTGATGAACGAAAGCTATACCCTCAACCGCTTCAAAGACCGGCAATTGGTGTGGGCGGTTGCGGCCATGTTCTTCAGCTTCAGCCTTGCCGTTTACTGGCTGTGCCCGAACGCGCGCAAAAAGGGGATTGTGTTTGCCGTTTTGGGCTTCGGGCGGACTGTTGATGTACGTGCTGGCCAAGATGTGGCTGCCATGGGAAACATTAAAATCCCGATATTTTTCTTTCAGACGGCCTTCAAACCATGAAGAGGCCGTCTGCACACTCAGGCATCCGTCAGCCCAGCGCGGCCAGTTCCCGCACGCAGCCGGTCTGCTCGTCCAGGCGTTGCCTGCCGCCAGCGTCAGCAGCACGCCTGCTTGCCGTTTCGAGGCTGCACGCCGCCGCCGACCACGCCCGCCTGCCGCAGCGCGTCGCCTGGGCGTAAACCGTTGCCGCGCATCCCCGCTGCACCTGACTGATGTTGAGCAGCAGGCCGCCGCGGGAGGTGAAGCTGCGGACGGCATCGATAAAAACCGTCGTCCGAAGGGGCGCGCTGCGTGGCCGTAGCTGCAGTATCGCGGCATCCGCCCCTGCCCTGGCGCAAGGCGGCGGGCGATATGGCGGACGGAACCGCCGGGAATCAGGGTGTGGCAGGACTACGGACACGGCGGGGTTTATCTGCCCGCGCGCAATCCGCCTGACGGCTTTTTCAGACGGCCTCAAACCGTCCCGCAGGCTCATCCGACCTTCCGCTTCCGACCATTGCGCCAACGCGCCGAAATGCGGGTTGGCAAAACCGCTCAGTACCGTTTCGGTGCTGACCTTGCTCGCTGCCGACGGCGGGAACAGTTTGCCGTCAAGGCGATGGCGACGCACTGCGGCAGGCCGAGGCGGAGTGCGGCGGCAGGCGTGGCCAGATTGGCGCGGCGCGTCGTCGCTGCCCGGTGCGCCGAACGGCCATTGCGAGCCGGTCAGCACCAGCGGTTTGTCCAAACCGTGCAGCGCGAGGGCGAACAGATTGGCCGTGTAGGCCAGCGTATCCGTGCGCGTGCAGCACCAGCACGCCGTCGTATTGCGGGATTTCCGCCAGCAGGGCCAGCCAGTCGCGCCAGTTTTCCAGCGTTACGAGCAGACGAATCAATCAGCGGCGCACAAATGTGCTAATCGAAAGAGAGGCGTCTGAAAAACGGCAGCAAGGCCTTTTCGCCAAGGCCGCATCCGGCAGCAAGCCCCGTCCGCTTTGAACCATGCCGATGGTACCTCCCGTGTAGAGGACGAAAAACCGCCGTTTTTCTGACTCATCCCTGCCGCTCCCTGTGCCGAAACTCGTTATCAAAACGGCGCGGATTTTAGCAGCAAAACAGGCCGTCTGAAATTCAAGTCACAATGGCGGCCATGAAAACCGCCCTGCTGCCGCTGATCGACGGCATCAAACCGAGCTATTCTCCACCCGCCGTGCAACAAAAACCGCACGGCACTTTGCTGCTCGATCTCCTCTGCCGCCGCTTCCCCTCATACCTACTGCGAAATCTGGGCGGCAGGCTTTCAGACGGCCATACTTTCGACGAAGCCGGCACGCCGCTGGCCGTCGACGCCGCATTCCGCCCCGGCGGCACGGTTTACTAGCTACCGCGAAGCTCATCGCCGCCGAAGAAGAACCCGTGCCGTTTCTCAAGAACACATCCTGCACATCGACGAACACCTGATTGTGGCCGACGACCGCACTTCCTGCCCGTCATCCCCGGCGTCGCTTCCTGCGCTGAAACCCCGTGCTCACCTGCGGCTGCGCCCCGAACTGCAGCACCTGAATCCTGAAAACTTCCACCCCGCTGCACGGGCTGGACAGACACGGCGGGCGTCATCCTGTTTGCCCACCGTCCCGAAAGCCGCCGCGCCTACCAAACCTTTGTTCCAAAGCCGCGCAGTGGAAAAACCCTACGAAGCCCTCGCCCCACCCGCACCGACCTTGCCTCACCCTGCTGCATCGTCCGTTCGCGGCGTCGAACGCGGCGAACCGTTCTACCTCACGCGGCAGGCCGGAAGGCGAGGCCAACAGCCATACCATCATCGAACTGGCGGAAAACAGGGCGGCCACAGCCTCTACTTTTCGCCCTACCGGTCAGCGGCAAAAACACCAGCTCCGGCGTCCACATGGCTGCGCTCGCGCGCCGCTGCTGAACGACCCGCTCTACCTCCGACCCGCAGCCCGCAGACCTGCACCGGACTACGCCCGCCCGCTGGAAACTCCTCGCCCTGCGCGATAGAGTTTACCGACCCTTCAGCGGCCCTCAAAAGGCGGTTTGAGTTACCAAGGCGTATGAGGCCGTCTGAAACCGCTGTTTGCCCCTCCTTTATTACTGCAAACTCATTTTCAGACGGCCCGACATCCATCCGAACCTCCGCCCGAGGCCGTCTGCAGCACACACCGACACATCATGCTCACCACCCCGCCCTTTCGCCCCTGTCCACCCTCCAAGCCCTGCACCGCCTCGGCATCCGCAGTCAGGAAGAACTGCGACGGACGGCGCGGTCAAAACCTTCCCACTGTTGAAAGCATCGGGCCGTACGCCGACCCGCAGCGTCCTGTGGCAGCTTGCCGCCGCCAGCCGAGATTGCGACGTCATGCAACCGTCCGACACGGATAAAACCGCGCTGCTCGCCGCCGTCGAAAAACCACCCGCCCGTCGCCCTGCCGCCGCCTGCCGGAGAGGCCGCACGCTTTATGCGGCTTGCCTTGCATCAGGCCGAAGCGGCGGCAGCGGCGGGCAGGCGCCCGTCGGCGCGGTGGTGGTGCCGCAACGGTGAAGTGTTATCGACGGCGCACAACCGCCGCGTCGCCGACTGCGACATCGGCGGCCATGCCGAACTGCGCGCCTTGGCCGAAGCGGGCCGGCAGACCGGCGCTACCGCCTCGCCCGACGGCTGCGATGTTTACATCACCCTCGAACCCGTGCGCCATGCGCCTCCGCCCCTGATACAGGCGCGGGTGGCACGTGGTCTACGGTGCTACGGGAACCGAAAAAGCGGTGCGGCGGGCAGCATCGTCGATCTGTTTTCAGACTACCGTCTGAATACACACACCGCCGTGTTCGGCGGCATTCTGGCTGAAGATCGCCAAGCGGTTTTACAGCATTTTTCGGCAAACGCCGGAGCAGCAAACCCGAAAAGCGAAAATCCATGAAACATCTCCGCCTCTTACTTTCCACCGCCGCCCTCGCCGCCTGTTCCGCCGATAAGGCCGGACAAGAAAGCCCGGCGGTCGGCACGGCCAACCCTGCCTCCGAATTCTGCTTCAAACAAGGCGGGAAACTGGAAATGAAAAGATAAAGACGGCGGCGAATACGCCTTCTGCCGCCTCGCCCGACGGCAGCGCGGTGGAAGAGTGGGCATATTTCCGCAGCCATCACGGACAGTAAAAACAGCCGCCAAACCCAATCCGTTTTGGCGGCTTTTTCAGACGGCCTGAGACCTTTGTAAAATTCTCCAAAAATCCCTAAATTCCCATCAAGACATTTAGGGATTTCTTATGAGCACCTTCTTCCAACAAACCGCACAGCTTCATGATCGCCAAAACACATCGACCGCTTCCCATTATTGAAGTTGGATCAGGTGATTGATTGGCAGCCGATCGAACAATACCTGAAACCGTCAAAGAACCCGTTAGTCTCCGAGACCACCGCACTGTCCCGCTCTATCCCCTGTTGTCCATGTTCAAAGCCGTCCCTGCTTCGGACAATGGCACAGCCTCTCCGATCCCTGAACTCGAACACAGCCTCATCACCCGCATCGACTTCTAACCTGTTTTGCTGTTTTGACGAACTGAACATCCCTCGATTACAGCACCTTATGCCGCTACCGTCAACTGGCTGGCGCAAGACGACACCCCTGTCCGAATTGCTGAACTGATTAACCGCCAACTGGCCGAAAACCCTGCAAAGTAGAGAAAGCATCCGCCGCCGTCGTTGACGCCACCATTATTCAGACCGCCGGCAGCAAAACAGCGTCAGGCCATGAAGTTGATGAAGAAGGACGTCAGCGGACAAACCACACCGAGTAAAGACAGCGATGCCTGCTGGACAAACGAAAAACGGCCTCTACAAACTCGGTTGACAAACAACATACCCGTACCGATGAGGAAGGCTATATCGAGAAACCGCACATCACCCCGCCAATGTCCATGAGTGCAAACCATCTCGTCCCCTTTGTTGGAAGTATTGTTGAAGGTACGACCGTCTATGCTGACCGAAAGGCTGACGACAGTAAGGAAAACCGGCAACATCTGGAAGAGCATCAGTTGTTAGACGGCATTATGCGCAAAGCCCACCGCAACCGTCCGCTGACGGAAGTGCAAACCAAACGCAACCGCTATTTATCGAAGACCCGTTATGTGGTGGAACAAAGTTTCGGTACGCTGCACCGTAAATTCCGCTACGCCCGGGCAGCCTATTTTTGGTCTGTGTAAAGTGAGTGCAAAGCCATCTGAAGGCGATGTGTTTGAATCCTGTTGAAAGCGGCTAACAGGCTGGCAGTGCTTTGCTGCTGCCTAAAAGGCGACCCGGATGCCTGATTCATGGGGTATCCGGGAGGATTAAGGGGTATTTGGGTAGAATTAGGAGGATTGAGAAATAGCCGAAAACCTGTGTTTGGGTTCCGCTGTCAGTGAAAAAGGTGAAGAGAGGTATTTTGCGAATGGTCTCGGCCTGAAGGCCGTCTCGAGCCTTTATTCGGCGGTTTTCGGACGGCGGCGCGTCTTCGCCTCTTTCTTCACCGCCAGAATCCGCACCTCGCCGTATTTGTCGGCCAACACCAACCCCGCCCCGGCAGGTGTTTCGCGCAACCGATAACGGCGGACGGCGGACAGCGCGCCCGACAGTTTTTCTTCCACCGTCATCACTTCCGGCTCGCAGGCTTTTCAAGGTGGTAACGGCTTGAAATATTCAGACGGCCTCCTGACGCGGTATCCTACCGACAACATATTGCATCCCGCATCGGCAGCAGGCGCGATGACGCGCGGTCGAAAACCACGTGCCCGATGCGGATTTGCCGTCAACCTCGTTATCCGCCAGCGGCGTTCTCTTGGCACGCCGGACGGCGCGGCGAAAAGAAGGTCGGACACGGCACAATGGCGGCGGCTGCGCTATGCTCATTTTCAGAAACCTTCACTCATTACACAGAAAAATCACGACACGGCGGCATCATCCCTTGCCCGAAGGGCAAATACGGCAGAAGCCAAACCGACTGAGAACAGCGGCGATACATTGCCGCCGCGTTTGAACAAACCTACCGCCTTTTTAGCATGAATTGTATTTTTCAATACAATTCCGTCCGATAGCCGAACTGTCCGATGACGTCGCAACTTTGCGCTTCGCTTCGGCATTTTTAACAGCGATTTAAATTCGGGCTGTTGTTGGGAAAACGGAGTGCTGTTGTCGCCGCGTGCGAGCCAATAAAGTGTGCGTACTGTCTGCCAGCTGCCGCGAATCATCGGCAATCAGGTTTTCTTCCAGCCGTTTCCCCTTCCTTCACGATTTTGCAATCGCTGCTGTATTTGCGGAGGGTTTTGTCCATTTCGTAGGTAAAAGCGCCCAGCTTTCAGATTGAGGGCTTTATCGATACAGGAAGCTCAAAGCAAAATTCTTTTGGTGGGAAGCCAACACAGGGTTGGCATGTACGTTTCCGCAACTGCGCCCACGATATCGCCGGACACGCCTACAGCCCCTGTGGATCGGACCGAAGGCCACGGCAATATCACTTTGACCGGCCAAATCCTGCCGCGCTTGGACAGCCGCTTTTTCAAACGCATACGGATCATACGGCTGCCGATAAGGCTGCCGATAAGGCTGCCGTTGCTGCTGGCCGAGCGATTATCCCTGCTGCATCCGGGCCTTGAAATTGCTGCATTTCCATAGACTCGCCGCTGTTGGTTGATACAGTTTTTGGTAATTCGGCAGGTTGGGCGAACAGGCGAGTGTACTCGTGCCTGACGACAACAGAATCAAACATACAAGACGGTTTGCGTTGTTTTTCATATATCTCCGGTTATGCCGCTTTCCAGACGGCCTGTATTCAGAAACAGCGGTTTGCGGATCGAGGCTTGTATGGCCAGCCTCATCCATTGCCAGGCCAATTCGTATCTGTTCGGCGAAAGTGTTAGTACAGCGCGTCTTCGCTCAAACACGGTATCCTCCGTGCGCCTCGTCGAGTTCGAGGCCGTTTTCACGGCCTGATTGAATGCTGCGCATTCTGTGGCGTAAAAGCATCCAGTTCGGGTCCATCAGCCCCGCCGCCTGCCGCCATTCCTCCTGCGCCGCTTCCAGCTTTGGGCTGCAGCTCCAGCCAACGCCGGTAGCAGCTTTGGATATGGTCGAGGCGGCTTTTGCATTTGTTCTGCGGACAATCTCCATCACAATCTCCCCGGAAATCAAAAAGAAGGATTTTTACGCGCTAATTTATTAGGCCGTCTGAAAGGCATTTCCACAGCGGCTTCGTGTTTTGTCCCGCAGAAACGCCGCCTCCCCATCATCGGCTTCGTTTTCAGGTATCATCACGCCTTTGCCCGACCGAACCTTTTCCCATGCCGCACACCGACAACCTCACCGCCGCCAAAACCGGAACGCATTATCAGTGCGCAATCCCTGTCATCCCAAGAAGAACAGTCTGAACGCGCCCTGCGCCCGAAGTTACTTGCCGACTACATCGGCCAGCACAAGGCCAAAGAACAACCGGAAATCTTTATCCAGGCGGCCCAAAAACGCGGCGAGGCACTCGACCACACGCTGCTTTTTCGGCCCGCCGGGCTGGGCAAAACCACGCTGGCCACATCATCGCCAAAGAACTGGGCGTGAACCTGCGCCAAACCAGCGGTCCGGTGCTGGAACGCGCGGGCGATTGCCGCGCTCCTGACCAACCTCGAGCCGCACGACGTGTTGTTCATCGACGAAATCCACCGCCTCAGCCCGTGGTGGAAGAAATCCTGTATCCCGCTTTGGAAGACTACCAGCTCGACATCGCATGATACGGCGAAGGCCTGACCGCCCGCTCGGTGAAAAATCGACCTGCCGCCGTTCACGCTGGTCGGCGCGACCACCCGCGCGGGCATGCTACGCAACCCGCTGCGCGACCGTTTCGGCATCGTCGCTCGTTTGAGTTTACAACCGCGCCGATTTGGCCACCATCGTCCCGCCGTTCGGCGCATCTTTTACAGCTGGACATGGACGAAGTCGTGCACTGGAAGTGGCCAAACGCAGCAGCGGCACACTGCGCATCGCCAACCGCCTGCTGCGCCGTGTGCGCGATTACGCCGAAGTGAGGACGACGGCAGCATCAGCGCCGAAACCGCCGATGCCGCGCTGTCGATGCTGGATGTGGACGCGGTCGGCTGGACGTGATGGACGAAAAGTTCCTCGAAGCCGTGCTGCACAAGTTCGGCGGCGGGCCCGGTCGGCCTGGAAAACATCGCCGCCGCCATCGGCGAATCCACCGACACCATCGAAGACGTTATCGAACCCTACCTGATCCAGCGGGGCTTCCTGCAACGCACGCCGCGCGTACTGCGTAGCCACCGAAATCAGCTACCTGCATTTCGGCCTGCCGTAGAGAAGTAACCGCACGACCACAACAGGAAATGCCATGAAATACCATATTCCCTGATGGCCTGCGCCATACTGGCCGCCTGTTCTTTCGAAGCCGATGAAACCACCCGCACTCGACAACAGCGCGTACTGTCAAATCAGCCGCCGACGCAGCAGGCAAAACAGGCCGCCCATCCCGACAATCCGTCGCCCCTACGGCCTGATCATGGGCAAAGCCACGGTGGCCGACGCGCTGAAAAAGCATCCGCAGCTTGCCAAAGCGGGCTCCAGCACCATAGGCTACGGCAACGGCACGCCCGTGCCGATGAACAATGCTACTCAATGCCCCGACGCGGACGGTTCTGATTATCGTTTTCCCAATTCGACGATACGCACGACACGCTGCAAAACATCATGCTGATACCGTCTAAAAACGTTCCCCAAGCAAAAAGGAATTCGACGCGCTCTATCCGTCCTACCCGCGCCTGAGCTCGCGAAGAATTCGAAGCCCTCGCCCCGCAGGGCGCGGATTTCGAGCATCAGGAAAACTGGTTCGCGCAACACAAATCCGACATCGCCTTCTACAAACAGGGCGACACGCTGATTTTGGCCGCCGTCAGCGCGGCATCGCCGAAGGAGCGTCGTGATGTACCGCAACAGCAGCTACATCCCCTGTATTGAAGGAAAAAGCGGCAGAAATCACCACCCTGCAAACAGCCCCTAATCGGCAACACGGAAAAACAATCGGTTATAATCCTCGCCATCCGTAACAGGCCGTCTGAGAAACTTTCAGACGGCCTTCAAAGAAAGACCTACATGAAACCCACCATCATCGAAAAATTACAACAACTGTCCGACCGTTTGAAGAAGTAACCGCCCTGCTCGGCTCGCCCGAAGCGACTTCCGACATGGACAACTACCGCAAGCTCACACGCGAACACGCCGAAATCACCCCGTCGTCGAAACCTTCCACCAATACATGCAGGCGCAAAACGACATGGCCGAAGCGCAGGAAATGCTGTCCGACCCCGAAATGAAAGACTTTGCCGCCGAAGAAATCGAAGCGGCGAAAACCAAAATCGACACGCTCGATACCGAACTGCAAAACTGCTGCTGCCCAAAGATGCCGACGACGACAAAAACATCTTCATCGAAGTACGCGCTGGAAACGGGCGGCGACGAAGCCGCGCTGTTTGCCGGCGATTTGCTGCGTATGTACAGCCGCTACGCCGAACGCAACCGCTGGCAGGTTGAAATCGTCTCCGCCAACGAAAGCGAGTTGGGCGGTTATAAAGAAGTCATCGCCCGCATTATCGGCTTAGGCGCGTACAGCCGTCTGAAATTTGAATCCGGCGGCCACCGCGTACAGCGTGTCCCCGCCACCGAAAGCCAAGGCCGTATCCACACCTCAGCCTGCACCGTCGCCGTCATGCCCGAAGCGGACGAACTGGAAGACATCGAGTTGAACCCGGCCGACCTGCGCATCGACACCTTCCGTGCATCCGGCGCGGGCGGTCAGCACATCAACAAAACCGACTCCGCCGTCCGCATCACCCACCTGCCCACCGGCATGGTGGTCGAATGCCAAGATTTCGGACCGCAGCCAACACGCCAACAAGGCGCAGGCGATGAAAGTCCTCGCCGCCCGCTTAAACGACGCGCAAAAACGCGAAGCCCAAGCCAAAGAGGCCGCCGAACGCAAATCCCTCATCGGCAGCGGCGACCGCAGCGAGCGCATCCGCACCTACAACTACCCACAAGGCCGCGTGACCGACCACCGCATCAACCTTACCCTGCACAAACTGGATTTTGTAATGGACGGCGATTTGGAAGAAATCACCAACGCCCTGATTGCCGAACATCAGGCCGAACTTCTGGCAGCAATGGGCGATTGATGCCGAACGAATCGGTTTCCTTTCAGACGGCCTTTTATGGCGGACTACCGAACACCGAATGCCATCGTTGTGTCAGAAAGGCAGCCGCAGGCCGGACGCTTTTCTGAAAAATGAAAAATCCTCCTGTTTTTCGCCCTTTTCAATGTTGCTGCGGGCTGGTATTTCTCCAACAGCCGGCTTCACTGCCCCTGATGCGGGCAGCAGACGGCAGCTGGATATATCCGCAATCGGCGGGCAGCGGCGATTTACACCTGCTCGCCTTTGCCTTCTTGGGGTTTTTCATTTGCCGCTTTGATGCAGCTTTTTTCCCGCGCAATATTGCGGCGGCGGCATATGCCGTCAATCTGGCGGTATTATGGGCGGATTGCGCCTGGTCTCTTTGGATACCGGCCTTTGGACAGCCGCGGGAATCCGGCTATCCGCAGCCCCTGCTGGCGGTAATTACGGCAAGCCTGCCCGCGCTGTTGGTCCTGTTTGCCGTTTTGAAACGGACACCGGCCCGGCGTTGATGTCCGACACGTTCCTTGATGTCCGACACGTTCTTTGATGTCCGACACGTTCCTTGATGTCCGACACGCCCTTTCCAATCGAAATCAGGCCGTCTGAAAGCACAGCGCGTCCGTTTTCGTTTTCAGACGGCCTCCCATACGGAAACCCAATGCCTATTTATCTGCCGTCCGCCTTTTGTGCGGGCGTTTTTGCTATCGTTCGCCCTGCCCTGCCGCACCGCCGTTTTGGCTGTTTGCGGTATGGGCGGCGTGTGCCGTGCCGATACTGCGCCGTTTTCGCGCACGGCGGTTTTCGTGCCGCTGACGTGCGCGGGGACGGCATACGGCGTATGGCGGACGGAACAGGCTTTGCCGCCCGCTGGCCTTTGGAACGGCAGGGCGAAGCGGTGGAAATGACGGTGAGGGTGGCCGGTTTGGCGCAGGACGACGGGCGGCGGGTGCGCTTTGGAAGCCGAAGCGGAAACGGTACTGGCGGCAGCGTTACCGCGTGCAGTTGTCCGATCTACCAACGGCGCGAATGGCCGTCCGGCAGCGTGTGGCGGCTGAAGCTGAAAATGCGCCCGCCTATCGGTGAGGGAAAAACATCGGCGGTTTCAGCCGCGAGGCGTGGGCTTTCGGCTAACGGCATAGACGCATCGGCGACTACCGGGCGGAAACGGCAGCTGCTGGCCGACAGGGAAAAACGGTTTTTCAGACGGCCTCCCTGCGCCTGCGCGGACACATCCGCCTCGCTGGCAGCGGCTGCCGCCTCGAAGTAGCCGACGGCGCGGCCTTGATGCGCGCGCTCTCCATCGGCGAGCAGGACGCACTGTCGGGCGGCTGGTGGCAGGTGTTCCGTCCGTTGGGGCTGAACCATTTGATCAGCGTGTCCGGCCTGCATGTCGGCATGGTGGCCCTTCTAGCCGCCTGGCTGATGAAACACCTGCTGCTCCTTTTGCCCGCTGCGCCGAGGCTACCGCGCGTTTGGATGCTGGCGGCGGGTGCGGCGGCGGCCTTGGTTTACAGCGGCTGGCCGGATTTGCCGTCCCCACCCTGCGCTCGATGCTGATGATTGCCTCCGCTGCGGCAGCCTGGAGTCTGGGCGGCACGGCTTCGGCCTGGCGCGCGGCTGGTGGGCGGCACTGGCCCTGATTTTTGCTGCTCGACCCTGTCTACCGCATTGGCGGCAGGCAGCTGGCTGTCGTCCCGGGCTGGTGGCCGCACTCTTGTGGGCGGACTCTGCCGCACGGGCGGCGTCAAGGCATGGTGGGTTTCAGCCTTGCGCGGCAATGGGCGGCTACATTGGCTTCCCTCCCGGCGGTGGGTTTTCTGTTTTTCCGCCCCTGCCGCCCGCCAGTCCGTTGGCCAATGCCGCGGCGATTCCGTGGTTTTCCCTGGCTGCTGGTGCCGCTGGCCTTAATTGCCTCCCTCTTCCATTCTACCCCCGCAATACGCGGCGGCCTGGCTGGGGCAGCATACTTTGCACGTTTTGGCCGTGATGGCGGAATTCGCGCCGGAATGGGGTTTGGCCGCCGCGCCGTAGGGCCGCTGCTGCTGTCGGCACTGGCGGCGGTGGCCGTTTGGCTGCTGCCGCGCAGTGCGGCATTGCGTCCGTGGGCGACCATCGTTTTGGCCGGTTTCCGTTATACCGCCCCGCCCCGCCGACGGAAGGCCGTCTGAAAAATGGTTGTACTGGATGTCGGACAAGGCTTGGCGGTGTATTTTCAGACGGCCTCCCATCACCTGTTGTTCGATACCGGCACGGCGGGCGCGCGCAGATGCAGACCCTCCCTGCCCTGCACGCACACGGCGTACGCCGCCTCGACACTGCTGCTGTCCCACCACGATACCGACCACGACGGCGGCGCACCGCTGATTATCCGTGCACTCAAGCCTCCGCGAGGTGCTGGCCGGACAGCCCGAATTTTACGGCGGCTTGGGCACGATGCGGGTGCAAAACTGCCGCACCGACCGGCAATGGGAATGGGACGGCGTGCATTTCGAACTCCTCGCCGTCGAAGGCGAAGCCGCAGACGACAACGCCCGAAGTTGCGTCCGGCGCCGTGGCGGGCGGTACGGCGTTTATCGTAACCGGCGACCCTCGACATCAAAGGAGAACGCAAACCGTTGGAAACGCTACGGCCAAAGCCTGTACAGCCAAGCCTCTGGTGCTAGGCACCACGGCAGCAGCGGGCTCGTCGTCGGGCGCATTCCTCAACGCCGTCTCCCCGACTTCGCCATCGCCTCCAGCGGCTTTGGCAACAGCTACCGCCACCCGACCGCCGAAGTGCAAAACCGCGTCCGCGCACACGGCATCCGCTCTGCTCCGCACTGACCGCCAAGGCGCGTGGCTGCTCGAATCCGACGGCCAAACCGTTACCGCGCGCCAGTGGCTACCGAAAACGGTTTTACCGGCAATGGAAACCGCTGGACGATTGAATGACTGACGGCAAAAGGCCATCTGAAAGCTGTTTCCGGCTTTTCAGACGGCCTTTTACCTCCAACCTCCGATACTGGGCGGCACGGCTACGACTGTACAATCTTCCACGCCATCCGCAGCGTAATCAGCAACAGCAGGATGCCGAAACCCTTTTTCAGCTTGTCGGCAGGCAGCTTTGTGGGAAAGACGCACGCCCAAAGGCGCGGACAGGCAAAGCGGCTGCGGCCAAATGCCCACCGCAGGCAGATAGACGAAACCCGCCGAACCTTCAGGCAGACCGCCCTGATTCCAGCCCGCCCAGGCATACTCCCAGCGTACCTGCCGCCGCAATCGGCCAGCCCAAAGTACTGAAGTACCGACGGCGCGGTGAACCGGCACATTGCAGAAAGTCAACATAGGCACGGTCAGCGAACCGCCGCCGATACCGATCCAGCTCGACAACAGGCCGAACAGCCCTGCCCATACCGAACAGCCCGCGCTCTGAGCCAACTGCCGCTCAGGCGTAGGCTTGATGCCCAGCAACGCACGCACGGCGAGAATGGCGATAAACAGAGTGAAAAAACCTGCAAACCCTTGTTCGGCAAATACTGCGCCACTCAACGTCCCTGCCGCCACGCCGCACAATACGCCGGGCACCATCGCGCGCAGCACGTCCATATCCACCGCCTGCCGCTTTATACTGCGCCCGCGCGCTGGCAAACGACGTGAACACCATCACGGCAAACGACGTTGATGGCGATATGCTGCGGCGCATTGAAAGTTTTTCCGCACCCCTGCATCTGCAAAATCCACAGCACCAGCGGTACTAAAAATCGTGCCGCCGCACGCCGAACATCCCCGCAATCACACCGGCTACCGCCTGACCGCCAGCATGGCGGCCACCATTTCAAACGACCACATATCCCTTCCTTTGCGCTTAATCTTATTCTCAAAAATCCAAAAAGCATCCGCTCTTTACCGAAGCTACGCGGGGCACAAAACCATCGCCCTGATAGAAAACAGGCCGTCTGAAACTTTTCAGACGGCCTCCGTTTGCCGGATTACTTGGCGGCAAACTCAACTCCCTGCAATTCGCCGGCGTCATACATTTTCCTGCAAATGTCCGCGCCGCCGATAAATTCGCCGTTCACATAAAGCTGGGGATGGTCGGCCAATCGCTGTATTCCCTAATGCCCTGGCGCACTTCGGCGTTTTCCAACACATTGACCGTAACGTACTGCGCGCCTGCCGCGTTCAGCAGCTGCACCGCGCGGGAAGAAAAACCGCACTGCGGAAACTGCTTCGCACCCTTCATAAACAACACGATGATGGGTGGTAACGACTTCTTTGATTTGCTCTTGGATGCTCATGGTGTTCCTAACGATTTGTCGGTTAAAAACTGCGCCATTATACGCATCCTTTCTGACGAATTTGAAATGCTTTGTTTTAGAAACGGCGGCGAAACGGTAAAATGCCGCCTTTTTCCGCCTCCATCTGCCCAAGCTTCAAACATGATAGAAATCAAAACCTCACCCTGCAACGCGGCCTGAAAGTGCTGCTCGACCAAGCCGCCCTCTCCTCGCCCCCGGCTGCCGCGTCGGCCTCGATCGGCAAAAACGGCAGCGGCAAATCCAGCCTCTTCGCCCTGCTCAAAGGCGAAATCACAGCCGACAAAGGCGATGTTTCCATTCCGAAACACTGAAAACCGCCGCTGTTGCCCAGGGAAACGCCCGCGCTGGACATATCCGCGCTGGATTATGTTTTGCATGGGCGACGGGAATTGCAGCTTTTCAGACGGCCTTTACACGAAGCCGAAGTAAAAACGACGGCATGAAACAGGCCGAATATCATGCCAAATTGAGAAATCGATGCTATAGCGCGCCCGCCCGCGCTGCCAAACTATTAAGCGGCTTTGGTTTTTCCCAAGAAGAACACAGCTTACCGGTCAAACTTTTCCGGAGGCTGGCGGATGCGCTCAATCTGGCGCAGGCGCTGATGTGCCGCGCCGATTTGCTGCTGCTGGACGAACCGACCAACCATCTCGATTTGGAAACCGTGTTATGGCTGGAAAACCATCTGTCCGGCTCTGCCCTGCACCCAAATCACTCATTTCGCACGACCGCGATTTCCTCAACGCCACCACGACGCAGACCGTCGAACTTTCCGATCAAAAGCTCCACGCTTTACGGCGGCAATTACGATTTTTACCAGGCCGAACGCGCCCGCCGCCTGGCACAACAACAGGCGGCTCACTTTCAAACAGCAGGCGCAAATCAAAACACCCTGCAATCCTTTATCGACCGATTCAAAGCTGAGCACACCAAAGCCGTGCAGGCGCAGAGCCGCATGAAGGCTCTTGGACAAGCTCGAACGCATCGCGCCGGCACACTTCGACAGCGGGTTTTTCGTTTGAATTCGACAGCCCCGCCCACCTGCCCAACCCTGTTGCTGCAACTGGACAAAGCCGATTTGGGCTACGGCGGCGAACCCTGTTTTGCACGGCATCGACCTGTCGCTGGAAAGCGGCGCGCGTTACGGCCTGTTGGGGGTAAACGGCAGCGGCAAATCGACCTTTATTAAAACGCTGGCGGGCGAACTGAATGTCTTGTCCTACCGGATTGTCCGCTCGGACAAGCTCAATATCGGTTATTTTCGCCCAGCACCAGCTCGACACCCTGCGTCCCGACCAAAGCCCGCTGTGGCACATCCAAAAACTCAGCCCCGACGTGCGCGAACAGGAAATCCGCAACTCCCTCGGCAGCTAACTTTGTCGGCGATGCCGCCTGCAGAAAACCGAACCGTTTTCCGGCGGCGAAAAAGGCACGGCTGGCGTTGGCGATGATTGTGTGGCAGAAACCTAATTTGCTGCTGCTGGACGAACCGACCAACCATCTTGATTTGGACATGCGCCACGCACTCACGCTCGCACTGCAAAGTTTTTCAAGGCGCGCTGATTGTCGTCTCGCACGACCGTAGCCTGCTCTGAAGCCACCACCGACAGCTTCCTGTTGATAGAACAAGGCCGTCTGAAAACGTTTGACGGTGATTTGAAGACTACCGCCGTTACCGTTTGGCACAAGAAAACGCCGCCGCCGCGCCCGCCGCTTCGGCGCAAAAGCCAAAACCGAAAGACGCCAAGCGCATCGAAGCGCAAATCCGCTAAGAAAAAGCCCGCCTCGGCAAACCCTTGCAGCAGAAAAATCGACCAAGCCGAAAAAGAGATGGCTGCCCTTAGCGAAATTCAGACGGCTCAGAAGCATATTTTGCACAGGAAGACGCCTATTCCGATGCCAACAAAGCCAAAATTGCAGCAGACCCTCGCACAATTAGCGGAAACTAAAGTAAAATTAGAAAAACAAGAGGAAAACTGGCTGGCATGGCAGGAAGAGTTGGAACAGATAAACCATGCCGTTGAAACAGAATTCCGGGGATAAACTTATGAACAGCATCATCAAATACAGCATCATTGCCGCCATATCCGCCGCCTCGCCAGCTTTACTGGGGCCAAAGTGTACGAATGCAACGTCGGTGGCGTAACCGTCTACACCTCGCGCCCGTCGGCCAACTGCCATACGCCCGACCTGCCGAGGATAGGCAGCTATACCAGCATCGCACCGCGCGTTGCACCGCCGCCGCGCGAACCGTACTCGCCCAGGCCTCTCTACTGCTCCGGCATCGCCAAGGCGCGCCTCCATGAGTACGAACCGCGCCGCCAACGCGCCGATACGTACCGCCCCCTGCTGCAAACCGCCGATGCCGGCCTGCCCAGCCTTTCGGGCAGCAGCGTACCGCCGCACCATTTTGGAACAAGAACTGGCCAACGAACAGCGAGGCTTTGGCATCCGCGCAAAACGAACTGAGTGCCGCCCGCGCGCAGAAAAACCAAAACCGCGCCAGCCAGCTCACGGCCAACATCCAAGACCGCCGTCAAAAATATCCAGGCCCTCAGCGCGAATTGAGCCGGATGTAGGCATGTTTAATCGCAGAAAAATCCTGAAAACCCGTTGCCGGTTTCAGGATTTTTGTTTTCATACCGCTTTTTCAGACGGCCTCCTGCATAGAACAAGCCGTCTGAAAGACGCTATACCTCAAATTCCCTGTTTCATGCGCTCTTACTCCTGTTCATTGAACAGGCAGATGCACAAAGCCAAACAATCCTATGGTTCCCAGCCGTTTTGGGCGGCAAAATCAAAAAGGGCCTGCGACAAGCCGAGACCTTTGCAGAAATTCTCAAAAATCCCCTAAATTCCCACCAAGACATTTAGGGATTTCTCATGAGCACCTTCTTCCAGCAAACCGCACAAGCCATGATTGCCAAACACATCGACCGCTTCCCACTATTGAAGTTGGATCAGGTGATTGATTGGCAACCGATCGAGCAGTACCTGAATCGTCAAAGAACCCGTTACCTTAGAGAGCACCGCGGCTGTCCCGCCTATCCACTGTTGTCCATGTTCAAAGCCGTCCTGCTCGGACAATGGCACAGCCTCTCCGATCCCTGAACTCGAACACAGTCTCATCACCCGCATCGATTTCAACCTGTTTTGCTGTTTTGACGAACTGAGCATCCCCTGATTACAGCACCTTATGCCGCTACCGCAACTGGCTGGCGCAAGACGACACCCTGTCCGAATTGCTGGAACTGATTAACCGACAACTGGCCGAAAAAAACCTAAAAGTAGAGAAAGCATCCGCCGCCGTCATTGATGCCACCATTATTCAGACTGCCGGCAGCAAACAGCGTCAGGCCATAGAAGTCGACGAGGAAGGACAAGTCAGCGGCCAAACCACACCGAGTAAGGACAAAGATGCCCGTTGGACAAAGAAAAACGGCCTCTACAAACTCGGTTACAAACAACATACCCGTACCGATGAGGAAGGCTATATCGAGAAACTGCACATCACCCCCGCCAATACCCATGAGTGCAACCATCTGTCCCCTTTGTTGGAAGGCATAGCCGAAGGTACGACCGTCTATGCCGACAAAGGCTACGACAGTGCGGAAAACCGGCAACATCTGAAAGAGCATCAGTTGTTAGACGGCATTATGCGCAAAGCCCGCCGCAACCGTCCGCTGACGGAAGCGCAAACCAAACGTAACCGATATTTGTCGAAGACCCGTTATGTGGTCGAACAGAGCTTCGGGACGCTGCACCGTAAATTCCGCTACGCCCGGGCAGCCTATTTTGGGCTGATTAAAGTGAGTGCGCAAAGCCATCTGAAGGCGATGTGTTTAAACCTGTTGAAAAGCGGCTAACAGGCTAGTAGTGCCTGCTGCCGCCTAAAAGGCGGCCCGGATGCCTGATTATCGGGTATCCGGGAAGGATTAAGGGGTATTTGGGTAGAATTAGGAGTGATTGGGGGAAATAGCCGAAAACCCTGTGTTTGGGCTTCGGCTGTTGGAGGAAAGGCTTTTTGCAAAGGTCTCAAGCCGGCATTGTCATTTTTTTATCGGCAAAACCGAGCTTGCAGCCTTTCGGCGGCAACTGGTTCGGGAGTGCCGACCGGCATCACGCCGCAACCGTCGGCCAAATCCAAACGAGAAGGCAAAGAAAGGGAGAAATAAATTTTGCCGTCCCAATCCTGCAAGGTCGGCTGCCCGCCGCGCACGGTAAAAAGGCATCCGTGCCAAACAAGGCAAATATATTTTTCATGTTCGCTTTCAACTTTGCAACCTGTAAACGCCTGATGAAAAATCCGCCAAAAAAATTGTCTTTGCCGTTATCAAACAAAAATCAATGTGTCGGGCGATGTTTACAACAGATAAGGCTGCTTCATGGTTCAATCTTTTCACGCTTCAGCCAAAATTCACATCACTTTAACGGGTTTTCCCCGTTCGTCCTTTCATTTTCAGACGGCCTCATATACAGAGGCCGTCTGAAAGCCTTTTATCTTCCGGCATCGGGATGAAACGGAATGGGGTCGGGAATCTTGTTTAAAATCTATAGACATCGAAATCAATCACCTGTTCCTTTTCGTTCCATCTCAATTTGCGCGACGGGAGGAATGTTCGGCCAAAAACTTTATCTAGGGCGGCGCGGCGGCTTGACGGGCAGGTGGTATAAGGCCAAGGCTGCGTTAAAGGCACGCTGCTCGCATGGCGGTGTCTTGCAGGCGGGAAACGTATCCGTCAAAAGAAGGCAGGGCGGCGTCGGTGGTCAGGCAGCCCATACTGTTGCCCAGGCACGCCCATTTTGCAACGTTTTTCAGACGGCTGCGTGCTGCCGCTGCATGATCAGCCTTCAAACCAGCGGCGGCTTCAGGTTTGCAGTGGGAGGCATAATTCGACGCGCTTAGGCGCGGCTGTGCGCCGCATCAAAGCGCGGCAGGAACAATGCAGTCGGCTGCCCGGATTTGCGAGTCGTCGCCCAAAGCCATAAGTTCCCCGCCATTCCGATACCTGCATCATCTGCACACCTTTGCCGTCCAATTTGCGGTACATATTACCCGCTTGGTGGAATTTCGTCCTGCATGGCCAAACAAATGCTTTGTTCCTGTTCGTCCAATACATCGAACATGCCGCCGCATTCGGCGGGCAGGCGGTTTGCCCATTCGGGTTTTTCATGCAGCATTTGTGCCGCCAGGCCGGTGTTGCGGCGGGATGACGGCGTTTCCAATCATGTGGAAAAATTAGTCCGGATTACACGTGACAGCAGGCTGCGCACTGGTTTTGATGTTGCGGCAGACACGCCGCCAGGCCTGGTCTTCCTCCCGCCCTGCGCCCAGTCCACGCGGCAAGGCCATGACTGCGGAGTAAGCCATTCAAAGCGCGGAAAACCTACTTCTGTAAAATCTTCTTGATCGTTCGGCCAGTTGCGCGGGGCGAAAGTGTCGTAATCGGCCAGTTTGTCCACGTTGGCAAACAGTTCGGCATGTTTTTCCGCTTCGGCGCGGTATTTGGGCAGGTTGGTGCGGATTTGGGACAGATATTCCGCCGCCGTACCGGTAAAGGTCAAAAATATCGTCATCGGGCGGTGGCAGGTATCTGTCCGCTAACTCGTTATGGCGCGCAGAGGTATCAGGGTTGTATCTGAGCACTCTCGCCGAAACGGTGCATCAAATCGGTGCGTTCTGGCATCGTCTTTTTGTGCTGTATTGCAGCAGCCACAATGCGTCTATGCCGTTTTTCGCAGACGGCGGCGGCGCGGCGGCGCGGCCAGCAAAGCCAAATCGCTTCGGCGGCACGGATTTCGCGCTGTTTCAGCCATTCGGGAACGGTATACAGGACGGCGACGGCGGCCAATATCAGGACGGCGGTTGCACCAAGCAGGTATTTGAGTAGGCGTTTCATAGCATTTTTCCCAATCGTTAAGCGTTTTTAAAACGGTGGTAATGGTATTTCAAACGATGTTTTAGTTTTTCAGGCTGTCTGAAACGGCGTGTTCGGCCAATATTTCGCGCAACACATCCAAACCTTCGCCCGTTTTTAACCGAGATATTGGCTGCCACCGCCCCTGCCCCCGCGTGTCGCGCAGGATGCCAAAACGGCGTTCTTCGGGCGGCAGCAGGTCAATTTGTTGTACAGCACGATTTGCGGTACGCCTCCCGCGCCGATTTCGCGCAATACTTCGTTCACATCGTCTATCTGCCGTTCGTGTTCGGATGGGCGGCATCGACGACGTGCAGCAGTACATCGGCCAATGCAGTTTCTTCCAGCGTGGCGGAGAAGGCGGCCACCAGGCCGTGCGGCAGGTCGCGCACGAAGCCCACCGTATCGGTGAGTATGATGCTGGCTGACGGGTTGAGATACAGGCGGCGGGCGGTAGTGTCCAGTGTGGCGAAGAGTTGGTTTTTAGCCAAGACGTCGCTGCTGGTCAGGCGGTTGAACAGGCTGGATTTGCGGTGATTGGTGTAGCCGACCAGCGCGAAGGTGGGCAGGCTGCAGTGTGGTCAGCGCCTTGCGGCGGGTGGCGCGTTCGGCGGACGGCTTCGAGCCGTTTTTCAGGGCGGTGATTTTTGGGCGATCAGGCGGCGGTCGGTTTCGAGTTGGGTTTCGCCCGGCCCTTTTCAGGCCGATGCCGCCTTTTTGGCTTTGCAGGTGACCGTAGCTGCGCACGAGGCAGTACCGGATAGGTGGGTCAGTTGCGCCAGTTCGACCTGTAATCGCCCTTCTGGCTTTGCGCCCTTTGGGCAAAATGGCTAATATCAGGCCGACGCGGTCGAGTACGCGGCATTGCAGGGCTTTTTCGAGATTGCGCTCCTGGGTGGGAGGGGTGAGTTCGTGGTTGAACACGGCCAGTTCGATTTTGCCGTTCGCGAACGGTTTGCGCCAATTCTTCGGTCTCTGCCGGTGCCGACAAACAGGGCGGGTGGGCGCGGTCGCGTTTGGCGGTTTGACGGCAGACGAGTTCGCCCCGGTGGCGCGGGACCAGTTCTTCCGCTTCGGCCATTGTGGCGGCAAAGGCGCGTTCGCGGGTTTCGTTCGAGCCGGTATAGTCGGCATCGAGCATCATGCCGACCAGCATGATGCGTTCGCTTGCTCAGGAATTTGTCGGGCTGTCGGTCACGGGCTTTCCTTAGGTTTCGGGTTTGCCCGCGATGATACGCGGCAAAGGCCGTCTGAACGGTGGAAAAAGGTTTTTCAGACGGCCTTTACTCTATCCCCGCCCATTTGTGCGTCTGCACGCTCAACTGCCAATGCACGGGCGCGCTGGGCGGCTGTTTAAGAGACCGATTTGGCGGATGGTGTCGTAGATGTTCATCACGCCGTTTTTCGCAGGGCGAAAGGTAGATGGCGCGCGCGGATTTTGCGTTCCATGTTTTCGCAGAATCCGACCACATCGCCGTCGGCCACAATGCGCACTTCGTCGGCTTCGGCGATACAGTTGGTTTTCATATTTGGCGGCGTAGCAGGCTTTGGGGCTGGTGGCGACATAGCCGATTTGCGGCGGCGCGGGCTTGAGGCCGTTGGTTTCGATGCAGAGGAAATAGCCTTCGGCTTTGAGCGCGTCGAGCAGCGTATCGAGATGCGGCTGTATGGTCGGCCTGCCGCCGGTAATGATGACGTTACGCGCGGTGTAGGTTTTCAGACGGCCTAAGATGTCGGACAGGCCCATCATGCCGAATTTCAAATAATCGGTATCACACCAGCCGCACGCCAGATTGCATTTGCCCAAGCGGATCGAAAAACGGCAGGCATGCCCGTGTACCCAGCCCCTCGCCTTGCAGGCTCGAAAATTTCAACGATGCGGTATTGCGGATTTTCGGGGCGACGCTGATTTTTCATACCGCCGACACCGACGCCTTTTTGCTGGAAAAACCCTGAGCCATTTTGAGCCAGGCGATGTAGAAATGTTCGGCAAATGGCGAGGAGGACTAAGAGGGTGAAAGGAGTTTCCATGGTGTTCCTTTAATGGGTGTGTTGGTATGAAAGGCCGTCTGAAAAGCAGGGAATCCGTGCAGGAGAAAAACGGTTTTTACCGTAAATTCAAAGAAGAACGCCCCTGACACTCGCCATTCCCGCGCAGGCGGGAATCCAGGATTTGGAATTGCTGCACTTTTTAAATTCCTGAAAAACTAGGTTTCCTGGATTCTCGCCTGCGCGGGAATGACGGGGTGGGCAGGCCTTTATCTGAATTTACTCATATCGATACGTCCGAGATATTTCCCTACCCCTCCTCATACTCTGCACACGAGGTCGGCGTTTCCCACAGTTTGACATTAGACACGTTCGCCCGCGTGTTTTCAGATTACGCTAGTACATTTCAACCGCCATGCTTTTCGGCGGTGGTGCGGAAGGAAGGCGCAGGGTTTTCATGCAAATCCAACCCTCCCAAAAGCGCGGCGATTTGGCTTTCACGTTCATTGCCGCCGTGATAGATGAAGGCGTGGTCGAAAGGTTCGATGATGTGTTGCTTGACCGTGCGTTTCAGGTCGGAAAAATCCATCACCATGCCGTCTTTCGCACCGCCTTCGATGGGGCTGCCCGCAACGGTGATTTTCAGTTTGTAGGGCATGGCTGTGCAGGTTGGCACTTGCCGTCGTGGCCGTCGAGCATATGCGGAGGAATCGAAGTAAAAGATTTTGGTGATTTTCATCATTTTGTTTTTGGAGCTGTTTTGACGATATGGAGGCCGTCTGAAAGCCGTTGCTGCGGTTTTCAGACGGCCTTTGCCGTTGCCGGACGCACTTAGGGATTCAAAACCCGGCAATCAGGGCTTTTTCTTTGCCCCGCATATTCGGATTTTGACCTGGATGCCGTTGCCTGGCGACTTTCGACGGCTGCGCCTTTGCGGGTCATTTGTTCCAGCGTAACGGTTTGCTGCTTCGGGGTGGATGATTTCCGATGCGTCGCCGACGGCAAGCGGTTTTTGACTTCCACCGTTGCCCAGCCTTCAGCGTCGATTTCAGTAACGTGGCTGACGTATTGGCTTTTGTTTGGCGGTGGAATGGCCGCTGAGGTAGTTTTTGATAGTCTTGGGTTTGGTGGCGTTCGAGGGAAGCCGCTGGTGTAGCTCGCGGTTGGCGAGGGCCTTCGAGTTCGCTCAGCAAGCCGTAGTCGAACGGGCGGCCTGCGACGGCATCGTCAATCGCTTTGCGGTAGGACTCGGGCGACGCGGGCGACGTAGTAGAGCGACTTGGTGCGGCCTTCGACTTTGAGGCTGTCCACGCCGATTTTGGCGAGTTTTTCAACGACTTTCGATACCGCGCAGGTCCTGAATTCGCGATATAGGTGCCGTGTTCGTCTTCCATAATCGGCATCATTTCGCCGGGACGGTTGGACTCTTCAATCAGGAAGACTTTGTCGGCGTAGTGGCGTTTCTGACCGTTGATGCCTTCTGAAGTTTTTGCTGGCTTTTCTGGGCTTTTTCAAAGTTGAAACCTGCAGAAGCTGGGCGTCGCCCGCATCGCTTTCAGTGGCGTTGTGGACTTTGTAATCCCAACGGCAGGAGTTGGGTGCAGGTGCCTTGCTGGGGTCGCGTGGTTGAAATAGCCCTGACAATAGGCAACGGCCTGAATAAGCGATGCACAAGGCGCCGTGGATGAAGACTTCGAGTTCGATGTCGGGGCATTCTTGGCGGATTTCGGCGATTTCTTCCATGCTCAATTCGCGCGACAGGATGATGCGCTCGACGCCGATGTTCTGCCAGAATTTCACGCGCCCCAATAGTTGGTGGTGTTGGCCTGTACGGACAGGTGAATCGGCATTTCCGGCCATTTTTCGCGCACGGTCATAATCAAACCCGGTCCGCCATAATCAGCGCGTCGGGTTTCATGGCAATCAGCGGCTCCATGTCGGCGACGAAGGTTTTGAGTTTGGAATTGTGCGGTAGGGTGTTGACGGTCAAAAAGAATTTTTGTTGCGCCCGTGCGCTCTTTAACTGCCTTGTTCGAGGACGTCGAGTTTGGCAAATTCGTTGTTACGGGCGCGCAGGAGTAACGCGGGTTGCCTGCGCAAACGGGCGTCTGCGCTGTAGTCGTAGGCGGCGCGCATACGTTCGAGGCCGCCGGCGGGAAGGAGGAGTTCGCGCTTTCATGTTCGTACTTTTATAAGGTTTCAGACGGCCTGAGTTTGGGCTGTCTGAAAAAGATGGGTAAACGGGCGGATTATCCGTGCTCGCCCGCCGGGTCAATTTACCACCACCAAGGCCCCCTACGGACGCGGGCCGTACCACCAGTCGTCGATAGCGGTAGCGGCGCATGTCTTCCAATTCGACTTGGGCGAGCATAGCTCTGCCAAAGCTCATTTTGTAGCAGGCTTGGAACATTTTGTCGTTTACCCTGTCGAGGTGAGGCCAGCCGGAAAAGCCTGTCCTTTCCTTTCTGCCCGAACCGGTATCGCCGTCGAATTGGCGGCGCATCAGGCGGGCGGTTTCGGGGTCGCATTGGGCGGCCAGCCCGGACTTGCAGGTTTTGGCGCGCCTGAATGCGAGCTGCCTCGCGTTCGGCCTGCTGTTCGGTGTCAGGGCGCAGGCGGACAGCAAAACGGCGGCGGCAAGTACGGCATATTTCACAGCATATTTCATCGCAACACTCGCTCGATTGCAAAACGGTATCGGACGGCGGCGGCATGTGTTCGTGGGGGCGGCGTGATGAATTTTTCTGTTTTCAGACGGCCTGCCTTCATTATCGCGCTTTGCGGCGGCTAGTCCAAGCCTCCCTTGCCTTTTTACCTTCCGCCTTTACCTGACGCGATGTGTTCCAAAGCGGCTTGGGCGCAATACAGGCCGAAAGGTGCGGTTACCAACATGCTCGCGCTGTAACCCGCGCACGACGCGTCCCCTGCGGTGCGGAACCGGCGGCACAGGCTTCCGCCGTTTGCGGCGGCGTGATGTTTTCCAGCGAATACACGCAGGGCACGCGCATTTTTCCTTGGCATCGCGCGGGAAGCCGTAGTGTTTCCGCAAGGTGTAGCGCAGGTTGGCCAGCAGCGGGTCGTGGGTAACACGGCTCAGGTCGGCGGTTTGAATCAGGGCGGGATTTTTCTGCCCGCCCGCACCGCCGCTCAATATGAAAGAGCCGCCCTTGGCGGACGAAATAGGCGGCCATCGCCGCTTTGACGCGCATTTGGTCGATAGCGTCGATAACGAAGTCGAAAGGCCGTCTGAAAAGCACGGGCAGGGTTGTCTTCGGTGACGAAAACTCGATTTCGGTAACGCGGCGAGGCGGGTTGATCTGCAGGATGCGTTCGTGCAGGGCGCGGTTACTTTGGCCTTGCCGAAATCGCAGGTCAGCGCATGCAGCTGGCGGTTTACATTAGACTCGGCCACATTGTCCAAATCGATCAGTGTTAACGCGCCGATACCGGAACGCGCCAAAGCCTCGACCGCCCACGAACCCACGCCGCCCACGCCAACCACGCAGACATGCGCGGCGGCAAAGCGGTTTACGCATCTTCGCCGTAAAGGCGGGGCGATTCCGCCGAAACGGCGTTCGGAAACGGCGGCAGAAAAATCGTTGTCGTTCATTGTTGCATATCAAAACAAAATAGAAAAATTGCACACTCGGGCGCGGGCTGCATTATACTTCAGCCCATACGGCGCGTCCGTAAACGAAATCTAATAATTTCATAAGCGAGGGTTGTATGTATAAACATCTGGTGGTAGCGGTAGACGGCAGCGAAACTTCCGTCAATGCGTTGAAACATGCCTGCAGCGTGGCTGCCGCGGGCACAGCGAAACTGACTCTTTGGGTCCATGTGGCCAACCCCGCCGAATACATGGCTCTGGCTCCCGAATTCGCAACAGGCCAGCTACGAAGAAGCCGCCATTGCTAAGCGGCAACGAGGTGCTTTCCGAAGCCGTGGAAATCACCAACGGCGCAGAACCGGGCATCTCCGGCGTCAATACCCACCTGCTGCTGGCCAACAAAGGCGCACGCGAAATGGCGCAGGAATTGGTGGATTATGCCAGCCAACAGGTGCGGATCTGCTGGTGTTGGGCACCCACGTACCGCACCGGCCTGATGCACCTCTTGATGGGCAGCTTCGCCGAAACCGTGATGCGCCAGCCATCTGCCGCTGCTGATTATCCCGCAGCGAACAGCCTGACGAAGCCTGCGTCATCATCTGCCCGTAACAATCAGAAAATAGCAGCAGCCGTCTGAAACATGGTTTTCAGACGGCGTCCCTATTGCCGCCGGGCTACCTGCGCTTATTGCGCCCTCACCGCTGGCACTTTCGCGCCTTCAACAATCTTCATCCCTGCGGAAACCAGGCTGCCGATGTCGGCCACGTTTGCTGGCATAATCAGCGTATTGCTTTCTTTGGCCAGTTTGGCGAAGGCTTCGACGTATTGCTCGGCGACTTTCAGTTTCACCGCCTCATCGCCGCCCTCGGTGCGTATCGCTTCGGCCACGGTGCGGATGGCGTCGGCACTGGCCTGTGCAACCAGGCGGATGGCTTCCGCCTCACCCTGCGCCTGATTGATTTTCGCCACTTTTTCACCGTTGGACGCATTGATGGCGGCCTGCGCCTCACCCTCGGAGTTTTTGAATTTTCCGCTTCGCGCTCGACCGGAAGCAAGGTTGATTTGTTCGATTTTTCAAACCTTCGGACTTTCGGGCGATACGGGCGCGTTTTCGCGTTCCGCCGTGGTCTGCGCCCGCATGGCGCGCAAAACTTTTCCTGCGGCGGCACCAGGTCTTTGATTTCGTAACGCAGCGCTTTGACGCCCCCAAGAGACGGCAGCCTCATCCAATGCCACGCCACCACTGCGCGGTTGGTATCCTCGCGCTCTTCGAAGGTCTTGTCCATTTCCATCCGCCCGATAACCGAACGCAGCGTGGTTTGCGCCAGTTGCGTAATCGCCAGCACATAATTGCTGGAGCCGTAGCGACGCAAGCTTCGGATCGGTTACTTGGAAATAAATGATGCCGTCCACGGTAAGCTGGATGTTGTCGCGCGTGATACACACCTGGCTGGGCACATCCAGCGGGATTTCCTTCTGCGTGCTTGTAGGCCACGGTCGAGGAAGGAATCAGAAAGTTCAAACCGGCTCCAATACGCTGTGGAACTTGCCCAAGCTGTTCGACGACGTGCGCCTCTCCTGCTGAGGCACAATGCGAGACGGCCTTAAAGCCGAATATGACGACCGCGGCCAAAATAATCAGCGGCAAACCCAAAAATTCATAATATCTCCTTAGTTTAAGTGGACAGCAATATATTGCCTTCTTTGCCGCCAATCCACGAGCGAAGGAAGGCTCGGCGAAGGCCAGGCGTTCAGGGCGCGCGCCCTGCCAGGTGGTGCGGTAAGAAACTTCGATTGCCCTCGCTCACGCGGCGCAGGATTTTCACGGTTTGACCGATGTCCAAAATCATTGCCGGCCTCATCAGCCGGCGTGCGGCGGCGTTTGATAAAAGCCGTGCAGCCAAAAAGGCCGACGGCGGAAATCGCGTACTGCCGTCAATATCGGCACAGTAGAGCCGTCAAACAGAAGCGAGGCGCACCCGCACCGGGCGGGGCGGCACTGATGATGAGCAGGTACAGGGTGCCGATAAACATTTCAACCACTAAAACGGCAACGGCTGCGATAAACCAATACATAACTCCCTCCCGCGTGGCAACATTAACAAATAATGTTGAGAATATAATCTATTTCAGGCCGTCTGAAAACCGTATCCGACCTGCCGCGCCTGTTTTTCCGCCGTACAAACTGCGGTAGAATGCGCACCGCGCATCCCGCACACAAAGGCCGTCTGAAAACCGGTTTTTCAGGACGGCCCTTACAAAATCCCCACGAACACCAAACTCTTCCCGCTTGCCGCCCGCCATGTTGCTGACTGCCTGCGGCTTCCACCTGAGGCAGCCTGCCTCGACCGCCTGCCCTAAAAACTGGCACATTCGGGGCGGAGAACTGCAAGTGCCGCTGGAAAAACGCCCTGCGCCGTTCAGACGGCCTCCCCGTTTCCGCCGCCCAAGCCCAGGCTTCCGTTACCGTGAACAGCGTCGAACAGCAAAAGACGTGCTCACCATCCGCGCGCCGCCATGATTAACGAATACCGGCTGGCCCTGCGCGTGCGTGCTACAGTTCCCGCAACGGCGAACCCGTTGGCGAACCGATGCCAGATCGAAGTACGCCGCACCCTGGAATATGCCGATTCCGAAATCTTGGGCAAACAGGAAGAAGAAGCCATGATATGGCAGGAAATGCGCCGCGATGCCGCACAGCAAATCCTCCGCCGCCTGCCGTTCACCGTACACTGACCGCCTTTTCAGACGGCCTCCGTGCCATTACCCCAACCACAACACAGCAAATACAACCATGTTCCATCCCGCAGACCACCCGCACCGCCGCTACAACCCCTTGCCGACCAATGGATACTCGTCTCCCCCACCGCGCCAAACGCCCGTGGCAGGGACAACGGAAGCGGCAGACACCGCGCTGCCAAACCGCGCACGACCCGTCGTGCTACGCTGCCCGGGCAACAAACGCATCACCGGCGAGCAAAACCCCGATTACACCGAACCCTTCGTCTTCACCAACGACTTTTCCGCCCTGCTGCCCGACACCTCGTATTCCCGACAGCAGCCACCCGCTGTTCCAAAGCCAAAAGCGTGCGCGGGGGTCAGCCGCGTCATCTGCTTCTCGCCCGACCACGGCAGAAAACCCTGCCCGAACTGCCGCCCGAACAAATCGAAGCCGTCATCCGCGTTTGGCAGCAACAGGCAGAAGAACTGGGGCAGGCCTACCGTTGGGTGCAGATATTTGAAAAACAAAGGCGCAGTCATGGGCTGCTCCAACCCCACCCACGGCCGAAATCTGGGCGGGCGACTTCCTGCCCGACCTGCCCGCAAAAAGCCGATGCCGCCCAAAGCCGCTATTTTCGCCGAAAACTACCGCGCCCTGCTGCAAGACTACGCCGAAGAAGAAGCCGCCCGCCGCGAACGCATCGTGGCCGAAAATGACGACTGGCTGGCCGTCGTCCCTTACCGACCGCATGGCCGTTTGAAACCCTGCTGCTGCCCAAAGGCGACATCCGCCGCATCACCGACCTGAACGACGGCCAACGCCGCCACACTGGCGCAGATACTCAAACAGCTCACCACCCGCTACGACAACCTGTTCCAAACCAGCTTCCCCTATTCGATGGGCTGGCACGGCGCACCCTTCGACGGCGGCGAACACCCCGAATGGCGGCTGCACGCCCACTTCTACCCGCCGCTCTGCGTTCCGCCACGGTTCGTAAATTCATGGTCGGCTGCGAAATGCTGGCCGAAGCCCAACGCGACCTGACTCCCGAACAAGCCGCCGAACGGCTGCCGCCCCTGTCAGACGTGACGGTACAAACAGGCCGTCTGAAAAACATGCAGCTTCCCGCCCGATAAGCATCGACATGCTCGATTTTCAGCGCAACTGGTAGTTCGACTGCATCGAACCCGGCCAAACGAAGAATGGATACTCAACAATTTTCCCGAGTCCGATGGAAAATGCCGCATCGCCGACGATATCTGGCTCTACGGCAGCATCGAATTCCACTTCGGCGACGGGGAACTCGTCCACATCTATTCCGACCATTTCCCTCGCGAAACTGCATGGCGGCGCGGCATCGCGCTCAAACGCCGCCTGCTGTCGCGTGTGAAAAACTCAGCCTGCCGCGCGTCATCCGCTGGCTGAACCGACGCGACATCGACTTCGTCAAACAAAGCGACAAATTAGGCATCCGCCTCATATCTGCAAAGCGGCGTGGAACTCTACTTTGAAAACGACAGCGCTAGTCCCGACTTACAGCGCCGCTCAAAATGACCGCATTCTGCCGCACAAACGGCGGCGCAGACCGCTATCCGTCATCCGGCGGCTGACAGGCGGCGAATGACAAAAGCCTCCGACTATGCCCGATATCCGCATCCTGACCCCGCAGCATTTCCGAAGAATGGGAAGACCTATTGCTTGCGCGTACACCGACCCCGAACAGGCCGAAACGACCGCCTGCGCTATCTGGCCGCCATCGGGTGCAAGACCCTGGCAGGAACGGCGCGATGACGGCGACTTGGAAAACGCAGTCAAAATCACGCCGTCCCCTATCACGGCGATGCCCCGCCGAAACGCTGCATCGATCATACTTTACGAAGAATGCTTCGGCCAAACCGCCAAAACCATGCTCGCTGGAGACCTTTGCAAAATCCCCAAAATCCCCTAAATTCCCACCAAGACATTTAGGATTTCTCATGAAACACCTTCTTTCAGCAAACTGCACTGAGTTGAGACCTTTGCAAAGAAAGAATTAAAACTGGTACTAAAACAGGTAAATATACTTGCGCAGCCCCCTTTAAATCGTAAGATAGGATCAGATAATATGCAACTCTATACAATTTTCCCCAAAAACATTAATGTTGATTTTCTTTTTAATTTAAAAAGGTAACAACGAAAGATAACATTTCAGACTATTTTAAATTTAATACTGATGATAGCTTCCTAAAAACCTCGTATAAATCTGACATATGACGATGAGTTTATGAATTTCAACTTTCTGAAATTTTGGATGCAGATTTTTATTTTCTCATCTTCAGGGATTTTGATTGTTTTCATTTTTGAAATTTCACAGGATAAATTGAAAGGAGTCTATTTTTCCATGTTTAATCAACAATACTCCATCTGAAAGTATAGGTTTGATAGAAAATAGTATTGATTTTTAGATAATAAATCTCTAGATTGTTATAAGATATTTCTTATAAGTACATATTAGAGATAAGCTAAAACCCTATATATATGGGGTTACGGATGAATTTAAAAGATGGTCATAGAGAATAATTTAAAAATGCAATTCCTAAGAATTATATAATATAGACAATATGGGAAATCTTTACTTTTATTCTAGAATAATATGGCTATTCTTAAGAAGTAAGAGGAAGTCGGGGTGAAAATCTAACCTTTACAAAAAGTCGTCTGAAAAGCTTGCTCTCTTTTCAGACGGCCCCTGATGCCGTCTGAAGATTCAGGTTGTTTTTCCGACGGTTTTCATCACCGACCCGCATAACCGGACGACGCACACCGCCCCGATCAGTACCCGCCGTCTGGTTTCAAACTGCCTGCAAACGCCAGCAAACAAGCAAATACACGATTTCGTTTGCACCGCGGTGGCGGTTTGCGTATGGTATCGCGCCGTTACCGTCCGGCCACCATGCCCGCACCGTCGCCACAGAAAAACCATGCCGAACACCCGCTCGCCGACCGGTTGGTATTACTGCTCCTACCTCTTGCGGCTGACCCTTTGCCGGCAGCCCGTCCGTGCTAAGACCCGGAAGCGCGTTTCTATCGTATGAAAAACACCGTGCTTATCCGCGCCGACAGCAGTTTGGAAGCCTACGACAAAACCTGCGCATCGCACGGGAAAAACGAAACGTCCCAACCAACGAACATCAGCAGGATGTGCAATGGAAACTGGTCGGCATCACCGACATCCCTACCGATTTACGAAGCACTCGGAGACGGAGCGAAATCGCGTTTACCCCGCGTACTGCCGCGCAAACTCAAAAACCTGCAAAAATGGGTGTTACCGCGCGAACGGTTTGCCGAAAGCTGAAGCCCTCCGCCGGCCCGTAGATTATCTTTTTTCAGACGGCCCCAATCCATGCAGGCCGTCTGATTGATACATACGCGCCCCGTAAAAAGCCTGCCCGTTGGGCTTTTTCCTATTCGGGCATCGTCCACCCGGTGATGGAAGTGTATCCGCACGCTGGCTGTTTTTCGTCCCGTTTATCCTGATTTCCGCCTTTGTGATGCTCAACCTCGTTCGTCGCCGTGATTGTGGACACCACTGGCAAACTTGGGCGCGGACGGCGAAGAAACGGACAAACAGGCCGGGACGGAAACCAAAGACGGCGTGCCCGTCAGCAAAGACGAAATCGAACGCCTTCATCGGGAACTCGCCGAAATCAAAGCTCATGCTGCGCGAACAATCACCGCGATAGTTTTCAGACGGCCTGACCCATAAACCGAACAACATCCCGACAAACACCAACCGAAAGAACCTTATGAACCTCTCTCAAATCTTTTGAAAAACCAATTCTACCGCCGGCCCGAATCCATCGTCCGCGCACCCTATGCGTCAATCTGATAGGCGAACACACCGACTACAACGACGGCTTCGTCCTGCCCTGCGCCATCGATTTCGCCGCACCGCGCCGCCGCCGCCAAAAACAGCACGGACACCGTGCGCGTATATGCCGCCGATTACGGCGAAAGCGACGATTTTCCCTCGCCCAGCTCATCGGATCCTCCGGCAAACAATGGGCGGACTACATACGCAGCGTGGTTTGGGCATTGCGCGAACACGGTTTCTCCTTTTTCAGACGGCCTCGACATGCGCCGTCAGCGGCAACGTGCCGCAGGGCGCGGGTTTGAGTTCGTCCGCCGCATTGGAAGTCGCCGACTCGCCCAAGTGTTTCAGACGGCCTTCGACCTGCCCGCCGACAAAACCCATGCTGGCCAAAAATCGGCCAATACGCCGAAACTTCGCTCGTCGGCTGCCAATGCGGCATCGGATCCTCTAGCCAGCGCGTGCGGACAACGCGCCACGCCTGCTACGTGACTGCCGCAGCCTCGCACACCGCGCCCATCCCCGTCCCCGACACACTCAGCGTCATGATTATCCATTCACGTACAACGCGGCCTGGTCGGCAGCGAATACAACACCCGCCGCCGCCAGTGTGAAACCGCCGCCGCCCACTTCGGCGTCAAAGCCCTGCGCGACTTCGACCTTGGAGCAATTTGAGGCCGGCAAAGCAGGTTTGACGAAACCGCTGCACGCCGCGCCCGTTGCGTCATCGAAGAAAACCGCCGCACGCTGGATGCCGCCGAAGCACTCCCGCCGCAACGACGTTCCGCCCTCTCCCGCCTGATGGCCGAAAGCCACGCGGGTATGCGCGACGGCTTCGAAATCACCCACCCCGCCGTCGATACGCTTGTGGAACTGGTCACGAAAATCATCGACGAGCAGGCGCGGCGTGCGCATGACCGGCGGCGGCTTCGGCGCTGCATCGACGCCCTGCTGCCGCACCACCTGGTCGAACCTGTCAAACAGCATCTGGCGGCAGCTATCAGGTACGCACGGGGCTGAAAGAAGAAGTCTTCGTCTGCACCGCGCACGAAGGTGCTCAGCGTAGCGAAAAGAGGCCATCTGAAAACGGCTAGGATTCAGCTTCGGCCTTTCGCGCGGCACCACTGTCCGTTCCCGTTTCCTCATCCGTTGAAAAGGTGTTGAGGGCAAAGGCAGTGGATGCGGCGCATGACTCATTCATTTACCCACACTGCGGCAATATACCGCCAAAAGGAAAAGGAAACGGTTGTCCAGCGCGGGCATCACACCGAAAATCTGTTTTGTTGCACGGGAAAGAAATACGGACTTCAAGCGAATCCCTCTGAGCATCCGAAACAACGCTTACAAGAAACCTCGGAAGAAGCGGGTGCACGTCAATCTGAGGAGCTTGAAACTTTGTTGTCAGTCTGGTTAGCAATCAGGTCTAAAGCAGACCGCCCAAGGACGCGGAATAATTCAATCAAAGGAAATCTATGTTGCCCAGCGTCGTACCGGTAATAGCCGCCGCCACCCTTACCCAACTGTATTGGGTAACGCATAATTTAAGCGGAAGTATGGACGGCGGGTGCCTTTCCGACAGCATCTATTGCAGCTATTACATAAGCATCATCACTATACGCTGGTCGTTTTGCTGCTCGCGTTTCGGTATCTCGCCATCCTCTGCTGAAACGCTGCCGCACATCCGCTTTTGCCGTCGGCGGGTTGTGGCTGGCCGGTTTGTGGTTTTGTGCAGATATGGAAATGGGAATGCTTTACGAGGCAGTTGGAGCACATACAGTTTTACTGAAACCCTTCCATAGCGTATGGCGGCTGGCAGCCACTCTATCGCTATAACCATCGTACCTACGTTATTGCTGCTTTACCGTCTGCAGTTTCGGGCAGCCTGATACCTGTGGACATTCATTGTCGTGTTGCATCGCACGTTATGTAGCCATGACACGCTATAACCGAATCTGATGCTCTGCCCGAAGGCCGTCTGAAAACGGAACTTCACCAGCATTAAGAAATACAGAATCCCGTCTAAGTGCCCGAGTGCTGCACACGAAAATTTTCGCGTTTGCGAAAAGCAGCCTACATATCTACGCCGCGTCATGCTAGAAAGGCCGTCTGAAAACCGGTTTTCCCGTTTTCAGACGGCCTTTTACGCCCGACGCAGCCGTTATCCTTGATGCAGCCTGTTCACATGAATCCACTTGCGGCTGCCCAAAACCACGGCGACGCGCTGATGCAGGCCTTCCGGGCGGATGCTTTAAATATTCTTGAACGGCGTTGCTGGCCGCCCCGCCCGCCTGCCGCATAATCAGAGCCATCGGATTGGTTTCTGCACATCAGGGCGCAGTTTGCCCGGTTTGGACGGATCGCGCTTATCCTGCGGATACATCAACACCCCGCCGCGCATCAGGATGCGGTGCACTTCGGCCACCATGCTGGCCACCCAGCGCATATTGTAATTCTTGCCGCGCACTGCCGGTTTCGCCTGCCAACAGTTCGGCAATGTACTGCTGAACGGGCGGCAGCCAGTGGCGTTGGTTGGATGCGTTGATGGCGAATTCTTTGGTTTGCACCGGAACCTGCGGCTCTTGTTGCGTTAGACGAAATCGCCGCCTTCGTTCAACGTGAAAACGTACACGCGCCGTGCTTGAAGGTAATCACCAACTGGGTTTGCGGGCCGTACAGCACATAGCCCGCCGCCGCCTGATTTTTCGCCGCTTTTGCAGGAAAGAGACCGTATTCAGTCCGCCTTCGGGCTTGGGCGGGATGTGGAAAAAACGTGCCGACGGAAATATTGACATCGATGTTGGACGAACCGTCCAGCGGTCAAACAACACCAGATAGCAGTAGATTTTCGCTGGCAGGCGATGAAGCTGTCTTCTTCCTCGCTGGCCAACCCCGCCACCTGCGGGTTCTGCCGTAGCGCGTCTATCAGCAAAATCATCTGGCCAGCACGTCGAGTTTTTCTGTTCTTCGCCCTGCACGTTGCCGCTGCCCGCAGTACCGAGCACCCCCGCAAGCGCGCCCAACCGGCACCAGCTGTACCGATCTGCACGCAGGCAGAAACGACAGTTGCCGCCGTTTCGCCCAGTTCGGGCGGTGATTATGCTGGCGCAGGTGTTCGGGTAAAAATTGTGAGAAGGTGGTATTCATGGCTGCTCCTATCGGTTCGGCATTCAGGTGCTGTCTGAAAAACCAATCGAAGCCGCCGTTTATACCCCTTTTTCAGACGGCCTGAACAAGCCGCAGCCGCCCTCATCGCGCGTCTTTTTCCGATTTTGCCGCGGCAAAAGCAAGGGAAATTCTTGGATCCCGTCGGCCTTTTGAAAATACCCCCGTTTCGCGGCATAACAGCATGCCGCCGCCATTTCTCAAACCAAGGATAAAAACCATGATTGGACTAACTTATGCCGCTGATGCCGCACAACCCGGCGGACTGATGTCGTTTGCCCCGTTGGCACTGATTTTAGTGGTATTTTATTTTCTGATCCTGCGTCCGCAGCAGAAAATTTAAAGCCCACCAGGCTATGCTGTGCCGAACTGAAAAACCGGCGACAAAGTGATTCTGGCTTCCGGCTTCACCGGCAAAATCACCAAAGTCGGCGAAAAATTCTTCACCGTCGAAATCGCGCGCAACGTCGAAGTCGAAGTGGAACGCCACGCCGTGGCAGCTAAAAGAACCGATGCATAAGCCGTCAGAAGATTGATTCCGAACAGGCCGTCTGAAAACCCGGATTTTCAGACGGCCGTCATCCCTGAAGGTTTGATTAGCTGAACCGTTATCCCTTGTGGAAATACCTGCTGGTTCTCGCCGTACTCGGCCTGGGCCTGCTCTATACCCTGCCGACTCACCGGCGATACCCTGGCGGTGCAGATTTCGACCAACCGCCAATCCCCTCGCCATCAACAGCCAAACCGAAGCGCGCGTCAGCGAAGCGCCCTGCGTATGGCCAATATCCCGATGACGGCATGTTCATCGCCAACGGCTCGTTGAAAGTGCGTTTCAAAGATCTCGCAAAACCCAAATGAAGGCGCGTTCCGGTGATTGCGAGCACCTTGGGCGAAGGCTACATCACCGCCCTCAACCAAATCGCCAACACGCCCGAGTGGATGGCGAAAAATCCGTGCCAACCCGATGTTCCTCGGCCTCGACCTGCGCGGCGGCGTGCATTTCACCATGCAGGTGGACATGAAGGCTGCGATGCAGAAAACCTTCGACCGCTACGCCGGGCGACATCCGCCGCGAGTTGCGCCGTGAAAAATCCGCGTTGGCACCATCGTGCAGAACGACAACAGCCTGGCCGTCCCCTTCCAAGACGAAGCCGACCTGAACAAAATCCTGCCGACACTCAAAAATATGTTCCCCGAAGCCACGCTCACCAGCGACGGCAGCGCCGCCTGATTCTCACCCTTTCGGAACAGGCCGTGGACCCAGTATCCGCAAACAGGCCGTGGCGCAGAACATCAATACCCTGCACAACCGTGTGAGACGAGTAGGCGTAGCCGAACCGATTATCCAGCAGGGCGGTGGACCGCATCGTCGTGCAACTGCCCGGCGTGCAAGACACGGCCAAAGCCAAAGACATTATCGGCCGTACCGCCACGCTGGAAGTCCGAATGGTGAGCGACGACGCCAACGCCCTTCAGGCGGCCTCGGACGGCAACGTACCCGAGGGCTACGAACTGCTGAACACTTCCGGCGATATGCCCCACCCCCTGCTGATTAGCAAACAAGTCGAGCTGACCGGGGAAGACATCGACGACGCACAGCCCGACCGCAACGAAACAGGCCAACCCGGCGTGAGCGTCAGCTTTAACAACTCCGGTGCGCCATCTTCGCCGACCTGACGCGCAGCAACGTCGGCAAACGCATGGCGATGGTCCTAATCGACCAAGGTAAATCCGAAGTCGTCACCGCACCGCAAATCAACGAACCGATTCCGGGCGGCAAAACCATTATCTCCGGCAGCATGTCGTTCGCTGAAGCGGAAGATATTTCCCCTGCTGCTGCGTGCGCGGTTCGCTGGCCGCGCCGATGGAAATCGTCGAAGAGCGCACCATCGGTACCTCGCTCGGTGCGGAAAACATCAAAAAGGTGTGGATTCCACTCTGTGGGGTTTTTGCTGCCGTCGCCCTGTTTATGGTGGTTTACTACCGCCTGATGGGTGTATTTTTCCGTGATTGCGCTGGTCGCCAACATCCTGTTGCTGGTTGCCGCACTGTCTTTCCTCGGCGCCACCCTGACCCTGCCGGGCATCGCCGCCATGCGTAGCTGACACTGGGTAGGGCAATCGATTCCAACGTGTTGATTAACGAACGTATCCGCGAAGAACTGCGCGACGGTGCCAAACCGCAAGCCGCAATCTTTGAGGGCTACAAAACATGCTTTGGGACACCATTGTCGATTCCAACATTACCTCGCTGATTGCCGGTATTGCCCTGCTATTGTTTGGTTCCGGCCCGGTGCGCGGCTTTGCCGTGGTGCACTGCCTGGGCATTCTGACCTCGATGTTCTCGTCGGTCGTCGTATCGCGTATGTTCGTCAATCTGTGGTACGGACGCAAACGCAAACTGCAAAGCATCTCCATCGGCGGCAATATTACACCGACCGTGGCTGCGGATAAGGAGTAACCATGGAACTGTTCCGTTTCAAACGCGATATCCCGTTCATGAAATACGGCAAGCTGACGACATTCATCTCGTTGGCCACCTTCATACTCGCCGTGTTTTTCCTTGCAACAAAAGGCCTGAACTATTCGGTGGAATTCACCGGCGGCACGGTTATGGAAGTCGAATACGCGCAAGCCGCGGAAGTCGATAAAGTGCGCGATAGCCTAAACAACCTGCAACTGGGCGAAATTCAGGTTCAGGCATTGGGAACCAACAAACACTTGATGATCCGCCTGCCGAACAAAGCAGGCACCACATCGGCCCAGCTTTCCAACCAAAACCATGGACATCCTGAAAAACAGGATGCCTCGGGCCAAACTGCGCCAAGTGGAATTCATCGGCCCGCAAGTCGGTGACGAACTGGTGCATAACGGCCCTGATTGCTTGGGCATGGTGGTAGTCGGCATCATTATCTACCCTGTCGATGCGTTTTGAATGGCGTTTCGCCGTCTCGGCCATCATCGCCAACATGCACGATGTCATCATCATCCTCGGCTGTTTCGCCCTCTTCCAATGGGAGTTTTCCCTGACCGTATTGGCGGGCGTACTGGCGGTGTTGGGTTATTCCGTGAACGAATCGGTGGTTGTGTTTGACCGTATCCGCGAAAACTTCCGCAAAGGCGCGATGCGTAACCACACCGTGCCGGAAGTCATCGACAACGCCATTACCGCCACCATGAGCCGTACCGTCATCACCCACGGCTCTACCGAGGCGATGGTTGTTTCCATGCTTTCTGTTCGGCGGTGCGGCACTGCACGGTTTCTCCATGGCACTGACCATCGGCATCGTCTTCGGCGTTTATTCTTCCGTACTCGTCGCCAGCCCGCTGCTGCTGTTATTCGGCCTCAGCCGTGAGAACATCACCAGCGTCAGAGAGAAAAAGAAGAAGCCGTCGTCTAAAACGGTAGTAGTCAGATACGAAGGCCGTCTGAAAAGGAACCATCCGTTTTTCAGACGGCCTTTTTCCTTTCAGACGGCCTCATTCACCACCAAGCGATAAACTGTTATACTCTTCACATTTTTAACATCGATGGCACGTTGAACAGATAACCGCGCTTAACGATACCCGGCTGCCAATCAAAGCCGGTTCGGATAGCGTAGCGAAGTACCACCGCGCTGAAGCCATAATCGGGTTCGTCCGCACTATATTGCCAGGCCGTCTGAAACATCCGCTTCAACGGGTGAAACATGATCAGCAAACAAGAATACCAAGCCCAAGCCGCCGAAGGCTACAACCGCATCCCGCTCGTGCAAGAACTCCTTGCCGACTTGGATACGCCGCTTTCCCTCTATCTCAAACTCGCCAACCGCCCCTATACCCTATCTGCTCGAATCCGTTGTCGGCGGCGAACGTTTCGTACGCTATTCCTTTATCGGCCCTGCCTTGCAGCCACTATCTCAAAAGCCAGCGGCAAACATGTCGATGTTTATCAAAACGGCAAAATCGTCGAGCAACACGACGGCAATCCTCTGCCCTTTATCGAAGCCTTCCACAACCGCTTCAAAACGCCCGAAATCCCAAGTCTGCCGCGCTTTACCGGCGGATTGGTCGGCTACTTCGGTTACGAAACCATCTACAATTTCGAACACTTCGCCCACCGCCTGAAAAAGCACCACCAAAGCCGATCCGCTCGGCACGCCCGACATCTTGCTGATGCTGTCGCAAGAGTTGGCGGTTATCGACAATTTGAGCGGTAAAATCCCACCTCATCGTTTACGCCGATCCCTCGCAGCCCGACGGCTACGAACGCGCCCGCGAACGCCTTGAAGACATCCGCACCCAGTTGCGCCAAAGCTGCGCCATCCCGCTCTCGCTCGGCAGCAAACACACCGAAGCCGTCAGCGAGTTCGGCGAAGAACCGTTCAAAGCCTGCGTCGATAAAAATCAAAGACTACATCTTCGCAGGTGACTGCATGCAGGTCGTCCCCAGCCAACGCATGAGCATGGAATTCACCGACAGCCCGCTCGCTCTCTACCGCGCTCTGCGCACGCTCAACCCTTCGCCTTATCTCTTTTACTACGATTTCGGCGATTTCCACATCGTCGGTTCCTCGCCCGAAATCCTCGTCCGCCGCGAACGCGACGACGTCATCGTCCGTCCCATAGCCGGTACGCATGCCTGCGCGGCAAAACCCCCGCCGAAGACCTTGCCAACGAGCAGGATTTGTTAAGCGACGCCAAAGAAATCGCCGAACACGTCGATGCTTATCGATTTAGGGGCGCAACGACGTCCGTACGCATCAGCAAAACGGGCGAAGTCAAAGTAACCGACAAAATGGTGATTGAAAAATACTCCCATGTGATGCACATCGTTTCCAACGTCGAAGGCCGTCTGAAAGAGGGCGTCACCAACATGGACATCCTCGCCGCTACATTCCCCGCCGGCACACTCTCCGGCGCACCCAAAGTCCGTGCCATGGAAATTATCGAAGAAGTCGAACCGAGCAAACGCGGCATCTACGGCGGCGCCGTCGGCGTCTGGGGTTTTAACAACGACATGGATTTGGCGATGCCATCCGCACCGCCGTGGTGAAAAACAATACGCTATACGTCCAAAGCGGCGCAGGTATCGTCGCCGACTCCGTCCCTGACCTCCGAATGGCAGGAAACGCAGAACAAAGCCCGAGCGGTGGTTCGGGCAGCGCAGATGGTGCAGGAAGGGTTGGATAGGTAGACTTGGAGTTTTCAAACGGCCTTTAAGGAATCAACAGGCCGTCTGAAAATCCAAACAATAAGCAGCAATCGTTTGATTAGAACAGCTACCTTTACTGCGTCATTCCCGCGTAGGCGAGAATCCAGAAATTGAAATTACGGGAATCTCTAAGATATTTCTGAAAGATTGAGGGCCTGGATTCCCGCCTACGCGGGAATGACGCAGTAAAGTGCAGAAACATGATGCAACCTGCCGTTTACATACTCACAAGCCAACGAAATGGAACGCTGTATATCGGTGTAACATCCAATCTCATCCAACGTGTTTACCAACATAGAGAACATTTGGCGCAAGGATTTACAAATCAGCATCATGTAACCATGTTGGTTTGGTACGAACTGCATTCCACAATGGAACACGCCATTACTAGGGAAAAAGCAACTGAAAAAAATGGAATCGGCAATGGAAGCTACGTCTTATTGAAGAGAAAAAAATCCCAGTTGGCAGGGATTTATGGTTTGAAATTATTAAATAACCATCATTTCCATAAAACATGTAAATTAACCCTGGTACCCCTTGATTTCGTCATTCCCGCGCAGGCGGGAATGACGGATAACTGGTTTCAGACGACCAGAAATAAAACAGCAGAACACAGATAAATTAAGACGCTATGAACAAATCCCCATCCTCCCACCCGCCATGCTCGGCATCCTCGGCGGCGGCCAATTAGGGCAGAATGTTTACCGTTGCCGCCAAAACCATGGGCTACAAAGTCACCGTTCTCGACCCCGATCCGAACGCGCCGGCGGCGGAATTTTGCCGACCGCCATTTGTGCGCGCCGTTTGACGATCAAGCCGCTTTGGACGAGTTGGCAAAATGCGCGGCGGTTACCACTGAATTTGAAAACGTCAATGCCGACGCGATGCGCTTTCTGGCAAAACATACCAACGTTTCCCCGGCGGCGACTGCGTTGCCATCGCGCAAAAACCGTATTCAGGAAAAAAAGCGTGGATACGCAAAGCGGGATTGCAAACCGCGCCGTATCAAGCAGTTTGCCGTTCAGACGACATCAGCGAAGAAAGCGCGCAATTCCCTGCCCGGCATCCTGAAAAACGGCTACTCTGGGTTACGACGGCAAAGGTCAAATCCGCGTCAAAAACAGTGGACGAACTCAAAGTTGCGTTTGCCGAACACGGCGGCGTGGATTGTGTTTTTGGAAAAAAATGGTGGATTTGCGCGGCGAAATTTCCGTTATCGTATGTCGTCTGAACCATGAAAATGTGCAAACCTTCGACCCCGCCGAAAATGTCCACGAAAAACGGCATCTTGGCTTATTCCATCGTCCCCGCGCGGCTGAGTGCCGACGTGCAGCAACAGGCGCGGCAAATGGCGCAACGCTTGGCGGACGAATTGGATTATGTCGGCGTGTTGGCGGTGGAAATGTTTGTCGTCGGCGACACGCATGAATTGGTCGTCAATGAAATCGCCCCGCGCCCGCACAACTCCGGCCACCATACGATAGATGCCTGCGCCGCAGACCAGTTCCAGCAGCAGGTACGCATTATGTGCAATCTGCCACCCGCCGACACCCAAGTTGCTTTCTTCATGCTGCATGGCGAATATTTTTGGGCGACGTCTGGCAGGAAGACGGCGGCGAACCAAATTGGCTGCCGTTGCAAAGCCATCCGAATGTGCACCTGCACCTTTACGGCAAAAAGCCTCGCGGAAAGGGCGCAAAATGGGGCATTTTCACCGTTTTGTCCGCTGATGCCGACGACGCATTTGCCGCCGCTCAAAAACTGCACAGTGTTTTGTAAATCTTTCAGACGGCCTGAAACATAACCGGGCCGTCTGAAAAATCAGTACCGCCGATGCGTAAACGCTTGTACACGGCCTTTTTCAGACAGTTCAAACACATTCCCCCATATTCTAAGGGCCGTCTGAAAAACTGAAATACACAGGAAACATCATGGCCATCCTTACCCTTCTGCGTTCGGCACAACCTGCCGACTGCCACGACATTTATCATGTTCACGAATATGCCGTGCAATACACCTGCCGCCACGGCTACGATCCCGTGGTACTGGAAGCATGGCGCGAACTGCTGGCTCCCGAGAGTTATTTGGAAACCCTGTCCGATCCGAAACGGGAACTGTGGGTAGCTGAATACAAGGGCAACATCCAAGGCTTTTTCCAGCTTGATTTGAAAGAGGCGCAACTGGACGCGCTGTACGTCCATCCCTTCGTCCACAACCAAGGACTGGGCACTGCCCTCCTGCATAAAAGCGGAGGCACTCGCCGTCAATGCCGGCCTGAGCTTTATCAAACTTTACGCCTCCAACAACTCGGTCAGCTTCTACCGCCTCAACGGTTACGATTCGCTGGGCAGGCCGAACTGCGCCTCAATCCCTCGGTAACCGTAGGCTGCGAACTGATGCGGAAAAACCTGTAAGCCTGATGAGCCCCCGCCCGTTCCATTCACATTTCGGCCTGGCAACAATATGAATCTCGATACTTAAGAAAAAATCACGAAAAGGCCGTCTGAAAATCCGAAATCGGTTTTTCAGACGGCCTTTTTCAAAACTCAGGGTGGCAGGCTACGAACGGCGGCCCAACATGCGCGGCAACACATCATTGCCCTGCATACGGTGCACAATAACCATCGCAATATGCCCCGCCACCAAAAACAAACAGTAGCTAAGCCATCTTACCGTGCAACATATTGCCCAGGTTCGCCATCCATTCAACCTTTTCCGGCGTACCCTGCATCACCTGCAAGCCAAACACCTTCAACGGCCCGCGACCGCTGCCGTATTGTCTAATCATGCCGACCAGCGGCACAAATAACATCAGCGCATACAATGCCAAATGCCCCAGCTTGGCCGCCGCACAGTCGGCGGGCGGGCGTTTGCCCATATTGGCAGCCGCCCACAGGATACGGACAACGATCAACACCATCAAAATAAAGCCAAACGATTTATGCAGGCCGTAAAGACTGCCGACCCAGTCGGCCTCGGTCAGAATTCCAAATAATTGCCGTTACCAGCATTACAACAAAACAAGCAGCCATCAACCAATGCAGCAGGCGGCTGACGGTACCGTAATAGCGGGAAGAATCAGGTGTCATGGAGGTTCCTTTGAAATTTTTGTTTTTCATCAAATATGCAGATAGAGAGGCAGTGTAAAGGAAATCTCGGCGACAACAAACCTGCCGTACGGTAAAGCTGCATTTCCCATTAGTAAACCAAACCAAAAATCAAATACCTAAAATGATGTTTAATCACTTTACAGCCAACCCAAATAGCCTCCTTATCCCGACAGGCCGTCTGAAAAACATACTGCCCGAACCGAATGCCGCCACAGCATTTCAATGCTTTTTGAGGCACCGTTATTTTTCAGACGGCCTTCTTGACAACCCGCCCCACACTACATAAAATGCAGGCCGCTAATCCGCCGCTTCCGTCGGCGGTTCCCATTTTTCAAAAATTCAATTTCCATATTTCCAAATACAAAACCATCACTATTCACCCTCCGACCACTTTTTTTCAGACGGCCTCACACGCCGTATTTCCGCTTATACTGACTCTAAAAACAATCTTATGCACGTCTCCGAACTACAAAAACCCAACATATTTCCAAACTTCTGGAACAAGCCGAACAACTCGGCATCGAAAAACGCCAACCGACTGAGAAAACAGGATTTGGTTTTTCGCCATCGTCCGCCAACTGATGCGCCAAGGCGAAGATTTCAACTGCTCCGGCACCCTGAAATCCTGCCTGACGGCTTCGGCTTCCTGCGCAGCGCCGACACCTCATATCTCGCCGGCCCGGACGACATCTAGCCGTCTCGCCCAACCAAATCCGCCGTTTCAACCTCCACACCGGCGACACCATCGAAGGCACCGTTCGCGTACCGAAAAACGACGAACGCTACTTTGCCCTCGTCCGCCTCGATTCCATCAACGGTGACCACCCCGAAGTCTGCAAACACAAAATCCTCTTTGAAAACCTTACCCCGCTCTTCCCAACCAAACAATTCAAGTTGGAACGCGACATCAAGGCGGAAGAAAACCTCACCAGCCGCGCCATCGACCTCGTCTCCCCAATCGGACGCGGACAGCGCGCACTTTTTGGTTGCCCCGCCCAAATCGGGCAAAACCGTGATGCTGCAAAACATCGCCCACGCCATCACCGCCAACTACCCGGATGCCGAACTCATCGTCCCTGCTGATTGACGAACGCCCCGAAGAAGTAACCGAAATGAGCCGTTCCGTACGCGGCGAAGTCGTCTCCTCCACTTTCGACGAACCCGCACACCCGCCACGTCCAAGTGGCCGAAATGGTGATTGAAAAAGCCAAGCGCATGGTGGAACACAAAAAGACGTGGTCATCCTGCTTGATTCGATTACCCGCCTTGCCCGCGCCTATAACACCGTCGTCCCCGCATCGGGCAAAATCCTGACCGGCGGCGTGGATGCCAACGCCCTGCACCGCCCCAAACGCTTCTTCGGTGCCGCCCGTAATGTTGAAGAAGGCGGCTCACTGACCATCATCGCCACCGCCTTGGTGGAAACCGGCAGTCGTATGGACGACGTAATTTACGAAGAATTTAAAGGCACGGGCAATATGGAGCTGCATCTCGACCGCCGCATGGCCGAAAAACGCCTGTTCCCCGCCATCAACATCAACAAATCCGGCACCCGCCGCGAAGAACTGCTGGTACCGAACGACCAATTGCAACGCATGTGGCTGTTACGGAAATTCCTGCACCCGATGGACGATTTGGAAGCCACCGAATTTTTGGTGGACAAACTCAAAAGCCTCGAAGGACAACAACGATTTCTTCGAACTGATGCGGGGCAAATAAAGCAAAAGGCCGTCTGAAATATTTTTCAGACGGCCTTTCGATTCAATGTGCGGTTCGGAATAAAAACAATATAAGAGGATTGGCAACTGCCGCTTTTGGCTTTCCAGCCTACCCGCCGCAATGGTTCCTAACTTCCCCGTTAATGCACAAAGACTCTATTTTTTTCCCGCTCGCGGAAAGTGAATAGTGTAACGTCCTTTATCTATGATTTCCGCAAAGCTAAATCCGCTTTCGTCATTATCGCCTATCCTTCCCACTTCCAATGCAACCTTTTTGCCCTTCGGATTTTTCACCATCACATCAGGACTGATCGGTTTAAATGAAAGCAACAAACCCGTATCCGTCGGGCTGTCAAAATAATATACCGCACCGCCGCGCTTGATTTGTAAAGGCTTAGACAAACAACCTGTCTCATCCAAGGGTAATTTTTGAGTCGCTGAAGCATCTGCTGCGCTGCACCAGCCTAAAAGCCAACAGCAAAATAATTTTTGAAGATTTCATAAAATATCCTTCATTATTTTTCAAATAGAAAATATGGCATTCACAGCAGACTAAACCGCAAGCATACACCGCAAGTATCAAATCAATCCGCCATGAATTGCCATACTTTTTGATTGAACAGCCTATTTTATTCGAATAGGCCGTCTGAAACAAAAGTTTTCGTCAGTCGGACAGTCGATTGGCGAAATTAAAACGAAATCCAACCTGCTTATTTACTGCGTTTGACAATCAGCTTGTCGGTCGTAACTTCGCCATCCAGTGCGGTAGCCAATTCTTTCACGGTTGCCTCTACATCGGTTGAACCATCGCCTATTCCGTAAACAGCCATCAGCTTCAATATTCCTTCGATAAATTTCTTATCGACTTCGACAGCCGCGTTGTATTTCAATTTTTCTATCACGGCCTGCTCCAACTGCTGGTCGTTTTTTCATAGGCAATAGGCGGCAATGAGGCATCCGCATCGGCCTTCGCCATGCTGCCGTCCAAGTAAATCTGGTTGCCTTTACTGTCTACCTTGAGGCCGGATTTCAACAGCAGTTTGACAATTTCTTTCATTTCGGTCTGTGATCGTTCCGGACTCAAGCACTCTTGTCCTTCTCGCTCAAAGAAGGCGTTGGCACGTTCAATAGCCTCTCCGTTCAAATCTTGCAGGCTGAAGTTTTGCTGTATGCGGTCGAACTTGGCCTGATTAACCTCAATATCGCCAATGGTGTTACGGCTGGCAAATGTGAACTTGCCGTCTTTAATCGTTTGCTCACTTTCACTCTTAACATTATTTACCTTCAAATTGAAGTCCGGGCTCTCTACTTTGAATGAACCTAGAGAAAAAAATCGCAGTTCCGTTCTGCGGTTTTACAATCTGACCCATAATGGTATCCGTGCTGTATTTCAAATTGTTCATTTGAACAAGGAATTTCCCTTCCTCGGCAGCTTTGATGTTTTTCCATGGAAACAGAGGGGCGTCAAAATCGAATTTGCTCAAATAATAGCGTTGATCTGCTTTTCCGCCGGAAATATTGGAAGTTACAGTATCCCAGGTAACTTTCATCCCCGCCTCATCGTCTTGATACGAGCTTGCGGGAGCAGTCAGCTTACCGTTGAATTCACCTGCCCAAGAAATATCGGTATCGCCGTTGAACAGGAGAAATTCTTTGCCATTTTCCACAACCAGATAAAGCTTGCTTTTCATGTTGTAACCGCTCAGGCCGCGCGTAATCACGTCCTCTCCGCGCAAGGACAATTTTTTCCTCCGTATTCACACAGATCGGGAGTAAATTCGCCCGTCCACGAAGCTTTGCCCGATGTCACGCCCATATCGAATTCTTTAAGCGTGATTTTCAGACGTTTGTCCGCTTTGGGATTGTTTTTGGAAATAAAAATCCTGCTTCAGTTTTTTTATCGGCATAAACACTGCCGCCGACAGCTCCGCCACCCAAGATGGCGATTCCGACCAATGTTGCAATAACGGTTTTTCATGCTTTTATTCCTTAGTTAAGTATTTCGGCTGTGCCGTTTGATTGTTATACCATCCTGACTGTTCAGCATACAAGGCCGTCTGAAAAATATTTCTTTCAGACGGCCTCAATCAGGCATCGTGATAATCAGCCCTTTTATTTGGCAAAAATATTTATCGGCAATTTTATCGTATTCGCCCGATTCGCGTACTTTTTCAGGGCGTCGTTCAACATCGCGGCTATAGCGGCATCGCCTTTACGCACGGCAAATCCATAGTTTTCCTCAGTAAAAATCGGGAATTTCAACCATAGAAAAGCCTTTGCTGCCGTTATTTTTGATGTAGTTGGCAATTACCGCGCTGTCGCTGATTACCGCATCCAAGCCACCGTTTTCCAGCTCTTTTGGTCACCAAAATAATGTTTTCAAAACGGGCAATTTTAGTGCTGTCCGAACCGAGGGTTTTGCTGGCAGCCAAAATCACCGGTCGTACCGGTTACCACGCCTACTTTATTCACCTGTTTCAAATCTTCAACCGATTTGATGGTTTTTACCCTCGCGGCACCAAAAATCACTTGGGTAATTTTGTAATATGGATCGGAAAAAAATCCATGGTTTGTTTGCGGTCGTCGGTAATGGTTACCGCAGAAGCCAGGATATCGACATCGCCGTTGCCCAATGCGGGAACAGACTGTCCCACGGCTGATGCTTGAATTCCACTTTAAAATTACCCGCCTTAGCCATGGCATTGACCAAATCGACATCAAAGCCTTGGATATTGTTTGCACTGTCCATAAATTCAAACGGCGCAAATTCGGCATTCATGGCAACACGGTAAACCTTCTCGCCGCCTTGCGCACCCGCCGGGGCCGATGCCTGACCCTGGCTTTTGCCCCTGACCGCCGCAGGCAGCCAATAATGCGGAACAAGCCAATGCTGTTGCCAACCATTTTTCATGCTCATGTTTGTTTCCTTTTACTTGATTTTTAAAAAGTGCCTTTCGTTTTATTTTAGCATCGAATTTACTCTTTTTCACGGAAAAACGCATAAGTAACGTCATGAAACAAATCGACATGCGGGCTGTCTTCGTAAACCAATTCATTTACCGCATCTTCAAATGCCAGCTGTACGGATTCCACCACATCTTGCGCAAGCTCTGCCGGCAACCCGCGGAGCATGCCTTTGAATGCCGTAACCAGCACCTTGTTCTGCATTTTCAACGCCTCATTGGCCTCTTCCAAATACTCCAAACGACGTTCGATATCTTCCATCACCGAACACTCCTTATATTCTGTTAAAATGGGCGGCATTATAAGCCGTACTGACGAAGATAACCATGTCGAACAAAACAACCCGAATGGGATTACAACAAATGCGTAGCCAAACGCGACAGCCGCCCGTCTGAGCAGCCTGAAACACACACTGCCACTGCTCCCCGCACCGACACAAACAACAGAAAAAACACCGCCTGCATGCCGAATTCAAACGGCAGGTCATGAAAAATTATCTGAAAAGCTGGCAGGCCCGGCACAATGCCGCACTGGCCGGCGAGCTGACCGAAACCGACACCACCGTTCTGCTGGAAGAAGACTGGCTGAACGCGCAAAACGCCCTGCAAGGCAACATCAAACCGGAAGACATACAGGAAAAAGCAGACCGTCTGGCTGAACCCCCAAACGTCAATCCGCGCAAACGCCTATTGCTGAAGAGCCGGAGGAAAATGCCGACAGCACCGAAGCCGTGCCCGCCCTGGCCGACATCCCCGTCAACGTAAACGTCTTAAATCCGCAGGGCGTACCGGGCAACCGCCCGGTATTCTGCCTGTCGGAACAAGAATTGATTGACCGTCTGATGCAGCGTCTGATGCCCTCACCTGACCGATGCCGTAAACGGAGTCGTCCGCACCGCCATCACCCGCCAGGCCGCCAACCTGAACCAACAGCTTTATCAGGCCGTTACCTCGGAAACACCTGAATTGGTGAAAGACATCCTCGACTACAACCTGAAAAACGTCCTTACCGAACTGAAATACGACGTAAAATACAACAACAAATAACCGCAAGGCCGTCTGAAAAACACCCTGCAAACCGCTTTTTCAGACGGCCTCGTCCGCACCATGTCCGACCGCAACCACCGCATCAACCACGAACCCGTTTTTCCTACTGAATGCCGTACCCTGGCGTGAAAGCAGCCTGAGGCTCGAAGTATTCAGCCGACGTTACTACTGCGTCGCCCTGCTGGCACGCAGCGCGCGCAAAAGGCAGAGCGAACTGCGCGGCATCTTGGTCCCGTTCGTCCCCATCGACGCATCATGGTACGGCAACACCGAACTCAAAACCCTGCACCGCGCCGAATGGCTGGGCGGCTGGCCCCAACCGCAAGGCAGGGCCCTCTTCAGCGGCCTGTACCTGAACGAACTGGTTTGAAACCGACCGCGCGCGAAGACCCACATCCGAAGCTATACGACGCGCTGGCCGAAGCACACCGGGAAATCTGCACCCGAAACAACCACGTTGCCGCCCTGCGCCGATTCGAATGGCGGCTGCTGACCGAACTGGGCTACGCCCCCGACCTGCTGCACGATGCCGACGGAGCAGCCGTAGAAGCGGAAAAACAATACCTGCTGCAAGCCGAACAAGCCCCGCTGTTGCTGGCATCGGCACCGAATAATGCAAACGGTATCACCGCAAACGGCAGCACCCTGATGCAACTGCACGCAGGCCGTTTTCGACAACGGCGAAAGCCTGCAACAGGCATTGCAAATCACCAGGATGCTGCTGGACTTCCGCCTGCCGGAAGGCATCAAATCGCGCCGTATCCTGCAACAAATACAGGCTTTTCAGACGGCCTGAACCACTGAAATCCTTTTTCAGACGGCCTCCCCGAGTGTATATGGAAGGCCGTCTGAAAACCGAAAACATCATGAATGACACGCTTCCCCGGATACGCTTATCGAAGCCGCCCTGCTGACCCAAAACCGAACCGCTGAGCGAAAAAGCCATGCGCGAACTGTGCGTGCCGCCGCTGTCACCGACAAGCTCATAGACGTGCTGGCCACCTTGAAAAACCCGCTGGCAAAACCGCGCCCCTGCAACTGGTGCATACCCGCGAAGGCTGGCGGTTCCAAATCGCGCAAGCCGCATTCGAACGGCTCGGCAGCCTGCAGGAACAGCGTGCGCCGCGATATTCCCGCGCCGTAATGGAAACACTGGCCATCATCGCCTCACCAGCAGCCTCGTAACGCGCGGCGACATCGAAAATATACGCGGCGTAGCCGTTTCGCAAAAACATCATGCAAACCTTGCAAGACCGCGGCTGGATAGAAGTCATCGGCCACCGCGACAGCATAGGCCGCCCCGCCCTGTGGGCAACCACACCCGCCTCTTTGAGCGACCTGCAGCTGGAAACGCTGGAACAACTGCCGCCGCTGACCGAATTGGGCGAACTCGTCCTGCCCGAAGCGTTTTCCCCAAGATGGCGCAACGAAAGAAACCGATATCAATCAAACAGAAAGTGAAGAATAATGCGAACCATATTGGCAACTCTATTGGCCGCCTTGGCAGTCAATGCTCATGCCGACACCATCCCCTGCCGAATGCGAAAAAGCCCTGCAAGGCACATTCGAGCGGGACAAACGCATAGGTGGCAGCTTCGCCGATGAGCTGACCCGCGAATTTAAGCTTCCTATGAAAGTACAAAAACAGCCGGATGGCTGGAAGATAGCCGGACAGCCCTGACTGGAAGGTTCGCCCATACTATCTGGCTGCAGGCGAAGAAGAAAAAAAGACGAAAAATACGGCTTTTTGGCGGACGAAAAACCAACCCTTGCAGTGCCCTAATCGTCCAACCTGGTACATCGGACGAACTGATTTTTGCAGATGGTAGACAGCGGCGGCTGGCCGCAAGAACTGCACCCCATGTTGGCTTATGCACTGATACAGGACGAAAAACTGACCCTGACATAGTGGCCAAAGTCCGCTGCGTTTACGGCCTGCCTTTCAGATTGGTGGGCGTAACCGGCGGCTGGCTGGGTATCGCCGTAAAGAAAACCCGTTGAGCGGCTTAAAAACAGAGTAAATTAAATCATGGTTAGGGCAAAATATCGTTTTTGGACGGAAACGGTGATACAACCGTCAGAATCCCGCAGGAAGCGGCAGAAATCATACTGTCCCTTTCGAACGATTTGGCCGTTTTTCGGCAGTCCTCCGACCGAAGCCTATGTTGAACAAATCGCCGGATTTGTCGGCCAATCGGACTTGTGGTACGCCAAGGCGGTCGCCGCCGTTTTTGATTACGGCCAAAAAGTGTACGGCTCTTGGGTGGATGAGTTTCCCGTCCGAGACATAACATTGCTGGCAATACACATCCTGTTTGATGTGGGCGAACCGCCGCTGTTCGGCCTGGAATTTGGCACAAAATGGGGCAGCGAACACGGTTGCGGCCTGAAAATTTGCGGCGGCAATTTCAAAATCACGGATATAGGAGGGGCGGATGCCGCCTTCGCTAATCTTTACCAACCCCGCCGCGCAAAGCCGCAGAAGAACCCGCCGTCCGGCGGGTTGGAGAACATTATGACCAAAAAAACAATCAGCAAACGACAATGGCGCGACGGCGTGTCCGCCAAACCGAAAAACAGCCGCAGGCCGTCTGAAAACACGGCGGCAAAGGCAAAAGGCCGTCTGAAAAGCCTGCATCAGGCCGTGCCGCCGTGCAGAGGCTGTCTGAAAACAAAACGTCAAACCGTTTTTGAAAACCGCACAGAAGCACCGAAGCAGCATGCCGCCAAAGCCAAAAACTGGTCGTCCGCAACCCGAACCGCAAAATCATGGAACGCGCGCGCGATTTGAAAGAACGCCGCAGCGATTTGTCGCGCATGGAACCCGAACGCCTGCAAAAAGTGCTGGCGGCCTCAGGTGCCGGTTCGCGCCGCGAAATGGAAGATTGGATTAACAACGGCTGGGTAACGGTCAACGGCAAAACCGCGCAACTGGGCGACAAAATCACGCCCGACGACCAAGTGCTGGTCAAAAGGCAACATCATCAAACTCAAATGGGCAGACCGCCTGCCGCGCATCATCCTGTATTACAAACAAGAAGGCGAAATCGTCTCCCGCGACGACCCGCAAGGCCGCGTCAGCATCTTCGACCGCCTGCCGCAGGCCGCCAGCAGCCGCTGGGTCGCCATCGTACCGCTTGGACATCAACACCAGCGGCCTGCTGATTCTGACTACATCGGGCGAACTGGTGCAGCGTTTCGCCCATCCGCGCTTCGAGGTGGAACGCGAATATGCGGTGCGCACGCTGGGCGGCCTGACGACCGAACAAATGCGGATGCTGACCGAAGAAGGCATCATGCTCGAAGACGGCTTTGGCCAGTGGAGCGCATCCGCGAACAAGGCGGCGAAGGCGTAAACAAATGGTACAACGTCGTGATTAAAGAAGGCCGCAACCGCGAAGTACGGCGCATATTCGAATACTTCGATTTGACGGTCAGCCGACCGGTCCGCATCGGCTTCGGCCCCTATCGGCCTGCCCAACCGCCTGAAGCGCGGCCAGTTTTTACGAACTGAATCCTACCGAAGTGGCTAACATTGTGAAATGGGCCGATATGGGTCTGCCCGGAGAGCGGCGGCGCAGATAAGGCCGTCTCGAAACACCCTTACCGTCTGCTTTATTTTCAGACGGCCTTCAATCCATCTCCCACCAAGTAGCGAACATGACCAAAATATCATTAAGCCTCTGCATCCTGTTGCCGTCTGCCGCCGTTTCCGCCTTTCTCCATCCGCCCGCTGACGGCGCCGGCAGGTTACACTTTAAAGGAAACCGTCTGCCGCACGCACACAATGCAGCAAGACGGCTTCCGCTTCGACAAACAACCGCCGCACTCTCTATCTGGTCCGACGCGGCGGCTCGTTCCGGCATCAGTAGTTCTCACCCTACCGCGCCGCCTCCGACACCGCTTACCGCAACGCAAAATGCGCCGAACCCTACGGCTACATCCTGCAAAAATTCAAACGGCAAATGGGGGATGACGGATACCGACGGTCAAACCATGCTGCCGTTCGAATACGAAGACATCGACTCCGTCAACCGCCAATATGCCGCCGCCAAACGAATGGCGGCTACGGCCTGATAGAAATCAGACCGAACGGCACACCCGCCGTATCCGCCCCATTCGTGTGGCAGCAAATCCGCCCGGGGTACGAACATTACCGCCTCACCCACCTCCAGCGTGCGGCAAAACGGCAAATGGGGCATTGCCGATTTGAAAGGGCGCGTCCCTGATTGCCCCGCGCTATCAAGATGTCGGCCCGCTGGCCGAAAACCGCCTGCCGTTCAAACAAAACGGCAAATGGGCTGGCTGACGGCAAAGGCCGCCAAATCCTGCCACCCTCGCTCGGCCATATTTCCGATTTCCGGCACGGCTTGGCGATTTTGTCCAACCGTTCCGACGGACAACACGATAAAAACACCCGCTACGGCTATATCGACCGCCAAGGCAAAATCGTCCAGCCCGCGCGCTTCACCGCCGCCTCGCCGCTGGCGGAAGAGATAGACAAACGCATATACTGTACCGTGCAACAGACGCGCAGGGGCAACACTGGAAAATAAGCCCTTCCGGACAGGCTGAAAAAGACTGATTAACCAACTCGCTCTCAACCTACCGTCTGAAGACAAAAATCCTACTTTTCAGACGACCTTTCCCTTTAAAAAGCAAAGCAATATGGACTGTTGGCAAATACTGGGCATAGAACCCACCGACGACGAACGCGCCATCAAACGCGCCTACGCCAAACAACTGAAAACCACCCGCCCCGACGACGACGCGGCAGCCTACCAACAACTGCGCGAAGCCTTCGACTACGCCCTCGCCGTCGCACCTCATATCTGTATCGATGCAGACGGGGATGAAGACGAAGATGCCGACGGCGATATATGGCCGCCTGAAAAACGACGGACAACCCTGAAACAGGGCAAACCGGCTTTTCAGACGGCACATCCGCTATTCCCCCTGCTTTGGGAAAAACGGCAACGGCGAAGAAAAACCGTCGAGAGGCCGTCTGAAAGCCCGTTTGACGACACATCCGCCGCTTCCGATACAAATAAAGCCTTTTCAGACTACCGCAACATACACAGCCCCGAATACCTATCATCCAAACTGGAGCAATGGTTCAACGAAGCGGGCAGCGAAGGGCTGCTACACAGGCTTGGTGAATTCCGCGCCTCACTGTCCGAAATGTCCTTAGCCGAGAGCGGGCAAATGTCGCGCTACTGCCTCGACTTCCTGCACAAACACGACATTACCCACCCCTCTTGTGGTCGGAATGGTCGGACACTTTCGGCTGGCCCCAAGAAAGCGCAGCGATACGGACGAAGGTTTTTCAGACGGCCTCTATGCCGCAATATTGCCCGAAGAGCTGAAACCCGGCTGGAAGAATGGTTTGAACAGGGCGGCTGCGACAGCCTGCTGGAACACCGCGAACAAATTTTTACCATGCTCGACCAAATGCCTTTGGGCGGCAGCGAAGAAGCATCGTATATGTGCGCCGCCTTCCTGCGCCGGCACGACATTTACGACCCGCTGCTGTGGCTAGAATGGTCGGATTATTTCGGCTGGCACGAAGACAAGCACTACCGGATTCTCACACCCGTCGAAATGATGCGGCTGCAGAACTTTCGCGAAAACGCAGTCCTCTCCCTGCCTGCTTGCCCGCTCCGACGGCGAAACCCGTTTTGATGCCGAACCCGACCCCATCCCCTACACCCGCGCCTTCGACCGCTTCCTCGGCAGACGGCCCGGATTTTTTTCAGGCAACAGCTTGCCGGCTTGGCCGCCGTTTTATCCTGGCCGAACTTATCGTCCGAAACCACTCAAGAGCAGCGAGAAGCCCTCGCCTTGTCCCATTTTTCACTCTACGACCTCCTGCAAGGAGGGAAAACCGGCTACGGGGCTTGGATAGTCATCCTCGGACTGCTGCTGTTTACCCTGTCGTTCGCCGCTCCGAATCAAACATTTTTCGGCCTGCTGATTGCCGCCCTCCCTCGTTTCCTTTGCCGCCAGCCTGACCTCCGCGCTCCACAATCAATCGCTGTATATAAGCGTACATTTCCCACAAACGGAAAAATGGCAGCGGCTTTGGTTGATTTTCAAATACCGCCCGGCTATGGCGGTTGTCATCCTGTTTGTCCTGCCCTGCTGCCGCCGCAGCCCCTACAATTTTCCCCTTGCACGACAATCCGGACTTTGCCGTTATCGTCTTCCCCTCATTATTTTATTTTTCATGGACTTACTATATTATCCGCCCTCAATGCACACAAATACGGCTGGCTTTTTAATCAGCTTTATCCGTAACCGGCCTGCTCGCCATGTCTTGGTCGTTGAATGATCAGAAACTGCTGCCCGAAAACGGCATCTCGGCTACCTATTGCGCCATCCTGCTGTGGTTCAACGCCGCCCTCTACCTGCTTGAGCACAAACCAAACTGGCTCGCCGCCGTCGAACGCCCGATCAACCTCCTATTGAACGGGCAGGCCTCCCGCCTGCAACAGCCGTTCTGCGCCCCTGTATGCCGCCGCCGTCTGGCCGCTGCTGTTGCCCGCCCACGTTGCCCGCACAGTGCAAAAACGGCCATTTGGGCACGGTGCTGAAATTGCCGCTATCGGCCTGTTTTTTGATGCTGCTCATTCCCGACAGTCTCTATCCTTACGGCTTCCTGCTGTTCTATCCTGCCATGATGCTGGCAGCCTCGGCTGCGCCGCTACTCCATGCGCGGGCTGCTGAAACTGATGCGGCGTTACCCTGCCGCCGACGGCCAAACTTAGTCCGCCGTATCTGCCCGGACATTTGTCTGCCGCCCAAGCAGGCCAACCTTCAGCAGACATCGGCAGAAATCAAAAGGCCGTCTGAAAGCCCGACTTCAAGGAAGTCCGAAGCTTTTCAGACGGCCTTTGATGCCCCTATCGAAAACCTACGCCGAGTTTTCCGCATCGCGGCAGATTTCGATGGCTTCCGAAGGCTGGAAACGCCGAAGATTTTTTAGATTCGGAAACTCTTTTTCGTTGCGCGGCATATTGGCTTTGGGGGACGATGGCGCGTTTTGAAGCCGAGTTTTTCCGCTTCTTTTGAGCCGCTCTTGTCCGCGTGCGACGGGGCGAACTTCGCCGCTTAAACCGATTTTCGCCGAAGGCGACCATTTTTCGGGCAGCGGGCGGTTGCGGAAGCTGGAGAGCATGGCGAGGATGACGGCGAGGTCGGCGGCGGGTTCGCCGATTTTGACGCCGCCGACGGCGTTGAGGAACACGTCTTGGTCGAAACAGGCGATGCCGCCGTGGCGGTTGAGGACGGCGAGCAGCATGGCAAGGCGGTTTTGTTCGAGGCCGACGGTGAGGCGTTTGGGGGTGAAGCCGTGTGCGTCATCGACCAATGCCTGAATTTCGACCAGAAGCGGGCGGCTGCCTTCCTGCGTGACCAAAACGCACGAGCCCGGGGTGTCGTCGCGGTAGCTGGCAAGGAAAATGGCGGACGGGTTGGACACACCTTTCAAAACCGTTTTTCGGTCGTGGCAAAATACGCCCAGTTCGTTTGCCGCGCCGAAGCGGTTTTTGATGGCGCGTATCATGCGGTAGTTGGAATGTTGGTCGCCCTCGAAATACAGCACGGTATCGACCATGTGTTCCAGCACGCGCGGGCCGGCAATCGCACCGTCTTTGGTAACGTGTCCGACCAGTATCATGGCGATGCCCATCTGTTTCGCCATACGCGTCAGTTAGGGCAGCATTCGCGCACCTGCGACACGGAGCCGGGGGCGGAAGTGATTTGGTCGGAATACATCGTTTGGATGGAGTCGATGACGACGACTTCGGGCTGATGCTGTTTCAACGCCGCTTGAATCGCTTCCATGCGGATTTCGGCAGCAGGTTCACACCTTCGGTGGGCAGTTCCAAACGCTGCGCGCGTAGGGCGACCTGTTGGGCGGATTCTTCGCCGGAAACGTACAGCACTTTACGGCTTTTGCGCCATTTTTGGCGATGGTTTGCAACAGCAACGTAGATTTGCTGATGCCAGGGTCGCCGCCAAGCAGGATAACCGCACCATCGACCAAACCGCCGCCCAATACGCGGTCGAGTTCGCCCATGCCGGTCGGATTGCGCGGCACTTCGGTGGCGGTAACGGCGGAGAGGGATTGACGGTCGAGGTATCTGCCGCCCAAGATTGGAAGCGGGCGTTTTTCGGTTCGGGCGCGGCTAGGCTTTTCCTGAAGTGTGTTCCACTCGCCGCAATGCGGGCATTTGCCTTGCCATTTTTGGGGAAGTGCCGCCGCATTCGGTGCATTGGTAGATGGTTTTGGGGGCTTTTTGCCATGTGTCGGTTTCCGCTGTCGTGATGATGTTAGAGGCCGTCTGAAAAACCGGTTCGGCATTTTTCAGACGGCCTGTTTGCGCTTATTGTTTTTTGTGCCGTATTTTTCCAGCATGTTGAGGAATTTTTTCTGCATCTTGCCTGAAATAACTCATCCGTTCGCCGCTTGCCTCGTCGGTCAGTTCCAGCATACTCGGTTTGTTATCCACAAAAAGCATTCTGACTTTAACGGTATTTGACTTCCCTGATTTCTTGCTTGTTCCGCTGTTCTTTGCCATTTTCCACAACCCGATAATCGGTAATGGTCTGCCGGAATGCTTGTTGCTTTTTCGTCAAAAGTCCAAGTGAATGTCTGTTTGATGATGACGGACTTGCCTTCGGCCTTCAGAATCATTGTGTCCATACCCGTGCCGTCGGGATACATGGCCGTCATGTTGATCAGCGAACCTTCTTCATTTTTTGCCGCATTGCCCCCAAAGTCCGTACAAATCATTTTGTCCGACTTTGTCGGCAATGCGCATCCTGTCGGCTCTGCTCTGCGGCGGGCTTCTGCTTGGGTGCGGCGAAACGGGCGGGCTGAGGAATATCAGGCTTGATAAAACCATTAAGGCGGGCAAAATGCTTTTAAAAATCTTCATGCTATTTTCTTTTCGGTTAAATTAAGTCAAAACGGCAAAGCCGTATGAGGGTGCTTATTTCAATGTGAGGCCGTCTGAAAAACGGTTAAGCGTTTTCAGACGGCCTTTTTACGCTAATAGCCTACAAATAAACCGTTTCGCCGTTTCTGCCTTTGCTTTCGCTGCCCAGCCAATAAATAAAGGCGGGCATGATGTCTTACCGGTTCGCGCCGTTCGCTTTTTCGATTCGCCGGGTGGGTTTTTCCCGCTGCGGCGAGTTTACCGCGCCGGGAATCAAAATGTTGGCACGCAGGTTGTCGAAGCGTTCCCATTCGTCGGCAATGCTGAGGGCGAGGTAGTTCACTGCCGCTTTCGATGCGCCGAACCCGCCCCAGTAGGCCTGCGCTTTTTCGCTGTGGCTTTCGCTGACGAAGAGGACGGATGCGTCGTCGGACCGTTTCAGCAGCGGGTGAAGGCGCGGGTCAGCCCCATCGGGCCGACGGTGTTGATGCGGTATTGTTTCACCCAGTCGCCGACGGTTTGGAATTCGAGCGGGGACAAGGCGGTGAAGCAGCTCGCGCAGTGTACGATGCCGTCCAGCCGCCCGCCCGTGGCTTCGCCTATGGTGGCGGCCAGTTGGGCGAATTCGTTTTCTTCTGCCGTGAGGAGGTCGAAGCAGACGGCAAAAGGTTCGGGCGAACCGGCGGCAACGATTTCGTCGTACACTTTTTTTCCATGCGTTTCTGGCGGCGCGCCACCAGGATGACGGTCGCGCCTTCGGTCGCGCAGTGTTTCGCCACTTCCGCGCCTATGCCTTTGCGAGGCTCCGGTTACCAAGATGGTTCTGCCGCTTAATTTTTCCTGCCATGGCTGTTACTCCCTGTTTTATTGAAGGTTGATAGCTAGTCGAGGCCGTCTGAAAAAGGTTTTTCAGACGGCCTCTTTGGTCTGTTGCCTTTGCTACCGCCCTGCTTTCAATTCCTGCCACAGTTTGGTTTGCAGTTTGACGGTTTCCCGCGATTTGGGCAGGACGACGAAGTTGTTGGCCCGGACTTCGTCGTCGGGGAAGACCGACGGGTCGGCGGCATATTTCGGCTGCATCAGTTCGCGCGCCGGTTTGCTCGCCGGTGCGTAGGTGACGAAGTTGCCGTTTTTCGCCGCCACGTCGGCCTGAAGGGTGTAGTTGATGTATTTGATGCGGCGTTGAGGACGTTGGCCGAATCACGCGGAATCATGAAGGAATCCACCCAAAGTCCGACGCCGGTTTTCGGGGTGAGCACGCGCAGTTTCACGCCGTTGCCCGCTTCTTCGGCACGGGTTTTGGCAATGTTCAAATCGCCGCCGTAGCCGATGGCGACGCACAGGTTGCCCGATGCCATGTCGTCGATGTAACCCGAAGAGGTAAAGCGTTTGATATCGCCGCGCACTTTCCTCATCAAATCGGTGGCGGCTTCAATGTCACCGCTTCTTCGCTGTTGGGGTTTTTACCCAGATATTTCAAGGCCAGCGGATATTGCTCGGTCGGGCTGTCGAAGAAGCTGATGCCGCAGTGTTTCAGTTTGGCGGTGTATTCGGGGTTGAAAACCAAATCCCATTCGTTTTCCGGCCATTTATCGCCCAAAGCGGCTTTTCACTTTGGCTTCGTTAATCGCCAGGGTGTTGATACCCCAGAAATACGGTACGGCGTATTTGTTGCCGGGATCGACCTGTTCCATCTGTTTGAGCAGTTCGGGATCGATGTTGCTGTAATTCGGTATTTTGCTTTTATCGATTTCCCGATAGGCACCGGCCTTGATTTGGCAGTACTGATGTTGGAGATGGAGGGGCAACCAGGTCGTAGCCGGAATTGCCGGTCAGCAGTTTGGCTTCCAATGCTTCATTGCTGTCGTAGAAATCGTAGCGTATCTTAACGCCTTCTACCGCTTCGAATGCGGAAACAGTGTCAGGATCGACGTAATCCGACCAGTTGAAAATATTGAGTTTTTTTGTAGCGGCAGGCTGTTTGTCTGCGGCAGTATCCGCGCCGTCGGATGTTTGGTTGAACCGCCGCAGGCTGCAAGCAGCAGGGCGCTCAGCACGAATGCCGGTAGTGTTTTTTCATGGTGTGTCTCTGGAGTGTGCGCAACCGCATCTTCCGGCCCAATTGCAGCCGGCTGAGGTTCCGCTGGGAAAAATGATTCCGCCTGCCGTATTTTTCAACGGTTTCGGCGCACCCGCCGCGATCCTGAATGTCCTTCTCTCTTAACGGTGTTGCCGCGCATTAAACGGCAAAAGCCCGTACGATGCAAGCGGCTTTTCGGGGTTTTGCCGACATTTTTTAACGGCCTATTACGTTATCGATACGCCGCCGCTTGCTTTTTCAGACGGCCTGTAATATGGGAAAATCGCCCGATTTGAAATTTGTACGAGGGCGGAATCATGTTGGACAGGGAAGGCTATCGCCCCTAATGTCGGTATCATCCTCATCAACGGTCAAAACCGTGTCTTCTGGGGCAAGCGGGTGCGCGAGCATTCGTGGCAGTTCCCGCAGGGCGGCATCAAGCCGGGCGAAAGCCCGGAAACGGCCATGTACCGCGAATTGATGGAAGAAGTCGGCTGCTGCCGCACCATGAAAAATCATCGGGCGCACGCGCGACTGGCTGCGTTATGACGTGCCGAACAACTGGGTACGGCGCGAATGGCGCGGCTCTTACCGCGGGCAGAAACAGATTTGGTATTTGTTGAAACTGGTCGGACGCGAAAGCGATAGCACCTGCGCGCCACCAGCCACCCCGAATTCGACGGTTGGCGTTGGCACGATTACTGGGCACCGATAGACGAGGTTATCGAATTCAAACGCGGCGTTTACGAGGGCGCATTGTCCGAACTGGCGCGTTTCTTAAAGAATTTGGAACCGCGCGAAGTGTTTGAACGCAAAAAAATTGGAGAACGCACGATAATCGGTTTTCCAATAGTTAGGCCGTCTGAAAACACTGCGGGAGAAAAATCCCCTGCCGTATTTTTCAGACGGCCTTCCCTTTGCCCGCCACTTCCCTCACTAACAGCCGGGCGATAAAACAGAAAACCCCGCATACCGTTCCGATATGCAGGGGTTTTTCACGCCAATCCGCTTATTTCTTTTTACTTTGGCCAGATACAGCCAAGTTTCAATTACGGTATCGGGGTTCAACGAAACGGTATCGATGCCCTCTTCCACCAGCCATTTGGCAAAATCGGATGGTCTGACGGGCCTTGCCCGCAGATGCCGACATATTTGTTGTGCTTGCGGCAGGCGGAAATGGCCAGATGCAGCATAATCTTTAACCGCAGGATTGCGCTCGTCGAAAGAGGAAGCATCGAACCGCCGCTGTCGCGGTCCACACCCAAAGTCAGCTGGGTCATATCGTTTGAGCCGATAGAGAAGCCGTCGAAATACTGCAGGAATTGCTCGGCCAAAAGCGCGTTGCTCGGCACTTTCGCACATCATAATCAGGCGCAGGCCGTTTTTTACCGCGCTCCAAGCCGTTGGCTTTCAATGCCTTAACCACGGCTTCCGCTTCAGACAAGGTGCGGACGAACGGAACTGCATGATTTCGACGTTGGTCAGCCCCATGCTCGTCGCGGACGCGTTTCAAGGCACGGCATTCCAAGGCGAAACATTCGGCAAAGTCTTCGAAACATAACGCGCCGCACCGCGGAAGCCCAACATTGGGTTTTCTTCGTGCGGTTCGTAACGGCTGCCGCCAATCAAGCTCCATGTACTCGTTGGATTTGAAATCGGACATCCGCACGATGACCTTGCGCGGAAATACGGAAGCAGCCAGCGTGGACACGCCCTCGGCAATTTTATCCACATAGAAATCGACCGGAGAGGCATAGCTGGCGATACGGTCTTCGATTTCCTCGCGGATGTCTTCGTCTTGACGTTCGAATTCGAGCAATGCTTTCGGATGGATGCCGATTTGGCGGTTGATGATAAATTCCATGCGCGCCAAGCCGATACCTTCGCTGGGCAGGCCGGAGAACGAGAAGGCCAACTCGGGATTGCCCACGTTCATCATGATTTTCACCGGCGATGCGGGCATGTTGTTCAAAGCAATGTCGCTGACTTCCACATTCAGCAAACCGTCGTAAATAAAACCGGTATCGCCTTCGGCACAAGAAACCGTTACTCCCCGGCCTTCCTGCAGGACGGAAGAGGCGTTGCCGCAGCCGACGACTACCGGAATACCCAATCTCGCGCGCGATAATCGCCGCGTGGCAGGTACGTCCGCCACGGTTGGTAACGATGGCTGCCGCATCGTTTCATCACCGGCCCCAATCGGGGTCGGTCATATCGGTAACCAATACGTCGCCTTCTTTCACGCTGTCCATCTCGGAAGCATCTTTCACCAGACGCACTTTGCCTTGGCCGACCTTCTGACCGATGGCCCTGGCCTTCGGCCAATACTTTTTCTCGCCGGAAATCGTGTAACGGCGCAGGCTGCTACCGCTTTCCTCTTGGGATTTAACGGTTTCGGGACGTGCCTGCAAGATATAGATTTTACCGTCCACGCCGTCGCGGCCCCATTCGATGTCCATCGGGCGGCCGTAGTGTTCTTCGATAATCAGCGCATATTGTGCCAACTCGGTAATTTCTTCGTTACTGATGGAAAACTGTTTGCGCTGCTCGGCCGGAACATCCACCACCTGCACGGACTTGCCTGCCTGAGCCTGTTCGGTAAACACCATTTTAATCAGTTTCGAACCCATGGTTTTACGCAGCACGGCGGGATTACCGGCACGCAAAAGTCGGTTTGTGGACATAGAATTCGTCGGGGTTTACCGCGCCTTGAACCACCATTTCGCCCAAACCGTAGGGACGAGGTCACAAAAACGACTTGATCGAAGCCGCTTTCGGTATCCAGCGTAAACATTACGCCCGAAGCGCCGCTGTCGGAGCGCACCATGCGCTGCACGCCTGCCGACAAGGCCACGATATCGTGCGCGAAACCTTTGTGGACGCGGTAGGAAATGGCGCGGTCATTGTAAAGCGAAGCGAAAACGTGCTTCATGGCTTCTTTGACGTTGTCCAGCCCGTTGATATTCAGGAAGGTTTCCTGCTGTCCGGCAAAAGAGGCATCCGGCAGGTCTTCGGCGGTGGCGGATGAGCGCACGGCAACGGAAATCGCGTCGGTGCCCGCATCTACCGTCATTTTTGTTCCAGGCTTCTTCAACCGCGCGGTCCAGCTCTTCCGGAAACGGAGTTTCCAAAATCCACTGGCGGATTTCTTTGCCGACGCGCGCCACTCGTTCACGTCGTCCACATCCAGCGCGGCCAGTGCGGCGGAAATACGTTCGCTCAGGCCGTTATGCGCCAAGAATGCGCGGTAGCTTCCGCCGTTGTGGCGAAACCACCCGGCACGCGCACGCCTTTTTCTGTCAGTTGGCTAATCATCTCGCCGAGGGAAGCGTTTTTTCCGCCAACGCGCTCCACATCGGTCATACGCAGATTTTTCAAACCAGATAACATAATTTTCAGCCATTTGTGTCGTCCAAAATAAAGGTTGGGAAAAAGGTAAAGGATTCAGCGCGGCATTGTAACTAGCCTGTGTCTTCGTGTCATGTTTTTTCAGACAGCCCGTGTGTTTTCGGCCATCTGAAAAATTGCGCTCCTCCTCATTGTAGTCGAGTGAAACAAAATCCGCCCGACAAATGTAAAAACCGATGTAAACACCACCAAATCTTATAGTTAAATGATATTGCAAACCCCTAATCAAGCAAAATTTTATGCACAACAAAGAAATTTTATGCCGACAAAATTAAAAAAAGAAATTTAATAGCTAAATTATATTTGACCAAAAATTTCATGTAGCACCATGTAGCATCCATCCCGCACTTCAATTTCAGACGGCATCTTGTTATCATCCGCGCCTGTTTTCCAAACCAGACAGCGAAAGAGAGCCGCATCATTATGTCGCGCAGACACGCCTTTTTATTTCCGACCGCACCGGTCTGACTTCCGAGAGCATGGGCGAAGCCTTGCTCGACCAATTTCAGGAAGTGAAATTCAAACGCTCCACCTACCCCTTCGTCGATACGCCGGACAAAGCCCGCGCGATGGTAAAAATCATTGAAACCGCTGCCAATCAGACCGCCATGCGGCCTTTGGTTTTTCCAGCATCATCAACGAAGAAATCCGCGACATCATCCGCAACAGCCCGGCCTGCACCTGAGTTTTTTTCGATGCCTTCTCGGCATATTGAAAAAGAACTGGGCACCAAGGCCCGCCACGAAGTCGGACGCAATCACGGCATCTCCGACACCGCCCGCTACGATGCCCGCATGGAAGCGGTAAACTTCACCCTCAACCATGACGACGGCGTCAGCGATAAAGACCTGAAAGATGCCGACGTAATCCTGATGGGCGATCGCGCAGCGGCAAAACCCCGACCTGCCTGTATCTCGCCCCTGCAATACGGCATCCGCGCTGCCAACTACCCGCTCACGCCTGACGACCTCGACAAACCTGACCTGCCGCCGATGGTGAAACAGTACCGCAATAAAAATCTACGGCCTCACCATCAAGCTCGAACGACTGGCCGACATCCGTGAAGAACGCCGCCCGAATTCGAACTACGCCAGCATCTCCACCTGCAAACAGGAAGTGGCCGACGCGCAGGCCATGTTCCGCCGCTTCGACATCCCGTTCACCAATACCACGCACAAATCGGTGGAAGAACTCGCCGCCAGTATCATGCAGGCCTGCGGGCTGAAACGGCGTTTCTAACGCGCATTACGGCTCAGGCCGTCTGAAACACCGTTGTCCCGGTTTTCAGACGGCCTGAACCTTTATCCGCCGCAGCTTATTTATGCCGGAGAACCAGCCTGAACATACCTTCCCGCTCCTCCGAAGCCAGCAGCACATGGCCGGTTTGGCGGCAGAACGCGGCAAAATCATCCGGCGCGCCCGCATCCGTGGCATCGACCGTCAAAACATCGCCGCAGGCCAGAGCGGCCAAAGCCTTTTTCGCCCTCAAATCGGCAGCGGGCATTTCAGCCCGGTTACATCGAGATAATGTTCGCTCATTTTCATCGCCCTCAAATCAAAAGCGGCGGATTATACCCTTTCGTCGGCATACCGCCCCACGGTGCGGCAAAACTTGTCTGCCGACCCGCCGTTGGTGCTAGAATCCGCCGCACAACCTCCCCACACAAGGAAATGACATGCCGAGAAAATACGCCGCCCTATCTCGCCCTCCTGCTTGCCGCCCCTCTCGTCCAAGCGGGAAAGGTTCAGCCTGAAAGACAACGAAAACAGCTCCCGCTATGTGGAAACCGAGGCCGACATCAAACGCCGCACCTTCACCGAAGCGGAAGAAGCCCTGCCCCTTCCCTGCCGAAGGCACAAAAATGGTTCGAACTCTACGTTTCCCACCTTCGACAAACACCTCCTGATTTCCCCCGACAGCATCCATGCGCACGAAGACGGCACCGTACGCTACGTCCTCAACCTCCGTTCGGGAAAAAGGCATTGACAACATCAGCAGCGAGGCACTGTATTGCGCGCCCGGCTCGTTCTCCAGCCAACAAGGCAAAAACACTCTTATAAAAATTTGTGCCTACGGCGACCCCGTAAACAAACGCTGGATCAAGGCACGCAATCCGCAATGGCAGGAATTGTGCGGCGCAGCCACCAGCAATGCCGCCGTACGCGCCGTACTCCACGATGTCTGCTGCGTGGACGGCATACCGTCCGGAGACGGCGCACTGCTGGAGCGGCTGAACATACGCGGCGGCAAATATGAAGCCGGACCCGCCGAAGCGACCGTGAAACCAAAAATAAAAACCGTCCGGTTTTTAAGCAAACAAAACCGATGAAACATCGAGGCCGTCTGAAAACTGTTTTTCAGACGGCCTCGAGCACGTATAGCGGATTAAAATAAAATGAGACAAGGCGGCAACGCCCGCCGTGTACGGGTAGTACATAAGGGCGTTGGCAACGCCGTATCATTGCAATTTTAATCCACTATATAGCGGATAACGGCCCCGTCTTTCAGGACAATCCGTTTCACCGCCGCCATGCCCTATGCCAACCACCCTTCGGCACGTTGCAGACCGGAATCGGTTGATTTTTGTGCTGCGCGGCACGGTTCAGACGGCGGTAAATCGCCAGCACTTCGCGCTGCCGCCCTTCAAAAATCTTCGGCCGTTTGTCGGCTGGGATGTCCATCGCCCATTCCACCCGGGATAACTCGCGCCCATCTGCTGTTCATCGGTACGCTCGGTGTCCCACAAGCTGTCGGTGGGGACGGCTTTCCGTATCGCCCTCGATAATGTCCAGACTTTTCGGCCAAACGGTAAACCTGAGTTTTTGGTGAGGTCGGCAATCGGGCTGATGTCCACGCCGCCGTCGCCGTATTTGGTGAAGAAACCCACGCCGAAATCTTCGATTTTGTTGCCCGTCCCCTGCAACCAGAAGGCCGTTGATTTGGCCGTAGTAATACAGGGTCAGCATACGCAGGCGGGCGCGGCTGTTGGCCAACGCGAGCTGCTTGGCCGGATATTCGGCCTCGCTGACCTCCCACCGTGTCGGCAAAGCAGTTGAAGGCGGGGTGAGGTCGACGCGCAGGCTGCGGACGTTGGCAAAACGGCTTTGCAAATCGGCAATGTGTTGCTGCGCACGGTCGATTTGTTCGGCCTGCTGGCGGATGGGCATTTCCAACAGCAGCACGTCGAGGCCTGTTCGGGCGGCCAATGCGGAAACGACGGCGGAATCGATGCCGCCGGAAATGCCGACGATAAAGCCTTTAACGCGCGCCTGGCCGGCATAGTCGTGCAGCCAGCGGACGATGTGTTCGATAACGGCTTGTGTTTGCATGATTTTCTTTCGATGTTTGTTTCAGACGGCCTTTTTCGATGCAGAGGCCGTCTGAAAGCAGACGGATGGGATTTAGGAATATTTGTCGGACAGCCATTTTTCAGGTTTTCGCGCAGAAAGGCAAGCTGTTTGCGGTAGCGGCGGCAGAGCGGGCAGAGGCCAGGTGGAAGTTGAGCAGGACGCGTTCGCGCAGGGTCAGCTTCCCGTCTTGCGCTTCGACAGCAGTTTGCAGGCTTCGCGGCATTTCAACATATTTTTCCTCCTTACGCGCCGATCTCGAACCAGCGTAGTTGCAGACAGCGGCGCAGGCTGTTGCGGGCCCGGTGCAGGATGACGTAGCAGTTGTCCCGCCCGATGCCGAAGTACCGCAGATTTCCTCTACTTCCATGCCCATGATTTCGCGCAGGTAGAAGATGCGGGCGGTGTCTTCCGGCAGGCTGCGCGAGGCAGTTTTCCAGCGTGCGGAAAAATCCTGCTGTTCGGCATAGTCTTTCGGCGTTCGCCAGGCGGCGGGGCGGCGGTTTTGAGCTCAGTGGCCGCCGGCATCGAAGCAGGTGGGCCAGGCTTGGTCGGCGGCTTCGTTTTCTGCGCAGACTGTCGAGGCTGATTACCGTGCGCCTGCCGCTGCGGAAATGGTCGGCGATTTTTGTTTTTTGAGAATGGCCGTTACCCAGGTTTTCAAATCGGCTTCTTCGCGGAATTGGCCGAGCTTGCCCCAGGCGGCGGCAAGGGTTTCCTGCACGATGTCTTCCGCCTGCGCCCGGTCGCGCAGTTGGATGAGTGCGAACCGCAGGAGGCCGGGGCGCAGGGCGGCAAGCAGGTACTGTAGGTGTCTTGTCCGGGCGTGGTCATAAATCCCGATTCCGCCCGGCAGGCGCGGGCAGCAGCACGCCTGCTTCCACCCAGCTTCGGACGGCCTCTTCCAGCCAGTCTAAAGCGTCGAGGCCGTCTGAAAGCGCGGAAAGTTGCGCCGAGATGCCCGACAGCGTGTCCGCGCCCGCTTCTTGAAAGTGGTTCAGCAGCAACAGGTCGGCTCCGTCAAGGGCGGTGTAATATACTTTGCCTGCGTTGTCGCGCCAAGTAAGCACGTCGGCGGCCGCATCGTCTATCTGTTCGAGGCCGGAAGAAACGAAGTCGCAGGGATAGTGTTTCAGCCGCGCGCCTTCGGCCCAGCGCAATTCAGTGTTTTCGTCCCATTGCGGGCGGCTTCGGGCTGGATGACGGTTCTCGGCGTGCAGGAGGTCGGTTTCGAAAGCCATCATGTGCAGGATGTTTTCAGACGGCCTTTCGTTTTCCGGCCTGCTGCGGACGTAGTCAAGAAACTGTTTGGGGATGTCGTTGAAAAACGGCGACTGCGGGCGGGCTTCGAGCAGGAAACGCCGTTGCAGGTCCTGCCACAGGCCGGCTTTCGGCGAAACTGGCGGAAGCACTGAAGCATAAGTCGATGAAACTGTTTAGGTTGTTCAGCAGCAGGCGGCGGTAGACGCCGAGCCGTCCTGATGTCCACGCCTTCGGGGCTTGCGCCGCGCCGCGCGCATAGTCGGCCAAGGTTGTCTGAAAAGGCACGCGCTGCGTACCGCTTCCGCTGTCAGGCTGCATGGTTTTCATGACGCCCCTGTTCCGTTTGTTGTTGATTCGTGCATGCGCGCTACTTCCGCTTCGAGTTCGGCAAACGGCGGCAGGTTGTTGTCGCGTTCGAGCAGGGTCGGCACGCTGTGCGGCAGGCGGCGGCAGGTGTAGGCGAAGAGTTCCCATACACGTCGCCGCAAACGGCCTGCCCGTGGGTGTCGATCAGCAGGTCGTCGCCTTCCCGGTCGTGTCCGGCCAGTGCATATAGGGTAACGCGCCCCGCGTCCACTTGGTCGATGAAGTCGTGCGCGGCCAACAAGTTGTGGTTGAAGGCATTGACGCAGATGTTGTTCACGTCGAGGTGGATGTCGCAGTCGGCTTCCCGTGCGACGGCGTGCTGAGGAATTCCACTTCGCTCATTTCAGCCAGCGGGCTGTGGGCGTAATAGGAGGTGTTTTCCACCGCAATCCGCATTTCCACTATTTCGCATCGCGGCGGATACGCGCGGCGGTGTGGCGCACGGATTCCCAGGTAAACGGCAGCGGCAAAAGGTCGCATACAAAACCGTTGTCGCCGCAATAGCTCAGATGCTCGGAAAAAGCCGATGCGGTAGCGGGCGATAAAATCTTTAATTTGTTTCAGGAAATCCACCCGCAGCGGGTCTTGTCCGCCCAAGGAAAGCGACAAGCCGTGGCAGGCGACGGGAAAGCGTTCCGCCACTTGGTCGAATCCTGCCTGCGCGCCGCGCCGCCCATAGCGCATCCAGTTTCTCGGGTGCGACTTCGATAAAGCGGATGGGGCTGCCTGCGGGTCGAGGTGCAGGAAACTTCCGCCATCGCGCGCTTGTAGCCCAAGCCCGCGCCTTGAAGTGCGTGGCTGCCATATCGTCCCTTTCGAAATCGGATGTTCTTTGAAAGGAAGGCTGTTCGAAAGCGCGTTTTAACGTTGTCAAAACGGATTGTGCCCTTTCAGACGGCCCCTGGTTTATTTATGCCGTACCGGATTAGTGGCTGCCGCATTTGCCTCGCCGCATGCGCCTCTACCGCTTTAGCGGCTTTTGGCGGCTGCGCATTTGCCTTCTACCGGCTTTGCTTTTGGCGGCACCGCATTTGGCTTCGGCGGCTTTGCCTTTGTAGCGGGTCTGGCTGCGCCGCATTTGCCTTCGCCGCATGCGTCTTCAGCGGCTTTTTTGCTCGCCGCTTTGGCCGGAAACGGTTTGTGCGGGTTTTGCGTTTTGTCGGCAGCGGCGGCAGCCTGCGTGCCCATCAAAGCCAACGCACCGGCCAGGGCGGCCAAAGAAGAAGTGGTTTTCATATGTTTACTCCTGAGTGTTAAAAACGAATGAATATGCCGGAAACAGTCCGGCAGGCTGTAAAAGGCCGTCTGAAAGCAAAATTTCCGTCTTTCAGACGGCCTGAAAGCTATTTTTGCGGAAAAGCAGGTAATCCAGCGAATATTTTTCCCGCGCCCCTGCAACAGCAGGGCAAAAGCAGCAGCAGGTAAATAAAGGCCATTTTTATAGCCGTTGTCGCACACATTGTAGTTGCCGCCGCGCGCACCGCAGGTACCAAGCCACGGCGGTCAGCACCATCAAAGCCAGCGCACCCAGGCGCGTCAGCAGGCCCAACACCAGCAAAAACGGCACGACCAATTCCGCCCCCATCGCCAGATTCCAGCTAAAACCCGCCGGCAGCAGGTCAAAGGGAAACGGAAACGCGTCCCGTATATCGGCAGTAACCAGTTTTCGCCGCGCCATTTGGCCAAGCTCTGCTCGCCGAGATTCGTAGGCGGCAAACAGCCGCAACGCCAACTATTGAAATACCTTTGCCGCAATCTTCCGTCGAGCGGCAAAGACCGAACGTTTTATCCATAAGAAACTCTCCCGATGTCTTGATGCACGCTTAGACGGCGGAAGGCTACCGTTTTCTACAAACAAAGGGGAAAAATTTTAGTTTTTCTATGCTCGATGAATGGAAATGAAATAAAATCGGCAAAATCATTCCTTCGCTGCCGTTTCACGGCAAACGTGGCGGTTCTCCGCCCGCAGGCCGTCTGAAAACAGCTCTACCGGCCCCCACTCAATCGGCTTTACGCCCGTGCGCGCAGCCGCAACCGCAGGTATGCCCTGCCCTCATGCCATTCTTCCTCTTTCGCCGTCGAAGGTTTCCATATCGTCGAATTCGCTGCTTTTCCAACATGGCTGCCAGTTCGTCGATGTCGTGCGCGCCCTCCACCCAAAAACAGGGTTCCCCAGGGGCGGCATCCGGTGGCAGGACTGCCGCCGTACTCTTTTCGTGACCAGGCCGCCCACAGCCATTGGCCGTCTGAAAAAGCGGGCATCGGGATGTGGCGGTTTCGCCTTCGGTATTGACCAGCATCCGGGCGGCACTCGTTTTGAAACGGCAGTGTATCCATTTTCGCTCTGTCGGTTTATTCCGCCTCAGTGCTGCGGCATCGGGCGCGGTTTCTTCGTTCGGCGCGTCGTTCAGGCTGATTTCGATTTCGGCGTAATTCTCCGGCTGCACGATTCTAACCAGCCCTTCTTTCGCCAATTCCAAAAGCGCGATAAAGGTAACGACCGCTATAGGCCGGGCCTGCGACGGGCGGAACAGCTCGAAAAACGGCAGGGCGCGGTTTGCAGGCGGCGCAGGATACCGCTCATTTGCGCGCGAACGGACACGGCCTCCTGTATGACCCTCGCGGCTTTTTGGTTGTGTCTTGGCCCCGAGAGAATGGCCAACCAGTGCCTGTGTCAGGTCTGACAGGACGACTTCGGGCAGGCGGACTTCGGCGGCGATTTCCAGCGGCAGGTACGCCCAGGCGAAATCCTGTCCGGCACGCGGTAGCGCGTCCAAGCCCTGCGCCGCCAGTTTCATTTGTTCGTAGGCCAAAAAGGCGGCGCACCAGTTCCGAGCACGCGGGTCGGCCTCTTCACCGTCTTCCGTTTCGGCGGTACGCGGCAGCAGCAGCCGCGATTTGATTTCAATCAGCACCGCCGCCATCAGCAGACCCGCCGCCAAATCACTGCTGCGCCTCGATTTGGGGCGATGTAGTGCAGGTATTGCTCGGTGATTTTAATCATCGGAATATCCAGCACGTCGATATTCTGCTTGCGGATGAGGTGAGAGCAGCAAGTCCAACGGCCCTTGAAACCGCCCAAGACGACTTTCAGCGCGTCCGGCGGATAAACAAATCCTGCGCAGGTCGGTTACGGGCTTACCGAACACCCCAGGCGATGGCCTGCGCATTCTGTGCGCGTGAGTGGAAAAAGACGTGGCGTGATTCAGCGGTCGATAGCTTTGAAACGATGTATTCCGCCCCGCTGAAACGGCCTTTTGCGGACGACAAAGGGTATCCTTCCATTTCCGGCTCCTGTTTACCAATCTGCCAGCAGGCGGCGGATTTGTTCGATGGCATCATAGGATTTCCGGCTGCGTGTCGTCCGCCGCCGCGCACCGTTACCGGCATGGGCGATGATGCCACACAGGTGGGCATAGGGCAGGCTGACTTCGCGCGCCATACCGCTTCGGGCATGCCGGTCATGCCAACATGTCCCACGCCGTCCCGCCGCAAACGCCGCATTTCGCGCGGGTCGGCGTGCGCGCCCCCGCAGGCAGCCGTATATCGCCCGCGGCAGCAGCACGGTCCTGAGCGCGGCGGGCGTGTTCGAGCAGGGTTTGGCGCAAGGCCGCATCGTAAGGTTCGGTAGTCGGTGATGGACTACGCCGCAGTTGTCGTCAAAGAAGGTGGCGGAACGGGCACTGCGTGTAATCAATCAAATCGTCGGGCAAAACCAGCGAGCCCGACCGCCAATCGCTATTTAACGATGTAACCGCCGATACCGCGATAATCCCTGACGACGTCCAACGACTTCAATGCCCAACATTGGCACGGTAATTGATTTCGTGCGGCGCGAGCGTGTGGTTCAGGCCGTGCCGCGCCAAAAACATCCAGCTCATACCGCCGCTCCCGCCGGTAAGCAGCGGCGCGTGGGTAGGCTGTATGGCGTGCGGACGATTCTGCGTCCGGTGATTTTCGAGTTCGGGAATGCGGTCAGCCGCCTCCGATAACGGCAAAACATGTCTTCTTTGCTCCGCAGGTAAAAAGGGCGGCATTATAGCAGGCTGTCCGAACTGTTTGTTTTCATCTGTTGTCGAGCTCTTTTCAGACGGCCTGCTATAATTTAGGCCGTCTGAAAAACTATACCAACACTACCCGCCCCATGACCACGGACTTCGACATCCCCCTCTTCCTCAAAAACCCGCCCAACCCTGCCCGGCGTATACCGTTTTTTCGACGAAGGCGGCAACGTTTTATACGTCGGCAAAGCGGTCAACCTCAAGCGGCGCGTGTCCGGCTATTTCCAGAAAAACGACCATTCCCCGCGCATCGCCTTGATGGTGAAACAGGTTCACCACATCGAAACCACCATCACCCGCTCCGAAGCCGAGGCCCTGATTCTCGAAAAACAACTTCATCAAAGCCCTGTCGCCCAAATACAATATCCTTTTCCGCGACGACAAAAGCTATCCCTACCTCATGCTGAGCGGACATCAATATCCGCAGATGGCGTATTTATCGCGGCACGCTGAAAAAGCCCAACCAATACTTCGGCCCCTATCCCAACAGCAACGCCGTTCGCGACAGCATCCAAGTTCTGCAAAAGTCTTCATGCTGCGCACCTGCGAAGACAGCGCGTGTTCGAACACCGCGACCGCCCTTGCCTGCTGTACCAAATCAAACGCTGCACCGCGCCCTTGCGTCGGACACATCAGCGAAGAAGACTACCAGACAGCGTGCGCCAGCCGCCACTTTCCTCAACGGCAAAACCGACGAACTGACCCGCACCCCTGCAACAGAAAAATGCAGACCGCCGCCGCCAACCCGTAATTTGAAGAAGCCGCCCGCTACCGCGACCAAATCCAAGCGCTAGGCATCATGCAGAGCAACCAGTTCATCGACAGCAAAAACCCCAACAACCCCAACGACATCGACCTGCTCGCGCTTGCTGTTTCAGACGGCCTCGTCTGCGTACACTGGGTCAGCATACGCGGCGGGCGGCACGTCGGCGACAAAAAGCTTCTTCCCCGACACCAAAAACGACCCCTGAACCAAACGGACAAGACTACGCCGAAGCCTTCGTCGCCCAACACTATCTGGGCAAAAGCAAACCCGACATCATCATCAGCAACTTCCCCGTCCCCGACGCATTGAAAGAAGCCTTGAGGGCGAACACGGCAAACAAATGCAGTTCGTGACCAAAACCATAGGCGAACGCAAAGTCTGGCTGAAAATGGCGGAACAAAACGCACAAATGGCGATTGCCCAACGCCGCCTGCAACAAAGCAGCCAGCAACACCGCATCGACGAGTTGGCAAAAATCCTGAACATGAATTCAGACGACCTCAACCGCCTCGAATGCTTCGACATCAGCCACACCCAAGGCGAAGCCACCATCGCCTCCTGCGTCGTGTACGACGAACAAAAACATCCAACCCTCGCAATACCGCCGCTACAACATCACCACCGCTAAACCCGGCGACGACTACGCCGCCATGCGCGAAGTCCTCACCCGCCGCTACGGCAAAATGCAGGAAGCCGAAGCCAACGGCGAAAGCGTCAAATGGCCGGATGTCGTATTGATTGACGGCGGCAAAGGGACAAAATCGGCGTCGCCGTATCCGTATGGGAAGAACTCGGGCTGCACATCCCCTTGGTCGGCATCGCCAAAGCGCCCCGAACGCAAAGCCGGCATGGAAGAACTCATCCTCCCGTTCACCGGCGAAACCTTCCGCCTGCCGCCCAACAGCCCCTGCCCCTGCACCTCCTGCAAACCGTGCGCGACGAATCCCACCGCTTTCGCCATCACCGGCCACTGCAAAAAAACGCGACAAAGCCCGCGTTACCTCATCCCTCAGCGACATCCCCGGCGTAGGCAGCAAACGCCGCCAAGCCCCTGCTCACCCGCTTCGGCGGCCTGCGCGGCGTCGTTGCCGCCAGCAAAGAAGATTTGGAACAAGTCGAAGGCATCAGCAAGGCATTGGCGGAAAACCATTTACGAACATCTGCATTAACGATGGAGGAATAGAGTAAGAGGTCGTCTGAAAAAGTTTTCAGACGACCCTTGCTTTATTTGCCATGCCATATCAAAAACAATATAAAACCTTATTAGGAACATATTGATAAATATCCCGAAATTCTTTTCTTTACCGCACCTGAAGCAGGATTCAGCTTCTCATTCCGCACCAATTTTATTTTATCTTTTGGTTACTTCCGGACAACGATGCGACGGTATAGCGGTATTCCTGATGCGAACTCTGCCGTCAAACGGTCTCTGTCAACTCATATTGGTATTTATCCTGTCCCTGTTTCCCATAAAAAATCAACATCCATCCTGCAACGTCCTTGCGGTTGGGCAACATACCAACCCGCTTCCTCTGCACTCAATTCAAAACCGTCAAACCTTTCATAAACTCCATTGGGAATGATGACTTTGAGCAGCAAGCAAACCTGAACTCAAGAATAAAACTGAAACCAATACCCCTTAACGACATTCATATGATTACACCCTGATTCCTTGGCAATTGATAACGAAGCAACGGACTGTGAAGAACACGGTTGCATTCTAATCTACCTAATCCTGCCCATCAAACAAAACCGGCCAATCCTCCCGTCCCGTCATCCTGAGTTCGAATCAATCTGAGATTTAACAGTGGAAGAGGCCGTCTGAAAACCTGAAACCTCGGTTTTTCAGACGGCCTTTGCACAGCATCATCAATGGTCGGAAGCCTTTTTCCGCCCCGATACCGGTCATCGAACGGACATACTGTCTCTTCATACCCCGCCTTTGTCTCTTCGGCACGGGCAGATTTGTCGGTTATTGAAGCCAGCCAAGCCGCAATAAAGGCAGCGGGATGCTGAAAAATGGCGGGCGAACCATAAGGGAAGACGGGCGATTCGAAATGAAACACGCTAACCCACACACTCGGCCCCAAAATAATCATCACCAACGACAGCAGCAGGCCGGTATAGCGCCGACAACCGCACCGCGCGTGGTCAATCCTTTCCAAAACATCGACAGTGCCAAAAATCGGGAAATTGGCCGAAGCCGCCACGGCAAAAAGCCAAACCGACCATGAAGGCAACGTTTTGATTTTCAAAAATCAAGCCGAAAATAATCGACAAAAACACCCAAAATCAGCACGGTAGCGCGTGAAACCCGCATTTCCTCATGGAAGTGGCCTTTCCTTTGCGGATTACCGACGCATAGATGTCATGGCTCACCGCCGAAGCTACCCGACAGGGTCAAACCCGCCACCACGGCCAAAATGGTTGCGAATGCCACCGCCGAAATAAAGCCTAAGAACATATTGCCGCCCAAAGCTTCGGACAAATGCACTGCCGCCATGTTGCTGCCGCCAATCATCTCATAAACGGTTTTGCCGTCTTTCACTATTTCCGCGAAGAAATTCGGATTGTCCTGGTTACAAAAATAATGGCGCCGAAACCGATAATAAAAAGTCAGGATGTGAAGTAGCCGATAAAGCCCGTGGCGACAAACACCGATTTGCGCGCTCTTTCGCGTCCGGCACGGTGAAGAACCTCATCAGGATGTGCGGCAGGCCGGCTGTACCGAACATTAAAGCCAATCCGAGCGACAAAGCATCAATCGGGTCTTTCACCAAACCGCCCGGCTCCAAAAATTTTGCTGCCTTTTTTTCATGAATGGACACCGCTTTTGGCAAACATCTGCTCCATGCTGAAACCCGATGCCTTCAAAAATCACGAAAGCCATGAAACTCGCACCCGACAACAGCAGCACCGCTTTAATCATCTGCACCCAAGTAGTTGCCAACATTCCGCCGAACAACACATATGCCACCATCAAAACGCCGACAACAACCACTACCGACAGATAATTCATGCCGAACAACAACTGAATCAGCTTGCCCGCGCCGACAATCTGCGCAATCGGGCACAGCATCACCACCAAAATCGAACCGGAAGCGGCCAAGAGACGGACCGGCGTTTGCTGCAAACGGTAGGCCACCACGTCGGAAAAGGTAAATTTGCCCAAATTCCGCAGCCGTTCGGCCACCAAGAACAACACCAGCGGCCAACCGACCAAAAAGCCGGTGGAATAAATCAAAACCGTCATACCCGCGCGTGAACACCATGGCGGAAATCCCGAGGAAAGACGCTGCCGACATAAAAGTCGCCCGCAATCGCCTAAAACCGTTTTTGAAACCCCGAAATTCCGCCGCCGGCCGTGTAAAAATCCTTGGACGATTTGTTTTTCTTTGCCGCCCACTTGGTGATGAACAGCGTGGCGCCGACGAAAATAAAAAACATCACCACCGCAGGAACATTCAGCGGGCGTTGCTGCACCTCGCCGGAAATAGCGTCTCGCCGCCCATGCTGCGTTGGCGACCAAGCAGGCTGCAAAGGCAAAATAAAAATTTATTCATTTTTCTCCTCCGTTACTTCGCGCACCACTTCGCGGGTGGTTTCTTCAAAACGTACCGTTGGCAACATAAACATAAATGCCGGTAATCACCACCGCAAATAAAATCACGGCCAAACCGATATAAATCCCCCAAGTCGTTATCCCGCCCTCGGACACGGGCGTGGCGAACGCCTGCGGATCGATGCCGAGATAGGCGACAAACAGCGTATAGACCGCAAACATCACGGCGGAAAACGTCCAGCCCAAAAATCGATTTCTGTTTGGCCATGGTTTGGAACTTGGGATGCGACAGCACTTTGAAGTCGTCTGCTTATCCATTTTTCAATCTCCTCTTACTTTTTGTTCAGCTGGCAAACCGGTATGCGCGCGATTTAAAAACCTGACGGACATTTTTGGCTAATTTTATTTTCAGATGGGCATCATCAGTCTGCCTGATGGCTATCGTGTCCGGCGTGTGCCCGCCGCTTCGTGCCGCCTTATCAAAGCAGGTATTTCCGCAAAGAATAGAGGCCGTCTGAAAAGTTTTCAGACGGCCTCTGTTGTCATGAAGTTTGCTATTACTGCAAACGGTGTTGCTCTTCGCGCACGGCATTCACCACGTCCGCACCGAACAGTCCGTTCACGTCCGTTTCGTCGAATACGTATTTTTCGTTGCAGAAATCGCAATCCACCGAAAATGCTGCCCTCTTCCGCCACAATCGAACCGACTTCCTCACCGCCCAGCATCAGCAGCATGTCGCTGACTTTGCCGCGCGAGCAGGTGCAGGCAAATTCCAGCGTTTCCGGTTCGAAAACGCGCGGCGGGGTTTCGTGGAACAGGCGGTACAGCAGGTGTTGCGCGTCTAATTTCAGCAGCTCCTCCGCCGTTACGGTATCGGCCAGCGCGGTAACGTGCGCCCATGCGTCTTCGTCCGGTTTCTTCCGGCAGACGCTGCAACAGCAGGCCGGATGCGGTATCGCCGTCGGTGGCCAGCGTGATGTGGGTTTCAGCTGTTCGGAACGCAGCATGTAGTGGGTCAGCATTTCGGCGATGCTGCCGCCTTCCAGCGGTACCACGCCCCTGCCACGGCTCGCCGTCCTGCGGCTGGACGGTAATGACGAATACGCCGTTTTCGCCCAAGAGGTCGCGCAGGGTTTCGTTGCCGCCTATTTGCGCGGTTTTCGTCCCAACGCGCGGTGGCGCGGCAGGTCTGGCTGGAAGTGGCTTCCACCACCAGCATTTTTCAGACGGCCTTGCCCCTGAACCTGCACAATCAATGTGCCTTCGAGTTTCAGGTTGCTCGACAGCAGTGCGCCTGCGGCCAGCAATTCGCCCAACGCGCGGCGGATGGCGGCGGATATTGTTTGCATACCGACAATGTGCCGCCACACTTCCTCCAGCCGGACATGCAGGCTGCGGACGGGCATGTCGTCGAAAAATAAAGCGGGTGCGTAAGTCTTGGTTGTTCGGGTTCATTTTTTTGTCCTTTTCAATCTCGGCGGTTCGTGCAGGATGTTTTTACGGCAAAGCGGAAACTTTGAAACACAGCCGCCGCCATTCTCCCGCAAGTAGGAATCCGGAGGTTGGGCATAACGGCAATTCCTTCCACTTCTGAAAAATCGAAGTCCGGATTCCCGACTGCGCGGGAATGGCGGCGGTTGTATATTTCCATCCGAGCCGTCATCTTTTCAGACGGCCTGTATCTTTATTCCTCCTGCCCTTTCTGCTCTTTTTGGCAGACGCAGGATGGAAACGACGAATCCGCCCCCAAATCACTACCAGGGAAATCATCATCATAATAATGGCATTTGTGCTCATTCCAAGTCTCCTTCATTGTTGTCAATCGGGCAATAGTGGCTGCGCTGCGATGCCACGGCAGGAAGGTCAGGATGACGGACAATACGATGAGGCCGCCGGCCATACCCCAGCCCAGAATATTCAGGAACCAATCGGGATAACCGCTGTAGTTTTTCGCCAATAGGTCGCGGGTATCGAGGAACAGCATGTAACCCAACACATTAAGTGTGGTAAGGATGAAGAAGTTCCAGACAACGCCGATTTTGAAAGAGGAAACGGAATTGACGTGTTTGCGCAGCAGCGGCAGTTTTTTCCCACACTACCAAAAGCCAGCACATACATGAAAACCGGCGGCCACGATGCCGTAAACGTTGATGAATTTGTCCAACACATCCAACACGGGCAGGCCTGTGGTGGTACCGAACAGCAGGGTGGAAATCACCGCCATCGGAATGCACACGGCCAATGTAGCCGGCACGCGCGCCACTTTTCCATTTGTCCTGCACGGCGGCCACAATCACTTCCACCACGGAAATCAGGGAAGTAATGCCGGCGAACACCAGCGAACCGAAAAACAGTACGCCGATAATCGAGCCCAAGGGAGCCTGCACCTGATTGATGATGGTTGGGAAGGCGATAAAGGCTAAGCCGATGCCGGAAGAAGCAACATTGCTGACTTCCTTACCCTGCGAGGCGGCCATAAAGCCCAATGCGGCAAACACGCCGATACCGGCCAATACTGAAACTGCTGTTGGCAAAGCCGACCACCAAACCGGTGCTTCCCAAATCGGATTTGGGCTTTCAGATACGACGAATAGGTAATCATGATGCCGAAACAGATGGAAAGCGAGAAGAAAAATCTGCCCGTAAGCCGCCACCCACACGCCCGGTTCGGCCAGCTTAGACCAATTGGGCGTAAACAGCGCGTCCAAGCCTTTGGTTGCGCCCGGCAGCGTGAGCGAAAATGCCGACCATCAAAACGAACATCACCACCAAAAGCGGCATAAAGAAGGTGGACGCACGCGCCACGCCTTTCTGCACGCCTGCGGCCAGGATGAAGATGGTAAACAGCCACACGCCGATTAGCGGCCACAACACGGTGCCGACAAAAATCCAGCCCCAAACCGGGGTCTTTTCGCCATTTTCAGATATTCGCCGAAAAAGAAACTTTCGGGCTGCGCACCCCATGTTCCGGTAACCGAATAAAAGGTATAGCTGACCGCCCAGCCGAGAATCACGGCGTAATAGGTACAAATTACGACGTTGGTCAGCACGTTCCACCAGCCGAACGGCTCGAAATATTTGGAAACGTGTCGAAACGCCAACGGGGTGAACTGCGGTAACGGTGGCCGATGGCGTAATCGAGCAGCAGCAGCGGGATACCCGCCGTAATCAGCGCAATCAGATAGGGAATAATGAACGCGCCGCCGCCATTTTCATAAGCGACATAGGGGAAACGCCAGATATTGCCCAAGCCCACCGCCGAACCGATGGCGGCAAACATAAAGGCTTTCCGGTTGGAAAAAGTTTCGCGCTGCGATTGTTGTTGTTCAGACACGAATGCACCTCCTGATGTGATGACCGCAGCCCGAACGAACCGCGGCGATGAATATGAAAAGCGTCGGAAACGGATTTCCGACCGATATAAAACGCCATCATACTGGTTTGTGTAAAGTTTTGCGAGTAGAAATTAATTTTGGAGCTGACGTAGATTAGCAGATATGCTAGGCATGAAAAATGCAGATAAATAATTGTAAATTAAAACAAGAGAGTTCAAAAAGAAACCACTTGAATTTTTGTACTTTTTCTTTAATTTTTCATTGTGTTATCTTCATTTTTCATGCCTAGTATATCTGCTAATTTAGTACAGCCCAAAAATACTTTTTAAGAGATTTATTGAGATTTACGGCAACTGTTTTACATTATCCACACCATAATAATCCTCCGCAACCAATTTTATTATTTCTATAAAATATAGGTATTTTTTTCTAAAAATATTTATCTAAATTAATATCCACATCACCGTCACTTAAAGTATTCCTCCCTTCCAATTAACATAGTATTTAGAAGGCGCCATAACCAAACATCCACTTTTTATGATTTAAAAATCATAATATTATTAGTTTCATGATAATAATATGAATTTTTCTTCTAAATCCTCTACCATACCTCCTTCTATATGCATAAGTATTGAATAATTACCATCAGGTGAAGATTCCAGATGAACAACTTCAGATACACAATTATCTACTTTATCTTTTTGATAACAGCCATCTTGTAAGGAATATGTTTTTATTCCTTTACTTTTTCATAGTATATCGCATAAAAATATGTTTGGCTTTTAAAAACTCTAGCTGCCCATAACCCAACAAATTCTGTACATCATAAACAGGAAAAATATTTTTTCTGCCATAGCAAAACTACTATAAAAAGAATATTAAAATAATTTTCTTCATAGTATATCCTTCATTTCAATATTTCTTTTAAATGATTATAGCGACTTTTTGAATCAGTCATCGGTTGATTTCCATAAGTCTCCCTATGCCTTGCATAAATATCTAAAAATTTATATTCATCATTTTTCCGTTCATTTATGTTAGATGACCAATTCTGAATAGGTTTTCCTCCCGTAGAAGTCCAAAAAGCCTGAACCGAAGCGGCGTACGGCACGGTACCCGCCCTCGGCGGTAAAAAAACGTGACCGCCACGCCGATAGCAATAACCAAAACCACGACCGTACCGATAGCGATGACCTGCATCCAGTCTATCTTTTTGATTTCCTCTATCGTCCAGTTGGTCGCCTTTTTAGGGATTCAAGGGCTGCATCCAACTGTCTTTGTGTCCAGGCTTTAATTCGTCCTGCCCTGTTCGTTTATCCATCTCCAGACAAATATAGATTAAGTTGCCCCCTAAAAAGTTATTAAACGATCTAAAAATGTAGGAATCATGATCAACCTACGCTTGCTGATCCTTAACTATGGAATTTACTTACTTCCATAAGTCCATAAACTATCTAAATAACAAATCCAACCAGCTTAGCTTTGTATTGGAGGAAGATAATATTTCAACTTTATCTACACACCTATTCTTCGAAAAATCAAAAATCTTGAACCTCAAATTTTCCATTAGTATTTTTAAACAATACGTACTGCTAAATCCAACAAAAATTATTAGGAATATGCCTATCATCTCCAGGTACTGAAGCTGCCTTTTAGAGTAAAACTATAACTTACATTATTTCTAAAAATTTATATTTGGAAAGTTTTGAATCATCCGTAAAAATATTTTTTCCTTTACAGGATATTGTTTTTTTCGAATGAACTTAAATAACGCCAATATTCTGAATTTCCCGGTATTTTTGTCGAAATAACCAATCCTTAACATATAACTACCTGTTAAAACCATTAGCATCAATATAGATACAAGGTTTATTATTTTTATAATAACATTTACATCTCCGTCAGGATAAGGCATATGAGAAAAATCCATATAACTTTCCAGCTAGTAAGAATAAAAATAATAAAAATATATTTATTAACAATAAAAATAACTAAATCCATTTACATGCTTTCCCATAGATCATTAATCCATTGAATTATATAACCAAGCCATCCTGTATATTTTTCTTCAGCAGCGGGATATGATATTTTAACTTTATCTATGCACTTATTTTTTTCTGAGGATCAAATTCTTGTATTGTTACAGCACCATTTCCTTCTATATTTTTAAAACAATAGCTGCCTATGAAAATGATTAAAATTGTTTTGAACGTATTTGTCATCTCCACCTATTGAAGCTGACTCCAAAAGAAAAATTATAAATTGTTCCATTGGTTAATTTTATATTAGGAAATTTTTCTTTATCTGCTAATATGCATTTCTCTTGATTAGATATTCTTTTTCAAAAGAACTTATTCGATACCAAAAACTTATACTCATTTGAAACTTCATCAGAGTACGCTATTCTCATCATATATCTACCTGTTAAATCGTTTCTATCCACATAAATGCATGGTTTATTATTTTTAATAATTACATTAAGTTTTCCATCAGGAAGAGAAATATGAGATATACCATAGACATTAAAAAAATAGGTAGCATCAACAATAAAATAAAAACCATTTATACAATATTTCATATGATCCTCATTATTATGTTTATACTTTAAAAAGTACGAACTTTTAGTAACTGCATCTAAATATATTCTTCTATTTTTCCTTACCTTTTCACGGAAAGTTTCCGTTATCAATTCTTCAGATTTTAATTTATTATCTAATGGATTTTTCAAAAAAATCTCTTAAAACCAATATCCTATTAGCTTGTTGATTCATTACAGTATTCAGCGTGGGTCTTGCGAGAACATAGGCTGTATGATATTTAACTAAATAGTAGTGACGTACAATATCCGCCTGTTGTTCAATATTAAAATCTTTTAAACTCTTTTTCCTTTATCTATGCCTAATAAATCATAGGCATACGCCATTAGCCTTCCTGACTTATCTTCTTCTGAATATCCACCACTAATGCCAACTGCACCCCTCTGCAGGCTACGCTTAAATCCATTGCAAAATATTGCCAAACATGCGTCATCTCATGGATAAACCAACTGCAACTCTCCTCATATTCTTTTTAGGGAGCTATTAGAGAAATATTTAATTAAATCATAATCTTCAATCGGTAAAATGAATTTTTCCGTATGGTGTCATTGCATTTCTTGAATGATTCGGTATACCCAGCAACCCTCCCTTACAATCCTAACTTTTTCATAAGGAATCGAATCTTTGAAGATAAGTCGTGCTAAAGCGATTTCTCCTGAAGTTAATTTTTCTTGATTTTGAAGGGAGTTCAACAGGTACAGGAACGTGCATAGTTGAATTTATACTTAATAATAAAGAGGTTTTTCGCTATTTCAGTTGTAACAGTTATAAACGTTTCGTCTGTATTATAGCTCATGATTTACTCCTTTAATTTCAATACGGATGTCTTCCATATTTTTCAGTGGTCACGAATTTGGTCAGCCCATTTTTAGGGGCAAGATGTATTGGAAACAACGGCGTGCGTACATGATATCGATAAAGGTGATTACGGACACGCATTCTTTTTATACTTCAGACAACTCAGGCAGAGTAATTAATTTTTTTCAGTTTTTGGCCCAGCTGGTTTTTTCCCTGATAAGGTTTCAGATCCACAAAAACCTAGTAGGAAAGACTATGCGGAAAGCCGTCCGAGTAAGGCATCTTATCGGATAACGGAGTTGACTAAAATGTTCCGCTTTGTTATCAGTAAAGAAATGACGGAACAAATATCGCTGCAGATTGGAAAAATTTATTGCTGAAAAACGCCCTTACGCTGTGGAAAAATCTCTACCTGTGCCAGCGAGGCACGTTCTATTTTGAGTAAGGCAGGGGTAAAGACACCAAACGGAAGCAGTAAAGTTAATGCTCCGTTTTTGGGTACAATTGGCAAGAGCAGCAACTTTGATTGGTACAACTTTGTCAATCCGTATATGTGGTACAGGCAAATGGAGAAAAATATGGAAAGCCGATAGAGTTTATTGCGCCTCGTCCAAATATAACATATATTTTATCGACAAAGAGAAATATTTTGAAAGCGATAAAATTTTTGTTAGAAAAATATAAATGGAAGCTGAAAAAGGAGACGATGATCTCTTGTATCGTTTCCTAGGGCATCTTCAGGAGTGAGAATACATGGAAAATTTTTAAAAAATCCTTCAAAAAACTATTTTGTTATTTTTATTGATATACTCACAGGAGATATTCCCCATGACACAAGAAGAAATCCGAGTGGAAAAAGCCTATTTGGCAGAAATGATTGATATTGCATCTGAAATTATAGAGAAAAAGCTATCCGTGACTCCTGATTCATTACAATGGAAACGAAGAAAAATTAAAGTATTTGCTGATGTAAATATGAAAAATGGCTATACAAAATACAGATTGAAAAATCTAAAAATTCATTTGATAGTACCCTAAAGAGTTAAATCCTGATACAAGGCTCAGGATTTATTGTGATGAAAGTGAAGATGCAATAAATATCCGATTTGACAAAGACGAATTGAAAAATATTTCCACCTGAATCTCAAAAAAAGTGAGGGTGAAATCAAAAACTGAAACAGCTTTTTGATGAAACTCATATTTCATTTTTACATTTTATGAATTTTCTATGGATAAATATCCTAACGTAACAGTTGAGTTTCGTATTTATCATTCTCCCAATACTACATTTAGGCTGGACTACCCACCCAGATTTACGCGTATTTTGATTTTATAGCAGCCGTAGGTACGATTAGTTGCCGCAAGCGGCGTAATCGTACGCATGCACTTGATAAAATTTCATGAGCAACATTGTCATCTTTAGCTGACAATTCCACTATTCCAAGCAATAGGCGAGGTTAAAAACCAACCTCACAAGGCCGTCTGAAAACCAAATCCGAGGGTTTCAGACGACCTTTTTCCTTGTATCTAGGAGAGCATATTGCCGACTATTACTGTCTTGAAAAGTTTGGAAATCCATCTGACTGGAGTGGACATGACAAAGGAAGTAATGGGAAATGGCGGAAAAAAGGTACAGCTTACGTTAAAATGACAATGGGTTTTTAAAAGGCTCAAACCATCAGATAGTAGGGGCGGAATAACGATGACGAAATGTATTACGATCCATCATTCAGGGCTTTGATGAATATGGCACTACCCACGAAATTTGATCCCAGCGCCAAATTTGCCAAAGGCGGACACAACTTCCGCAAACCCCTGTTACAAGCAATCATGGCGGAAAGCAAGGAAGAATCCCTGAAACACCTCAACGCTTATCTCGCCGGTTGGTACGACGGCAACCGAAAAATCGGCAAACCGAACGCACCTTTGGCAAAACATATCCGCCAACAAACACACATACGACCCCGTGGGCAGAATCCTGCAGCAAATCCACAACCGCAGCCGGCGCGAATACGGCTACGATGCCGCCGGACAACTGACCCACATCCAAAGCAAAGGCGGCCAGACCCAATACCGCTACGATCCCATCGGCAGACTGATTGCCGCTGTCACCCCGGACTTTGGCGAAACCTTCGCCTTTGACCCTGCTGACAACCGTCTCGACCTAAGCGGCAACAAACAAGACCATACAGGCCAAACAAACAGCCAAGAAAAACCGTCCTTAAACAAAGTCTGGGGCAACCTGCTTAAAAGAGTATGCGAGGCGTACACTACGACTACGACCAACGCGGCAACCTGATCCGCAAAACCCGCAACGGAGAAAACCACGGACTACCATTGGAACGGCTACAACCAACTCGTTAAAATAGAAAACCGCAACGGCAGCACTGAATACCGTTACGACCTGTTGGGCAGGCGTACCGCCAAAATCCGCAACGGGGAAACCACCGTCTACCACTGGCAGGAAGACACCCTTGCCATCGAAAGCACCAACGGACAAAACATCCATTACCTGTTCGAACCCGGTACGTTCGAACCGTTGGCACACTTTCAGACGGCCTCGCCGATAGGCATAGAAAGGGAAGACAAACCCGCCGAACCGTACAGCTACATGACCCCTGAAACCGATCCGCTGGAGACCTTTTGCAGTCTCTCTAAAAATCCCCTAAAGTCCCACCAAGACATTTAGGGATTTCCCATGAGCACCTTCTTTCCAGCAAACCGCACAAGCCATGATTGCCAAACACATCGACCGCTTCCCGCTATTGAAGTTGGATCAGGTGATTGATTGGCAGCCGATCGAACAGTACCTGAATCGTCAAAGAACCCGTTACCTTTAGAGACCACCGCTACCGTCCCGCCCATCCCCCTGTTGTCCATGTTTAAAAGCCGTCCTGCTCGGACAATGGCACAGCCTCTCCGATCCCGAACTCGAACACAGCCTCATCACCCGCATCGATTTCAACCTGTTTTGCCGTTTTGACGAGTTGAGCATCCCTCGATTACAGCACCTTATGCCGCTACCGCAACTGGCTGGCGCAAGACGACACCCTGTCAGAATTGCTGGAACCGATTAACCGCCAACTGACCGAAAAACCTAAAAATAGAGAGCATCCGCCGCCGTCATTGACGCCACCATTATTCAAACTGCCGGCAGCAAACAGCGTCAGGCCATAGAAGTCGATGAAGAAGGACAAGTCAGCGGCCAAACCACACCGAGTAAGGACAAAGATGCCCGTTGACAAAGAAAAACGGCCTCTACAAACTCGGTTACAAACAACATACCCGTACCGATGCGGAAGGCTATATCGAGAAACTGTACATCACTCCCGCCAATACCCATGAGTGCAACCACCTGTTGCCTTTGCTGGAAGGTATAGCCAAAAGATACGACCGTCTATGCCGACAAAGGCTACGACAGTAAGGAAAAACCGGCAACACCTGAAAGAACATCGGTTGCTGGACGGCATTATGCGCAAAGCCCAGCGTAACCGTCCGCTGACGGAAGCGCAAAACCAAACGTAACCGATATTTGTCGAAAACCCGCTATGTGGTCGAACAAAGCTTTGGTACGCTGCACCGTAAATCTCCGCTACGCCCGGGCAGCCTATTTCGGGCTGATTAGCGTGAGTGCGCAAAGCCATCTGAAGGCGATGTGTTTAAACCTGTTGAAAGCGGCTAACAGGCTAGCAGTGTGCTGCTGCCGCCTGAAAAAGGCGGCCCGGATGCCTGATTATCGGGTATCCGGGAAGGATTAAGGGGTATTTGGGTAGAATTAGGAGGATTGGGGGAAATAGCCGAAAACCCAGTGCTTTGGGCTTCTGGCTGGAGGAAAGGCTTTTTTGCAAAGGTCTCCCTGCTGCTAAAAATCCCGCCCGAACCCCAAGAACAGTCCGAAGCGCAGCCCGACTTGGTTTATTACCAACTCGACCATCTCGGCACGCCGATTGCCGCACACAATGCAAAAGGCGAAGCCGTATGGACGGCGGAATACGAAGCATGGGCAGAATCCGTCAAGAAACCGTTTCAGACGGCCTCAAAGTCAATATCCCGTTCCGCTTCCAAGGTCAGTATTACGACGAAGAAAGTGGCTGCACTACAACCGTTTCCGGTATCACGACCCTGAAATCGGGCGGTTTGTGAGTCAGGATCCGATTGGTTTGCAGGGTGGAATGAATCTGTTTGAGTATGCACCGAATCCGATTATTTGGATTGATTTTCTGGGGTTGACGCCTTCTAAAAATCATCGCGCCCTGATGACCCAGCAAGACAAAAATGTGGCACTGGTAAATGGATCCGACATCCTGAAAATTGAACATGCAACTAGTTACAATGAAGCCCGACGCAGGGCTATAAAAAGAAGCTCGCTTAGAAGGAGTTCCAACTAAACCATTTATTTCATATATGGGACCTGATAAAGGTAAGATTTTTAGGTTCTCAATCTCTAGATGGATATAATCATTGGAGGATTGATTATGATCCTAAAAAGTAGCAAACAATTCCCATGTTAACTGGAGAAGGATTTATAGAGATAGGAAATTGTATTCAAGAAACAGGAGCATATCTACTTCCTGGAGGGCAGGATAGTTATTGGTATCAAAGGGAAAGGATGCCAAATTATGATTTTAGAAATCAATAAAATTCTTATCTATTAATGATGCTAAAAGGATTGATTCGGACTTAAATCAACTACCTTGGGCTGGTTCCTGACATAGATTGGGATAAAAATCAAGGGGAAAAAGTTGCATATTTCTTATTTGGTGAAATAACTATGGCATCCATTGATGTTCATAAATTTAAAAGATTTAAGGCATGTCAGGAGAACATGTTGCAATCTATTATTCACCATTCGATCGACCTTGGGTACTTAATACAGAATATTTTATATTTAATTGGTTAAATATTTCTTGAAGAACTAATTGCATTTCCTAAAATTATAGTATTTTGCTATGAAAAATTTGCAGATCGGATATTTGGAAAATTCAATAGAGTGTGAGCCTATAGGAGAGTTAATTGGTTTAGTTTAAGTACACAGATACCAGCGAGGAACTCAAATGAACATGATTTTTAAAAATTTTAAAGAGTTTGAATCGATTTAGATAAATTATTTGATAATGAGCAATATGAAGTAGCTGATAGAATCATGAAAATCAAACAGATAATTATCTTCCTTGGAAGAAATTGATCAGTATCTATGGTTTTATGCTTCTGTCGCTGGAGATTGCGAATCTTTCGGTAGATTTCAGCAATTATGTAGACAATTAGTGTCTTTAAACAAGATAAAAATCGAGTGATTTAGCCAAATATGAAGAAAAATGTCCCTGCTAATAGGTGGTATTAGGTGATGGGTAAGTTGGATTGAAAAACCCAACACATATATCAAGGTCGTCTGAAAAGTTCTCCCCTTTCAGACGGCCTTTTTCAGTTTAAAAATACCTGGAAAAACTTAGTTAGGATTTTAATTATGAAATTTTTATTACTTGACAATCAGCCATTCTATCCCAAGCGGAGTTGGATTTTACAATAATTATTTACTGCCAGAGGAGTTTCTTCCATCGTTTCAATTGAATGATTTTAAGGTGGAATATGGTTCTCTCCCTTGGTATGCAGGGATAACTAGAAAGCGTAAAAATTATGCTTCCTGATAATCTTATTTTTGATCTCTAATTTAAAGGAATATGACTATCCGGTGCGTAGTTTATCTGAATACACTTATATCATTACCCAAGAATTTATGCAGTGTTTAGATAGAATGAAGACAAATATTTTACAAATAAAACCTGTAAAATATATGAACGGAAAAACAAGAGATATCATATTAAATCGAACTTATTATGCGATGACTACAGATAAATTAAAGATAGAAGCTGTTGCAAACCTAAAAGAATGCGAATATGAGCAGTTTTATGGAGTTGATGAATTACTTAAAATAAGTATTTTGGATAATTGTGATTATGATTTATTTGATATTAAACATAGAGACTAAATGTTCTTTGATTGTTTCAGAAAAATTTCGACAAAGAGTGAATGATTTAAAGCTGAAATATTTGGAGTTTCTTCCTGTTGAATCAACTAAGCTTATTACCCAAAGAGTGGTTGGCTACAGAGATAAATTCACTGCCTCAGATATACACCTGTTTAATGAATGATGGGGTTTCATATATACCCTTAATGGTGATTATAGAAACCTGTTCAAATTCTTGAACCCGATACGTCTCGAACCGCTGACAAAATTTTCAGATCATTCCTCTATTCAGGTAATGCCTGGGAAGTTCCCAGTCCTACCATACGAGAACGTTTTTCCACTTTTGCCCTTCAACAAAGTTTCATCTTCATTGCCTTTAAGAGGCCGCCTGAATCTGCTTTCAGACGGCCTCTTTCCCTGTATTTCCTGATTGGATTGATTACGGCAAGGATTCGCTGTAACGCCACTCTCCTAGCCGAGTTGTTCGTCAAACAGGTTCAGACGGCCTCATGGGCATGCGCGGATCAGGCGCAGGCAGGATAGCCGGCTTTTGGCGGCCATACGGCGGACTTGACGGTTTTTACCTCGCTGATTTTTGATTTCCAGCCAAAAATCAGGTACGGTTTTTCTGACGCGCACGGGCGGGTTGCGCGGCCATAATCCGCCGGTTTCTTCCTCGGACAGCAGCCGGATTTTTAGCAGGACGGGCGGGTAAAGTCGCCTAAGTCCATCGGGCGTTGCAGCAGTTGCAGTTTGTCAGTGTCCGGCATGCCTTCGAGTTGCGCCCAGTAGGTTTTCCACTTTGAAGCGGGGCTGGTAATCCCTGCCCGCAGTTGCCCGTCGTCGGTCAGCAGCGCAGGCCTTCGCTGTCGGTATCCAAACGGCCTGCGGGATAAAAACCGGGCGCGTCTATGTAGTCTTTCAGGCTCGGATGCTTTTCATGCGGGCTGAACTGGCAGATCACGCCGCAGGGTTTGTTGAAGATAATCAGGGATTTCATGTTTCAGACGGCCTTATGTTTCGGCCAGTGCGCGTTGCTGCAGGGCAGACAGTTCGGCAAATGCCTTTTGCGCCAGTTTGATGAGTTTGCCAGTTCGTCGAAATCAAACGGCGCGCCCTCTGCCGTGCCTTGGATTTCGATGATTTTGCCTTCGCCGTTCATCACAACGCGTTGATGTCGCTGTCGCAGCCCGAATCTTCGGGATAATCCAAACCAGCAGCGGTACGCCGTTTACGATGCCGACCGATATGGCGGCGATGCTGCCGGTCAGCGGGTTTTCGGCAATCAGGCCGTCTCGAAAGCAGTTTTTCACGGTTAACGCCAAAAGCGACGTATGCGCCGCTTATCGATGCGGTGCGCGTGCCGCCGTCGGCCTGTATGACGTCGCAGTTCATCAGTCATCTGCCTTCGCCCAGTTTGGCCATGTCTACCTCCGCACGCAATGAATTGACTGATCAGGCGTTGGATTTCCTGTGTGCGCCCTGCCCTGCTTTCCGGCTGCGTCCTCACGCCGCATCCGTGTCGCAGTGGACGCGGGCAGCATGCCGTATTCAGCGGTTACCCAGCCCTGCCCTTTGCCACGCCAAAAACGGCGGTACGTGCTCGTCTATGCTGGCGGTGCAGATGACTTTGGTGTTGCCGCATCTCGATTAAAACCGAGCCGTCGGCGTGGCAGGAAATGAGGGGTGATTTTGACGGCGCGTAAAGCGTCGGCGGCGCGGGATGTGCGGGTACAGCCGGTCATGCTGGGGTGTCCTGTCTATTAAAAATGAAAATCATAACACTGCGGATGTGTTATACTTGCCCTCGCTTTCACTCGTAAACAGAAACGGAGTACATGACGATTCACAGTATGACCGGCTTTTGCCAATGCGCTCGGCGAACGTGGCGGCAAACGCATCAACCTCGACATCCGCGCGGTAAACCACCGCTATTTGACTGTGCAATTCAAAAATGCCCGATGACCTGCGCCATTTGGAAGGCAGCCTGCGCGAAATCATCGCCGCCTCCGCCGTGCGCGGGAAAAATCGAATGCCGCATCCAGATTCAGGCTTTGGAAAACGGGAGTACTGGAATTGCACGTCAATCAGGATTTGCTACCGAGTTGGCGGCTTTAAACGAAAAATGGCGCAAGCAGTTCGACGGCTTGGGCAAGCTGACGGTGGCCGATATTTTGCGCTTCCCCGGCGTGCTGGCCCAGCCAGGCCGAAGATCAGAAACGTTTGCGCTGGCCGTGCAAAACCTTTTTATCCGATGCGGTGAAGGATTTTTCCGCCGCCCGATGCCTCGCGAGGGGGAAAAAGCTTCAGGCACATATCTTGAGCGGCTGGAGGCGATGGACGGTATCGTCGATGCCCTGTCCGAACTGTTTCCGCACTTATTGCGCGCATTTGGACAGGCGCGCGCGGCTGGCCGAAGCGGTGGGGAATATCGACGAAGACCGCCTGAAGCAGGAGTTTGCGCTTTATATGCAGAAAGCCGACGTGGACGAAGAATTCAGCCGTCTGAAAACGCATATCGCCGAAGTCCGCCGCATCGTTACCGAGCAAAAAGGCGGCGTCGGCAAACGCTTGGACTTTCCCTGATGCAGGAATTGAACCGCGAAGCCAACACATTGGGCAGTAAGGCAATTGCCGCCGAATGCACGCAGGCTTCGGTCGAATTGAAAGTGTTAATCGAGCAGATGCGCGAACAGGTGCAGAATATCGAATAAGCCCCCGCCCGCTTTCAGACGGCCTCAAACCGCTTTTTGAGGCCGTCTGAAAAAGCGGCGGGAAACGATGAAAACCGAGACGATAAAGTATGCAGAAAAATCAAAAATCTGGGATTTGCCCGTCCGCGTTTTCCATTGGACGCTGGCCGCCACCCTCGCCTTCATGTGGTTCAGCGCGAAACCGGCGGCAGCTGGATGGCTTGGCATTTGCGCGTCGGCCTGCTGGTGGCCGCGCTGCTGGTTTTTCCGCCTGTGCTGGGAGCATTTTGGGGCAGCGACACGGCGCGTTTCGCCCGTTTTTCCGTCCCCTGCAAAATCGGCAGCTATCTGCGCGGCACTTGGGACAAACAGGCGCATCCCGGCATAACCCGTTGGGCGCGCTGATGGTGACCGCCCTGGTTGGCCGCCGTGCTTTTCCGGCGCTGACCGGCCTGTTCGCCGCCGATGAAAACACTTTCCTGTACCACGGTTATCTGAACGGCTGGTTGGAAAAACGGCGGCGAAACCCTTCCGCCGCATCCATGTGAATTTTTCAACCTGTTGGCACTGCTGGTCGGGCTGCATATCGCACTGTTTTGTTTTTACCGCCTGTTTAAAAAAAGCAGGATTTGATTACGCCGATGATAACCGGCCTGAAAGAATGGCAGGGCAACGTGCCGTCGCTGCGTTTTGCCGGAATCGGCGCGTTTGTTGCCGCGCTCGCCGTTGCCGCAGCGTACCGTCTGCCTGATTTGGCTGCTTCGAAAGTAAGCGGAATAAAGGCCGTCTGAAACCGTTTTTCAGACGGCCTTTTTCATCTATCAGAAGGATTTCACATCATCCTTGCGCCCGAGCACCATTGCGTCGCCGTAGCTGAAGAAACGGTATTCTTTTGCCACGGCGTGGCGGTAAACCGCCCGATTTCTCAATGCCGGAAAACGCGCTGACCAGCATTAGAAGCGTCGATTTCGGCAGGTGGAAATTGGTAATCAAACGGTCGGCAACGCGGAAACGGTAGCCCGGCGTGATGAAAATATCGGTATCGCCCCCGCCCTGCTTTCAGACGGCCTGTTTCCCGCGCTACTGATTCCAACGCGCGCATCGAGGTGGTGCCGACCGCCCAGACTTTTGCCCCTCCGCCTTCGCCGCTTCCACCGCCGCCACTGTTTCTGGCGGCACGTCGTACCATTCGCTGTGCATTTTTGTGTTCGGCGATGTTCTCCGTCCGCACAGGCTGGAACGTGCCGGCGCCGACATGCAGCGTTACCTCCGCCAGGCGCACGCCTTTGGCTTTGAGTTCCGCCAGCAGCGTATCGGTGAAGTGCAGGCCTGCGGTAGGCGCGGCCACCGCGCCTTGCGTGTTTGGCGTATACGGTTTGGTAACGGCTCGTCATCGCCGCTCTACCGCACGTTCAATATAGGGCGGCAGCGGCAGCCGTCCGTGCTGCTCGAGGAGGCGGTAAACCGTTTCTTCACCGTCGAAATGCAGGCGGAAGAGTTCGCCTCGCGCGCCGTCATTTCCGCCCCTATCCCTGCCGTCGAACAGCAGCCGCGTGCCGGGCTTGGGCGATTTTGAAGAACGGATGTGCGCCAACGCGGTGTGCGCGTCCAAAAACCCGTTCGATGAGGGCTTTCGATTTTTCCGCCGCTGGCTTTTTGGCCGAACAGGCGCGCTTTTCATGACTTTTGGTGTTGTTGAACACCAATACGTCGCCCCTACCCACAAGTTGCGGCAGGACGGGAAAACATTTCGTCGCGCAAGGGTTCGCCGGGCAACGCCGACAGCAGCGGCTTTGCGCCGCGTTCGGCGGGCGGTTGTTGGGCAATCAGGTGTTCTGGAAGGTCGAAATCGAAATCGGAAAGCTGCGATGAGATGGAGGCCGTCTGAAAAAGCGGCATTATATCCTTTTCAGACGGCCTCGCCGCCGTTTCCGCCTGCATAAACGGCTCGCGTATGCCGTAAAACAAACGGCACACAAACCCGCCCGGAAAGGAACTGTCAGCGAGCAACCTGAATCAAGAAACCGTAACCATTACCCCGCACGACCTGCCCTCGCATTGCAGCAGTGCCCGCGCAACGAAACTCGGAACGGCCACCGCGCGTTTTCCTACCCATCCAATCCAACGGCACCATCGAGTGCCCCTATTGCAGCACCATTTACATAGCTGGAAGGCGAAATCAAACCGCACTGGTTATTGAGTTTTGCTGCCGATATGAAACAGGCCGTCTGAATGCTTCAGACGGCCTGTTTGTTAGGGCGGTTTACTCAGCGGTAGCCGGTTTGGATACCGTCGCTTTTCATCGGTTCGAACCATGTCATCGCGGTAGGCCGCATAGGTGGTGAGATAAGACACCATCGAAAAAGAACAGCCATACGGCGACAAAAATATAGGTAACCGCCTTGCTCGGAATGTTGCCGAGCAGCCGGCTCAGCTAGCCAGTCGCCGCCGCCATCAGCAATCCCTGCGTGATGGCGGACAAAGTCAGCGGCAGGATGTTTTGAAACTGGCTTTGACGCTTTGATAATGGCGGCCATCGGCGTTTCATCCTGGATAAAACACCAATACCGGTGCAAAGCCCAATAATTGCTGAACGGTTAAAAACCACAATAAAAATATAAAAAAATATCGAATAAACCGTCGAATGGGTTCAACAAACCCAAAGCCCCCGCTATGCCGTAGCAGATACCCCATGCGGCGGCGGCAAAGAACAGCAGAATCAGCAGCAGGATGAATTCGAATACCTTTGCCTTCCAAAAATCAAAAACATCTGGCCGATGCCGGGCGGGCGTTCCTCATGCTCCTGTATTGAAGCCGCCATCAAAAGCCCGCCCGCCTTGAACAGCATATATATGGCCAGCAGTACCAATCCGGCAATAGAGATGCTATGCCAAAGAAGTCAGCGCCCATTCGCAGGCCAGCAAAAATAAAGGCAATCCTCATCCACGACAGCGGGTATTCGCGGAACAGAAAAACCCTCCATAATCCATCTCCACGCCGCGGACGATACTGCGGGACGCGGGTTCGTCCAGCAGCCGTTCATCCATTTCCCCGACGGCTCGGCGTGGAAAACATCATTTCCCATATTTATATTCCTATTCAGTCAAACAGATGTAATAAAAATTGCAGCGCATATTAGCATAATTTAACCTTCATTAGATATTTTTCACTTTCAGGCGGCCTCCCCGTTCCGAACAGCAGGCAGCAACGGCAGCGCGGACAAACTTGTTTTTCAAAGCAAGGCGGCAGGTACGGCAAGGCCGTATACCCGCCCTCTTCCATTTCACTATACAATATCGCGCAACACAAAAACGCCCTACCACCATGTCCAAAAATCCTCATCATCACCCCGAGCTGGATCGGCGACTCGCGTCATGACCCAGCCGCTTTACCGCCGCCTGCACGAACTCCATCCCGGCTGCACCATAGACGCATTCGCACCCAAATGGTCGATGGCGGTGTTCGAGCGTATGCCCGAAATCAGCCGCGTCATCGAAAACCCGTTCGGACACGGCGCGTTGGAACCGAAAAAAACGCTGGCGCATCGGGCGCGAACTGGGCAAACAGGGTTACGACCAAGTCATCGTCCTGCCCGGCTCGCTCAAATCCGCCCTCACTGCCTTCGCCACCGGCATCAAACAGCGCACCGGCTACATCGGCGAATCGCGCCATCTGCTGCTCAACGACATCCGCAAACTCGACAGCCGCCCCTGCCCTGATGGTCGACCGCTACACCGCCCTCGCCCACCCGACGCAGGCAGACTTCAACGGGCATTCCGATAACCCGCGTTTCACCATTTCCCTCGAAAGCCGCGCCGCCGCGCTTGCCAAATACGGCTTAAACACCGACAAACCCGTTCTCGCCTTCTGTCCGGGCGCGGAATATGGCTCCGCCAAACGCTGGCCCGCACGCCATTTTGCCGAACTCTTACCGCCGCTATCTGGCGGAAGGTTGGCAGGTTTGGCTGTTCGGCTCGCAAAAGGATTTCGACATCGCCGAAGAAATCAACCGACTTTCAGACGGCCTCTGCACCAACCTCTGCGGCAAAACCAACCTTTCCGGAAGCGATTGACCTGCTCTCCTGCGCCGACACCGTCGTCTCGCAACGACAGCGGCCTGATGCACCTCGCTGCCGCACTCGACCGCAAACTCGTCGCCGCCTCACGGCTCGTCCAGCCCCGACCACACCCCCGCCCTTGAGCCAAAAAGCCAAAATCGTCAGCCTGCACCTCGAATGCTCGCCCTGCTTCAAACGCGAATGCCCGTTGGGACACACCGACTGCCTGAACAAACTCACGCCGGACATGGTTCAAAAAGCGGCAGAAGAATTGGCGCAAACGGAATAAACGGCATATCTGCGGCCTGAGGCACGGCTAAATTTCCGGCATGATTCAATCGTCTGCAAAATTTGTTTTTATGTTAAAGTGCGGCTTTAAAAAGCTCCGACAGACGCACGGATTCAGGCGGTTTGCCCTGCCTCCGGGCGTCGGAAACCAATCGCGATGCAGTCTCTGGCAACTACCAGAATATATCGCCGATATCCTTCCAAGCGGCGCACGTCAGCTTGAAAGTGCAAAAAGAGAAATTATTGGCATTGTTCCGCTCGCACGGCTACGAACTCGTGCATCCCCTTTGATGGAATACAGCGATTCGCTGCTGACCCATATCGATTCGGACCGTCCCCTGAAAACCATCCGCTTTGTAGACCAAATCAGCGTACGCCAGCTCGGCATCCGCGCCGACATCACGCCGCAGGTGGCGCGCATCGACGCCCACCCTGCTGTCGGCCAATCAAGGCATCAACCGCCTGTGCTATGCGGGCTCGGTGCTGCACGCCCGTCCGGAAGGCTTCCTCAACAGCCGCGAACCTTGCAGGCCGGGGCGGAGCTTTTACGGTTTCGACGGCATTGCAGCCGATATCGAAATCATCGGCCCTGATGCTGGACAGTTTGGCCTTGGCCGATTTCGGCGATGTGCTGCTGTCTTTTGGGGCATATCGGCGTATTCCGCGCACTGGCCGCGTTTACTGAACTGTCGCCGCAGCAGGCGGAAACGCTGTTGGCCATGATGCAGGACAAAAACGTGGCTGCCGTCCGCGGACAGGTGGAAGCCTGGGCTTTGGACGGTATGTGGCGCAAGGCGTTTTCCCTGCTGCCCACGCTGTACGGCGTGCTGCGAAATATTGGCGCAGGCGCGGGAAAACTGCCGGATTTGTACTTTAATCGGCAAAGCATTGACGAATTGGAAGCCGTCTGCAAAGCCTTCCCGCAGCAGACGGTTCACATCGATTTGGCCGGAATTGCGGGTCGATAACTCACCACCGGCTTGCTTTTTATGCGGCTTTACGGCAGCGCGACGGGCACGATGCGGTGGCGCGCGGCGGACGTTGGACGACGGCTTGGCGGATATTTTAGCCGCAGCCGTCCGGCCACCGGCTTCAGCTTCGACTTGCGCAAGTTCCCTACGTCGCCCTGCCCCCAAGGCGAACGCCGCCCGGCGATTGCGGTGGCATTGACGATGTACTGATGCGTACTGAAGAAATTGCCCGTCTGCGTGCCGGGGGTGAAACGGTGGTCGTCGATTAGCGGCATGGAGGCAAACAGCACGCGCGACGGTTCGCGCCGTTTGCTGAAACAGAACGGGAAATGGGTCGTCCTCGGCGATTGAGCCTTTCAGACGGCCTTTTAAAAACAGACAGGCCGTCTGAAAGGCCGCACAAACGTTTTCAGACGGCCTTAATAATCTTATTTTCAAACATTTCAACGAGGTAATATAGTATGGCGCAAAACGTAGTGGTCATCGGTCTCGCAGTGGGCGACGAAGGCAAAGGCAAGATTGTAGATTGGCTGGCTGAGCAATCCGGCGGCGTGGTCCGCTTCCAGGGCGGGCACAATGCCGGCCACACGCTGGTTGTCGGCGGCAAAAACCATCCTGCGCCTGATTCCCGGAGCGGCATCCCGCATGAAAAACTGACCGTTTTCATCGGCTCCGGCGTGGTGGTTTCCCCGAGCCCTTGCTGGGCGAAATCGACGAACCGATTGCCGCAGGCGTGAAAAACGTGGAAGGCCGTCTGAAAATCGCGCCGACCGCCACCCTCATCCTGCCCTACCACCATTGCCTTGGACCAGGCGCGCGAAGCATCAAAAAGGCGATATCGGCACAACCTGCCGCGGCATCGGCCCGGCTTTCACGAAGACAAAGTCGCCCGTCGCGCCGTGCGGGTGGTGGATTTGTTCGACGATGAAAAACTGGCGGAAAAAGTACGCGCCAACGTGGAACTCTACAACGTCCAACTCGAACACCTGCATCATGCCGCCCCAGTCAGCTTTGACGAAATCATGTCGAAAATCAACGGCTTTTAAGGCACGCATCCTGCCGATGATTCACGATGTCGCCCGCACCTTGTACGAAAAACGCCAAGGGCGAACGCCTGCTGTTCGAAGGCGCGCAAGGCACCCTGCTCGATATCGACTACGGCACCCTACCCCTTCGTTACCCTCGTCCAACTGTTCTACTGGCGCGATACGCCGCAGGCGCGGGGCGTTCCGCCGCATATGCTGCAATATGTGCTGGGCATCGTGAAAGCCTACACCACGCGCGTCGGTTCGGGCCCGTTCCCGACCGAATTGTTCGACGAAGTCGGCGCGGGTTTGGCGCAGCGCGGTAACGAATTCGGTTCGGTAACCTACCGTCCGCGCCGCTGCGGCTGGTTTGATGCCGCAGCACTGGAAAACGCTCGATTCAGATTAACGGCATCACCGGCATGTGCATCACCAAACTCGACGATGGACGGTATCGAAGAAATCAAAATCTGCACCGGCTAGTGAATCTCGAAGGCAAAACCATAGACATCCCTGCCTTTCGGCGCAGATGCCGTGGCCAAATGCAAACCGATTTACGAAACGCTGCCCGGCTGGAAAGAATCGACTTTCGGCGTCAAAAGAATACGACGCGTTGCCGGAAAAACGCCAAGCGTTACCTGAAACGGATTGAGGAAGTCTGCGGTGCGCCGGTCGCCATCATTTCCACAGGCCCCGACCGCGACGAAACTGTCCTGCTGCAACATCCGTTTGCCTAAATGGTTTGAACGTTAAGAGGCCGTCTGAAAGCCCCGCATCGGCTTTTTCAGACGGCCTCTTTCGTTTTTATAGTGGATTAAATTTAAATCAGGACAAGGCGACGAAGCCGCAGACAGTACAGATAGTACGGCAAGGCAAGGCAACGCCGTACTGGTTTAAAGTTAATCCACTATAATCCGCTTTGAATCAGTATGGCAGAGCAAAGCCGTGCTTTTTTCCGTTTTCGCAGTCAATCCGCTAAATCGGCAGGTAGCTTGAAAACCGATTTCAGACGGCCTGCCGTGCGGATTCGGTGTCAATATGATGCGGTGTCTGCCGACGCGGTAGAGGGCAAGCAGGTCGTCTACGTCTTTCAGATTGTCTTTATGTTGTTGGGCATGGCCGGGTAAAAGGGTGTTCAGGGCTTTGGTTTTGGCTTCGGCAGGATTTGCGGCGGCAAACAGGCCGAATGCGTGCGCTTCCGCAAGCTGTCCGGCCAAATAGCCGCCGACATTGGCGAAATACAGGCGCGGCGTGTTTTCAGACGGCCTTTCATCTCCGGCGGGCTGTTCGGAAACGGTAATGTCATAGCTGTCTCGCCCATTCGACAACCTGCCAGCCGTCGATGTGGGATTTTGTCGGCATCGCTGAACCATGCGGCCTTTAGCGCAGGGACGGCCTCTTGGTAGTTATCGCAAACGGCAAATTGATGTCGTGCACTTCGATATTGGAGCGGCCCGCGTTGCCGCCTCAGGTAGAACACTATGGAGTTTGGGCATGGCGTGTCTGATTCCGGGCGTTCAGACGGCCCTGCCGTCATATTGCACGGATTGATGGAGATATAGTGGATTAACAAAAATCAGGACAAGGCGGCGAGCCGAAGACAGTACAAATAGTACGGCAAGGCGAGCCAACGCTGTACTGGTTTTTGTTAATTCACTATAAACAGGCGGATTATAAGGGATTGCCCCTATAATCGCGGGCTCTTTATTTTTTTATTTTCAGACGGCCTCTATCATGAGTATTTACGCCCTCAAACCCAAAATTCCAAAACCTGCTGCGCCCGCTGGTGCGCCGGCTTTATAACCGTGGTGTAACCGCCAATCAGGTTACGCTGGCGGCTTGCGCGGTGTCGGTTGCGGTCGGCATTCTGTTGTCGTTCGGCGCACAGGTTCCTGCCTTTGTTTTGGTTGTTGCCCGTGTGGCTGTTTGTCCGCATGGCGTTGAACGCGGTGGACGGAATGCTGGCGCGCGAGTTCGGCCAACAGTCGGCATTGGGCGGCTATCTGAACGAAATCACCGATGTCGCCGCCGATGCCGCACTGTATCTGCCTTTTCGCCTTTATCGCCCCGTTTGACGGCGCACAAATCGGTCTGTTTGTCTGGCTTTGCGGCAATGACTGAATTTTTGCGGCGTGTTGGGTCAGGTACACGGCAACGGTCGGCATTATGACGGGCCGTTCGGCAAGAGCGACCGCGCATTCTTCATCGGCGTACTGGCGGTGTGGTACGCGGTGGCGGGCAGCTTCCATGCGGTTTTCCACGCCGTTATGTGGCTGGCTTGCGCGGCATTGGTTTACACCTGCTATAAGCGCGTCGTCAATGGTTTGAAGGCCGTCTGAAAATCGTTCCCCTTCTTCCATTCCATTGATAACACGATAAACTTTATGCAAAAAAACTTCGCACATCATCCCTTTGCTGCTCACGGTTTTTCATTGCCGCACTTATCGTCTGGTCGGGCATCAACCCGTCCGACCGCGCCGTTTGATACGCTGAAATCATCCCCGTTTCCACCGTATTTGTCGCGCTTATCGCCACTTACCGCCGCTTCCGTTTCAGCAATTTAGCTTATGTATTCCCATGAGCTTCGGCTGATTATGCACACCATCGGCTCGCATTACACCTTCGCCGATGTCCCTCTCGATTAGGCAAACCGCCTGCTTGCGCCGTTTTTGGGTGAAGGGCGCAACCATTTCGACCGCGTCGGCCACTACATCATCGGTTTCTACGCCTATTCGATGGCGGAATGGCTGTTGCGCCGCAAACTCTGCCGCCCTACCCTTGCCTTTGTTTTTTCTCTTTGTTTTTCATCATGAGCGTGGCGGCGGCTTTGACGAAGTCATCGAATAGCAGTATGCGGTGATTGACGGCGGCGAAGCAGGGCTGAGGTGCTCGGTTCGCAAAGGCGATATTTGGGATGCGCAAAAAGACATACTTGCCGATACGCTGGGCGCGCTGACTTCTTGCTTATCTTCCTGTTTACCCGGCCTGACAAAAACAAATTTCTACCGAACAAGGCTGAAATACGGTTGATAATGTTGCGTTTGATTGGATGGCTGTTTTGCCGCCGTTGAGGCAGTTTAAATAAGGGAGGCCGTCTGAAATTGTATTTTTCAGACGGCCTCTACCTTTCCCCCATCTATCCTGCTCAAGCGGCAATACCCAATAACCCGGCCAGTTGCGGCCAGTAAAACAGGCAGGCGATGGCGCAGACGGCGATGGCGATGCCCGCCGCATTGACGGTACTGATTTTTCTTTTGAAAAACAGCCGCACCGACGAGCGTGCCGCAGACGATGACGCCGATGTTCATCCCGGCAAACACCAGCGTGGGATTGTCGGACATGGCCTGATGGGCGCGGATATAGGAGGATGTTGCCGAAGTTCAGGCAGCCGAGCAGCAGACCGCCCAAGATGCCGGAGGCCGTCCATTTGCTGCCTTTTGGCAAAACAGGCTACTGAACATCAGTATGCCGGCCAGGCAAAAGGCCACAAGGAGGTTGCCAGGTACTACCGTACCGCTTTTGGCCACTTGTTTGAACAGGACATCAATCACGCCGTAACCCGCCCAAACAGCCAGCAGCAAGCCGGCACTCTGCCAGCCGCCGCTTTTTCCCGCCTTCATGTTTCCACAGCAGGCAAAACAGCGCGGTAAATGCGAGGACGAGGCCGATGAGGCGGTAGCGCGACAGCTGTTCGCCGAACAGCAGGAACGAGGCCAAAAACGGGGGATGAAGAGAGACAGCGTTGCGCGGCATCTGATTTGACGATGCCCGCCGCATCCACCGCCCCTGCCCATGACGACGAACACCGTCGGCAGCAGCACGCCCAAGGCGGCAAACAGCCACCAGGTGGGCAGGTATTGCCGCCAGTTTGCAGTGTCCGGCTGCAAAAACAGCACGGTGAGGCCGACGGCGGCGATGTAGTTCACGCCTACCGCTTGTTCGAGGTCTATTTTCTTTTGGCGATTTTCAGCAGGACGGATACCGCCACGCTGCAACAGATGCTGATGATGAGGTAATACATAATCCGCTTTTTCTTTCCGCTTTGCTAGTTTTCAGACGGCCTGACGATGGTGCGTTCAGGCCGTCTGAAAAGCGTTTGTTTAAGGGCGCAGTTCGGGTAGGACGTTCAATATGGCTCGATAGGACGGCCCTCGCCGAGCCGCAGGGAGCGCTGGCCGTTCCAGCCGAAATCGTCGTCGGGCAGGTTGTGGTTGTCTTTAAACGGCATTTCCAACGTATAGGCCAGGCAGTCGAAGGTGTTGCCCACCCAGTTTGTCGCCATGGAGAGGTCGGTTTTGGCTGGGCCGGTCTTTTTCGTAGCCGTGCTCGTCTTGGAAATCGGGGCTGGCGGCGGAAAAGGCTGCTTTTGAAGCGGCTTTCCAATGCGGCAATGCGCGGGCCGTAGCCGGGCACGCCTTCGGTTCCCGCCACGAAAATGTAAGGCAGTCCTTCGTCGCCGTGGATGTCGAGGAATAAATCGACACTGGTTTCACGCATTTTTCGCGGACATAAAACACCTGGCTGCGCTCTTCGCTCGGCGACAGCCATTCGCGGTTGAGGTTTGCGCCTACCGCGTTGGTTCTCAGGTTGCCCAAAGCCGAGCCGTCGGGGTTCATATTCGGCACGACGTAGAATGTGGCACTGTCGAGCAAGGCGCGCGCGGTCGGGTCTTGGGGTCGAGTAAGCGGGCGAGCAGGCCTTCGATAAACCATTCGGCCATCGTTTCCGGGATGCTGGCGGGCGATAACCCAGATTTTCAAATCGCTTTCGACTTGGTTGCCTATAGTCAGCAGGTTGATGTCGCGCCCTTCGACGGTGCTGCCTGTCGTCTATCTGGCACAGGCCGCTGCCTTGCGCGTCGCCCAGCAGGTTGAGGTGCTGCTCGGAGGAATAGGGTTCGAAATAGGCGTAGTACACGCTGTTGGACAGGGGCGTGTGTTCGATGGTCAGCACGCCGTTTTCGTAACGGGTAGGCACGCAGAACCAGTTTTGGCGGTCGTAGGAGGCGCGCGCCTGATAGTCTTCCCAGCCCGACGGATAGGCGGACGAGGCGGCGTTTTCAAAGTGCATGACGCAGTTTTGATAAGCCGCGCCCTGAAGGCGGAAATAAAAACCATTGGGCGAAATCCGAAGCATTGTCGGGACGGATGGAAAGGCGGATGTTCTGAGGGTCGGCCAGGTCGTGCACGATGACCGCGCCGCCGTCGAATCGGGTGGAGATTTTTCAGCATAAAAATGCCCGGAAAGAAAAGGTTGGAAACGCGGCATTATAGGTTCTATCGCCAGCTTGCGCTATCTTTCAGACGGCCTTTCCGCCATAATCGGGCCGTCTGAAAAATTGGAAAAAGATATGAAACTGACTTTGATGTTCCGCGAATATTGCAGCTTGTGCCACGCCATGCGCGACCGTTTGACGGCATTGCAGCAGGAGCGGCCTTTCGAATTGAAAGTGGTTGATGTGGACGACGATCCGCTGCTGGAGGAAAAATATAACGAGCTGGTTCCCCGTGCTGTTGGACGGCGATATGAAAATCTGCCATTGGCATTTGGATGAGGAAAAACTGCGCCGTCATTTGACGGAGAGGCCGTCTGAAAAGGCGGCGGAGAATTTCAGACGGCCTTGATGCCTCAACATATGCCTGCAAACAAAAGGCGGCAACCTAAAAGGCTGCCGCAATACCTCAAATCAGAGATTTACGCTTCATCAAACAATACAGGCTACAGCCTGTACTTTCATCCGCGCAGCTCAACTCTGCGCGGACAAAGAGTGTAAGGCTTTTTCAGACAGCCTGGCGGCGAAGGGATGGAAGAAGACCGCAGGCCGTCTGAAAACCTTATTGTTTAACCATGGGTCAGTGGAACTGGTTCATGGTGTTGTCTTTACCGCCCGCTTTCAGCGCGGCTTCACCGGCAAAGTATTCTTTGTGGTTGTCACCGATGTCCGATCCGGCCATGTTCTGGTGTTTCACGGTGGCGATGCCCTGGCGGATTTCCTGACGCTGAACGCCTTTCACATAAGCCAGCATGGCTTCGTCGCCGAAGTAGCCTTTCGCCAGATTGTCGGTAGACAGTGCGGCGGTGTGGTAGGTCGGCAGGGTAATCAGGTGGTGGAAAATACCGGCCTCGTGCGGACGCGTCGCGCTGGAAGGTGCGGATGCGTTCGTCGGCTTCTTTTCGCCAATTCGGTTTCGTCGTATTCGGCACTCATCAGTTTGGCACGGTCGTAAGCGGACAAGTCTTTGCCTGCATCTTTCCAAGCATCGAATACCCTGCTGGCGGAAGTTCAGCGTCCAGTTAAACGACGGGCTGTTGTTGTATACCAGCTTGGCGTTCGGAATCACTTCGCGCACGCGGTCGATCATTTCTTTGATTTGGCCGACATGCGGTTTTTTTCGGTTTCAATCCACAGCAAGTCCGCACCGTTTTGCAGCGAGGTGATGCAGTCCAGCACCACGCGGTCTACGCCTGTGCCTTTTTTTGAATTGGAAAAAGGTTGCTCGGCAGGCGGGTCGGTTTGATGGTTTTACCGTTGGTGTTCACAATCACGTCGCCGGCTTTTGATTTGGCTCAGGTCGGTGATTTCTTCGCCTTCCAAGAAGCTGTTGTATTGGTCGCCCAAATCGCCCTTACCGTGTGGAGAAGGCGATTTGTTTGGTCAGGCCTGCGCCCAAAGAGTCGGTACGGGCGACAATCACGCCGTCATCCACGCCCAATTCGAGGAAGGCATAGCGCACGGCATTGATTTTGGCCAGGAAGTCCACATGGGGAACGGTTACTTTGCCGTCTTGGTGGCCGCATTGTTTTTCGTCGGATACCCTGGTTTTTCAATCTGGATACAGCAGGCACCGGCTTCAATCATTTTCTTCGCCAGCAGGTAGGTAGCTTTCCGCATTGCCGAAACCGGCATCGATGTCGGCGATAATCGGTACGACGTGGGTTTGAAGTTGTCGATTTTGCCTTGGATTTCGGCAGCTTTGGCATTATCGCCTGCGGCACGGGCTTCGTCCAAAGCGGTAAACAGCAAATCGAGTTCGCGGGCATCCGCTTGTTTCAGGAAGGTGACAGCTCTTCAATCAATGCGGGGACAGAGGTTTTTTCGTGCATGGATTGGTCGGGCAGCGGGCCGAACTCGGAACGCATGCCAGCAACCATCCAGCCGGAAAGGTAGAGGTAGCGTTTGTTCGGGGTTTGATGGTGTTTTTCACCGCAATCAGTTTCTGCTGTCCGATAAAACCGTGCCAGCAGCCCAAAGATTGGGTGTAGTTGGCAGGATTGGCATCGTATTCGGCCATGTCGCGGCGCATGATGGCGGCGGTGTATTTGGCAATGTCCAAGCCGGTTTTGAAGCGGTTTTGCAAACGCATACGGGCAACGTATTCAGGCGTGATGGCTGCCCAACCCTGACCGTGCGTCTCTTTGACTTGTTCCGCTGCTTTTGATTTCTTCCTGATAATTAGCCATTGTGATGCTCCTTTACCTCTTCAATTTGGTTCTGATAAAAACGCCGCAACGCTTTTTGTAATAGCGTGTAGTCGAGCGGCTTTGGCGTGAATTTACCTGCAAATTTTATACTTGCCAAGTATGTTTTTGATTTGATTAGGGATTTTTTTCTTCTTTTTGGAGTGCGTTTAAGTGGATATTTGATATTTTCCTGCCAAACTCAGAGGCAAACGTGCATTTTATGGCCTCGTTTTCTAAAAATTTAGGCAGTTTTTTGTTATTTTTAATGTTATCAAAGAAGGTTTTTATTTTTTATAAACCCATGTGTTTCAGGTAATTAAATATCGTCTTATGTGTAATGCTTTGTAGTTTTATATTATCCAACCATATCGGAATGAAAAAATATGATTCCGGATATTTCCCTGTAAAACCGGTTTTATTGAAAAATCCAATATTTTTCCAGAAAATCAAATTTGCATCGTAAAAAGCCGAAAAGCTGAGGCTGCTCAAGCAATTCTGCAAAGTCGGGCAACATTTTTGCCGGTTTGAATTTAATCCGCTATGGTTTACAATCCGCTGCTTTTGCAAACTGTGGTTCGCAATCCTCCCACAATAAAAAAACTAAGGAATTTTCTATGACGCGTTCTTCTGAAGAGTTGCGGGGCATCACGCTGCTCGGCAATCAGCACACCCAATACAAAAACCGAATATGCGCCGGAAGTTTTTGGAAGCATTCGACAATAAGCATCCCGACAACGATTATTTCGTCAAATTCATCTGCCCCTGAATTTGTATCCAGCCTGTGCCCGATGACCGGGCAGCCGGATTTTGCCACCATTCACATCCGCTATATCCCCGGGGCAAAAATGGTGGAAAGCAAATCCCTCAAGCTGTATTTGTTCAGCTTCCGCAATCACGGTGATTTCCACGAAGACTGTGTCAATATCATCATGAAGGATTTAATCGGACTGATGCAGCCGAAGTATATCGAAGTGTTCGGAGAATTTACCCCGCGCGGCGGTATTGCCATCCATCCGTTTGCCAATTACGGCAAGGAGGGGACGGAATTCGAACAATTAGCGCGCGAACGCCTGTTCAAGCACGATATGCTATGAATGCTGATATACGCAGATTCAGCGTTTTGCAACAGCGAAAGGCGTTGTTCTGGCTGGTTTTTCTTTCATATCGCCGTCATTGCCGCGAGCAATTACCTGGTGCAGTTTCCCTTTACCGTTACCTTACCCAACGGCTATGAGGTGCATTCCACTTGGGGGCATTAAGTTTCCCGTTTATTTTTCTGACTACTGATTTGACCGTCCGCATATTCTGTACCGCAGGCCTGCGCGGCGGGTGGTTTTTCTCCATGTTTCCCGCACTCCTGCTGTCGTATGCCATATCCGTGACTTTCCACCAAGGCATCTGGCAGGGGACGGCGGCATTGGCTGCGTTTGACGGTTTGGTATTCCGCATTGCCGCCGCCAGTTTTTGCTGCCTACGCTGTGGGGCAGTTGCTCGATATTTTTGTCTTCGACCGTTTACGCCGCCTGAAAAAATGGTGGGTGGCACCGACAGCTTCCACTTTTGTCGGCAATGCGGTCGATACCTGCTCTTCTTTGCGATTGCCTTCCATGCCGGTACGGATGCCTTTATGGCGGAAAAATTGGCCTCAGATTGCGGTTGTGGATTATTTGTTCAAACTGGTTATCTGTACGCTGTTTTTTTCCTTCCGGCATACGGGTTGATGCTGAATATATTGGTAAAGAAAAATAACGGTACTGCCAGACGGGCGGTAATGTTTGCCGTCCCTACCGCGATTGCCGGGCGGCGGTTTTTATTAGGTTGATGAATATGATTAAGGCTGTTTTTATTCGATCTCGACGGCACGTTGGCCGATACCGCTTTGGATTTGGGCGGTGCATTGAATGCTTTTGTTGCGCAGGCACGGCCTGCCGGAGAAAAAGTATAGAAGATATCCGCCCCGTTGCCAGTCACGGCGCAGGCGGTTTGATCGGATTCGGCGCGGGTATAGGTAAGGAACATCCCTGAGTATGGCCGGTGGCGCGAGGAATATCTGGCCGAATACGAGCGTTGTTTTGACCGCGACACGGTTTTTGTTCAACGGAGTCAATAAACTGATTGGCGAATTGAACCGACGCGGCCTGAAATGGGGCATTATCACCAATAAGCCGAAAAAGTTTACCGACCGTTTGGTACCAAAACTCGGCTTTTTCTATCCCGCCGCAGACAGTGGTCAGCGGAGATACCTGCGACGAAGCCAAACCTTCGGTCAAACCCATGCTTTTACGCCTGCGAACAAATCAATGTGCACCCACAAGAGTGCCTTTATGTCGGCGATGCGGAGCGCGATATGGAGGCGGGCAGGAATGCGGGAATGAAAACCGTCTTGGCCTCGTGGGGATACATTGCCGAAAGCGATCAGACGGATACCTGGCCCGCCGATTTTGTTGCCGAGATGCCGCTGGATATTTTGACTTTGCCGCCTCATTGCAAGCCTTGCTTGACCGGATAAACGGCAATAGGAAAAGGCCGTCTGAAATATGTTTTTCAGACGGCCTGTGTGCTTCAAATCAAGCTTAGGCGGCAAAACGGCGGGCAACTTCGTCCCAGTTTACGATTTCCCAGAAGCCGTTCAGATAATTCGGACGGCTGTTGCGGTAGTCGATGTAGTAGGCATGTTCCCATACGTCGCAAGTCAGCAAGGGGTGTTGTCGCTGTTGAGGGGAGTGGCGGCGTTAGAGGTGGATACCAAATCCAATTCGCTTACCGGCGTTTTAACCAACCATGCCCAGCCGGAACCGAAAGTGCCGGCGGCACAGGTATCGAACGCTTTTTGAAGGCTTCGAAGCTGCCCCATTTCGCATCAATGGCAGCGGCCAGTTCGCCGGAAGGCTTGCCTTGGCCTTTTGGGGGTAAAAGCCCAACCAGTAAAAAGTATGGTTCCAGGTTTGTGCCGCATTGTTGAATACGCCGCCGGAAGATTTTTTTAACGATTTCTTCCAAAGGGGCATGTTCAAATTCAGTGCCTTTGATTTGGTTGTTCAGATTGGTGATGTAGGTTTGATGGTGTTTGCTGTAGTGGTATTCCAAGGTTTCTTTGGACAAGTGCGGTTCCAAAGCATCCAAGGCATAAGGCAGTTCTGGCAGTTTGTGTTCCATAGTGATACTCCTGATATTTTTATTCGATTGATTGTGGTGGCCGATTCGTCCTACTGGAAAAAGGCCGTCTGAAAGACAGAGGCTTAGCAGATTTTACCCGTTTCGGCATCGGAAACCAATTAAACTTTTATTTGCCCGCCATAGCATCGGTCTGATGAGAAAGTAGAAAAACTCAAGGCAGAAGCGGCAGAATCCGATGCGACAGTCCTGTTTTTGCCCTTTTTCAGACGGCCTGAAACCTTTGTTTGCCGTTATTCGGATGGCTCGCTGTCTTTTTGGATACAGGCTGAGGTCCCAAGCCGAAACGCTTTTCATAATCCGACGCTTCTTTATGATCGCGCTCCCTCCATACCGAAAGCGCTCGCATTGACCCAAATCACTAAAACGGCCACGATAATTGAAAATATAGAAATAATTGCCCAAAAACATTGTTTTTCACTCTTGATTTCGTTATTGGAAGGCCGGCATTCTACGCCGATTAACGGCGATGTATCAAATCCGCTATAATCCATCGATTTACACCAACCACGCGGTTCGCAAACCTCCCGCGCTACCAAAACTAGGATTCACCATGCAAAATCAACAAGCCTTGGTCATCTTCTCCGGCGGCCAGGATTCCACCACCTGCCTGATTCAGGTGATTCAAACCTACGGGCGCGAAAACGTCCAAGCCATCACCTTCCAATACGGACAACGCCACGCCGTCGAGCTGGAACGCGCCCGCTGGATTGCGCAGGATTTGGGCGTCAAACAAACCGTACTCGACTTGAGCCTGATGCAGCAGATTACGCACAACGCCCCTAATGGACGACACCGCCGCCATCGAAACCGCTTCAGACGGCCCTGCCCAATACCTTCGTGGACGGACGCAACGCCTTGTTCCTGCTCTACGCCGCCATCTACGCCAAAGGACAAGGCATCAAACACATCATCGCAGGCGTGTGTGAAACCGACTTTTCCGGCTATCCCGACTGCCGCGACGTGTTCGTCAAATCCATGAACGTTACCCTCAATCTGGCGATGGACTACGCCTTCCAAATCCACACCCCGCTGATGTACCTGACCAAAGCGCAAACTTGGGCGTTGGCGGACGAACTGGGCGCGCTGGACTACATCCGCGAAGAGACACACACCTGCTACAACGGCATCGTCGGCGGCTGCCACGAATGCCCGAGCTGCGTGTTGCGCGAGCGCGGGTTGGCGGAATATTTGGAAAGCCAAAAGGCCGTCTGAAAAATAAACGGCTGCAAGCCGCATATGTCTCAATTACATTATGAAATACTCAATAAAAACATATTGTTAAATATTTATATAATCAGACAAGGCGGCGTTATCAGGGCTTACAGTCGATTTATTATTCCTAAATCAAAGAAGCAAAAAGGGCAGAAAAAGGATATTTTTCAAAAGCCCAATCATCGGCTTCGTTATATCGGGCTAAAAAGAAACAATGTATGGGATTGTTGCATTTTTGTCCCGCAAACAAACTGCCGGCCCAAAATATCCGCAGCACGGGATAATTTTGTTTGCCCCCAAGGCTTATCCACCAATATAATAGGCGGTTTTTAGAACACCTTACGCAGCCCGTTCGTACCGGAAGGATATTCAACCTGTGCGACCGACCCGTATTCACCTCTTCGAGTTCCGTTCCAGCCGGTATCGAGTTTCTTTGGAGCATTAAAGATGACCACAGAACCCGCCGCCCAGCCCTATCTGCAAAATCAAAGGCCTGGTTAAAAATTCGGTAGCACTTTTGCCGTCCGCCAAATCAATCTTGACATCCAACAGCATGAAATTTTCGCCTTACTGGGCAGTTCCGGCAGCGGAAAATCAACCCCTGCTGCGCATGCTGGCCGGCATGGAAACCCCGGAGTGAAGGCAGCATCATCCTGGACGGCCAGGATATTACCGCCCCTCGCGCCCTATGAGCGTCCGATCAACATGATGTTCCAAAAGCTACGCCCTCTTCCCGCATATGACGGTTGAGCAGAACATCGCATTCGGTTTGAAACAAGACAAATTGCCTGCCGATGAAATCAATGCGCGGGTCGAAGAAATGCTCCGCCTGGTGCAAATGACCAAATACGCCAAACGCAAGCCGCACCAACTCTCAGGCGGCCAGCAACAGCGTGTGGCACTCGCACGTTCCTCGGCCAAGCGTCCGAAGCTGCTGCTGTTGGACGAACCTTTGGGTGCATTGGATAAAAACTGCGCCAGCAAACCCAGCTTGAACTGGTCAATACTTTGGAAAAGTGGGTGTAACCTGCATCATGGTTACCCATGACCAAGAAGAAGCCATGACCATGGCTACCCGTGTGGCGATTATGTCCGACGGCGAGCTGCAACAAGTGGATACACCGAGCAATATCTATGATTATCCCAACAGCTGCTTTACCGCCGAATTTATCGGCGAAACCAATATTTTTTTGAAGGGAAAGTGGTACACAAAGACGAAGGGCATGCCCTAATCGAATGTGACGAACTGCCCAGCAAAAATCTACACCGACCAAAAATTTGATGGAAAAAGTCGATCAAACCATCTGGGTCAGCATCCGTCCCGAAGATATTGATTTACACAAAGAAAAACCAGCGCACCGCGATACCCACAACTGGGCGAAAAGGCACGGTAAAAGAAATTGCGTATTTAGGTAGCTTCGCGATTTATCACGTACAAATGCAGAGCTACCGCATCATCAAAAAGCCAAGTACCTGCCCCTTACTGGTATGTGCGCAACATTACGCCGCCTACTTGGGGTGATGAAGTGTACCTCGACTGGCCGGAAAACCAGCCTACCCCCTAACCCGCTAGGGAGGCCGTCTGAAATGTCCGTCAATATCAAACGCCGTCTGCGACCGGGACGGAAATTGGTTATCGGCATCCCATATGTTTGGTTGCTGCTGCTGTTTTTAATACCTTTTTTTCATCGTTCTGAAAATCAGCTTCGCCGAGCAGGATATTAAAAATCCCGCCGTATACCGATTTATTTGTAACCGATCCGGAGACAGGAAAGCAGACTCTGCATATCGTTATGCAGAATTATAAAGAAATCTTCCAAAATTTCGGCGGTACACCGTCGCAAATGCTCGGACTGTCGCCTCGCCGACGGCGATAGCAATATGTATCTGCGAACCTATTGGTCGTCGCTGAAGACAGCCTTCGTTACCACCCTGATCTGCCTTTTTGCTCGGCTATCCGATGGCTTATGCCATTTCGCGTGCCAAACCGGCCTACCGGAACGGCCTGCTGCTGGCGATTATGCTGCCTTTCTGGACTTCTTTCCTGCTGCGTGTTTACGCTTGATGGGGTTGCTTACTTCTAACGGCATCATTAACCACCTGCTGATCAAATACGGCATCATCGACGAACCGCTAAATATGTTCTACAACGCCTTTTTCACTCCAGCTGGTGATGGTTTACGCCTACCTGCCGTTTATGATCCCTGCCGCTTTACACCCAACTGATCAAACTCGATGGCAGGTTGCTGGAAGCCGCCTCCGACTTGGGTGCCGGCCCGATTAAAACCTTTTTTTCTCCATTACCTGCCCCTGTCGAAAACCGGCATCGTGGCAGGATCGATGTTGGTTTTCGTTCCGGCTGTGGGTGAGTTCGTTATTCCGGACTTGGTTGGCGGCTCGGATAACCTCATGATTGGCAAAGTATTGTGGATGACTTTCTTTTGAGCAGAATAACTGGCCTTTGGCCTCCGCCTTGGCTGCTGTGGTTATGGTGCTGTTGCTGGTCGTGCCGATTACCTTCTACCACCGTTATGAAAACCGCCAATTGGAAGAAGGAGGGAAAAATGGCTAACAAACAGAAATTATCTTGGTTTTTAAAAGCAATGCTTTTCCTCGGCCTGGCTTTTTCTCTACATCCCTTTGATTGTATTGGTAGTCTACTCCTTCAATGATTCGAAGCTCGTTACCATCTGGGGCGGTTTTTTTCTACCAAATGGTATGCCAAGCTGCTGAATAACGACCAAATCTTTGAGGCCGCATGGCTGTCGCTCCGCATAGCCGTTGTCTCCTCCTTGGCCGCCACAGTACTCGGTACTTTAGCCGGTTATGCATTGGCTCGGATTAAACGTTTCCGCGGCAGCACCTTGTTTGCCGGTATGGTATCGGCCCCCATGGTTATGCCCGACGTGATTACCGGCCTGTCGATGCTGCTGCTGATTATCCAAGCGCAAACCATGCTGCAAGGCATTTTTCGGAAACACTCTTCGTTCGGCAACGGCTTTTTACCATTTTTCCTCGGCCATGCCACCCTATGTATGGCTTATATTACCGTTGTCATCCGTGCCCTGTCTGGCCGGAGCTTGACCAGTCTTTGGAAGAAGCGGCTATGGATCTGGGTGCGCGCCCGCTGAAGATTTTTCGTGATTACCCCTGCCGCTGATTATGCCGGCCATAGTTTCCGGCTTCCTGCTCGGCGTTACCTTGTCGCTGGATGATTTGGTGATTACCTCGTTCTTATCCGGCCCCGGCTCATCCACCCCTGCCGCAAGTGATTTTTCTCCAAAATCAAACTCGGACTTGATCCGCAAATGAACGTGTTGGCCACCATCATCATTGCAATCGTCGGTACTTTGGTTATCATCATGAACTGGTATATGATGCGTCAGACCACCCGACGCGAACGTGAGGCTGCTGGAGGCGGAACGGCAAGAGAGGCTGGTAATGGAACAAGCCATCCATCATTGATGCAGGCAGTCAAATAGGCATATAGTGGAGGCCGTCTGAAAACCATTGTCCGTATCCCGGCATATGTTTTCAGACGGCCTTTTTGAAAAACAAAAAACGACCCCATACGGTCATCAACTTTCACTTAAAACCATCCCCATGAATTCAAACAACGATTTTTCAAGCCATTTTAAAAGACCTTGGAAAAACAAGCGCGGAAAACAGCGGAAAAACAGGCCGCAAAACAGCAGGCGGTGCAAAGCGAACAAAATAAGCAAATAGATTTTTCGGCCATGATGGCCGATGTCAAACCCCTGAAAAAGCGGCAGTACCGTTATGAGCAACCGCGCGATTTATCCCCTATCAAACCGCGCCCCAAAGACGATGGAAAATCTTTTGGAAGACGGCTACTTTTTATATCGGGGACGGGCAATGGCTTTGACATACCCTCTTCATTCAGCAAAAACGGGCGCGGTCAAAACGACATCAAACGCCTGCAAAGCGGCTATTACCCTGTTGTTGCCGATGTCGACCTGCACGGCTACACACAAGAAGAAGCCCAGCAGGTATTGAACGAATTTATTGCTTTCGTCCAACGGCGGGGGTATGCGGGAAATTATCCATGGCAGCGGATTGGGTTCCTCCGGGTATCAGCCAGTTGAAAAACCTGGTCCGCCGTTGGCTGATGATGCATCCTGACGTTTTGGCATACGCCGAACCGCATAAAAATAATGACGGCGCAGTCCTCATCCTGCTCAAGCGGCAGCGGAAAAACGGATGAGTCGGCAGACTGACCCTTTACTTTTTAACCTTAAAAGGCCGTCTGAAAGCATCTTTACCGCATCGGCGGTAAATTTTCTTTTGATTTATTTATTCTTTATCGAACAATAACCGGACTGTATTTCAGCCATCGGAAGTTTGAAAAGAAAAACACCCTCTTTGCTGCGGTATACTTTTTGATTCCGCACAAATATGGCCCATGACGGTTTGCAAGCCCTGCCGATAACTGATAGCATTTCGGCGCGAAAATGTGTCGCTAAAAAAACGCTTTTACAACCGTTTCAAAAACTTTGTTTAACAAGCTTTTGAAAGCTATACATATTACTTCAATTAACCCCCTATCCGTCCGTTTTTCTACTCGTTAGGGGAAAAATTTCAGACGGCCTCCATGTCCGCAAACTCAACATCGCGGCGTTGTGCCGTGTTCCGTAACTCTCCACTGAAGGGATTATCCATGTCCAACCAAATTAACGACATCGATCCAATTGAAACTCAGGAATGGTTAGATGCCTTTAAGCTCCGTGCTGGAAAAACGAAGGCACCGAGCGCGCGCATTTCCCGCTGGAAAATCTGGTGAAATACACCCGCCGCCGCGGCATCCACATGCCGTTTGACGCGACTACCGCCTATTTGAATACGATTCCGGTAGGCAAAGAGCAGAAATCGCCCGGCAATCACGAGCTGGAACACCGCATCTGCTCCATCATCCGCTGGAATGCGGCTGCCATGGTACTGCGCGCGGGCAAAAAAAGATTTGGAACTGGGCGGCCATATCGCCTCCTTCCAATCTGCTGCCACTTTGTATGATGTCGGCTTTAACCACTTCTGGCGTGCCAAAGGCGAAGGCGAAGAAGGAGATTTGGTATTCGTACAAGGCCACTCCGCTCCCGGCATCTATGCCCGTGCCTATGTAGAAGGCCGTCTGACAGACGAACAATTGGATAATTTCCGTCAGGAAGTCGGCGGTAACGGCCTGCCATCTTACCCTCACCCGCACCTGCTGCCCGACTTCTGGCAGTTCCCGACCGTATCGATGGGCTTGGGCCCGCTGATGGCGATTTATCAGGCGCGCTTCCTGAAATATCTGGACTCACGCGGTTTGAGTAAAACTAAAGGCCGCAAGGTTTGGGTATTCTGCGGCGACGGTGAAATGGACGAGCCGGAAAGCCAAGGCGCAATCGCATTGGCGGCACGCGAAGGTTTGATAACCTGATTTTCGTCATCAACTGTAACCTGCAACGTTTGGACGGCCCGGTTCGCGGCAACGGCAAAATTATCCAGGAATTGGAAGGCAACTTCCGCGGTGCCGGCTGGAATGTATTGAAAGTGATTTGGGGCAGCCGCTGGGACGCACTGCTGGCACGCGACACCAACAACGCACTGAAAAACCGCATGAACGAATGTCTGGACGGCGACTACCAGACTTATAAATCCAAAGACGGTGCATATGTCCGTGAACATTTTCTTCAACACGCCCTGAGTTGAAAGCCTTGGTGGCCAATATGTCCGATGACGAAATCTGGGCATTGAACCGCGGCGGCCACGACCCGCACAAAGTATATGCGGCTTATTATGAAGCGGTGAACAATGCAGACTACCGTCCGACCGTAATTCTGGCCAAAACCATTAAAGGTTACGGCATGGGCCAATCTGGCGAAGCGCAAAACGTCGCCCACCAGGCGAAAAATGGACAAGGCTTCGTTGAAGCAGTTCCGCGACCGCTTCGGCATCAAGGTTACCGACGAGCAAATCGAGAGCGGCGACCCTGTCTATATCCGTTTCGCCGAAGACAGCGAAGAGATGAAGTATCTGCGCGAACGCCGCAACGCCTTGGGCGGTTATCTCGCCGCAGCGCAACCCGAACAACGAAGCATTGCCGATTCCTGCTTTGGCCGATTTTCGACGCACAGTTGCAATCCAGCGGCGACCGCGAATTTTCAACCACAATGGCATTTGTCCGCGTGTTGGCCACTCTGTTGAAAGACAAGCAAATCGGCAAACGTATCGTACCGATTGTACCTGACGAAAGCCGTACCTTCGGTATGGAAGGCATGTTCCGCCAATACGGCATCTGGAATCCGAAAGGCCAGCAGTACACGCCGCAGGATAAAGACCAGCTGATGTTCTATAAGGAATCGGTAGACGGTCAGATTTTGCAGGAAGGCATCAACGAACCGGGTGCGATGGCCGACTGGATTGCGGCTTCGACCAGTTATGCGAACAACCGTTTCGCCATGATTCCGTTCTACATTTATTATTCTATGTTCGGCTTCCAGCGTGTCGGCGATTTGGCCTGGGCGGCAGGCGATATGCATGCGCGCGGCTTCCTCGCTGGGCGGCACAGCTTACCGGACGACGCTGAACGGCGAAGGTTTGCAGCACGAAGACGGCCATAGCCAGATTCAGGCCGACCTGATTCCGAACTGCGTGTCCTACGACCCAACTTTCTCTTACGAAGTGGCGGTGATTGTTCACAGCGGCCTGCAACGGATGTATGTGGACAACGAAGACGTATTCTTCTACATCACACTGATGAACGAGAACTACACCCATCCCGCCCTGCCGCAACGCGAAGGCATCGAAGAAGAAATCCTGAAAGGTATGTATCTCTTCAAAGCCGGTGAAAACGACGGCAAGAAGGTTCAGCTGATGGGTTCGGGTACGATTTTCCAAGAAGTGCTGGCCGCCGCCGACCTGCTGAAACAGGATTTCGGCGTGGATGCGGACGTTTGGTCCTGCCCGTCCTTCAACCTGCTGCACCGCGACGCCATCGAAGTGGAACGCTACAACCGCCTGCACCCGCTGGAAGAGAACAAACCGCCGTTCGTTACCAGCCAACTGCAAGGCCACGAAGGCCCGGTGGTCGCCGCCACGGATTATATCCGCAGTTTCGCCGACCGCATCCGTGCGTATATCCCCAATGATTATCATGTGTTGGGTACGGACGGTTTCGGCCGCTCCGACAGCCGCGCCAACCTGCGCTCGTTCTTCGAAGTGGACCGCTACAATATCGCGGTTACCGCGCTCAGCGCCTTGGCCGACCAGGGCAAAATCGGTAAGGAAACGGTTCAGCAGGCGATTGAGAAATACGGTGTTAAAACCGATACCGCGCCAAGCTGGAAACGTTAGTGGCTTTCAGACGGCCTGACATGGATTGGAAGGCCGTCTGAAAAAGAATGAATCAGGCCGTCTGAAAAGGCTTCTTATTTTCAGACGGCATCACAAGATACAAAAAGGAAGGCTCAATGAGCATCGTAGAAATCAAAGTACCCGATATCGGCGGTCATGAAAAATGTGGACATCATCGCCGTAGAAGTCAAAGCCGGCGACACCATTGCCGTGGACGACACCCTGATTACGCTGGAAACCGACAAAGCCACCATGGACGTGCCCTGCCGATGTGGCCGGCGTGGTTAAGGGAAGTCAAAGTCAGCAGGCGACAAAGTGTCCGAAGGCGGCGTTATCCTGCTGGTGGAAAACCGCAGTCGCAACCGATGCGCCCGCCGCACCTGTTGCCGAAGCTCCTGCCGCCACCGCGGCTCCTGCACCTGCTGCCGCACCCTGCCGCTTCGGGCGGAGTGGAAAACCGTCGCCGTTCCCGACATCGGCGGCCATGAAAACGTGGACATCATCGCCGTCGAAGTCAGCGGGTGATACCGTTGCCGTGGACGACACGCTGATTACGCTGGAAACCGACAAGGCGACCATGGACGTCCCCGTACCGCTGCCGGCGTAGTTAAAGCCGTGCTGGTGAAAGTGGGCGACAAAGTATCCGAAGGTGCGCCGATTATCGAAGTGGAAACTGCCGGTTCTGCTGGGTACTGCCCCTGCCCCCGCCCCCTGGTACTGAAGCCCCGAAAGCGGCTGCCGCCCCGCCCTGCGGCAGCACCTGTTTCCGCGCCCGCGCCCGCGCCTGCCGCCGCCCCCGTGGCAGCATTCGGCAGCACGCCGGTAAACGAAGCGGCATTTGCCAAAGCCCATGCCGGGCCCCTCCGCCCGCAAACTGGCGCGCGAATTGGGTGTGGATTTGGGCTTGGTAAAGGCACGGGCCTGAAAGGCCGCATTGTCGGCGACGACATCAAAGCCTTCGTCAAAGCCGCATTGCAGGGCGGTGCGGGCAAAGGTGCGCCTGCAGCAGCCGGTACGTCTTTTGGGCGGCGGTTTGATTTGCTGCCGTGGCCGAAGGTGGACTTTGCCAAGTTCGGCGAAGTGGAAGTGAAAGAGTTGAGCCGAATCAAGAAAAATTTCCGGCCAAAACCTGTCGCGCAACTGGGTGATGATTCCGCACGTTACCATAAACGAAGAAGCGGGACATGACCGATTTGGAAGAATTCCGCAAACAGTTGAACAAGGAATGGGAACGCGAAGGCGTGAAACTGTCGCCGTTGGCCTTTATCATCAAGGCTTCCGTCAGCGCGCTGAAACAGTTCCCCGAGTTCAATTCGTCTTTGGACGGCGATAACCTGGTATTGAAAAAATACTTCCACATCGGTTTTGCCGCCGACACGCCGAACGGCTTGGTCGTACCGGTCATTAAAGATGTAGACAAAAAAGGCCTGAAGGAAATCAGCCAAGAATTGACCGAGTTGAGCAAAAAGCCCGCGAAGGCAAACTCAAACCGCAGGAAATGCAGGGCGCGTGCTTTACCATTTCCAGCTTGGGCGGCATCGGCGGCACCGGCTTTACGCCGATTGTAAATGCTCCTGAAGTGGCCATTTTGGGCGTGTGCAAATCGCAAATCAAACCGGTTTGGAACGGCAAAGAGTTCGCGCCGCGCCTGATGTGCCCGCTGTCGCTGTCGTTCGACCACCGCGTCATCGACGGCGCGTACCGGTATGCGCTTCACCGTGTTCCTGGCCAACCTGCTGAAAGATTTCCGCCGCATCACGCTGTAAGCGTTTCGGACGTTCTTGATACAAAGGCCGTCTGAAAAACGCGAATCCGGCGGTTTCAGACGGCTTCCCCTTTTAAAACTGGAATATCAATGAACGAAAAACAAATCCGCATCTTATCTGTTGTCGCCACCATCACCGCCGTGTGTATGTATGTGGCCTACATCCCGCAGATTCAGGCCAATCTGGCCGGACACAAAGGCTCGCCATGGCAACCTTTGGCTGCGGCGATAAACCGTACGTTGTGGGTAGCTTACGGATTATTCAAAAACCGCGCGACCTGCCGGTGGCCATCGCCAACGCGCCGGGCATCGTGTTGGGATTATTTGCCTTCATAACCAGTTTTTTAATATCGAATTGGGCAGGCCGTCTGAAAACACCGGCCTGCCCGCGAAAGGTTTGAAATGAGTTTGATCGAATTAAAGTACCCGACATCGGCGGCCACGAAAACGTGGACATCATCGCCGTTGAAATCAAAGCGGGCGATACTGTCGCCGTAGATGACACCCTGATTACACTGGAAACCGACAAAGCCACCATGGACGTTCCTGCCGAAGCAGCAGGCGTGGTGAAAGAAGTGAAAGTGAAAGTGGGCGACAAAATTTCCGAAGGCGGCGTGATTGCCGTGATCGAAGCCGCCGGTGCGTCTGCCGCCGCCGAAGCGCCGAAAGCCGCAGCAGCACCTGCCCCGCCCAAGAAGCCCCCCAAAGCCGCTGCGCCCGCACCGCAGGCCGCACACCTGCCGGTTCTGCTGATGCCGAATACGACGTGGTGGTATTGGGCGGCGGCCCGGGCGGTTATTCCGCCGCATTTGCCGCAGCTGATGAAGGCTTGAAAACCGCCATCATCGAGCAATACAGCACCTTGGGCGGCGTGTGCCTGAACGTGGGCTGTATTCCGTCCAAAGCGCTGCTGCACAACGCAGCCGTGATTGACGAAGTGAAACACTTGGTGAAAAACGGCATCAAGTTCGGCGAACCCGAAATCAATGTAGACGAACTGCGCGGCTACAAAGAAAAAGTCATCGCCAAACTCACCGGCGGCTTGGCAGGGCATGGCCAAAGCCCGCAAAGTGGACATCATCCAGGTAACGGCCAATTCGTGGGCGCAAACCACATTGAAGTGTCGCTCACCGAATCTGCACAATACGAGCAAGCCACCGAAACCGGCGCGAAAAACCGTTGCCTTCAAAAACTGTATCATCGCCGTGGGCAGCCGCGTGGTGAAACTGCCCTTCATTCCTGAAGACCCGCGCATTGTGGACAGCACCGGCGCGCTTTGAGCTGCGTCAAAACGGCGGCAAGTTGCCGGAAAAATGCTGGTCATCGGCGGCGGCATCATCGGACTGGAAATGGGCACCGTGTACAGCACACTGGGCGCACGCCTGGACGTGGTGGAAAATGATGGACGGCCTGATGCAGGGCGCAGATCGCGACTTGGTGAAAGTGTGGGAGAAAATGAACGCCCATCGCTTCGACAACATCGCGACCAATACCAAAACCGTGGCCGTGGAATCCAAAACCCGATGGCATCTACGTAACCTTTGAAGGCGAAAAAGCACTCGAAAGAGCCGCAACGCTACGACTTTGGTGCTGGTGGCTGCTTACCGCGCGCCGAACGGCAAACTCTGTTCCGCCGAAAAAGCCGGCGTGACCATTACCGAACGCGGCTTCATCGAAGTAGACAAACAAATGCGCACCAACGTGCCGCACATCTACGCCATCGGCGACGTGGTCGGCCAACCTATGCTGGCGCACAAAGCCGTGCACGAAGGCCATGTGGCTGCCGAAAACTGTGCCGGCCACAAAGCCTACTTCGATGCACGCGTGATTCCGGGCGTGGCCTACACCGACCCCGAAGTGGCTTTGGGTGGGCGTTACCGAAGAAATCGCCAAACGCGACGGCATCAAAAATCACCAAAGCCGTATTCCCATGGCTGCCAGTACCGCGCCATCGCCAACTACCGCGACGAAGGCTTCACCAAGCTGATTTTCGACGCTGAAAGCGGCCTGATTATCGGCGGCGGTATCGTCGGCACACACGCAGGCGACATGATCGGCGAAATCTCGCCTGGCGATTGAGATGGGCTGTGATGCGGAAGACATCGGTAAAACCATCCATCCGCACCCCACCTTGGGCGAAAGCATCGGCATGGCGGCGGAAGTGGCCAACGGCACTTGCACCGACTTGCCGCCGCAAAAGAAAAAGAAATAATGTAGTGTAAAACAAGGCCGTCTGAATGCCCTATCCGGTTTTTCAGACGGCCTTCCGTATTGCGGCAGGCTATCGGATTAGTTAAAATCGCGCATTCCAACACTGGTACAGCATCATGACTAAATTTATTTTCGTAACCGGCGGCGTCGTATCTTCACTGAAAAGGTATCGCCGCCGCTTCTATTGCCACCATCCCAGAATCGCGCGGTTTGAACGTGACCATGCTCAAGCTCGACCCTTATATCAACGTCGACCCCTGGTACGATGAGCCCGTTCCAGCACGGCGAAGTGTTCGTGACCGACGACGGCGCGGAAACTGACCTCGACTTGGGACACTACGAACGTTTCATCAACGCCACCATGACCCGCCGCAACAGCTTCAGCACGGGGCAGGTGTACGAAAAACGTCATCGCCAAAGAACGCCGCGGCGACTACCTCGGCGGCACGGTTCAAGTCATCCCGCACATTACCGACGAAATCAAACGCCGTATCCACGAAGGCGCGGCAGGTTACGATGTCGCCATCGTCGAAATCGGCGGTACGGTCGGCGACATTGAATCGCTGCCGTTTTTGGAGGCCATCCGTCGATGATGCGCAGCCAGTTGGGACGCAACAACACCCTGTTTGCCCACTTGAGCTAGCGTTCCCTACATCGCCGCCGCCGGCGAAATCAAAAACCAAGCCGACCCAGCATACCGTTAAAGAAATGTTGAGTATCGGTTTGCAGCCCGACATCCTGATTTGCCGCATGGACAGGGAAAATGCCCGCGGACGAACGCCGCAAAATCGCCCCTGTTCTGCAACGTGGAAGAGCGCGCGATTGTCGGCAGCTACGACGTGGACAGCATCTACGAATGCCCCTGAAATGCTGCACGATCAAGGCATCGACAACATCATTACCGAGCAGTTGCAGCTTAACGCAGCAGGCGGATTTGACCGCGTGGGAAAAATCGTCCATGCCATCAAAAATCCGAAACACACCGTCAAAATCGCCATGGTCGGCAAATACGTCGATTTGACCGAATCCCTACAAATCGCTAATCGAAGCCTTGAAACATGCGGGTATCCACACCGAAACCGACGTGCAGATTACCTTCGTTGACAGCGAAAACATCGAGAAAAACAACGGCGACGTTTCCATGCTCAAAAGACATGGACGCCATCCTCGTTCCCGGTGGTTTCGGTTCGCGCGGCGTGGAAGGCAAAATCGCCGCCGTGCGCTATGCCCGTGAAAAACAACGTGCCATACTTGGGCATCTGCCTCGGTATGCAGATCGCGCTGATCGAATACGCCCGCGACGTCGCAGGTTTGAAAGGCGCAAACCCACCGAGTTCGACCTCAAATGCGCCGCACCCGTTGTTGCCCTGATTGACGAATGGCAAACCGCCGACGGCAGCGTCGAAACCCGCGACGAATCCGCTGATTTGGGCGGCACCATGCGTTTGGGCGCGCAAGAAGTTGAATTGAAAGCAGGCAGCCTCGCCGCCAAAATCTACGGCAGCGAACATATCCGCGAACGCCACCGCCACCGCTACGAAGTCAATAACAACTATGTCCCCGCGCTGGAGAAGGCGGGCTTGCTCATCGGCGGCGTATCTGCCGGACGCGAACGCTTGGTTGAAACCATCGAGCTGCCAAAACCACTCTTGGTTCTTCGCCTGCCAGTTCCACCCCGAGTTCACTTCCAACCCGCGCAAAGGCCACCCGTTGTTCACCGCCTTTATCAAAGCCGCATTGACTAACCGTAAGAATCAATAGCAACACTCAAACTCCAGGCCGTCTGAAAATTCAGACGGCCTTATTTTTCATCGGCGTTTCCACATATGTGTTTTGATGAGTGTAAGCAGAGCATAACGGCTTGCTTCCGACGATAAGGATAAAAGCATTTTCAAAAATTTCTTTATTTAAAACATATACTTCTACTCAATCAACTACATTTCTTCCCCTCCTTGCCTTTTATGATGGAACTCTTTTTGCCGTTTTAACAGCCTACCTATATTATTCAACATTCGTATTCAGCCTGAATGAGGCATTATTATTCACACAAAAACACAATAAATAACAAATATCATTTATAATGAATAGGCATATTATGCAATTTTTAACTTTTATTTGCAACCCATCTGAGGAATCATCACAATGTCTCATGAAAATTGCCTTCCCCTCCCAATTCTCCCTCAGCCTTATAACCTTGGCATTAAGCAGTAGTTTCGCCCATGCAAACAATGTCGAATCCACAACGGAAACGCATGATGCATTACCCAGCGTTACCGTCAAAGGCTCTGATTTATCTACTCACCGTATCCGCACACAAAAATTGGACGAAACCACGGCCACCGACATGAAAGACGTTTTATCTCAACGAACCGTCAGTCAGTTTCGGCGGGGAAACGGTACTTCACAATGGATGACCATCCGAGGCATGGGGCAAGATCAGATTGACGTTAAAGTAGATAATACATATTCGGATACCCAATTGTTCCACCATAACGGCAGATTCTGTTTGACCCGGCATTGGTAAAAAGTAATCGGCGTGCAAAAGGCACCGGTTCGGCGTCGGCAGGCATCGGGGCAACCAGCGGGGCAATCGTGGCGGAGACGGTAGATGCCAAAGATTTGCTGCGTGAGGGGCAAAATATCGGTTTCAAACTGAATGCAGGGGTTTCAAACAATAAAGGACACAGTCAAGGATTCTCGGTTTACGGACAAGCCGGCGGTTTTGATGCCTTATTTGCCGCCAATTGGGTCAATAAACGGGACTATAAGCCGGGTAAAGGCTATAAAGGTCTGGATGGCAGTGAAACCGTGCATAACAGCGCACTCGGTCAGCGGGGCTTGTTAGAAAATCAGTTATAACTTTAATGAAAACCACCGTTTGATTTTTGAGCCATCGGCAGGGAGAAAACCTACGGTACACGGGCTTTGCGTGAAGAATTTGATTTTTCCCAATCATGCAAAAACACGTGGCCGGAACGGCTTCATCATCTACCGCCCGGATGGAACCTGCGAACCCAATACGGACAACAATGCCCCGCTACCGCACGCTGACCCCACAACACCACCAATCTCGAATATCGCGGTGCCGATATGGGATTCATCAGCAAAGCCAAGGCCAACGTTTATTTGAAGAATGTAACGCGGGACGAAGCATCAGGACACCAATATGAACTGGATGCAAAAACTCCGCACGACAGGGGCAAACGTGAATCTCGACAGCCGCCTGTCTCGACAAGCTATTACCTTGAAATACGGCCTTAACTGGCGGCATCAAAAAGCCATCCCGAAAGAATTGGGCAACGGGCGAGCAACGAGACCGATACCGGACTTTATTTGGAAGGCATTTGGGATATAGAGCCCGTAACGCTGACTACCGGCCTGCGCTACGACCATTTCGGCGTCACTTTTTCAGACTACCGTAAAATCACCGGCAGTAATATCAATCCCAGTATCGGTGCGATTTACGACATCACACCTGAATTATCCGTCAATGCCAGTTTGAACTATGCCACCCGAAGCCCGCGCCTGACCGAAGTTGCTCTGTCGGGAGGAAGCGTCCGCCGTGCTGCCGATAACCTGAAAGCCGAAAAATCCCGTAATGCGGAAGTCGGCATCAAATACAATCTGAATCAGGCCTTGTCTGTCAATGCCTCATATTTCAACCAAGAAATCAAAGATATTCAAGCTGTTCGCGCAACGGCATTTACTATAACGGCGGCAAATTGAAAAAACAGCGGTTACGAAGCAAGCACCGCTTACAGTATGTCCGGTTTGACGGCACGGGTCGGTGTCGCGTATAACAAACCGAAATTGGATGGCGCAAGCCTCGACTCTATCGTTACGGCTATTCCAATGGGCAGGACTTGGACCGCCGGCCTCTCCTATCGGTTTGACAACCCGAATCTCGAACTCGGCTGGCGCGGACGCTACGTACAACGTTCAAGTTATGACACCAACACTGACCAACGCGGATCCGGCGGCGGCAATGTCAACCGCCCTGGTTACGGTGTAAACGATATTTACGCCAACTGGAAACCGACGGGCAAAGATGATTTGAACATCAACTTATCCGTCAATAACGTCGGCAACAAACTCTATAAACCGCACAGCCAACGGAGCAGCTCAATTAACGGTTCTTCCCTGCCGGAAACTCAGTGAGATTTGCCATGGGCGTAAATTACCGTTTCTAAGAACGTATTCCAGATACCTGTAAAAGAGACAGGCCGTCTGAAAATCAACAAACTGCACCTTGAAGCCGGGAGTTATCCCGGGCCGAAAGGTGCAGTTTTTATCAACAAAAATATGGCGGCATAGCCAGGTTGGCCGCTGCTTTAAGAATCCGCTTCCATTCACTTACCGCAGCAAGCCTTGTATTTTTTACCGCTCTCGCAAGGGCAAGGGTCGTTGCGTACCGATTTTTCTACCTTCTCGGCGGATGGTTTGCGGTTTGTTGATGACTGCCCTGCCAATAGACAAAAATATCGCGTACGGCGTAAGGGACTTCGTTTTGCAATCCGTTGATTTCCTGCCGACTCAGATTGGACAAAATATCGTCCCTCATCATAAATGCCGCCAAAGCCATGATCCGGGTAAAACAGATCTTCGAATTCCTCGTCGTCACTTGCGGCAAAACCAATCTGTCGGCGTATTGTCCAACGCATAAAGATAGGCGTTGCACCAGGAAAAATAGTCGGGTTCGCCGTTTTCATCTTCATACAACGGCAATTCTGGGAGCTGTTTGTCTCTTCAAATTCCGCCTTAATTCCTCCGCCCACTGTAAAAACGGTTTCTTTGATGCGTTCGCGTGCACCGCATCGATGGCGGCATCACCGATTACGGCATCAATGACGGCATCGGCATCGTCCGCTATTTCATCGGGGCCGGATACAAAGGCCGTCAGATAAGCGTGAATTTCGTCGCAGCGCATCGCGCTGCCGTCTTCGGCATAAGCACCGAGGATTTCTTCAATGATTTCGATTGGTTGCAGAGACATATTGATTTCCATGTTTGGACAAGCGGCGCATTATTTCACAAATCGGTATTCGGACACACTTGCCTTATAATTTGCCCCTCGTCCGTTTTCACACGCAAATGATAATGTTTGCACACACACCCCATCCTTCCCAAAATTGCCGCCCTTTCCGAGCATTGGGCTGATTTTTCAGTCAGCTGTTCGCCCTTCCGAATTCACTTCCGCCCTGCTGGAACGCAGTTTCAGACAAACTTCCGGCTGGGTCGAGGCAGGCATCGTTGTTGCCCTGACCGTGGCCATGTGGTGGCTGTCTGAGTGGCTGTTGAAACGCTACATGGAAAACGCCCGCCTACCTCGGTTTGCTCAAGCACATCGGCAAACGGATTCTTTTGGCCTGTGCTGATGTGGTTTTCCGCCATTATTGCGTTGTCGGCATGGAACTTCACCGGTTTCTCCTCCGTATGGCTCCGCCTGCTGCTGCTGGCCGCCAACTGGATGATTGCAATTCGGATTACTTTGGCCGTATTTCATGCCGCCTTGCCGGCAAAGCCGTGGAGCGACCGCTTGGAAACGTACTTTGTCGGCGGTATTGTGGGTATTTTTCCTGCTGTGGATTTCGGGCATCGACGACATCATCATCAACTGGATGAAATCTTTAACCTTCTCCGTCGGCTCGTCAAAGCTCAGTTTGTGGAGCATCGGCACGGGTACTTTTGTGGATAGGCATTATCCTGATTTTTCGCCATGTGGCTGGCCAGATTCTTTGCAAAACCGGCTGATGGCGAATACCGGCTCGATTTGAGTTTGCGCATTATGCTGTCGAACATCGTGCGCGTCGTGCTGGTCGTTTTATCGGTGTTAATCGCCCTGCCGCTGGTGGGAATCGATTTGACCGTATTGTCGGTATTCGGCGGCGCGCTCGGTGTCGGTATCGGTTTCGGCCTGCAGAAAGTCGCCAGCAATTACATATCGGGCTTTTTGATTTTGGGCGACCGCTCCATCCGCCCAGGCGACCGGTTGACGGTCAATAACTTCACAGGCTATGTCACCAAAATCACTTCCCGCTTCGTTGTTCTCCGCAGTCCTGCGGGAACCGAGAGCACTGATTCCGAACGAAACCTTCATCACCGATATGGTGATTAACGAATCCTATACCGCCAAAGCCCTGCATCAAAACCTCAACATCCAGGTTTCTTACGATTCGGACATTGCGCGCGCCATGGAGATTATGATTGAAAGCGGCTTCGCGCCAGGAGCGTATCGATGCGGCGAAAATCCGCCGAAAAGCCTGTTTAATCGGCTTCGGTTCGGACGGTATCGATTTGCGGCTGGGCTTTTGGGTGAAAGATCCCGAAAACGGTTTTCTCGGCCTTTTTCCGCCATCCTGCCTCGAAATCTGGCAGCGTTTTAACGAAGAAGGTATCTCCTTCCCCTTCCTCAGCGCGAAGTACGGATTCTGAACGAAGCCCCGATACTGCCCGATCAGGCAAAACTTTCCGCCGCAGCAAAAACAGGCTGCCGCCGATACCCGTTCGCACGAGCCCATGGCGAGAGGAAGGCGGACAAGATGCCGTCTGAAAGAGAAAACGCCGAAACGGCCTGTTTCGGTATTGGTGGTTTTGCACGACGGCTGCGGCTGTGCCCTGCTGCTCGAACGTGCCGACCGGCCCGGCTTCTGCAATCGGTTACCGGCAGTTTGGAAGCGGGCGAAACACCGGCCCGGGCCGCCTTGCGCGAAGTGGCGGAAGAAACTGTATCCGCCTCCCGCCGGACGATTTACACGATTGGCACTACAGCACGGTTTACAGAAATCTACCCGCACTGGCGGCACCGCTATGCCGACGGTGTAACGCATAACACGGAACATCTTTTTCCGCCCGCATCCCGCGCGAAAGCCCGCTGACATTGTCGGAACATACGGCATACCGCTGGCTGCCGGCGGCGGGAGGCGGCAGAACAGGCATTCTCCCCATCCAACCGCGAAGCCCCGCTGCGCTTTGCAGAGGCCGTCTGAAAGCGGACAGCCGCCATAAAAAGGTTTACTTGTTCGGCTGCATTTCTCCGCCTTGCCGGTTTTATAGTGGATTAAATTTAAACCAGTACGGCGTTGCCTCGCCTTGCCGTACTATCTGTACTCGTCTGCGGCTTCGTCGCCTTGTCCTGATTTAAATTTAATCCACTATAAAGCTTTTATCAGTCATATGAAGGCCGTCTGAAAACCACCGCCTTGATTGCAGTTTTTCAGACGGCGCTTTTCCGTATATCCGCCGTTGGGGCGATTAACGGTAAACCTCTCCTTCATGCTTCAACCAGCCGTCGGGTGCCTGCCCTGAGGGTCGCGGTGGGTCCAATGGATGACGCCGCCCTGCCCGCTCCATTCGTATTCGCCGTAAAAGCAACCTCGTCGCCTTTTTCAGCCCGCTTTGATTTTGAGCCAAGTCGATATTGTGCGCGACCAAAACAGTCTGCCCGCTGTTTAAGCGCAGGATAAACCGCTGGTGCCGCAGAACCTTTATTGTCGTCCGGTAAAACCTTTGCCACCACGCCCCGTCCTTCGATTTGAAAATCGCTTTCGCGCCTTTCGAAGTTGCCGTCTGAAGGCGGCTGTCGCTGCCTGAGGATGAAGCCTGGATGGAAGATGCGGGTTGTGTCAGGGAGGCAGGTGGATTAAGCGGTGCTCGCCCGCCTTGTCCGTCGAAAAAGTACATGCGACCGCCGCTGCGGCGATCAGCAAAACCGACACAGTTTTTCTTTCATTTCAGACGGCCCTCATCTTTCTGCGGAATAAAAGGAATGCCGCCGTCCTGCAATTGTTTTTCCACAGCGGCGGGCAGCAGTACCGGTCGGAAAAACACCTTGTCAAACTCCGTGATGGCGGCCACGCGCACCAAGGCGGTACTAGTGGATTTGATTGTGTTCGACCGAGAGATAACGTGTCCGCGCGTTCTGCATCATGGCCTGCATCACGCTGACTTCTTTAAAATCAAAATCCAGCAGCGAGCCGTCGGCTTCGATGGACGACGAGACCGAGAATGGCATAATCGGCTTTAAACTGATTGATGAAATCCACCGTCGCCACGCCCGTAATGCCGCCGTCCACCTACTCGGACCACGCCTGATGTGATGATGACGGTGTAGTCGCTGCGGCCAGATGCCAAGGCGGCCACATGGATGTTGTTGGTGATGATGCGCAGGTTGCGGTGATTTTTAATCAAGGCCGCCGCCACGGCTTCTATAGTTGCCCCGATGCTCACAAACAGGCTGGAGCCGTCGAATTTCTGCCGCAATCAAATCGGCGATATGGGCTTTTTCATTCTGCTGCCGTTTTTGCAGCAGGTAGGTGTCGTTCAGCGCGGCATCACCCAAAGTCGCCCCTGCCGTGATAGCGTTGCAGCAGGCCGTCTGCGCACAGTTCGCCGATGTCGCGGCGTATGGTTTTGCGGCGTAACATCCAATTCGGAGGCTAAAGCCTCTACCGGCATAAAACTGCGCTCCCGCACCAAACGGATGATTTTTCATGGCGTTGGCGTTTGTGTCTCATATATTTTACCCTGCTGGCAATGGAAAAACCCGACCGGATGTAATCCGACGGTAAAAAGGTCGGATGATAACAGCACTGCCAATCAGGAAGATAAGATTTTTTCAAACCGCCCTACCCGCTCCCTTTCTCACACCTGATGTTGTTGGAATTTTGCAGAATGCCGTGATTCCGTTCCCCTGCCGCTCGAATCGTGCGGATAAGGCTTTTTGCCGTTGTTTCAATAAACTTTGAGGCTGCCCGAATCATCCCGGACAGCCCCATCCCTACCTTTTTGCAACTGCTTTTACCGTTCAGCTTCAAGCCGCTTTACGATGGTAATGCCGTAGTGCGTGTTCTTTGCGACGACCGCTACTGAATGCGGATACGCGTTTCAGATAGCCGATGACACGGTTGCCGTAGTCGATGTCGTGCGAACCGCAGGCGGAACAGGCGTGCAGGGTGCGTTTGTCGATGTGGCCGCATTCGTTGCAGATGGTGATGCACGTTCACGCAGAAGAAGTTGCAGCCGGTTTGTGCGGCGATGTCCAAGAGCGAGCGGTAGCCAGATTCGGGCAGGGCTTCGTCGAGGTTCAGGTGCAGTGCGGAGCCGCCGTCGAGCCAGTCCACCAGTTCTTTACCGTGCAGCAGGAATTTGTCGAGCGCGTTGATTTCTCGTCTTCGACGACGTAGAAATAGGAGTTGTAACATTCTGCGGCTGACTTTGTAAACCGTCAGCTTTGTCCCATTTGGCGTTTTTCACGCCGAGGTTTTCGAGCGGGGACAAACTCTGTATTGAACTTCACGCCGTAGTGTTTGCTGGCGGCTTTGGATCTTCGAATATGGTTTTCAGACGGCCTTGGACGAAGTTGATGTAGTCATCGTTGTAGCGACTTTGATGCCTTGCGATTCGGCGGCTTCCGCCATGCCGTTGATGCCGATGGTGAGGAACTGTTTGTCCAGCGTGATGAAACCTGCATCGTAAACGGGTAGCATTCCGGCAGCTTGGTATTCTTCCATCAGTTTGCGGTAGGCGTATTGGTATTTATGGATTTTGCCCACTTCGACGGCAAGGTCGCGCCCGTCTTGCTCCAACCGGTTCATATTGATGGTGATGACGTTGATGGAACCGGTCGCCACGCCACCTGCGCCGAGGGTGTAGCTGAAGGTGCGGTCTTCGATGGCGTTGCGCAGGCGGCAGCAGGAAGCCAAGGAGTCGGGGTTGTCGGAAAGATAGACGAAGAAGTGCCTTCCGCCAACTCTTTCGCCATTTCGTCGGCGAACACGGAATCTTTGCATTTGCCGCCGTCGGTCAGCATCGCAGCGGTAACGACAGGGAAAAGTCAAAACGGCTTTGGTACGTTCCTGATTAAACCATTTGAGGAAGAAGTTTTGCAGTTTTGCCACGCTCGTCCACACCGGTTTTGCTGAAATCAGAAGACGAAAATCGCCGAACATCGCGTCGAAATAGTATTGATCGTAAACGGAAATATTCCAAAATACGCTCTGATAGCCGCGCGCGGCAGCGGGCTGGTTGATGCTGTACACCACCTGCTGCATATGGTTGGCGATTTCTTTGCCGTGGGTTTCCAAATAATTGTCGCCGTAGTCTTTGCGGGCGAAGTAGTCGAAATAGGTCAAAAATTCCCACTGTCGCCACCGCACCGGCAAACTGCGCGCTGATGGCAAACACAAGGTTGATAAACGAGCCGCAAAAACGATGCCAGATGCTGCGGCGCCTTGATTCGCCGCCGAGTTTGCTTAAGCCGTCGAGCAGGAAGGGATACAGCGTAACCGACACACAATAAAGGCTTGAGGCTGGTTTCGTCGTGCACATAAACTCGTGCGCCTCAATCTGGCGGATGTATTCGTCGGCAACGGATTGGTCGAAAATTTCGGCGATTTTATGCGACACTTGAGCGCGGTTAATCTGCACGAAAAAGTCTTTCATGATTTCCGCTCCATCGTGGCGATGTTTTTTGGGTAACGTTGGCATTGGCGTCCATTTTCGAGCCGTCCGCCGCGTTTTGCGCGCTGATGTGAGTCGTGCATGAATTGCAGTTTGCCGTTTAACTGTTCGGGATGCAGCCGAATCATGTTAATTCCTCCTGTGTAGGTTGGATAAAGCCTCAGGCCGTCTGAAACGCAGCCGCCTGCGGCTGAGTTGTAATCAGGGATGATTTTGGACGCGGGTTTGTCTTTGATAAACAAGCGGTTCAACACCTCGCCCGTGCGCAAATCGATAAACTTCGATTGGTTGTCAGGGCTGTCCAAGCCGCCCAGCTCCATCTGCCAGCAGTACTGGTTTTCAGATACGTCAGATAAGGCAGGATGCCGTCTGAAACCGCCTCCAGCTCCTCACGCTCCAAACCGGTGTACAAACAGGCTTTCAAACCCGCCTGCGTCACGATACCCAACATTTTCTGCAAGGCTTCCGGCTGCCATTCCTCGCCCATAAAACAACACGCAGCTAATCAGCCCGCGATGAGCGTTTCAGACGGCCTTTCAAATAATCCTCGGTCAATTCCGTGCCGATACCTTCTTTCCACGCATCGGCACTGTGGCAGCCTTTTGCAGCGCAGCGGGCAGCCTGAAAACAGAAACGCCAGCGACACTTCGCCCGGCACTTCCTGCCATACGATTTGCTCGATTGTGAATTTCCCAACATCTTCATTACTCAAATACTAGATATAGTATTTTTAGCCATCATTAATACCATATATAGTATTCTATCGACAGATTTTGCTTTATTGCAATTATGCTAATTGTAAAATTTAATATTCGCTTATTTTTATTGAATATTTGTCAAAACTATCTTTCATAGTTTCGGTAACAATTTGGAACAGTCGGAAAAACAGGTTTATGATGAGGAACCCATTCATCGGATACGGGAATAGAATGATGGAATCGAAAAACAAGAGGCTGCCCGGACAATAGGCCGTCTGAAAAAACAAAAACAACCGACCAAGAACGTTTGCAGGGCTGGCGGGAAATCTGTAGCAAAGCAGCATTTGAGCGGGGAATTCGCCCTCAGCACCAAACTCAACGGAGAAGCCTATACGGAAGAAGAAGCAGGATGGTGGCCGAATTGTTTGGACGCTAACGGAAATGATATGATGCGCAGCTGTTATCCAAAAACCGAACCACCGCAGGTTTCTGCAACGGCAGCCCGTATGAAATACGAACATAATGAAAAGGAAAAATATGATGTTATTGAGCAATATTGAAACCGTTCCCACTGCAACGTCGTCCGCCATTTGGGATTGGTCCAGGGGTTCGACCGTGCGCGCCAAACACGTCGGACGCGATTTTATGGCCGGCTTGAAAAACCTGGTTGGCGGCGAACTGAAGGGCTACACCGAGCTTTTTAAACGAAGCCCGTGATGAGGGCGATTGCCCGTATGATCGAACAGGCGCGTCAGGCCCGGAGCCAATGCCGTGGTAAATGTGCGCTTTTCCACCGCATCCGTAGCGGCAGGGGCTGCCGAAATCTTTGCCTACGGCACGGCTGTGGTTTTTGGAATAGGGAGGCGGCGATGTCGAACGACAACAATGAGTTCTCCGTCATCCTGTTGCTGCTGTATCTGTGGCCGGTTTGGCTGCTGATTATCACTTATTTCACCTCTACCGCCATATTGAGCGGAAGCATTATGCCGATATTGAGGCGCGGGAAGCTGCGCTGCGGCATATCATGGTGATTGCCGTAAAAACCGCCGCAGGATTTCAGCGGCGGGGAATTGGTTTATGCGGAGTTGTGGTTTCCAGCGATTATTTCCGCCGTATGCTGGCAGCGTTCCGCAATTTTTTCGGCGGCAATATCCGCAGCTACGAAACCTTGCTCGACTGCGCACGGCGTGAAGCCGTACTGCGCCTAAAAGAACAGGCCGAAGCGAAAGGGGCAAATGCCGTGTTGAACTTCAAATTGAAACAGCCTCTTTAGGCAATATCCACCAGCCGCAGCAAGGCGGTGCAGTCGGTACGGTTGAAGTTTTGGCCTACGGCACGGCAGGACGGCTGTCTCCAGCCGGCTCAAACTCCGCATCGATGATAGAGGCAATAAAAAGGCCGTCTGAATTTTTCAGACGGCCTTTTATTGTTTCCAAACCAAATTACAGGGCATCTTTCAAAGATTTGCCGGCATGAATTTCGGCGTTTTGGCTGCAGCAATGGTCAGCGGCTCGCCGGTTTTAGGGTTGCGGCCTTGACGCTCTGCACGCTCACCCACGTAGAAAGAACCGAAACCGACCAGAGTTACGGTATCGCCTTTTTCAGGGCTTTCGGTAATGGCATTGACCATACCGTCCAATGCTTTAGCGGCTGCAGCTTTAGAAATGTCGGCTTCGAGGCCATTGCTTCGATCAATTCAGACTTGTTCACGGTTAAGTCCCTTTCTGTCGTCTAAAAATAAAGGATTCCAAAACAAACCCTGCTTTGGAATACGGATTGCTTATGGCGCGCCTTTATAACAAGGCTGAATTTGCCGTGTCAAGGCAAAAGGCATGAACGGGGGCTTTTTCAGCCAAATTGCCCGCCGCCGGTGCCTTTTGCAACACAATACAACCGGACTCAGTGTTTACGGACTTTTTGCGCTTGACTTTGGCTTTTGAACCGCCCACTTGTCCGCTATCGGCGTTTTCGGCCGTTTCGGGCTGATATTCCAAACCCAACGCCAAAACTTCGTCTATCCATTTCACCGGATGAATCGTCAGACCTTCCTTCACATTGGCCGGAATTTCTTCCAAGTCCTTCACATTGCCCTGCGGTATCAAAAACATGTTTGATACCGCCGCGCAAAGCCGCCAGCAGTTTTTCCTTCAAACCGCCGATGGGCAGCACTTCGCCACGCAGCGTAATCTCCCCGGTCATGGCCACATCGGCGCGCACGGGAATATTGGCGAATGCGGAAACCATAGCTCAAAAGTCATGCCTATGCCCGCACTGGGCCCGTCTTTTCGGGGCTGCACCTTCGGGAACATGGATATGGATGTCGTGTTTTTCATAAAAATCGGCGGCCAGCCCTAATCCGTCTGCACGAGACCGAACGACACTCCACGCGGCGGTAATCGATTCCTGCATCACATCGCCCAGTTTGCCTGTGCGGACAATATTGCCTTTGCTCTTTCAAAGCCACTGCTCGATGGTCAGTAATTCGCCTCCCACTTCCGTCCATGCCAGGCCGGTAACCTGTCCGACCCGGTTTTCACTTTCGGCCACCCGAAATCGTAATGGCGCACACCGAGATAATCAGACAAATTTTCAGCATTGACGACTATGGCCTTTGGTTTGCTTTTTGCGCGTTTTCGTTTTCTGTGCGTCTTCCGCCAATTGTGCGGCCATTACACCTTTTGCGGCAAATTTTGGCGATTTCCCTGTCCAGAGACCGTACGCCCGTTTCACGGGTGTAATAGCGCACGATGTCGCGCACGGCGTCTTCCTCAATCCGTAGTTTTCGCCTTCGCGCACACCGTTGCGCTCCATTTGCTTGGGAACCAGATACTGCATGGCGATACTGATTTTTCATCTTCTGTGTAGCCAGACAAACGAATGATTTCCATACGGTCGGAGCAAGGCCGGCGGAATATTCATGCTGTTTGAAGTGGCGATAAAAAGCACATCGCTCAAAATCGTAATCGACTTTCGACAAAAATGATCGGCAAACGAATGATTTTTGCTCGGATCGAGGACTTCCAGCAGCGCGCTGGCAGGATCGCCGCGGAAATCTATTGCTCGAGTTTGTCGATTTCATCGAGCAGGAAACAACGGGTTCTTCACCCGGCCTTAATCATGCCCTGAATAATTTTTGCCCGGCATCGAACCGATATAGGTACGGCGGTGGCCGCGGATTTCGCTTTCATCCTTTACGCCGCCCAGAGCCATGCGTGGATATACTTCCTGCCCGTCGCTTTGGCAATTGAGTGGCCGAGCGAGGTTTTACCGACACCCGGAGGGCCGACTAAACACAAAATCGGGCCTTTTGAGTTTGTCGCTGCGCTTTTGCACAGCCAGATATTCCCAAGATGCGTTCTTTCACTTTTTCCAAGCCGTAATGGTCGGCATTCAGCACCAAATCGGCCTTCAGCAATATCTTTTAATCACGCGGGTCTTTTTCTTCCACGGCAATTCCAACAGAGTGTCGATATAGTTCCGCACCACTGTCGATTCCGCCGACATCGGCGGCATCATTTTCAATTTTTCAATTCCGACAAAGCCTTGTCTTCAGCTTCTTTGCTCATGCCTGCGGCTTTGATGTCGGATTCCAGCTTGTCCAGCTCGGCACGTTCGTCTTCCTCGCCCAATTCCTTTATGGATGGCTTTTAACCTGCTCGTTCAGTAATACTCGCGCTGGGATTTTTCCATTTGCCGCTTCACGACTACCGCGGATACGTTTTTCCACCTGCAAAATATCGAGTTCGGCATCAAGCTGGCCGAGCAGGAATTCCATCCGTTCGGCCACATCAACCTTATCCAAAACCACTTGACGCGACTCCATTTCAACTGCAAATGGGCGGCAATGGTGTCGGTCAGACTAATGTTGTCCTCAATTCCGGAAATCGTGCCCAGCACTTCCGCCGGAATCTTTTTGTTCAACTTGGCAAACTGGTCGAATTCATTCAACAACGTGCGGCGCAACGCCTCCATATCCCGATCCGGTACGGGAAACTTCTTCGACTTCTTCCACATGGGCGAAAAAAATAATCGCCGGCGTTTTTCCACCGTCAGCGCACGGGCGCGGCGGATACCTTCCACCAACACCTTTACTGTGCCGTCAGGAAGTTTCAACACCTGCAGGACATTGGCCACCGTCCCCATCTTGTGCAGGCTGTCGGCTTTAGGGCTCTTCATCATTCGGATTTTTTTGCGCGAGCAAAAACCGGCTCGTCGTTTTCCATTGCCTGCTCCAGTGCGGCAATCGATTTGGCGCAGTCGAGCAAACAGCGGCAGAACCATATGGGGGTATACCACCACATCGCGCAACGGTAATAAAGCCAGTGCACGGTAATCATCGGAGAATTGGGTTTTAGCCATAGTTTTGCTTCCTTTACGAATCTAAGGGCGGGAAATTGGGCTGTACCTTATTTTTCAAGGCTTGAATTTAGGGCCATCTGAAACTTATTTAAGGCAGACTTCAAACGCCGATTGCGCTAGAATATGCGCTGTTATTTTTCAGACGGCCTTCCATTACTTACAGGCCGTCTGAAAACCAGCAAGGAACTAAAAATGACTGAAAAAACAAAGCCTCATCGAATTTCCGTGTAATTTTCCGATTAAAATTATGGGTGACAAACACCCCGACTTTCCCGCCAGTGCTGAAACCGTGCAACAGCACGCCCTGATGCTGAACACGGCCACATGACTATACGCGATAGCAGCAGCGGCAATTATCAAAAGCATCACCATTCCGGTAAATGTCGAAAGCCAGGAACATCTCGACAACATCTACCCGCTCCCTGACTGCCCATCCGATGGTGAAAGTCGTCCTGTAATGAAAAACCGTACACCTTGGCCGATGCGATTACGCACCCGTGTTCGAAGAAATGAAACGCTTCAACGACGGGCGCACCGCCGATACCGAAGACGAACTCTGGGTGGTAGAACACAACCCCGTCTTTACCCAAGGCTTGGCCGGCAAACCCGAACACCTGCTGATACGCGACGACATACCCGTCGTCCAAATCGACCGTGGCGGGCAAATCACCCTATCACGGCCCCGGCCAACTGGTGGTCTATACCATGATAGATTTCAAGCGGCGCAAAAACCTCCGTCCGCAACATCGTATCCGCGCTGGAAAAACAGCATCATCGATACCCCTGTCCGACTACGGCATCACCGCCAACGCCGACCCGCAACGCCCCGGCGTATATGTGCAAGGCAAAAATCGCCTCCCTCGGCCTACGGATAAAAACGGCTCGGTTTATCACGGCCTGGCCCTCAATATCGACATGGACCTGAGCCCTTTCACCCCACATCAACCCCTGCGGCTACGCCGGTTTGGAAATGACACAAATCGCCGACCACGCCCGCCCTGCTCCGTCCTTCGGCGAAGTAGCAGAAAAACTAACGGGCTACTTGGAAGGCCGTCTGAAAACGAAAGCATCACACGAATGACTACAGAAACAAACCCTCTCGACAACCGACAAGGCGTCAAAACACACCGGCGCATCAAAAACCGCCCGCATCCCGATCAAAGTCGTTCCGCTGGAAGAAAAACTGAAAAACCGGAATGGATACGCGCCAAACTGCCGAATCCGAAGAAATTTTTCGAAATCAAAGACATCCTGCGCGAACAAAAATGCATACCGTCTGCGAGGAAGCCGCCTGCCCCAACATCAGCGAATGCTTCAGCAAAGGCACGGCCACCTTCATGATTATGGGCGACATGTGCACGCGCCGCTGCCCTTCTGCGCCGTCGGACACGGCAGGCCGAACCCGCTCGATCCTGAAGAACCGCAAAACTTAGCCAACTCCGTCCGCGCCATGAAACTGCGCTACGTCGTCATCACATCGGTAGACCGAGGACGACCTGCGCGACGGAGGTGCGCAACACTTTGCAGACTGCATTACCGCCATCCGAGAAGCCAGCCCCACCACCAAAATCGAAATCCTGGTACCTGATTTCCGCGTACGCTTAGATATTGCACTAAAAAATTTTTGGCGCAAACCCCGCCCGACGTAATGAACCACAACCTTGAAACGCACCCGCGCCTCTATAAACAGGCGCGGCCAGGCGCGGATTACAAACACTCGCTCGAACTTTTGCGCCGCCATAAAGAAATGATGCCGCACATCCCAACCAAATCCGGCATCATGGTCGGCTTTGGGCGAAACAGATGATGAAATACGCGAAATCATGGATGACATGAGGGCACACAATATCGAAATGATTACCATCGGCCAATATCTGCAACCGTCAGACGGCCACCTGCCCGTTTTTGCGCTATGTTACTCCCGATATGTTCAAACAGTTCGAACGTGAAGCATACGCCAAAGGCTTTACCAACGCAGCTTGCGGCGCAATGGTACGCTCCAGCTACCATGCCGACGAACAGGCAGCCGAAGCACTGCGCGAATGCAACCACTAAAACCATTTTTCAATGAAATAGGTTATTTATTTCCATAAAAGTCAGCTTTCACATCGACAGCTGCGCTTTTTGTTGAAGTACTACCCAAGCATAAATACAGGCCGAGACCTTGCAATAACATAGGTTACTAAAATTTTTATGCTCAATCTCATTTTCAAAATGCAAAACTTTTCTGATTTTTTTCCTACTTTTTGCTCAATATTAGGAAGGTTTTAGGCAATTGAAAAATTTTTGGCGCATTTTTATGCGTCAAATTTCGTTAACAGACTATTTTTTTGCAAGGTCTCAGGCCGTCTGAAAATTATCGTTTCAGACGGCCTTTGCTTACTAATATAATCCTAATTCAAGAAAAACGGAAGAATTATTAGAGAAACTCTTTTAACCAAACCTCAATTAGGAATAGAGATAGGACATTTTGAACGGAAGAAGTAAAAGATATGAAAAATAAATGACAAAGAACAGGCAATGTATATTGCGAAAAGATTTCAAAAAGAATGTTAATTCCTAAGATTTTTATTTCCGTAGCCTGTATACTTGGTGTGGCAACCCTACAAGAGATTGTTATAAATAATAATTTCCTCAAAAAGATATTTTTATTATATTTACTATATATTGGGTTGTCGGATTACTTTTTTGCATTGTTTATATCCTGATTGCCAGCATATGCCCATATTGTCATTCTTTTCAAAAATTTAATGGTAAATCATTTGAGATTGATGCTAATAATTTAACTTATTCAAGAGGCGTTTCTCCATTTAGTAAAGATTATTGCACTGCGTGTAAAGCACCACTATCACCTAAAGCCGTGGAGCATATGTATTCCAAAATAGCCGATGAATAAGTATAACAAGCGCAGCCTGTGTAACTGGCAAGCCGTAGCCCATATGAAACTTAAACTCAACCAGTAGGATGTGTACGGAACGCACGCACGAGGTTCTCAAGGTTTGAGCTAAGAGGTCGTCTGAAAATAACAAATACGGTTTCAGACGGCCTTTTCCCCAAGTTTGAAAAAAACCGGGACAGGGTGATTTGGGTGCAATTAAACAAGATATGAGGAACTTTTTAAATGGTAAATAATTTAACACCTCCCAGTTTTTGAAGAAAAATCGCGGAAGCTGAAGAGTTAGGTAATATTGCTTTCCTTCAAAAGGCGGAAAGCGAGGGGAAATTAGATCCATTCCGTATTTCTCCTGATGAAAAATGGAATAGCCTGCATAGGGCTAATATTTGGAATCCGTCATCACCTGAAACTATACGGTTTTACATAAACAAAGGTGTCCCTGTAAACGCCCAAGACATCTACGGCATGACGCCGCTGCATTACGCGATGCGGGCAGAAAACGGGGATGCGGCCATGGTACTGCTGGAGGCCGGAGCGGATCCGAACATTGAAACCTACGAACACAAGTCCACCCCTGTTAAGCATGATCGGATATCTTCCCGATCGTTTGGACATATTAAAAATGATGTTAGATAAAGGTGGAGACGTTCATCATAAAAAAATAAATATAGTGAAACACTGCTGGAAAGCTATTATCCGACAGGATTGGAAGACGAGGGTGGCTGGTTCCCGTGTATGAACTAATGAAGCAATATGCCTGATGCGCCATAGGCAAGGATAGCTTTCCCTGGAATCCCGTACTATTTGACAGAGGCCGTCTGAAAGCAGGAAATCCGTTTCAGACGGCCTTTTACTGCCAAACTTTGTGCATTCCTTATTATTTTCGATAACAACTGCATCAGTCCTCATTTCCCGACTAGTCCCTACGGACAATAGCCCCAAAAGATTCTAACGTTTTATCATTTACAACGGCATCGCATGATTTGCCCCAAGACTCTAATGCAAGGAAAGTGTCCTCCGATTCCAGAGATGCCTTATCACAACCTTTGAAAGCATATTGATGTCAAACCATATGGAACAACGATCAGACTATGCCATTGCTGCCGTGGTATACGCCGATGAAGGCGACGCTGCGATAGCGGCATTATGGCAAGCGGTCCGTCAGTTGCAAGAAGACGGATGGCGTGTAGCCGGCCTACTAAATCCGATAGATGACAACGGTAGGCACTGCAATTCGGAACTGGCTTCAGTTGCAGACGGTCGGTGCTTTCCCATCTTCCAAAATCTCGTACCGCCATGCGGACGGCTGTAAACTGGACTCCGGCGCATTGGCAACTGCCGGCTCAGTGATTCGTGAAGCCATAGAGGAAGGTGTGGATTTGGTGGTAATCAATAAATTTGGTCATGCCGAAATTGATAACCGCGGCTTGTTGTTGGAATACCTTACCGCTGTCAGCTGCGGCATTCCCGTTTTGACCACCTTGCACAGCAAATACCTGCCAGACTGGAGAAGTTTTTCGGGCGGACAGGGTGGAGAATTGCCCGCGGATAGCGATGCCGTTCTTGCCTGGATCAATCAATCCGGTAATCGAAGCCTGCCTTAAAAATCACCTCTGCCCAACAGACTGCCTTATTTACATACGCGTTTTTCAATTTTATGGTCATTTTATGGCCATGATACCGCTCTTTTCACGGCCTTCCTTATTTTCAAGAGATAACCGAAACGCATTTTCCCGCCCTTGCCCGATACTTCCAAAGTAGTATGCACTTTCACTCTTTCAGCCAGCCTTTTCCCCTTATTTTTGCTGTCTCAGGCTACGCTTTCATGCATATTTTTCTTGCGTGTGCTCCTATAAACTCCTAAGCGTCAAAAATCTTTTTAAAACAAGCTACCGTTACCGCCCCATCATTAACGGCTATGTTCAAACGGCTTATTTAGACAGGCCGTCTGAAAACCAAACCAAAAGGAACACTACCATGAAAATCAGAGCACAAGTCGGCATGGTTCTGAACTTAGACAAATGTATCGGCTGCCACACCTGCTCCGTTACCTGTAAAAACGTCTGGACTTCGCGCGACGGCGTGGAATATGCGTGGTTTAACAACGTCGAAACCAAGCCCGGCATCGGCTTTCCGAAAAACTGGGAAGACCAAAACAAATGGAATGGCGGCTGGGTGCGCAAACCCGACGGCAAGCTGGTACCCAAGCAAGGCGGCAAATTGAAGATTTTGGCGAATATTTTTGCCAACCCCAACATGCCGCAAATTGACGACTACTACGAGCCGTTCACCTACGATTACGAGCATCTGCAAAAACGCGCCGAAAAATGAAAACGCCGCCGACCGCTCGTCCTGTCTCCGTACTTACCGGCAAAAAAATGGACAAAGTGGAATGGGGTCCGAACTGGGAAGACGATTTGGCAGGCGAATTTGAAAAACGTGCAAAAAGACGTACTGTTTGAAGGCATTCAAAAAGACATGCACGCTGCGTTCGAACAAACATTCATGATGTACCTGCCTCGTCTGTGTGAGCATTGTTTGAACCCGACCTGCGTAGCCTCCTGCCCGTCAGGCAGCATCTACAAACGCGAAGACGACGGCATCGTACTGATCGACCAAGACAAATGCCGCGGCTGGCGTATGTGCGTATCCGGCTGCCCCTACAAAAATCTACTACAACTGGACTTCCGGCAAAGCTGAAAAATGCACGTTCTGCTATCCGCGTATCGAAGGCGGCCAGCCGACTGTGTGTTCCGAAACCTGCGTAGGCCGCATCCGCTATTTGGGCGTACTGCTGTACGATGCAGACAAAATCGAACAAGCCGCGTCAGTGGAAAATCCGCAAGACCTGTACGAACAGCAACTGGGCGTATTCCTCAACCCGCATGACCCCGAAGTACAACGCGAAGCATTGAAACAAGGTATCAGCCAAAGCTGGCTTGATGCCGCCCAAAAATCACCCGTGTACAAAATGGCAATGGAATGGAAAGTGGCATTCCCGCTGCACCCGGAATACCGCACCTTGCCAATGGTTTGGTACATCCCGCCGCTTTCACCGATTCAATCTGCCATCGAAAACGGTCTGGTGGGCGAAAACGGTATTATTCCAAGCGTAGATGAAATGCGTATCCCGCTGAAATATCTAGCAAACCTGCTCACCGCCGGCAAAATTGAGCCAATCAAAGAAGCACTTGAACGTATGATTGCTATGCGCCGCTTCAAACGCGGACAAGTGGTTCACGGTGAAACACCGGCTCAAGCGTTGGAAGGCACCGGCCTTACGCCCGAAATGGTGGAAGACATGTATCAAATCATGGCTATTGCCAATTATGAAGACCGCTTCGTCATCCCGACTTCACACAAAGAAATGGTTGAAAACAGTTTCGGCGATAAAAGCCAGCTGCGGCTTTACCTTCGGCAACGGCTGCTCCGGCGGCAGCAGCGAAGAAAGCCTGTTTGGCAAACGCAAAGGTACACCGATTATTTTTCCACGGCCTGCGCAAAGATGCGGAAAAAAATCGTGAAGAAGGAGTCCGCTGATGAGCGCGAATCCCGTTTACAAATGGTTTTCCGCGCTGCTGTGCTACCCCGAAGCCGAGTTGATTGAAGTTCTGCCTGAGTTTCAGACGGCCTTGAAAGAATGGGCCCGAACTGCAATCACAGGCAGGCCGTCTGAAAAAGCTTTTTAGACTACCCTAGGCAGTCACAATCTGCGCGAATTGCAGGAAAACTACGTCACCACCTTCGACCGCAACCGTAACCACGCACTCTATATTTTTCGAGCATGTTTACGGCGAAGACCGAGACCGTGGCAGCGCGATGGTGGACTTATTGCAAGAATACCGCAACCACGGCTTCGAGTTGGGCGACGAAGATTGCCCGACTATCTGCCCGCACTGCTGGAATACTTAAGCCAAGTGCCGTCAGAACACGCACAAAAACTCTTGGGCGACGCCGTACATGTAATCGCCCACATCGGAGGAAAGCTTGAGAAAAGCGGTTCGCCTTACGCCGTATTGCTGCAAGGCATTACCGCGCTCAGTCCTGTTGTACCACAACCCCTCATCGAGCCCCCCGTGCGCGATATGGACGAAGCCATGGAAACATTCGGCCCCGATATTTCCGGCACCGAACCGCTGCTGAAACCAAGCGTCGAAACCATACAGTTTTTATCCTAAAGCCGCTTTTCAGACGGCCTCAAAAGGAGCATGAACATGAATACCCTGCACCAATTCTTCTTCGGCATCTTCCCTTACATTGCCCCTCGCGATCTTTTTTTCGGCAGCCTCGTGCGCTTCGACCGCGAACAATATTCATGGAAAAAGCGAATCCAGCCAACTCCTTTACGAAGGTCAGTTGCGCTTAGGCAATATCCTATTCCACGTCGGCATCTTGGCCGTATTCTTCGGACACTTGTTCGGGCTTCTCACACCTTTATGGTTTTGGGATGCACTGGGCATTTCCCACGGTGCCAAACAAATCTTCGCAATGGTAATGGGCGGCATCTTCGGCATAACCGCGATGGTCGGCTTTAATTATCTTGCTGCAACGTCGTCTGAAATGCGACCGCTTGGCTGCAAACACCACTTGGCGTGACAAACTGGTATTGCTTTGGCTCATTGCTACATTGGGTTTGGGTTTATTGACTATCTTTGTGAGCATGGGTCATACAGACGGCCATGAAATGGTGAAACTGATGAGCTGGGCGCAACATATTGTAACCTTCCGCGGTGAGGCTGCCAGCCATATCGAAGATGTAAGCTTCCTGTTTAAATTGCATATGGTAATGGGCATGGGCTTGTTTGTCATTTTCCCATTCACCCGCTTGGTGCACGTATGGAGCGGCTTCGCCAGCGTGACTTATCTCTACTGTGCATGGCAATTGGTTCGCCGCCGTTAATTCCGTAATCTTTTGACAGGCTACCCGAAAGGTTTTCAGGTAGCCTGTTTTTATTATTACAGCCGGTTTGATCACCTCAAGTACTCCATCTGTCTGATTTAAAAATCATATGTAGGTCAGCCTACTTGATGAATCACACGGTTAGTTCTAAAGTACTAGACTAGCTAGGCGCGTGACTTATTCCCCGTATTCTTAGAATACCTCATAGTACACCGATTCGACATGCACGGCCTATCCTGCCGGCATAGTATATTCAGCGGAGTTTTGTTTTGCTTTCTTTTTACCCCAAAAGCCTTTCTACCCGATTAAAGCTGCTCACGGTTTTGTGGGTAACGGCAGCAATGGGGTCGATTATCCTGACCTTACTGCTGTCATGGCGATTGAAGGCAGTGCCGCCGCCATTAACGATGCCGGACGGCTGCGTATGCAAACATATCGACTCGGACTGATGCTGCGCAACGGTAATGCTGCGACTGATGTTCATAAGAGTGGCTGAATTTGATGCGACTTTACAGGACCTGAAACAAGGCAACCCCGCGCGACCGCTGTTTTTACCGGACACTCCGTTGGTACATCAGCACCTAAATACCCTGCAAAGTCAATGGCAGGACGTACGTTCGATGGTGCTGGCTGCTGCCGGCAGTGAAACCAAGTAGATGAAAAAAACGTCTGCAGGCATTTGTCGACACAATTGATGACTTAGTGTCAACGGTAGAGGAAGTCAATGCCAGACACACCTACTGGTTGCGGCTTTTTTCAAAGCTGCCTGATGTCGATGGTACTATTAGGGTGCCCTGCGTCATGGTGGTATTGCTGTATTTGTGGATTATCCGCCCGCTGGACGACTTGCAAAAACGGCGTAAAGGCCATTCATGATGGCAAACTTGGCGTACAGGTACCGGTAGACAATCTCACTGAATTTGCCCAGCTGGATCAAGGTTTCAACCAAATGAGCAGCCGCCTGCAACAACTCTATGCCCATCTGGAGCAGGAAGTGGCGGAAAAACCCACGATCTGGCCAGCAAAAACTATACCTTGGAAACACTGTATTTCTTTTTCCCGCTTCCTCAGCCAGGCACACGTTTCAGGAGAAGCTTGCGAGATGTTTCTACAAAAAGTAATGGCTTTGGTCCCTGCTAAGGCGGGAAGCATACGCCTCTTGGATTTTAAGCGTCGCCGCATGGATTTGATTTCGCATATCGGTTTACCCGAAACACTTCAAACCGCCGATGCCTGCCGCCAATTAGATGACTGTTTATGCGGCCAAAGTGTCTGCCAAGGGAACTGGCAACCTATCCACTTTCATGATTACCCATTGGTGGACGACTCCATTACCAACTGTAAAAAAAGCCGGTTTTCATCATTTGCAAGTATTCAAAATCTGTTATAGCGGCCAAGAACTGGGCATGATGACGTTGTATTTTTGAACAAGACTGCGCACCCAATACGGTCAGTAACGATTTATTGGATGCCCTCTGCAATCAGCTGGGTTTGGTACTGACCAATATTCGGCTGGCTCGATGAAAAGCCGGCAGCTGGTTGTTTTACAAGAACGCAACCTGATGGCGCAGGGACTGCACGATAGTATCGCGCAAACCCTCACCTTCCCTCAATTTGCAGGCTCAGATGTTGGAAAGTGCTTTGTCCGAAGGCAAACAAGATCAGGTAACCGAAAAACCTCCAATTTATCAAAGAAGGCGTACAGGAATGCTATGAAGACGTGCGCGAGCTGTTACTGAATTTCCGTACCAAAATCAGCCGTAAAGAATTTGCTGAAGCAGTACAAACCTTGGTGGATCGGTTCGAACAGCAAACCCAGGTGCCTGTCACCCTCAACTGGCAAGGCGACGGCCCCTGACCTCAACAGCGAACAACAACTGCAGTTTATTTTTCATTTTGCAGGAAAGCCTGTCGAATATCCGCAAACATGCACATGCACAGAACGTTGTTATCACATTCGACAACCGGCAGGATTTTATAATGACGATTACAGATGACGGGCTAGGGCTTCGACCCAACCAAACTCGTCGAACAATCCGGCAGCCATGTCGGCCTGAACATTATGCGAGAACGGGCATTACGCATTCATGCCCGCCTCGAATTGGATTCCAGTGCAGGCGGCGGACACACCCGCATCTGCCTTACCTTACCGCAACAAGAAAGAATTTTAATATGAGTTCGAATGAAACCATCCGCATTGCCCTGATAGATGACCATACCCCTGTTCCGTAGCGGCATCAAAGCCCTATTGGCCAGACAGGATGACTACGAAGTCATCGGTGAAGCAGCTGACGGGCTCAGCGGAGTGAAATTGGTTGAGCAAACCGCGCCAGACGTTGTATTGCTGGATTTGGACATGCCGGTCATGAACGGGCGCGAAGCTTTTGGCACAAACCTCAGCAGCCGGCCCGAACAGGTAGTGGTGATGCTGACCGTCTCAGAAGACAGTGAGGATTTGACTGAATGCATGCGCCTCGGGGCACGCGGTTTTTACTCAAAAACATCCATGCGGATTTTTCTGGTCGATGCCATCCGTAAAAGCAGCAGAAGGCGACAATGTTTTTTTCACCTGAAATGACCGCCCGTTTGGTACAATCGCTGATCCAGCCCAATACCCCCTCAGGCTGCCAGCGCGCTGGATGCACTAACTCCGCGCGAATTGGAAATTCTTGGCTACTTAGCTGCCGGACACAGCAACAAAATCATCGCTCGTAAACTCAATCTGGCGGAGTCCACCATCAAAGTGCATGTACAGAGCATTCTACGCAAACTTGAATTATCCAGCCGCGTACAGGCTGCCGTTTATGCCGTTCAGCACAATGTACCGCAGCCGCTTTTAGGCCACTTGTCCTCCCCTTCAATTATACTTTTCAGCATAAGGAACACTCATGAAAAGCAGCGCCCGCAACCAATTGGCCGGTACGATAACCCACATCGAACACAGCAACGGCTCATGCCTGGTTACCCTTTCCAGTGCAGGCGGTATCGAAATCCATGCACAAATCAGCAGTTTCAGCCTAAAGCGTTTAAAACTGCTGGTCGGCAGCCCGGTTATCGCCAGCTGATTAAAGCAGCATCGGTGATATTGGCTACCGACCTCGCACCCATGACTTTATCAGCCGAAAACTGCCTACACGGCACAGTAAAACGTGTGGAACAAGGGTCGGTAAACAATGTCGTTACGCTTGATATCAATAATGAAATCAACTTATGCGCAACGATTACACTCTACAGCAGCGAAACGCTTGCCCTAGAACCAGGTCGACCGGCCACTGCCGTTTTCAATGCCAACCAAGTTATGCTGGGGTGTTAATTTAAAAACAGAAAATTTCTAACACATGAAAAAGAGGTCGTCTGAAAGTAGTTTTCAGACGGCCTCTTTGCTGTGCCTTTACCCATCCTCCAATGACGACAATAACATTCTATTTGTCCTCAATTTGGCTGTTCGGCAGCCCTCTTCCACCACGTTTTACATATCTACCTCCAAATAACTAGCATTCTGCTTATTTCAGACTAATTTTCACTATGCCAATGCTTTTGTCATGTCCATGCTTCAGGGCAATGCGTAACGGCTCGCGAAAGCGTAAGTTAAGGCTGTGTAAAAACCGATTAATTTATGGTAAACCACCGGAAAGGAAGGGGCAGTTAAGATGGCCTCGAAACTTACAAACGCTATTCGGTGCTGTTCTCCAGCACCCTATCTTTCACCGTCTGTTTTATGATCTGGATGATGCTGGCCGTTGTCGGCATCAAAGTTCAGGAAGAAATGGGATTCAACCAAACCCAATACGGCATCTTGATTGCCCTGCCGGTGCTGTCTGGCTCGCTGATTCGTGTACCACTAGGCATCCTCACCGATAAATTTGGCGTACCGTATCGTACTGTTTGCCTTGATGGCCATATCCGTACCGGCCATTTTCCTGATGCGCTACGCCAATCAATATTGGCATTTCTTGGTAATCGGTCTGGTGATGGGCTTGGCCGGCGGTTCGTTCTCGGTAGGTACCCTTATGTGGCACGCTGGTTCCCCAAACACCAACAAGGCGTGGCAATGGGGATATTCAGCGCAGGCAATGCAGGTAGTGCAATCAATAAATTCCTTGCCGCCTGGCTGATTGTTACCTTTGGAACTTGGCAGATTGTCCCTACCGTATACTCAGCCATTATGCTGGCTACCTCGATACTCTTTTGGTTTACCAGCTATCACGATCCCAAACACTTGGTCTCTTCCAACGTTACGTTGAAAGAACAATTAGCACTCTTGAAAGACCCGGGCGTGCTGCGATACAGCCAATATTACTCCGTGGTCTTCGGCGGCTATGTGGCACTGGCATTGTGGATGACCAAATACTATGTGGGCGAATACGGTATGCCACTGCAAACGGCGGCATTTTTGGCAGCCTGCTTCTCACTGCCGGGAGGTGTACTGCGTGCATTCGGCGGCTACCTTTCCGACAAATTCGGTGCATATAAGGTAACTGGGCGGTAATGTGGTTGATTTGGATATGTTTCTTCATACTATCCTACCCGCAAACCGATCTTTCCATCCGCACGACCGACGGCGGTTCGCTAACCATGCACCTCGGTCTCAATGTAAACCGTATTCACGATACTAATGTTCACAGTAGGGGTAGCCACTGCGGTAGGTAAAGCCTCGTATTCAAGTTTGTAGCCGACGACTATCCTGATAATATTGGTGCCGTATCCGGTATTGTCGGCCTGGCCGGTGGTCTGGGCGGTTTCCTTCTGCCGATTATGTTCGGCGCATTGGAAGACTGGACTGGCATTCGCTCTACTTCTTTCATGTTGCTCTACGGTACAGTCTGCGTTTCGCTGATTTGGATGCACTTTTCGCTTAAAGCCAAACGCGAAAGTGATATGAAAGCCTTAAAAGAGCGTCAATCCTAGTCTCAGAGTCGTCTGGAAAATTTCAGACGACCCAACGACCCTATCAGAAGGAGCCCTTTTTATGTCTCATCTTATCGAACACTGGCAGCCGGAAGATAAAACCTTCTGGCAGCAAACAGGTAAAAAATTGCCACCCGCAATTTGTGGATTTCTATCCCTGCCCTCCTCCTTGCCTTCGCTATCTGGCAGGTATGGAGTGTGGCGGTAGTCAACCCGCCCAATATCGGCTTCAAATACAGCGAAAACCAGTCTTCTGGCTGGCCGCCCTGCCCGCCTTATCCGGGGCGACCTTTGCGTATCTTCTATTCTTTCATGGTACCCATATTCGGCGTACTGAAAATGGACGGCTATCTCTACCGCCAGCCTGCTGCTGCCGGCTATCGGCTTGGGTTTTGCTGTTCAAAAACCCGAACACCAGCTACATTACTATGATGGTACTGGCGCTCCTGTGCGGCTTCGAGGCGGTAACTTTCTCCTCCAGCATGTCCAACATCAGTTCTTTTTTCCCCAAAGCCGAAAAAGGCACTGCTCTCGGCCTGAATGCAGGCTTGGGCAATCTGGGGGTATCTGCCGTACAGTTTGTCGTACCGCTCATTATTACTGCAGGTGTATTCGAGCCTTCGGCGGAGAGCCTGCAAACTTGGACGAAAGGTGATGTGACCAAACAAATCTGGCTGCAAAATGCCGGCTTTATCTGGGTACCTTTCATCATTCTTTTCTACCTTAACCGCCTGGTTCGGCATGAACGATTTGCTTCTGCCAAAGCCAGCTTCAAAGACCAGGCTGTGATTTTCAGCCGCAAGCATAACTGGATTATGTGCATCCCTTTATCTGGGTACTTTCGGTTCCTTTCATCGGGTTTTGCTGCAGGCTTCCCTTGTTGATCAAGAGCCAGTTCACGAGGGATTGATCCTGTAAAAATATGCCTTCCTCGGGCCTTTGGTCGGTGCTTTGGCCCGCCCATTTGGTGGCTGGATTTCTGACAAAAATCAAAAAGTGGTGCACTGATTACCCAATTTGTTTTTCATCGGCATGATTGTGGTGGTATCGGCGTAATTTCTTCCTCCCCACAATGGTGAAGGTGGCAACTTCTGGGGCTTCTTTGCCTGCTTCCTGGCTCTATTTGCACTCACCGGAATCGGCAACGGTTCTACCTTTACTGCAAGTACCGGTAATTTTTCCTCAATATGCACCAAAAATTTGCCGAAGAAGGCAAAAGTCAGTGAAGAGCAAGCCCGTTTGGATGCCACTAAAGAAGGAGCGTACCGCAATCGGCTTTACTGCTGCCTTTGCTGCCCTATGGCGGCTTCTTCATTCCGAAAAAGCTACGGCACATCCATCGACCCTAACCGGTAGTGTAAATGCCGCTTTGATTGGCTTCATCGTATTCTATGCAATTTGTGCGGCACTTAACTGGTGGTATTACACCCGTAAAGGCGCTGAAGCCAAGTGCTGATACCCGTCCACGAGCACGCAGGCCGTCTGAAAACTTTCAGACGGCCTGTCTTCATCATCACTACGTCTAAAGTATTAGCCTAACTATGTCTTTTTCGCCGTTTTAACCATGCTTTGTATGCATTCAAATCTAATTTCCCCTGCTTTACCATGACGAGCATTACGCCAATATCCGCGCAAAACCCCAACAGTGCGGATACTGGAAAGCCACCTGCAGCAGGAGCACACACCATGGCACTCACATCCGTCAGCGAACTGCAAACCCCGATTCATGAGCACACTACCCGCACACCACGTCTGCCCGAAGTCGAGCATATTCCTGTTGCCCAAAGCATAGGGCGCGTTTTTGGCCAAGGACATGGTGTCCGCCCTAAACATTCCCGCTACCGACATGTCCGCCATGGACGGCTACGCGCTGCCCTCCGCTGCTGCTGCCGGCAGCCGTTGGCAAATAGCAGGCGAAGCTGCCGCCGGCAAACCTTTACCGGCAGCCTGCCGAAAGACGGCTGCATCCGCATCATGACCGGAGCGGTGGTACCTCCCGACTGCACCTGCATAGTATTGCAAGAACATACTGAAACTGACGGCAACACTGTTGCGGTTACCCAAGACGTAGCCGTTGGTGCCAATATCCGCTACGGCGGCGAGGAAGTGGCAACCGGCGATACGGTGCTTACCGCCACTGTATCCTCCGCCCTGCAGACGTGATGCTGTTGGCCGCCATTGGTGTCGGACAAGTACCGGTTTACCGCAAAATCAAAAGTAGCCGTACTGTCTACGGGCGACGAACTTAACGAACCGGGTACCCCTGTTACCAACCACGGGCAGGTTTACGACAGTAATCGCCACACCTTAATGGCACGCTTGGCTGCCTTGCCGGTAGAAGTTTTTGGATTTTGGGACAAAGCTGCCGACGATTTGGAAGGCGTGCTACATACTTTTGGACGAAGCCTCACGTCTGGCTGACGTAGTGATTACTTCCGGCGGCGTATCGGTAGGGGACTACGACTACATGCGTGAAGCAGTCGATCGCTTAGGGGCCATCCATCACTATAAAGTCGCCATCAAACCGGGCAAACCGTTTGTGTTCGGTCAAATGTTGAAAAACTTGGTATTTCAGCCTGCCCGGCAATCCTGTTTCCGGCTATGTAGGTTTTGACTTGTTTTTGAAAGCCGCTCTCTGGCAGTTATGTCGGGGCACAAGATATTCCCCAACCTTTCCGTTTGCAGGCCGTATTATCTCAGCAAGTATCTCCCCGGTCGTATGGACATCCAGCGTGCCGTATTGACACAAACTGCCGAAGGCACATGGAAGCTGCTCCTGCCGGCGAACAGGATTCCCACCGTGTATGGGGTGTCAGCCGTGCCAACGGCTACATTATCCTGCCTCGCCGAGGCAGGGTAACCTACCCGCCGGCACTACCGTTACTGTTCAACCATTTACAGAGGCTTTCCCTATGAACGCGTTAACCGATTCTTTTTAACCGTCGGCTAACCTACCTGCGTCTGTCGGTAACCGACTTATGCAACTATCGCTGTACATATTGCCTGCCTGACGGCTATATCGGCAAAAGCCAAACCCGATGAATTGACGTTGCCTGAAATTGAAACCCTGGCTCAAACCTTCGCACGCAGCGGAACCCGAAAAATCCGCTTAACCGGAGGTGAGCCGACACTGCGGCGTGATTTAGCAGATATCATTGCCATTTGCCGTGCCCAACCACAAATCGAAAGCGTAGCCCTTACCACCAATGCCTTTTAAACTGGCAAAACTGTTTCCGCTATACCGCGCCGCCGGCATCGACAAACTGAACATCAGCATTGACAGCTTCGATCCGGAAGTGTTTTTATCAAATTACCGGAAAGCGCGAATGCAATAACATTGTTCGTGCTTTTGGACGGCATCTTAGAGCAGGGGTTTTACGATATCAAAGTCAACACTTTATTACTACGCCGCTATATGTCCCGCACCTTGGCCGATGCGTTGGATTTCGTCCGCCACCGTCCGGTTACCCTGCGCTTTATCGAGCTGATGCAAACGCGCGACAACACTGCCTTTTTTTCGGCAAACAACATTTTTTTCTGCCGCTACCATAGAAGCAGGCCTGCAAGCAGAAGGCTGGCAATTGGTACCCCTGTTCGGCACATGCCGGTCCGGCACGGGAATACCGCCATCGCGATTTTGCCGGCGGCATAGGCTTTATCGCACCCACAGCAAAGATTTCTGCCAAAGTTGCAATCGGCTGAGAGTCACTGCGCAAGGTAAAATGCACTTGTGCCTATTCGGCGGTATGAGCTTATGATTTGCGCCCATGGCTTAGCAGCGGCGACCAAGCCGGCCTGCAGCAGCACTCAGCACGAACTGATGGCGGAAAAACCGGAGCACCACTTCCTACATGACCGCAAATTCGGCCTGATTCGTGACCTATCAATGATCGGTGGTTAGAATGGCTGGTGTAACCGCTGCCCGTTATCAGCCGTTATTGATTCTGATGCGGTGGTCTCAGCCGCCGTATGGGCACCCCCAAAGCCTTGCTTCCATTCGATGGCATTTCACTGATACATAAGCTGATTAAGCAAACCCATCCCTAACCGTCCTGTTTGGCTGGCAGCCGCCGGTCAGATTTATCCTGACACAGGGCGTGCTTATTATCTTAACGACGCCCTCCCCGAACGACAGGGACCGCTGGCCGCTATTCTGCCGGCACTCGCAACAAGCACACCAGCAAGATGAAGCCGGAATTTATGTACTGGCCTGCGACACCCTCCCTACACCCCGAAGTAGTAATCAAACTACTCGACCGAAGGCTCGCAGCAACCTGTTTGGCAACAAAGTATTACCCTGCTGGCAGATGCCGACAGCGGCTACCCCCATCCCTTAATGTCGCATTGGCCGGTAGCCGTGCGGCACGATTTACAAACTTATCTGGCACAAGGTAAACGCAAAAGTAACCGCTTGGCTGGATACACAGCTTTGCCAAACCATCGGCATGCCTGATGCCTGGCAAGCAGTATCTAATTTCAACACACCTGCCGACTTCGAACACGCCGTAGCAGCTGCCAAAGCACTGCCAGAGGTCGTCTGAAATAAATTGCCTGACCGAATAAAGTCATCTAAAACCGGAGTATTTAATGTCCCTGACTCATTTAGACGAACACAGCCGAAGCCGTATGGTAGATGTCGGCGAAAAATGACCACCCGCCGCGTAGCCGTAGCCGAGGGCTGGGTGGTTTTCCACCGGATGTGTATGCCCAAATCCAAGCAGCCAATGGTCAAACCGCCAAAGGTACAGTGAGCGAAGTAGCTCGTCTGGCCGGCATCATGGCTGCTAAAAATACCTCCCAGCTCATTCCGTTGTGTCACCCAATGATGTTGGAACGCTGCAAGCTCGCCTTGAACTATGAAGATGATGAACACCGCCTGCATATCCAAGCCGAAGTAGCGGTATCTCACAAAAACAGGGGTGGAAATGGAAGCACTGACCGCAGTATCTGTGGCGGCACTCACCGTTTACGATATGACCAAGGCCCTCAGTCACGATATCCGTATCGAGCAAATCCCGCCTGGTTCACAAGTCCGGAGGCAAACATGACTTCAAACGTTGAGCCGATGCGCATCACGGTCCTCTACTTTGCCGCCTTACGCGAACAAAGCGGTAAAGAACAGGAAATCAGGCTTACCCATGCCCCCGATGTTGCCGCCCTCTATGCCGAGCTGGCTGCCGAGTATGGTTGGGATTTACCGCAAAACCGCTTGCGTGCTGCAGTCAACCACGCCTTTTGCCCTTGGCAGCAACCCCTGCAAAACCGGCGATACCGTTGCCTTTATCCCCTATTGCCGGAGGTTAAAATGTTTTTTGATCTAACTGAACAAGCCATAGACGCTGCAGCCTTACGCCTGCGCATGCTCGACAACGAACAATGTGGTGCCTTTACCCTGCTTTGAAGGCTGGGTACGCCGCCAAAACGACGGCAGCCGGGTGGATTATTTGGTATACAGCACTTACGAAGCATTGGCACGCAAACAAGGAGAGGCTGTATTGGCACAAGCCAAACAGCGTTTTGCTATCGAAGATGCTGTTTGCGTCCATCGTTACGGTCGCTTGGAAGTAGGCGATATGGCAGTCTGGGTAGGTGTTACCGCCGGACATCGCGATGCCGCTTTTGCCGCCTGCCGTTTCATTATTGACACCATCAAAGCCGAAGTGCCGATTTGGAAACAGAATTCTATAGTGATGGTCAGGCATCTGTCTGGCTGGCTAATCCTGAAGGGTTGCCGTCAGAATAATTTATAGCAACCTCAAACATCAACATCCAACCATCCTTACCGCCCTTGTCTGTCCACTTACAGGCTACGGCGGTTTTTAATATCCAAATTATTTAGCAATGCATCCATTATAACTACAACTTTAGTAGTATATTACCGTTTAATTCCTTCTACCAATGGCTGCACATCTCAGTTCCTGCTATTTTTCATCTACCTTTTTCTTTTTCGATTAAAGGATCACAACATGAACCACCTGTCCCGCTTAACTGCTCTAGCTACTTTGATGCTGGCTGCCTTGCCATTGCAAGCTAAAGATATAACTGTTTCAGCCGCCGCCAGCCTAAAAGATGCGTTTCAAGAAATTGCTGATCAATACAAAACACCAACATCCCGGATGTAGATGTAAAAACTGAACACCGCCGGATCAGGTGCCTTACTGCAACAACTGCTGCAAGGTGCACCGGTAGACGTGGTTGCCTTTGCCGACCAGAAAACCATGGACATGGCTGCTGAAAAAATGCGGTGGATACCTCTACCCGCCGTACTTTTGTGCGCAATGACCTGGTATTGATTGTTCCAAAAGAACAGCCGTACTTCTGCGTCCTCACTGCAAGATCTCAAGCGTCCCGCCATCAACCGTATCGCGTTGAGCAACCCGGAAAGCGTACCGGTGGGACGTTATGCCAAAGCCGCACTGGAAAAAGCCGGCCTGTTTACCGCCCTCCAGCCGAAAATCATCACTACTCAAAAACGTTCGCCACTCCCTTGACTATGTCGCACGAGGAGAAGTGGATGCAGGCTTCGTATACCATACTGATGCGGTGTTGATGCCCCAAAAAGTACGTATTACCGCCACCATTCCGCTCGATACTCCAGTTTCCTACCCGATTGCGGTCAGCACCGACAGCAGTGATAAAGCCGAAGCTCAACGCTTCCTCAACTATGTACTGTCTCCCAAAGGCCGCCAAGTATTAAACAAATACGGTTTTAGCCGTCCATAAACCTTGTTCAGGTAGTCTGAAATATGTGGCAAGATGTTTGGCCGGCACTCGGCCTATCGTTAAAAGTGGCCTTCTGGGCCACTTTTCCTCAATTTACTGCTGGGCATTGCCGTCGGGTTTCTGCTTGCCCGGCGGAATTTCCCACTGCGACCTGCTCGACACAACCCCTGACTCTGCCCATGGTGCTACCGCCTACTGTACTCGGTTACTATCTGCTGGTTTTTGTTCGTACCGTAACGGCACCATCGGACAATGGTTAAACCATACCTTCGACATCCGCTTAATTTTCACTTGGCAGGGTGCGGTCTTAGCTGCGATAGTCGTTACCTTTCCCTTGGTTTTCAAACCTGCCCGTGCAGCCTTTGATGGCGTCAACCCGCAATTGGAACAAGCCGCCCGAGTGCTGGGTTTATCGGAAAGTGCTGTTTTTCCTGCGCGTTACCCTACCTTTTGGCCTGAGAGGCCTGCTGGTCGGCCTTCTGTTGGCGTTTGCCCGAGCATTGGGCGAATTCGGTGCCACACTAATGATTGCCGGCAGCATTCCCGGTCAAACCCAAACCCTCTCCATTGCCGTATATGAAGCTGTTCAGGCAGGGAACGACTCCTTGGCCAACCAACTGGTACTGCTGATTTCTACCGTCTGCATTACGGTTTTATGGACGACTTCCCGTTTAGCCAAACCTAAGGATCGCACATGAACCATACGGACTGGATATTCGATTTCTCCTTACAAGCACAAGTGGCTGCAGGCAAAAACGTTTTTGATTTGGACGTTTGCTGTCGAAGCAAAGCCCACCGGCTGGCCATTATCGGCCCATCCGGTTCCGGCAAAAAGTCTGACCCTGCAACTATTGGCCGGCCTTCTGCCCCCTGCACAAGGATATGTCCGCATTGACGGGCAAAACCCTATGGCGATACGGCACGAAACTCTGGTTGCCGCCGCAACAACGCCAAGTCGGGCTAATGTTTCAAGACTACGCCCTGTTCCCCATCTGACTGTGGCACAAAAATATCGCTTTCGGACTACAACACGGCTGGCACAATCCTTCAAACCGTAACCTTACAGAATCGGTACTCCTGTGGCTGGAAAGGATGCAGCTGCAACATATCTCCGGCCATTATCCGCACCAAATTTCCGGCGGTCAGAAACAGCGTACAGCCCTAGCCCGTTCCTGTATCATCCGTCCGAAATGGCTGCTATTGGATGAACCTTTCTCTGCCCCTAGATGCCGATCTGCGCCAACAAATGCGCCAATTGGTAGGAGAACTACAAAGCGAATTATCAGTACCGATGCTCATCATCAGCCACGATTCTGCGGATACCCAAGCATTGGCAGATGAAGTGCTGCATATGGAAAACACTAGTCTAAAAAGATTAAATCAAGCAAGTTTTTAAATAGGGCCCATAGCAAAAACATATGGGCCTATCTTTTTCAGACGGCCTATATCCCGTTAGCCGGAACCACTAAACAGCTCTTCTTTACTCCACACATTCCAATATGACATATCCTGCTGCCTGAGCCTGACAGCATTAGCCAAAATAACTAATCACCAGCATCAAAAGTGTTATCCCTTTCCTTCTTTTTTCTTTATGGCAAACCCTTTCGGAGCATATTCTCTAGCCTTCAACTATTTTTATATTGCAGGCGTAGAAAACTATTCTGGTTGCACCTGCCGACCGGGATGACAACCACAAGGAACCCGCCATGAGCCACTTTTTAGACAGACTGAAATTTTTTTCAGCCAAAAACATGAGCCCTTTGCCGACGGACACGGCGTACTGACCGAAGAAGACCGCAAATGGGAAAATGCCTACCGCAGCCGCTGGCAACACGATAAAGTAGTACGTTCCACTCACGGTGTGAACTGTACCGGTTCGTGCAGCTGGAAAGTTTATGTAAAAACGGCCTGATTACTTGGGAAACCCAGCAGACCGACTATCCCCGCACCCGCCCCGACTTGTCTAACCACTGAGCCGCGCGGTTGCCCCTCGCGGTGCTTCGTACAGCTGGTATGTGTATTCAGCCCAACGTGTGAAATATCCGATGATTCGCGGCATATTGGCTGAAATGTGGCGCGACGCGCGTAAAACCATGTCTCCGATTGAGGCATGGGCATCCATCGTGAAGACGAAAATCGTGCTAAGGCTTACAAAACCCAGCGTGGTCTGGGTGGCTTTGTTCGTGCAACTTGGGATGAAGCCAATGAAATGGTTGCCGCGGCTAACGCTTACACCATCAAAAACTATGGCCCCGACCGCGTTATCGGCTTCTCGCCGATTCCCTGCCATGTCAATGGTAAGTTACGCTGCCGGGGCACGTTATTTGGGCTTAATCGGTGGTGTTCCTCTCTCGTTCTATGATTGGTATTGCGACTTGCCGCCAGCCAGTCCTCAAGTTTGGGGCGAACAAACTGACGTGGCCGAATCTGCCGACTGGTATAACTCAAACTACCTACTGGTTTGGGGTTCCAACGTGCCGATGACACGCACGCCCGATGCCCACTTCTATACCGAAGTTCGCTACAAAGGCACCAAAACCGTAGCCGTATCTTCCGACTTTGGCGAAATGGCGAAATTCGGCGATATTTGGCTTGCACCGAAACAAGGTACCGACGCGGCTTTGGCAATGGCGATGGGTCATGTCATCCTGAAAGAGTTCCATCTCGACAACCCTCCCCTTACTTTACCGATTATGTTCGCCGCTTAACCGACATGCCGATGTTGGTTCGCTTGATGCCGACAATAAAGGCTACGCGCCGAAATATTTCCTACGCGCATCTGAATTAGATACATTTGGCGGAGAACAAAATGCCGATTGGAAAACTTTAGTATGGGATGAGCTTTCAGACGGCCTTTGCCTGCCTAACGGTTCCATCGGTTTCCGCTGGGACGGCAGCCAAAAATGGAACTTGGAAACCCGCGCGCAAGATAAAGAAGTACATGCTGCTCTGTCGCTGAAAGAGCGTGCCGATGAAGTGGTAAACGTAGGTTTCACTTATTTCGGCGGCGAATTTGACGACATGATTTACCGCAAAGTGCTCGCTAAACGCATTCCGCTGGCCAACGGTGAGACCGCGCTGGTAGCGACTGTTTTCGACCTGATGGTAGCCAGCTACGGCGTAGACAACGGTTTAGGGCTGCGAAAACTCCGCCAAAGATTATTTCGATGACAAACCCTATACCCCGGCATGGCAGGGAAAAACATACCGGCGTCAAAACCGGAACTGGTCATTCAAGTAGCCCGCGAATTCGCCCAAAAACGCCCATGACACCGAAGGTCGTAGCATGGTAATCGTCGGTGCCGGTTTGAACCACTGGTATCACATGGATATGGCGTATCGCGGCATCATCAATATGCTGATGATGTGTGGCTCTATCGGCAAATCCGGCGGCGGCTGGTGCCACTATGTCGGCCAAGAAAAACTTCGCCCGCAAAAGCGGCTGGATTCCATTGACCTTTGCTACCGACTGGCACCGACCTCCTCGCCAGATGAACGGCACCTCATTCTTCTATGCCCATACCAGCCAATGGCGGCATGAAAAAGTCGGCGTGGACGAAATTCTTGCACCCGATGCCGACGGCAACATGAGCAAACTCTCCATGATTGACTACAACGCCAAGGCTGAGCGCATGGGTTGGCTGCCAGTGCACCGCACATGGGCGAAAACCCTTGGATATTGCAGATCAAGCCGCTGCTGCCGGAATCGATGCTGCCCAATATGTGGCAGGCCGTCTGAAAGACGGTTCGCTGGACATGGCGTGTAATGACCCCGACAATCCAAAAACTTCCCGCGCAACCTGTTTGTATGGCGTTCGAACTTGCTCGGCTCTTCAGGCAAAGGGCACGAATATTTCCTGAAATACCTGCTGGGCACGCAAAATGCCGTATTAAGCGACGAGAACGACGAAGAATGCATCAAACCGTCTGAAATCACCGTACGTCCTGCGGTACCGAAGGCAAACTCGACCTGTTGACCGTACTGGATTTCCGCATGTCAACTACCTGCCTGTACGGCGACATCGTATTGCCGACTGCCACCTGGTACGAAAAAGACGACCTCAACACCTCGGATATGCACCCATTTATCCATCCGCTTAGCGAGGCCGTACAACCACTGTGGCAAAAAGCAAAACCGACTGGGAAATCTACAAAGGCTTCGCTAAGAAATTCAGCGAATTGGCCAAAGACTACATCGGCGTGCGAAAAGACGTCGTACTCACCCCGCTGATGCACGACAGCCCGCAAGAGCTCGGTCAGCCGTTTGATCCGAAAGACTGGAAACATGGCGAATGCGACCCGATTCCAGGCAAAACCATGCCTGCAATTACCGTGGTCGAGCGCGATTACGGCGCGATTTTACGAAAAATTCACTTCAGTCGGCCCGTTACTGGAAAAAGTCAACAATAACGGTAAAGGTATGGCTTGGGATACCAAGCATGAAGTTGAATTCCTGCGTAAACTCAACGGCGTACAAAGCCACAGGTGTTGGTAAAGGCCAACCGAAAATCGAAACTGCCATTGACGCCTGCGAGATGATCTTAACCCTCGCTCCGGAAACCAACGGTCATGTTGCCAAAAAGCATGGGAGGCCTTAGGCAAAGCTACTGGTCGCGATCACACCCATTTGATTAACGCCAGCGAGCATACAGCTATCCGCTTCCGCGACATCGTTGCCCAGCCGCGCAAAAATCGTTACCTCTCCGATTTGGTCCGGTGTGGAAAGCGAAGAAGTGTGTTACAACGCCGGCTATACCAACGTACACGAACTGATCCCGTGGCGTACCATTACCAGTCCAACAATTCTACCAAGACCACAAATGGATGCGGGATTTTCGGCGAACACTTGTGTGTATACAAACCTGCCGTTGATTTTTAAAACCACCAAAAACTGCTGGGCAAATACCCCAATGGCAACAAGGAAATTACCCTGAACTTCCTCACGCCTCACCAAAAATGGGGTATTCACAGTACCTATTCGGAAAACCTGCGTATGCTTACCCTGTTCCGCGGTGGACCGAACGTGTGGATTTCCGAAGTCGATGCGAAGAAAGCCGGAATTGTCGATAACGACTGGGTAGAAGTGTTTAATGCCAACGGTACCATTGCCTGTCGCGCCGTGGTGAGCCAACGCATCCCCGAGACCATGATCCTGATGTATCACGCACAGGGAAAAAAATTGTCCATACCCCAGCAGGCGAGGTTTTCGCAAAAACGTGGTGGTATCCACAATTCAGTAACCCGCGCTATTCTGAAACCAACCCACATGATTGGCGGCTACGCCCAACTTGCCTACGGTTTTAACTACTACGGTACAGTAGGCTCCAACCGTGACGAATGGGTGATTGTGCGCAAGATGAGCAAAGTAGACTGGATGGACGAACCTGCAGGTTAAGGCCGTCTGAAAACTTAGTGAAGAGAAATGCCTGTCTGAGGAGGAAACTTTCAGACAGGCATTTTAGTATCAAACTCTTAATCAATGAGAAATCAAAAGACTAAATCAATTTATGTACAAGATTCAATCCTGGTAGGACTACTAGTTAATTAAAATGATAATGTAGATATAATCAGACTACCGCACTCTCTTGGGTGGAATGCATTTTCAGGGGAATTATGAACAATTTGTGCGAAATAAACTTTCTTATTAAAGACCCTATATTTTACGCACCACTATCGAACACATTGCCAATGCCCACAATGAATGCAGTCAATCGGGTACAATGGTATTTTCCTATCTTTTGAATCTGTCGTCTCCATGAACACACTGACCACCATCACCATCGGCCCTAATTTCCACCAGTGACCGTGCTAGCAGCGGCGTGTATGCCGATGAAGGTATTCCCCGCACTCAAAAAGTTGGCTTGACAAAGCCGTCCTCAATCCTATCCATTATGTGGAAGCCCTTATTCCTGACGATCAAGACGAAATCAAAAGCGTGCTTATCCATATGGCAGATGAAGAGCATTGCGATGTGATCTTTACCACCGGCGGCACAGGACCTGCACCACGCGACATCACACCTGAAGCCACACAAGCCGTATTAGACAAGGAACTGCCTGGTTTTGGCGAACAAATGCGCCGTATTAGCCTACATTATGTACCCACAGCCATTTTGTCACGCCAAACAGCAGGTGTTCGTGTGCAACAGCCTGATTGTGAATCTACCCGTACAGACCGAAAGCCATTGCTGAAACATTGGGCGGCGTACGCTCGGAAGATGGCAGCATCGTTGTGCCCGGCCTATTCGGCGCCATTCCTTATTGTGTAGATTTAATCGGTGGTGGCTTCATTGAAACCAATACTGCCATTTGCACCGCCTTCCGCCCCAAACAAAAATAAAGATACCGTCTTTGATAACTGATACAAATCAAAAATTTTTATTCTTACTGCTTATTTCCAAATAACAGCTACCCCAAATGCCAAAACCAGCGGTGGCCTGATGGAGAAAAATAATAAATAGAAAAGTAGCGACAAGTTAATCAAGACAGTCAGCCAATAGATTCGGCGGAATTCTGTTTTTCTTTGATTTATGCCGCAGCCAAATTTGCGCCAACCATGCACCACTCCACCCGCCAAGCAGGCTAAGCATGTGCAACGTATTTTCAGGAGTACGCCAGCTGCCGTTTTCCGCAGCGTATTTGTCTTTAGCATAAGCTGCAAAAGCCATCAGGCTGAATATGATGTACCACAATGGCAATACAGTCGGAACTTTTCCAATCAACCAAGCAGCCGCCAATAAGATATGGGGAGCAATGGCGCAAACAGTAAAAAGTTGGCGATTATGCTCAAATTCATCTTGCTGCTGTTGCCAATGCTCATAGTTTTTTGCTGTTGTTTGCGCACAAACAACCATTCTTGCACCTGCAAAGCCTGCGTTTTCCCTGCCTATTTTTTGCCTAAAGTAAACACCACCTGCTCATTGATTTCAGGACGCTGCTTCCTTTATATTGGCTGATATGAAAAAAGATCTCTTCCGATAAAATCTTGGCATTTAATGAAGCCGAAACCTTTTTTCATCGTGCCACTTCACAATGTGGCCTTTAAATTTTTTTCAGTCATTTTTTTCTTTTGATCATTTGATATTTGGAGGCCGTCTGAAAGCCCTACTCTATACTTTATATCTTTTTAAAACCAATAGTCTCTCATCGCTGCCAATAATTTCGGGGTAATTTCATACCCGCAATTTTCCCCGATTATACTATCGATGCCGCAATAAGGGCACCATGCAGTATACTGTCCGTGGTCTTCCGACAGAAAGTCATCCCTCTTTCAGTTCTGTCGAATGAAAGATGGTTAAACAATGAAAAACAGCCGCAAAAGCTGTGGCCGTATAAGATACTCTCTATTTTTAAAGGAAAATTTATGTGCGGCGATGGCAGCGGCACCTAATGCTTCATCGTTTGATAGGTTGATCATAATTATTGGCTCGGATAAATGAGGGCCGTCTGAAAGCAGACAGGTGGATGTTAATCTTGAAGGATGGATGATGAATATTTATCAAATATATTCTGCCGTAGACAATAAAGATGCGTATGCAGACTTAAAAGCAGGCAGATAGAAAAAAATTATAGATTTCGTTAATTATAATGAAGGCAGGTATACAAACGAAGCTATTTTTTATTGCTCAACGCGGCTATACTTCTACAAACATCCACCAAACGGATTACGTTCAAACCATTCCCAAAATGTTATTGTTTTCTGAAAATTTTTACTTATAAATTGGCTGAGACATTAAAAAAATGAACTAGACTTCTTCCCTGCCAAGCTGAAAATTAAGGATGAAGAATTCAAATTTTTCCTGGGAAAAATTAAATTAGCTGGCAATTTAGTGGATATGGAAAAATCAAGCTTTTTATGAAATAGATGGAGAAAAAAATTTATTGATCACCCGCCTGTATTCTTAAAAATATCTCCAGCTTCGAGTTTTGCGCAAAGGATATAAACGATGATTTGATTTGGGTATTCTCGGATAAATTCAAAGAATTGGTCATATCCAATCATTTTAAAATAGAATTTCTCCCGCTTGCATAATTATCCTTTCCCATTATTTTTTCAAAATATACATAATGCCGAGCAAACCGTAATCTGCATGACAAAAATATATTTGTAATAATTCAATTTCTACAATTGGCTGATGCTATTCTTAGCATGGAGGCCGTCTGAAAAATTAACTTTCAGACGGCCTCTATCTTCGGAATACAGTCTACAACGGATAACGGCAGCCGATATAGCCTCTATCTGAATCACCCCTTAGTACATCTGCTTTAAAGACAGCAGCAAAGCCAAAAATATTTCAATATCTTAACTTTCTTACTAGGGTCTGTTATCGATTTTTCGTCAGCAGGGACATCATAGCCCAATGTATCCCGTTTTTTAGCTGTCGTTTTGGGTGTGATGTTTTTGTCCCATTAGCTGTTGCGTCAGCTCTTGAAGGTTTTCCTGATATTTCTGACGGTATTGTGAATGCAGGTTGGGATATTGCGGCCAATCAATTTCAAATAGATGGCGTTGTTGCGAATAGCGACATACTGCCCTTCTACTTCTTTCCCATCTAAAGGGATTGGCCAAATGCACCTTAAACGGCAAGCGGTAACGGTAAAGTAATATTGTCGATCTTATTGACAAAACGTCCCACATTTTTCTTCTTCCGCACGTTCATTCAGATCAAGATAACCGGTGAAATTTTTCCGAAATCCAACGCGAAAAATCCAACGATGACGCCTTGCAATGCAATATATCCTGCACTGCTTGAGGAGTAAAAGGCTGATCGGCGTAATTCTTTGCAAACGAAGAAGCCGTTGCCAGCAATAACACTGCAGGTAATATTATTTTCATCTTATTCCTTGATTTGTAATGGCTTGAAGGCCGTCTGAAAATCAAGCTTTTAACAGAATTAAAGCCTATGCCCTGTTTTCAGACGGCCTTTAAAGTCGATGAGTGCCTGCATTTCGGCAAAAATAAAGTGCGGGTTTGAAGTGTATGGCGGATTAAAACTGCAATACTGCGGCGTTTCGGCCTTGTATCATTTTTAATTTTAATCTACTATTAATTTCGGACAATTCACGTTTAAGTTGCTGCACCCGTTTCGGTGTGCAGAAATTTGCATTGGCTTTTAGCTTGCGCGGCATGAAAACTGACGCCATTGATTTCGTGTACGAAGCGGTCATGCCCGTATTTTTTTGCTGCAATGCCGCCAATGCCGCTTCGCTGTCATAGGGAAGGCCGCAGGCTTCGGCTGCACCGAAGCGCGACCAAATAAATTGCAGTTCGGGTTTCCATCCCATCGCGTCTTCGCCCGTAAAACCGTGGTCGTAATGGTATTCGTACACATTTGGGGCGATGTCATAGGCCGTCATTCCGCCGTGTCCCGAATAACCGCCGTAAGACGGTTCGGCGGCTGCCGTCATAGAGAGGGGCAGAGCCAAAAGCAGTGTCCATATTTTTCATGTTTTATCCTTTATTAGGGCAGATTGCGTTGGTTTCCGTTCGTGTATTGAAACCACTGTATTTTTGACAGGGAAGGCCGTCTGAAAATATCGGTGCAGACGGGTATTTTCTGAATAATTGGTGTGTAGGCTGCTTTTCGCTTGACAAAAGCAGCCTGCATGCTCTCGTTACCCCAGCTTAGCTCTCACCAACTCTTGCACCTGCGAGGGATTCGCTTTGCCTTTTGCTGGCCTTCATCACTTGTCCCACAATCGCATTCAGAGCTTTTTCGTTGCCGGATTTGAACTGTTCCACGGCTTTGGCGTTGTTTGCCAGCACTTCGTCCACCATGGCTTCAATCGCGCCGGTATCGGTCATCTGCTGCAAGCCGTGTTTTTCAATGATTTTCGGTAATGGAAGCTTTGGGTTCAGCCCACATGGCTTCAAAGGCTTTTTCGCCAATTTGCTGCTTAATGTGCCGTCGGCGATTTTTGCCTACCAGCGCAGCGAGGCGTGGAGCGGTAATCGGGCTGTCGGCAAGTTCCATGCCTTCTTTGTTCAGCGTGGCGGCGAGTTCGCCGTTCATCCAGTTGGCAGTCAGCTTGCCTTGTCCGCTCTCTTTGGCGGCTTCTTCAAAAATAGGCAGCCTGCACGCGGCTGGCGGTGAGCAGGCGCGCATCATAGTCGCTCACGCCGTAATCCGCCACGAAACGTACCGCCATTTCTTTCGGCAGCTCGGGCATTTCTGCTTTTGGCTTTTTGCAACCGGTCGTCTGAAATGATGACGGGCAGCAAATCGGGGTCGAGGGAAGTAGCGGTAGTCGTGCGCATCTTCTTTCAAACGCATCACGCGGGTTTCGCCTTTTTCTGGGTCAAACAGCATGGTTGCCTGCTGTACTTTGCCGCCGTCTTCCAAAAATCTCGATTTGCGCTTCCACTTCGTAATTAATCGCCTGCTCTAAGAAACGGAAGGAATTGAGGTTTTTAATCTCGCGGCGCGTGCCGAACTCTGCTCTGGCCTTTCGGGCGCACGGATACGTTTGCGTCGACGCGGAACGAGCCTTCCGCCATATTGCCGTCGCAGATGTCCAGCCAGGTTACCAAGCTGTGCAGAGCTTTGGCGTAGGCAACGGCTTCGGCGGCGGAATGCATTTCAGGTTCGGATACCACTTCTAACAACGGCGTGCCGGCGCGGTTCAAGTCAATACCGGTCGCGCCGTTCAAGCCCTCGTGCACGGATTTTCCCGCATCTTCTTCCATGTGCGCGCGGGTTACGTTGATGGTTTTTACATCGTCGCCAACCACGATTTCCAATTTGCCATGTTCGACAATCGGCAAATCCAACTGGCTGATTTGATAGCCTTTGGGCAAGTCGGGATAGAAGTAGTTTTTACGGTCGAACACGTTTTTCCTGATTGATTTTCGCATCCAAAGCCAAGCCTAATTTGATGGCTTTTTTCAACGACTTCGCGGTTCATTACCGGCAGTACGCCCGGCAGTGCGCATTCCACCACGCTGGCGTGCGCATTGGGTTCCGCACCGAATGCGGTTGATGCGCCGCTGAAAATTTTGGATTTGGTATTGAGTTGGACGTGGATTTCCAGTCCGATTACGGTTTCCCAGGTCATAGTTTAAGTTTCCTTTGAATTTGGGTTGTTTTTAAATAGGGATATTTGATTTTTCATTGGGCAGTTTTTTTAAAATACATAGAAACCTGTTTGCATTCAGGATAACGTTGATTGTTTAAAAATCTTTTTACGCCAAATAGCCAGTAGCAATACATTCACAGCAACCACAGCAGATACTAGAAACAACCATTCGTAGGAATAAATAACATTAAATAAAGTAACAAATGTTTGTTCCAGAGGGTGTAGCGTCAATTGCCCATAAGATGCCGCTTGATTGCGAGCCGGCATAATAAAAACGCATGACTATGTAACCAAGGTTAATAAACAAACTCAAAGGCAGGCAGATAATGCCATTGAGTAAACAAATGCTTACGCCAAAAAAATATGGTGGTCTGGGACGTTTGCGCCACAAAAATGTACGTAATAAGTACAGAAAGGACGAGCCACCAAAGCAGAAATAGCACAATGCTTGTAAATATTTCCAGCCCGGCTTCCTGCCATAAAACCCCCATAAGACTTGCCAAAATTTGGGTGAGAAGTAATTGTAATATTCCATTATTTTTTGTGATTTTTTGTTAGTTGCAGACTGCAGGAAAGTTGTCGTCTAAATTATGCCCAATTAAATAGGTTAAAAATCTTCTAATGAATTAGCAATCAACGCCAAGCCCAATTTGATGGCTTTTTTTCAACGACTTCGCGGTTCATTACCGGCGGTACGCCCTGGCAGCGCGCATTCCACCACGCTGGCGTGCGCGTTGGGTTCCGCACCGAATGCGGTCGATGCGCCGCTGAAGATTTTTGGATTTTGTGTTGAGTTGGACGTGGATTTCCAGTCCGATTACGGTTTCCCAGGTCATAAGGGGTCTTTCTGTTGAAGAAGGGTTAATCGGTTTGTAAGGGTTTCCGGTTGGGCAGAGGCTACCTGAAAACCCTAGATTCTATCTTTCAGACGGCCTTTTTGCCGCTATTTTTCTGCGTGGCTGGAAGCCGGGAAGCTGCCAGTGAAAATGATGGGCGGCCAACCGCAGGGCGAGGCCTGCAGCGAACAGCAGGTGCAGGGTAGCGGCATTGATCCAGCCGAGGTGCGCGAAAACATACATCAGGCCGCCAATCAAAAATGGCGACGCTGCCATAAAGGTCTGCACTCAAGATAACGGGTACATCGTTTGCAAAAATATCGCGGGCAATGCCGCCGCCTACAGCGGTTATGAAGGCAAGCATGATGACACCAAACAGGTTTAATTGTAGGGCAATACCGATTTGTGCCCCGGTGATGCTGAAGGCGGCCAAGCCAACGGCATCGGCAATTAGGAAGGCGGTTGTCAGGTAGGTACGGCGATAGCGTTGACACGCAGCAGCCAAGCAATAACGAGGGTTGCAAACACAACGGTAAGTGCGTCGGTACGTAGGAATACCTGCGGTATGCGCCCTACCAGCGCATCGCGCATCATGCCGCCGCCCTACGGTAGTAAGCGAAAGGCGGTGATGACCACGCCGAGCACGTCGAGCCGCTTGCTGTAGCCGACAGGTAGCCCGACACGGCGAAGGCGGCAGTACCGATGATTTGGATGAAGTCGGTGGTGGTCATGGTTTCAGGTAGCCTTATTGTTGGCTGATGATTTGTACCAGCGAAATTTTATTGCCGTCGGGGTCGTGCAAATCGCGCAGCTTAATACCACTTCCCAATCTTGGATTTCGCCAACGGCAATTCCTGCTTCCAGCAGCGCGGTGCGGCAGGCGGCCAAGTCGTCTACGCCGATAATGGCCGCCGAGGGCTTTACCGTTTCTGCAGTGGCATCCAGTTGCAGCCAGGCATTGTCGGCAATACGCCATTCGGCCATTCCGTCCATCGGTGTTTCATCGGGCTCGCCAAGCCATGCGCTGTACCATGTCAGAGCCACTGTGTAATCGGATACATTGAGCACGGAAACTAACGAACTGGTTTGGAACAGTTTTTCATTGTAATCTCTTAGTTGGTTTTCTTGGGGCTACCTGAAAAAGGATTATACCCAGCCAAACAGGTCAAAAAAATCTTTCCAACAAGGCGGCGATAATACGCCATTTTGTACTGCAATTAACATATTAAATCAATAACTTATTTAACTTCAGAGTCATCAGGAAGTTCAGGCAGAGCATCGATGCGCGTTATGTTTTCAAAGGCGTGTCGCCGCCGGCGAGGAATTTCGGCATATTTTGCCGTCATGGTATACGCCTAGCGAATACACCCTTCCTTTTGAAAGGTAAAAGCACGGTGGTGACATAGTCCGCATTGCCGTTGTGCAGCCACATTTGCCTTGCGTGAGCGCGGTAGCCGTTGTCCTCGACTGTAAAGTTCCGCTGGTAAACCTGAATTTTTGGATTGCGTGAATTCCAGTTCGGGGTGGGCTAGGTTTTTGCCAAAGCGGTAGCGCACGTTGCCGTCATGTTGTTGGATATGCACTTGCTTACCGTTGGCGGTTTGGCAATAGAACAAAGATGTCGCTATTGGCAGAGGCTACGGCAGAGGTGCTACCGAGCAGGAGTGCGGCGTATACGAGGATTGCGATGGGCATCGGATGGCCTTGGGTTTCAGGTAGCCCGCACTTTATAGAATGGGAAATGCAGGCTGCTTTTTCTCATCTTCAATGACTCGTTCGCTTGTGCGGATAATATCTTGATGAGATTACCATTTCTTGGCGGCAGGTCGGCACTTCGCACGTTTTTATCATTCATCCATGCGGTTTTTCAGACGGCCTCAAAGGTTACCCAGAAACCCTCACACAGGTGCTTTTCGTATGCCAATCACTCACCAACTGTACTTGATGGGCTGCGCCAAGGATTTTGGCTTCGGAGAAGTGGTTGCCGATAAATTGCACGCCGATGGGCAGTCCGCTGCTGCTGAAACCTGCGGGCAAGGTCAGGGCGGGCAAGCCGGCTAGATTCACGGCGATGGTGTAGATGTCGGAAAGGTACATCTGCACGGGATCGTGGATGTCGCTGCCGAGTTTCGGGGCAGCGGTGGGCGCAGTCGGGGCGAGGATGAAATCACATTGTGTGAAGGCCGTCTGAAAATCGTTGGCAACAAGGCGGCGCAGTTTTTGGGCTTTCAAGTAATAGGCATCGTAGTAGCCGTGCGACAACACATAAGTACCGATCATGATGCGGCGTTTGACTTCGCTGCCGAAAACCTTCGGCGCGGGTGTTGCTGTACATTTCTTCTAGGTCGCCGAATTGGGCGGCGCGGTGGCCGTAGCGTACGCCGTCGTAGCAGGAAAAGGTTGGTACTGGCTTCGGCGGAAGCTGGGACGTAGTAAGCGGGATGGACAGGGCGGTTTGCGGCAGGGAAACTTCAATAGTTTCCGCGCCTTGCGCTTTTAAAAGGTTGATGACGTTTTGCAAGGCAGCCTGCATCGGCATCCGCGCCTTCGCCGAAATATTCTTTAGGCAGGCCGATTTTTCATGCCTTTGAGCGGTTTGTCCAAATCGCGGGTGTAGTCTTCTTTGCTGCGTTCCAAGCTGGTGGAATCGCGCTCGTCGAAGCTTTGCCATCGCATTGAGCAAAATCGCGCAGTCTTCGGCGGTTTTGCGTTATCGGACCGGCTTGGTCGAAACTGGAGGCGTAGGCGACCATGCCGAAGCGGGAAACCGTGCCGTAGGTGGGTTTGATGCCGGTGATGCCGCAGTGTGATGCGGGCTGGCGGATGGAGCCACCGGTGTCCGAACCGAGCGCGGCAGGGGCAAGGCGTGCGGCAACGACCGCTGCGGAACCGCCGGACGAACCGCCGGGAACGTGTTCGGGATTCCACGGATTTTTGGTTTGCGCGTAGAACGAGGTTTCATTGGTCGAGCCCATAGCAAACTCGTCCATATTGGTACGACCGAGCGTTACCATGCCTTCATCGAGCAGGTTTTTGTACGACGGTGGCAGTGTAGGGGAGACGAAGTTGTCCAGCATTTTTGGAACCGCACGCGCTGCGCCAGCCTGTTTGACAGAAAATATCTTTGTAGGCAATGGGTACGCCGGTAAGCGCCGTGGCGTTGCCTTTGCGCGATACGTGCATCGGCGGCACGGGCTTCGGCGAGGGTTTTGTCTTGATCGAGGGTGATGTAGCCGTTGATAGCCGGGTTCTGCGTAGCAATGGCGGCGAGGTATTCGGTGGCCAGTTCGACGGCGGAGATTTGTTTGGATTGGAGTGGTTGACTGGCTTGGGTGAGGGTGTATTAGGGTCATTTTCGGGTCTTTCGGTTGGAAATTATTGGGAATTTAAAGGGGTTATGGGGTGCAGGCTGCCTTTTCAGGGGCATTGCTTTTTATTTTTGTACTTGGGTTACCAATCATACCGCTGTTAGGAAACTTGTTTTCCAACCATCTCATAAAATTTTTCAACAGCATATTGTTCTTGTGGTTTCGAATGTTTCATACCTCTACCTTGACAGATAAATGACAAAAATTCTAATGGAATGTCAGGAGCCTTATCGCCAAAGTACCAAAATTTCTCGCAAATTAAAACATTTTTCCCAGCTATATCTTCACTCCATTGCTCTTGTTCCGTATGCCAACCTTTCAAGTGGTTCCAGCGGCCATTTTTCTATATAATACATATTGTCGCCGAATTGATTGATGTCATTTTGTATTTTTAATTGGTTTTGGCTTTTTATCTTCGAATCTAGGGTTGGTTGAATACTCCTCAATGCTGATAATTTCAGAAATAATGCCAACATAAATCAGTTTATTTTGTTTAGATTTCTTACCCAACAAAATATCACCAACTTTTGTATTCTTGCTTCGCCTTATTTGAGGTTTACAAGTTGCCAGCGTTAAGAATCCATGAAATGGGTTAGGGGCAAATCCATAATCATATGCGACAACATAACTAATCACTTTCATCATATGTTCCAATATTTATTTATTAAGTGGTTTTAATCCGTCATTCAGGTAGATTATTCTATTAAAGTAAAGAATTCGAACACAGTTTCGTGTCATTTATTGGTAAAATCCGATATTTTCAGGCTACCTGAAAGCTAATCCCGCCCGCCAATCCATTCGGCGGGCAGTACGCTGTCATGCATTTCCAAAACAAAACCCTGTATTTCATCAGGATAGCGTTTTCGGGGTTTCGGCCAAAATGTCGCGGTAGATGCGCCGGATGAATACGTTTTCAAATTCGCTTTCCGTATCAAATCCGACCAAATCGGCTTCGCCGTCTGCCAGCGGTACGATTTGCCAGTCTCGGTATTTCAGGGGCGGCGGCAGGTCGGTTTCGCCTTCGTCGGCGGCATACCATACCTGATACCAGTCGCCGATTTGTGCCAATTCTGCCTCGCCGCCGATGCCTTCTGTGCATTCGCCATTTTCCCAATCGTCGGCGTAATCCCAGCATTCTTCTTGGCAGTCGGCAGCATCTGCCATAAAAGCCTGCGGGTCGGGCAGGGCTTCGCCGATGCCGAGTTCGAAACCCGCGCCTTCTTCGCAGCCGTGTACAAACAGCCATGCAAAGGCTTTTGCGCTGCCGGTTTTCTGCCGGAACGCGCGGATGCGGTCGGCAAGGTGGGTGATGACGGGTTCGAAAAACTTCGGGGGTATCGAGATTTAACGGGGTCATTATGATGCCTTCGGTTCATTTATAGGCCGTCTGAAAATCCTGACGGCAGTGCTTTTCAAATAAACTGCCTGAAAACGGGAAATACCGGCAAGGCGAACCTACGGTTTGCCACCCTCTCCCCAATTTTTCTTCAGTAGAGGGTGGTAGCCGAAATCCGGCCTGCTTCGGGACTTGTACTAATCCGTATCCTGGCATAGCAGGCTGCCGTATCATCCTTTGGCCAATCCGTTGTTTTCAGACTACCTGAAAGCTGTAGTTTCAGTGGCGAAGCATTGCAAATCATCTGCCATTTGGCGACTGATTTCAGACCGTGTATTCGCAGCACACCAACCGCGTAGTTGTGCCAGCACATCAAGCCTCTGTATGGCAAGCAGGGCGAGCTGTTGCAATTCAAGTTTCAGACGGCCTGTAATTTTAATGCTGCCAAATGCAGTGGCAATAATCACTTTATCGGATTGGTAAACTTCAGTTTCCTGCTGTTTGCATAGTTCCGCAATATTTTTCGGCAGTCTGGTCTAACTGGGGAGGCAGGGTAGTCCATACCCCAATATTCACAAATCAACTTCTGTGGAAAAGCCAATGTATCCAGATCGAGATTTTTTTGCGGAAGGCTTGTGCAAGCTCATACAACGAATCGCTGCCTTCGTCACTGCCAAACGGAGCCTCTTCATCACCGCAATCATAATAGAAATCATCGGTTAAGTATCGGACAAAGTGTGGGTGAGAGGTTTTGCGATGTGGACCGTAATCTTCATCATCAAAATAAAAGGCGGTCGATGAAATTAAAATCGGGTGCAGGTTTATAGCCTTTTTTTGGTCTTTTTGTGCGATGAGTTTGTCAGCAGCTTTTTGACACTCGGTTTTCATCGTTGTATTCGGTAATTTGGAAACGTCCGTTCGTTCCAAGTTTACCGAAATTAACCATGATGTCATTGCCGGCAGAATCAATAATCCAAAAATTTTTGAGATTTGCCGTCGGTGTATATGAAAGCCTACTTCATAGAAATTCCTTTTCAGGCCGTCTGAAAAAGCGGATATGACTTTACAGACGGCCTGCTTAGGCAAAAGCAAAACATCTGATGCTTGTTTATTTCACGCGGCGGCACACGGTTTCCACCATTTTGCCGCTGTGCATGGCTTCTTCGGAATCTTCTTTTTGCACCTGCTCAATGACTTCCTGCGGCATTTTTTCAGGACTATCGTAATCGTGGATATCGGCGCGCTCTTCAAGTTTGCCGTTTTTTTCCGAACAGTGCAATCGCACTCATGACAGACTGCTTGGGCTCTTGGCAGTGCACCCAATCCAAAAATCAGCATATGGGCATGTTTGCCTGCACGGGCAGGCTGATGCAGTGTGACGGTCGAATACCAACCGTTGCCAAGATTTTTACACTGGACGGATAGAGCGATGCACTGTATGTGCCATCCGGGGTTTCGTAGTCATACAAATGCACGGTTTTACCCGAACGGTACGGCAAGCAAGGCGGCGGATTTTTCGTTATCACCCCTGTTTCGGTGCGGCATGGGCACTAACGGCAAATGCGCCGAGCAGTAATACTGTTAAGATTTTTGTTCATCATTGACTCCTTAAAAATTAAATTCAACTTACTCTTCAATCACCTGGGGCACGATATACAGGCGATTGCGAACTTCGGGGGCGACAGCTTGATATTCGGCAGCGTGATCGGTTTCGGTAACGGCATCTTCACGCAGGCGCAGCGCGGTTTCATGCGGATGCGGCATGGGCTCTACTCCGTCTGTATTAACAGACTGCATTTTCTCAACCATAGCGAAAATGTCATTCAACTCGGACAAAGTTTTTCGTTTTTCTCGTTTTCTGTCAAACTCAAGCGCGACAGCTTGGCAATTTTTCCACATCAGACAAATTCAAGGCCATGAAAAATTCCTTAAAGATAATTAGCAATATTGGCGAATTAAGGTATGATAGCGCGTTTTCCGAACTACTTCGGGCGCGGGATTATAACCGAAACCTTCCCTGCCATTAAAGATTTCCGCTTTTCAGACGGCCTGTCGCGCTTGATTCAGGCCGTCTGAAAATGTATTCAATACATTGTTACCATTCAGGATTACTCATGTTTCTGCGTTTCATCACACGTTATTTCTCCAATGATTTGGCTATCGACTTGGGCACCGCCAACACTTTGATTTACTCCAAAAGGCAAAGGCATCGTTTTTGGACGAACCTTCAGTTGTGGCCATGCAGATTCACCCCGACACAGGACAACGTTCGGTTTTTGGCCGTCGGCACTGATGCAAAAATGCTCTACGCACGCCGGGCAGCATCAAAGCCATCCGCCCCATGAAGGACGGCGTTATTGCTGAATTTACCGTAACCTCTGATATGCTGAAGCATTTCATTAAAAAGTAACCAATAGCCGTTTTGCCGCCACCCCGCGTATCGTCATCTGTGTTCCTGCGGCTCTACCGCAAGTAGAAAAGCGATTCAAAAACTCAGCTGAAGAAGCCGGTGCATCAGCTGTCTATCTGATTCAAGAACCCTATGGCTGCAGCCATAGGGTGCAGGTCTGCTCGATTGACGAGCCGACCGGCTCAATGGTGGTCGATATCGGCGGCGGTACAACCGAGGTGGGAGTAATGTCCTTATCCGGCATGGTATATTCCCATTCGGTACGTGTCGGCGGAGATGCGTTTGACGAAGCGATTATTAACTATGTCCGCCGCAATTACGGCATGCTGATTGGCGAAGCGACTGCCGAAAGCATCAAAAAGAAATCGGTACAGCATTCCCGGGCATGGAAGTCAAAGAAATCGAAGTCAAAGGCCACAATGTTGCCGAAGGTATCCCTCGTTCGTTTACGATTTCCTCCAACGAAATACTTGAAGCCATTACAGAGCCTATCAATCAAATCGTACAATCTGTAAAAAAACCGCACTGGAAAAACCCCGCCCGAACTGGGTGCCGACATTGCCGAACGCGGCTTGGTACTGACCGGTGGCGGAGCATTATTGAAAAGGATTAGATCGGCTTTTGGCTGAAGAAACCGGATTGCCCGTTATGATTGCCGAAGATCCGCTGACCTGTGTGGCACGCGGCACAGGCCGCGCATTGGACTTGATAGGCCGTCTGAATTCCATTTTTGCTCCAAACCCTTAATTTTTACCGTTGCCCGCTATGTCCAAATCTCTTAGTTTTACCCGCAGTTATCGTGAGCGTCCGTCAATCGGTTGATTATCCTGTCGATAATCAGCATCCTGTTGATGGTATTGGACAACCGCTATGCAGCCGTCCGCCAAATCAAGGCTTACTTGGCCACCGCACTGCAGCCTTTGCAATGGCTGGCCGACCAACCTGTCGCACTGTATGACTATGGCGGTACATTCCCTGCAATCACAGCAAACGCTCATTCAGGAAAATCAAAGACTGCAAACCGAAAATATGCGCCTGAGCACCGCCATCCGGCAAAACGACGTACAGCGGCTTCAGCTGGCAGAATTGAAAAACTCAACCTTTTAGCCGGCAGCGGTATCGGCAACAGCACGGCGGCACAAATTGTTTCAAACGGCAAAAATCCTTGTCTGACAAATTATTGTTAAACAAAGGCAGCAACGACGGACTGAAGGCCGGCGATGCGGTAATCGATCAATACGGCCTAATCGGCCAGATCTCGGCAGTGCAGCCTTTTTAATGCCGAATTAACCGTACTCACCAGCAGTCAGACGGTCGTTCCCGTAATGGTGGCGCGTACCGGCGTACGCAGTTTGGTCTATGGCGACAGCAACCAGGTTTCCCTGCGCTATTTCCCATTAGATGCCGATTTGCAGCCTGGCGATTTACTGGTTACATCAGGAATGGATTCTGTCTACCCTGCCGGCATTCCCGTGGCCAAAGTGGAAAGTGCCCTGCGTTCTTCCGGAACGCTTACTACCGCACGACCTTATCCATTCCTGCTGCCATACGCAGTAGCAAATATGTTTTGGTATTGCCGCAAATTGAAGAACTGTCGATTCAGACGGCCTCTTCCGTTGCGGCATCCTCTCCCCAATAAGAACCCATGACTGATTTTGACGACTTTCACAACCGGATTCCCAAACGTCTGATTGCCGCCACTTTCGCCGCTTCCCTGTTGTTTGACCTGATTCCGTTTCCTGCCGCACTGTCTTTCTGGCTGCCTGAAATGACTGCCCTGAGCCTGCTGTATTGGGGGCTTAACCAGTCCGCAATCGGTCGGCCTGTTTACCGCGTTTGCCTGCGGCCTATTTCTGGATACCGGTATCGCCCTACCACTCGGACAACATGCGCTGGCCTATGTCCTGATGGTCTTCTTCATTCAAAAATACCAACGGCGCATTATCCTGCAAAGCTATGCTTTTTCAAGCGGTTGCCGTCTTTATCGCACTAACCGGAAGTCAGCTTACACTGCTGATTATCCGCCTGATAAGTGAACACCGCCTCATTGGCCTATCCGGACTTTTAGCCCCCGTTGTGGGTGCACTGGCCTGGCCGATGCTGAACAAATTGATGCTGGCCGCCCTCAACCTGTACCGTCGCCGCCGATGAAAACACTCCGCCATATTTCGCGTCCCGGCAATGACAATGCCTCCATCCAGCGCGACTTCCGTATCAGACTACTTGCTGCCTTTCTGTTTATCTTCCTATTATTCAGTATATTGGCAGCACGCTTTGTCCATCTTCAAATCTACAAACGGGACGAATTTACCGCCCAAGCAGCCTCCAACCGTATTTCCTTAATTCCTACGGCACCGATACGGGGAGAAATCGTTGACGCGAACGGCGTTGTGCTGGCGCGCAACTATCCGGCCTACTCATTGGAAATCATGCCCAGCCAAATCAAAGGCAAACTGGACGACACCATCGCCGTCCTAAAAACACTGGCCGACATTACCGAATCCGATTTAAACCGTTTTCAGAAATTCCGTACCGAATTCCGTTCCTACGAAAAAAATCCCGCTCAAGCTGAAACTTACGCCGGACGAGGCCTCACGTATCGCCGCCCGTTTATATGCGCTGCCCGGCGTGGAAATCAACGCCCGAACCTTCCGCGAATACCCTTATGGGGAATTGACCGCACATTTCCTGGGCTACATCTACCGCATCAGCGACAAAGACCAAGCCAAACTGGCCGAAGAAAAACTGGGCTCACTGTATCGGGGCAGCACACACATTGGCAAATCCGGCTGGAAAGTTTTTACGAACGCCAGCTAGCATGGCTTGCCCGGCTACCGTGAAGTGGAAAAAAAGACGCCTACGGCAGCATCATCCGCACCCTGCGCACCGTCCCGCCGCAAAACGGCCAAACCCCTGAAGCTGGCAATGGACATTCGCCGCAACAAAGAAGCCGTCCGCCTGATGCGCGGCAAACGCGGGGCCATGGTGGCCCATCAACCCGCAAACAGGCGGCGTACTGGCTTTTGTATCCAACCCGTCTTTCAACCCCAATCTCTTCATCGACGGCATCGACAGCGAGAATTGGAAGGCATTGAACGAAAACTGGCAAAAAGCCGCTCATCAACCGTGTTACCCAAGGCCTATATCCGCCGGGCTCCACTTTCAAAACCATTTATGGCCATGGCCCTGCTCGAAAGCGGCAAAATTACCCAATCATCCGTGAGTTCCCGCCCCGGCGCATGGAGCATTCCGGGAACCAAACATATGTTCCGCGACTCCGTCCGCAGCGGCCACGGTTCGGCTAACTAAGCAAAAGCCATCAAGTTTCCTCGGATACTTTTTCTACCGCCTCGGATTTGAAATGGGCATTGAGAAAAATCCGTCCGTATTTGGCGGAATTCGATTTCGGCCAACAAACCGGTATCGATTTGCCGAACGAATACCGCGGCGTACTCCCCTCGCCCGAATGGAAGAAAAAAACGGTTTTCCAAGTTACCGCCCGAACGGCGACGCTGGAACATAGCCGAAATGGTGCCAATCAGCATCGGCCAGGGCTATAACGCCCTATACTCCGCTGCAAATGGCGCACGCCACCGCCACCTTGGCCAACAACGGCATGGTTTACCGTCCGCACTTGGTCAAAGAGCTGCTGGATCACAATAAACAGCAAATCACTCTGATCGACCCTAAACCGCAGCGCGTCCTGCCCTTCAAGCAAAGTAATTTCAACTACGTCAAAGCGGCGATGGCCAAAGTACTGCAGCCGGGCGGAACCGCACGAAAAATCGGCGTGGGTCTGAAATACAGCATGGGCGGCAAAGCCGGTACTGCCCAAGTGGTGCAAATCGCCCAAGGTAAAAACTACAATGCCGCCGCACTGGCCGAACAACACCGCGACCATGCTTGGTTCATTGCCTTCGCGCCCATGGAAAAACCGCAAATCGCCATTGCCGTGATTTTTGGAAAAGCGGCGGCTGGGGTGCCAATGCCGCCCCCTGGCCCGCGGACTGAGCGATTATTACCTGCTCAAACTCAAATCGGGCGGCGACCACGACATCCCGGTGGACAACCGCAATAAAACAGGCGTGGAAAAACCCCCTGCTGGCAGCGCAGCACCGTGAGGCCGTCTGAAAACAAAATCACCGAAGCCTTCCGCACCATCCATAACCCTGAAGCCGCACATTCTGCCGCCTCGGAAGCCGCACCATGACCGAAGAAAACATCCTATTGAAACTCAAACGCCTGATTTGGGATCCGATGGATGCCTGGCTCTTTACGCCATGCTGATCATCTCACATCATGAGCCTGTTCCTGCTCTACTCGTAGGCAGCCAAGACATCAGTAAGCTGAAAGCAAGACCATACACACCATCATCGGCTTTGTCCCTGCTGCGGATTATTGCCCGTATCAAGCCACAAACACTAGCTGCCTTTGCACCGCCCGCCTACATTCTCGGCGTACTGCTGCTGTTGGGCGTGCATTTTTCGGCATTACCGTAAACGGCTCCACCCGCTGGCTGAACCTCGGCATCCGCATCCAACCTTCCGAAATCATGAAAAATAGCCCCTGCCGATGATGGTGGCCTGGTATTTCCAACGCAATAGCGGCAGCCTGCGCTGGCATCACTACCTGATCGCACTGATATTGGTGATGGTGCCGGTCACTGCTGATCCTCAAACAGCCCGACCTCGGCACGGCCACCCCTGATTATGGCTTCCGGCCTGTTCGTCGTCTTCGCCGGACTACCGTGGAAAGTCATTTTCGCCTCCGTCGTCCTCTTCATCTGCGCCCTGCCGTTGATGTGGAACTACGGCATGCACGACTATCAAAAACCCGTGTCCTCACCCTGCTCGATCCGACAAAAGACCCGCTTGGCGACGGATACCACATCATCCAATCAATGATTGCCATCGGTTCGGGCGGTGTTTTGGGGCAAAGGCTGGCTCAACGGTACGCAAACCCATCTCGATTACATCCCCGAGTCCACCACCGACTTCATCTTCGCGGTATATGGCGAAGAATTCGGCCTGATCGGCAACCCTCCTTCTGCTGTTGATTTACCTGGTCATCCTCAGTAGCGGGCTCTACATCGCCTCGCAGGGCACACAACCTCTATAGCCGCACGCTGGCCCGGCGCGCTGACCATGACTTTCTTCTGCTATGCCTTTGTCAATATGGGCATGGTCAGCGGCATCCTGCCCGTGGTCGGCGTACCGCTACCACTGGTCAGCTACGGCGGCACATCCACGTTGTCCATTATGATCATCCTCGCCCTCTTGATGGGCATCGCCAATCAGAAAGACAAACGGCGTTAGGCCGTCTGAAAACCGCCCTTACAATCAATCTTCTCCCGGAATCTTTTCAGACGGCCTTGACATGTTTTCCCCGCTTCCCACACCATCAGACCGTCTGAAAAACATATTTTCCCCACCAGCCGTTTAGAAAGTACCCGCATCATGGCACCCACCCTGCTCATCATCCTCGGACTGATCGCCTTAGTTCTCGGCCTGCTTGGCACGATATACCCCGCCCTGCCGGACTAATCCTCATGTTCGTAGGAGCCTGGCTGCTCGGATATGCCGACGACTACGCCACCATTGGCGGCGGCACCCTGATTGCCATCGGCATCTTTACCGCCGTCGGCACGGCAACCGACTTCGTAGCGGGTATGCTCGGCGCAAAATTCACCGGCGCAAGTAAAGAGGCCGTCTGGGGATCGTTTTTCGGCAGCATTGCCGGTGCCCTTTTTCGGCATTCCGGCCTGCTGCTCGGCCCGCTGCTCGGTGCCGCAATCGGAAAATTCCTCGCCCGCAAAGATGCCTGGCTGGCGGGAAAGTCGGCATCGGAGCCTTTATCGGCTTCATCTTGGGCGTAGTGGCGAAAGTCGGCTGTGCCGTCGCCATTCTCCTGACCCTGTTGGGCGTATGGCTTTACAGCCTGTTTTAAGGCCGTCTGAAAAATTCCAAATCCGGCACGTTATCGGGCGTATGCCCTCTTATGCTACAATCCGCCGATTTTTGATTTCCCTATTTGAAAAGAGCTATTCCATGATTTCCACCAACAACATCACCATGCAGTTCGGCGCGAAGCCGCTGTTTGAAAACGTATCCGTCAAAGTTCGGCGAAGGCAGACCGCTACGGCTTGATCGGCGCGAACGGTTCGGGCAAATCCACCTTCATGAAAATCCTCGGCGGCGATTTGGAACAGACCAGCGGCGAAGTGGCGATTGAACAGGCGTGCGCTTGGGCAAACTGCGCCGAGACCAGGTTTGCCTACGAAGACATGCGCGTGCTGGATGTGGTGATGATGGGGCACACCGAAATGTGGGCGGCGATGACCGAACGCGACGCGATTTACGCCAACCTCGAAGCCACCGAAGACGACTATATGAAAGCCGCCGAACTGGAAGCCAAGTTCGCCGAATACGACGGCTACACTGCCGAAGCGCGCGCCGCCGAATTATTGAGCGGTGTGGGCATTGCCGAAGATTTGCACAACGCCACCATGGCGGAAGTCGCGCCAGCTTCAAACTGCGCGTATTGCTGGCGCAAGCCCTGTTCTCCAAACCCGATGTGCTGCTGCTGGACGAGCCGACCAACAACGGACATCAACACCATCCGCTGGCTGGAAGGCGTGCTGAACCAGATACGACAGCACCATGATCATCATCAGCCACGACCGCCACTTCCTGAACGAAGTCTGCACCCACATGGCGGATTTGGACTACAACACCATCACGGTTTACCCCGGCAATTACGGCGACTACATGCTCGCCTCCGCCCAATCCCGCGAGCGCGCGCTGAAAGACAATGCCAAAGCCAAAGAAAAATTGCAGGAACTGCAAGAATTTGTGGCGCGCTTCTCGCCAACAAATCCAAAGCCCGCCAAGCCACCAGCCGTCTGAAACAGGCCGACAAAATCAAAGCCGAAATGGTAGAAGTGAAACCGTCCACCCGCCAAAACCCGTATATCCGCTTTGAAACCGACGAAAAAAACAAGCTGCACCGCCAAGCCGTGGAAGTGGAAAACCTGGCCAAATCGTTCGACAAAACCCTGTTTGAAAAAGCTGTCTTACATTCTGGAAGCCGGACAACGCCTCGCCATCATCGGCCCGAACGGCGCGGGCAAATCCACCCTGCTGAAACTGCTGGCAGGCGCATACAACCCCGAGTATTCAGACGGCCTCGCCCCCGATGCAGGCAGCATCAAATGGGCGGAAAAAGCCCCGTCGGCTACTACCCGCAAGACCACGAAAAACGACTCGACGTAGAAATGAACCTCACCGAATGGATGCGCCAATGGGGGTCAGGGAAGGCGACGACGAACAAGTGATACGCGGCACGCTGGGGCGTTTGCTGTTCGGCAGCAACGATGTGGTTAAACAAGTGAAAGTACTATCCGGCGGCGAAAAAGGCCGCATGCTCTATGGCAAACTGCTGCTGTTGAAAAACCCAACGTGCTGGTGATGGACGAACCCACCAACCACATGGACATGGAAAGCATCGAGATCGCTCAACATGGCGCTGGAAAAATACAACGGCACGCTGATTTTCGTGTCGCGACCGCCAGTTTGTCTTCGCTTGCCACGCAGATTATCGAGCTCGACGGCAAAGGCGGATATGAATATTATCTGGGCGATTACGAGAGCTGTTGGCGAAAAAGGGATTGAATAGACCATAAATTTCAGGCGGCCCTGAAAAGCGGGAAAAACGGCTTTTTAGCCGCCTGAAAAAGATTTATTAACAGCCAACTATAGAAAATAAAATGGCATATTCCGTTTGAAAACTATCGTGCCGAATACAGGGGCTGCATTCAGGCGCAAGCCCTGATGCGCGGATGGGGCTGTATCGCTGTCGGCACGCTGTCTGCCGATTTCGGCTTAACGGAACTGTCGGATAACTTTGGTTGGGTGGTAACGGGATACCACGACAACATTTTTGACCTTCGTTTTTCCCCGACCAAGGCCGGAATAAGGAAAAATTGATCATCGCCTGCTTGGATATTCAGAGCATACAACGGACGCGGAAAGCCTGAAAACCGTTTATATCGAAGACAATCGCGGTGCGTAAAAAGACATTTGAACAAAGGCGGTACCGCTTACAAAAACTACTCTCCGCATCACATTGCGGTATCTCAACAACCTGCCCTTAACTATTTGAAATGTGTGATACTCCTAAACGAGGCATATTATTCTGCCGCTGTGATGTTCCCGCTGATGACATGCGCCCCAAGTGGGTTATCCGCCGCTATCAAGGATGCGACTGGATGGATATGGAAATCGGACGCTGCCTGCAATTGCATTATTCCGCCCAAGAACAGGATTTTTGCCAACCAACTCACCGCCGAACTGAACACTGCTCCGCAGTTCGATTTTGACTACACGCCGGCCGAAGGCGACGTGATAAACATAGAAACCGTTTCATCCGGTCGGAAAAACATCATTGAATTGCAATTCAGTGCAGGGACAATGGCAGCAGCAACGCCAAAACAGCAGCCATTTAAACCGTAACCTGCAAATCGGCAGTGGCGTGCTTGTTCAACGATAGTCAGCAGAACAACGCAAACCAACTTTTTTAGTCGCCTGAAAACGGATAATGGATTAAATTTTTAGGAAATGACGCGACCTATCTTGAATACCGCGATGAACAATCCGAAAAATTCTGGCAAATCAACATTGAAGGATGCAGCCACACGGTTACCTCTCAGGGCGCATCGGCACGAAAGGGCGAAAGCAAAACCAAAACCTTTGCCAGCAAGGAAGAATGCGAAAAAGATGCCGCCAAGCTCATCCAATCCAAAAAGCCAAAGGCTATGCCGCGCCGGGCGAAACGCCGCAGCCTAAAGCCCCTGCCGAAAGCCTGCTGCAACAACGCTTTGCCTTGGCAGACGGATATGACGGGCTGGTTGCCGAGAGGCAACGCTTTTGGGGCAACGCCGTCCCCGTCGTGCTGGATGCCGACGAATTGTTAGACGAATACGACGGCGACGAAGACGCGCTTTACGCCCCCGCCGCCGTGGAAAAGCTATTCAAAACAAAATCCCATATAAAAGATTGAAGCGGTGCTGAAATGGATTGAAAAGAACCGCAAAAAGATGATTGATTTCGCACTGGACTGTGAAGATTTTGTCGATGCATTCAACGATTGGGCCGCACAAGAAATCACACAGAAAGGCAAAGCCACTCTGTATGACGGCACGGTTTTTGACTGCCGAAACGGACGAGGCAGGCCGTAATCAACAGCATCCGCCTATCCGGCATATCCCTATGGGTGGATTTTTGACGACAAAAACGTCAGCGATTTCAGCATCGATTTGTCCACCGAACAGCCCGATTATTTCAGCGGACACACGCTCACCATTGAAGTGGACGAGGACAAAGAAATGTCCTTCGGCGGCATGAACGGATGAGGCTGCCCACCCTATTGAGGCCGTCTAAAACATTATTTTCACATTGATAAAAGGGAACAATCATGTTCCGGATTATTCAACGGTTCAAACACCGACATTGTGGATGACATCGAAGCCGTGCTGCGCCCCATGGCGGGCATGGCGATTGCCAAAAATTCGCCCCTGACGATATCGTCGGCGACGTGGAGACATGGCGAGGCGGATTTGGAATCGGCAGTTTTGCTGCTGGACGAAACCGAATTCCGCAATATCCAAATCATCGGCACCTACGCCTTCGACGATGGCGCGGCTGTGGGCTTGGGGCAACCAAGGTTCGGATTTTGCCGAAAACATCGTGCGCGACAGCTTTGCATTGCAACGATACGGTAACGAAAACGGCATTGCGTGGCTGACCGAGCGTACGTTTGAACTGGAACAGGACGACGTGGAGGCGGTGGCTGCCGTTGCCGTCGGTATCACGCAGGCGGACGGCTGTTGTTGGCATTTCATGATACGGGCATTGCCGTATTTGCCCTGCGCGATCCGCGTTTGAAACAAGCATTGGCCGCCGAGAATCCTGCCCGCGCCACTGTCGTCATTCCCGAGATGGTGGCAACGTTTGTGCTGTATCAGCAGCATGAGGCCGTTGCCGAATATCTGCGCCAAGCGGGTTATCAAATTGAGCAGAGCGAAAACGGCAAAACACATCGGCATCACGGCGCAACGCAACGGCAGCGTGCTGAAAGCCGATTTTGAAGACGGCTTCTTTCGCGATTTGTCTGCCCAACTGCAAGAATAATCTTTCAGACGGCCTCCAGACGTATCAAAAGCCGCTGTAAAGGCCGTCTGAAATAATATTTTCGATGTCTGGAAAATCCCCTTACTTTAATTCTTTGCCATTTCAGTGTAAATTCATGTTATCGTGCGCACACCGAAGCTTAGTCTTTCGGCAAGAAGAATCCATTAGGGAGATTTTCCATGACAAACAAACCTCAAACCGACCAACAGCCGGAAAAACGTGGAACTATTGAGCGCGCAAGCGCCGATAACCAATTTTCCGAGGCCTGATGATTGCCATCGTTGCCACCATTATCAGCGTGGTGCTCTATCAAATCCTGCCTTATGACGAAAATGTCAATAAAGGCCTGACCATCTTGGCATTTGTCGCCATCATGTGGTTTACCGAAGCCGTGCACATCACGGTAACCGCATTGATCGTGCCGCTTTTCGCCATTTTGTTCCAAGTTCCCGAAATGGGCACCAAACAGGCTTTTGGCAGGATTTTCCGATCCGATTATTTATGTCTTTTTCGGCGGATTTTGCGTTGGCCACCGCGCTGCACATGCAGAAGCTGGATCGGAAAATCGCTATCTGGCTGATTTCCCTTTCGCGCGGCAACACCTTTATCGCCGTACATCTCCTGTTTGCCGTTACCGCCTTCCTTTCCATGTGGATCAGCAACACGGCCACCGCCGCCGCGATGTTGCCGCTGGCCATGGGTCTGATGAGCCATCTTGATAAGGGAAAAAGACCGCAATACCTTCTGTCTTCGTCCTCCTCGGCATCGCTTATTGCGCCAGCATCGGCGGTTTAGGTACCGTGGTCGGCTCTCCGCCGAACGCCATCGCCGCCAAAGCCTTGAATTTGGATTTCGCCGGCTGGCTGAAATTCGGCCTGCCGATGATGCTGGCACTGTTGCCTTTGATGCTGTTCTCCCTGTTCGTCGTCTTAAAGCCCAATCTGTCGCAACGGGTCGAAGTGGAAAAAGAAGACATTCCATGGACACTGCACCGTGTGATTGCTATGCTGATTTTCATCACCGCAGCCGTGGCCTGGGTAATGGGTGACAAACTGAAAAACAATTCGGCATCGACAGCCCGGATGCGTTTGTTGCCCTCACGGCAGCTGTTGCCGTGGTAATTTTTCGGTGTGGTGCGCTGGCGCGAAGTTGCCCGCAATACCGACTGGGGCGTATTGCTGCTGTTCGGCGGCGGCATTGCTTTGAGCAACTTGTTACAAAAAAATCGGGCGCATCGTACCGCATTGGGTAACGAAATGGCTTCGGCTTTTGTCGCCACCCATCCGTTCATCGTGATTCTGGCTGTGTCCGCCTTCATCATCTTCCTGACCGAGTTTACCAGTAACACCGCTTCCGCCGCCCTGCTCGTGCCCGTTTTTGCCAGCGTGGCCGAACAAATGGGCATGCCGAAAGAAGTGATGGTACTCATCATCGGCATCGGCGCGTCTTGTGCCTTTATGCTGCCGGTGGCCACACCGCCGAACGCCATCGTGTTCGGCACGGGACTGGTTACGCAGAAAGACATGCTGCGGGTCGGTATGCTGCTCAACATCCTCAGCATCATCCTGGTTTCACTGTGGGCGTACTTCTTCCCTGCGCTAAAACCCCTGAAACCGTCTTAGAGGCCGTCTGAAACCTTCTTTCAGACGGCCTTTCGGTTTTTGCCGCTGTAAAATCGTTTACAATACCGCACATTCCTTGACAAACCATCCAACGGACATCCCATGTTAGACATCCAACAACTCCGCAGCGACACAGCCGCAGTCGCCGCATCGCCTGGCCGCGCGCGGTTTCCAATTCGACACCGCCCGCTTCGAAGCCCTGGAAAACAAACGCAAACAGCTTCAGGTCAAAAACCGAAGAATTGCGGGCCGAGCGCAACAGCGAATCGAAAAATCGGCATGCTCAAAGGCCAAGGCAAACACGAAGAAGCCGAACAGGCCATGAATGCCGTGGCACAAATCAAAACCGGTCTGGAACAGGCCGCCGCCGAACTCGAGGCCGTGCAGGCAGAACTCGAAGCCTGGCTGTCCGCCATCCCCAACCTGCCGCATGAAAGCGTACCCGCCGGCAAAGACGAAACGGAAAACGTCGAAGTGCGCCGCGTCGGCACACCGCGCACATTTGATTTCGACATCAAAGACCACGTTGATTTTGGGCGCAGCCCTTTGGGCTTGGACTTTGAAGGCGGCGCGGCACTTCCGGCGCCCGCTTCACCGTCATGAAAGGCCAACTCGCCGCCTGCACCGCGCACTGGCGCAATTCATGCTCGACACCCACACGCAGCAACATGGCTACACCGAACACTACACGCCCCTATATCGTGAACGACAGCACGCTCTACGGCACGGGGCAACTGCCAAATTCGGCGAAGACCCTGTTCCACGTTACCCGAGGCGGCGACGAAAGCAAAACCACGCAATACCTGATTCCTACCGCCGAAGTTACCCTCACCAACACCGTGCGCGACAGCATCGTGCCGTCTGAAAAACTGCCGCTGAAACTGACCGCCCATTCCCCCTGCTTCGCAGCGAAGCCGGTTCGCACGGCAAAGACGTGCGCGGCCTGATCCGCCAACACCAGTTCGACAAAGTGGAAATGGTGCAAAATCGTCCGCCCCTGAAACGTCTTACGACGCGCTGGAAGAAAATGGTCAGCCACGCCGAAAACATCCTGAAAGCCTTGGAACTGCCCTACCGCGTCATCACCCTCTGCACGGGCGACATGGGCTTCGGTGCGCCAAAACGTATGACTTGAAGTTTGGGTGCCCGCGCAAAACACCTACCGCGAAATCTCAAGCTGTTCCAACTGCGAAAGACTTTCCAAGCCCGCCGCATGAAGGCCCGCTTTCAAAGATGAAAACGGCAAAAACCGCCTGGTGCACACCCTGAACGGCTCCGGCCTGGCAGTCTACGCGTACTTTGGTGGCCGTTTTGGAAAAACCACCAAAATGCAGACGGCAGCATCAACATCCCTGCCGCCCTGCGTCCCTACTTTCAGGCGGTTTGGAAAAACTGGAAGCATAAGCAGGCCGTCCCATAGAATAAAGAGGCCGTCTGAAAACCCTGAAAACAGGTTTTCAGACGGCCTCTTCATGAATCTGCCAACCTTTACTACTGCACGGAATCTTTGTTGAGACCTTTGCAAAAAGCCTTTTCCTCCAACAGCCGAAGCTCAAACACAGGTTTTTCGGCTATTTCCCCAATCACTCCCTAATTCTACCCAAATACCCCTTAATCCTTCCCGGATACCCGATAATCAGGCATCCGCTGCCTTTTAGGCGGCAGCAGGCACACTTAGCCTGTTAGCCGCTTTTCAACAGGTTTCAAAACACATCGCCTTCAGATGGCTTTGCGCACTCACTTTAATCAGCCTGAAACAGTCGCCCGGGCGTAGCGGAATTTACGGTGCAGCGTACCGAAGCTTTGTTCGACCACATAACGGGTCTTCGACAAATATCGGTTACGTTTGGTTTGCGCTTCCGTCAGCGGACGGTTTGCGCGGCAGGCTTTGCGCATAATGCCGTCTAACAACTGATGCTCTTTCAGATGTTGCCGGTTTTCCGCACTGTCGATAGCCTTTGTCGGCATAGACGGTCGTACCTTCGGCAATGCCTTCCAACAAAGGGGACAGATGGTTGCACTCATGGGTATTGGCAGGGAGTGATGTGGTTTTCTCGATATAGCCTTCCTCATCGGTACGGGTATGTTGTTTGTAACCGAGTTTGTAGAGGCCGTTTTTCTTTGTCCAACGGGCATCTTTGTCCTTACTCGGTGTGGTTTGGCCGCTGACTTGTCCTTCCTCGTCGACTTCTATGGCCTGACGCTGTTTGCTGCCGGCAGTCTGAATAATGGTGGCATCAATGACGGCGGCGGATGCTTTCCTACTTTTTAGGTTTTTTCGGCCAGTTGTCGGTTAATCAGTTCCAGCACTCGGACAGGGTGTCGTCTTGCGCCAGCCAGTTGCGGTAGCGGCATAAGGTGCTGTAATCGGGGATGCTCAGTTCGTCAAAACGGCAAAAACAGAGTTGAAGTCGATGCGGGTGATGAGACTGATGTTCGAGTTCGGGATCGGAGAGGCTGTGCCATTGTCCGAGCAGGACGGCTTTGAACATGGACAACAGTGGATAGGCGGGACTACCGCGGTGCTCTCTAAGGTAACGGGTTCTTTGACGATTCAGGTACTGTCGATCGGTTTGCCAATCAATCACCTGATCCAACTTCAATAGTGGGAAGCGGTCGATGTGTTTGGCAATCATGGCTTGTGCGGTTTGCTGGAAGAAGGTGCTCATGAGAAATCCCCTAAATGTCTTGGTGGGAATTTAGGGATTTTTGGGGAATTTTGCAAAGGTCTCTGCCCGTATTTTTCTGGATAAAACTCGATTTTATAGCCGTCGGGGTCTTCCACAGAAGGCAATCACGGTCGTGCCGTGCATCATCGGCCCGGCTTCGCGCACGACTTTTCCCGCCCCTTCTCTTTCACACGGTCGCAGGCTTTTGTAAGCATCGTCCACCCTCGATGGCGATGTGGCCGTAGGCATTGCCCAAATCGTAGCTTTCAGTATCCCAGTTGTGGGTCAGTTCCAAAACCGTGCTTTTTCCAGCCTCGCCGCCGTAGCCGACGAAAGCCAACGTAAACCGCCCTTCGGGATAATCCTTCTGGGCAGCAGCCGCATCCCCAATACGTCCTGATAAAACTCGAGCGATTTTTTTCAAATCGCCCACCCGCAGCATGGTGTGGAGCATACGCATATTGTGTTTCCTTTTTATCTTTTATCCGTTTAATCGACAAAGTGCTTCCAATCCCGCACTTCAAGCGGCAACATTGTACGGCAAGCGGCTGCCGGGCGGCAATAAACGATGCCGAAATGCATTTTTTTCAGCCAAAGCGGTTGCCCCTGTTCAGGCTTTCAGTTATAAAGTTAATCAATATCCCCGGATAAACGCTATGCCTTACTTTTCGGCGGTCTTGCAGTCGTGAATCCCACTGCATCAATTGCCTTTTATCGCTTTCCATATCCTGAATATTTGAAAGGAAACAATACATGAAAATCGGTATCCCAAAAGAGTCCCTTGCCGGTGAAACCCGTGTGGCCTGCACCCCCGCCACCGTTGCCCAATTGCAGAAACTGGGCTTCGACGTGGTGGTGGAAAAACGGAGCGGGCTTGGGCGCGAGTTTTGACGATGCAGCCTATGAAGAAGCGGGAGCCACGGTTGCCGCAGCCGCCGAAGTGTGGAAATGCCCGCTGATTTACAAACTGAACGCGCCGAACGGCAACGAATGCCGCCGTCTGAAAGAAGGTCAGACTTTGGTCGGCTTCCCTTTATCCGAACCAAAACGAAGAACTGGTTAAAAACTGGCTGATAAAAGGTCAATGTATTGGCGATGGACATGGTTCTCGCATTTCCCGCGCGCAGGCTTTGGACGCTTTTGTCTTCAATGGCAAACATCAGCGGCTACCGCGCTGTGATTGAAGCCGCTAACGCTTTTCACTCGTTTCTTCACCGGTCAAATTACTGCCGCCGGTAAAGTGCCGCCCGCGCAGGTTTTTGGTGATTGGTGCAGGTGTGGCGGGTCTGGCGGCAATCGGTACGGCAAACTCGCTCGGCGCAGTGGTGCGCGCATTCGATACCCGCTTGGAAGTGGCGGAACAAATCGAATCGATGGGCGGTAAGTTCCCTGAAACTCGACTTCCCGCAAGAATCAGGCGGCAGCGGCGACGGCTACGCCAAAGTGATGAGCGACGAATTTATCGCCGCCGAGATGAAGCTCTTTGCCGAACAGGCGAAAGAAGTGGACATCATCATCACTACCGCCGCCATTCCGGGCAAACCCGCGCCCAAGCTGATTACCAAAGAAATGGTGGAAAGCATGAAATCCGGCTCCGTCATCGTCGATTTGGCGGCGGCGACGGGCGGCAACTGCGAACTCACCAAACCGGGCGAATTGTTCGTGACCGACAACGGCGTGAAAAATCATCGGTTACACCGACATGGCAAACCGCCTTGCCGGACAGTCTTCCCAGCTTTACGCCACCAACTTGGTCAACCTGACCAAGCTGTTAAGCCCGAATCAAAGACGGCGAAATCACGCTGGACTTCGAAGACGTGATTATCCGCAACATGACCGTTACCCGCGACGGCGAAATCACCTTCCCGCCTCCGCTGATTCAGGTTTCTGCACAGCCGCAGCAAACGCCGTCTGAAAGCCGCGCCTGCCGCTGCCGGAGCCGAAACCCGTTCCCCTGTGGAAAACTTGCGCCCGCCGTCATCGCCGCCGTGTTAGTGCTGCTGGTCGGCGCGGTCGCGCCCGAAGCGTTTTTTTGAACCACTTTATCGTGTTCGTCCTCTCCTGCGTCATCGGCTACTACGTCGTTTGGAACGTCAGCCACTCGCTGCATACCCCGCTGATGTCCGTGACCAACGCCATTTCCGGCATCATCGTCGTCGGCGCGCTGCTGCAAATCAGCCAAGGCAACGGTTTCGTGTCCCTGCTTGCCTTCATCGCCATCCCTGATTGCCAGCGTCAACATCTTCGGCGGCTTCTTTGTAACGCGGCGGATGCTGAATATGTTTAGGAAGGGGTAAACGGGTTTTCAGATTGTCAAAGCCGTCTGAATCAAGTTTTCAGACGGCCTCGGAGTTTCAAAATACATTTACTTTTCGCTAAATAATTGGAGAATCACCATGTCTTCAGGATTCGTTACAGCGGCGTACATCGTAGCCGCGATACTGTTCATCTTCTCGCTGGCGGGGCTGTCCACAGGAAACCGCCAGCAGGGCTGTTATTCCGGCGTAGCGGGATGGCGGTCGCCTTGTTCGTTACCGTGTTTTTCCGAAAACACCCACGGACTGGGCTGGATCATCATCGCCATGCTTATCGGCGCAGCCATCGGCATCTACAAAGCCAAAAAGTAGAAATGACCGAAATGCCCGGAGCTGATTGCACTTCTGCACAGCTTCGTCGGCTTGGCGGCGGTTTTGGTCGGCTTCAACAGCTATATCGAGCCGGGCGACATCTCATCCGATATGCACACCATCCATCTGGTCGAAGTGTATTTGGGCATCTTCATCGGCGCAGTAACCTTTACCGGCTCCGCTGGTCGCGTTCGGCAAGCTCAACGGCAAAAATCAGCAGTGCGCCGCTGCAACTGCCCGCCAAACACAAGCTCAACCTCGCCGCATTGGTTTTATCTCTTTATCCTGATGCTGGTGTTCGTCATCCGTTGACGGCAGCGGCTTCATCCCTGATCCTGATGACCCTGATCGCCCTCGCATTCGGCTGGCGCCTGGTCGCCTCCATCGGCGGCGCGGATATGCCCGTGGTCGTGTCCATGCTGAACTCCTACTCCGGCTGGGCGGTGCGCAGCGGCAGGCTTTCATGCTCTCCAACGACCTGCTCATCGTCACTGGCGCGCTGGTCGGCTCCAGCGGCGCGATTCTGTCCCACATCATGTGTAAAGCCATGAACCGCTCCTTCATCTCCGTCATCGCAGGCGGTTTCGGTACCGACGGCTCATCGGCAGCGGCAGACGGCGAAGAAATCGGCGAATACCGCGAAGCCAAACCCGCCGAAGTCGCCGAAATGCTGCGCAACGCAAGCAGCGTCATCATTACCCCGGGCTACGGTATGGCAGTGGCGCAGGCACAATACCCCGTTGCCGAAATCACCGAGCTTTTGCGTAAAAACGGCACCGAAGGTACGCTTCGGCATCCACCCTGTCGCCTACCGCCTGCCCGGTCATCACTGAACGTATTGCTTGCCGAAGCCAAAGTCCCCTACGACATCGTTTTTGGAAATGGACGAAATCAACGACGACTTCCCCTGAAACCGACGTAGTGCTGGTCATCGGCGCGAACGACACCGTCAACCCAGCCGCCCAAACCGACCCAAACAGCCCGATTGCCGGCATGCCCGTGTTGGAAGTATGGAAGGCAAAAGAAGTCGTCGTCTTCAAACGCTCGATGAATACCGGCTACGCAGGCGTACAAAACCCGCTGTTCTTCAACGAAAACAGCGTGATGTGCTTCGGCGACGCGAAGAAAAACCGTTGACGAGATTTTTGGCGGAATTGAAGAAATAAGGCCGTCTGAAAAAGCTCGGCTAAGATTTCTAAATCCGTCTGATTTGATAAAATCGCTGCAAACCCTATCGATGAAGGCTTGCAGCGATAACGTCATTTGACTCACACCCAATAGCAGCCGACCGGCTCAGCTAAAAGAAATGGGCAGTTATGGGATGGGGAAAATGGTACAAAGGTATGCCCACCTTGCACCAGAACACCTATCACAACACGCCCGTTTAATTGATTCCAATATATCGGCTGGAATCTGTTTAGTCCAAAAATTTTGCCAAAGTCGAAAAACAGACAAAGCTCAGAACATCAAACGATGAAGATTAACTGATTGAGTAATCTCATAAATTTGGTGGGTCCGGTGGGGTTCGAACCCACGACCAAGGGATTATGAGTCCCTGCTCTAACCCCTGAGCTACAGACCCGGCTAGAACAAAAACAAATAAGAGCGCGATTGTATCCTTAAATTTGCATTGAAAAAGCATAGATTTTTATATTTTTCAGACGGCCTGCTACAAAGCGCCGTCTGAAAATATAAAATCTGGCGCAATTAGCAATTTGCAAACCCTTATCCTCATCTCATTTCCACCTCCCAGGCATGAACATCGACCACACACAGCAAAACATCATCGTCGGACTCTCCGGCGGTGTCGATTCTTCCGTAACCGCCGCCTTGCTCAAACAGCAGGGGTTGTCAAGTACGCGGTGTATTTATGCAAAACTGGGAGGACGACGACAATGACGAATATTGCAGCATCAGCAAGACTCTTTCGATGCCATCGCCGTCGCCGACATCATCGGCATAGACATCGACATCGTCAATTTCGCCGCACAATACAAAGACAACGTATTCGCCTATTTCCTCAAAGAGTACAGCGCGGGCGCACGCCGAATCCGGATGTGTTGTGCAACGCGGAAATCAAATTCAAATGCTTTTTGACTACGCCATAGAACAGGGCGCGGATACCGCTGCCACCGGACACTATGCGCGCAAAGAAGTCCGCAACGGCATACATTACCTGCTCAAAGGTTTGACTCAAACAAAGACCAAAGCTATTTCTCTACCGCCTCAAGTCCTTCCAACTCGAGCGCGCGATTTTTCCGTTGGGCGATTTGGAAAAACCCCGAAGTCCGCCTGCCTTGCCTTTTGAATTCAATTTGCCGACTGCCGCCAAAAAAGACAGTACCGGCATCTGCTTTCATCGGCGAACGTCCGTTCCGCGAGTTCCTGCAAAAATACCTGCCGACCAACAACGGCAAAATGGTAACGCTCCGAAGGCAAAAACCGTCGGCGAACACGTCGGACTGATGTTCTACACGCTCGGACAGCGCAAAGGATTGGGCATCGGCGGCGCGGGCGAGCCGTGGTTTGTCGCTGCGAAGGATTTGACGAAAAACGAACTCATCGTCGTACAAGGTCATGACCATCCGCTGCTCTACACCCGCAGCCCCGTCGCGAACGATTTGAGTTTCACCCTGCCCGAAATCTACCGAGAGAAGGGCGCTATACTGCAAAACCCGCTACCGCATGGCGGACGCGCCGTGAATGGTGCGTTATCTCGACGATGAAACGGTCGAGCTGGTGTTTGACGAACCGCAATGGGCGGTAACGCCCGGTCAATCCGCCGTGTTGTACGACGGCGATGTCCCGCTTGGGCGGCGGCATTATCATGTCCACAGACAAGCTTCCGTCATCATCACCCGATAAACATCAGGCCGTTCTGAAAACCGATTGGCGCATTTCGCCAAACGTTTCAGACGGCCTCAACCCTAGAAAAGCGAACATTATGGAAAAGCCCTGGCTCGACAGCTATGAAAAAGGCGTAAAAGCCGAAATCGACGAGACACTCTACCAATCCATCCCCGACGTATTCCGTCAAAGCGTGGAAAAATTCGCGAACCAACCAGCGTTTCAAAAACATGGGCAAAACGCGCTCACTTACGCCGAAGTCGGCAAGCTGGCGGAAGATTTCGCCTCCCTATCTGCAAAACGTCCTGAAGCTGCCGCGCGGCGAGCGCATGGCGATGCTGCTGCCCAACCTGCTGCAATACCCGATTGCGCTTTTTCGGCATCCCTGCAGGCGGGCTGGTGGCGGTGAACACCAATCCGCTCTACACCCCCGCGCGAGCTGGAGCATCAGTTGAAAGACAGCGGCGCGACCACCATCATCGTTTTGGAAAATTTTGCCAACACGCTGGAGCTGGTGCCGCCGCGCACGCAAATCAAACACGTCATCGTCGCCTCCGTCGGAGAAATGTTCGGCTTCTTCAAAGGTTCGCTGATAAATTTCGTCCTGCGCAAAGTGAAAAATGGTGCCCGAATACCGCATTTCCGACACCATCCCTTTTCAGACGGCCTTTGAAAGAAGGTGCGGCGCACACCTTCCGCCCCTGTTTCCCTGACCCGCGAAGACACCGCGCTGCTGCAATACACGGGCGGCACGACCGGCGTGGCCAAAGGTGCCATACTCAGCCACGGCAACATCTGCGCCAATATGCAGCAGGCGACTGAATCGGATTGTCAATTTGCTCCGGCCCGGCAAAGAAACCGTCATCGCCGCGCTGCCGCTCTACCACATCTTCGCGCTGACCGTAAACCTGATGATTTTTCACCCAGGCCGGTTCCAAAATCATCCTGATTACCAACCCGCGCGACATGAAAAAGCTTTATCGGCGACATGAAAAAGAGCGCGTCAGCGTCTTTGTCGGTGTCAACACCCTGTTTTAACGGCATGGTGAACCAGCCCGACTTTCTGCCACCGTCGATTTCAGCTCGCCTGCAAACTCACCGGCGGCGGCATGGCTACCCAAAAGCCGTTGCCGAAAAATGGAAAAACATCACGGCACGCCCATTGTCGAAGCTTCACGGACTCGACCGAAGCCAGCCCCGGCGTATGCGCCAACCCTTTAAACATCCCCGCCTGCACCGGCGGCATCGGCTCACCCATCCCCTCCACAGAAATCGAACTGCGCGATGCCGACGGCAACGAAGTCGCACAAGGAGAACCAGGGCGAAATGTGGATACGCGGCCCGCAAGTGATGAAAGGCTATTGGAACCGCCCCGAAGAAAACGGCCAAAGTACTGGATTCGCGCGGCTTCCTCTGCCACAGGCGACATCGCCGTCATGGACGAAAAAAGGCTGGTTCAAAAACTGGTAGACCGCAAAAAGACCCTCATCGTCGTCTCCGGCTTCAACGTTTATCCGAACGAAGTCGAAGACGTTGCCGCCCCTCGCACCCGAAAGTTTTAGAAGCCGCCTGCATCGGCGTTTCCAGCCCGAAAACCGGTGAAGCATTGAAACTGTTTATCGTCAAAAAGACGAATCGCTGACCTCGGAAGAGCTCATCGCCTTCTGCCGCACCGAGCTGACACGCCTATAAAGTGCCGGAAAAGACATCGAATTCCGCGACGAACTACCCAAATCGAACGTCGGCAAAATCCTGCGCCGCGAACTGCGCAAAGAAGCGGAACAAAACGCGGCATCCGCCTAATATCGCCGAAGGCCGTCTGAAAGCACGAAGCAACACAACTGTGCCAACCTTCAAGGATTCAATCCCTAACGGTGCAGGACAACAAACCCGCAGATCAAATATCCCTGCGGGTTTGCCCTCGTTTCAAACCGATACCGCTTTCAGACGGCCTATCCTTATTCGCGCCCAAATCTGACAAACTACTCTAATTTGATTACAATCCGGCTTCTTTTTTTCAGACGGCCACAACCGTCGTGCCGCCTTCCCGACCAGACTGCCGAAAAATAAATCATGCTACTCCTTCCCCAGCGGTTGCGCCGCCTGTCTCACCGCCCTTTGCGCCTCGGCTGGTTTGACCACCCGACGATGCATGCCCACGTAGCCGAAACACCCGACAGCCCCCGAACGCGTGGCCGCCGTCGAGGCTGAACTGCGCCGTCAGGGCATCTGGCCGCACCTGTTGCAGATTCAGGGAAAAGAGGCAACCGACAGTCAAATCGCACTCGCCCATTCGCGCAGCTACCTCTTCCGGCTGGAAGGCATGCAGCCTCAGGCAGGCAAAAATACGCCGCATCGACGACGACACCGTTTTTAACCGACAACGCATTGGAAGCCGCCAGAATCGCCGCAGGCACCGTGATAAAAGCCGTCGATTTCGTCTTGGCCGGCAAAATACGCAACGCCTTTTTGCGCCACCCGCCCGCCCGGACATCATGCCGTAAAGCAAACAAAGCGGCAGCTTCTGCCTCATCAACCACACTACTGTCGCCGCCATGCACGCCGTTTCGCGGCACCACCTGCAACGGGTCGTCGTACTGATTTCGACGTGCACAGAGGAGACGGCAGCGAAGAAGTTCTGCACGGACAACCCAACATCCTGCTGCTGGGTTTGAGTCAAAATAGGCTGAAAACCTCTACGACGACCATCCCTCGCCGAAGAACGGCAACTGTTTCAATGCAGCCCTGTCCGAACGCTGCGGCAGCCGCGAATTCCGCCATACCGTCCGCAACGAATGGCTGCCGCGCCTGCGCGCCTTCAAAACCGCAACTGATCCTGCTCCCGCCGGTTTCGACGCACACCGCGACGACCCCCTCGGCGACACGCGCCTGCACGAGGCCGACTACGCCTGGCTGACGCATAAAATTATGCAAACCGCCCCGCAATGCGGCGGAAAAAAATCGTTTCCGTCCTTGAAGGCGGCTATCACCCGCCCTCGCTGGCCGCCGCCGCAGCCGCCCACCTGTACGTACTCGCCGGGCTGGGAAAACCGCCCTGCGCCGTCGAATATGAGCAGCTGTTGAAACGGGAAGAAGAGAAAAATCAGGCCGTCTGAAAAACTTTCAGACAGCCTCAACAGTCAATATCGGCTATCCGCAACTGCCGCAACCCTCATCATTCTACGGATGCGGCACACTCCGTTTGCGGAAAAATCCTGCGGAATCGGCAAAACAAAATAGGCAATCAGCGCGCAGGCTGCGGATAAGTGCCTTCCACCAATATATTTTTGTCCACATCATGCAGATTGCGGTGGCCGGTAAAACGCCATCGTAATATCCATTTCGTTATACATAATCTCCAAAGCGCGGCGCACGCCATCCTCGCCGTACGCGCCCAGTCCGTATAAAAACGCCCTGCCCGTCATAAAAGCCGCGCGCGCCCATCGCCCAAGCCTTCAGCATATCCTGCCCGCTGCGGATGCCGCTGTCCAGCCACACTTCGGTCCTGCTGCCAACCGCCTGCACAATATCAGGCAATGCATGAATAGACGAAGGCGCACCGTCCAACTGGCGACTGCCGTGATTGGACACCACAATCGCATCCGCCCCGTGTTTTGACAGCCAACTCCGCATCTTCAGGTTCCATAATCCCTTTGATAATCAGCTTACCGCCCCACAAATCCTTAATTCGGGCAACATCGTCCCAGCTCAGGCGCGGGTCGAATTGTTCGAAGTCCACGAAGACAGCGAAGACAAATCACCGACGTTTTTCGCATGGCCGACGATATTGCGGAAAGTTCGCCGCTCGGTATGCAACATATTCCAGCACCATTCCCATTTCATCGCCAGATTGATGCAGTTCAACAACGTCGGTTTGGGCGGTGCGGACAAACCGTTTTTAATGTCCTTATGGCGTTGCCCCAAAACCTGCAAGTCGGCAGTCAGAATCAACGCCGAGCATTTTGCCGCCTGCGCACGCTTAATCAGATTTTTCCATAAAATTCGCGGTCGCGCATCACATAAAGCTGAAACCAAAACGGCGCGGAAGTATTTTCCAGCCACATCTTCAATCGAACAAATCGACATCGTGGACAATGAAAAACGGCACGCCGAATTTCTCCGCCGCCCGCGCCGCATGGATTTCGCCGTCCGCCCAGCCATACCGGTAAAACCCGTCGGCGCGATGGCCAGCGGCATTTTGACATCCTGCCCGATCATCTTGGCCGCTAAAGAACGCCCCTCCATGTCTACCAAAAACCTTCTGCCGAAACTGAATCGGAATAAAAATCGGCGGTATTGGCGCGGTAAGTGGTTTTGCGTCCACGAGCCAGAATCAATGTAGTCGTAAAAACATCTTCGGCATTTTTGAATTTCGCCACACGGCGCAAATCCTCAATGCAGGTCATTTTGCTTAAATTACGCATATTTTTCCTTTCTTCTTATCGGCTTAAATCCAACCGCCGCAGGCCCCTGTTTTTCAGACGGCCTACCTGCTGCGGTAAAAACGTCGCACTCTAACGCAAATCTTCATTACTTGCAAATACATATCATTTTAAATTTTATCTGTATTGACCGCTGTCAAATAAAGCGCAAATACTTGACTCAATTCACTCAACTATCGCAAAATCCGCCCCGAAAACCATAACAACACCAACCACCATGCGATCTGATCTACCAAAGGACGCTTCGCCGTAACCGCCATGCTCGATTTGGCCATGAATGCCCAAAAACGGCGCGGTCAAACTAAACGACATCAGCGAACGTCAAAACATCTCACTATCCTATTTGGAACAGCTGTTCGGCAAACTCCGCCGGGCCAAACTGGTGGACGGCATCCGCGGGCCGGGCGGCGGCTATGTATTAGCTGCAGCGGCAGACGAAATCAGCATTGCTCAAATCATCACCGCCGCCGAAGACAGGCTGGATGCCACCCTGTGCAGCAGCAAAGCCAACTGCCACAACGGCGCGCCCTGCTGACCCACGACCCTATGGGAAAACCTAAACCGCACCATCAACCAATACCTCAGCAGCGTAACCCTGCAAACCGTACTCAATCAAAAAGACCACCACTCGAACAAAATCGTTCATCTGACCCATATCAACTGACAAACAACAGTAAGAAAGAACACACCATGACCGTCAAAACCCCGTTTATCTCGACTACGCCGCCACCACACCCTCGTTGACAAACGCGTTGCCGAAAAAGATGATTCCCTATCTAACTGAGACCTTCGGCAACCCGCTTCCAACAGCCACGCATTCGGCTGGACAGCGGAAGAAGCCGTCGAAAAAGCTCGCGCCGACATCGCCGCCCCTGATTAACGCCGATCCAAAAAGAAATCGTCTTCACCAGCGGCGCGACCGAGTCCGACAACCTCGCCATCAAAGGCGCGGCAAACTTCTACAAAAACCAAAGGCAAACACCTCATCACCGTCAAAACCGAACACAAAGCCGTGCTCGACACCATGCGCGAACTCGAACGCCAAGGTTTTTGAAGTCACCTACCCTCGGCGTACAAGAAAAACGGTTTAATCGATTTGGAAGAACTCAAAGCCGCCATCCGCGACGACACTATCCTGATTTCCGTAATGTGGGTAAACAACGAAATCGGCGTAGTGCAAGACATTCCGCCATCGGCGAAATCTGCCGCGAACGCAAAATCATCTTCCACGTCGATGCCGCCCTAAGCCTGCGGCAAAGTACCATCGTGATGTAGAAGCCGCCAAAAATCGACCTGCTGTCCATGTCCGGTCATAAAGTGTACGGCCCCAAAGGCATCGGCGCACCGTACGTCCGTCGCAAACCCCGCGTCCGCCTCGAAGCCCAAAATGCACGGTGGCGGCCACGAACGCGGCTTCCGCAGTGGCACCCTGCCGACCCACAAATCGTCGGCATGGGCGAAGCCTTCCGCATCGCCAGAAGAAGAACTCGAGCAAGACATGGCGCACCACCGCAAACTGCGCGACATCTTCCTCAAAGGCATCGAAGGCATCGAAGTCTATATCAACGGCGACCTCGAACACCGCGCCCCGGACGAACAACCTGAACGTCAGCTTCAACTTCGTCGAAGGCGAAAGCCTGATTATGGCGGTGAAAGAACTCGCTGCATCCAGCGGCTCCGCCTGTACCTCAGCCTCACTCGAGCCCAGCTACGTCCTGCGCGCTCTACCGCAACGACGAACTGGCGCACTCATCCCCTGCGCATCACCTTTACCGTGCTGACCACTGAAGAAGAAGTGCACCTCGCCGCAGAACTGATCAAATCCAAAATCGGCAAACTGCGCGAACTGTCGCCGCTGTGGGAAATGTTCAAAGACGGGATTGATTTGAACTCGATTGAATGGGCGGCGCATTAAATTGGCTTGTAATAGAGTATGAAACGTGAACACAGGTGTTCACGTTTCGAAAGCTCATATAACTTATGAAAATATATATGGATTTACGGTTTCAACGCAAAAATGCTTCTTCCAATGCATCCGTAGGTAGAGAATTTGAAGTCTGGGCTGAACAGTATTTTTGCTCAAGCAGAAGGGTTAGATTTAACAAGAAACTTCAAATTAAGTATTGGTCAGGAGAAGTAAAAAGAACATAATTTTGATTTGGGCTGCGATTACGATACTATACTAGTTGAATGCAAATCACATACATGGACGGATAGTGGTAAGGTACCAAGTGCAAAACTGACTGTTTGGAATGAAGCAATGTTCTATTTTTACTTGCTCCAAGTGAATATCGAAAAATAATGTTTGTGCAAAAAGATTTTTAATTCCAAACTTAAAAACTTTAGCCCAATATTATCTACAACGGTATTCCCATCTTATTCCTGAAGATGTTGAACTTTGGGAATATGATGTAGTTAGTCATAAACCAAACTAGATTGCGCTAAATATTCAATCTATTTACATATTAAAAAGTAAAAATGAAGTAAAACAAAAATATCTTCTAAAACCTCAAAAAGACCTTTTCAGACGGCCTAAAAAGCCACAACCTTCAAATCAAGGATGCAACCCATGAACGAACAAGAACTAGACTCGACAATCTCGACAACCCTGCTTTGAAGATTTTGACGGCGTTACCGTGGAAGGCGGCGTCGATTCGAAAAACGACGATGGCTGCGAAGGCGGCGCGTAAAATCTAAACTTCAGGCCGTCTGAAATATTGTTCGTAAGCAAAATAGGAATCCCATGTCCCTACAAATCAGGAACAGCATCATTTGCCGCAAACGACGCATTCTATTATCGGTTCGTGGAGGATGGAGCAGTTGAACATCAGCCTGAGACCATACATGATATGCAGCGTTTGGTAGAAGGAAAAATCAGTTTGATGAGGCTTTGGATGGCATCAAACAAAGAATGGCGGAAAAATGAGCAAATATGGCGGAGAAGACACTATTTATATGAATGGAGACGTATTTAAAAACAAGCTCTCCATCCAAGATAGTGAATTGCTGGAAACCGCCGAAAAAGAATTTTCCGCCGTTCGCGCCCAATATCTGCTTTTGCAACCCATTACGGGCAATTTCGATTTGGCGCATTTACAGACCATTCATCGCGAACTGTTCGGCGATGTTTATGATTGGGCAGGTGAAACTGGCGGATTGATATTTCCAAAGGTAATACCCGATTTGCTAATTTTGCTTTTATCGAAAACGAAAGCCGCAAACTTTTGGAGAAGCTGCGAAACGAAAACTATTTGCAGGGATTGGATAAAGATAAGTTTGCGGAGCGTGCAGCCTATTATTTGGGCGAGTTGAACGTCCTACATCCTTTCCGCGAAGGAAACGGCAGAACATTGCGTCTGTTTATAACGCAATTGGCAATGAAAAACGGTTTGCAGATACATTGGCAAAATATCTCTGCCGAACAAATGATTCAGGCCAGTATTCAGGCATACCATGCCGATAGCGGCTTATTGGCGCGCCTAATTTTTAGACAATTTAGAACAATCGTCTTTTTAGACGACTAAAAACATCAACAAACCACGATATTTTTAAGGAAACCACATCATGGCATCACAGCGATAAAGTAATCGACCACTATGAAAACCCCCGCAACGTCGGCACATTCGACAAAGACGACGATTCTGTCGGCACCGGCATGGTCGGCGCGCCGGCATGCGGCGACGTGATGCGCCTGCAAATCAAAGTGAACGACGAGGGCATCATCGAAGATGCGAAATTTAAAACTTACGGCTGCGGTTCCGCCATCGCTTCGTCTTCACTTGTTACCGAATTGCTGAAAGGCAAGAGTTTGGATGAAGCCATGGCATATTAAAAACAGCGAAATCGCCGAAGAATTGAATTGCCGCCGGTAAAAATCCACTGTTCGATTTTTGGCCGAAGACGCAGTTAAAGCCGCCGTGTCCGACTACCGCAAAAACGCGAAACAGCTGATGCCGTTTTCAGACGGCCTGCTATCCGAGAGGCCGTCTGAAAAACAAAATGCCGCACTCAAACAGCCCGCCCTCCAAACGAAACAGGCCGGCAAACCATCAAGAGACCACGGCGACAACCGCACGGCAAAGAAAGAAACCCATGCCCTTTACCGAAGAACAAACCCAATCGCTGCTTGCCGTCACAGGCATAGGGCGAAACCGTATTGCAACGTTTGCAGCAATGGGCTTGGATGACGTAGCCAAACTTGCGGCAGCCGATGCAGACACCGTTTTACAACACGGTGTGGCACTGACCGGCTCAACCTGCTGGAAAAACAGCCCGCAGGCCAAAGCCGCCGTAAACGCTGCAATCCAATGGGCACGCCAAAGTTCCTTTCAGACGGCCTTTCAAAGTAAATCAGGCCGTCTGAAACCCGTTTCCACTCGAAAGCAAAGGAAAAACATGATTACCCTCACAGAAAACGCCGCCAACCACATCAAAAACTTCCTTGAAAAACGCGGCAAAGGCTTAGGGCGTTCGCTTGGGCGTGAAAACCAGCGGCTGCTCCGGTATGGCTTTATAATCTCGAATTTGTCGATGAAGCCGATCCCGAAGACTTGGTATTCGAAACAAAACGGCGCAAAAAGTGTACATCGACCCCAAAAAGCCTGGTGTATCTCGACGGCACGCAAATGGACTACACAAAAAGAAGGTTTGCAGGAAGGTTTCAAATTGAAAACCCCAACGTCAAAGATTCATGCGGCTGCGGCGAAAGCTTCCACGTTTGACATCCGTCGGAAAAACGGGCAACAAAAAGACGGGACAGTATCAAAACCGTCCCGCCATTTTTCGCTTCCTGCCTGTTGTAACTGCTTTGCCTTTCCGCTTACGCTCTGCCTTATGGCGGAACAAAATTGATTTAACCAAAGCCTTCAACGCATTATCGCGGATTTTGCCCTTATTGAGCTGAACCTTGCCGGCCATCTGCCAGTCCTTTCATATTAAAACAAAACGGCGGATTATAACTCGAGCAGAAAAACACAACAAGTTGATATTTCGAAAAGACGGGTTTCCACTGTGCAAAAAGGAATGACTGATAGTTTCAACACACAGAGCCGCACAGTGCGCAGCCCTGTGTGTTGCCCTGATTTGGAAGGGGTTACGCCCCTTTACAAACAAACCCGAATCCTAGCGCCCCAAAGGACGGGTTTTTCAACCGTTAAGGAAATTTTGATGAACCAACACTTTACCCCTGTTCGGCCTGCCCGAAACCTTCCAAATCGACGAAAACGCGCTTAAAACCCGCTACCGCGCGCTGGCTGCCAACTGCCATCCCGACAAATTTGCCTCAGCATCGGCTTTCGAACAAAAACAGGCCGTGATGATGGCTGCCGCCGTAAACGAAGCCTACCGCATCCTGAAAACCCCATCGACCGCGCCGCCAGCCTGCTCATGACGCAAAACATCGATGCCGACGCCCCCGAACACACCGCCTTTGCCACCGAATTCCTGATGCAGCAGATGGAATGGCGCGAAACGCTGGCCGAAGCCCTTGCGGCAGGCGACACCGCCGCTCTGAATGCCTTGGAGGGCCAAGTGTCTGCCGAGCAAACCGCCCTATACGGCCAACTGGCTGCCGCCTTCGATACGCAGCAATACCAAACTGCCGCCCAACTCGTGCGGCAAGGCCGCTTTCTCAATAAAATGCGGCAGGAAATCGAAAAACGCCGTTTAAACCGAAACCGACCGAAACCCCAAACACATAAAGAACACATCATGGCACTACTCCAAATCGCTGAACCCGGCAATCCGCTGCTCCCTCACCAACACCGCCTCGCCGTCGGCATAGACTTGGGCACGACCAACAGCCTGGCTGCCACCGTCAAAAGCGGCAGTGCAACCTGCCCGAAAGACGAACATGGGCACACCGCCCCTGCCCTCCGTCGTCCGCTACCTGGACGGATTGATTGTCGGCGGCGAAGCCCTGGGCGCGCAAAAAGCCGACCCGCAAAACACCGTCAGTTCCGCCAAACGCCTGATCGGGCGCAAACTCGAAGACATCGACACCGCCCACCTGCCCTACCGCTTCGGCAACGGCGGAAACATCATCGAAATCAACACGCGGCAGGGCGCGAAAAACCCCGATAGACGTCTCTGCCGACATCCTGCGCCACCTGAAAGAACGCGCCGAAGCCAACTCTGGCGGCGCGCTTGTCGGCGCGGTCATCACCGTTCCCGCCTATTTCGACGAAGCCCAACGCCAAGCCACCAAAGACGCGGCACGGCTGGCAGGCATCAACGTCCTGCGCCTGCTGAACGAACCCACCGCCGCCGCCATCGCCTACGGGCTGGACAACGTGCGGAAGGCACGTTTGTCGTTTACGACTTGGGCGGCGGCACGCTGGACGTATCCGTACTCGAACTGAGCAAAGGCCTGTTTGCCGTCAAATCAACCAACGGCAACAGCGCGCTGGGCGGCGACGACTTCGACCACCGCCTGTTCTGCCACCCTGCTCGAACAAAACAAACTCTCCGCCCTGAACGAACAAGACAGCCAAAAACCTGCTCGCCCTGTCGCGCCGAGCCAAAGAACAACTCACCGAGCACGAACAAAACCACGGTCGAAAACCACTCTTTCCAGACTACCGCAGCATCAGCACCGTCATTACCCGCCAGGAATTTCAAAAACCTGACCCGACAACTCGTCCAAAAACCATAGAGCCAGTCAAACAGGCACCAAAGACGCGGGCGTGTCCAAAGCCGACATCAAAGGCGTGATCATGGTCGGCGGCTCGACCCGTATGCCCCACATCCAACAAGCTGCGTCGCCACCTATTTCGGCCAAACCCCGCTCAACAACCTAAACCCCGACCAAGTCGTCGCACTGGGCGCGGGCACGGCCGACATACCCGCCGGCAACAAAAACAGTGGCGACTGGCTGCTCTTGACGTAACCCCGCTGTCGCTCGACTCGAAAACCTACGGCGGGCTGGCCGAAAAATCATACCGCGCAACACCACCATCCCCACCGCCCGCGCACAAGAATTCACCACCTTCAAAGACGGCCAAACTGCGATGACCATCCACGTCGTCCAGGCGAACGCGAACTTGTTGCCGACTGCCGCAGCCCAGCTAATTCACCCTGCGCAGCATCCCGCCCATGAGTGTGGGCGCAGCGCGCATCCGCGTAACCTTCAAGTCGATGCCGACGGCCTGCTGTCCCGTGTCGGCACAGGAACAAAACCACCGGCGTACAGGCGCAAATCGAAGTCAAACCGTCCCTACGGCCTGGACGACCAAACCATCACCCGAATGCTCAAAGACAGCATGGCCAACGCCGCCGAAGACATGGCGCCCGCGCCCGTGCCGAAGCCCTGGTCGAAGCCGAGCATCACTGCCGCCGTAACCGCCGCACTCGAACTGGACGGCGACTTGCTGGACGAAAACGAACAGGCTGATATACGCGGCTGCATCGCCGAACTGCAAAGCTGTCTGAAAGAAGGCACGGCTGAAGACATCCGCGCCGCCGTCGCCAAACTGGGACAAAGCACCGACAACTCGCTGCCAAACGCATGAACCGCACCATACAGCGCGCGCCCTGACAGGGCAGAATGTTGATAACATTTGACGGTAGAGGTTTCAGACGGCCTATACAACGAAAATAGGCCGTCTGAAGATAGCGATCTGTAAAAACGAAATAAAGAATCAAGATGGAAAAATCCGGCATTGTCTGTCTGATGAATATTTCGGCAAAAGCGGAACAAAAATTAACCACTGAAATCGAAGACGGACTCCATTTGAAAAATTGGAGATATAAAATGAGCTATTTAAATTTAGATGATGATATGTATTTGGTTTATGATTTTTAAGCAAGATATGACAAACAGAAGAACGAAGGAATATATTGAAAATACAAGATTACTGTCATTGAATGACGAAAGTATCTTTGGCATCAAAAAGACAAAAGGATTGTTTTGCGTCGGATGAATGGTGGCTAATATTGATTCCGGACAGATTATCACCAGAAGCGTTTCCGGAGTAATATCGTCATATATATGAGGCAGGAATGGAAAGAAGAAACATACCGAATAGTTTTAGTTTTATAGATGGTGAAGGCATCGTAAGGAATGAAAGTATGTATATGATGAATAAATCCGACAGACATTTATTTTGTGAAGGGGAAAAATTGCTATTTTTACGCGTATGACGAATTAAAAATATCAAAACAAAAAGGAGACGTAATTGATTTGGAAAACAACTATGTTGAGCAAGTCATTGAAATGGCAATTTCAAAATAATCAGATGCTGCCGGCGCTCAAGCCTACCATCCGGCTGATGGCGTCGGCAAAGTGGCCGACGCCCCTTAAAAACCAAACCGGACAGCAAGGCGCCGTCCCTCTTGTCCGTCGAAGCCGGCTTCGGCTTTAAAACCGCCGGCAAGGAACAAAACCAAAACTACCGCCAAAGCCGCGAAAGCAGCCTGAAAGCTGGCGGCGACATCAATATCCGCAGCCGCGAGGGCAACATTACCGTCCAAGGCAGCAACATTATTTATACCACCTACTCCAAAAAGGTTTAAAACAAGCCTATTCCGAGTACCTGACATTATTCGAATCAAAAATGAGACTCTGGCACCAAACCCTCATTCCCCTGCTCCCCGCGCCCAACTTTTTAGGGCAACACTCGCGAATGCGCCGCCTTACGCGGAGCAGGCTGGGAGCCGACCGCACGCGACGGTGAATTACGTCTTCACCCATTCGCCTTACAAGCTCTATCTGTATCACGCGCTGATTATGGAAGAAATGGAAAAACGCGGCTACAAACCCGACCCGTTGTGGAAAGACCCCTGTACCGCGGCAAAGCGGTTGCCCCTTATCCCGCACACGATACCGAAGCCACCGATTCGCCGATTTACCCCGAACACGATGATGCTTATCTGGACGAATGTCTGGAAAAATTTAAAAAGCAAAGGCATCATGCTTATAAATGGTTTCAGACGACCTCTTCATCACAAAAAGGTCGTCTGAAATATAGTGGATTAACTTTTTAAACCAGTACGGCGTTGCCTCGCCTTAGCTCAAAGAGAACGATTCTCTAGGTGCTGAAACACCAAGTGAATCGGTTCCGTACTATTTGTACTGTCTGCGGCTTCGTCGCCTTGTCCTGATTTAAATTTAATCCACTATAATGACCAACCCAGCACGAGCAAACCATGAACAAACTTACAAATCTCCCGTTCAAGGAAAAAGTCAACGAACTCAATGAAAAATCTCATTGCTTTTGCAGAACCGGAAACTGTATTCTGAGAAAACAGCCATGGCTAAAAATCATTTTCCTACCCATGATGAGTATAGATTTGGGAGAATTTAAAACAGAATGGAGTGGCACTATCGTCCATCTTATCAACCCAATCGAACCTTATGAATACTATATAGGCAGCTACACACCCGCTTACCACAATGAATTTATTGGTGAAAACTGGCTGGCTTTCCGTTTGACAGACGATAACAAATATGAATTTTTTTGGGAGAAGAAGGCTATTTCACCCGCAGTCCTCAATACAGAGAGAACTTAAACAAATACTTTGCGCCGATTTCGATCCCAATGCTTTTTGAAAACAAAGACATTCTGGAAAAGTGTAAAGAAGATTTTTATCAAGAAGCACTGAAGTATTTCTGATGAATCTGTTCAAATCTATCAAAAGAACAAATCAGATTTTGAAAAACGAGGGGCTGTACGGCGACGAGCCTTACGATAATACCTATTTTGGTCTATATCTTGATAGATTAGGCGGAGTGATTAAAGGTGGAAATTGGTAGATACTAGTCCCATTCCTCCCGCCTTCACTCTAAAAAGAAGACAAGGATTGGAACGTATTCATAGAACACCAGGGTAATCCTTTCACCATATTGCCTCATGCTCAGGATATGGATACTCCAATGGAGCAGATGACGTAATTCTGCTCTACGAACCCGTCAGCCGGATTGCATTATTTACATCTCGAATGGACATAGAACACAGAATATTGTTAAACCCCACCATTATCAAACCACTCATTACAAGAGACAATAAAAATGCCAAAAATCACCGTACTCCCACACGCTTCACTCTGCCCCGAAGGCGCAGTCATCGAAGACGCACCCGAAGGCAAAAACCGTCCTCGACGTGCTGCTTGACCACGACATCGAAGTCGATCACGCCTGCGAAAAATCCTGTGCCTGCACTACTGCCACGTCATCATCCGCAAAGGCTTCGACAGCTTGGAAGAGCCGAGCGAGCTGGAAGAAGACCTGCTCGACCAGGCATGGGGCTTGAAGCCGACTCGCGCCTGAGCTGTCAGGCGGTTGTCGCCGACGAAGATTTGCAGTGGAAATCCCCAAAATACACCATCAACCACGCGCGTGAAGACCATTAATGACAACAGGCCGTCTGAAAAACCAAAAACAGTGCTTTTCAGACGGCCTGACAACGCAATCCCGAAACACAACGGACAAACCTATGTTTCAACACATAGGGCTGCAACAAGGCGCAGCCTCGTGTGCCGCCCTGATTTGGAAAAGGGTTACACCCATCCAAAATAAAACAAGGTTCCACCGCCCTGAAGGACGGGGTTTCAACCGTGAAGGAAATTCTGATGAAATGGACAGACACCCAACGCATCGCCGAAGAACTCTACGATTTGCACGGCGACAGCATCGACCCGAAAACCGTACGCTTCACCCAACTGCGCGACTCTAATTATGGCGCTGCCCGATTTTGACGACGACCCCGCCCTGTTGCGGCGAGCGCATCCTCGAAGCCGTACAGCAGGCGTGGATTGAGGAAAACGGAATAGGCCTTAACCGCCCGAATTTGTTAAAATACGCCCTTTTTATTTCAGACGGCCCTGCACAACAGGCCGTCTGAACCGTATCGGAATTCTATGCTGCTTGATTTGAACCGCTATTCCCCGCTGTTTTCGCCAAAGCCAAAGCTTTGGCTGCCTTGGCCTGGCCGATGATGCTGGCGCAGATTGCGGCGGTGGGACTGGGGTTCGTCGATACCGTCATGGCGGGGGCGCGGGCAAAGACGACTCGGCCGCCGTGGCGTTGGGCAGTGCGGCCTTCGCCACCGTATTCATTACCTGGATGGGCGTGATGACTGCGTTGAACCCGATTTTGTCGCAGCAGCACGGCGCAGGCGAAACGGCACAGGTAGGCGAAACCGTACCGTCAGGGCCGTGGTTCGGCCTGCTGCTTGGCTTGGCAGGCATGGTGCTTCTACTGGCCGCGATTCCGCCTTTTTATGGTATTTGAAACTGTCAGACAATGTGGAAAAACATGCTGGCGCAATATCTGATGTTTACCGCGCCCGCCATGCCCGCCATGATGTTGCACCGCGCCCTGCACGCCTACGCCTCCAGCCTGAACCTACTGAAACCGATTATGTGGGTTTCCTGGGCCGCACTGTTGCTGAATATCCCGCTGAACTATGTTTTCGTATACGGCAAGTTCGGCATGCCGCATTGGGCGGCGCGGGCTGCGGCCTGGCCACCATGCTGGTCTGCTGGTTCCAGCATGGTCGCATTATGGCTATATGTGAAAAATCGTCCTATTTCCACCGCTTCGGCCTGCAGGGTGGCTTTTTCCAAACCGGATTTGGCGATGCTCAAGCAGTTTTGGCAGCTGGGCAAACCCTGCCGGCCTGTCCTACTTTCTCGAAGCCAGCCTGTTTACCTTCATCATGTTTCTGATTGCCAAATTCGGCAATGATTATGTGGCGGCGCAACAAATCGTCATCAGCCTCACCGGCATTATCTACATGGTTCCCCAGGCCGTCGGAGCGTACCGTAACCGTACGCGTCGGCTACTCTATCCGGCGGCAGAAACAGCGCGCGCGTTATATTTCCGGCGTCGGCATCGCCTGCGGCCTGATGTGCTGGCCTTATGCACCATGCTGCTGCTCTCCTTACTGCGCGCACCCTTGGCCGGAATGTACACCAAAGATGCCGCCGTTTTTGCAGTTGGCGGCTTCCGTATTGCTTTTTTCCGCGCTGTTCCAACTGTTTGACTTCACCCAATGCATCGCCTCCTATGCCCTGCGCGGCTATAAAATCACCCGTGCGCCGATGCTGGTTCACGCCGCCGCATTCTGGGGCTTGGGACTGATACCGGGCTGGCTGTTGGCCAATTTGGCTGGAATGAAGATTTACGGCTTTTTGGGCGGCATTGATCGTTTCCTCGCCGCTGCCGCCGTCCTGCTCGTGTGGCTGCTGGAAAAACACAGCAGGACCATCGCCAATCATCTCGAGGTCGTCATGATAAATATACAAGAAAAACATAGATTTGCAAGCCTTCAACACCTTCGATCTGCCGGGACGCCCGCTACTTTTGCCGAACTGAACGACGCAGCCGAACTACCTGCCCTCTGCGATAGCGAAATATTCGCCAAGCATCCCGTCCTTTGGCTGGGCGGCGGCAGCAACATCCTGCTCCGGGGCGACTATCCGGGGCTGGTGGTGAAAATCAACAATAAAGGCATCCGCGAAACCGGCGTTCAGACGGCTTGGTGCTGCTGGAAGTGCAAGCAGGCGAAATCTGGCACGACTTCGTCTGCCACACCGTCGCCCCTCGGACTGAACGGCTTTGGAAAACCTGAGTCTGATTCCCGGAACGGTCGGCGCAGCGCCCGTACAGAATATCGAGCTTTACGGCGTAGAAGTGAAAGACCTGATCGACACCGTCAAATGCTTCGATTTGGTCGAACGGCGGTTCGTCGAATTTTCCAACACCGAATGCCGCTTCGCCTACCGCGACAGCCTGTTCAAGCAAGAAGGCAAAAGCCGTTACGTCATTTGCGCCGTCGTATTCAAACTCTCCACCGACTTCATCCTGAAAGCCGCTTACGGCGACCTGGCTACCGTATTGCCGAACAATGCGGCGGATCGGCAGCCGACTGCCGGCAGCGTTTCCGAAGCCGTCTGCACCATCCGCCGCAGCAAACTGCCCGACCCTAAAACTCAAGGCAATGTCGGCAGCTTCTTCAAAAACCCGTGGTTTCCGCACACCGTGCCGCCGAACTGCTCGCCGCCCATCCAACCATGCCGCACTATCCCCAGGCAGACGGAACGGTCAAACTCGCCGCCGGATGGCTGATAGACCAATGCGGCCTGAAAGGCCGACGTATCGGCAGCGCTACCGTACACGAAAAACAGGCATTGGTCATCGTCAATCTCGGACAAGCCTCCGCTGCTGACGTTGCCTCATTGGCAGACGAAATCGAAATCAGGTTCATCAAACTTTTGCCGTCGAATTGGAAACCGAACCCTAACTGGGTTTAACCGCCAACATCTGGCCATAACGAATTACCGTTATCCCCTAACCTTACCGCTCCCCGCCGAAACCGTTGCCAATGAAATATAGTGGATTAAATTTAAATCCAGTACGGCGTTGCCTCGCCTTGCCGTACTATCTGTACTGTCTGCGGCTTCGCCGCCCTTGTCCTGATTTAAATTTAATCCACTATACAATAAAACCTTACCGCCCCATCCCCAAAAACGGCACAGAAAAGCCGTCTGAAAACAATTTTCAGATCGGCCTCTTAATATTAAGCGAGATTAACGGCTGGTAGGCTCACAGTTTTTAACGATGAAAACGTCCGCCCGGAGCGTTCGAGCCAACCACTTCGGAAGTGGTGTGCGTATCTTGGCTGATATAGCCAGCAGACATTACATAACCGCGTTTGTTTCTAAAAGTCGTACCGGTATCGTCGGAACGATTTCGTCAATACGCAGGTTTGCTTTAGTACCGGCTGCATTGACATCGGCGCCGACAGCACTTTGCCATTACGGTCGAATCTCATACATTACATTCAGTTTTTACCGCTGTCGCAGCGGTAAGACACATAACCGGCAGGAGCGGCAACGGCGCTGAATGAAACGGCAGCCAAAGCGGCAGCAGCAAAAGCAGGCAATAATTTTACAATTGTGCACTCCATATTCATATATTGAAGAGTTTGCTTTTTCAACCGAAAATCCGAAAAGCGGTTTTCCTTCGGTTGCCTGTGCAACGGGGCGCATTGTAAACCTTCCGATTGAACATTCAATCGGTCAAATTGAAAATTTATGTTTATTTATTATTAACTTTATGTTTTATTATAAATAATATTCTGAAATTATACGGTTCGTACAAAAACTTCCTTCCACCCTGTACTGAAAATGCCATACTTCGACCATAGAGAACTCGGCAGTTTAAATCCATACACACCAGCAAAATTCTGCCGTTATCCCACCCAAACATGGAGGCCACATGCCTAGTATCTTCCCTTTGCCCTCACCGCCCCTTTCCTCTCGGTCAATGCCTTTGCACAAACAGAACGGCAAAATGCTGAGTTTGAATCCGAAAAACACTGCTGCCAAGCTAGCCTGTTACTATCAACAAGATTATGTTACCGCCGAAAAATCTGGCAAAAATGGGCTGAACAAGGCAATCCCTGTGCAAAAAGCAATTTAGGGCTACCTGTACCTAGAGGCTGCACCAGTCCCCGACAATCCCAAAGGCCGCCCCGAACTTAACTATATAAAAGCCATCCTCTTCTGGAAAGAAGGCAGCTACAGCAGGCATCATCCAAGCTCAATATCTGCTGGAGACTATTTGTCGGGAGACGGGCACCCCTGAAAAGAACGCCTGCGCGGCATGAAATTCTTAGAACAATCCGCCAGAGCAGGGACACGAATTGGCACAAAACCAACCGGCCTACCTCTACCCTGCTACACTGGTAACCAAAAACCACGACAAATATTACTGACGCGCAAAAGCCGCTGAACAGGGCAATGCCGACTCACAGCGACGGTTGGCAATCGGTTTGGACGAAGGTAAATACCTTAAACGCGACTGCAAAACAAGCCGAAGGCTGGATCTGTCGGGCTGCGGAACAAAATGACGGCGAGACCTACAAACCGCTGGTTCACTGGTATCAAAACGGTTCGGCCTGCTTTAAAAAGATGTGGCGGAAGCAGCCAAATGGCAACAAAAAGTAGATGAACATCATGAGAAATTCAGCGATGCCTTGACAGAAGGAAATAAACGGAGAAACACACTGACCAGGTAACAACTACTCGGATGACTTTCTCCATCTCCTAGCCACTGCTCAAAAACAAGTTTCCTTATGATTAAGTCTATTCTATATTACTTATTTCTATTTTCAACAACCGTCGGCCATGCCGCTGCGGCCGACTGGACGCCGTTGTTACAATCCATGAAGCAAAGCTGCTTTTGATTTAGAAACCTTGCCTTATAGGGAAGTCCGATATCGGCAAACTGCCCGCCCAATACCGCGCTCCGTCGCCCGCGGCCATAGCAGGCAGACGGCGTCAGATGGTGAAGTATTCACCATCGAATTGAAAAATTCTGCTGCTTTGGGCAACCATTGTCAGCCTTTAGTTATTGAATCTAATGAAGGATACGGTTATGTCAAAATGAAGTTTTGCCCGAAAAATGCCGATGTGTCTAAGCTTATTCCCTTGTTTGCAACAATTGTCGATAAACGACACGGCATGTTGGCAGCAGGTAGGGCGCAGAATTTTTGTATCAAAGGTACACAGTATTGAAGCAATACCAATCTTTCACCGCATCACTGTGTGTGCTGTTTCGTCTGATGGTCCGTGGAGGAACTCCGCTACCATCCACGAGAAAAAGCACTTTATCCTGCCTGCGTTCTGATCATTACGGCGATGAATTCGGATGCTCGAAATAGAATCACTGACTCCCTCGCCTGAAAATCTCCCTATGCATGCTGTTGGTCGGCGCACTGTTCTACACCAGCTACGGCCTGTCCAACCATTACGCGGCATCGCTGGCTTATGTGCTGGAAATGCTGCGTGGGACTCGGCATTCCGTTTTGGGCGTGGACGGTTGTCGCACCATTGGTCGCTGAATCTCGATTATGCTGCGCGGCGTTTTTCCTTTGCCGAAATGCGTGAACAAAAGCCGCTACGTCGCACGGCGGCTGGTACTCGGCGCAACGTGATACTTGCTTCATGCTATTTCCTCTGCATTTCGACTGGCCGAAGCCGCCTACCGACGGGTTGGGGTTGGCCTTTTTGATTCGTTGGTCGCGTTGACTTGCCTTGAGCAACCAAGCACCGTCGCTGCATATCGCGTTGGCGGTTATTGTCGGTGCATTTTATTGGACGCGGTTTTCAAAATCCGTTTGCCGATTTTTCTGTGGCAAAAGCCTGATTGCTTTGTCGGTGCTGACAACTTACCAACACCATTTTTATCGACGTGCCGACCGGCGCGCAGCTGGTGCTGGCTGGTGTTGTGGGCAATACCGCAACACGGCGTATCGCCTTTCAGACGGCCTTTTGGTACTAAGGCCGTCTGAAAACGAGCGAAGCAGATTTCCGCGAAGCTAAAACTTCCCCCAGCAACACGTTCCCGCGAAATCAAAATCGCCATGCTGTATCTGCGGGCGCGGTATTGTCGGCACCGCTGTCCTTGTTCGGCGGCGCGTGGTTGTGGATGCTGTGGGTCAGCGTGTCGCTATCGGCAGTCGCCTTCGCTCTATCTGACCGGCAACGCGGCGGTGTTCCAAAAAGCAGGCAGACGGCAGCTTGTCGGCGGCGGCAACGATTTTGCTGCCCTTATCTGGCTGGCGTGCGGCTGAATATGGCGTACTGGCTGCGCGCGGCAAGGCGAAGACGGCGCAGGTGCGCGATGATGTGGATTGGCAGTATCTCAGGGATTTCAGACGGTCTCCCCGCCGTATTGACGTATGCGCCGAATATATCCCTGCCCGCTATCGCGGTGCATACCAAACTCTGCCGCTGCGCTGGACATGGTTTGCGCCGTCTGAAAAACGATTTGATGGGCGGCTTCGTTGCTGGAAGCATTGCGCCGGCAACACGGTAGAGGTTCTGACCTGTTGCGCGCTTGGCTACGGGCGCAGCGCAGCCGTATCACTCACTTGGCTGCCGGATTACGGCGGCCGTCGAGATTTAGCGCAGGCAACGGCGGAACTGAAACAGGCTCGCCCGCAGATGGTGCTGCCGCCGGAAACGGCAAAAGCGGTAGAAAGCGCGGCAGGCCGTCTGAAAACTTCGGCGCAGATCGAAAAGGAAAACCACGAACACAACACCAGCAACTGACAGCCTGATTACCGCCCGCTCTGTCGCCACCGCCCGCTAGTACCGCCGTGTTCAATGCCTTGCTATTCGCTTTGTCCGCGCAACGTGGCGGCGTGTGGTCGGCGGTGCAGCTTGTCTTGGCGGCGGTACCGTTGTACTACCACATCCGCATCGAGTTCGACCGCCGCGTGTTCCAAGATTTTGCCGACTACCGTTATACGCCCGAAGCCTTTGACCGCTGACGGCAAACTGGCTTGCGCCGCATTTCATGACGGCCCATCCACTGCCGCAGCGTGTGTCGGGCGCGACTTTGCCCTGTGGCGCAAAAGCCTTTACCTGACTGCGGCGCAACTGCTCATCCTGCTGGTGCAGTCCGTTTGATTTTCCAAAAATGTTTCAATACAAAGCCACACCCTCCCAACCACACTGATAAAGAGGCCGTCTGAAAACTCAGACGGCCTCTTAAAGATTGGAATCAGGGAAAACAAGATGGCAGCAGTATGATTCCACCAACAACCAATATAACAAGGACCCACAGAAACCGACAAACAGACTCAAAAAGGCCATATAGGATCACTAAATATTTCGTAAAGGCCGAAACTGCTTTCACATCATCGGTTTTATCCATGACCGCTCCTGTCATTAAGGATCAAAAGGCATTTAAACATTAGTCATAGGCATGATGTATGGTAGGCAGTAATAAAATACGCAAGGGTTTTGGCGGCGAAATCGGAAAGTTCGATATGCCGATGCGCAAACAGGTAAACAAACGAAATCACCGGGCCATAAAACCCGTTATGTATGCGACGGAAAGAAAGGCCGTCTGAAAAACTTTTTCAGACGGCCTTCCCTATACAGAAGACACACTGCCCGCTTCAACGCATCCGCACGGTGGCACCTCAACGGCAGGTGGTCGGACAGGTATTGCCACGGTTCCTCGCTGTGCAGGGTGGCGTTGAGGATATCGAGATTACGCGTATAGATGCGGTCCAGGCTCTACCACGGCACTGGGCAGGGAAAGTTTTCGGCAGCGCCGTGGCGGTCGAGGAAACTCGGTCAGCCCTGAGTGCTGCCGATATTGAGTGTCGACGTGCCGCCAGTCGCGTTAAAGTCGCCTGCCAGTATCAGCGGGCTTCCGGCGGGATGTAGGTGGTTACGTATTCGAAAATCGCCACATATTGTTTGACGCGGTCGCGTTCAGAAACAGGTTGAGGTGGGCGCAAAGGCAGACGATGTATTTCCCAGCCATCGGGTAGGATTTCGCAATGCAGGACACCGCGTTTTTCCAGGCGGTTCACGCTGATATTGACGTTTTGCCGCATCTGTATCGGCGGTCGGCTGAGGATGGCGCCGTCGGTGTTTTGCGGAAAAACGGCGTCTGCGTGAGCTCGAGTGATAGGCGAGACGTTCGGCAATGATGTTGTCTTGCGGACGGGCGGGGAAATCGGGCAGTTTCAATTCGCGCAACAGGTTTTGTCCCTGCACTCCTGTAAAACAGGATGTCGGGCTTCAAAGCTTTCCAATGCCTGCGCCATGTCCGAAATCTGCACTTTTCGGTTTTAGCGGCACAGCTCTGCGGATATTGTAGGTGGCGATGGTAATCGGCTCGAGTCAGCGATGGGTTGCACCTGCTCGAATGGGTTTCCGGTATTCGGATGTGTAACTGGAAAAAGGCCGTCTGAAAACGCGGGTTCAACCCTTGAAAACGTTTCTTTCAGACGGCCCCTGTTCAGTCTACACTTGACCGACCCAGGTCGAGATCTTTATACCGCGTATCGGGAACCAACGATTTTGTTATCCACTTTGCCGATGGCTTTCACATCTTTGCCCGGATAGCTCGAGCTGGTGCAGGAAGTGTGGACAGTTTAAACGGGCGCGTATCGTCGGAGCGGATAATCGTCCACGGCGCATCGCCGGTGTGGGTGTGGAAGAACATGGCGTTTTTGGCTTCGGTGTAGTCGTCCCAACGGTCGAGCGACTGGATGTCCACCGGCGACAGTTTCCAGTGTTTCAGCGGATCGTCGCGGCGGGACAGGAAGCGGCGCAGCTGTTTCTCGCGCGATACGGAGAACCAGAATTTAAACAAGTGCAGGCCGCTGTTTACCAGCATTCTTTCCAGTTCGGGCACCTGGCGCATAAACAGCAGGTATTCTTGCGGTTCGCAGAAACCCATCACGCGTTCCACGCCTGCGCGGTTATACCACGAGCGGTCGAAGAACACCATTTCGCCCGCAGTGGGCAGGTTTTGGATGTAACGCTGGAAATACCATTGGCGTGTCGGTTTGGTCGGTTTTTCCAACGCCACCACGCGTGCGCCGCGGGTTCAGATGTTCCATGAAAGCGTTTTGATGGTGCCGCCCTTTACCTGCTGCATCGCGTCCCTTCAAACAGGCTGACGATACGCTGGCCTGATTCTTTCACGCTTTGCACTTTCAGCAATCTGATTTGCAGGACGGCTTTTCTTTTCATACACGCGGCGGTTCATCCGCAGGCGGGCAGGGATAGCTTTTCGGCAGCGGCGCAGTGTTGGAATCTTCATTGGAAACGCGTCCTTGATGCTGCAAAACCTCTTCTTCTAAAAATCTGCAGGCGGTCTTTACCCTCGCCCACATTGGAGCCTGCTCGAACGGTTTCAGTTGATGATCGGTCATGGTTCGTCCTTTCAAAAGTTTTAAAGTACGCCCGAACGGTTTCCCGTATTCGGACGCAGGAATAATCTATACCCTGATTTTACGCCTTTTGACAAAAATAAACAAATACCTAAGCATATTTAGGCCGCCTGATGCAACGCTTTCCGCCCCAAACCGGAGCAACCTCAATCAACCGCCGACACGCCCCTGCCTTTCCGTTTTTCAGACGGCTTATAAGCTATAATCCGCCTTTTTCCCAGCAAGCCCATGCCCTATTTCGCCCCTGCTCGACGATGTCGTGTCCGTACCGCGCCGTCCTCTTCCAAAAACCTGCAATACAGCGACCGCATCCTTTCAGACGACCTCAACCATTTGACGGCCTGCTGGCGCAAGAGCTGGCGGCGCGGCCTGCACTCTTCCTCACCGCCGATTACGGCTTCGGCCTGCCGCTACAAAACCCAAGCGGCAAACCGAAAGCGGCGCCCTTGCCCTGCACTGGTTTGCCGACAAGCAAAACGTCGATGCCGACGAATGGCTGGCCGCGCGCGGAAGACGGCTCCGCCCGCCGGCATCCTACTACCGGAAATATCGCGCGGCCATACTGAGTATTTAAACGACATGTTGCGAAAATCCAGGCCGCCATCGCACGCGGCGACTGCTACCAAAATCAACCACACCGTCCGCCTGCACCTGAGTGCCTACGGCGACCCCGTCCGCCTCATGCCGCGCCTGCGCCAACCGTCCCTACGCCGCGCTCGCCTGCCTGCCCGATGAAAAGAAGAACGGCCAAACATGGACGCTCTGCTTTTCGCCCGAACTCTTCTTAAACATCCGTTCAGACGGCCTGATTGCCACCGAACCCATGAAAGGCACCGCACCGATTTCTTTAAACGACTGTACCAGTGATGCCGAACGCGCGCCGCCCCTGCAGTCCGACCCAAAAACCGCGCCGAAAACGTGATGATTGTCGATCATTGCGTAACGACTTAGGCAAAATCGCCTAAAACCGGCGGCGTGCGCGTCCCCGAACCGTTCAGTCAGCCTTCGGCGGCGTATGGCAGATGACCAGCCGCATCGAAGCACAGGCAAAAGCGAGGCACGTCCGCAGCCGACATCTTCCCGCGCCGCCTGCGGTGCAGCATTACCGGCGCACCCAAGCGCAAAAGCATGAAAATCATCGGCACACTCGAGAACAGACCGCGCGGCCTCTACACCGGCAGCATCAGCCACCTCTGAACCCCTACGCGGGGCGGACTCGGCTTCGGCGGCACGCCCAACGTCGTCATCCGCACCCTGCAACTGGCCCCCTCGCCGCCCGAAAGCGGCCTTCCAGTCTCTACCGCGCCGTTTACGGCGTCGGCCCGCATCGTGGCTGACAGCGACCCCGAAAGCGAATATGCGAATGCGGCTGAAAGCCCGTTTCCTGACCGAACTCCCCGAATTCGGCCTGTTTGAAACCATGCGCGCCGCATAGCCACGCATCCCGCTGTTGACGACCATTTAGGCCGTCTGAAAACCGCCGCCGCCGCCCTAAACCTCAGCCTGCCCGACGATGCCGGATAGCAAATCCACGCCATCTGGCCGAACTGCGCCCGGCCAAGGCGCATACCGTGTCAAAGCCGCCCTGTTTTCAGACGGCTCAACTGAGCCACGCCCGCTGTCCGACTTGCCGCCCAATCAAAAGCATCATCCTCTCCGACACCGCCCCTGCCCGAACGCGACTTCCTGCGCCGCTTCAAAACCACGCACCGCGAAACCTTAGACCAAGGCTGGCGGAGGCCGAAGCGCAAGGCGCGTTCGACAGCCTGTTTTTCAACCGCGCGGGCGAACTGCTCGAAGGCGGCGCAGCAGCGTTTTGTCCGTTTCGGCAGCGAATGGCACACCCCGCCTCTGAGCTGGACATTTTGACGGCATCATGCGGCGGCAAAATCCTCAGCAACTGCAGCAATATCTCGGCACAAGTCGCGTTTTTGCGCCGAACCCGCTGCGCCCGACTCATGCAGGCCGACGAAACCGCCTGTGCAACGCCCCTGCGCGGCCTGTTCGCCGTCCACCTGAAATAACGGCAGGGCCGCTGTTCGCCTTGTTCCGCGCGCAATCTGTAAAAAGAGGCCGTCCTGCAAACAAAAATCCGCAAAACCGCCCCTGCCGTCTTGCCGAATCCTGCCGCATTTCATCACCGCATACCGCCAGTGTTTCTGAAAATACCGAAAGACTGCAGACTGATAATCGGCTGAAATCAGGGCTTTCAGACGGCCTTTCAAATGTGCAGGCTGCTTTTGCTTGGGCAGACAACCACTTGCGTGTGGCCGGGCGACGGCCTGTTGCGGAGAAAGAACGGCTCGTATGGCAGCTGTCACCGCCCGCCGCCGCTGAACGTCCAGTTGGGCAGCGGCTTGATTTTGCAGGAAAACAGCGAGCAGAAAAATTGCGTTTCCTGCATATGGCCGCCAGCTTCCAGCGTGCGGCGGTTGAAGACTTTGCGCCACGGATTGAACAGCCCTTTGGCACGGATGGCGATGTCGTGCGGGCATTGATTGACGATTTCCACCGTCTGCCCCATCGGTTGCGACAACGCGGCGGCAAACGGGAAGCGGCGCACAGCAGCACGGCAGCGGCGATATGGGCGGATGATTTCACGGCATTCCTTTTCAAATCAGAGTTTGGACGGGTGCTATGGTTGGATACGTTTATAATCTCGGGACAAAAACGTAATAAGTGCACTGCTGGATAACAAAGTCCAAAACCAATAGCAGGCAGAATAAGGCATCCATCCCTTTTCTTCATTAAGAATTAAGATATATTAAGAAACAAACAGAGCCCTCAAAACCCTCATCGGCAGCGCAAGGCCAAATGATGGCTGATGACATACATATTTTGCGGTAGAATAGAGTTATTTATCCTGCGACTAGGTAGAAGGCGCGGAAAGTCCGGCAGAACTGGTCAGCCTGATTGAAAGCGGCGACTACGAAGCCCTGCTTGCCGAAGATTCGGACGAACATGGCCAAGGCCACGAACATCATTGCGGCTGCGGCTGTTCCCTCGGCTGAGTCAGCCTGCCCATATTATCTACCGCCTCGATTTTCATATTAAAAGGAGACTTACCAGCATGATAAGCAAAGCAAAATTCAATACCGTTGTCGGCAGCATAGGAGCGGCAATAGGTATTTTCGTATTTGTCGCCTATATCCCCCAAATTATCGCCAATATGCAAGGGGCAAAGGCGCAGCCGTGGCAACCCCTGTTTGCAGCAGTATCCTGTCTGATTTGGGTTTTGTACGGTTGGAGCAAAGAACCCCGGAAAGACTGGATTCTGATTATACCCAACGCAGTCGGCGTGATATTGGGATTTCTGACTTTTCTGACTTCGCTTTAAACAAGGGGCTAATCTACGTCAGCCCCTTTATTTAATATAGCATCTTTTAAATCAGTCAAATGCTGTACAGGCTGCTTCTCTCGGTTATCTACGCAATAAAAGCAGCCTGCACTTGAATTTACAACCCCAATTCCCCCCAAATCTCATCAATTTTAGCCGTAACCGCAGGGGTCTTTTTGGATCACCTGTCCCCATTCGCGGTCGGTTTCGCCCGGCCACTTGTTGGTCGCATCCAAGCCCATTTTGCCGCCGAGTCCGCTGACGGGGCTGGCGAAGTCGAGATAGTCGATGGGCGTGTTTTCCACCAAAACGGTATCGCGTACGGGATCCATGCGCGTGGTTACCGCCCAGATAACTTCTTTCCAGTCGCGCACGTTCACATCGTCATCGACCACGATGATGAATTTGGTACATAAACTGGCGCAGGAACGACCAGCAGCCCATCATCACGCGCTTGGCGTGTCCGGCGTACTGTTTTTCATGCTCACCACCGCCATGCGGTAGGAGCAGCCTTCGGGCGGCAGGTAGAAATCGGTGATTTCGGGGAACTGCTTTTGCAAGAGCGGTACGAACACTTCGTTCAACGCCACGCCCAAAACGGCGGGTTCATCGGGCGGTTTGCCCGTGTAGGTGGAGTGGTAAATCGGGTTTTCGCGCATGGTGATGCGCTCGACCGTGAACACGGGAAATGGTCCTGCCTCGTTGTAATAGCCCGTGTGGTCGCCGTAGTGGACCTTTCCAACGCGGTTTCTGTTCGGATGGATGACGCCCTCAGCACGATTTCGCGCGTGCGAGGCACTTGCGAAACGTTGCCGATACATTTCACCAGCTCCGTCCGGCGAACCGCGCAGCAGTCCGGCAAACCGGTATTCGCTCTGCTGTATCGGGAACAGGCGTTACCGCGCCCAAAATGGTGGCAGGGGTCACAACCGAGCACAACGGCGACGGGATACGGCGTATCGGGATTGAGTTTGCGGAATTCCTGATAATCCGAAAGCGCGCCGCCGCGATGCGACAGCCAGCGCATAATCAGCGTTGTTTTTACCGATGAGTTGTTGGCGGTAAATGCCTAGAGTTTTGGCGTTTTTTGTGCGGCCCGCGCGTGACGGTCAGAGCCCCACGTTACCAGCGGCGCAACATCTTCCGGCCAGCAATGTTGAATCGGAAGTTTATATAAACCAACGTCTTCGCCTTCCCACACGATTTCCTGACACGGCGCGTTTTTCACCACGTTCGGTGCCATGCTCCAAATGTCTTTCAACAGCGGCAGTTTGGAAAACGCGTCTTTGATGCCTTTTGGGCGGTTCGGGTTCTTTTTAAATACGCCAGTGTCTGCCTCGATTTCGCGCAGCTTTGACACGCTGTCCGCGCCCATGCCCATCGCCACGCGTTCGGGCGTGCTGAACAGGTTTCGCCAACACGGGATAATCGTAACGCGTACCGTCGGGCTTAATCGGTTTTTCAACACAACGCCGGTCCTTCGGCACGCAGCACACGGTCAGCGATTTCGGTCATTTCCAAATGCGAGAGACGGGATGGGCGACGCGTTTAGCCCTGCTGCTCGAGCAGCGATGAAGTCGCGCAGGTCTTTGTATCGGCGTTTTATCCTGTTTAGGGGCCGTCCAGAGCGTCGGTTGGGCTTTCAGACGGCCCGAACGGTCAGTCCGCAGGCACTTCGACTTGGCTGTCGAGCACGCGTCCTTCGGTATCGGTTTTTGACCGTTAAAGTTACCAGCCATCTCTGACATGCTGCATCGCCGCCGCCCAAAAATTCGCGCACGGCGGTATAACCCTGCCGGTCGGCGGTTAAGAAAATCCTGTTTTCCCACGCCCACGCCTTTTGATTTGCGCACTATCCGCCCCTGATGGGCAACGCGGCCAGCTGTTTTGCCACTGCGCCTTAGCCTTTCGCCGTCTGCCTCGTTGTTGTAGCAGGCGGCGAGCAGCAAAGCGGCAAGGGATTGCGGCGGTACTCGGTTTCATGGCGGCCTCCCCTTATTTCGGCTTTATTCGGTTTGAACGGGTCAGGATACGGTTTCAGCCGTCAGAGGCCGTCTGAAAAGCATATATCCGTTTTCAGACGGCCTGAAAGCCGCGTATGGAAGATTATCGGGACAATGCCTGTGTCAGCGCGCCGACTACCTGCCGCACCTGTCCTCCGTCATATACGGGTGCATCGGCAGGCTGAGACTTCTTCGGCCACCAAATCGCCCACGGGCAGCACGGCATCGGATGCGACGGCGGGCTGCTTGTTGAGCGGAATCGGATAATGGACGGCGGTCGGGATGCCTGCCGCTTTCAAGGCCGTCTGAACGGCATCGCGGTTTTTCACGCGCACGGTGTATTGGGCATACGCGCTGATATTGCGGCTTTTCGATAAACGGTGCGGCGATACCGGCTTTTATCCAGTTCCTGCGCGTAAACGGCGGCAACCCGGCCGCGCAGACCGATTTCTTCTTCCAAAATCGCCAGTTTTGGGCAGCAGGATGGCGGCTTGCAGCGTGTCCAGACGGCTGTTTACGCCGACGCGGATATGGTGGTAGCGGCGGTCCTGGCGTGGCGCGCGATTTGGCGGATGACGGCTGGGCTCAGATTGTCGTCGTCGGTAAAAACCGCGCCGCCGTCGCCGTAGCAGCCCAAAGGTTTGCTGGGGAAGAAGCTGGTGCAGGAAACAGTGGTCAGGCTGCCTGATTTGCGGCCTTTGTACGATGCGCCGAAACTCTGCGCCGCGTCTTCGATGACGGGCAGGTTGTGGCGGGCGGCGATGGCGTTAATCACATCGAAATCGGCACACTGGCCGTAGAGCGATACGGGCACGATGGCTTTGGTGCGCGGGGTAATCGCGGCTTCGAGCTTGGCGGGGTCGAGGTTGTAGGTTTGTTCGACGATATCGACGTAAACCGGTTTTTGCGCCGAGCAGGGCGACGGCTTCGGCGGTGGCGATGGTAGGTAAAGCCGGGTAATCACTTCGTCGCCCGCGCTCACGCCTAGGGGCCATCAGGGCGATTTGCAGCGCGTCGGTTCCGTTGGCGACGCTGATGCAGTGTTTCGCGCCGCAGTAGGCCCTGCAGTTTGTCTTCCAGTTCGGCCACTTCGGGGCCCCAAAATATATTGGCCGTGCGAGAGGACTTGTTCGTATGTTTGGCGTCGATTTGGTTTGATGCGCGCCTGCTGGGCGGCGAGGTCGATGAAACTGCATGGTATTTCTCGTGGTGGGGATGGGGATTTTCAGACGGCCTCAGGCTTTGCTGAGGAGGCCGTCTGAAAGGATATACGTTTCGCCACTGTGCGGGCAGACAGCTTTTGCTGCCGCCCTGTGAGCGGCAGTTGTTCGAGCTGTTCGCCGTATTCGCTCATCCAGCCGATTTGGCGGGCGGGCACGCCGACCATCAGGGCATAGTCGGGCACGTCTTTATTGACCACCGCGCCTGCGCCGATAAAGGCGAAACCCTGCCTCATGGTGACGCCGCAGACGATGGTGCAGTTCGCGCCCAACGTCGCGCCGGTTTTGACCCAAAGTGTCGCGGTAGTCGCTTTTGCGTTCGATCAGCGAACGGGGTTGTAGACATTGGTGAACACCATGCTGGGGGCCGCAAAACACGCCGTTTTCCAAGTGAACGTTGTCGCACACGGAAACGTTGTTTTGATTTTGCAGTCGTCGCCGATGGTCACTTTGTTGCCGACGAACACGTTTTGGCCGAACGAGCAGTTTTTGCCGATTTTTCGCGCCGCCGCAGATGTGGGCGAAATGCCAGACGCGGCTGCCCGCGCCGATTTGCGCGCCTTCGTCGATAATGGCGGTGGGGTGGACGGTGTAGTCCATGTTCCGTCTCCTTTGTTTTGATTGATTGAGGCCGTCTGAAAAACTCAAATCCGCTTTTCAGACGGCTCTTTATTGCGCCGACGGGCTTTTACACCACGATGTTCACCAGTCTGCCAGGTACGACGATGATTTTCTGGCGGGTTTGCCTTCGATGAATTTAACCGCGCCTTCGGTGGCGAGTGCGGCGGCTTCGAGGTCGGCTTTTGAGGCGTCGGCGGCGACGGTGATTTTGCCGCGCAGTTTGCCGTTGACTTGAACCATCACTTCGATTTCGGATTTAACCAAGCGGCTTTGTCGACTGTCCGGCCAGCCTGCTTCCCACAGTTTCGCGCGTTGTTCAATCTGCTCCACAGGGTTTCGCAGATGTGCGGCACGATGGGCCACAGCAGGCGTATACGGCGGTTTCAATACTTTTAGCGACGGCGCGGCCTTTGTTCGCTGCCGGTGTCGGTTTTGTCGTATTGGTTGAGCACTCCATCACGGCGGCGATGGCGGTGTTGGAACTGCTGGCGGCGCGTAGTCGTCGCCTGACTCGGCGGTGGTGGCGTGCAGTTTGTGGCGCAGGTCTTTGAGTTCTTTTAGACAAACCGTCTGGTTGCCTGCAAACGCTTTGACTGCTTCGCCTTGCTTTCGCGTATTCGTAAACAGTGCGCCAGCAGGCGGCGCAGGGAAGCGGTGCGCGCCTTCGACGCCGCTGTCACTCCATTCGAGGGACTGTGTCGGGTGGTGCGGCAAACATCATGAACAGGCGGGCGGTGTCCGCGCCGTGGCGTTAATCAGCTCTTGCGGATCGACGCCGTTGTTTTTGGACTTGGACATTTTTTCCGTGCCGCTGATGACGACGGGCAGTCCGTCGGCTTTGAGGACGGCGGAAACAGGGCGGCCTTTGTCGTCGAAAAAGTCAGCTCGACATCGGCAGGGTTGATCCAGTCTTTGCCGCCGTTGGCGTTTTCGCGGTAGTGGGTTTCGCAGACGACCATGCCTTGCGTGAGCGCAGGCGTTCGAACGGTTCGTCCACGCTGACGCAGCCTTCGTCGCGCATCAGTTTGCGAAGAAACGCGCGTACAAGAGGTGCAGAATCGCGTGTTCGATGCCGCCGATGTATTGGTCGACCGCGCCCCAGTATTTCGCGGCTTCTGCTGATACCATGCCTTCTGCGAACTTGGGCGACATGTAGCGGAAGAAATACCAGCTCGATTCCATGAAGGTGTCCATGGTGTCGGTTTCGCGTTTCGCCGCGCCGCCGCAGCATGGGCAGGTGGTTTCGTAAAACTCAGGCATTTTTGCCAAAAGGCGAACCCATGCCGTCGGGTACGATCGTTTTCAGGCAAAACGACGGGCAGTTGGTCGGCTGACGGGGACGTCGCCGCATTTTTCGCAATGGACGATGGGAATCGGGCAGCCCCAATAGCGTTGGCGTGAATACCCCGAGTCGCGCAGGCGGTATTGGGTTTTCGGTTCGCCTGCGTCTTGGCTTTGCAGTTTGGCGGCGATGGCGTCGAAGGCCGTCTGAAAATTCATGCCGTCCAAGTCGCCGCTGTTGACCAATACGCCGTTTTCTTTGTCGCCGTACCACTCTTGCCATTGGTTTGCGTCGAATGCGTTGTCGCCGACGGCAATGACTTGTCGGCAGATTGTATTGGTGGCGAATTCGAAAATCGCGTTCGTCGTGCGCCGGAACCGCCATCACTGCGCCGTCGCGTAGCCCCACAATACATAGTTGGCAATCCACACTCCAGTTTGTCGCCGTTGAGCGGGTTGACGACGTAGTACGGTCGGCACGCCTTTTCTCCATCGTCGCCATGTCGGCTTCGGCAACGGAGCTGGCTTTGCATCGGCGATAAATGCGCCGCAATCTCGGGTTTGTCTGGCGGCTGCGGCGGCTGCCAGCGGATGCTCGGCGGCAACGGCAACATAAGTCGCACCCATCAGCGTGTCGACGGGCGTGGTATAAACTTGCAGGAATTTCGCGTAATCGCCTTCCAAGCCTTGTTTGCTGTCGTCTGAAACGGCGAAGCGCACGGTCATGCCGCGAGATTTGCCGATCCAGTTGCGCTGCATGGTTTTAACTTGTTCCGGCCAGTGTTCCAGCTTGTCCAAATCGTTGAGCAGCTCTTCGGCGTAATCCGTGATTTTGAAGTAATACATCGGGATTTCGCGTTTTTCGATCAACGCGCCCGAACGCCAGCCGCGCCCGTCGATGACTTGCTCGTTGGCCAATACGGTTTGATCGACAGGGTCCCAGTTCACCGTGCCGTTTTTGCGGTACACGATGCCTTTTTCAAACAGCTTGGTAAACAGCCATTGTTCCCAACGGTAGTATTCGGGTTTGCAGGTGGCGACTTCGCGCTCCCAGTCAATCGCAAAACCCAGGCTTTTGAGCTGGGTTTTCATGTATTCGATGTTGTCGTACGTCCAAGCGGCGGGGGCGACGTTGTTTTTCATCGCCGCGTTTTCCGCCGGCATGCCGAACGCGTCCCAACCCATAGGCTGCATGACGTTGAAGCCGTTTAAGCGTTTGAAGCGGCTCAATACGTCGCCGATGGTGTAGTTGCGCACATGCCCCATGGCAGCTTGCCGCTGGGGTAGGGGAACATGGAGACAGTAGTATTTGGGTTTGGAAGCGTCTTCGGAGACGTTGAAAAGTACGGGCGTCGTCCCATTTTCGCGCCGCAGTCGCTCAATGACGGATCGATGATAGTGTTCTTGTATCATGGTTCTGCTTTTAAAAAGAAAATCTCAAAGGGGAAAAACGGCGAATTATACCGTTTCAGACGGCCTGAACATAGCCGGAAAACGGCCTGAGGCCAGTTCGAAACGGATAAAAGCGGCTTTTCAGACGGCCCCTGCTCGTTTTGCGTTTTAAGGCGTTCCGGCCAGTGTGCGCGCACTCGCGGCGTTCGTACGGACATTTCGAGCTGCCGCTGAGCGGCGACCAATCGGGATGGCGGCGGGCCGGGTCAATTCACTTAAAGCGTTTATCGTACCGGCCACGGCGTTTTTGCCGCTTTGCAGCACCACCGGGCTTTGCGCCGCATGGCCGCGCGTTTGCAGCGCGTGCAGCAGGTCGAGGGCGCGGGCGGCCAGCAGGGTCAGCGTGGCAGAATCGATATGCGGTGTTTGCCTGCCACTTTTTGTCGGACACCCGCCCCATATTCGGCAACACGCCGTCGAGCCGCCCAGGGCGGTGCCCAGCCCGAGCGAACCGCCGAGCGTGGCCAAATCTATCCCATGCCGATCAGTGCGCCCGCCGCCGCGCCCGTTCCGGTGCGGATGCCGTATTCTTTCAGCAAATCGCCGTCGAACGGGTCTTGGCTGAACGCGCTCAACGCCCAGCCGCCGTCGTTGTCTCATCTCTGCTGTCAAAAAAACGGTAAAGCTCGAGCAAATGCGATTGCAGGCGGCGTTCGGCCTGTCTGACCGCCGCCCGCATTTCCTCCACGCACGGGCGCGGTATCGCTGCCTGTCGGCACACTCCCGACGGCAGGCGTACCGCATCCAGCAGGAAGGAGGCGACGGCCTCACGCGCCGCACTCGTCCAAACGCCGCCATTCGTCCCGCCGCCAGCCGATGAGGCGGCGGAGCATGCCGTCGTCGGGCAGCATGCTAGGGCTTAGGTTTTGCCACAGGCGGATTTCGCCGTCGAAATCGAAAGCCACCGTGTCGAAGCTGCTGCAAACGTGCAAACCGCGCCGCGCCAGCATATCCGTCCGCCGAAAGGCCGCCGCCGGAGGTGAAATTCAAACACCGGCATCAGCGGTCTGGCGCACCACGACAATACGGTCAGCCCGTCTTTCTATTCGTTCAATACCGGCTCGCGCGCATCGATAACGTAAAGTGCCGCATGCGTTCGCAGCAGCTGGCGCAACACTTTTCGCCTCCTGTCCGAACTCCCCCGCAGCCGCAGCAGAGGCGAGGAAGGCCTGCAGACGGTCTACGCCGTCTTCGCGCGGCGACGTGTTCGCTTCCAACCAGTCCAACACGCCGCCCGCATCTTCCAGCCCGGGCGTGTCGTACAAATAAAGCAGCGTGCCGCCGTCGTCGCACACTGCCGCCCGTTCGACATGGCGCGTGGTGGCGGACGCATCGGCCACCCTCGCCGAAACCGCCGTCGCGCAGCAATGTGCGCAGCAGCGAGTTTTACCTGTATTGGTGGGCTGACTACGGCCAACGAAAAGAGATTTGCTGTCGGTCATTTTGATTTAATAAAAGGTACAACGTCAGGCCGTCTGAAAACACTCATAAACAATCGGAAACCGTTTTTCAGACGTGCCCGCCGCAAAACAGACGCCATTGTCGGAAAAAGAACCCTTCTTGGCAACGGCTCGCACACAACCGCCGGCCAAACCGCCCTGCCCGCCCGCAAACAAGGAACGCGCTATGCCCGCGAATCCCGCCGCCTCGACCGACGGAGAAACCCGCCTTGCCCGAAGCGTATTCGGCAACCACTTTCGACTACGCGCTGCCGTCCGCATCTGGCGCGCACCGAAATGGCTGACTTTACCGCCGTTTCCAACGGGTCATATATACTACCCTGCGCCGCATTATCTGGACGATTTTTCCCAAGCCGGCGCCCTACCAAATCTGGCTGGATACACGAACTGACCCACGTCTGGCAATGGCAGCACGGCTTCCAAACCTGGCTGGGCGGACTGCTTTATGGACGCGGGCGGCTACCTCGTACCGCCGCGCTTACCACTGCCCCTGCCTCTCTACCGCATCGGCAGTTTTGCCGAACTGAATATGGAACAGCAGGCGGAAACACTGGCATCCCATTTTGCCGTTTCCGCCGGATACGCCTCGCTTTAGCCGAAGAAAATCGGGCAATACCGCCGCATTTTTGGATGCCTTTTTCCACCGAAAGCGGCGGCAACCGCCCACGCTGCCGCGCTTATTTTGCCCGCATCTGCCCGGCCAAATCTACTGAAAATTGATGAACTTAAACGGCCGGACACATTTTCCGCCGCAACACAGATTGACAAAGTCGGAATTGAGCTATAATGCCGCCTTCTTCCCTGATAGCTCAGTCGGTAGAGCGACGGACTGTTAATCCGCAGGTCCCTGGTTCGAGCCCAGGTCGGGAGTTAACTCAAAAAAGCCAAGTTTTCGAACTTGGCTTTTTTCTTTTACACAATATTCCACAATATCCCGAAGGCCGTCTGAAAAACAACAGCCCGCCGTTGCAGCCCCGTCTGCCGTTTCGGTTTATAATGCCGCCTTTTTCCGGCAGAGCGGACAACGTGAAAATCATCATTCTCGGCAGCGGCCAGGTCGGTTCCACCGTGGCGCAGAATCTGGCGGCCATGCCCAACAACGACGTAACCATCATCGATACCGACGAAAACGCGCTGCGCAACATCGGCACGCGGCTGGATGTGCAAAACCATCGTCGGCAACGGCGCATCGCCCAGCATCCTGCAATCGGCGGGCGCGGACGACTCGCGACATGCTGCTGGCCCCTGACGCGGCACGACGAAACCAACCTCGCTGCTCGCCGGATTGCCGCCGACCTGTTCCAACATTCCGAACCGCATCGCCCGCGTGCGCCTGAGCGACTATCTGGAATTCGGCAACGAGGGAAGAACGCCTCGTATTGGAGGCCTTTGCCGTTACCGATTCCATCCACCCCGAACAGCTGGTTACCGAGCGCATGGCTTCGCTGTTGAGCTACACCAGCGCATTACAGGTGTTGCGTTTTGCCGACGATACAGCAGCGGATGGCCGTGGTGCAGGCGCACAACGGCGGGCTTTCGGTCAATCAGCCGATTTCTCTGGTGGGCAAACACCTGCCCGACGGCGTGGACTGCCAAATCTGCGCTGATTTTGTCGCAACAACCGCCTGATTGTACCGACGGCGGAAACGGTGATTATCGAAGGCGACGAAGTATTCTTCCTCGCCGACAGCTGCCACGTCAAAACCGTGATGTGCGCGAACTGCGTACCGCTGGAACAGCGCACCCGCCGCGTGATGATTGCCGGCGGCGGCAACTATCGGCTACCGCCCAGCCAAGCAGGTGGAAAACTCTCACGACATCAAAATCATCGAGCACAACCCCAACTGGTGCCGAATGGCTGGCGGAAAACCTCGATTCCAGCCTGGTATTGCCGGTTCCGCCACCGACGAAAAACCTGCTGTCGCACGAATACATCGACGAAATCGACGTATTCCTCGCCTTAACCAACGACGACGAAAACAACATCATGGCCAGCCTCTTGGCCAAAGATTTAGGTGCGAAACGGGTCATCACCATCATCAACCGTTCGCGCTATGTGGATTTGCTGGAGGGCAACCAGATAGACATCGTGGTTTCGCACATGATGACCATCGGCAACATCCTCACCCACATCCGCTTAGGGCGATGTCGCGGCGGTTCACCCGTTGCGGCGCGGCCATGCCGAGGCGGTGGAAGTCATCGTCCACGGCACGCCCGAAACCTCCGCCCTGGTCTACTGCCGCGTGTCCGAAGTCAAATGGCCGTCGGGCTGCTACTTTGCCGCACTGGTGCGCGGCGAAGAAGCAACGATGGGGCATAAGGGGCGACGAAAAACTGCAAGATGGCGACCATCTGATTTTCTTCGTGTCCCCGCCGCCGCGTGGTACGCGAACTGGAAAAACTGATTCAGGTAAAGTGGGCTTTTTCGGTTGAGGCCGTCTGAAAACAGCCCCGCGCCCGCACGAAAACGAAAACACAGCCATGTATAAAATCGCTCCGATCGTCCACGTATTGTCCAAGCTCGCCGCGCTCTACGCCGTCCTGCTGCTCGTCCCCACGTTGGTGTCCTATCTCTACCACGATTCCGCCTTCAACGCCTTCGCCGGAACCGCACTGGCCACGCTGGCCGGTTCGACCGCCGTCTGGGCGGCCACGCGCAAACACGACCGCGAACTGCGCCCGCGCGACGGCTTCACACTGGTGTTCCTCCTCTGGCTGGGCTTTGCCGCCATCTCCGCCCCTGCCCTTTTTACCTTTATTTCCCCAACATCAGCTACACCGATGCTTTTCGAAGCCGTCAGCGGCCTGACCACCACCGGCGCCACCATCATGTCCAGCCTCGACACGCTCGCCCCGTCGCTCAATTTCTGGCGGCACGTGATGAACTGGCTGGGCGGCATGGGCATCATCGTCCTAGCCGTCGCCATCCTGCCCATGCTGGGCGTAGGCGGCACGCAACCGTTCAAAGCCGAAATCCCCGGCATCGACAAAGACAGCAAAATGGCACCGCGCATTTCGCAACCGCCAAACGCCTCTGGCTGGTATACCTGACCTTCACCCCTGCTCACCTGCATGGGCTTGAAATGGCAGGCATGGGTTGGTTTGACGCGGTATGCCACGCCATGTCCGCCTTTTTCCCTCGGCGGCTTCTCCACCACGATGCCAGCATCGCCTTCTTCGACTCACCCGCCATCGAAGCCGTGCTGATCGCCGCGCCACCCTGTTGGGCGCGGTCAATTTCGCCAGCCACTTCGCCATGGCGCGGGAAAAATCGCCCAAACCCTACTGGCGCGACGAAGAAGCCCGCGCTATGCTCCACCATCCTTGCCGCCAGCATCGCCGCCGCCGAGTGTCTACATGTGGCAACAGGGTTACTACACCCCTTTGGAAGCCTTGCGCTACGTCGGCTTCAACTTCTGGTTTTCCATCGGCCTGGCCAACGGTTTTGCCAACGCCGATTTCGCCACCTGGCCGCCGCTGATTTACCCTGTGGATGTTCTTTTTATCCAACGTATTGGCCAATACAGGCTCGATGGGCGGCGGCATCAAAATGGCCCGCGCGCTGGTGCTGGCCAAATTCAGCCTGCGCGAAGTCTCCCTGCTGCTGCACCCCCAACGCCGTGCGGACGGTGAAAACTCGCCGCCTCCATCTCCGACCGCACCCGCCATGGCCGTGATGGGAAATATCTTCGTCTACTTCATGACCGTCGTCGTCATCTTCACTGGGGCTGCTGGCCCAGCGGCATGGACTTCATCACCGCCCTCTCCGCCACCATCGCCTGCATCACCAACGCCGGCCCCGGACTGGGCGCGGTCGCCCCGCCGACAACTACGCCGCGATGGCGGCCTGCAAAATGGATGTGCGCCGCCGTCATGCTGCTCGTGGCTGGAAATCGCTCACCGTCTTCATCCTGCTTCACCCGACTACTGGATAAACAGGCCTGTCTGAAAACGCCCCTCACCCCTTCAACCACCGCAAACGAAAGGTCCATCATGAACAACGACTTAATCTGCCACAAACAAATGCCCGTCTGGACGGTAAGACTACCATCCCCGCCGCCTTCCTTTCCCGCCACAACACGCGGGAAGGCACCTGGGACAAACTGCGCGTCTTGGAAGGCCGTCTGAGATTCTAGGTTTGGACGAGCACGACAACATCTTGTCCGAAAAGAACTTTCGCCCGATAGCGGCATCCACACCATCGAGCCGCAGCGGTGGCACAAAAATCGAACCGCTCGGCGAAAACTTACGCATGCAACTCGAATTCCACTGCGACAGCCGATTATTTCCACATACGGCATGACGCCACCCATCCCGCCGTCAAAGCCGCAACCGCCACCGTCCCGCCCGGCAAAACGCTGGACCTCGGCTGCGGGCAAGGACGCAACGCGCTCTACCTCGCCCTCAAAGGCTAGCGACGTAACCGCCGTCGATCAAAACCCCAACCCGCTCTACGCCCTCTCCGACCTTGCCGCGCAAAACCTGCCGCTACCGTCGCGGGCTACGACATCAACGCCGCCGCCCTCGACGAAACCCTACGACTTCATCGTCGCCACCGTCGTCTTCATGTTCCTCAAGCCCCGTAGCCGTGCGACATCCTCGCCGCTAACATGCAGCGAACACCGCGCGCGGCGGCTACAACCTGATCGTCTCCGCCACTGAATACCGACGACACCCGCTTGCCCCATGCCCTTCTCCTTCACCTTCAAGGAAAACGAACTTTGCGCGACTACTACCAAGGCTGGGAACTGGTCGAAGTACCGCGAAAGAGCCGGGCAACATGCACGCCACCGATGAAGCGGGCAACCCCATCAGGCTCAAATTCGTCCACCATGCTGGCGCGCAAACCCTAATCCGTCCGACAACGAGGTAAAAGACGATAAAAGGCCGTCTGAAAGCATGTTTTCAGACGGCCTCAATCAAACTGCCGGCGGTTGAGAAATCCGATTCCGCTTGCACACCGATTCTGCTTGCGAGATGAGAATGTATATCGCCCATTCACTGAATTTTTGATACCGAATCTGCCGTTGAACGTCATTCCTGCGCAGGCGGGGAATCCGTGCCTCAGGTTTTTCGGAGTACCTAAAAGGCTGCCGCAGGCTCGGTCCCCTAGCGGCGGGAATCACGGCATGGAAGTCCTTCATTAAGCAATAAGCGGCAATGAACAAAAGGCCGTCTGAAAGCTTTTATGTTCAGACGGCCTCAGCTACAAATGCCGAGCGGTTTAGAAATCAATTCCGCTTTCAGCCAGTGACCAGTGCGCGGCATGCCGACGACGGCGAAGCTGCGGTCGTATTAGCCGCGCTGTACCTGCCAGTAGTTTTTGTTGAACAGGTTTTCCACCGCGCTGCTGACGGTCAAAGTATTTTTGCCCAGCTTGGTTTTTGTAGCGCGCGCCTACGTCAACCAGAGGGTGTAGGACGGGAAGGCGTATTGTTTTTGCGTGTCTTGGTAAGACTTGCCGAAATACTGCACGCCGCCGTTCAGCGTCAGAGCCTTTGGCAAACGGTATCCCATTCCACGCCCGCTTTGGCAATCACGCGCGGGTTGGCGACAGCGCCGCTGACCAGCATATCGCGCGAATTCGGATAATTCTTCACGGTCGATTGCAGGTACATCGGGCCGAAAGTCGGACGCAGGGTTTTGTTCAACAGGTTGGCATAAGCATTGAACTCGATACCACGGCTGCGTTCCATGCCTTGTTCGTCTCCGACCGCACCGCCTTGGGCTTTCTATAGCGGGCAAAATCGGAATTGTTGCCATAAGTCAGGCTGCCGTTGGTATTGGTCTGACCGCGCCAGTAGCCCGGACGTTTGATTTGGAATGCGTTCAACGTGGTAACGAAAATCACCCCAATTTTTACGAACGCCCACTTCAGACTGACGGCTGACGCGCGGTCTGGACATGAGTGGTGTTGCCGTCATCGTCAGTTTTGATGTCGGCGGGCTCCAAGTCTTCCATGCTGGTTGCCGTATACCACCAAATCGCTGCGGTACCCATGCAGCCATCAGCATCGGGCTGAAGCGTTTGGCATCGCCGCTTGCTTTTGGATTTTTGTCGGTATCATTCGACTGGCTTGGAAACGTCCGCCCAGGTCAGGCGGTATTTGTTGCCGGCAAAGCCCAGCGTATCGGACAAAGCGGGCTGTTGACTTTGATATTGTGCATCGAGGTTGGCGGCGTTTTCCCAAACAGTCGGATGAGTCCGGTTTGAAGGAGGCCAGTTGCGCGCCAATATTGCCGTTTGCATCAATCAAAAGCACTGCTGCTGCCTGCCGCCGAACCGCGCACGGTGGCACGTTGGCGAATAACGCGGTCAAAAAGCCGTACTCCAGTTGTGCGTGACTGGGCCGGTTTCAAATTCGCGCGTGCGGACAAAGTTCATGCTCAAGGTGCCGGAAATATTGGTCGGTCAGGCGCGCCGTGCCGGTGTTGTAATCGTAGGCGCGGGCCGTTGTTCTGCCGCCGGCATTGGTATTAGCCGTATCGGTACAAGTGCTGGTCGCGTTCAAGCAGACGGTCCGGGAAATCAGCGTGCCGTAATAGCGCGCTTTGTTGTAACCGATGCCGCCGGTAATCTGCGCTCTTTCAAACGCATCCCATTCGAAGGTCAGCATATTGGTCTGCAGCCGACGGTGTTTTCTGCCAGTTCCATGCAGGCAGCAGGTTGGTTTTGCCGTCGGGCGCGTAAACGAGTCCCGCTTGCGGGTTTTGAATATCCTGCATGCGCGCGCAGCCACCTGTTGGTTTTGCGTTTCGCGTAGATGGAATCGAACGCCACGCGCAGTTTTTCGCCGTGATAATCGGCATTTAAGGCAAATTCTTTGTTGTCCTCGCTGTAACCGTGGCGCGGGGTGTCGCCGTGGCGCAGTTTGCCGTTGGCACGCACGCCGAATTCTTTTGTGTTTTCTCGAAACGTTGACCTAAGTCGAACGTACCTTGGGCGCGGTTGTTGCTGGAATCCAGCCCAGAGCGATTTTGCGGTTGCCTTCATCGGCGGCTTTTTGGTCTCGATATTGACGGAACCGGATACCGCGCCTTCAGGGTCCATGCCGTTTACGGCGGTGGACGCGCCTTTAATCAGTTGTGCGGAGCCGACTTGCACGCTGGCCGTACCTTGCGTGCCGTACATACCTGCCAAACCGTTGACGCTGAATTGGCGCGGTCAAAGCTGATAACCGCGGAAATACAGGCCGGTCAGCGTGTTGCTTTCGCCGCCGAACTGCCAAACGGAAGCGTCTTTTCGCTACGGCATCCACCAGTACGCGCTTCGGTGTTGTTGAGGGCTTGTTCGTCGTAGTTGACGACGAGTAATCGGCGCGGTAAAGGCATTAGCTTTGCCCAATACGCCCAAATTTACGCGGTCGCGCAAGTCGCCGTCGCTGGCGATGGAGTAAGAGCGGGCGGCTTTGACGCGTTTGGCGTCGGCGCGGACTTCCACGTCCTGCAACCGGCCCGACTGTTCCGGAAACATTATCATCGGCACAGGCAAATGCGGCGGCAATCATCAAGGGGAGGATGGCTAATCTCTGATTCATATTGTTACCCTATAACTCAAGGTTTGCAAAGGAAAAATAAAAGAAATATGATAAGGGTGTGCATTATCCGACAAACCCGGAAAACCTTAAAAACAAAAATATCCGATTACTTACAAAAATTAACCGGATATGTTGTAATTTTTAGTTTCTCAAGCCATCTAAGCAATTCTTTTTATCCTAAAAATTTTTAATGGAACACTTGTCGCCACCAAATAAGATAATTTATCATTGCGCCCCTTTCAGCACACATCAGGCCGTCTGAAAAAGGTTTGGCATCGACAGATGACTTTTCAGACGGCCTCCCTTTTCCCATGAACATAGAATCCGCCCGTCTTGCCGAACTAATGCCCGCTATCGGCGGCCTGATCCAACCGGTCGCCGCCATCCAGAAATGGCAGGCCGAGTTGAGTGCCACACCGTTGTGGCTGCTGCAAACCCCTGCTCGGTGTCGTTTCGATAGCCGTATGCGCGGTGTTCCTCATCATACCCAGCCGTTTCAGTACCCGAGTTTTTGGCAGGTATTGAAGCCGTGCATGGGCAGGCGCGGCGCACTGCGAGACGTTGGCGGTATCGCTGCTGATGATTGTCCTGCTGCTGACCGAAATCCGACTGTATGTGCTCAATACGTTTTTGAACAGCAGCGCGTACAGCGCGATGCAGGACAGGCTGGCCGACGTATTTTGGAAGGCGGTATTGATTAACGCCGCCTTAATGATGATCCGCTCGGTAAACCTGATTATCAACGACTTCCTCGACCAAGCCCTGGCCATCAAATGGTCGGAACAGCTCAACCGCGTGCTGACCGAAAACTGGCTGGCACGGAAAAACTACTACCGCCTCCAAATGCGGCGCGACGCGCCCGACAACATCGACCAACGTATCCAGATGGACGCGCAGGGACTTCATCGTTTCCACCATCACCTTCTCGCGCGGCATGCTCAATTCAATCGTCTCCACCATCGAATTCACCATCGTCTTATGGGGGCTGGCGGGCATCCTGCCGGTGTTCGGCTTTGAAATCCCGCACGGCATCGTCTTCCTCGTCTACATCGCCATCCTCGCCGCCACCGCGCTGGCCATGTGGATAGGCAAACCGCTGATCCGTTCAATTATGAAAAACGAACACCTCAACGGCGACTACCGCTACTCCCTCGTCCGCATCCGCGACCATTCCGAAAAGCATCGCCTTCTACAACGGCGAATGGCAGGGAAGAAAAACAGCTCAAAGAACGCTTCCGCGCCATCGTCCGCAACCGCTGGCGCATCGCGCGGCAAAGCATCGGCCTCAGCGGCTTCAACGACGTTTTCAGCCAAATCATGCAGCTTCTGCCGCTGATGCTGCAGGCTCCGCGCCTGTTTGCCGGACAAATCAAAATCGGCGACGTCCAACAAACCGTCCAATCGTTCGCCCGCCTGCAAAAATCGATGTCCTTCTTCCGCAATTTCTACAAAGACTTTCACCGTCTACGCGCCCGGCTCGACCGCTTGAGCGGCTTTATGGACTACCTCGACGCGCCGCAAACCGCCGAACTACCGCAGGAAGAAGAAATTTCAGACGGCCTGATACTGGAAAAACGTCGGCTTGAAGCGCAACAACGGCGACACCCTGCTCTCCGGCATCAGTTTCCGCGCCGAATGCGGCGACTCACTGCTGATCCAAGGCCCCAGCGGCTGCGGCAAAACCTCCCTGCTGCGCACGCTGGCCGGACTGTGGCCTTTCGGCAGCAGCGGGAAAAATCAGCCGCCCGCCGCGCAGCCGCACCCCTGTTCGTCCCGCAAAAACCCTATATGCCGCAAGGCACGCTGCTGCAATCCGTCTGCTACCCCTGACATCGCCGCCGACCCGCAAAACGTCGCCGCCGCCCTGCGCGAATGCCGCCTCGGACACCTCGAACCGCTGCTCAATACCGCCGACAACTGGCAGCAACGCCTCTCGCCCGGCGAACTCCAGCGCATCGCCTTCGCCCGCATCCTGCTCGCCGCCCCGCAACTCATCACTGCTCGACGAAGCTACCTCCGCGCTGGACGAACCGACCGAAGCCATGCTCTACACCTTAATCCGCAACCGCCTGCCCGACAGCATCATCATCGGCATCGGCCACAGGGGCTCGCTGGCCGCCTTCCACAACCTCAACCTCACCGTCGGCAGCCTGCCCGACCTGCCCTGCGACTCCGCCCGACCCGCCTGAGCGCGCACCTTTTAAGGCCGTCTGAAAACACCGCATCCGAAGAAATACATGTTTTCAGACGGCCTCCCGATGTTTGCCTATGCTAAAATCCGCACCGTTTGACGGCACAAAAAACCACATAAAGGACGGACAATGGCAGGCAACACTTTCGGACAACTCTTCACCGTTACCACTTTCGGCGAAAGCCACGGCGCAGGTTTGGGCTGCATCATCGACGGCTGCCCGCCCGGACTGGCATTGACCGAATCAGACATCCAAGCCGACCTCGACCGGCGCAAACCCGGCACCAGCCGCCACGTTACTCAACGCCGCGAAGCCGACCAAGTCGAAAATCCTCTCCCGGCGTCTTCGAAGGCAAAACCACCGGCACACCCATCGCCCTCTTAATCCGCAATACCGACCAACGCAGCAAAGACTACGGCAACATCGCCACCAGCTTCCGTCCAGGCCATGCCGACTATACCTACTGGCACAAATACGGCACGCGCGACTACCGCGGCGGCGGCAGAAGCTCCGCCCGCGAAACCGCAGCCCGCGTTGCCGCCGGAGCCGTCGCCAAAAAAATGGCTGAAAGAAAAATTCGGCACGGAAAATCACCGCCTATGTGACCCAAGTTGGCGAAAAAGAAATTCAGTTTGAAGGCTACGAACACATTTCCCAAAAATCCTTTTCTTCGCCGCCAACCAAAGCCAAATCGTCGAGCTGGAAAACTATATGGACAGCGTGCGCAAATCGCTTGATTCCGTCGGCGCGAAGCTGCATATCGAAGCCGCCAACGTCCCCGTCGGCTTGGGCGAACCCGTATTCGACCGCCTCGATGCCGAAATCGCCTACGCCATGATGGGCATCAACGCCGTCAAAGGCGTAGAAATCGGCGCGGGCTTCGGCAGCGTTGTCCAACGCGGCAGCGAACACGGCGACGAACTGACCTCGCAAGGCTTCCTGTCCAACCACGCCGGCGGCATCCTCGGCGGCATCAGCACCGGACAAGACATCCACGTCAATATCGCCATCAAACCCACCAGCTCCATCGCCACACCGCGCCGCAGCATCGACATCAACGGCAACCCCGTCGAACTCGCCACCCACGGCAGGCACGACCCCTGCGTCGGCCTGCGCGCCGCCCCATCGCCGAGCCATGCTCGCGCTCGTGCTTATCGACCACGCCCTACGCCACCGCGCGCAAAATGCCGACGTAGCCGTTGATACGCCCGACATCGCCAAACAGCGCGGATAAAACAGAAAAGGCCGTCTGAAAACACCCGCTGATGCGGTGCAGCGTTTTCAGACGGCCTCAAACCCATATTCGGAAACATCATGATAGAAAATACCGACAATACCGCCCCTTCCGCACCGCGGGCCAAAAATCCACATAGCCGCCTACATTTTGGCCGCCGTCTCCTTCATCCCCTGCTCGGCCTGCCTTTCGGCTTGGCGGCTTTGATTTGGGGCATCTTGGAACGGCGCAAACGCGGCGCAAAAATCGTTGCCCTCATTGCCTCCGCAGAAATATGTTATGCACCGTTGCAATATACGGCGCGTTGTTTTATTTCGGTTTTGTCCAGCGCGGAGGTGTGTACGACGAAAGTGAGGCGGCAACTGGCGGTCAATACTCTGTCTACGTTGGTTTCGAGTCGAATTCTACCGCCTGCAACACGGTGTCTATCCTGAATCACTGGAGCAGCTCCAAGAATCCCAGCCGAACAAGCCGATATTTATATACGATACAAGTAACACGCCTTTGAGTTCCGAGCCGTTTCGATTGTTTTTATTACGAACGCAGCGGCGACGCGCATTATTACTTGCGCAGCGTGGGAAACGACGGCGAACCGTTTACCGGCGACGACATCCCTGCCCGACATCGGACAATCCAAAAAAACGGTAAAATCGGCCTGCTGATGCAAAAAGAGGCGCATTAAACGCCGGACAAACTATCCCAACCTGCTTTTCAGACGGCCCCCTCATCCTTTGAGGCCGTCTGAAAAACCATTTGACAAGGAACAGAGCGATATGAACACAGCCGATTCTCGCCCGTTGCTTCACGTCGTCGCCGGCATCATCCTGAACGGCCAAGGCGAATACCTGCTGTCTTCCCGTCCGGCGAGGCAAGCCTTATGCCGGCTATTGGGAGTTTGCCGGCGGCAAGGTCGAGGCCGGCGAGAGCGAAACCGCCGCGCTGCAACGCGAATTTGAAGAAGAACTCGGCATCCGCATCCATGCCGCCGTGCCGTGGCTGTGCCGCGTCCATTCCTACGAACACGCCCGCGTCCGCCTGCGTTTTTACCGCGTGGCGGCAGACCAATGGTCGGGCGATATACAGGCGCGCGAAGGCCAGACATGGTCTTGGCAGAAAGCGGGCGACTTCACCGTTTCCCCTATGCTGCCCGCCAACGGCCCGCTGCTCAAAGCCCTCTCCGTGCCGACCGAACTGGCACTCTCCGCCGACGGCGCGCTTTGCGGCAAAAACGGCATGGGCGCATACCGCGTCGTGCCGTATGCGTCGGCCCCTGCCGCAGGAGGCGAATATTTTTATTGCCCGTCGGCGCACTGCAAACCTCCGGCAGGCCGCCGCAGGCCGAAAGCGTATGGGTAGAGGTGGCGGACGCAAACGAATACCGCGCGGCGGCGGCACATCCGGCAACCGACGTTTTTGTTGTGGCGCGTGGCGGACGGTTCAGACGCGCAGGCCGTACTCGAAGCTTTGAACGAAGGTTGCCCCGTACCGCTGGCCGTGGCCGCGCCCGCCGAAACGGCGGTACGCCTTCCGCAGCGCATGGCTGGCCGCCGGCGCGCAAGCCGTCGTGATAGGCGGATAAGTCCGATAGATGGAAAAACAACGTCTTCCCATCCATCCGCCGCCGTTGTCGGGCAAACAAAATTCAGTCATTTTTGAAAGTCAAGATATTTCATCTTGACCTGCGTTAAATTTGGTTAGAATAAGGCCGTCTGAAAAAATGCTTTTTCATGCTTTTTCAGACGGCCTCTTCTTTATTAACTTCCCGTATGTGTCCATTCCCATGTCCTTCTTAGATAAAAGCAAAACACCGTAGCACCGGTAAGACTTCAACCGCTGGCTGGTGCCGCCCGCCACGCTGGCGGTACACCTCTCCATCGGGCAGATTTACGCCTATTCCGTTTTTCAACGCCCCGCTGACGAAAGTCCTCGGCATCACCGAATCCGCACCCGGCGACTGGTCGCTGGCCACCGTGGGCTGGATATTCAGCATCGCGCTGGCGGTGCTGGGCGCATCATCGCGATGTTCGGCAGATGGATGGAGCGCGTCGGCCCGCGCAAGGCGATGTTCGTTGCCGCCGTCTGCTTCGGGCTGGGCTTCCTCATCTCCGCGCTGGGCGTTCAACAGCACAACCTGTGGCTGCTGTATCTGGGCAACGGCGTACTCGGCGGCGTGGGGCTGGGTTTGGGCTATATCGGCCCCGTCTCCACGCTGATGAAAATGGTTTCCCGACAAACCGGGCATGGCCACGGGCCTGGCGATTATGGGCTTTGGCGGCGGCGCGATGCTAGCCTCCCGCTGTCGGTGGTGCTGATGGACTTCTTTAAAAGCCCGGCTTCGGTCGGCGTGGCGGAAACCTTCGTCGTCCTCGGCATCCTCTATTTCTTCTTCATGCTTTTTCGGCGTGCTGACCATTCGCATCCCCGCAGAAGGCTGGAAACCTGCCGGCTTCGTGCCGAAAGCGGGCGGGAAACTGGTCAGCAGCAAGCACGTTACCGCCTCACAGGCCGTCAAAACGCCGCAGTTTTACCTGCTGTTTTGGATTCTGTGCCTGAACGTTACCGCCGGCATCGGCGTGCTGGGACAGGCTTCGGTCATGATACAGGAACTGTTTTCCGAACAATCCGTCGGCGCGGGTGCTGCTGTCGGTGCGGCGGCGGCAGCAGGCTTCGTCGGCCTGTTGAGCCTGTTCAACATGGGCGTACTTTTTCTGGTCCAGCATCTCCGACCGGTTGGGGCGCAAACCGACCTACAACCTCTTCTTCATCCTCGGCGCGCTGCTCTATTTCGCCATCCCCTCGTTGGGCGAAAGCGGCAGCAAAACGCTGTTCATCATCGGCTTCTGCGTCATCATCTCCATGTACGGCGGGGGATTTGCCGCCATGCCGGTATACATCAAAGACCTGTTCGGCACGCTGGAAGTCGGCGCCATCCACAGCCGCGTCCTTCTGGCCTGGTCTACCGCCGCCGTACTCGGCCCCGTGCTGGTGAACTACATCCGGCAGGGACAAATCGACAGCGGCGTGCCGGCGGCACAGGCATACAGCATCACCATGTACATCATGGCCGGACTTCTGATTCTAGGGCCTGATCTGCAACCTGCTGGTGCGGTACGGTAAACGAAAAACACCATGCCGACGGCAGCTTCCACATCCCGCACGCAAGTGCCGGAAGAAAGCGCGTTTGAAGAAGCGGCGCAGGCGGCGGAAGAAATCGCCCACAGCGGCACGGGCGTGAAACTGCGCTGGCTCGCGGTCGGCATCCCGCTGACCTACGGCGTGATTATGGTCGCGCTCAAAGTATTGGATTTGTTCCGCTGAACCCGCGCTTCCCAACAGACCGTATTCCGGCGGAGGCACGAAGCGAGGCCGCTACTCCGCCGGATAAGGCAGGGCCTCCGCCCCGCTGCGGCAAATACGGCAATAAAACAGCGCAACTTATAAATGCAAAAAGAACGCCCATGCCGTCATTCCCGCGCAGTGGAATTTTTGTTGTCGCCTGATAAATTCCTGTTTGGATAAAGCTGGATTCCCGCCTGCGCGGGAATGACGTTTAACACTCGATTCAACATCTGAAACTCAGCGAATCGTTGATATGCATATTCCGTCCGTACAACAATCAGAGGCCGTCTGAAAAACCGAAACACGGTTTTCAGACGGCCTCTCTGTTTATGCCGCTTACTGCTTAATGAAGACCCATGCCGTCATTCCCGCGCAGGCGGGAATCTAGAAATGTATAAGTGGGGGAATCTTGTTTGTTATCTGATAAATTCCTGTTTGGATAAAGCTGGATTCCCGCCTGCGCGGGAATGACGTTTAACACTCGATTCAACATCTGAAACTCAGCGAATCGTTGATATACATATTCCGTCCGTACAACAATCAGAGGCCATCTGAAAAAAACCGAAACACGGTTTTCAGACGGCCTCTGTTTATTGCCGCTTACTGCTTAATGAAGACCCATGCCGTCATTCCCGCGCAGGCGAGAATCTAGGGAATGTATAAGTGAGGGGAATCTTGTTGTTATCTGATAAATTCCTGTTTGGATAGAGCTGGATTCCCGCCTGCGCGGGAATGACGTTTAACGCTCGATTCGACATCAAGAACTCAGTGAATCGTTGATATACATATCCCGTCCGCACAACAATCAGAGGCCGTCTGAAAAACCGAAACACGGTTTTCAGACGGCTTCCCTGTTTGTGGCCGCTACTGCTAATGACTGATTTCTATGCTGCCATTCCCGCGCAGGGCGAGAATCCAGAATGTTTAAGCGGGGGAATCTTGTTGTTATCTGATAAATTCCTGTTTGCGTAGAGCCGGATTCCCGCCTGCGCGGGAATGACGTTTGACACTCGATTCGACATCTGAAACTCAGTGAATCGTTGATATATATATTCCATCCGTACAACAATCAGAGGCCGTCTGAAAAACCGAAACACGGTTTTCAGACGGCCTCTGTTTATTGCTGCTTACTGCTTAATGGCGGTGCGCCTGCATTCCTTCCGGCGCTTCCGCATTTGCGGCCAGGCCGAAGGTTTCGCGCAGTACGACTTTGTAGAACGCAAAGGCTTCTTTCGCACCCTCAATCGCCTCGGCCTGAGCTTCTTCGCTCAAAAGGCAGCGCGTTTAAGAGTTCGACAAAGGCGCGCCAGTGTTTGCCGCGTCCGGCAGGGTGCGCCGCCAAGTGGCGCGCACCTTTTTCTTCGTTGAATTCGAGCTGTTTGGCGTGTTTGAACAAAGAAAGCAGCGCCCAAGTTCGAGCCTTCGGCGCAGTACAGCCAGCCGATGGCTTTGTTGCCGGTTTCGTGCGGCAGCGGTTTATCATATTCGTAAGGCTGTTCGCCCAAGTCGGCCAAATCTTTCACCACGGCATCGTAACGCGCCATATATTCCAACTCGGGGATGGCTTTGTTCAATTCAGGGGTCTTTGTAGATGTGGTCCACCGCTTTGTGGAACACGGATTGCAGTTTCAAAAAAACTTGATGTAGTTCTCGTTGCTGACGAAGGGTTCGACCGACATCACCAAGTTGTCCACGCTGTCGTGGACGGTGGTGGTTTTTTTCTTTGAGTGTTTTTGGCAAATGTGGTTTCGTTGCTCATTGTATTTCCTTTCGGGTTGTATGCTTTCAGACGGCCTTTTGATGATTTAAAGGCCGTCTGAAAACGGTTAAACGAGTTTAGAACTTCCATTCCAGCGATACGGCGTAGTTGCGGCCGGGCGCGCGGTAACGATCCAAGCCTTTGCCGTCGCGGTCTACGGAGTTGGTGGTGCTGTAACTGTGCAGGCCGCGCAGGGCATCCCAGGTGGTGTATTTGCGGTTGAACAGGTTGTGCACGCCCGCGCGCAGGGTCAGGTTTTTCACCGGTTTGTAGAAGCCGTAAATATCGAACACATAAGCCGATTTGTTCAGCCACGGGTAATCTTTCACCCGTTTTTCCAGCGGATCACTCCATCTGTCTCGTTCATAAACAGTATATTGCGCGTCTTTGGCCTTTTTCGCGCCCAGATAGGGTCAGGGCGGGAGAACACGCCCCATTTTTCGCTCGGGCTTTTCGTAGTCGATGCCGGCAATCACTTTCAGCGGCTGGGTGGACAGCAGGCTGTTGTCGCCCGACAGTTTGCTTTTTCGCGTAGCCCAGCAGAGCCGAACAGTTTCCAGCCTTCGGGAACAAAAAGACGCTACTTTGTCCACATTCAGACGGCCTGTCAGCTCAAGGCCGCGGATTCTGGCCTTGTCGATATTCTGCATCTGCCAATAAAGCTGTTGCCGGTAGCGGGTACAGTAACCGAGCTGGGCATAGTAATCCGAGCAATATGGGTCAATCTGCGTCTGCAAAAACTGCTCTTCCGACAGGAAATTACGGTAGTTGCTTTGATACAGGTTGGCATCCAGCGTCCCTTTTTCGCCGCGCCCCTGCAAGGACAGGGTGTGGGTGGTGCTGCGTTCTGCCTTCAAATTAGGATTAGGCTTCCAGTGCCCGAACCGTGGTTGTAGGTGAAATACACTTCGGACGCATTGGGGACGCGGTAGCCGGAAGTGATGTCGTAACCGACACGCCAAGCCTGGCTGACCTGTGCGCCCAAACCGGCAAAAACCGCTCCAGCCGCTGTAAGTATTCGGTGCGGGCGGGGGTTCTGTCGCAGGCATGGCAGTCGGCATTCAGTTGCTGCGGCGTCAGTTTGGTGTGGTCGTAACGGATGCCCGCGCGGCTTGAAAACACATCGTTCCATTGGATTTGGTCGGACAGCGAGAAACCGTAGTTGGTGGTTTTCACCGGATGCTGGATGGTGCTGGTGGTTCGGACGATGCGGTACCTCGAAGAAATAATCGTCGCGGTTTAAGTTTTTCAAAAATCACGGCGGCTGGCAAAGGCCTTGAACGACAGGCGGTGCTGCCCGCCCAGTTGCAGCGGCTGGCTGTCCAAGCGCAGGGTAAAACGTTTGAAGCGGGTGTCCATGCTGCGGTTGTATATTTCGTCCAAATCCTTCTGATTGTAGTTGCGCGTCCAGGTGGAATAATCCATCGGGAACGAGCCTTTGTTGTTAACCGCCGCCACTTTGGTTTTCTGATAATCGAAGTCTGCCTTCAACAACGACAACCAATTTGAATCGGGCGTCCATTCGTAAAACAGGTTGGCGTTGCGCCGTCTGTTTACATCGTCGGCTTCGCGCCACGCAGAAGTCATCAGGTTATAAGACTCTTCATTTGTGTAATTATGTCCCTGCTGGCCGTTGAGCGATGCGCCGATACGGTGGTTCTCATTAATCTGATAACCGATTTTGGCCAAGAAGCTGTGGTATTTGTGTTTAGACGGATCAGGAATGCCGCGCGCCGAACCGCGGATATTCGTGCCGCTGCCCGCACCTTCCACCGCATAGCCGCGGTTGCCTGCGCTTTCGGTTTCATGACCGCGACGTTGTGAATAAAGCAAAGGCTGCATCGACGCTGCCGTTATCCATGCCGAAGCCGACTGTGTTCGTCCATTCGCGGTTGCGACTGCTGTAACCGTTTTTCATCATTACGCCGAACTGCCGCTCAGGCAGCAGCAAATCACGCCCTTGCAGGGTTTGGTAATTCACACCGCCGCCGCAGGCGCCGCTGCCGGTATTGAAAGAGTCCGCCCCTTTCACGATGTCGATGTTGCGCACCAGTTCAGGGTCGATGGACAAGCGTGAACTGTTGAAATTGCCGTAACGGGCATACAGTGAGTTTTTCTTCCGAATCAGGCAGGCTCACGCCGTCAATGCTGACGCCGACACGGTTGCCTTCCACGCCGCGAATGGCAAAAGCCTTTTTGATGGCGGTACTGTCGCTTAAACCGACATCGGTGGAATAGCGCACCAAGTCTTTGTTGTCGCGTATCATTTCCCTGTTTGATGCGACCGAGGTTTACCCGCTCCACGGCGGCGGGCGCGTTGCGTCGGCCTTTTACCGTTACTTGTTTCAGCGCGTCTGATTTTTTCCACCGGTTCGACGCTGTCACTGCATGGGCGGCGCAGCAGAACAGGAGGCCGACGGCCAAGGCCATCGGCGTCATTTTGTTGCGTTTCATTTTGTTTCCTCTGAAGTTCGTCTGTATCCGTAACCGTTTCTCAATGCGGCTGTTACTTTGCTATAATTGATAATGGTTTTTCTATCGATGCGGATTATCCGATATGAAATTTACTCAGGCAAATTTTTGCTTACATCAAGCGGCGTTAATTTCACACTTTCTTATCATCAAGATAATGTGATTTATTCTCTATAACTTTGTATTACTTGAATTTATGCTTTCTAATTGATAAAAAAATATTTGGAATCGTGCCGGAAGCCCTGTTTCTTTCTGTTGGTATTTGGCAACAACGGCGATAAAAAAACGGCCTGACTTATAAGTCATGCCGTCTGCATCGATAAAGGAATATCCGTCAGGCTTGCCGCCCGGTCAGCCCAATTCGTCTTGCTTCCTGCTCAACAAGGCATGGATGGCGCGGGCGGTTTCCCTGCCTAGCTTCGGTGGCGGCGACCGGCTCGAGGAAGTGCAGTTCTACCGTGCTTTGCGGTTGGGAAATAATGGCGCGGATGGACTGCCACAGGCTGATGTCGCCGTAGTAGGCGGCATGGGGGTTCGGGCTGCTGCCGTCGGGGTTGGGATAGCGGCAGAGGACGGGCAGCAGGGGACGCCTGCTTCGTAGGCCGCCTGAAAAAGCTGGTTTTTAAAGGGGAGGATGCTGCGGCCTTCGGTGCTGGTGCCTTCCGGAAAAAGGGTTACGGTGTCGCCGTTTTGCAGGGCTTCGGTAACGCGGCGGATTTTTTTCGCTGTTGCCTTCGGTGCCTTTGTTGCGGGCGACGTAAACGGTTTGCGCCTGTGTGGCGAGGTAGCCGATAACCGGCCATTTGGCCACGTCGTCTTTGGCGACGAAGCGGTAAAGGGAAGGCGGCGTTTACGGCCATGATGTCCAGCCATGAGATGTGGTTGCAGATCAGCATTTGGCCGTGTTTCTCGGAGGGAGCTTGCCGTAGGTTTTCAGTTTCGTGCCGCACGAGGCGAGGACGCGCAAAGACCATATCTGTATGGCGCGCAATTTGCGTTTTTGCTGTAAAACGGGAAGAGGAAGAACATTTCGGCCATGCCGTAAAGCAGGCAACCGCCTATGCAGAACAGGCGGAATATGAAGCGTATTTGATCCATGTATCGGGCTTTTTTTATGATTATACGGACAGGGAGGCCGTCTGAAAGGTTTTCAGACGGCCTTTTTATCGGCTGTTTCGAACTTTCGGGGCGAATTTTTTTGCGGGTAGCGGTCACTCAGTTGCGTGATGTCCATCGCGATTGAGACATCGGCGCAGTTGAAGGCTTCGTCCACACAGGGTTCGCCGCAAAACCACGCGCCGGCTTTCAAATATCCTTTAATCAAAGGCGGCACGGACGGGTCTTCAGACGGCGTAATTTCGTTCCATTTAAGGGGGTTGAGCGGTTTAACGCACCATTGTTCCGGCGCGGGTATTTTTTTCTTTCAGGCTGTGGTAAAGCGCGGTAGCGTCGCTGCCGCCGTCGTGCATATCAATGCTGCCGCAGCCTATCATGAAAGCGCAGGTTTTCGTCTTTCATGAATTTGACCAAACCCGACCACAGGAGCATGACGAGGGCCGCCGTTGCGGTAGTCGGGGTGGGTGCAGGCGCGGTAGAGTTCGACGGTTTGCGGCAGGATGTCTTTCAGCGGCGAGAGGTCGAATTCGTGTTCGCTGTACCAGCCGCCGACTTTTTTAGCGGTTTCTTCGGTAATCAGGCGGTAGCAGCCGATGACTTCGCCCGTGGCGTCGTCGAAGGCGAGGAGGTGGTGGCAGTGCTCGTCGTAGGGGTCAATGTCGCGCCCGTCGATGTTCGGGATGTCCGCGCCCAATTCTTCGGCAAACACGCGGTAGCGCAGGCGTTGCGCGGCTTCGATTTCGGTTTGGGTTTCGGCCAGGCGTACGCTCAGGCCGATTTTGGGACTCGGTGGAATTAAAACGGCTGCTGTTCATGTGATTTGTCTGAATCCGGATGTGAAAGGGCGGCATTATAGCCAACATCTCGCCACGGCGGGAAATCGGGTATGATAGGCCGTCTGAAAACACACTCCGCCTTTTCAAGGACAATGAAGGAATCACCGTGAAAACCATCAGTCAAACCCTCAACCTCGTTTCAGACGGCCTGCCGTTTTTTCAGGCGGAATGGCCGGCACCCGCCAACGTGAAAACATTGGTCAGCACCCGAAACGGCGGGGTGAGCCAAGCTCCCTATGCTTCCCTGAATGTCGGCGGCCATGTCGGCGACCGGTAAGAAAAACGTCGCGCGCAACCGCGAAATCGTGCGAGGCCGCCGTACCCGATGCCGCCCGCCTACCTGAACCAAACCCACAGCAGCATCGTGCTGCCCGCCGCGAACGTGCCCGGCAGCACGCCCGAAGCCGATGCGTCATTCGACCGCACGGGCACGGCGGCTTGCGCGGTGATGACGGCAGACTGCCTGCCCGTTCTGCTTTGCGACCGCGCGGGCACGGTGGTGGCCGCCGCCCATGCAGGCTGGCGCGGGCTGGCAGGCGGCATCCTGCAAAACACATTGGCCGCGATGCAGTCCGATCGGCGAAATCGTGGCCTACCTCGGTCCCGCCATCGGCCCCGATGCTTTCGAGGTCGGCGAAGACGTGCGCGAAGCCTTCTACCGCCTGCATTCCGCCGCCGAAAACGCCTTTGAAGGCATAGGTGGCGGCAAATACCTGGCCGACATCTACACCCTCGCACGGCAAATCCTGCGCCGCGAGGCGTAAACCTGATTTACGGCGGCACGCACTGCACCGTATTGGAACGCGACACCTTTTTCTCCTACCGCCGCGACGGCCAAACCAGTACGGATGGTCAGCATGATTTGGCTGGAAAAAAACCTGCTGGCGAGGCCGTCTGAAAAACCGCTGTGCAAAGGCCGTCCACAAGCCTTGTTTACCGCCCTGTATAGAAAATGTGGATAAGCAGGATAAACCCTTCAAACGCCGACCGAAAAAAACAAAACGCCCAAAAACAGGCAAACTTAAAACATCCGCACCACAACGGCAAACACCTTTTTCAGACGGCCTGAACAAGCAGTGCGGGCAACAAAAACCCACAGCCGCTGTTTGCCGCCCTGTGCAGCAAATGTGGATAAGCAGGGTAAACCCTTCAAACGCCGACCGAAAAACAAAATGCCTAAAAATGAGCCAAACTTAAAACATCCGCACCACAACGGCGAGACACCTTTTTCAGACGGCCTGAACAAACCGTGCGGGCGACAAAAACCCACAGCCGCTGTTTGCCGCCCTGTATAGAAAAATGTGGATAAACCCCTAAGCCTTTCGGGAGACAGGGCAAAAACAAACTGCACAAAAATAAGCACAAGGAACCGCCATGCAAACCCTTTCCGCCGCCGCACTCCCAAAGCCGCACGGCTGCGCCTGAGCCGCCGCCTCGCCACCGCCCCTGCTTCTGGCCGCCGCCGCACTGTTCTGCCTTTTCCGCCGCCTTCCTGCACCGTTATCCCCAACTGGCCTACCTCAAAGCCTTCTCCGGAAGCCGCCATGATGAGGCGGGCTGGCCGACTGGTTTGCCGTTACCGCCCTTTTCAGACGGCCCCTCGGACTGCCCGTCCCCACACCGCCATCCTGCCGCGCAGCAAAACCGCATTGCCGATGAACTCAGTAGCTTCATCGAATACAACTTCCTGCGTGAACGGTAGGGTCGCCCTACGCGTTTACCGCGCCGCACCGACGGAAAAACTACTGCGCCGCCTGGCCGACCCGCCGTCCGCCGCATCTGGCTGCCCCCGCTCTGCGCCCGCCTGCCCGACCTGCTGCAAAACCGTGCCGCCCGAACAGGCCGCCCGCTTTGCCGCCAAACTGCTGGCCGAACAATACGACGGCGGCAAAATCGGCGGCACGCTGACCGACGGCATGGAACTGCTGAAAAAAACCGCGACATGCACGAAAGCCTGTTCCTCGCCCTGCTCGGCCACACGCGGACATGGCTGCAAAGCGAAAAGCACCCGCGTGCTGCTGGAACAAAAACCTGCGCGAATGGGCGGCCAAAATCGACAGCGGTTCGCCCGGCAGCTGGGACAAACTCAAAGCCTCCCTCAAATCCGCCCTCGTCGGCTGCGTGGACGACTGGGTGGCGGCCAAAGTGCTGGATTGGGCGGACGGCTGCCTGGCCGATGCCGCCGCACAACCCGACCACGCCCTGCGGCAAATGTTCGACCGCCAATACGCCCGCATGATCGGCGAACTGCGCCACTCCGCAAGCTGGCACCGCCGCCTCGAAGCGGGCAAGGCGCAACTCGCCGCCTCCCCGCCCTGCGGCGCAGCCTCGCGCAACTGTGGCAAAGTCTGACCGAATGGACGCGGCGCGACACGGCGGCGGAAAGCTCGCGCATACGCGCGCAAATAGAAAAACTGCTCGACCGCATCCCGGCGCAAATCGAGAGCAACCCCCGCCTCATGCGCCGCGCCGACATCCGCCTCGCCCTGCTTGCCCGCGAACTGCTGGGCAGCAACAAAAGACCGTGCCGCCGCCTTCGTCGCCGAACAGGGTCAAACGCTGGAACGGCGAAGAAAATCACCGACAAACTGGAACTCGGCCTCAGCGCGACCTGCAACACATCCGCATCAACGGCACCCTCGTCGGCGGCCTGGCCCGGCCTCTTGATTTACAGCCTCTCGCAATGGCTGTTTTAAAACACAAACTTTAAAGGCCGTCTGAAAAACATTCCGCCGCCGCAAGGCTGCACCTTCGCCCCCATCGGAGGCCGTCTGAAAAACCGTTGCATAAAATCCCGGCCACACGTTTTTTCAGACGGCCTCCTGCTGCAAAACTACGCCGTTTGGGTACAATGCGCCCCTTTCCACACCCTTTTCAACCCACAGGAAACCCGGCCATGACCCACATCGGTTTGAAAAATCTATTCCGGCAAAGTACGCGACTTATACGAAATCGACGATAAACGTATGCTGATGGTCGCATCCGACCGCCTCTCCGCCTTCGACGTCATCCTCGACGACCCCATTCCCGGCAAAAGGCGAAATCCTCACCGCCATCTCCAATTTCTGGTTCGGCAAACTCGCCCACATCATGCCCAACCACTTCACGGGCGACACCGTTTACGACGTATTGCCGCACGAGCAGGCGCAGGCACTGAAAAACGCGCCGTCGTCGCCAAAAACTGACCCCCGTCAAAGTGGAAGCCATCGTGCGCGGCTACCTGGCCGGCAGCGGCTGGAAAGACTACCGTCAAACCGGCGCGGTATGCGGCATTCCCCTTCCCGCCGGCCTGCAGGAAGCCCAGCAGCTGCCGAAGTCATCTTCACCCCGTCCACCAAGGCCGCCGTCGGCGACCACGACGAAAAACATCAGCTTCGAAGAATGCCGAAACATCATCGGCAAAGAACTGGCTGAAGAAGTGCGCGACAAAGCCGTCCGCCTGTACACCGAAGCGGTAGAATACGCCAAATCGCGCGGCATCATCATCTGCGACACCAAATTCGAATTCGGCCTCGACGAAAACGGCAGCGCTGACCCTGATGGACGAAGTGCTGACCCCCGACTCAGCCGCTTCTGGCCGGCAGACCAATACCGGGTCGGCACCAACCCGCCCTCGTTCGACAAACAGTTCGTCCGCGACTGGCTGAGCAAAGCGGCTGGAACAAACAGGCCCCTGCCCGCACGTTCCGGTAGACGTCATCGCCAAAACCGTGGAAAAAAATACCGCGAAGCCCTGACCCTGCTGACCCGCTAAACCGTTTTTCAGACGGCCTACCTACCCGGAGAGGCCGTCTGAAAAAGCATTTTCCCGCCCATTTCTGCTCTAACCACATAGGGAAAAAAATCCAACATGAACAAGAAAACCGCCGCACTGTTTTTCCGCCGCCTTTTTAGCAGCCGCCACCCTGCCCGCCGCCGCCATCGCCATGCCCTCCATCTGCGTCAAGCCCGACCCCGACGTCGCCGCCCGCTTCGACAAAGTCGGCTGCTACGACAACGTCGTGATGCTGATTCAGAAAAACGGCCTTTACGGCTATGCCGAGTGGACGGAAAAATTATTATCCCGCCGCAATATCGGGATGCAGCCGACAAACCGGCGGAAAGGTTCCCGAGAAACCGAGAACTGCTGATACCGGTAAAAAGGGAGCTTTTGGGGCTACATCGATTTGTCGGGCAAAACCCGCATCCCGTTCCGCTATCAAGAGGCCGAGCCATTTATCGATCAATACGGCGCGTCCGCCAGAGTGCGGCAAAACGGTAGTGATTTTTCAATCGACCTCAAAGGCCGTGAAGTCAAACAGTAAAACCGACAAACCGAAACGCAAAACGCAAACAGAGCCGGATATTTTCCGGCTCTGTTTCTATCCACGGGCGGACTCAATCGATTCTGACGCTAGGCCACTTCGAGGATTTCGATGTCCTCGCGCCCCTCCGGCGTGTTCAGCGACACTTCGTCGCCCTCCGTGCCTTAATCGGGCAGCGCGCGCGGCGAAATCAGGAAATTTTGTTTTTGCGCGGTGTCGATTTCATCTATGCCGACGATTTTTCACCGTCTGCTCGCTGCCGTTGCCGCGCAGCAGGGGTTACAGTTGCGCCGAAAAAGATTTGGTCGGTGGCCTCGCGCGTTTTCCGGATCGACGACCTGCGCCGCCTCAAACGCTTGGTGAGAAAGCGGATGCGGCGGTCGATTTCGCGCATCCGCCGTTTGCCGTAAAGATAATCGCCGTTTTCGCTGCGGTCGCCGTTGGAAACCGCCCAGTTCACAATCTGCACGATTTCGGGCCGTTCTTTATTGACCAGCCGGTACAACTCGTCTTTCAAGCTGCGCCAGCCTGCGGGCGTGATGTAGTTCGGGTGTCGCTCATAGCAAAGGCCGTCTGAGCGGCATTTTAGCGCGAAGGCGGCGAAAAAAACCACAAGCACAACCCGCCGCCGCAACGTTTCAGACGGTAGCCTTGCTATAATGCGCCTTTTTCCACACTTCCGACCCGCCGCCATGTCCCGCAGCATCCTCCCGTTCGACCCGCTGACCGTCCCAGTACAAGGCACCGCCTTAATCGAAACCTCCGCCGGCACCGGCAAAACCTACGGCATCGCCGCCCTCTTCGCCCGCCTGATCCTGCTGGAAAAGCTGCCTGTGGACAAAGTGCTGGTGGTTGACCTTCACCAAAGCCGCCACCGCCGAACTGAAAACCCGCCTGCGCGGTAGTTTGGACGAAGCCTTCCGCCGGATACGCGGCGACAAAATGGACGAAGAAGCCGACGATTTCATGCGCGGCCTGCTCGAACAGAGCGGCGCGGCGGGGAAAGCTGCCCGAACGGCTGGAACTGCGCCTGAAGGCCGCGCTGTCGCAGTTCGACAACGCCGCCATCTACACCATCCACGGTTTCTGCCAACGCCTGCTGGGCGACTACGCCTTCCTCTGCCAAGTGCCGTTTGAAACCTCCTCCGCCGACGACAACGACAAGCGCGAGTTGAACACCTACGCGCAGGTTTCTGGCGGCAAAACGTGATCGCACGACGCGCAAAACGCCCGTCTCGCCTTTAATGCCGACCTCACGCCTGACCAGGGTATTGCAACAGTTTTTCCCGCTACCTGGGCCGTCCCGACCTGCTTTTCAGACGGCCTCAAACCGATTTCGCCGCCGAAACCGTGAGCGAGGCGCAGGCGGTTTTGGACGGAACTGCAACAGCGTTTCCCCGAACTGAAAGACCTGTTCTGGCGGGTGCATCCCGTGTTGAACGGCAATAAATTCCGCAAAAACACCTACGAAGCCAAACTGGCCGAACTGGAAAAACTGCAGCAACAAACGGCGATGCCCGCAAAATGGTTGGAAACAAACCTGGGCAACACCAACGGGAAAGCGTTTTTCCGCCGACTACCTGACCGCCGCCGTCAAAAAGGCCACACCGCCCCCCGAAGCCGACCTGGCCGCACTGTCCTTCCTGCACAAAGTCCGAACCGCAGCATCCGCCCTGCTTGATGCCGAACAACGAGCACTTATCGCCCTGCAGCTCGACTGTCTGCAATACGTCCGCCGCACCGCCGCCGAACAGCGGGCGACGCGGCAGGAACACAGCCCCGACGACCTGCTGCTCGACGTTTACCACGCCCTCACCGCCGGCGCGCACCGAGACAAACTTGCCGAAGCCGTCTCGCAAAACTGGCGCGTTGCCCTGATAGACGAATTCAAGACACCGACCCGCTGCAATACGAAATCTTCCGCCGCACCTTTGCCGCCCACGGCAACCCGCTCTTCCTCGTCGGCGACCCCCAAACAGGGCGATTTACGGCTTTCGCGGCGCGGACATCTACGCCTACCTCCAAGCCGCCGCCGATACCCCCGTCCACTACACCCTCGCGCACAACTACCGCAGCCACAGCCTGCTCATCGACAACATCAGTCGCCTGTTCCAACAGAAAGAACGCCCCTTCGTCCTCGAACACATCGGCTACCCGGTAGTTACCGCCCCGCGCGGGACAAGCCGCCTCACCCCGCCGCAGGCGGCATTGAAAAATCCGCTGGCTGAACGACGGCGGCGAACCCGATCCCAACAAAGAAACCCTCCGCAGCCGCGCGAGCCGAATACTGCGCCGACGAAATCGCCGCCCTAATCAACCAAGCGGCGGAAGGCCGTCTGAATTACAAAAACATTCCGGCGGAAGCGGGACAAATCGCCGTTTTGGTTCACAGCCACAACCAAGGCGCGATGATAAAAGCGCACCCTGGCCGCACGCGGCATCCCCAGCGTCTCCATAGAGCGCGAATCCGTATTTGCCGGCGAAGAAGCCAAAGCCCTGGCCGCCCTGCTCGGCTTCTGGCTCGACCCCCGCCGCACCGAACCCCTGCGCTTCATCCTCGCCGGCATCCTGTTCGGCCAAACCGCCGAACAACTCCATACCCCTTAACCGCGACGAAGCCCTGCTGTCCGGATACATCTCCGCCGCCGAAGACTTCCTGCAAATTTGGCAGCGGCAGGGCATCTACGCCGCCCTGACCGCCTTCGCCCGCCGCTACGGCATCGAAGGCAGGCTGCTGGCCGCAGACGGCGGACGCACCCCTGACCAACTTCTGGCAGCTGGCCGAACTTTTTGGCCGACGAAAACGAAAACAGCCACACCCCGCCGCGCTGCACCAATGGCTGCTGGCCAAAATCCAAGACCCGCCCCAAAACGAAAAACGCCGTCCTACGGCTGGAAAGCGACGAGGCACTGGTCAAAAATCGTAACCATCCATGCTTCAAAAAGGCCTGCAATATCCCTTCGTCTTCTGCCCGTTCTCCTGGGACACCGCCGAAAAGAAAAAAACGAAGCATGGCACATCCTCCACCGCGAAAACGGCAGCGAACTGCTTGCCGACAGCCAGCTCGACGAAGCCGACCGCGAACAGCTCGACGACGAAGACCTGGGCGAACGCCTGCGCCTGCTCTACGTCGCCCCTCACCCGCGCCGAAGAACAACTCGTCATCTATGCCGCCCGCTGCAGCAGCACCCCGCGCAACACCTTTGCCTACCTGCTCGAAGGCCTGCCTTCAGATGGCCGTCTGAAAACCCGCCAAGCCTACGAAGCCGAGAAAGAAAACCAAACCGAAATGCTGCGCCGCAACTGGCTGCGCTGGATAAACGCCGCCCCCAAAGGCATCGAATGGCGGGAAGGCGCACCCTTTCGGCAGCCGTGCAAACCCGCCGCCGCAGCGGCACCGAATACCGCGCCGCCGTTTATCCTCCGCGCCGTTTCAGCTTCATCCGCCACACCAGCTTCACCGGCCTCACCCGCCACCTCGGCCACGGCCCGACCCGGCCCGATGACGACGACTGGTTGCAACCCGCGCTCGACCCGGCCGAACTGTCCGCCGGCAACCTTCTACTGCTTCCCGATACGGACAACGCCCCGCGCGACATCTTCCACTTTTCCCCGCGGCGCACTCGCCGGCATCTGCCCTGCACGAAATCCTCGAAAAACACGACTTCGCCCGCCCCGCCGGACAACAGCGCGAAAACATCGCCGCCATATTGGAAAAACACAGCATCGAAACCGAATGGCTGGATGCCGTCTGCCTCATGGCCGACCAAACCGCCGCCGCACCGCTGCACGGCGGCACCACCCTCTCAGCCCTCCCCGCCGCCCGCCGCAAAGCGGAAATGGGCTTCGTCATGCACTTCGACCGTTTGGAATTAGGGCCGTCTGAAAAACCATCTGGCCGCCGCAGGCTGCCCCGAAAGCCTGCACCGCCGCCGCAGAACGGCTGGACTTCCCCACCCTGCAAGGCTTCCTCAACGGCTTCATCGACCTGACCTGCCTGCTGCCCGACGGCACGGCCTGCATCATCGACTACAAATCCAACCACCTGGGCATGGACACCGGAAGCTACACCCAATCCGCCCTCGACCAAGCCGTCGCCGACCACCACTACTACCTCCAAGCCTGGATTTACGCCCTTGCCGCCGCCCGCCACCTCAAACAGCGCGGACAGATGCCCCGCACCGTCCACATCCGCTACCTCTTCCTGCGCGGACTCGATTCCGGCAGTACGCAACGGCATCTGGTCGTGGGACATCCCCACCGCCTCACTGGCCGAATGGCTATAGCGCAAACTTTTTCAGACGGCCTGTTTGCCCTATACAATGCCGCGTCATCCGCCCTGTTCAGTTTAAAGAAGGAAACAGCCATGTTCGGTCTCGAAAATCTTAGAAGAAGTATCCGCAAAAATCGGCGAAACCATCGCCAACAGCCCGGCCAAAGATATGGAAAAACGTCAAAGCCATGCTCGGCAGCGCATTTAACAAAAATGGATCTGGTTACCCGCGAAGAATTCGACATCCAGCAGCAAGTCCTCATCAAAACCCGTACCAAACTGGCCGAACTCGAAGCCCGGCTGGCCAAACTGGAAAACCCGCAGGAAACATCCGGCGGCAGCGAAAACAGCACAGAGGCCGTCTGAAAAGACACATCCGGCAAACGGCAGGCAAAACGCCTGCCGTCATTATAAAAACATACAAAACCCGCTATAATTTAACCCTTTCAGCGAAAAAACCGACCATGACCCCGCGCACCGCATACACCAGCTCCATATTCGGCATCATTGCCGCCGCCATCCTCGCCGCCTGCACGCCGGCGGACAAACAGGCCGACAACGGCCAAACCGCCCCTGCCCCGGCAGCCTCCGCGGCGGAACAGAAAAATCGCCATCACCGCCATCGCCGACCACCCGCGCTCGACACCATCCGCGCAGGCGTTCTGGACGACCTGAAAAGCCGAAGGCTTTGAAGAAAGGCAAAAACCTCACCGTAGACTTCAAAGCGCGCAAGGCAGCACCGCCAACGCCGCCCAAATCGCGAAAAATTCGCCGGTGCCAACCCCGACGCCATCATCGCCATCACCACCCCCAGCGCGCAGGCCGTCGCCGCCGCCACTAAAAACATCCCTCTCATCTACACCGCCGTAACCGACCCCGTCGGCGCCAAACTCGTGCCCTCGCTCGAACCCTCGCACACCAACATCACCGGCGTATCCGACGAACTGCCCGTCGGCCCGCAAATCGACCTGATGAAAAGCTGGTGCCCAACCTGAAAAACCATCGGCTACGTTTACAGCCCCGCCGAAGTCAATTCCACCACCGTGCTCGAACGCCTGAAAGCCAAAAGCCACCGAACAAAACATCCAAATAATCGCCGCGCCCGCACAACGTTCGGTAGACGATTGACCGCCGCACGCAGCCTGGGCGGCAAAGCCGACGTAATTTTCACCTCGCTCGACAACAACGTCGTTTCCTCTTACGAATCCATGTATAAAGCCTCGATGGAACTGAAAATCCCCCTGGTCGCCTCCGATGCCGACTCGGTAACGCGCGGCGCGGTTGCCGCCTAGGCATGGATTCCTTCGGTACGGGCCAAAAAGCAGGCAAGCTCGCCGCAGCCGTTTTTGAAAGAGCGGCAAACCGGGCGACATGCCGTCTGAAAAACTCGACCAGCTCGACCTCTACCTCAGCAAAAACACGCCGCCGCACTGGGCATCACCCTGCCGGAAGAACTGCTGAAAAAGCCAAAAGAAGTTAAAGAACAACCCTCCTGCAAAATATCCGGCCACACCGCTTTCAGACGGCCTCCCGAAAAAGGCCGTCTGAAAACGTAAGTGGCCGAATCCTATAACAGGTAAAACTTGAATCGGGGCGGGGCGGCACAACGCATCCCGCCCCCAATCCAGCCACTGCCAACAGCCGTTCCGCCATACCGGCCACATCGGAAACAACCAGAAAAAAACACCGCAGCAATGAGCCTTGATCGCCTTTTTCGGCGGCATCGAAAACCGGCCTGATTTACGCATTGGTCGCCTTAGGCGTTTTGATTTCCTTCCGCATCCTCGACTTCCCCGACCTAACCGCCGACGGCAGCTTCCCCGCTCGGCGCAGTCGTTTTCGCCGTCTCCGTCGGAGCAGGCGTAAATCCCTGGCTGGCCTGCCTGCTTGGCGCATTGGCCGGGCAGTACGCCGGCACCGTTACCGCCTGGCTGCACGTTTCACTGAACATCCTGCCCCTTTTTAGCCAGCATCCTGGTCATGGTCGCCCTCTATTCGCTCAACCTGCGCATTACCGGCGGCACGCCCAACCTGCCCCTTATCGACACGCCCAGCGTCTTTTTCCCCTTTACCGCGCCGATTTTTCCAACCAATTCTGGATTCAGCCGCTCATTGTCCTGATTTTCGTCATCGCCGCAAAACTCCTGCTTGACTGGTTCTTCAACACCAAAAACCGGCCTGGCCGTACGCGCCACCGGCATTAACGCCCGCATGGCGCGCGCCCGAGGGCGTGCCCACCTCTAAAATGATCGTCCTCGGCATGGCACTCTCCAACGCCCTCATCGCCTTGGGCGGCGCACTGTTCGCCCAAACCAGCGGCAGCGCCGACATGAGCAGCGGCATCGGCACCATCGTCATCGGCCTGGCCGCCGTCATCATCGGCGAAAAACCTGCTACCGGCAAAACGCATCTTCCTCATCACCCCTGTCCGCCGTCATCGGTTCTATCGTCTACCGCCTGATGATTGCCTTCGCACTCGGCGACGAACAACTGCAAAGCATAGGTGTGCGCCCCACCGACCTGAACCTGATTACCGCCGTGCTGGTCGTATTCGCCCTGCAACTGCCGGTACGTCAAACGCCGTCTGAAAAAGGAAACCGACACCATGATGCGCGCCGACAACCTGAAAGTAACCTTCAACCCCGGCACAGCCATCGAAAACCCCGCCATGCGCGGCATGAGCCTGCACATCAGAGACGGCGAATTCGTTACCGTCATCGGCAGCAACGGCGCGGGCAAATCCCACCTTCCTCAACGCCGTCAGCGGCGACCTGATGGTGGACAGCGGCAGCATACACATCGACGGCCGCGACGTTACCCGCCTGCCCGCCCACAAACGCGCCCACCTCGTCGCCCGCGTCTTCCAAGACCCATTGGCCGGCACCTGCGAAGCACTCAGCATCGAAGAAAACATGGCACTGGCCTACTCCCGCGGTACGCAAACGCGGGCTGGGTTTCGCCCTAAACCGCCAAAACCGCGAACTCTTCCGCGAAAAACTCGCCCTGCTCAAACTCGGCCTCGAAAACCGCCTCACAGACCGCATCGGCCTGCTCTCCGGTGGCCAACGCCAAGCCGTCAGCCTGCTGATGGCCAGCCTGCAACCAGCAAAATCCTGCTGCTGGACGAACACCGCCGCCCTCGACCCCCAAAACTGCGGCCTTCGTGATGGAACTGACGGAACAAATTGTCGCCGACAACAAACTGACCGCCATGATGGTTACCCACTCCATGCGTCAGGCGCTCGACCACGGCAGCCGCACCGTCATGCTGCACCAAAGGCCGCGTCGTCCTCGATGTCGGCGGGGAAAAACGCGCGGGCATGGACGTTCCCGACCTGCTCGACCTGTTCGAACGGACGCGTGGCGAACAAATATCCGACGACTCTTTATTGCTAGATTAACGATAAGGATAAAGTGCCTAGCCATTTATCGGAAATGTGCGCCTGTCATGTCAAACGGCAAACCACTTCCGTAAGCACACGCAATTAAAAATTTGTTGACCTGTAAATTCATATATTTAGATAATCATTACCTGTAAAGTTGTTGCCGAATCAACGATAGAGGCCGTCTGAAAAGCATCCAACCGTGCTTTCAGACGGCCTCTCTTCATCTGCAGAAATATTTTTACTTCCCCATTAACATCAACAAATGATATAAATAACTGCTCTTGATAGATTATAGCATTAGGAAAAGTATGAACCCTTCAAATAAAATCAAATTATCCGTACTTCTCACCATTGCCGCCTTTCCTACGCTCTCATATGCCGAAGTGTGCAAACCGAGGAACTTCCCAGAAGTAACCGTATCCGGCAAACGGTAGGCGCAAAGCGGCAGCCGCTTGGACAGCAGGTAAAGATTCGCTGGACATTCTGGACGGACATTGAAATCCGCCCGCAGCACCTCGCTGGGGCAGACAGTAGAAAGAATCAGCGGCGTACAAAACAGCAGCTTCGGTCCGGGCAACGGCACACTGCAAATCCGCAGCCTTGGCGGTACACGGGTGAAACTGATGGAAAACGGCTTGGGCATTTCGGATACGGCAGCCTTCGGTGGCAACCTGCCTACCGCTGTCCATCCCTTTATGGCCGATAAAATCACCGTACATAAATCATCCACCGCCGTACTTTACGGCGGCAACGCCATCGGCGGCGCGGTAAACGTAGAAACCGGACAAATCCCGGACGAACTACCTGACTGGACAGGCAAAGCCGAAGTAAGCGGCGGTTACAACACACCCCCACACCGAGGCTGCTGTCCCTGGACGGCAAAATCGGCAAAATAGCCTGGCATGTAGACGGCATCAACAGCAAAATTTCCCACTATCGCATACCCGGCAACAGCAAAGCCGATGCCTGCTACAATTCCGTCGGCGAAAGGCACTACTTCCCTCTTGGGAAAGCCTGCCAATTCGACGTACAGTACGACTTTTTCAATAAAGGCTACTACCGTTATGTCATGCAGAATTACCTTGACCGCGGCGAAGCATGGCGCGACATGATGGGGCTGGATTACGCCGACATTTACAGGACAGAACGGCCTCAGTGGGGAAATTGGGCGGAAAACCCGCTGTATGATCCGAGCATCACCAGCGGCAGGGGGTCAAACCGTCAAAAGCATCACCCACATCACACCCAACGAACACGGCAAACTGACCAACAGCCACCAACACACCCGTAACTTTTCCGTCGGCGCCAGCTATATCGGCAGCCAAGGTTATGCGGGCATCGGCGTCAGCCGTTACCTGACAGACTACGGCATGCCCGGCTATTCTTTCCTCCGCACCCGCGAGTCATCTGGACGGCGCATTGCCGACCAACATCTCTGCCGACCAAACCCGCTGGACGTACGGGGCCCAATACCCGTAGAACAACAACTGGCTGGATAACGTCAAAACACAACTGGCTTACACCGATGCCGAGAACCGCGAACTGCTTGCCGACCACTTCGTCAGCAGCATCAACAGCCGCAGTACGCAATTGCGCGTCGAACTCAACCACAAAATCGGCAGCCTGGTACGGGGGTAGTGCCGGACTGGATTGGAAAAACGCCGTACCGGCGGCGAAGGAATCGACCGCCCTCATGCCTGACAGCCGATCACAATCATACGGCATCTTCGCCTTTGGAAAAACTCAACTACCGCAACTGGGAAGCCGAAATCGGCAGCCGGATAGGCCGTGTCAGCCATACCCCAAACTTCAACGGCTTCAAACCGATGCGTAACTACGGCGGTTCGCTTGAGAACAAACAATACCGCTACAGCCTCAACAGCAATCGAGGCCGCATTGTCTTGAAACCCTTTGATGCCTGGCGCATCGGCATCCGCCACAGCCGCTCGCAGCGCCACCCGAAAATCAACGAGCTGTTTGCCGCCAACCGCCACTTTGCCGTCTTTGCCAACGAAAGCGGTAATACCGACCTGAAAAAAAGAAACCGCGAAAAACCTGGGAGCTGTCCAATGAATTCAAATGGAAAAAACAGCACCCTGAAAGCCGCCTACTACCACACCGCCTTCGACAACTACATTTACCTCAACGACAGCGGCGCAGAAGTAGAATGGATGCCGCCGCTACTGGCAGCAGGGAGACACCAAAATCCGAGGCTTCGAACTGGAATTCACCCACCTCTTCGACCTCAACCGCGCGGGTAATTTGGAAGCACGCCTCTTTGCCGACCTGGTCAAAAACTACCCTGCTGAAAATCACAGCTCTTGCAGCACGGAAGACTCGAGAAACCATGAAAAATGGCTGAAATGCGTCCGCTCCCACAACCAAGGCAAATACATGCCCGCCATGCCTACCCTCTCGCTACGGCATCGGCTTGGAATGGAGCAAAAGGCAACTGGCTGCTCGGCAGCAACCTGACGCGCTACACCGCACAAAAACGTCGCGCTGCGCCATATATGAAGAGCCCAACCTCGGCGGCTACAACATATGGGATGCCTATCTCTCCTACACCCGCAAACTGCCGAAAGACCTCACACTCGAGTGGTTTGCCGATGCACGCAACCCTAGGCAACGTCGAAGCACGACCGCACAACTCCACCCTCAAATATCTTGCCCCGCTTCCCGGACGCTCCCTGCGCACCGGACTGCGGCTGAATTTCTAAACCACAGCTGCACAAAAGGCCGTCTGAAACCGATTAAGGCTTTTCAGACGGCCTCTCTTCGCACATCCGCATACAAATCCGTTACAATACCGCCTTTTCAGACGGCCTCTGATGCCGCAAACCGTCCCAATCCTTTTTCCGTATTCCTGCCGAGTATGGAAAAGCATTCGACCTACCGACGGATACCGAAATGAACCCGAAACTGCATACCGCCGCATTGCAGCACATCCAACAAAAAAACTGCAATACCGATTCAAACAGCCCGAACTATTGACCCGCGCCCTCACGCACCGCAGCTACTCCTCCCGCCATAACGAACGCTTCGAATTTGTCGGCGACGCCATCTTGAACTACACCATAGCCAAAAATGCTCTACGACACCTTCCCCGACCTGCCCGAAGGCCGCCTGTCCCGACTGCGCGCCAACCTCGTCAATCAAGACACACTGGCCGAAATCGCAACGGAACTCAAAGTCGGCGATGCCCTGCTGTTGGGCAACGGCGAACTCAAAAGCAACGGTTTCAGACGGCCTTCCATCCTCTCCGACGCCATGGAAGCCATGTTTGCCGCCGTCAGCTTCGACACGGATTTCAACGCTGCCGAACAAGTCGTCCGCCACCTGTTTGCCCGCCGGGTCGGCAGCATCAGCTTCGATAACGAAGGCAAAGATGCCAAAACCATGTTGCAGGGAAAGCACTGCAGGCACGCCGCCTCGCCCTGCCCAAATACCGCATCGAACACCAAGAAGGCGAAGGCTACACCGCCCGCTTCACCGTTTCCTGCGACTTGGGAGAACTCGGCTTCATCACCACCTCAGAAGCGCACAGCCGCCGTGCCGCCGAACAGCAAACCGCAAAAACGGCGTTCGAATGGTTGGAACAACACCACCCGCCCGCCAAATCGAAACGCAGGAAGAACAAATAGGCAGAATGCGGTAAGAGGCCGTCTGAATCCCTTTTCAGACGGCCTCTCGGCATATGGGTAATTTTCAATCGAAACAAAAATCAATCAAATACCAACCCTCAGCGAATCCGCCATATCGGCCATCCGCACAAAATCAGCATCAACCGGCCAGCAAATCCGCCCAAGTGTCCGGCTGTGTCCATACGATGCGGGGCACATCAAGATGACGGTTGTGCGGCGCATCGTAGAGACGGTGCTGCCATAGGGGCGGCAATGTGCCTTCGATATTGGGTTTGTCGTCGATAAGGATGTCGCCGCGTACCCAGGTCTTGTCTTTGGCGATGATGACACGCCGTGTCCATTCCGTGCCCAAATGCTGTTCCACCCAAGCAATTTTTCGCCGGCACAGTAACGGTATTGGTTCACCGGCGCGGTACAGATGCGCACGTCGTGGCCGGCAGCCAAGAGCGCATGGCGGCTTCCACCGCGCCTGAGACGGGCGGCAGGGCTCTCGAAAAACCGACTGTGCCGTAAAGTTCTACGCATATGCTTGCAGGTGTTCGGGCAGGCGGTCGCGGATATAAAAGAGATGTTCTTTGCCTTCTATCGGCGCGTCTTCGCCAAAGCGGTTGCGCCAATGCCGGCGGAAACCGCTTTCAAAAATCGGCAAGTACGTTGTCTTGATCAAGCAGGATAAGCATATTGTGGCTTTCGGGTGTGTGTCGGACAGCGGCAGGCCGCATGGAAACGACCATACCCGGAAAGTGGGCATTATAAGTTGGTTAGCCGTCATTTGTCTGACGGATGACTGCGTGGCGGATGCGGGCTTTCTTTTCCAATCTCCATCCATCCATCCTCTGCCGGTTCGGGCAGAAAGGCCGAGATTTTTCTGTATTCGCCGGAAGAACAGTTGATTTTGAACAATATTTTTCCGTTTGAACGGTAGCGAGCGACAAGCTGCTGTCCGGTATGGTTCAATATGATGTCATGATGCGACATCAGGGCTTTGCCTGCGTATCGGTATCAAGTAATGATGTAATCCAACCTCTCCGGCGTCATGTGTATGCTGCCGCATGGCTGATTATTATCTGCCGCAATCCGGATTTACGGCAAACCGCCGTACTCCTCTGTGTGTCGGATTTCGGCAATTTTAGGTTCCGATGTGGAAAAAGTGCAACGATGAAGGTTGTCAGCATGCCCATAACAATCCCGCTCCAACGGTAAATCGGTTCCCCGCCCTACAAGCTGCAGCATCAAAATCGGTCAGACTTCGATCGGGATTCCGCGTTTTTCAACGATTCGTTCACGCGCGCGTGCCAGTTTTTGGATAATCTTTGTGGTCTCCGCCTGTTGGTTGGCACAGCGGTTTAACGTACCCATCCGTTGCGGCAGGGGTTTCGCCGTTGATCGCCCAGTCCAATACGCGGACAGGGGCGGCGGTTTTCCATCCATTGCGTGCGCGGGTCGGCATCACTTTCACGCGGGACGAAATAGGCATCTCCGATTACTTGAACCAAAGCCACCAGTTTGCCTCCGCGCTTGATGGCGACAATGTCGTTCACCGCCATCTCATTGACAAATGTGTTAATCGTATCGCGCCCGCCTTCCCATTCGCCCATGCCGATAAAGCTCCGGTGTTCCAAAATCCAATCGATATGGCAGCCGAAATCCGCCGATTCGGCTGTCGGATCGCATCTGCATGTGCCAGTAATTCTCCACCGCCACGGTTTGTTTCCCTTGTTTACGGATAAGGGTTTGCAGTATAGCCGACTTTCAGGCTGTTTTTCGGACTTTTGTGGCACGTTGGCTTTTCTGAAACCCAGCTTTTTACAGTTTCCTATTTTCAGACGGCCTCAAACAGGTTTTTAACCGCCGTTTACCCCTTCCTCACATCGCGCATGATTGCACCTTTTTCACACGGGAGTTATTTTTATGAATAAAACCGCCAAACTGCTGCTGGCCGCCGCTTTTGCCGTTTCCAGCCCTGACCGCCCAAGCCGAAACCTTGGCCGAGATAGACACTAACTACGGCACCATCAAACTCAGCCTGGATGAACAGCGCGCGCCGAAAACAGTGGCCAACTTTGTCCGCTATGCCGAAAAAGGCTTTTATAACAATACCGTCTTCCACCGCGTGATGAGACGGTTTCACGATTCAGGGCGGCGGCTTTACGGTGACCTGGCACAAAAAGCACCGATAAAGCCATCAGCAACGAAGCGGGGAACGGCCTGAAAAACACAGCCGGTACCATCGCCATGGCGCGCACCGGCAACCCGCATTCTGCTCACCAGCCAATTTTTCATCAATTTAGCCGACAACGATTTTTAAATCATAAAGACCAATCGCCGCAAGGCTACGGCGTCTGCCGTATTCGGCAAAGTCATCGGCGGTATGGACGTTGTTCGCAATATCGGCAAAGTTTCCACTACCGATCAGGCTATTCATCAAAAATGTCCCGGTCAAACCCGTCATCATCCGCCGTGTCAATATTTTTGAAATAGGCCGTCTGAAAAACATGGCGGTACTTCCGACCGGTTTGCCGCCATCAATACGGCTCACTAACGAAAAACGGTATGCTTTTAAGCATACCGTTTTGTTTCAAATGAATGAAAAATCCGCTTAGGCGATGGAGGCATTAACAAAAGCGGTCAATTGGCCTTTTGGCCAGCGCGCCCACTTTGGTTGCCACGTTTTGGCCGTTTTTGAACACCATCAAAGAGTCGGAATACCGCGAACGCCGAATTTGGCGGGGGTTTGCTCATTTTTCGTCAATATTGATTTTAACCACTTTCAGACGGCCTTCAAATTCGGCAGCCACTTCGTCCAAAAATCGGTGCAATCATTTTTGCACGGTCCACGCAAGGTGCCCAAAAGTCCAGCAATACGGGAACGTCAGACTGTAAAACATCGCGTTCGAAATCGGCATCACTGGTATGCACAATCAATTCGCTGCTCATGATTTATCCTTTTCTTTTCAGTTGTGAATGATACGGCGCACAGAATATGGGGAAAGACCGCCGATTTCAAGCCCCGGGATTAAACAATAGTTTTCGCGTATGGCAGCCATACGCTTTATCAACGGCTTAATCACCGAAAAGGGTTTGTATTCCGTTTCTTTTTCCTTGCTGCGGTAAGGCAAGCGGATATCGACGCGGTAAATGCCCAATTCATCCAATGCTTCCAATTTCAGCTGGGCATCATTGTCATACATAATGTCCAAACGTTCTTTCAAATTCTTTAAGGCCATAGAATTACTGCGGTGGACTTTTTGAGTATTCTCCATATTTTCATGCGGTGTAAAAGGGGTTTTCAATGCGGATATACAGCCAATGCCCCTGCAAAGCGGTTTTGAACCACAATATTACCCGGCCTGTGGGTGGTTTCCACGCCGTGGAAAACAGCATTTTTCCAGCAACGGCTGCAACAGCAGCTGCGGAGTTTCCACATCATCCGGCGCATCGTGATGCCACTCCACCTGAACTCTGCGGTGCCCCATACGGATTTGCCTCGATGGCGATATATTCCTGCGCCCATTCGATTTCCTGCCCCTAACGTGCTGTACTGGCCGCCGTCACGCAACTGGGCGCGGAACAGGTTGGCCAAGTTTTTCCAGCAGGGTTTCGGCATCATAAGGCCGCAAACGTATCAGGCTGATGGCGGCATTGAGGCTGTTAAACAGAAAATGCGGTAGGATACGCGCCGTTAAGGCCGTTAATCGGGCTTCCGATACTGCAGGAGACAACGCGCGCAAACGGTTGGCCCTCGACATACATCATGAAGAGCAATCCCGTCCCATACAGCACCAAATGCCTGACAAACTCACCCCGCGTGCCCAGGAATATATAATCGACAATGAAAAAACTGGGCCATGCAGGCTATGATTTTAATCAACACACCATGACTGTACCTAACTAAAAACGGTTTTGTAAAATAGCCGACCAACCCGTTTATCAGAATAACCGGGACAATCCATTCAAGCTCCTTCAAAAACTTTATCGAAATACGAACCACCGTCGCCGGACACCAAAGGCAGCATCAATGCTGCAATGATACCGAATGCGACTATCCTGATCGTCGTACCCAAATTGCGCATATCGGGAACTGCAAACCAGCTGCCCATTTGACGTATAATGCCCATTTCTTTATTATCATTAACCAACGTAAACTGCGGATTATATATGAATAGCAACAAAACATGGTCGGGAAGATTCAACGAGCCGGTATCCGAACTGGTAAAAATACACCGGCTCCATCGAATTCGACAAACGTTTGGCACAATGGGACATCCAAGGCTCACTCGCTCATGCCGAGATGTTATGCCAATCCGGCGTGTTGCCCGCATCCGACTTGGATGCCATCCGACAGGGTATGGCCAGATTTTTGGCAGAAATCGAAGCCGGCAAAAAGTCGAATGGTCGCTGGATTTGGAAGACGTCCACATGAACATCGAACGCCGCCTGACCGACAAAATCGGCGATGCCGGCAAACGCCTGCATACCGGTACCCGCAGCCGCAACGACCAAGTCGCCACCGACATCCGCCTGTGGCTGCGCGACCAGATTACCGTCATTCAAGACCTGATTCGGAGCCTTCAGACGGCTTTTGGTCGATTTGGCGGAACAAAACGCCGAAACCGTCATGCCCGGTTTCACCCATCTGCAAGTTGCCCAGCCCGTCAGCTTCGGGCACCACATGCTCGCCTACGTCGAAATGCTCGGACGCGATTTCGAACGCATGACCGACTGTCGCAAACGCGTCAACCGTATGCCGCTCGGCGCAGCCGTCCGCTGCTGGTACGACCTATCCGATTCAGCGCGAAATCACCGCCGAATTGCTGGGTTTCGAGCAAATCTGCCAGAACTCGCTCGATGCCGTATCCGACCGCGATTTTGCCATTGAGTTCACCGCCGCCGCCTCGCTGATTATGGTTCACCTGAGCCGCCTGTCTGAAGAATTGATTTTGTGGATGAGTCCGCGTTTCGGCTTTATCGACATCGCCGACCGTTTCTGCACAGGTTCGTCCATCATGCCGCAAAAGAAAAATCCCGACGTGCCCGAACTCGTGCGCGGCAAATCCGGTCGTGTTATCGGACACCTTATCGGCTTGATTACCCTGATGAAATCGCAGCCTTTGGCGTACAACAAAGACAATCAGGAAGACAAAGAACCGCTGTTTGACACCGCCGACACGCTCATCGACACCCTGCGGATTTACGCCGATATGATGCGCGGCGTAACGGTCAAACCCGACAATATGCGCGCCGCCGTCATGCGGGGCTTTTGCCACCGCCACCGACTTGGCGGATTACTTGGTAAAAAGGCGTGCCTTTCCGCGACAGCCACGAAGTCGTCGCCCTAAGCCGTGCGCCACGCCGACCAAGCGGGCGTCGATTTGAGCGAACTGCCAATCGAAGTTCTGCAAGGTTTCAGCAACCTGATTGCAGACGACGTGTACGGCGTGCTGACAGCCCGAAGGCAGCTTGAACGCGCGCAACCACTTGGGCGGAACCGCGCCGGAGCAAGTGCGTTTCCAAGTGAAACGCTGGCGGGAATTGTTGGCTTGATTCAAGTAATGGAAGAGATAGTATATTAGGGCCGTCAAGCACCTGTAACGCATTTTTCGGGTAAGGTATCCCCTGCCGTCATTTCGGCATTGTCTCAATCTACGGCGATTTTAGGCGGCTTTCTGTTGAATCTTTGTATGCCTTTGTTTTTCAAAGGTTGTATCTGTTTTATGCAAGGTATAAGCTACTACGGCCAACTTACGCATGATGGCCGTCAGAATTTGCATGATGTGTTTGCCGTTTTTGCCTCATATTGGCAGCAAGGCGCGGAAATGTGCCGATGCGGTAGGCTACAAAGGGCGGGGCTGAATAGTGCAGCCCTTGTTGTGCAATCTCCGACTTTTGGATATTCTGTCTTTGCCTTTTAACGGATGTGCCGCTTTTGTATTCGGCAGGGGTCAAGGCCGAGGTACGCAGTAAAATTGTTTGGCCGTTTTGAAATCGTTATTGCCCGATAGTGCAGCCATGATGATTGCCGCCGTCTGTATGCCCTATGCCGGGTATTGTAGTCAGGTTGTCTGCTTTTTGTTTGAGTTCAGGATTTTTGTTGATGTACGTTTTTCAGACGGCCTTCGGCTTCTTTTATTTTTTCTGCCGAGATAGTCTATGGTTTCGTCTATTAAGTCTTTGATGTTTTCGGATGCGGTTTGCCTTTTTGACTGTTTCGGATGCTTTTGTTGTTTAAGCCTTGCTATGTAACGTGTGATGCTTTGAGCTCCTTTTTCCGTTTGGTTTTTCGGTTTCCATACTTTTTAACTTCCTGCTCTTCTCTTCGCAAAAATTCAGCTATCGTTTTTGCATCTTGTTTGTCGTTTTGCTCCCTTTTGAGTTCGGATACGGCATAGGCTTTTTATTTTCCTAGGGTTTTCCACGCTCATTTTGTAGTGTGCGGCCAAGTATTCGGCGGCGGCTTCGTAGTAATTGCCCGTAGCCTCACAGCAGCAATGTAGTGTTTCGTCGCAGCCGTGGCCGTCGAGCCATGCCTTGAGTTTTTCAAATCCTTTTTCATTGTTTCTTATCTTGCAGGCATAGCTGTCTTTGTTCAGACAGCAATCTAATGTGTTTTTGGACACATCCAATCCTAAGTACATTGCATTTTTCCTTTTTCGTTTGATTTAACCTTGTATTCAGACTTTTTGTCTTACCCGGACACTTGGCCGAGCTGTCCGGTTTCGACGAGTTGTCTAAGATAGTATCCAAACTTTTGTTTATAAGATGCCCGCGCCAATCTCTTTCCCTGAACTTTTTATGACGTTCAAGCTCGTACTTTCGGGGTCGCGGGCTTGATTGTGGAGCCCTCATCTGTTTGCAAGCTGGCGAGGCAACTTGCAAAAGGGTTTTGGGGGTATGCACTAATCATTCTTTTCAATAACAATATTCTCAACAACATCAAGAACCTTTGATAATGAATCAAGAAAACTATCAATAAACAAAACATCATCATGCATAAGATTGACATTATTTTTAACGTCAAAAAGCAAAAGAACCAATTTTAGCAATTTGATTTTCATCTAAAAACGACAGTACCTAAAACTTTAGAACCTAACCTATTTGAATCATAAGAAAACTGGCTATCACATCTTTTTAATATCAAATTAAAATTATCAAACAAATCATCACTTATGAATATTTCATTTGATAAACCACTAGACATACGATTAAACATATCAAATCTTTACTGTGCAGACGGCGCATCTCCGAATGTAGGCTGCGCCGGATATTTGTCTTGCCCGCCCATAACCAACACAGACGGCCTGTCATCTGCCGATACTGTTCGATTTGCCGTAGGTGTTACCGTTGTACCAGCCCTTGACGTTTCGACAGATTTGTAAGGGTTATATATGCCGTTTTCTACGAAGTCAATACATAAGCCTTTTTCCATCCCTCTAATGGGCGTTCCTTGATCCGTGTAGCAGGGTGCATTTGTTGCGATTCTTCACGCAAGCCACAGATAGGGCATTGTCTGTATGTTGGTATTCATAGGAGCATAGACGGGCGCAGTCCAGGGCTTGCCCTCGATTTCAGGTATGTAGTCTTCCGCTTTGATTGTTTTTACTGTTTCCTTTGTCATTTCATTTTGATGCATATTGACCCGTTGGTGATGATGCTGTTTGGTTCATTGCTGCGTGCCATCGGTTGCGTTTGCTGCGCTTGAGGCTGCTGCACTTGTTCCGTCTTCGGTCTTCGTCCAGCATCAATAATTTTTGTTTGTACTGCCAAGCGTAATAAGACATGGCAATAGTTGCAATAATTATTATTGGGAAAGTATAAAACCATAAACTTCTACTTACTTTTTATTTTTGTGTGTATTTCCGCCGATTTATAAACACCGAAGGCATCTTTATCAAGGCGGTAGTTTTTCATTTTGGCATCGGCTATATCTGCTTTGCTGTCAGGATTTTCCCGCAACGTTGCCATTCCCACATGCGGCGGGTACCCAATTGGGTTTTATCAAAGTGCTTATGGTTTTCGACAGAAAGCTCCTATGTTGACGTCTATTAAGCGCGGATGCTGTGCAATCAAAACAGATCGACGCCCCTGTGACGGTGTATTTCCATCTCTTGTATAGCCTTTCGGAACTTTCGAGCCGTTCGGCCTCTGCCTGCAGTATCTTTGACATTCGTCAATTACTAGGATTGCATTAGTCGGCAAACTATTCGTCCCAATTCTCCCGGTGCATCCTTCCGGCAATGCTTCGTGAGGGTATTTTTCAGGATCTACGTCAGGGATGCCGTCTCATGTACAAAGGACGATCTCTTAAATCTTTACGCTTCCAAAAAGCATTGACATCATGTGCAGCGTTTTGCCGCTGCCGGGCTTTCCCGTTATGAGGTATAGCATTTTTTAGGGCTTTCTTTAGGGTTGCTGTCAGTTTGCTTGTCATTTTTTATGCTTGCGATAAAGGCTATGGCGCCGAATATCCAGTTCAGAACTACGCCGCCTCCGCCTATATAGAATATTTGCAGTGCGTCTGCCGGAAAGTTGCCGAGTTGTTGGGACATGTAGCCCTGCAAATTGCGTCTGCATGTAGTCTATTCCGGTATAGGTGATAAATCCGACGCCCAATGCAGCTATTAGGCGGCCTGCGAAATTCATCAATACTGCCGTTAAAATCATTCCTATGCTTTTCATCAAGCCAATCCTCCATATTTTTATTCGCCGACGATCCGGCTATCATTTCTTTAAATTCTGGTAGTGTTTAAAAAGTTAAAACCTTTCAGGTTTCAACTCTTTAAAACACTACCGTTCTTTGCGGGGGCCAGCCCCGCTCCCCAGTCTCACTTTGCGACGCCGCGCGGGCAGGGGTCGCCGCTTCGCTGTTTGACACCCAGCCCACGGGCTGAGTGTTGGGATCAGCTCAAGGCATCATGGGGGTATTCGTAAAGATTGTTCCAATCTTTACGAATACCCCTTGACACCTTTCCGCTTCTCCGAACGTCCGGCGGTGCAGGTTTCGGCCAACGTCCCCAGAGGGGCTGCCCGGGAAAGTCCGACGGTGCAGGTTTTGGCCGTCATCCCCGGATAGCCGCCTGGGGAAAGTCCGGCGGTGCATTCCATATCGAACATGGCCGCCATGGCCGAGACCCACGACGGCCTCACAATTCCCTTGACCGCCGAATACGCCATGTAGCATGGCCGCTGACCATGCCGACAAGAATCACAATCGGACGAGCCAGCCGGGCAAATTGACAAACAGTTTCGTAGCTCAACGTGAACGAATGACCCTCAATCATGAACGTATGCGGCTTCCGGACACGTACCGTCAGTGCTGAATATGTTTGCAGGGTCGAAACGCAGGTTAATATTTTGGGTAGGCAAACTGATATCTTGATAGTCGGCGCTTCCAAAGTTCGGCACAGGTGGCTATATTGTTCGGATTGGCCTTGCACACGTCGGGCTTTCCGTCGCTCTGCCCCGTGCTTGGAGCACTTGGGAAGGTTGAGAAGTTCCGGGCTTATCGGGGCTTGGTTTGGCCTCATTCTGACCGCCAATCTGCTCGCGTGTCGGTGCTTGGCTGCTGTTCGGCGCGAGGTCGGGGCGGGGATTACGTAGTAATGACGTTACCATTATTGTTCACAATAAATTGCGTCTGCTGCGCCTGCTGACCGCCTGCGGGCGTGTACGGCGCAGTTGTGAAGGTATTGGCCGCGTCGCCTCCCGTCACACCGTTACGGTATTTCCCGGATTAAGTCCGCCGCTCTGCCACATGGCGTTAAGCAGTGCGGTCAATGCCGCGATATTGTTGTTTGCGGCGGAGGCGTTATCGGCAAGCTGCTTTTTGAATTTCAGCTACTATCTCGCCTTCTGTCAGCATCAAAGTCTTCAGGGCCGTGGATTCTGTTGCCGCTGCAACGATGCGAGATACTCCCTGCCGTGATGCCCCGTTATAACCAATATAGCTTGCCTCGTTTTTATTTGGCTGGTAACGGTAAAACAGTCTCACTGCCGCCGCCCGGTAGTTAAAGGTAAGACTTTGACTATTTTTCGCCTCTGATTGATGCGGGATTCTCCCTTGTTATAACCGTTCCCTTGGGGACTTCAAAGACAATCTCACTCGTTTGTCGCGGGCCATATCTACCATTAGGCAACGCCTCCCTGAACGTCATGAATGACTTTCATATAGACGGTTTCTTTTGCCGGTGTCTTTTGCTGGTTTGCCAACTCTGCCGCTTCCGGGCCTTCTGCGCCTCGCTCCGACGTCTTCCGCGCTTTTGCATCCTGAACGTCCTTAATAATGTCATAGATACCGCCAAAAGCCCCGCCGTAAACAGAATCTGCAACCGCCGCACTGGAAATACGCCCGGCTTCGCCATATCTGCCGTCTGCGATAGCTTCAGCAACGCCGCCCGCCTTCGCCCGCTGAACTGCCCCTCCTGTAACTTGGGCCGATGATGATACCGCTAACGGCGTTATTAACCGCTTGTAGACGCCATACCGGTACGTGTTTGGACTTTTGCCGCTGGCGGAATTGCCGCATTGGTCGGTCAAATGGACATTTAGGGTCTTGGTACCGGCGTAACCGTTGGGAGTACGAGAAGATCCATTGAATTGCGTATTGCTTCTAACATTAACAGTATTATTTCCGACATCCCAAGAAGCATTAGGCCCAATTCGACTATATCTAAGGTTGTCTGAAGATGAAGCTTGGGAAATAGCCTGATTCGGCGTTTGAGGAGGCAGCAAACCTGTATCAGTGACAGCACGAAGGGGGACGGCTACGGCCAAAACAAAAATACAAAGGGCAGCAAAACGGCCAAAACCCACGATGAAATAGACGCTCATACGAAACCTTCATTCTTTCTCCTCCGTATAGGAGGTCATACGAATAATAAAATTCTTCAAAAATCTAAATCCGAAAGCGACGACCATCAAAAGTTGCAATCTGACCAGCCAAAGCCGAACCGTCACGAAAATCTTTAGCCTGATCGCATTCGGGGAAAGTCTGCATGACAACCCTGACCGCCGAACGTCCACTGACTGCCTTGTTTTTATAGGATGCAAAAAGACGGCCATCGGCAGTTACAGACAGCACAACTTGGGACATTTGATAATCCATTGCCCCTTCGAGTGTTGAAAAACATTGCAAACCCAATTTGATAACCCGCCTGATAATCTGACATTTTTTTCTTCCTTTAAATAAAGGGGCATTTAAGCCCCTTACTATACGGCCTCGATAACCACGATAATAATATCGGTAATACCTACGCCGTTTTTGCAGGTACTGCGGCCTTAACCATTGAGACGATCACCATGATGGAAAAACCTGCCAACGTAAGCAGTAATATTGATCCGCCAATTAGTGATACGCCCGATAATAAATCGGTCATCTTTTTCCGATACAAAATCAACGACCTAAAAACCGGAACCGATATAGTCAATCATGGGGTTAAGCGCGACTTACCATGCGGCGGATAACAAAAAGCCGACAGAAGCCAGGGTCAAACCCAAAAATGGCCGCGCCGACAGTGCCCACACCTGCAACCAAACCGTTAATTTTATCTACCGCAACTTGAGAAGGGTCTACGGGATCGGCGGCCAAAAGCCATTACGGGAGCAGGTCATCGCAATACCGAAAGCGGTATATTTATTAGCAGCTTTTACCTGCCAAACGTTTTAGGTTTTTCATACAATTTCCCTTTTAAAGTTGAAAAATGCGGGCTGTGAAGGGATTGATCAGACCGCCCGCCGAGCCTGAAACCGTTTAATTTTGACTTCCGAACGTTCAAAAACTGAAAATAGCAAACTGTTCGCCTATTTCGTCTATGCCCGCATCCATGGCATCTTCTTGATAATCGAACTTTCCCGCCTGTTTGATATAAGGCGTTTGCGTTATTCCGCCTGCGGGATCAGGGCATAAGAATTCGCCGCTTTCCAAATCCTGAACGATGAAACGTTGTTTGAATTCATACATTTTTCATCCCTTATTTCTCTTTCGGATTCGGCACTACCTGAAACCGAACATCTCGCACTACGGCAGTTTCCTTACCGCTAGAATTGGTGGTGCGGTAGATTAGCAGCTCCATTTCCATCGGAAATTTGAGATTTTTAAACTTCTCGAAATTAGAGCTGTCGCCGAAACGTAATTTGGCCAAACCTACCCCTACGGCATTACCTGACTCAACATTGAAAGGCGTCGCCCGGAAAATCGTGCAGAGTATCGATCTGATTGCCTTCGATCTCGCCTTTTAAATTTGGTTACGCCCATGATGATGGCTGCTTTCGTACTGTTGCTGGTTTAATTGATCAAAGTTCATTTGGTATATCCTTTAAGTCTATTGTTTGGTTAAAACTGGTATCTTCCAAAATTCCGTATTCGTCGGATTGATGGCCTGGCCGATTTGGTGCATGTATTTAACGGTTACACCGTTATAGCTGTACTCTTGAGGATTTAAGCCTTTAGGTATTTGCCGTCATCAGCCCTTAATCTTTCACAAATCTGATCGGGCTTTATGCCGAGATCAAGCATGAAATTCATCATGCGGCCTACCCTGCTGTCTGGCGTGGCGTTCCAATTTGTCAAAATTGATATTGACCATCCTTTTTAGCGGTTTCGACACGTTCGGCCTTGTTCTGAAAAAGCGTTTCCCTATCGGGTATGCCCCCGTCAGGTATTGGCCGGGTTTAATCAGCATATCGAGCGGCAAGACGGAATCGGCCTTTCTAAATTCGACTTCAAAAGCGCACCCAAGGACTATCAGGATCGCCCAACTGGCGGCCTTTTTCATAAATCCCGCAATACTTAGCCGAACCCCGCGAGCCGATGAAAAGGGTCATGCCGCTGAAATCCTGTTTGTGCCACGATGAACCGCGGGTATCTTTTTTCGGCCTACGATTGCCGTTATCGAAAAAGGCCGTTTTCATGATCTTCATATGCCTGATTGGGCGTGTACTCGCCGTTGAGAAAATCGCAGGCCAAATCAATGCGGGTAATGCGGGGGCGGTCGGCATGTTTGAGAAAATGGTGAGAGAGACTTCCCATCCCTGTTTTTGCCGCCATACATCCGACACCTTTAAATCGATCAATACGGTATCGTTTTTGTCCGCCGACATGGATTTGCCCGTAGTTCGCATTATCAGGGTCCCAACTGGTAATAACCGTCGTAGAAAAATTTACCCTTACCGGGCAATTTGCATAAAAACGCCGAAACCGAAAAATCTGATCAACAACAAGGCTTAAATATTCAATTATTTGGTTATCGCCGATGATTTCATTCAGGAACCAGCTATAAACCGTTTCAATCCCGAAGGTAAAGGTTAGGTAGATCAATCATCGCGCTGTCGGATTTGCCCTTGCGTAGCGGGACTTCCAAAAATACGGCCTTTGGTATCAGTCAGCCAATGTGAGAAATACTCGACGTTTTGGAATTGAGACCAGTCAATCTGATAGGGAGCTATCAGGGCTTCGGTTTTCCTATCCCCTATTAGACGAGGGGGCATCGTCCGCCGCAGTCTGCCGCCCGCCCGAGGCGGGCTGTCGTACGCCGCGTCGGACGGTATCCATACTCTGTCTTTTCTGATGGCAAAAACGCTTTTGCAAAACGCCAAGCCTTTCGGATGCTTCCGCTTCCGCTTCGGCGCGTTTTGTTCTTCGATCTCGCGTTCATAGTCGAGCAGGTCAAGCCTTTTGCTTGCGTGTAAGCTTAGTCATTTCGCCTGCTCCACCAAGTCGGGCTTGAATTTGAGTTCGGTCAGGTTGTAATAAGGGATATTTAACGCGGCGGCATGAAATTTGCCTGTGATGAATATTTGTTCGTCTGAAATATTCGAGCGGTCGAAAGCGCGGTATATCGGCTTTTTGTCCAGATGAATGAAGATTACGAGTTCGGCTTTTTGTTGGTTAAGCCATTGGAATGTAATGCAAGGATATTTTAACTTTTTCATTATAGCCCTTCTTGCTTATGTTGAGGAAGGGAGGATTTAACGTAAAAATCCCCCGTCGGCAGAAGCTACCGACAGGGGCGCATAGTATAGGGCCGTCTGAAAAAGAAGTTTTCAGACGGCCTTTATATTTCCTGAAGGATTTAGACGGGCAATATTGGGAAAATCCTGATGATTTATGTGAAAAAGACAGAGGCATCATTTGAACTGATTTTTCAGATAGCCTGAATATTTTTCATATTTAGATACTCCCTGTTTAAAAGCCGTCTGAAAAAGTATTGCCTTCAACAATAAATTTCCCTATAATGCTCCTCTTATTTCAGGAAAGGTGGATGAGTGGTTGAAGTCGCACGCCTGGAAAGCGTGTATACGTGAATAGCGTATCGAGGGGTTCGAATCCCTTCCTTTCCGCCACAAATTAAAAAGCAGACTGTTTTATACAGTCTGCTTTTTGTTTATCTCCATTTTAATCAACTGGCACACAAGGTTCGAACCTCAGACAATCAAAAGAATGTAGGCAAGATAAACCGACAATATGGTAGTCAGTGAGTCTATACATTAACTTTAAAAATTCAGAAGATCCAGGCGTTTGCACACATCCAAAAGCAAATCATTTTCTTCATAAAATGCTGAACAATCAAAAGTAGATTGTCCAGCATTGTTTGGTTTATGAGCCCCAGGCTTTTTATTGAATCGGCCTGATTTAAATCGAGGTTGCGAGCAGAGTTATTCACATAACTCTTTCACACTCTCAGGGAATATTGCCGCTGCATGCCCATGTAATTTTATTGCCTTTCCTGCAACGGCAGCATGGCCAAAGCCTGATCGCTGCCAACCGGAATGGCGGTAATCGTGCCCTGCAGGATGCTGATATTTTTGCCAATACTCATGCTGCGTTTCGTTCAACATCAATGCCTCTGTAATCTGATTCAACTCCAAACCTTCCGATAGCTTGGAAGCGATTAGGGTTTTGCGTAAAAATCAAAGGCATCGGCAGCAGAATCAGGATTAGGGCTGCTTTTCTGTTCGATATTGGGGACGGGGTTCCTGTTACCGGAAACTATCTGTCGGCATTTCCAAACCGGACAATTCGTAAACAGGGCTTTCAATGCCATATTAAATTGTGGTGCAAAGCGATCGATGCCGACACAGACACCCGCCAACAACAGGCACGCGATGCCCAGCAACAATCCGATTGAGGCCACTCCGCCCCGTCCTTTGAATCCGCACACCACCGCTAAGACTGCCAAAGCGATCGGCAATACATACAGAGGCACGCCCAAGTCGGTAACAACGCTGCCTAACTCAAGCGTTTTCAACAGCGGCAAAACGGCAAAGCAAGAATGGACAACAACAATCCCAACGCACCCGCCGTACTGCCCGGCGCGGCACTTTTTGTTTTTGGCTGATCGAAAGGATTGCGCGACTTGGTTAATGAATTAGAAAATTTAGACATGATTTTTAGATAAAGTGAGTAATTGACAATATAATATTTGGCGTAATTCTATCAAGTTATAGTTAAAAACAGGCAATTGCAGAGGCAATTGCCTGTTTGTTTGAACAGCCGTTTCGGACTCTGATTCATGCTTTTCAGACGGCCTGTCTGAATTTAAAACAACCGCTTCCATATTGGGAGTGGTTATTTTGAATCAGACAGACTGTCGATACTGATTCTATTCAGACCGAACCCTAAAGTTTATTCTTCCGGTTCTTCCCCGTCGGTTTCATCACGCACGCCTTCGGTAATTTTCGATATTTGTACCGGCGGCAGTTCGGATTTTGCTGTCGATTTCGTTTTGCAACATCGATTTTCCTTCAGCCAAACGCGTACATTATCTTTGCCTTGACCGATTTTTCGCACCGTTGTAGCTGTACCCATGCGCCTGATTTTTCAACAATATCGTATTTCACGCCGAGGTCTATCAATTCGCCTTCCCAGCTCACGCCTTCGCCGTAGAGGATATCGAATTCGGCCTGGCGGAACGGCGGGGCAACTTTGTTTTTAATGACTTTTGACTTTGGTTTCGTTGCCGATAACGTCGTCGCCTTTTTTTAATTTGGAGGCCACGGCGGATGTCGAGGCGGACGGATGCATAGAACTTCAGGGCGTTACCGCCGGTGGTGGTTTCAGGCTGCCGAACATGACGCCAATCTTCATGCGGATTTGGTTGATGAACACCACCAAAGTATTGGTTTTTGATGTGGCCGGTCAGTTTGCGCAGTGCCTGGCTCATCAGGCGGGCTTGCAGGCCGACGTGGCTGTCGCCCATATCGCCTTCGATTTCCGCTTTCGGCACAAGCGCGGCAACCGAGTCGATAACCACCATGTCTACACCGCCGGAACGCACCAGCATATCGCAGATTTCCAATGCCTGCTCGCCGGTATCCGGGCTGGGGAAACCATCAATTCTTCCACTTTCACGCCCAGCTTGCGCGCATAAATCGGGTCGAAGGCGTTTTCGGCATCGATAAAGGCGCACACACCGCCGTTTTTCTGGCATTGGGCGATGGTTTTCCAGACACAGGGTGGTTTTTACCGGAAGATTCCGGGCCGAAAAATTTCAACAATGCGCCCGCGCGGCAAACCGCCGACGCCGAGCGCCAAGTCGAGGCCGAGCGAGCCGGTAGAGACGACTTCGAGGTCTTCATCCTGATGGCTGCCGTCCATTTTCATAATGGAACCTTTGCCGAACTGTTTTTCGATTTGGGGCCAAGGCTGCGGCCAGGGCTTTCGCTTTTGTCTTCCGATTTGCTGCTTTTTCTCGTCTGCCATGGTGGGTATTCTCGTTGAGGTTTGTCAAATGGAGTGATTATCCTCATAGGGGAGGCCGTCTGAAACCCAGCTTTTCAGACGGCCTACTGTGCGGATTAAACGATTTCCGCTTTCTGATGATAACGGGTTCGACCGGCACGTCGTCGTGGTAGCCGTGGCGTTTGGTGGCGACGTTTTCAATCGCATTGACCACATCGAAACTGTCCGTTACTTTTGCCGAATACGGCATAACCCCAACCGTGCAGGCTGGGCGAGGTGTGGTTGAGGGAAGTCGTTGTCTTTCGGTGTTGATAAAGAACTGGGCGGATGCGGAATGCGGGTCTTGGGTACGCGCCATGGCGATGGTGTATTTGTCGTTTTTCGCCGTTTTGCGCTTCGTTCTGAATGCTGTCGCGGGTGGCTTTTTTCGCCCATATCAGGGGTCATGCCGCCGCCCTGTATCATGAATCTTTAATAACGCGGTGGAAAATTACGCCGTCGTAAAAGCCGTCTTTAACGTATTGTTCGAAGTTGGCGGCAGTAATCGGGGCTTTTTCGTGATCCAGTTCGAGGGTAATCACGCCTTTTGTTGGTGGTCAGTTTAATCATTTTGCAATCCTTTCGGTTGAGGTAAAGGCCGTCTGAAAAATTTTTCCGTGTAAAGGTTTTTCAGACGGCGTGGAAAATCAGTGTTGGCCGTCGAGCCAGCGTTCGGCATCGAGAGCAGCTTGGCAGCTGGAGGCCGCGCTGGTAATGGCTTGGCGGTAGGTGTGGTCTTTCACGTCGCCCGCCGCCCAAATGCCTTCGATGTTGGTTGCGCCGACGTCGCCGCCGCTGCCGCCTTTGGTTTTCAGGTAGCCTGCGTCGTCCATATCGAGCTGGCCTTTGAAGATGTCGGTGTTGGGTTTGTGGCCGATGGCGATGAATACGCCTTTGACGGCGATGTCTTCGCTGCACTGTCGTTGAATTTCAACCGCGCGCCGGTTACGCCGCTGTCGTCGCCCAATACTTCTTCCAATACGGCTTCGGTTTTCAGGATGATTTTTGCCCTCTTCACGCGGCGCATCAGTTTGTCCACCCGCGATTTTTTTCGGCACGGAAGCTGTCGCGGCGGTGTATCAGGGTTACGGTGTTGGCAATGTTGGCCAGGTAAAGTGCTTCTTCCACGGCGGTGTTGCCGCCGCCGACTACGGCTACGTCTTGTTTTTGTAGAAGAAGCCGTCGCAGGTGGCGCAGGCGGACACGCCGCGTCCGGCGAAGGTTTCTTCGCTCGGCAGGCCGAGGTATTTGGCCGATGCGCCGGTAGCGACGATGAGTGCGTCGCAGGTGTATTCTCCGCATCACCGATGAGTTTGAACGGGCGTTGCTGCAGTTGTGCGTGTGGATGTGGTCGAAAAACGATTTCCGTGCCGAAACGTTCGGCGTGGGCGAGGAAGCGCGCCATCAGTTCGGGGCCCCGCACGCCGTCGGCATCGGCAGGCCAGTTATCCACTTCGGTGGTGGTCGATGAGTTAGCGCCTTGTTCCAAACCGGTGATGATGACGGGATTGAGGTTGGCGCGGGCGGCATAAACGGCGGCGGTGTAACCTGCGGGGCCGGAACCGAGGATGATGAGTTTGTGGTGCTTGCTGCTCATGGTTTATTCCTTTGCTGTATCTAGGGATGCGGTGTATCGTTTTTCAGACGGCCCTCATTTGTTAAGGCCGTCTGAAAACGGTTAGCGGCGGCGACTGAATCCGCTGCGGCGCGGCATGGTGGGACTGCGCGGCTGCTGATAGTTGGATTGGGTACGGTCTGCTACCGGTAGCCGCCGGCCTGTTGGCCGCGTTGTCCGGCATTTTGCGGGCGCAGGCTGGTCGGCGCGGTGGGGCGTTTGCCTTGTATTGCTGCTCGTAGCGGCTGCGTACTTGTTGCGCGTACGGGCTGTTGGCCGGGGCGCGGGCGAATTTGTTGGCCAGCGCGTTGCCGATGAAGGCACCCTACCGCCGCGCCGACCAGGCTTTGCAGGAACCAGCTTCCTGTTGAGGAATCATACATATTGCTGGCCGTCTTTGCCGGTTACGATTTCGCCGTTTTTGCCCCTGCTGCTGGGCTTCGGGCGACAGGGGTTTCATTAACGGCATCGGGTAGGAGCTGGTAAACGGTTTGGTCGAGGTCGAGGCAGCCTGTGCTTGCAATTGGGCGATTTGCCCCTGTTGCGCTTTTAGCTGTTGTTCGAGTTCGGCCTGTTTGTCATTACCGCAGGCAGCCAAGGCAAAATGCGGTGAAAAACAAGCAGTGTCAGGCGGGATTTTTCATCGTTTTCCTTTGTGATGACGGATGTGGACGAAGGCCTAATATTAGGCAGGGGCGGGAAAATCAAGGCCGTCTGAAAAATCCGGCATAAGGTATTTTCAGACGGCCTTTGAAACGGTTTCGGCATCATGCTTAATGTTTGTCTGAATCCAATTTTGCGCCCTGCTTCAAGGGAATATTGGTTTTCAGGTAGGTCAGCAGGCCGGTATACATGCCGAGCCCGGTACGCTGCGCCAATTCGTTTTTCAGTTTTTACTCATCCGCATCGGCTTTCCTGCACTTTCTGACGACAAGACTTCCACCAACAGCGGCGCAGGCTGTCCTTCCAGCAGCGCGTAAGCGGGTTTTCCGTCTGTCGGGTGTGCTTTTTGCCAGCGCAGCCAATGCCTGGGGAGCAGGCGCAACCGTGCGTCCGACGCGCTCAGGGTTTCTTTTTCCGACCACGCCAGTTCGGGCTTGCCGCCTCTTTTGCAGTTCCGCCAATAGTCGCTTGCTCCATCGCCGCTTTGGCTGATTCGCTGTTTACATAGGCTGTGCGTACCTGTTCTTTTACCTGTTCGAAAGCCGGCGTGCTTTCTCCGCGTTTCCGTGGCACGAAGCACCCAAGTAGTATCGCCAACCGTAATCACGTCGGAATTGTGTTTCTTCTTAAACACTTCGTCGCTGAATAACACCTCCAGCCGATTCGGCAGGAATATTTTGCTGCACGGCATTTTGACGGCTCAACCATTCGTTATGGCTTTGGATGGCAGCCTGTTTTCTCGGCTGCGGCCTTCAGGCTGTCGGGGAAGTCAAACGTGGTTTTGCGATAGGGTTTTGCCGCATCTGCGCGCAGGCCTGCTGCGCTTTTTCTGCTTCAACTCCGCTTCCAGCGAGGCTTTGGCTTCAGTCAAACTCTGCTGGGCCATGCGTATTGGTGATGCGCACGATATGGAAACCCGCCGTGCTTTTCCACCAGGGCGATGTCGACTTTTGTTCAGCTTAGCGATTGCCGCTTTAAACTCTTCAGGCGGGGCGGAAGATTTTATCCACGCACCAATGCGCCGCCGGATTGCGCCGTGGCGGTATCTTGCGAATATTTTGCGCCAGCGGCAAAATTGTCAGGTAAAGCTTTTGCTTCTGCCAGCACTTTTTCCGCTTCCGCTTTGATTTTGGCTTTGTCGCCGCCCTGAGTCAGGGCAAACATGACGATGCGACACTCTGCTTGGGCTGTGCGGGACGACTGCTGTTCGGCGAAGGCTTTTTCACTTCTTCGCTGACGTGTCCGCCTGTCGGCCCGAAAAGTGGCCGACAATTTCGATATATTCGAATTTCACCGCTTTCGGGATGAGGTATTTGCTTTTGTCTTTATCGTAATAGGCCTTCAGCGCGGCATCGTCCACGATTCCGGCGGCAAAATTGCGTGGGTCGACCACGGCGGTGCGGATTTCGCGCTCAGCCCTGCATCAGTTTGGCGATACGTTTAGCCCGAAGCTGCTGGCTACTGACGATATTGCCGTTGCGCGGCAAAGGTTGGCCACGTTCTGCAATTCAAACTGATGGCGCAGTTTTTCAATCAGCTGGTCTTCGGTCATGCCGCTTTGCGCCAGAAAATTTCAGAACTTCTGCTCGTTGAAACTACCGTTTTCAGTCTTGAAAGCCTTTATCGTCCACCATGACCTGCTTCAACTGCTCCAGCGAAACATTGATGCCCATTGCACGCGCGCCTTCATAGGTAGGCACGGTCGGTCAGCACGGTCAACGCGTCCTGATTGGACCCAAGCCCTCTTCGCGCACGGCGGCCTGCACATTTTGCGTGCTGATCGTCACCCACTTTGACGATGTAGTCCGAACCAGGCGCGGCGACGTGAGATGCGCCGAAACCGATAAAGTCAGTGCAATCAAACGCTATTATCTTGGCCAGGCCGTTGTATTTCTCTACGGCTGAAAACATAGCTTCCAAGTAAAATCAAAGAATAGGCGGTCATTGTAACTGATTTTACCCAAGGCAGAAATAGCATGAGGCCGTCCAGAAAAAACCGACCACCCGTGCCCTATATATCGATAATAGATAAATGATAATGAAATGTTAAATTCCTTATTTTCACGGGAGTGCAGTTGAATGATGGAAAATATCCGAACAACCTGTCTGAAAATGCGGAATTTCGCCCCCATATCCACCCCAATCCGAAACGGCACGACGGCGGCAGGCCGTCTGAAAACGGTGTCGGAGGCGTTTTTCCGACAACAAGCTGGAACATAAGCCCGACGGTGCGGATTCTCATACAACCGAACCTACTCCCCAAAACGCAGCCTCTCACAAAAGCAAACGCAAAAACGCAATTTAAACGCCATTGCACTACTAAAACCATTGAAACTATTGATTCCATTACCGTAAAACAGCAAGCCGCGTTTTGATTGATGGGCGACGAGAACAACGCCTCTGAAAAACAGCTGCCAAATTCATGATGGTCGATTACAGTACGCTGAGCAAAGTTTCAGCCAATCAGGCGATGCAGATAAAGGCCGTCAAGACATCATCCGCAAAATTGGCGATCGTTGCAGATTCATTTGCCTAGCCGCAGCGTTACCATCTTCTGGCTTCATCCGCTAATCCGCCTGGAGCCGTTTCTTCCCCGCCGCCCAATGCTTTGTGCAGGTTTACCGTCGCCTGCGCCTAGCCAGCTGCGAACATATCAGGCGCTCCTCTGGCTTCTATATTCTCGTCCAGCCTGGCACGGCAGGCCTCGTCCAGCGTCAGGCTGCCCGTAACAGAATAATTTTGCGCCCCGTCGGCACGGCTTTTGCACCTGTTTGCAGGATTGTTGCGGCAGTTTGGTTTTGCCGTATCAGGGCGGTTTGACTTTGGTAGGCGGAATCGACTTCGCCCAAAGCGGTCAGCTGAGTGCGGTCGTAATTCAGCAGGGCGGTCTTCAGGCGCGTCGGCAGGCATCAAACCGTGAGCTCGATGCAGTAGTTGGTAAACAGCGGAACGCTGATGCCGATTTCTAAAACAGGCTGTTTCAACCATGCAGGCTGCGGTCGCCTTCAGTTCGAGACGGTAGCCTGCCCCGTAGAAACTGTATGGTGAAACGCGGCAACAGAGTCGGCTTTCCGGCGAGTTTGGCGGCACTAGGCGCGGATTTCGGCGGCGCGGGCGCGAAGGTCGGGACGGCGTTCGATCAATCCTACTGCGTCTGCCCGCTTGGTAGCTTCAGGTTGGGCGGATCAGGATGTCGGCAGGGCTGTCGGGCATGCGATGTTGAGCAATACGTAACTTCC